>JAESGN010000099.1_pt1 | contig 236872 bp, 245 predicted proteins | sample 9269731 | NCBI WGS metagenome assembly JAESGN01 (sample SAMN15720683, study PRJNA650826) | algae metagenome | isolation source: Mojavia pulchra JT2-VF2 and co-occurring heterotrophs from desert soil | place: USA: Cadiz Valley, Joshua Tree National Park, CA | collected 1998-06-08 | reverse complement strand
TCTGATCAGCCATACACAGCGCCAATCACCCGCCAGGGCACCACAATATGATCAATGCTCGAACTCTCCCTTACCAAGGGAGCGGCCTTACAACCGACAATTGCGACCTTTTTCAGCAGCCTGCTAAGGGACGCCATTTCCGTTTGCGTTAATTCGCCTCGCGCCGGATGCCTGCGCTGTGAGGCCCTGCGTTCCTGCGTTTATTCGCGCGTGAAGTGGCGCATGCATGGGCGTCACGCGAGCCGGAAAAGGCTATTTCAAGGTCCATTCTCTTCGAATCTGGCGCCGCCGCGGACTTAGCCGCAAGCTGAAAACTGAAAGCTGAAAGCCAAGGAAGTCCGAGATTTTTTGCGTCGGAAAGATGGCAGGGTTGGAACAAGCCATGAGGGACCATGGAGAACCGCGGCCGAATTGTTGAGGAGATGTAGGGCGTCGGCGTGAGTGCCACCCATCAGTGGAGATGGGCAGGCATGTTCGCTCACGAGCCAAAGCGGACAACGGCACTCGAATCTACAGGCCTCGCCCCGCCCGGAGCTCCGTCTCTCCTTTTCCGCTAGGGTAGCGATGAGGGCGTTGTTCAGCCGCCGTCATCCAGACCTCGTTTGCACGAACGTCGGTCGGCGCCTTGGGGCTTGAGGTGGCGCGGGCACCGGGGGGGGGGAGCTCCGATCCCAGCGCTGAAAGGTCTTGGGTCTCCAACGCCGTCGAGCGCCCACCACGGAGTTTCCTTGATGGAATGCAGCAAGCACGCCGGGGACACGGCCAACCGATTTCATGACGTGCTGCCGGCCCCTCGCCGGTGCAAGCGCTCGTTCAGTTGCGCCCGTCCGACGTCCCGGCCCCACCGAATGGGCGAGACCAGCCCGTATCATTCGACCACACGGCCGCGTCGAGTCCGATGAGCGGCGCTGACGACACCAGCAATGCTTGCGCCTGGTCGCTCGCCCGCGCCCCGCTCACCGTGACATCGATCAACGACGTCGCCCCCCACGCGAGGCGCGACAGGTCCGACGGCACCTATGCCGCAGACTCCCGCCGGCATGAGCCGAACAGCGCACCTCAACACCGACGTGCCGTTCAGCACCACGGGCGCGGCCCCCGGTAACCCGAGCTCTCCAGACTTTGTTAATGCTGGCCTGGGATCGTGGGGGACCTGTGCGCCAGAAAGGCCGAAAATGCCCATCTCCCATCGCCGTCAAGAGCGCTCTCGACGCCGCCCAGTCACGCTGGTGCTATCCGCGTTCGGCCTGGCGCTGCTCTGGACCCAGCCGCGTCACGGTGCGGCTTCCACAGCGGTCTTTTTCGACAGCATCGCGGAGGGACGGACGGAATTCGACAACCGCGTAACCGCGGCGGGCGGCACCGTCAGGATCGACCTGTTGAGCGGCCTCACCAGCAACAGGACATCCTGGACACGCAGCGACTTCACCATCTCGGCACCCAATGGCGTCAACCGCACGACGCGCACCACCAGCTTCTCCAACGTGCAGGGTCCGAGCGGCACCTTCAACAGCGGCGCCAGCATCCGCATGGTGGCGGAAAGCAGCGATCCCGCTGGCAACGGCCTGGTCTTCAACTTCGCATCCCCGATCAACGCCTTTGCGATCGAGCTGGAAGGCTGGGCGACCTGCTGTTTCCCCAGCGCGCTCTACATCGCCTTCGATGGCGGCACGCCCATCCTGGTCGGTTCGGCCAATGGAGCGAACGACAATCCGGGCCAAGCCCGCTACGGCCAAGCCATGAACCTCGTTGCCGCGATCCGCGACAGCGGCAGCTTCTCCACCGTCGCCTTCTATGGCGACGCCACCGGCGATACGATGTGGGGCGGTGGCACGGTGCGCTATGCGCTGGTGCCGGTGGGCGGGCTTTCTGGTGGCGGCACCGGCACAGGAACCGGCACCGGAACCGGAACCGGAACCGGCACCGGCACCGGCACAGGAACCGGCACAGGAACCGGCACCGGCACCGAAACCGGCACCGAAACCGGCACCGGCACCGGCACCGGCGCTGACGGCACTGGCGGCACAGGCGGCACAGGCGGCACCGGTACCAGCGCTGACGGCACTGGCCGCACCGCCGAAAGCGGCGTGATTGACGGAAGCCGCCTCTCGTTCAATGAACGCCAGGCAGCGGCGCAGGCCAGCATCATCGTCTTCCGCGGTGGCACTTTCCGGCCCGATATCCCGGTATTGCTGTTGCAGCCCGTCATGGTGGAAGCGGCGAACGGAACCCTCGACACCAGCCAGGGCGGCGTCATTTTGCTGGGCTCTGTCACGGGTGAGGGGCAGTTGCAGGTGGTGGGCGGAGGGGTGCTGATGCTCCTGGGCAACACCTCGAACACGGGCGGTGCGCTGGTTCAGCAGGGCACATTGTCGGTGCAAGGTCTGCTCGACGGGCCGCTGGTGGTCATGCCCGGCGGCACGCTGACCGGCAACGGCACGATCAACGGCCCGGCGACCATCGATGGTACGCTGTCCCCCGGCAATTCGCCCGGCATCACCGTCTTCACCGGGCCGCTGCTGCTTGGGGCGGGGTCCACCACGCGGCTGGAGATTGATGGGCCGGGGACCGGCACGGGCAGCGGATCGCACGACCGGGTGCTCGTGCTGGGCGAGGGGACGACGCTGACGGTGGGCGGCACCATCGCCCCCGTGCTTCGGGACATCCCTGGCGCGGCCACCAATACCTTCACCCCCGTGATCGGGCAGTCCTTCCGCGTCATGCAGGCGCAGGGTGGGCTGCTGGGCAGCTTCGCAGGGCTCACGCAGCCCGCCGATGGCCTGCCGGCCGGATCCCGCTTCGACACCATCTACCGCCCCAATGCGCTGGACCTGGTGCTGACGCCATCGCGCTACGCGGACCTCGCGCCGCTCGGCGTGCCGCAGCGGGTGAACCAGGCGTCGGCAGGCGGGGCCCTCGATGCCATCCGCCCCGCGGCGGGGCTGCGGATGGACAGCGCGGCCGCGAGTGTCTTCGGCCCGCTCTACACGCTGGATGCGCCGGCCATCCCGCGTGCCCTCGATCAGATATCCGGCGTGCTGCACCAGGATGCGCTGGCAGCATCGCTGACCCAGCAGCGGATGTTCGGCGCGGCCACCAACCGGCGCATGGCCGCGATCCGCAGCGGCGATGCGGGGTTGGTCGCGGCGCAGGGCGCCCTGACACCCCGCGTGACGCTGGACAGCGCGCGCATCTCGCAGATGTCCGTCATGCCGGGTGCGGGCCATGGCGGCGGGGTGCCGCGTGCGGACACGGAGAACGGCGCGGGCTCCGGCTTCGAGGGTTGGTCGGTCTGGGGCCGGGCGATCGGCGGCTTGAGCAGCACGGGGAGCGACGGCCGGGCGCCGGGTCGTAGCCTGCAGTCCGGCGGTGCGGTGATGGGTGCGGACCGTTCCTTCGCCCCGGGCCTGATCGGCGGCGTGGCTCTCGGCTTCTTGCGGGGCGAGTTGGATGGGGATGGCGCCACGGGCAGGGTGAACATCGAGAACTACCAGGCCAGCCTCTACGGCTTCTATGCCCCGCCGACCGAGGCCGCGTGGAAGCCCTTCGCCGATGTCACACTCGGCACCGGGCTCAGCCGCTACAACGCGCGGCGGAGCATTGCCTTCGGCACGCTTTCACGCCGTGCCACGTCGAACAGCCAAGGCACGGATGCGTCGGTGGAAGCCGGCATCGGCGCCTTCACCCGGATCGAGGGGGTGGAGATCGAGCCACGGCTGCATCTGCGCTGGGACCGCATCGCGCGGCGCGGCTTCACGGAAGAGGGGGCAGGGCTTCTGAACCTGTCGGTCGATGGGCGCTCGGCCGATGCGCTGCGCGCCGGCATCGGGGTCTCAGTGGCGCGAAGCTTCGACCTGGGACATGGCGTCGCACTGCGGCCGGAGGCGCGGCTGGGCTATGCGCGGGACATGCAGGATGGGACGGGCCGCGGCACGCACCGGCTGGGCGGCGCGAGCTTCGGCGTAGAGTCGGCGCGTGGAGGCCAGAATGGCGTGGCGGCCGGGATCGGCGTCACCGTCTTCCGCGGCGACAGCCTCGCCGCCGCGGTGGATTTCGATACCGTGCGGACGCAACGCGGGTCGGAGCATGTCGCGACGGTCGGCCTGCGCTGGACGTGGTGAGGTAAGCCCGGCCCTGCCGTGACCTGCCCTCCCTAAAGGCGACCCGCCGGCAACGTCGTCCGGCGGCAGGCCAGATCGTCCGGAGAAGGTTGGATGCCGGCCCCCACCGCCACGCCAAAACATCAATCGCTTGGCACCGCCCTGACACGCATCCAAGCGGGTGCGGCTCAGCCCCCCATCGTGCCGCCCCCGCACGAGCGTTTCATCCCGACACCCCTGTGAGTGGATTTCCGCCCTGCGGACGGCTAAGCCGCCGCGGAGCAGGAGAGGGCATAAAATGCAGCCACGCCAAACCCGAAGCCCAGTCTCCAGGAAAGACGGCACCGCGGGCGTCAGGGCGGTCCCACCACCCATGCGGCGCCTCCATCCGTGCCGGCTGTGGACGGCGCAAGCACCTGATGGGCCCCTCCGGCCTCCGGCACGGGCCTGAGCGATGGACCGTCGAGACCTCCTGCCCGCGCTGCTGCTGGCCCTGTTCGCTGTGGCCGTCCACACGGTCTGGTCCTTCAGGGAGGGGCTGGTGCTGGCCGGAACCCTGCCCGACACCGACAGCTACGCCCGGCTGATCCGCGTGCGGGAACTCTGGGCAGGCGCGGGATGGACCAATCCGGTGACGCCCTCCCTGAACGCGCCGGAGGGGCTTTTCCTGCACTGGACCCGCCCGCTCGACGTGCTGATCCTCGGCCCCGCTTGGCTGCTTCACGCGGCGGGCCTGCCACGTGATGCGGCGATCTACTGGTCAGGGGCGGCGATCTGTCCGCTGCTCCACCTCTGCGTCGCGCTGGTCGCGGTGTGGGCGGCGCGCGCGCTCTGGTCGCGCAGCGCCTCCTGGCTCGCCGGGCTGTTCGTGGTGATCGCCCCTGCCCTGTTCAGCTACTCGATGTTTGGCCGCGCGGATCACCACACGCTGATCGCGCTGTTCGGCGCACTCATCATCGGCTTCGGCCTGCATGCGCTGCGGGGGCGGCGGAAGGGCCTGCTCGCGATCGGCTGCGGGGTGTCGGGCGGGGCGGGGCTCTGGGTGAGCCCGGAGACGATCCTCTTCCTGGCGCCGATGCTGGCCGGCTTCGGCGCCGCCTGGGTGACCGGCCCGGATCCACGCTCGGCCGCGCTGCAGGGCTTGCGCGCCTCCCTCGCGGCCATGCTGACCGTGGCGGCAGCCATCCTGGCCGAGCGGGGGGCGGGGGAGGCCTTCTTCGTCGCCTATGACGTCATTTCGCTGCCACATCTGGCGCTTTGCGCGGCCACGGCCGTGGTCTTCGCCGCCGCGGCGGGGGCTGCCGCGGCACCCTGGCCCGGCCGCATCGCGGTGGGCGCGGTGACGGGAGGTGCCACACTCTGGGGGTTGCTGGCGGCCTTTCCCGGCCTGCCCTCGGCCGCCATGTCCGATGCCGGAACCGTGACGACGGAGCTGTTCCTGCCCGCGGTGATCGAGTTGCAGCCCTTCAGCCTGGCCACGGCCGAAGCGGCCCAGCGCTCGCTCGGCCTGCTGGGCGGCGCGCCGATCGTGGCCCTGTTGGTTCTTCTGCTCGCGGCCGGCCCCTGGCTCGGCGGGCGGCGGATCGTGCTGATCGCGCCCCTTCTCCTGCTGCTGGCGGTGAACGGCTATGCCACGCTGCGCCATATCCGCTTCACCGCCGACCTCGCGCTGCCCGCGGCGATCCTGGCCGCGGGGCTGCCGCAGGTGCTGCAACGCCGTCTCGGCGCCTGGCCGACCACGCCGCTCATCCTGCTGCGAACGGGTTTGCTGTTGGGAATCGCACTTTTCCCGGCACTCGCCATCCTGGCGTTTCCACTGGGGGATGGACCGCGGGCAGAGCCCGCCGGGAGGGAGTGCGACGCCACGGCGCTGGCCCGCTGGCTTGCCGCCGAGCGCGCCGGCCTGGCCCCGGGCGAGAGGCCGATCCTCTTCGCCGACCAGATCAATATGGGCCCCGCTTTGGCCTGGGGCGGGGGCGTGCGGGTGGTGGGCGGGCCGTATCACCGCGGCGAGTCGGCTTTTGCCGATACCGTCGCGCTGTTCCATGCCCCCACCGCCGAGGCGGCGCGCGACGTGGTGGAGCGCCGCGAGGCGGCTTTCGTGATGGTCTGCCGCAGCCTCAGCCTGGATGACCGGCGTGGCACCTTCGCCAAACGCCTGCTGGAGGGCGATCTGCCTGACTGGCTCTCACCGGTGACACTGCCTGCCCCCTTGGCGGAGCACATCATCCTGCTGCGGGTCGCGCGCTGAGGGCATGAGACGGGGCGCTGTCCGCGCCTCATCGCCGGCCGGGCCATGGACCCGGACCGCAGCCCAGCCTCTCCGATGGTCACGCCGCGCTGCTTGCAGCGCGGCATTCCGCCTCAGCGGGCGGTTTCGGGCGTCGTGTCCTCGGCGGGCGGCGCAACATGGCGCGGCTGCGGCATGGGCAATGTCTCCGCCTCACCCGCCAGCTCGGCTTCCAGGCTCGCCGTCACGTTGTTCTCCGAGGATTCGCCGCCTTCGCCGCCCTGGTTCTCGCCCGGGTAGCCCTCGGCGCCCTGCTCGCGATAGCGGCGTTCCTGCGGCGGCTGGTTCTGCTGCTGCACGGCGGCCATGGCGCCCAGGATGCGGAAGTAATGCTCCGCATGCTGGAAATAGCCCTCGGCGCCCACGCGGTCGCCGCCGCTGGTCGCGTCGCGGCCGAGCTGGAGGTATTTCTCGAAGAGTTGCTGGGCGGTCCCGCGCAGCCGCACGTCAGGCCCGCTGGAATCGAAGACGTGGTTGCGGTTCAATGGCTGGTTGCCATTCCCCCCGCCGCCACCGCCCGCGGAGCGAAACTGCCCGCCGCCATTGCCACCACCGCCGCCATGGCGATGGCCACGGCGCATGCGCTTCATGTTCATTCGTGTCTGTGCTTCTGCTGTCTGTGCTGCCGCGGAGGTATCAATTGGCGCCGCCGGCTGGGTATCGTCCGGCGCTGCGCCCTTGCGGGCCGGCGCCCATCGGCCGGCCCTGGGCCCGTGCTGACGAGTCTCACCTTAGACAGAAGATTCCATCCCGCCAACCGGTTTCTCAGACAATTCCAATATCAGGGCACGGCCGATGCCACCCAGGTCTGGCTTCAGGCCCGCGACCACGAGCCCCTCGGCCAGCGCCAGCGCCGAAACCGCCGCCCCCTGCCCTGCCCCCAATTCGAGGATAGCGAGGCCACCAGGCGCCATCAGGCGCGGCAGGTCGCGCAGGATCAGCCGATAGGCATCGAGCCCATCCGGCCCGCCATCCAGCGCGCTCGCCGGTTCATGCCGCGCCACTTCGGGCATCAGGCCGGGGATGGCGGCGCTTTCGATATAGGGCGGGTTGGAGAGGATCAGGTCGAACCGCCCCGCCAGCGCCGCCGCCCAGTCCCCCGCCATGAAGCAGGCACGATCCGCGAGTCCGTTGCGCTCCGCGTTGCGCGCGGCGAGCGACGCCGCTTCGGGCCGCAGGTCGAGTCCGAGTCCCCAAGCCTCCGGAAATTCGGCCAGGGCGGCCAGCAGCAGGCAGCCCGTGCCGGTGCCGAGATCCAGGATACGGCACGGGGTGATCCCGGCCTCCAGCGCGGCCTCGATCAGGGTTTCCGAATCGGCGCGCGGGATGAGGGTCTCGGCGCTCACCTCCAGCTCCAGCGTCCAGAAGCCGGCCCGCCCCAGGATCCGGGCCATGGGCAGATGCGCGAGGCGCTGGTCGAGTGCCGCGCGGAAACGCGGGATGGCCTCGGGCGGGACGGCGGCGCGGGGGTCACGCAACAGGGCTTCGGTCGTGCTGCGCATGGCATGGGCCAGGAGCATCCGCGCCTCGATGCGGGGATTCTTGATCGCCGCGGCGCGCAGCATCTGGCCGGCCTGGCAAAGAAAGGCACCGACGCTCTCGCCCGGCTCGCAGGTCATGCGAAGGAAAGCAGCGGCGCCACGAGAATCCGGTCGCACAGCGGCCGGCGCGCCCAGACTGACCGCATCATGAGCGCGTCAGCGGTGGCGCGCAGCCTAGCGCGCGGAGCGCGCGCCCGGCGCCTGAGGGCGGTGACAAGCAGCCTGTTCAATTTTCCATGGCCAGGCGCTGGGCTTCGTCCTCGCTGATCAGCGCGTCGAAGATCTCGGCCATCTCGCCCATCATCACCCGGTCGATCTTGTGCAGCGTCAGGCCGATTCGGTGGTCGGTCACGCGCCCTTGGGGGAAGTTGTAGGTGCGGATGCGCTCGCTGCGGTCGCCCGTGCCGACCTGGCCGCGGCGGTCCGCGGCACGGGCGGAATCGAGCGCCTGGCGCTGCGCGTCGTAGATCTTGGCGCGCAGCATCTTCATGGCCTTGGCCTTGTTCTTGTGCTGGCTCTTTTCTTCCTGCATCGCGACCACGGTGCCGGTCGGGATGTGGGTGATGCGCACCGCGCTGTCAGTCTTGTTCACATGCTGCCCGCCGGCGCCCTGCGCGCGGTAGGTGTCGATGCGGAGATCCTTGTCCTCGATCCGCACATCCACCTCCTCCGCCTCGGCCAGCACGGCGACGGTCACGGTCGAGGTGTGGATGCGGCCCTGCGTCTCGGTGGCGGGCACGCGCTGCACGCGATGCACGCCGCTTTCGAATTTCAACCGGGCAAACACCCCCTGCCCTTCGATCTCGCCGGTCGCGCTTTTGATGCCGCCCAGCTCATTCTCGTCATATTCGAGGATGGTGAAGCGCCAGCCCACGCTTTCGGCGTATTTCTGGTAGGCGCGGAACAGCTCGCCGGCAAAGAGGCCGGCCTCGTCGCCGCCCGCCGCGGGGCGGATTTCCAGGATGGCGCTGCGCTCATCCGCCGCATCCTTGGGCAGCAGCATGAGGCGGATCTCGCGCTCCAGCTTCGGCAGGCGGTGCTTGGCATCGAGCAGCTCGGCCTCGGCCAGTTCCCGCATCTCGGGGTCGTCCAGCAGGGCCTGCGCCTCGGCCTGGGCGGCCTCCAGCGACTGGTATTCGCGCACCTTCTCGACCAGCGGCTCGAGGGTGGAGAGCTCCTTCGACATGGCGCCGATCTGCGCGCCATCCGCCGTTTCCAGCTGCGCGCGCAATTCCTCGGCGCGGATCATGACGCGGTCGAGCGAGGTGGGGAGGCTCACTTCCCGAGCCGCTCCACCAGTGCGGCGAAGGCCACCTGCTCCTGCGTCCCGGCATCGAGGTCACGCAGCTGGGCGACACCTTGGGCTGCTTCCGTCTCGCCGATGATCAGCGCCGCGCGCGCACCCTGCTTGTTGGCGCGCTCCATCCGGCGCTTGAGATTGCCGCGATAGCCCATCTCGGCGCCGATGCCGGCCGCGCGCAGGGATTGCAGGATGTTGAGCGCGACACCCTCCTCCGCCTCGCTCACGGGGATGACGGTGACGAGGCGGGGTGCCGCCGGCGTCAGGCCCGCCTTCTCCATCAGCATGGCCAGGCGCTCGACACCCGCGGCCCAGCCGACGGCGGGGGTGACGGGCCCGCCCATTTCCTCGACCAGGCCGTCATAGCGGCCGCCGCCCATCACGGTGCCCTGCGCGCCCAGGCGGTCGGTCACGAATTCGAAGGCGGTGTGGCTGTAGTAGTCGAGGCCCCGGACGATGCGCGGGTTTTCGCGGAAGGGCACGGCGAAGCTGGTCAGGTGGCGGCGCAGCGTGTCCCAATGGGCGCGGGCGCTCTCGGTCAGGAAGGGCTCGATGGTCGGCGCGTCGGCGACGAGGGCACGGTCCTGCGCCTCCTTGCTGTCAATGATGCGCAGCGGGTTCTTCTCCAGCCGGCGCTGGCTGTCCTCGCTGAGCTTCTCCCGATGGGCCGTGAAATGCGCGATGAGGGCCGCGCGGTAGGCGTCCCGGCTTTCGGCATCGCCCAGCGTGTTCACCTCCAGGATCACGCCCTCATCCAGGCCCAACTCACGGATGATGTGGTAGCCGCAGGCGATCACCTCGGCATCGGCGAGCGGCTCGGCAGCCCCCAGCACCTCGGCGCCGATCTGGTGGAATTGCCGGTAGCGGCCGGCTTGGGGCCGTTCGTAGCGAAACATCGGGCCGGCGTAGAAGACCTTGCGCGGCAGCGATTGCGTCAGCCCGTTGGAGACGAGGGCGCGGCAGACGCCGGCGGTGTTCTCGGGCCGCAGCGTGACGCTCTCGCCACCGCGATCCGTGAACTCGTACATCTCCTTGCTGACCACATCCGAGGTCTCGCCCAGGCCGCGGGAGAAGACGCGCGTATCCTCGAAGATGGGGGTCGCCCATTCCTCGAAGCCGTAGAGCGCCGAGATGCGGCGCGCGGTCTTGATGACGCGGTGATGGCGGCGGAATTCCTCGCCGATGAGGTCACGCGTGCCGCGCGGGGGCTGGAGCTTGATGCTGGACATGATGGGGATGGCGGGTAGCGGGTGATGCGCCTGGGGGCAAGGTGGGGACTTAGGGCGCGATGATCTGGAGCGTTGGGAAATAATGGCCGTAGCGGCGGGAATCACGCGTCAGGAGACGGGCGCCCCTGGCCACAGCGTGTGCGCCGATGAAGAAGTCCGGCAACACGCCTGACCGGGTGCCACCCTGGCGGCGATATAACCTGAATGCCTTTCCGGCCAGGAAAAGGGCCTCACGGGGCGGGGCCAGCAAGCTGACGGGGAAGCTGTCCAGATAGGCATCGAGCGTCCTGATATCGGGCAATTGCACGCCAAGCTCGGCATAAACCACCGGGTCAATGGCGAGCGGACCCTGAGCCAGCGCGGCGAGGATGCGGCCCGTGGACCACTCGGCCCAGTGCGGATCATCCTGCGCGATGTCGAGAAGGACGTTGGTGTCGAGAAAGGTCACTCAGGCTCGCCGCGCAGCAACAACATGATCTCGTCGGTCGTCATGGTGCTTCTGGCGATTCCGCGAACCCGCGCGATCCGTTCTGCCGGGGTCAACTCCGCGCCAGCTTCCGCGACCTTGCTGAGAACAACACGACCGTCCGGCTCCAGCGTGAAGGTGACCTCACTGCCGGGATGCAGGCCCAGATGGTCGCGCATCGGCTTCGGGATGGTGACCTGACCCTTGGTGGTGATCGGCATGCCCATGGGTATTACCTCAAGCGACTGAGGTAATACTTACGGTCGCAACCGACGGGCTTCAAGCCTCACTCCGCCGCGATCTTCGCCTTGTCCTCGGCTGCCTTCTTCGCATCCGCCTCGGCCTGCAGCACCGCCGCACGTGCCTCGACCAGCCCGACCAGGTGGTCGATCATCGCCTCGGTGTCGGTCGTATGATCCTGCCGCCCGGCCGAATAGACCATGTGTCGGCTCGCCCCGCCGCCGGTCAGGCCGATATCGGTCATCAGCGCCTCGCCCGGGCCATTCACCACGCAGCCGATGATGGAGAGGCTGACCGGCTGGGTCACATGGGCCAGACGCTCCTCCAGCTTCTCCACCGTGCGGATCACGTCGAAGCCCTGCCGCGCGCAGGAGGGGCAGGAGATGATCTTCACGCCGCGATGCCGCAAATGCAGCGATTTCAGGATGTCCCAGGCGACGGAGACCTCCTCCTCCGGCTCGGCGCTGAGCGAGACGCGCATCGTGTCGCCGATGCCGGCCCAGAGCAGGTTGCCGAGGCCGATGGCGCTCTTCACCGTGCCCGCGCGCTTGCCGCCCGCCTCGGTGATGCCGATGTGCAGCGGGTGGTCGCATTGCTCGGCCAGCTGCGTGTAGGCGGCAACGGCCATGAAGACGTCACTCGCCTTCACGCTGATCTTGAAGTCGTGAAAGTCGTTCTGCAGCAGGTGGTCCGCGTGCCAGAGCGCGCTCTCGACCAGCGCCTCCGGGTTGGGCTCGCCATACTTCTCCAGGAGATGCTTCTCAAGCGAACCGGCGTTCACGCCGATGCGGATGGCGCAACCATGGTCGCGCGCCGCCTTCACCACTTCCTTCACCCGCTCGGCCGAGCCGATATTGCCCGGGTTGATGCGCAGGCAGGCGGCACCGGCCTCGGCCGCCTCGATGGCGCGGCGGTAATGGAAGTGGATGTCGGCCACGATGGGCACATTCACCTCGCGCACGATCTCGGCGAGCGCCGCCGTGCTCTCCTCATCCGGGCAGGAGACGCGGACGATGTCCACGCCGGCCACCTCCGACTTCCGGATCTGCGCGATGGTGGCGGCGGCGTCCGAGGTCAGCGTGTTCGTCATGGTCTGCACGCTGATGGGCGCATCACCCCCCACCAGGACCTTGCCCACGCGGATCTGGCGCGATTTGCGGCGCGCGATGTGCTGATAAGGCCGGTAGCTCATGCATTCCCTCGGAAACGGCGTTCGACGCGCAATATAAGCGCGGCCGCGGGAATGCCCAAGCGCGCTATTGGCGCGGCGGGGTCGGTGCGGCCGGCGGGTTCAGCCGGGCGGGTGCCGGCGGCTGGGCTGCGGGCTGGGGCGGCGCGGCGCCGGGCCGCTGGCCAGCCGGAGGCGTGGCGCCTGGCGCCGGGCGCGGCCGCAACTGGTCGGCCACCAGCGGCACGTCGCGGCGTACGCCCGGCGTCGTGCCGAAATTGGGCGAGAGCTGGCCATCCACCAGCACCTCGATCAGAGCCGCATTGCCGACCGAGAGAAGCAGCCCGTCGCGGTTCGGAACCACGAAGCTCTCGCCGGGGCGAAGGTTGCGGGAGATGAGCGTCTGGTTGGCGCGGGTGTCGCGCACCTGGGTCCAGGTCTCGGCCTTGGCGCGCAGCGTGATGCGCGACTGGTCGGCCGGTGGGGCCGCAGCCACGGGGGGCGCGGCGGGCGTGGGCACCTGGACGGGCACGGGGGTCGGCACCGGCAGGGCCGGGACGATGACGGTGGTGGGCGTGGGCGCGGCCGCGACCACATTCGGCGCGGGGGCGACGGGCGCCGTGCCGGTGGCGGGTGCCACCGGGGCCGGGGCGGCGGGGCGCAGCGCCTCGCCGGTCCGGGCGGCAGGCTCCAGCCGGGCGGGGACGGGGGGCACGGCATCCACCGTCCGGTTGCCCGAACCGGCCCAATTATACCAGGCGACATAGGCGCCGATCGCGACGACGGCGCCGGCCAGCACCAGGACACCGGCGGGAAAGCCGCGCTCGGGCACCGGCTCGGGGAAGACGAGGTCGTGCTTGCGCGCGCCGGTCGCCACCGCGTCGCGCAGGCGGCGGACCATCTCGGACGGGTCGAGGCCGAGGGCACCGGCATAATTCCGAACGAAACCAACGGCATAGGCCGGCGAAGGCAGATCCTTCACCCGGCCTTCCTCGAGCGCGATCAGGTAGACGCGCCGGATGCGCAGCTCCGCCGCCACATCCTCGACGGAAAGACCAAGGGCAAGGCGCGCGTCACGCAGCTCCTCGCCGAGGCGAGCGGCATCCACGGGCTGGGCCTCCTGGGGGCGGAAGCGTTTCATGTCGTCGAACACGGGGCCATGGTTAACCCCATCCGGGCGGGCTGGGAAAGCCCCCTTTCCGGCTGGGGTCGAATCTTCATGCCAGGCCGCGCCGCGCGGCCACGGCGGCCGCGGCCTGGCCGATCAATTCCGCCACGATTTCAACGGCCGGCTGCTCGCGCGTGACCATGCCGACCGACTGGCCCGCCATCAGCGAGCCCTGCTCCACATCGCCATCCACCACGGCCCGGCGCAACGCGCCCGCCCAGAAATGCTCGATATTGAGCTGCGCCTCCTCCTTGGCGAGCTCGCCCGCCTGGAAGCGCTTCAGGACCGCGGCCTGGTGCTCCATGAAGCGCTTGGTGCCCTCATTCTGCAGGGCGCGGACCGGAATGACCGGGAAGCGCTCGTCAATCTGCACCGTCGGCAGGGCGTCGCGCGCATGGCCGCGGATGAAGGCGCGCTTGAAGTTCGGATGGGCGATGCATTCGGTGGCGCAGACGAAGCGCGTGCCGAGCTGGGCGCCGGCGGCCCCCATTTCGAGGTAGGAGAGTATGGCCTCGCCGCGCCCGATGCCACCCGCGACAAAGACCGGCACCTCGGTGATGTGGGGCAGGATTTCCTGCGCCAGCACGTTCAGGCTGACGGGCCCGATATGCCCGCCCGCCTCGCTGCCTTCGATCACCAGCGCATCAGCGCCGGAGCGGATCAGCTTCTTGGCCAAGGCGAGGGCCGGCGCGAAGCAGACGATCTTCGCCCCGCCCTCCTTGGCGCGCTTGATCGCCGAGCCCGGCGGGATGCCGCCCGCGAAGACGATATGCGTGACGCCGTGCGCAAGGCAGGTGTCCACCAACTGCTCCAGGCGCGGATGCATGGTGATCAGGTTCACGCCGAAGGGCTTATCGGTCAGCGCCTTGGTGCCGGCGATCTCGGCATCCAGATGGTGCGGCTCCATGGCGCCGCAGGCGATGACGCCGAAGGCGCCGGCATTGGAAAGCGCGGCCACCAGGTTGCGCTCACTCACCCAGGACATGGCGCCGCCGAGCAGCGCGTAGCGCGAGCCGAAGAAGGCGGCGCCGCGCGCCATGAGGCAATCCACCTCGGCGAAGGCGGCGGCGGGCGGGGTGGCGATGGCGTCCATCATTCTGGCCTCCGATTCACGCTTCCGGTGCTCAGGCTGGCGCCTTGCGCCCTGCAGCGATCGGGGCTCATGCGGCGTCCAGGCCATAGGCCGTGTGCAGGGCGCGCACGGCGAGTTCCGTGTAGTCGGCCGCCACCAGCACGCTCACCTTGATCTCGGAGGTCGAGATCACCTGGATGTTGATGCCCTTGTCGGCCAGCGTCTTGAACATGGTGGAGGCCACACCCGCATGGGTCCGCATGCCGATGCCGACGACGCTGATCTTCGCCACATCGGGGTCGGCGATCAGCGCCTCGAAGCCGAGCTCGCCCTGGGCCTTTTCCAGGATGTCCTTGGCGCGCGGCAGATCGGTGCGGCCCACCGTGAAGGTCATGTCCGTGCCGCCATCGGCACCCATGCTCTGGACGATCATGTCCACATTCACATTGGCCGCCGAAAGCGGGCCGAAGATGCGGGCGGCCACACCCGGGCGGTCCGGCAGGCGGCGCAGCGTGACCTTCGCCTCGTCGCGCGAATAGGCAATGCCGGAAACGATCGGCTTCTCCATGATCTCGTCCTCATCCACGACCAGGGAGCCTGGCTTGTCTTCAAAACTGGAAAGCACCTGCACGCGAACCCGCGCCTTCATGGCGAGTTCGACGGAGCGGGTCTGCAACACCTTGGCGCCCACGGACGCCAATTCCAGCATCTCCTCATAGGAGATGCGGTCGAGCTTTTTCGCGCGCGGCACGATGCGCGGGTCGGTCGTGTAGATGCCGTCCACATCCGTGTAGATGTCGCAGCGGTCGGCCTTGAGCGCCGCGGCCAGCGCCACGGCGGAAAGGTCCGAGCCACCGCGGCCCAGCGTGGTCACGCGGTTGCGGCCGGGCTCCAGGCCCTGGAAGCCGGCGACGACAGGCACCTGGCCCTGCTCCATCCGGCGGATCAGCTCCTCGCCCTCGATGCGGTCCACGCGGGCCTTGCCATGCGCGTTGTCGGTGATGATCGGCACCTGCCAGCCCTGCCAGGAGCGCGCCTCGACGCCGATCGCCTGGAGCGCGATGGCGGTGAGGCCGATGGTCACCTGCTCGCCGGTCGCGACCACGGTGTCGTATTCGCGGGCGTCATGCAGGGGCGAGAGGTCCTGGCACCATTTCACCAGCTGGTTGGTGGCGCCCGACATGGCGGAGACGACGACGGCCACCTGATGGCCGGCATCCACCTCCCGCTTCACGCGGGCGGCGACGTTTCGGATACGGTCGAGATCGGCGACGGAGGTGCCGCCGAACTTCATCACGATACGGGACATGCGAGTTCCTGGTCCGCCCCCGAAGAGGGGGGCAGGCCTTGCGGTGGGCCTGAGGGCGGGTCAGATACCGGTCATGAGGCGGATGGGCAACATGTCACCAGAAAACAGGCCTGGCAGCGCAGACAGTCAGGAAGTGGCGAAGTTCGACGCCCTGGCCCAGGATTGGTGGAAGCCCACCGGACCCATGGCGCCGCTGCATGCGATGAACCCCGCCCGCATGGGCTGGATCGCCGAGCGCCTTGGGCCGTTGGAAGGTTTCCGCATCCTGGATGTGGGCTGCGGCGCCGGTTTGGCCTCGGAATGGCTGGCCCGGCGGGGCGCCATCGTCACCGGTCTCGATGCCGCGGGTGCGGCGCTGGAGGCGGCGCGCGCCCATGCCGCGGCCCATGGCGTCAGCGTGGATTACCGGGACGGCACGCCCGAGGATTTCGAGGCGGGCGGCTTCGATGCCGTGATCTCCCTCGAAGTGATCGAGCATGTGCCGCCGGCCGAACGTGCCGGCTTCTGCGCCGCGCTCGCGCGGCTCACGCGGCCGGGCGGGCAGGTCTTCCTCTCGACGCTGAACCGCACCCGCCGCTCCTATCTCTTTGCCATCCTGGGCGCCGAGCAGATCCTGCGCTGGCTGCCGCGCGGCACGCATGACTGGAAGCAATTCGTGACGCCGGAGGAGCTGGGCGCGCTGCTGCGCGGCGCGGGCCTGGCCGTCACCGACGTGGCCGGCATGGTGCCGAGCCTCAGCACCGGCTTCCGCATCGCCCGCGATACAGGCGTGAACTACCTGATGGCGGCACGAAAGGTTTGAGCATGGTCAAGCACTGGGTCCGCTTCCGCACGGCCGATGGCGCGGAAGGCTTCGGCACGCTGGAAGGCGAGAGCATCACCCCCCATGCGGGCGAGATGTTCGGCGCCAACACGCCCGCAGGAGCCGCCGTGCCGACGGCTTCCGTCACGCTGCTGGCGCCCACGCGGCCAGTGCGCTTCATCGGTCTATGGAACAACTACAACGAGCTGGCGACCAAGCAGGGCAATGCCATCCCCGAGACGCCGCTCTGGTTCCTGAAGTCGCCGGGCAGCGTCATCGGCCCGGGCGAGGCCATTCGCCCGCCCGCCGATTACGCGGGCAAGACGCTGTATGAGGGGGAGATGGGCCTGGTGATCGGCCAGCGCGTCCAGGCGGCCAACGAGGCCGAGGCGGAGGCCGCAATCTTCGGCCTGACCTGCGTGAATGACGTGACCGCGCTCGACATCCTCACCGCCGACCCCTCCTTCCCGCAATGGGCGCGGGCCAAGTCGCCCGACAGCTTCGGGCCGATCGGGCCGGCCATCGCGCAGGGGCTGGATTGGCGGGAATTGCGCGTGCAGGTGGCGCTGAACGGCCGCATCCGGCAGGACTACCCCTGCGCGGACATGATCCTGCCGCCGGCGCGCATCGTCTCGCTCCTCTCGCGCGAGATGACGCTGGAGGCGGGCGATGTGATCGCCTGCGGCACCTCGGTCGGCGCGCTGCCGATGCGGCCGGGGATGGAGGTGGCGGTGACCATCGCGGGCATCGGGACGCTCACCAACCCCTTCGCGCCCGGCTAAGCTCAGTCGCGGCTGGCGCCGAGATGGGCCACGCCCTCGATCTCGACGAGGATGCTGGGCTCAGCCAGGGCCGAGACCTCGACGAGGGAGCAGGCCGGGAAATCGCCCGTGAAGAACTCCCGCCGGGCGCGCCAGACGGCCTCTCGGCGGCTGATGTCGGTCACGAAGATCGTCAATTTCACCATATCGGCCATGCAGCCACCGGCGGCCTCCAGCAGCGCCTGCATCTTGCCGAAGATGATGCGGGCCTGGCCCTCCATGTCGTCGCCCTCGGGCGCGCGATGGGCCTGGTCGCGGGCGGTGAAGCCGGAAAGATAGGCGATGCCGTCCACCACGCGGCAATTGGACCAGAGGCCGGGCGGCGGCTCGGGCACGGCGGGGCTGGTGACGCGGCGGATTCGGGACATGGCGTGCTTCCTCCTGTGGGGGGCCAAGGCTGGCAGCTTTTCGCCGATTGTCACCGGGGATCAGGGGTGCGGCCACCGGTTGCGACTTGACGCGCGGCCCCGCCCTCCCCTACACGCTCCCCTCCCGGGCGGCGCATGCGTGTCGCCCGTGGTCGTTCATGGGGCGCCCCTGCGGCGCTTCGGCCAACGGCCATAACCATTCAGTATCACGGGCAGCGTCGCCATGCGCGGCCGCCCGAAGGGCGCGTGTGATGAGCTTCGCAGTGATCCGCACTGGCGGAAAACAATACCGGGTGACGCCGAATGCGGTCGTCATCGTCGAGCGCCTGGAGGCTGAGCCCGGCGCCACCATCACCTTCCACGAGGTGCTGGCCGTGAGCAACGACGCCGGCCTGCAGCTCGGCGCGCCGACCGTGCCGGGTGCGACGGTCACCGCCACCGTGGTGGACCAGAATCGCGGCGACAAGGTGCTGATCCTGAAGAAGCGCCGCCGCAAGAACAGCCGCCGCAAGCGCGGCCATCGCCAGGAACAGACGGTCCTGCGCATCGCCACCATCGCCGCGTAAGAAGGAGCAAGACAGATGGCACACAAAAAAGCAGGTGGCTCCTCGCGCAATGGGCGTGACAGTCCCGGTCAGCGGCTTGGCGTGAAGAAGTTCGGCGGCGAGCACGTGCTGGCCGGCAACATCATCGTCAAGCAGCGCGGCACCAAGATGAAGCCGGGCACGAATGTCGGCGTGGGCCGCGACCACACGCTTTTCTCGCTGGTCGAGGGGCATGTGAAGTTTTCGCGCAAGGCCGAGGACCGCGTCCATGTCTCGGTCGAGCCGATGAAGCTCGCGGCTGAGTGAATTGACGCCCTCGATGGCGTGACCAGCGGGGGCCCTCGTGGCCCCCGTTTTTGTTTCAGACGACCCCGCCCCAACCCCCGCCCACCCCCAACGAGGGGGGGTATAGGGGGGGCCCTGCCCCCCCTTGCCGCCATGCGAGTAGGGTTGGTGTGGCGGCTACTTGCATGGCGGCACAAATGAAATTCCTCGACGAAGCCAAGGTGTTCATCAAGTCGGGCGATGGCGGTGACGGCGTCATCGCCTTCCGGCGTGAGCGCTTCATCGAATATGGCGGCCCCGATGGCGGCAATGGCGGTCGGGGCGGGCATGTCTATGTCGAGGCGGTGGACGGGCTGAACACCCTCATCGACTTTCGCTACGCCCAGCACTTCAAGGCCCGCAAGGGCGGCAATGGCGCAGGCAGCGACCGCACCGGGGCTGCGGCCGCCGATGTGACGCTGAAGGTGCCCGTCGGCACGCAGATCATGGACGAGGATCGCGAGACCGTCCTCGCCGACCTCGACACGCCCGGCAAGCGCGTGCTGCTGGCCAAGGGCGGCGATGGCGGCTTCGGCAATGCGAACTACAAAAGCAGCACCAACCGCGCCCCCCGCCGGGCCGATCCAGGCTGGCCGGGCGAGGAGAAATGGGTCTGGCTGCGCCTCAAGCTGATCGCCGATGCCGGTCTGGTCGGCCTGCCCAATGCCGGCAAATCCACCTTCCTCGCGGCCGCGAGTGCGGCGCGCCCCAAGATCGCCGACTACCCCTTCACCACGCTGCACCCGCAGTTGGGCGTGGTGCGGCTGAACGCGACGGAAGAATTCGTCCTGGCCGACATCCCCGGCTTGATCGAGGGTGCCAGCGAGGGTGCGGGCCTCGGCACGCGCTTCCTCGGCCATGTCGAGCGCTGCCGGGTGCTGCTGCACCTGGTGGATGGCAGCCAGGCCGATCCGGCCGGCGCGTGGCGGATGATCCGCAACGAGTTGGAAGAATATGGCGGCGGCCTCGCGGAAAAGCCCGAGATCGTCGTGCTCAACAAGCTCGATGCGATGACGCCGCAGGCCCGCGTCTCCCGCATGAAGGCGCTGGAGCGCGCGACGGGGTCCAAGGTGATGCTGGCCGCCGGTGCGACGGGCGAGGGCGTGCCCGCCGTGCTGCGCGCCATCATGGATGTGGTGAAGGCGAAGTAGACCTCAGCCGCGCTCAGCGCCGCTCCTGCCAGGGCTCGCGCCGCGGGCCGCGCTCGAAGGCCACGATGCTGTCGAAGAAGGAGATGGCGCGCGTCGTGCGGGTGAATTCCGGCACCTCAGCCTCCGCACCCACGCGCTCAGCCGGATGCGTGTGGTAGCGGCGGAAATTGGCGTGGATGCCGCTCCAGGCGTGCAGGTCCTTCACGCGCTCGGCCGCGTAGTCGAGGAAGGTCATCCCCGGCCGGTCATCCCACATGCCGCCCCAGAGGGCGGTGTGCGTGTCCTCGACCATGTAGACGCCATCCGGCGCCATGGCGGGGTAGAAGACCTCGAAGCTGTTGATCTGCTGGTTGCTGGTGTGGCCGCCATCATCCACGACAATGTCGGGCGTGCCGATCTCGGCCAGCACCTGGCGGAGGAAGGCAGGGTCCGCCTGGTCGCCGATGAAGACCTTGGTGCCGGGGGGCGCCAGTTCGGCCGATTTCGGGTTGATATCCATCCCGAAGATGCGCGCCCCGGGCCCGAGCCATTCGCGCCAGATCTCGAGCGAGCCGCATTCATCCACGCCGATCTCGAGCAGCGTCGGCGATTGCCCGCGGTAGCGCGCAAGGAAGGCGTCATAGATGTCGAAGTAGTGGTGCCACTTCGCCGTCTTGTGGGCGCGCGCCCCGCGCTCCAGGAACAGGCGATAGAGCTCGTTCGCCGGGTCCGATTGCAGGAGGCTGTCGGGGGTGGCCGGCTTGCGGCGGCGGAAGGGCCAGATCATCGGTCTCACCTAGCGAGGGCGGCGGCCGGGCGCAATCGGCCTCACGCCTCGCCCAGCACCTCGTCCACCGTGCCGTCCTGCATGATGGCGCCGCCCTCGATGCGAATGACGCGGTTGCACCAGCGGCGGACGACCTCCATCTCATGTGTCGCGATCACGAGGATGTCGGCGCCGGTGACGAGCTGCTTCAGGCGCTGCTCGGCGCGCGACATGAACTCGGCGTCGCCGGCCATGAACCATTCGTCCATCAGCAGGATCTCGGGCATCATGGCGGTGGCCAGCGCGAAGGCGAGACGCACCTGCATGCCGGCGGAATAGCCACGAATCTGCACGTCGATGAATTCGCCAAGATCGGCGAAGGCGACAACCTGCTCGGCCATCGCCACCGCCTCGGCCTCGGACATGCCGCGATAGAGGCCACGCAGCACGATGTTCTCGCGCCCCGTCGCCAGCGGCTCCATGCCGGCGCCGGGGTCGATGAGGGAGCCGATGACGCCCTCCACCCGCAGGCGGCCGGCCACGGGCTCATAGATGCCGGCGATGGTGCGCAGCAGCGTGGACTTGCCCGCGCCATTGGGGCCGATCAGGGCCACGCGCTCGCCCTGGGCGATGGTGAAGCTGAGGTTGCGCAGCGCGGCGACGACCACACGGTGTGAGTGGTCCTCCTTCAGGCGGCGCGGCGTGGCCCCCATCAGGCGCCGCTTCAGGGAACGCGCATTGTGGTGGTAGAGCGGATACTCGATCGCCAGCCCCTCGGCTTCGATGCGTGCCATGTCGGTCAGACCCAGAAAGCGACGCGGTTGCGGAACCGCGTGAAGAAGGCCTGGGACACGGCCCAGACGATGGCGGTGTAGACGATCGCGGCGATCCAGATGGTGGCGGAGGCGCCGGTCCCCATGATCGGCCCGCGCATGGTCTCCATCACGGCGAAGAAGGGGTTGAGCGGCAGGTAGACCTGCGCGCCCTCGATCAGTTCCGGCTTCCAGATCACGGGCGTGAGGAAGAAGGCGATCTGCATGACGGAGGCCACGATGGGCGGGATGTCGCGGAAGCGCGCGCAGAGCAGGCCGAGCAGGAGCGAGGCCCAGAAGACATTGATGGCGAGCAGGATGAGGCCCGCGATGGCCCAGAGCGCGCCCCAGCCCGGCTGCACCCCGAAGATCAGGAACACCACCACGATCAGCGGGAGGTTGTGCGCGGCCACCACCGCGTTGCGGAACACGGTCCGCAGCGCATGGACCGAATAGGGCAAGGGCATTTGCCGGACCACGCCCTCGGCCGAGGTGATGGTGGTGCAGGCCTCCGTCACCGCCTGGCCGATCATGCCCCAGATGATGAGGCTGACGCCGAGCCAGGGCAGGTACACGCCCACCTCGATCTGGAAGAGCTTGGCGTAGAGGAAGCCGAGCCCGATCAGCATCACCGCGGTCGAGATGGTGACCCAGAGCGGGCCGAGGACTGAGCCACGATAGCGGTGCGTGATGTCGGTGCGCGCCAGGGCCCAGGCGAGCCGCCAGCGCTGGAAGCCCTCAAGCAGGTCGGCGCGGGCACGGGCGCCGCGCTCCGGGCGGGCGGCGTCGTGTTCGAAGTATCGGGACAAGGGGCTAGCCATGGGGGGCCTATACACGCAGCGCCCGGGGGCCGAAAGCCGAGCACGGCTTCCATTTGTAACCACCACCGGCGTATTGACAGGCACCGGTCCTGTGTTACGGCCCCCCGGCTTTTCAGGAGACGACACGTCTTGACCTTCCTCATCACCGGCGGATACGGCTTCATCGGCTCGGCTGTGGTCAGGCGTCTGCTGACCACGACCGAAGCCCGCGTCGTCAACGTCGACAAGATGACCTACGCCGCGAGCCCGGCCGCGCTCGGCATGCATGCGGGCGAGGCGCGCCACATCCACATTGAGGCCGACATCTGCGACGTGGAGGCGATGCGCGCCGCCTTCGCGACCCACCGCCCGACGGCGGTGATGCACCTCGCCGCCGAGAGCCATGTGGACCGTTCGATCGACGGGCCGGCCGAGTTCATCCGCACCAATGTGGTCGGCACCCAGGTGCTGCTGGAAGCGGCCCGCGAATACTGGAACACGCTGGACGCCGCGGCCCGCGCCGCTTTCCGCTTCCACCACGTCTCGACCGACGAGGTCTTCGGCTCGCTCTATCCGGGCGATCCGCCCTTCACGCCCGAGACGCCCTATGATCCGCGGAGCCCCTATTCCGCGAGCAAGGCGGCCTCCGACCACCTGGTGCGGGCCTGGAACCACACCTACGGCTTCCCCTCCTTCGTCTCGAACACGACGAACAACTACGGGCCGTGGCAATTCCCGGAGAAGCTGATCCCGCTGGTCACGCTCAATGCGCTGGAGGGCAAGCCGCTCCCCGTCTATGGCGAAGGCACCAACGTGCGCGACTGGCTGCATGTCGAGGATCATGCCGAGGCGCTGGTGCTGGCGCTGATGCATGGTGAGCCGGGTGCCACCTACTGCATCGGCCCCCGGCAGGAGCGCACGAATCTGGAGGTCGTGAAGGCCATCTGCGCGACACTCGACCGCCTGCGCCCTGATCCGGCCGGCCCGCGCGAGCGGCTGATCACCTTCGTGCGCGACCGGCCCGGCCATGATTTCCGCTACGCGATGGACCCCGCGGGCGCCGAGGCGGCGTTGGGCTGGAAGCCGCGCTATGATTTCGAGACGGGCCTGGAGCAGACCATCCGCTGGTACCTGGACCACGAGGCCTGGTGGCGCCCGATCCGCGAGAAGGCCTATGCCGGCCAGCGCCTGGGCGGCGTGAAGTCGTGAGCGCCCTGACCATGCGCGCATCATCCCAAATTCCAGCACTCCCGTATGAGGATGCGAGGCGAATAGCCGAGCCGAAACGCTTCAGCGTTTCGAGCCAAGCGCGCGGAGCGCGCGCCCGGCACTTGAGGGCATGAAAATATGAAGGGCATCATCCTGGCCGGCGGGTCCGGCACGCGGCTCCATCCGATGACGCTGGCGGCGTCCAAGCAATTGCTGCCGGTCTATGACAAGCCGATGGTCTACTACCCGCTCGGCACGCTTATGCTGGCGGGCATCCAGGACATCCTGGTGATTTCCACCCCGCAGGACCTGCCCTCCTTCCAGCGCCTGCTGGGCGATGGCAGCGCCTTCGGCGTGCGGCTGAGCTACGCGGAGCAGCCCTCGCCCGACGGCCTCGCCCAGGCCTTCCTGATCGGCGAGCCGTTCATTGATGGCCAGCCCTGCGCCTTGGCGCTGGGCGACAACATCATCTACGGCGAGGGGCTCTCGGCGCGGCTCAGCGCGGCGAAGCTCCGGGCGGAGGAAGGCGGCGCCACCGTCTTCGGCTATCGCGTGGCCGATCCCGAGCGCTATGGCGTCGCCGAATTCGACGGCGCGGGCCGAGTGATCAGCATCGAGGAAAAACCCCTCCAGCCCAAATCCGATTGGGCCGTGATCGGCGTCTATTTCTACGACAAGCGCGTGGTCGAGATGGCGAAGCGCGTGCAGCCCTCCGCCCGGGGCGAGTTGGAGATCACCGATCTCAACCTGCTCTACATGCAGGCGGGCGACCTCTCCTGTGAGCAGCTGGGCCGCGGCTGCGCCTGGCTCGATGCCGGCACGCCGGCCAGCCTGCTGCAGGCCGCGACCTTCGTGCAGACCGTGCAGGAGCGCCAGGGCCTCGTCGTCGGCTGCCCGGAGGAGATCGGCTTCCGGCGCGGTTTCCTCACGGCCGATGAGCTGCGCGCGCGCGGCAAGTCCCTCGGCAAGACGGCCTATGGGCAGTATCTCGTGCAGCTGGCGGATGGTCAGCACGCATGAAGATCACGCCGCAATCCATCCCCGATGTCCTGCTGATCGAGCCCAACCGCTTCGGCGATGCGCGCGGCTTCTTCAGCGAGGTCTGGAAGCGCAGCGCGCTGGCGGCGCATGGCTTCACGGTGGATTTCGTGCAGGACAACCACTCCCTCTCGCGCGAGGTGGGCGTGCTGCGCGGGTTGCATTTCCAGCGCCCGCCCACGGCGCAGGGCAAGCTCGTGCGCGTGGTGCGCGGCCGCATCCTCGACGTGGCCGTGGATATCCGCGAGGGCAGCCCGACCTATGGGCAGCATGTCGCCTGCGAGCTCTCGGCCGAGAACTGGCACCAGCTCTGGGTGCCGCGCGGCTTCGCGCATGGCTTCATGACGCTCGAGCCGGACACCGAGGTGCTCTACAAGGTGGATGCCGAATATGACCGCACGACGGATGCGGGCATCGCCTGGGATGACCCCGCACTCGGCATCACTTGGCCCGTCCCGGCCGGCGGCCTCATCCTCTCCGACAAGGACCGCACGGCACCGCGCCTGGCCGATATCGCACCCCCCTTCCCCGCGGGCTCGGTCTGATGCGCCGCATCCTCGTCACCGGCCAGGGCGGGCAGCTGGCCACGGGGCTGGCCGAGAGCCTGCCCGCGCAGGGCTTCGAGGCGATGCTGGTGGGCCAGCCGGATTTCGAGTTCGACAAGCCCGAGACGGTGATCGCGGCCTTCGGCGCGCTCCAGCCCGAGGCGGTGGTGAATTGCGCCGCCTGGACCGCGGTGGATGCCGCCGAGGATGACGAGGCCGGCGCCTTCCGCGCCAATGCGCTGGGGCCCGCGCTGCTCGCGAAGCTCTGCGCCGAGGCCGGCATCCCGCTCATCCAGATCAGCACGGACTATGTCTATGACGGGCTGAAGGGCACGCCCTATCTGGAGACGGACCTGCCCAACCCGCTCGGCGCCTATGGCCGCACCAAGCTGGCCGGCGAATGGGCGGCGCTGGCCGGCAACCCGATGACGAGCATCTTGCGGACCGCCTGGGTGTTCAGCCCGGTCGGCAAGAACTTCCTGCGCACCATGCTGGCGGTCGGCGCCACGCGCCCCGAATTGCGGGTGGTGGCCGACCAGCACGGCCACCCGACGGCCGCGCCGGACCTGGCGGATGCCATCGCCGGCGTGCTGGCGCGCATCCGTGAGACCGGCTGGCAGCCGGCCTATCGCGGCGTCTTCCACGCGCGGGCCGAGCAATCCACCCATTGGCACGGCTTCGCCGAGGCGATCTTCGCCGGCGCCGCGCGCTTCGGCGGGCCCCAGCCGCGCGTGCAGCCGATCGCGACCCATGAATACCCGGTGAAGGCCGTGCGCCCGGCCGATGGCCGCATGGATGGCAGCAAGCTCGCCCAGACCTTCGGCGTGACCCTGCCCCCCTGGCAGGATGGGCTGGAGCGGGTCCTCCGCGCGCTGCATCCGGGCGGCTGATGCCGCCCTACACGCTCTCCGAGGTCGGCCCCGCCACGGGCGGCGCGCCGCGCATCCTGCACGGCCTGGCCGCCCGCGCGCCGCTGACCTTTCTGCGCCGCGGGGCCGAAGTGGCCTTCGAGATCACCCAGGCCGCGCTGCTGGACCGGATCGCGCCCCTCAAGGGCGGCCTGCGCGAAGTCTCCCCCGGCGAGGCGCCGCGCCAGGGCAAGTCGCTCGCGCTCTACCTGCACTGGTCGCCCGATGGCCGGGTCTCGCCCATGGTGCTGCGGCAATTGGCACTCTGGCGCGAATGCGGCTTCGACCTGGTCTTCGTCACCAATGCGCCGCACCGCCCGCCCGAGGCCGATTGGGCCGAAGTCGGCGCCCGCTGCCTCCTGCGGATCCATCGCGAGAATGTCGGCCGCGATTTCGGCGGCTGGCGGGATGCGGCGGCCGTCGCGGTCGCCCAGTACGGCCCGCCCGAGGAACTCCTGCTCGCAAATGACAGCGTGCTCGGACCCTTCCTGCCGCTCGCGCCGGTCGTCGCCGCCTGGCGCGCCGGCGGCGCGGGGCTGTTCGGCCTGACCGAGAGCCTGGGCGGCGGGCCGCATCTGCAATCCTATGCGCTTCTCGCGCGCGGCGAGGCGGCGGTCGGGCTGCTCCTCGCGCATCTCGCCGCCTTCCGGGACAGCCGGAGCAAGTGGCGCGTCGTCCAGCAGGGGGAATTGGGGCTGACCCGCCGGGCGCGCGCCGCCGGGCTGCCCTGCGCCGCGCTGTTCGGCTATGCGCGGCTGACCGCCCTGGTGGATGAGGCCACGCGCGCAAGCCTCGGCCCACGCTTCGCGGCACCCGAAGCCTTCGCCCGCTATCCGCTGAACCCCTGCCACCATCTGTGGCGCGTGCTGGTCGAGCGCATGGGCTTTCCCTACCTCAAGACGGAGCTGGTCCGCCGCAATCCGGGCCGCCTGCCGGGCGTCGAGGACTGGCCCGCGCTGATGGCGCCCGAGGATGCGGCGCTGATCCGCGAACACCTCAAGATGATGGGGCCGTAGCGCCGGCACGGCTGGCATGCGATCGAAACGACAGCGTCTCGATTGACAGCGCCGGTCACGAGCGGCAGAGGGACGGTCACCCGCGGTTACATGCCCCTTGTGAGAGTCGTCGAACCCATGGCCCCGCCGGCCCCGGACCATCGAATCCATCCGTTCCGCCGCGCCGTGCGTCGGCTGCCCTGGATGCGGACGCTCCTTCTCAAGGCACTCCGGCCGGTCATGCCGCAGGTCGGGCGCCTGGTCCGGTGGCTGGAAGCGGCGGAATACGGCGCCTGGTTCGACAAATGGCAAAGCAGCAGCCCCGCCGATGACGCGGCGATCCGGAAGCTGATGGGCGCCGCGCCCGCCCCCTTCGTGATCACGCTCCCCCGTCCCGATGCGCTCACGCGCGCCAGCCTCGCGGCGCAGGTCGGCGTTGCGGCGGAGGTCCTGGAGGGCGATGAGCTGACGGCGGAGATCGCCCAGCGCAGCGCCTTCCTCCTGCATTTGCAGCCCGGCGACCGGCTGGTGCGGCACGCCCTCGCCGAATTTGCGCTCGCCGCGCAAGCCGCGCCCGCGCCGCTGGTCATCTTCGCCGATGAGGATGCCCAGATGATCGGCGGCACACGGCGCACGCCCTGGCTGAAAACCGCCTTCGACCCCGACCTGCTGCTGCAACAACCGGCCCTGGGCCGCGCCGTGGCCTATGACACGGGTCTCCTGGTCCGCCACGGCCTGCTCGGGCTGCGGGGCCATGCGCTGATGGTGGCCGCGACCCGCGCGGCGACGGCCGAAGCCGGGCCCGGCGCGGTGCGCCACATCCCCGCCATCCTGCTGCATCGTGCCCCCGCCCGCGTGCCGGCTTGGCGCGAGGGCCTGGACCTGCCCGGCGTGTCGCAACTGCTGGCCGATGCGGGCGAGGCGGTGACGCTGCAACCGCCCAAGGGCCGCTCGCCCGTGCCGCGCGCCACCTGGCCCCTGCCCGAGCCCCCGCCGCCAGTCACCATCATCATCCCCACGCGCAACGGCACCGCGCTGATGGAGGCCTGCATCGGGGGCCTGCTGAACCAGACCGACTATCCCGGCTTCGACATCATCGTCTGCGACAATGACAGCGACGACCCGGCACTGCTGCGGCGTTTCGAGGAATGGTCCCGCGACCTGCGCTTCAGCGTCCTCCCCTGCCCCGGCCCGTTCAATTATTCGGTGATCAACAACCGCGCCGCGCGCGAAGCGACGGGCGAGATCCTGCTTTTCCTCAACAACGACACCGAGATCCGCCACCCGGATTGGCTGCGCGAGATGGTGAGCCACGCCGCCCGGCCCGAGATCGGCGCCGTTGGCGCGCGGCTGCTCTTCCCCAGCCTGCGCGTGCAGCATGCGGGCACCACGCTCGGCCTCGCCGGCATCGCCGGGCATGACATGCTGCACAGCCCGGAGAAAAGCCACGGCCCCTACGATTTGCTGCGGCTCACGCGGCGCGTCTCGGCCGTCACCGCCGCCTGCCTCGCGGTGCGGCGCGAAGCCTTCCTGGCCGTCGGCGGCTTCGATGAGGAGGGGCTGCGCGTCGCCTATAATGATGTGGACCTCTGCCTGAAGCTGCGCGCGGCAGGGCTGCACAACCTCGTCACGCCGCATGCCGAGCTGCTGCACAAGGAAAGTGCGACGCGCGGCGACGACATGTCCCCCACGCACAAGGCGCGTTGGCTGACCGAGCGCGCGACGATGCGCGCGCGCTGGGGCGAGGCGCTGCTGAACGACCCCTATTACAGCCCGCTGCTTTCGATTGATCCGCCGGCGCGCATCCTGAGTTCCGCGCCGCGCCGCCTCGCACCCTGGCGCCCACCGGCCGAGCAGCCGGCGATGCCCGACTGAGGCCGCGTCAGACGCCGAGTGCGGCCAGCGGGATGACGTCCACCACGCCGCCCTTGGGCAAGGCGGGGGCGAAGGGCGCGCGCAGGATCAGCCCATCGGCCGAGGCCAGGATCGCCAGCATCGAGCTGTCCTGCCGGCTGGCCGGTGTCGCCACCCACCCGCCTTCCGCTCCGGGCGTGAGGGTGGCGCGCAGATGGTCGGCGCGCTGGTCGTTCTCGGGCAGGTCGGTCCCCGCAACGGCGCGGATGGTCCGCGGCGCATCGTCCGGCTGGCCCTGCATGCGGGCGAGTGCGGGCAGCAGGAAGACCACGGCGCAGACCAGCGCCGAGACCGGGTTGCCCGGCAGCCCCAGCACCGGCATGGCGCCGAGCTTGCCCCAGATCAGCGGCTTGCCCGGCCGCATCGCGATCTTCCAGAAATCGAGCGCGAAGCCCTCCTGGCCCAGCGCCTTCTGCACCAGGTCATGCTCGCCCACGCTGGCGCCGCCGGTCGTCACCAGCAGGTCATAGCCGCTGGAGCCCGCCAGGGCCGCGATGCTGCCCGCGTCATCCGGCGCGATGGGCAGGATGCAGCCCTCGCCGCCGGCCGAGGCGATGAGGGCGGCCAGCGCATGCGCGTTGGAGCTGACGATGCCGCCCGGCGGCAGGGGTTCGCCCGGCAGCGCGATCTCATCGCCGGTCGCGAGGATGCCGATGCGCGGGCGACGATGCACGGTGAGCCAGGGATGGTTGGATGCGGCGGCGAGCCCGATGTCCCGCGCCGTCAGCCGCCGCCCGGCCGGGAGAAGCTCCTGGCCCTCGGCGAAATCCAGGCCGCGCCGGCGGATCCAGCGGCCCGCGGCCACGCCCTCGGTGACGGTGAGGCTGGCGCCTTCGGCCTTGGCGTTTTCCTGGATCAGGATGGCGTCGGCGCCCGCGGGCACGAAGCCGCCGGTGAAGATCCGCACCGCCTGGCCCGCGCCCACCTCGCCCGCGAAGGGGCGGCCGGCCGGTGCGGCGCCGGTCACGCTCAGCGTGGCGCCCGTCACCGCATCGGCCGCGCGCACCGCATAGCCATCCATGGCCGAAACATCGGCGGGCGGCTGCGTCAGCCGCGCCAGCACCGGCCGCGCCAGCACGCGGTTCCAGCCGGCAGCGAGCGGCACCGTCTCCGGCCCCGTGGGCCGGATGGCGCCCAGGATGCGTGCGCGGGCTTCGTCGAGCGGGATCACGGCGCCGCTTCGAAGCGGCCCGACTTGCCGCCCTCCTTCAACGCGAGATGGATGCCCTCGATCCGCATGCCGCGATCCACCGCCTTCACCATGTCATAGACGGTGAGGGCCGCGACGCTGACGGCGGTCAGCGCCTCCATCTCCACGCCGGTCCGCCCGGTGACGCTGACCTGCGCCTCGATCTCGACCGTGTCGGGTTCAGCGATGGCGAGGTCCACGCGCACCTTGGTGAGCATCAGCGGGTGGCACAGGGGAATGAGGTCGCTGGTCTTCTTGGCCGCCATGATTCCGGCGAGGCGCGCGACACCCAGCACATCGCCCTTGCCCGCGCGGCCTTCGGCGATCAGCGCGAGCGTCTCGGGCGCCATGACCACGCGGCCGCGCGCGATGGCAAGGCGCTCGGTCTCGGGCTTGCCGGCCACATCCACCATGGCGGCGCGGCCGGCGTCGTCGAAATGGGTAAGGGTGGACATCTTTATACCCTCAGACGGCGGGCGGCGGCGCCGGCCGCATTCGCGGCCGGATTCTGCAAAGGCGCTCCTGCGGGACGCCTCATGGTCCCAGCAGCGCGCGAGTCGCCTCCGCCACATCGGGCTGGCGCATCAGATGCTCGCCCACCAGCACGCAATTGGCGCCGGCGGCCGCCATGCGGCGGAGATCGGCCGGCGTGCGCAACCCGCTCTCGGCCACCGGGATGCGGTCAGCCGGGACCATGGGGATGAGTTCCTCGCTGGTCGCGAGGTCGGTCACCAAGGTCTTCAGGTTGCGGTTGTTCACGCCGATCAGCCGCGTCTGCAGACCCAGCGCGCGCTCCATCTCACGCGCGTCATGCACTTCGGCCAGCACCGCCATGTCGAGGCTGCGCGCCACATCCTCCAGCTCATTGGCCTGCTCATCGCTGAGTGCGGCCATGATCAGCAGGATGGCATCCGCCCCCATCGCCCGAGCCTCGAAGACCTGGAAGGGGTGGATCATGAAGTCCTTGCGCAGCACCGGCAGCTGGCAGGCGGCACGGGCGGCGATCAGGTCCTCCGGGCGGCCCTGGAACCACTTGGCGTCGGTCAGGATGGAAAGGCAGGCCGCACCCGCGCTCTCATAGGCCTCAGCCAGCGCCGCCGGCTCGAAGGGGTCGCGGATCAGGCCGCCGGAGGGCGAGGCACGCTTGATCTCGGCGATCAGGCCGGTGCGGCCCTCCCCGATGCGGGCGCAGAGGGCGCCGGTGAAGTCGCGCGGCGCGTCCTGGTCGAGTGCGCGCTTCTCCATCTCGGCGAGCGGGGTCGCCGCCATCCCGGCCGCCACTTCCTCCGCCTTGTCCCGGAGAATGCGGGCCAGGGTATCGGAAAGGCCCGGATCGGGGATCACTTCAACATTCATTCGGGAACAGCCTCGGAGGTCGCACGGCGGAGGCGGATGAGAACATCCAGAGCGCGCCCGCTGTCAATGCTCTCGGCGGCCATGGCGGCCCCCGCGCGGAGATCGGCGGCGCGGCCCGCCACCACGAGCCCGGCCGCGGCATTGAGCAGCACCATGTCCCGATAGGCGCCGGGCTGGCCTTCCAGCAAGGCCACGAGGGCGGCGGCGTTCTCCGCCGGCTCGCCGCCGCGGATCGCCTCGATCGGCCAAAGGGGCAGCCCCGCATCCTCCGGCGCCACGGTGAAGCGGCGCGTCTTGCCGCCCGCGAGTTCCACCACCTCCGAGGGGCCGGAAATCGCCAGCTCATCCATGCCCTGGCCATGCACCACCCAGGCGGCCTCGGTGCCCAGGCGCCCCAGCGCCTCGGCCATGGGTTGCAGCCATTCGGCCGAGAAGGCGCCGGTCATCTGCCGCTTCACCCGGCCCGGATTGGCCAGCGGCCCCAGCAGGTTGAAGATGGTGCGCGTCCCCAGCTCGACCCGCGCGCCGCCCGCATGGCGCAGCGCCGCATGGTGGCGGGGGGCGAGCAGGAAGACCATGCCAGCCTCGCGGATCACCCCCGGCAGGCGCTCCAGCGGCACGTCGAGATTGACGCCCAGCGCGGCCAGCGCATCCGCCGCACCCGACTTGGAGGAGAGCGCCCGGTTGCCGTGCTTGGCCACCGGCACACCGGCACCTGCCACCACCATCGCCGCCGTGGTCGAGATGTTGAGGCTGCCCGAGGCATCGCCACCCGTGCCCACCACATCCATGGCGTCGGCCGGAACGTCCACCGGGATCATGCGCGCGCGCATGGCCCGCACGGCGCCGGTCATCTCCGCCACCGTCTCACCGCGCACGCGCATCGCCATGAGCATGCCGGCGATCTGCGCGGGCGTCGCCTCGCCCGCCATGATGATGCCGAAGGCGGCCTCGGCCTCGCTCTCGGCCAGGCGTTCCCCCGCCGCAAGGCGGGCCAATATGGGCTTGAGGCCGTTCATCCGGGGTGTGTGACCTTTTCTTCCTGGGACGGGCCTCGGGCCCGCAACCCCCTTATACGGCGCATGGCGGTTCCGCCAAAAATGCGCCATAGGGCGCGCATGCCTGTTCTCGTCCTTGTTGCGGCGGCCTGTCACGGCTCTCCGCGCCCGCGGCCCTGACCGGCCCGCGAAGCCTCCCGCCAAGCTCTTCGATTCCCTCCCCCCGCCCTTTGCTGTAGGTTGCGCCGCGTGCGGAAATTTCTCTTGATCGCCCTGGGATGTGCCGCGGCCGCGGGCGTGGGTGGCGCCCTGTTCTGGACGCGCCCCACCGCGCCGCAAAGCGGCAGCATCGGCATCGGTATGGGCCTCGGCAGCAGCGTGGCCCCGGCCCTGCCGGACAACCTCCCCCTGCCGCCCGAAATGCCGCGCCTGGCCGACGGGCCGGATTACGACCGCTGCCTCTCCCTCCTGCGCGACGACCCGGACGAGGCGATGCGTTTCGCCCAGGCCTGGGACGCCACGGGCGGCGGCGAGGGTGCCCGGCACTGCATCGCGCTCGCCCTGCTCGGCCTCGGCGAGCCCGACCGTGCGGCGGAGCGGCTGGAGCGGCTGGCTGCCGCGAGCCGCGCCGGCAGCCTGGCGCGGGCTGCCATCTTCGGCCAGGCCTCCCAGGCCTGGATGATGGCGGGCGATGCGAACCGCGCCTTCGCCGCCGTCACCATCGCGCTCACGCTGGCGCCGCAGGATGTGGAATTGCTGGTGGACCGCTCGGTCGTGCTCGCCTCCATGCAGCGCTATCGCGAATCCATTGAGGACCTGGATTCGGCCCTGGCCCTGGAGCCCGAACGCGCCGAGGCCTGGGTCCTCCGCGCCGCGGCCCTGCGCCATCTGGAGCGCGTGGACCAGGCCTTCGTCGCCGTGGAGCGCGCCCTCGTGCTGGCACCCGACAATGCCGAGGCGCTGCTGGAGCGCGGCATCCTGCGCCAGCTGCGCGGCGATGTGGCGGGTGCGCGAAATGACTGGCAGCGGGCGATCCAGATCGCGCCGGACAGCATGGCGGCCGACCTCGCCGCGCAGAACATCCAGTTGAACGAATTGGGGCCGCAGCGGCGGTGAGGTGAGGTGAGGTGAGGTGAGGTGAGGTGAGGGTAGAAACGACGAGGTTAGGGCGGCGTCCACAGTTGCCCTAAACGTTCCGCCAAGCGTCGGAAGGACCGGTTCCCCGCTGCTGCCTCCTGTAAACTCATCCGTTGAGCCAAGCGGCGCTGAGCAATAGGGTCATATCGCCCGTCCATCAAGCTGTTGAGAATACCCTTCGCATCCCGCTTAGTTCCATGGTTCGCTGGAGGCACGAACGGATCAGGCAGACCTTCAACTCCCGAAAGGGATGCTGCTGCAGCGAGAAACCAACTCTCGAACTCGCGTTCCGCGAGGCTCACTATCATCGGTACGTCACCGTGAAGAGCTTGTGCTTCGGCCAATAGCCGCGGACCAAGCCGAGCTGCACACCCCTCCTCGCCTCGGAGGTCACAATCCATCATGATCAGAACCGCTCCGCGAGCGTGTCTCGCCTTTGCGGCAGCCATCGTGACTGCGCGTCCAAACGCTTCCGGACGATTGAGAAACTCGCCTGACTTTACGCGAATCGGCATGTTGACTGTCAGCCGCTCGCTCACACCAAGAAACTGAGCGATCCTCTGGAGAAGCACGGGCACGGCTTCAACTTCGCCATGTCCCTCTACGATGGGAGCGAGATAGGGCACGCCTTAAGTCACCGGGTCGGAGAACAATCTCAACTGGCGCTCGTCGGTCACCTCCGAGATCGAAGTTGGATCCGCCTCTATCTGGCCTTGTCGTAGAAGCTCCCCCGCAGTGACAAGCTGAGATCGCAGCAATTCCCTAGCCGCCTCATCAATCCGGCCGATCCTCGTAAGACCCTGGTGGTTTTCGACGGCAAGCAGCGACTCAGGCGCAATATCAGGATTATCGAGTAAGTCAGGACTATGGCTAGTGATAAGAATTTGGCCGCGCCTCGCCCCACGGCGCAGGGCGGCGAGCAATGTCGTCGCAGCTCCAGGGTGGAGAGCCACCTCGGGCTCTTCAAGACCGATGACAAGAGGGCCGCGTGCAAATTCGGTCGCGGACCCCAACTGTGAAATAGCTAGTAGCACGGCGAAAGCCCGCAGTGTTCCATCGGACATGCTGGAGGCAGGAAAGCCCCAAGGAAAAGCTTGGCCTGCCGTGGTCTGCCGAAACTCAAGAGTTTCCATTCCGCCGTAGTTGCGCGGATCGACCGCCGCGATACCAGGAACGATGCGAGATAAATTTTCCATCAACTCGCTTTTCGCGTCAGCAGTGATGTGTTGCAGGACGCTCGCAGCGTTGCTTCCGTCGCGGCGAAGGAGATCACCAGGATCCGGAGGTTGAAGGGTCGCAACCTTCTGCGGATTGAGATTGTAGACTTCGATGCGAGACAAAGCGTCAAAAACCGGCCTAAACTGGGGTAACCCTGACGCCGCCACAAGAAACAGTCTGTCCTTCAGGGCAGCGGGCGGCACGCGGATCGAGGATTCGCGGACGTTGCCCTCAACCACGTGAAAATGATCGACCTCGCCCAAGCCAATTGGAGCGATGCTGCACTTTTCCTCTTGAACGACAAACCCTGCCTGTGGCCGAGCGCCAATCTTAAAGCTGTAGAAACCCGCTTGCCCGCTTGGCAGTCGAAAGTCTAACCGGAGTGCAAAATGGTTTGGATGACCGCCAGACTTCCGACGTACTTCCTTGATAGTTCCCCGATCGCGCATCGCATGGTCGAGTGAGACGCGAAGCGCATCTGCCACAAACCTTAGGCTATCAAGAAAATTGCTTTTGCCGGCTCCGTTACGGCCCACCAAAAACATAAGCGAGCCGAGCTCAACATCGCATGCCGCAATGCTCTTGTAGTTTCGCAGACGCACGCGTCTCAGCAGATGTTCAGCCATGCTTAATCCTGCCCGATGGAGCTAGCCTGCGTCCAGCGACCACGCTACTTCTCCATTAGCCTCGGCATGAGCTCGACCAGGTTGCACGGGCGGTGCCGCGCATCCAGCTGCCAGACCAGGATGTCGTCCCAGGCATCCTTGCAGGCGCCCGTGCTGCCCGGCAGCGCAAACAGGTAGGTGCCCCGCGCCACACCGCCGAGCGCGCGGGACTGCATCGTGGAGGTGCCGATCTTCTGGTAGCTCAGCATGCGGAACAGCTCGCCGAAGCCCTCGATCTCCTTTTCCATCACCCGCTTGAACGCCTCGGGCGTCACGTCGCGGCCGGTGATGCCGGTGCCCCCCGTGGTGATCACGCAATCCACCAGTGGGTCGGCGATCCAGGCGCGCAGCTGCGCCTCGATCAGATCGGCCTCGTCGCGCAGGATCTCGCGCGCGATGCAGCGATGGCCCGCCGCCTCGATGCGCGATTGCAGCGTCTCGCCCGAGCGGTCGGAACTGAGGTCGCGCGTGTCGCTCACCGTCAGCACGGCGATGTTCACGGGCAGGAAGGTGCGGCTGGGGTCGATCGGCATGCCGTTCAATTGGACCGTGCGGCGGTCATGCGCAACATCGCCGTGACCTCCTCGACGCCCGCGAAGTTCGGGAAGCCGCCGCCGGCGATCTGGTCGAGGGAGGGGGTCGGCAGGCCCAGGCGGTGGGCGTAGATCCAGCTGAAGGTCAGCACGCGCGTCACGAAGCTGCGCGTCTCATGCACCGGGATGCTCTCGATGAAGAGCAGGGGGTCCGCGCGGCGCTGCGCCGCCGGCAGCCAGCGCGCCAGGTTGCCGGGGCCGGCATTATAGGCCGCCAGCACGCGGATCAGGTCGCCCCGCACCGCCTCATGCCGCGCCAGGTAATGCACGTAGCGCTGGCCGAGTTCGAGGCTCAGGCCCGGATCATGCAGCCGCCCCACCCCTTCGCCGCGCAGCGAGGGGTCGTTCGCCACATAGCTCGCCGTGGCGGGCATCAGCTGCAACAGGCCGCGGGCGCCGGCGCGGCTGATGGCGCTCGGGTCGAAGCGGCTCTCCTGGAGCGCCAGCGCGTAGAGCAGCGAGGGGTCCATGCGGAAGCCGCCATTGGGCAGCAGGACGGGCAGAGGGTAGCGGGCGCCATCGCGGACGCGGCCATCCTCGAGCTGGGCGGCCGTCGCCACCTGGGCGGCAAGCCCCGGCATGTTCGCCTGCTGTGCGACAGCCAGGATGCCCTGCGTCACGGCCGGGTTGTTGCGGGTCCGGCGCTGCAGGAGGCGCAACTCCGCCTCGGCACGTTCGCGCTGGCCGACCTGCAACAGCGCCAGGGCCCGCCAGCCGCCGGCCGTCTCGGCCAGGCCCTGGGCGCGGGACTCATTGGCGACGTCGCGTTCCCAGACCAGGCCGGGCGGCAGGCCCAGGCTGCGGCGGGCGATCATGCCGTGGAAGGTCCGCGGCTCCTGCGCCGCCTGGAGCATCCAGGGCACGTATTGCGCGGGGCGGCGGGCGCGAACGGCGGCGCGGGCGGTCCAGAAGGCGGCGGCGGCGCGCAGCGTGGGCGCCGCCTGCTCGTTGCGGGCCGCGCGCTGGAAGGCGTGATAGGCGTTTTCGTAATTCTGCATGCCCCAGGCGGAAAGGCCCGCCTGATAGGCCACAAGCGCATTCTGGGGGGCGAGACGCATGCCCTCCTGCGCGATTGTCCAGGCGTCGGCGTCCCGGCCCTGGCGGAAGAGCGACTGCGCCATCTCGGCCTTGAGCTGGCCGAGATAGGCGTTGCTCAAGCCGCGGCGCGCGCGGATCAGGCCGAGCGCGGCCTCGAGGTTGCCGTCATTGATGCGGGCCTGGACGCTGCGTTCCAGGCCTGCATCCCGAGTGAAACCGGGTTCGGCCGGGGCGCGATCCTCGGGGAGGAGGTCGGCCATGGTGTCGGGCTGGCTGGGCGGGGGCGGTGCCGCGGCGCCGCGCGGCAGCAGGCGGAGCAGGCTCTCATGCAGGGCCGGGGCGTCCGGCAGGTCGGCGAAGTCGCTGAGCCAGGCCTGGAGCTCGTGCAGGGTGGGCTCGCCCCGGTTGTAGCGGTCGGCGAGCAGGTGGCCCATCAGGCGGCGGTCATCCAGGCGCTCGGCCTCGCGGATGGCGGCGGGCATGTCGCCGCGGGCCTGCGCCTCGAAGGCGCGGCGCATGCGCGCAGCATCCATGGGCCCCATGGGCTGCGGCAGCGTCGAAGCGACGGCCTGGCCGGGGGGCGTTCGGGTCCGCACCTGGGCAGGGGCGGTCTGGTCTTGGGCCCGCTGGGCGGTGGCCGGGCTGAACCCGGCGCCGAAGCAGAGAAGCCCGGCAATAACGCCGGGCAGGGTGCGGGCCATGGGGCGCAGCGCTCGCATGACGACGCCACCCGTAGCCCAGCCCCTGTTGGTTAAGCAAGCGTTGATTTCGGGCCCGGCATTTATCCGTTTCGCGCCCGACAATCCTGACGTTAAGCTTTTCCCACTGCCCCAATCCCGCCATCATTGATGGCGCGCTGCAACACCAGCAGATCGGCCCAGGCATCACGCTTGGCGATGGGGTTCCGCAGGAGATAGGCCGGGTGAAGGGTGGGCAGCGCCATCAATACTTGTCCGTCAAGTATTGATACTTGATGCCAACGGCCGCGCAGGCGGGTGATCCCGTCGCGCGATTGAAGAACGCCCTTGGCCGCGACACCGCCCGCGAGTACCAGGAAGCGCGGCCTGGCCAGCGCCACATGGCGCAAAACGAAGGGCAGGAAGAGCGCGATCTCGGCATCCGTCGGCGTGCGGTTGCCGGGCGGGCGGAAGGGCAGGATGTTGGTGATGTAGAGGCTCTCGGCCCGATTGAGGCCGATGCTGGCGAACATGCGGTCCAGCAGCTGGCCCGAGGCGCCGACGAAGGGCTTGCCCAGGCGGTCCTCCTCGGCCCCCGGCGCCTCGCCGATCACCATCACGGAGGCACCCGGCACGCCGTCGCTGAAGACCAGGTTGGTCGCCGTCTCGCGCAGCGGGCTGCCGGTGAACTCGGCCATGGCGGCGCGCAGTTCCTCGAGCGTCGCGGCGCCGGCGGCAAGGGCCGCCGCCGCTTCTCCATGCGGCGTCGCCTTGCGTGGCGCGGCGGGTGCCGGCGCCGCGGCGCGGGGCGGCGGCGCGGCCGCTTCCGGGCGGGAGGGGGCCGGTGCGCGGTCCCGCGCCACCGCCGCCTCCAGGATCGCCTCATCGGCGCCCATGGCGATCTGCCAGCGCAGGCTGGCCAGCAGCGCGATCTGTTCGGGGGGCAGCGACATATCCTCTTCTACCGTGTCATGCGGGTTCCGCGAAACCGGCGGCTCGTCTAGGTTCGCGCCCCACGGAATTGGACGCGAAGGGTGGTCGGGATGAGCGAAGAACGCGAAGCGATGGAATTCGATGTGCTGGTCATCGGCGCGGGCCCGGCGGGCCTCGCCGCCGCGATCCGCCTGAAACAGCTCTCGCCCGAGATGAGCGTCTGCGTCGTCGAAAAGGGCGGCGAGGTCGGCGCCCATATCCTCTCGGGCGCCGTGCTCGAGCCGCGCGCGCTGGATGAGCTCCTGCCCGACTGGCGCGAGGACCCGCCGGCGCTGGCCACGCCCGCCGGCGAGGACCGCTTCATGCTGCTGACGGCGACCAAGGCCTACAAGCTGCCCACGCCGCCCCAGATGCATAACGAAGGCAACTACATCGTCAGCCTCGGCAATGTGGCGCGCTGGCTGGGTGCCAAGGCCGAGGCGCTGGGTGTCGAGATCTATCCGGGCTTCGCCGCGTCCGAGACCATCATCGAGGATGGCGTGGTCAAGGGCGTCGTCGCGGGCGTCATGGGCATCGTGAAGGATGGCAGCAAGGGCGCCGACTACCAGCCGGGGATGGAGCTGCGCGCCACCACCACGCTCTTCGCCGAGGGCTGCCGCGGCAGCCTGACCAAGAAGCTCTTCGAGACCTTCAACCTCCGCGCCGAATGCGATCCGCAGACCTACGCGATCGGCATCAAGGAGCTGTGGGAGATCCCGAAGGAGAACCACAAGCCCGGCCTGATCTGGCACAGTGCGGGCTGGCCGCTTTCCAGCGACACCTATGGCGGCTCCTGGCTCTACATGTTCGGCGAGAACCTGGTGAGCATCGGCTTCGTCGTGGGCCTCGATTACCCCAACCCCTGGCTCTCGCCCTTCGACGAGTTCCAGCGCTTCAAGCATCACCCGGCGGTCGCACCCATGCTGGCGGGCGGCAAGCGCATCTCCTACGGCGCGCGGGCGCTGAACGAGGGCGGCTTCCAGTCCATCCCCAAGCTCACCTTCCCCGGTGGGGCCTTGATCGGCGACACGGCGGGCTTCCTCAACGTGCCCAAGATCAAGGGCACGCATCTCGCCATGAAGTCGGGCATGCTGGCGGCCGAGGCCATCGCGGGCGAAGGCATCGAGGCCTACCCCGCGATGCTGCGCGCCTCCTGGGTCTGGTCCGAGCTGGAGGGGGTGCGCAACATCCGCCCGGGCTTCGCGAAGTTCGGCTTCTGGGGCGGCATGGTGAATGCCGCCCTCGACACCTACGTCTTCAAGGGCAAGGCGCCCTGGACCATGGGTCACCATCATGACCACACGCAGCTCAAGGCCGCGGCCGATGCGCCGCGCATCGCCTATCCCAAGCCCGATGGCGTGCTGAGCTTCGACCGCCTCTCCTCGGTGTTCCTGTCGAACACGAACCACGAGGAGAACCAGCCCGCGCATCTGGTGCTGCGCGATCCCGGCAAGTGGCTGGGCGAGAACTGGGAGCGCTATGCCAGCCCCGAGAGCCGGTACTGCCCGGCCGGGGTCTATGAAGCCGTCGGCGTCGAGGAAGGCCAGCCGGCCCTTGTCATCAACGCGCAAAATTGCGTCCATTGCAAAACCTGCGACATCAAGGACCCGTCGCAGAACATTGACTGGAAGACGCCCGAGGGGGGTGGCGGCCCCAATTATCCCGGAGGGATGTAGCGCATGGCCGAAGCCAAGACCGAGGCAATGAGCGACGCGGACAGGATCAACGCCTTCCTGCCCAAGCGGGGCGCGCAGGGGCCCTGCGACGCCTGCGGCCAGAATGCCTGGACGCTGGTGGGAGGGGCCGGCTGGTCCGTCACCCTGCCGATGATCGACGCGGCGGGGACCATCCCCGCCGCGCCGCCGCATGTCCCGGTGTATGTGCTGGTCTGCAACAATTGCGGCAACCTCCGCATGCACGCGAGCCGCGTGGTGGATGCCGATGATGGAGGCACCACCTGATGCTCGACCGTTTCGCCCCCTATGGCCTCAGCGTGCTGCGCATCGTGGCCGGGCTGCTCTTCTTCCTGCACGGACCGCAGAAGCTGATCGGCTTCCCGCCCTCCCCCCGGCCCGCGCCGGAGCTCTTCTCCATGCTGGGCGCCGCCGCCACGCTCGAGGTCATCGGCGGCGCGCTGCTGATCATCGGCCTTTTCACGCGTCCGGTTGCCTTCGTGATGTCGGGGCTCATGGCCTTCGCCTACTTCATCGCCCATGCGCCGCGCAGCTTCTGGCCGACCAGCAATGGCGGCGATGCGGCGATCCTCTTCTGCTTCCTGTTCCTCTACCTCGTCTTCGCCGGGCCTGGCCCCTGGAGCCTGGACGCGCGCCGCAAGTCATGAGCCCCTGGGCATGACCCTCCTCTCCCTCCTGCGGCAGGGCATGGTGCTCTCCCTCGGCTGGGTGGTCTGCGCGGCGATGGCGCTGACCCATTACGGCTTCCTCTGGGCGCTGCTGCTGCTGATCATATGGGCCGCGCTGCTGGTCCGCTTCCAGCGCAGCACGGTCGAGCACGCCAAATCCGTCGCCGCCAAACTCCAAGGTTCCAAATCATGATCCGCATCCACGGCATCGCCAAATCCCGCGCCTTCCGCTGCATCTGGGCGGCCGAGGAGGCAGGCTTGCCCTATGAGGTGGTGCCCGTCGCCTTCGGGCCGGGCATCAAGTCGCCGCAGCATCTGAAGGTGAACCCGAACGGCACGATCCCCGGCATGGAGGATGGCGCGCTGGTCCTCTTCGAGAGCCTCGCCATCAACCTGCACATCGCGGCCAAGGCCGGCCCGCCGCTCATGCCCACCGGCGATGATTCGAGCCGCGTCCTGCAATGGACCCTCTGGGCCGCGACCGAGGCCGAACCCGCCGCCATGCAATGGGCCTACAACTCCTACATCCGCCCACCGGCCGAGCGCGATCCCGGCCAGGCGGCGGCGGGCGCCGCCGGCCTGACTGCCCGGCTCAACGTGCTGGAGGGGCAGCTGGGCACGCAGCCCTGGCTGCTGGGCGAGGCCTTCACCATCGCCGATTGCAACCTGGCCGGCGTGCTCTACGGCGCCTGGGCCAACAAGTTCGACCTGGGCGGTCATGCCCGCGTGAAAGCCTGGCTCGACCGCTGCTTCAACCGGCCGGCGGCGCTGGCGGCAAGGAAGCTGCGCGAGGCGCCGTGACCATCATCGAGACCGCGCGCCGGCTCGACGCGCTGGGCTTCATGCCGAGCAAATCCGGCAATGTCTCGATCCGCATCGAGGGCGGCTTCCGCATCACCCCCTCGGGCCTGCCCTATGCCGCGCTGACCGAGGCCGATCTCGTGGATGTGGCCCTCGATGGCCGGGTCCTGGCGGGCAGGCACCGCCCTTCCTCCGAATGGCGGCTGCACGCCGAGATCTACGCGGCGCGGCCCGAGGCCCAGGCCATCATCCACACCCACAGCCCGCGCGCGACCGCGCTCTCCTGCGCAAGGCTCGGCCTGCCGCCCTTCCACTACATGATCGCACTCGCCGGCGGCGATGACATCCGCTGCGCGGCCTATGCCACCTTCGGCACGGCGGAGCTGGCGCGCAGCGCCCTTCCCGCGCTGGAAGGGCGCCGCGCCTGCCTGCTCGCCAATCACGGCGTGGTCGCCATCGGCTCCACGCTGGCCGCCGCCGAGACCCTGGCGCGCGAGGTCGAGAACCTCGCCGCCGAGTATCTCGACCTGCGGGCGGCGGGGCTCGAACCCGTGCTGCTGACGCCGGAGGAGATGGTGGCCGTCACCGCGCAGTTCGGGGGCTATGGCCGGCTCGGCTGACACGGCTCAATAGCCCTCCTTCAGCAGCGGGAAGGCGCTGTGGACATGCGGGAAGACCACCGGCGGCGCGCCCACATGCACATGCCCGCGCGTCAGCTGGCCGAAATTGTTCACGCCCGTCAGCCCGAGCGCCTTGATCACCTCATCCTCCAGGATCTCCAGCAGCCGCTCGATGCCCTCCGCGCCATCGGCCGCGAGGCCATAGAGATACAGGCGCCCCAGCCCCACCCAATCGGCCCCCAGCGCCACCGCCTTCACGATGTCGGTGCCGCGGCTGAAACTGCCATCCACCATGATCTTGGCGCGGCCGGCGACCGCCTCCACCACCTCGGGCAGCACGTCGAGCGAGCCGCGCCCGCCATCGAGCTGCCGCCCGCCATGGTTGGAGACGTAGATCACATCCACGCCGTGTTCACAGGCCAGCGCGGCGTCCTCACCCGTGCCGATCCCCTTCAGGATCAGCGGGATCTTGTGCTTCTCCTTGAAGCGCGCGACCTCGCGCCAGGAGAGCGCCGCCTGATGGTCCATGCCGGTATTGGCGGCGCGCCAGGTCTTCACGAAGCGCTTGGCGATGTCCCGCTCGCGGCGCGAGTAATGCGCGGTGTCCACCGTCATGCAGAAGGCGTCATAGCCGCTGTCCACGACGCGGCGGACATAGTCATCCACGAAGGCATCGTCGCCGCGCACATAGAGCTGGAAGACCTTGGGGCCGCGCGATGCCTCGGCGCAGGCCTCAAGCCCCGGCTGGCTCACGCTGCTCAACATGTAGGGCACGCCGAAGGCGCCCGCGCCCTTGGCCACACTCACGCCGCCACCCGGCTCGAAGCTCTCCAGCGAGCCGACCGGCGCGCAGAACACCGGCAGCCGGATGCGGTGGCCGAAGAAATCCACGGAAGGGTCCACCTTGGAGACATCGTTCAGCACGCGCGGGCGCAGCGCCACGGTATCAATCGCCATGCGGTTGCGGGCCAGCGTCGTCTCGGTCTCGGTGGCGCCGACCAGATAGTCCCAGACATTGGCGTTCAGCTTGATCTTCGCCGCCTTCACGAATTCGTGCAGGACCTGGTAGCGTTCCTCGAAATTGCGCATGGTTTTGCTCTCCGCGTTTGCCGCAAACCTAGCTTGTGCGGATGAATTCGGAACCCCCCCTCTCGCCGTTCCGCGCCTGAGGCGCGACAATCCCGGCGACACAGGGAGAGCCACATGAACGCCACCGAACGCCGCAACCGCGCCCGCGCCGTCCTGCAGGGGAGCGCCTGCATCCATCCGGCCTCCGTGCATGATCCGCTCTCGGCCCGCATCGCCGAGGAGCTGGGCTTCGAGCTCGGCATGTTCGCGGGCTCCACCGCGTCGCTGGCCATCCTCGGCGTGCCGGACCACATCCTGATCACGCTGACGGAATTCGCGACCCAGGCGCGCCGCATCACCCGCGCCGGCACGCTGCCGCTCGTGGTGGATGCCGACCATGGCTACGGCAATGCGCTCAATGTGCAACGCACGGTGGAGGAGCTGGAGGTGGCCGGCATCGCCGCCATGTCCATCGAGGACACGGATCTGCCCCGCCCCTTCGGTGCCGCGAAGCCGCGCCTGATCTCCATCGAGGAGGGTGTGGGCAAGATGCGCGCCGCCGTCGCCGCCCGCGTGGATTCCTCGCTCTGCATCTTCGCCCGCACGGGTGCCATGAACATGACCAGCCGCGACGACTGCCTGGCCCGCATCCGCGCCTATAATGACTGCGGCACGGATGGCATCTTCCTGACCGGCGTCACCACCCGCGCCGAGCTGGACGCGGCGGCCGAAGTGGCGAAGCAGCCCCTCATCCTCGGCACGCTCAGCGCCGAGATCACGGATCGGGATTACCTGGCGAGCCGCGGCGTCCGCATCGCGCTGCAAGGCCATGCGCCGAGCCAGGCGGCGGCCCAGGCGATCCATGCGACGCTGAAGGCCCTGCGCGAAGGGGCCTCGCCCGCCAGCCTGACCGGTCTGCCGGAAAAGGGCGCCATGGCCCGCTGGACGCGCGAGGCGCCCTATAGCGAAGCCATGAAGCGGTTTTTGGACTAATTCAGGGAAGGCGGCGGCACCCGGCGCGAGGCGCGGGTGCCGCCCGCCGCTCATGCGCGCCGGATATTCCAGAAGAGCGGCGGCTGGCCCTTGAGCAGCCCCGTCAGGTTCCGCCGGATCGCCGTCGGCTGGTAGTACATGCCGGTCGGCACATAGGGCACTTCCTCGAAGGCGATGCGCTGCATCTCCGTCGTCGCCGCCTTCTCGGCCGCCTCGTTCGGCGCGTTGAACCAGGCGTCGCGCTGCGCCTCGATCGCGGGGATGGTGGGCCAGCCCGGCCAGGCATTCTCGCCATTGCCGCGGATCGAGGCGTGGTTCGCCGGGTTCCAATGGTCCACGCCGGACCAGAAGGTGAAGAAGCCCGACCAGCCGCCTTGCTCCAGCGGGTTGCGGCTGGCACGGCGGGCGACGAGCGTGCCCCAATCCGTGCTCACCAGATCCACGTTGAAGCCCATCCGGCGGAACAGGTCCGCACCCACCAGCGTCGCCGCATTGATGGAGGCGAGGTCGGTCGCGTTCAGCAGCACGAGGCGCTGGCCGATGGCGCCCGCCGCCTGCAGCTCGGCCCGCGCGGCATCAACGCTCTTGCGCATCCGCTCCATGCTGGCATTGCTGGCGGACGGGCTTTCCGGCGCGAAATAGCCGATGCCCTCGCGCCGCAGATCGGGCCTGCCCTCGATGCCGGAGGTGCCGATCACGGCCGTCATGAAGTCGGTCTGGTTGATCGCCGTCAGCACCGCGCGGCGGACCGCCGGGTTGTTGAAGGGCGCGGTCAGGTGGTTCGGCCGGAAGATGCCGATCAGGCCCGTGCCGTTGATGATGTCCACCCGCACATTGCGCGCCGGCGCGCCGCGCAGGAAGAGCGGGAAGAGATCCGCCGTCGGCTGCTCCCACCAATCAATCTCGCCCGACTGGAGTGCGGCGGAGGCCGTCGCCGCATCCGGCATGATCAGCCATTCGACGCGGTCGAAATGCGCGACCTTGCCGCCCGCGGTCATCGAGGCCGCACCCTGGCGCGGCACGTAGTCGGCGTGGCGGGCATAGGCGAGGCGCGAGCCCGGCACCCATTCATTGGCGATGAAGCGGAAGGGGCCGCTGCCCACGGCTTCCGTGATGTTCGTGAACGGATCCACATTCGCCAGCCGCTCGGGCATGATGAAGAGGCAGGACGTCGTCACCTTGCTGATGCATTCCAGCATCTTCGGGAAGGGCGTGTTGAGGCGGATGGTGAAGACGCGGTCGCTCACCTCCGTCATCTCGGCGATGCGGCTCAGCAGCACCTGGCCGAAGGCGTCGCGCCGTCCCCAGCGGCGGATGGAGGCGACGCAATCGCGCCCGCGCACCGGCGTGCCGTCATGGAATTTCAGGTTCTCGCGCAGGGTGAAGCGCCAGAGCAGGCCGTCATTCTCCACCACATGGCCCTCGGCCATCTGCGGCTGCGGGCGGAAATTCTCGTCCATGCCGTAGAGCTGGTCATAGACCAGCATGGCGTGGTCCCGCGCCACGAAGGCGGTGTTGGTGAAGGGGTCAATATTGGGCAGGTTCGCATGCGGCACGTAGCGCAGCACGCGGTTCTGCGCCGGCTGGGCCATGGCGGGAGCAGCGAGGCTGGCGGCGGGCAGCGCGGCCGCGCCGGCCAGGATCTGGCGACGTTGGATCATGGGGTCTCTCCCGAAGGTTTGTGGCCGAAGCCTAGCAGGGGTTCCGGCCGTGTCTCTACCCAGACCGCCTTCATCTGCACGTATTCCATCAGCCCCTCGACGCCGGAGGAGCGCCCATGGCCCGAGGCGCCGAAGCCGCCAAAGGGCACCGAGACATGGATGGTGCGATAGCCATTCACCCAGACCGTGCCCGCGCGCAGGCCGGCCGCCACGCGATGCCCGCGCGCGCCATCGCGCGTCCAGACCGCGCCGGCCAGGCCGAAGCGCGTGGCATTGGCGAGGCGCAGCGCGTCAGCCTCATCCGCGAAGCGCTGGACCACGACGACGGGGCCGAAGACCTCCTCCTGCACCGCGGTCGCGCTCTCGGGGAGGCCGTCGAGGATGGTGGGGGCCACGAAGCAGGCCGCGCCGCCGCCAGGTGCTTCGATCACCCGCGCCCCCTCGCCCGCCGCCTGCGCCACCATGCCGCGCACATGCGCGCATTGCCTTGCATGGGCGATGGGGCCGAGTTCCGTCGCTTCGTCCAGCGGGTCGCCCAGGCGGATGCGGCCCATGGTTTCGGCAAGCGCGGCCACGAAGCGATCCGCGATGGAAGCCTCGACCAGCAGGCGCGAGCCGGCCACGCAGGATTGCCCGGCACCCGCGAAGATCGCCTGCTGCGCGCCCTGCACGGCGGCGGCGAAATCCGCATCGGCGAAGACGATGTTGGCGCTCTTGCCGCCCAGCTCCAGCACATGCGGGAGCGTGCGCTGGGCGCAGAGGGCGGCCACCCGCGCGCCGGTCGCGGGGCCGCCCACGAAGGTGACCTTCTGCACGGCAGCCGCCGCGATCAGCGCCTCCGCTTCCTCCGCGCCGCCCGCCACCACATGCAGCGGCAGGCCATACGCGTGCGCGAGTTGCGCGAGCCGCAGCGAGGTGACGGGCGTGTATTCCGAGGGCTTGAGCACCACGGCATTGCCCGCCGCCAGCGCCGGAAAGGCATTCCAGCCCGCGGTGAACAGCGGCGCGTTCCAGGGCGTGATGGCGAGGATGACGCCGAAGGGCTCGGGCCGCAGATAGACCAGGTGGCCGCTCGGCACATTCACCACGCGGCCTTCGATCTTGTCGGCCCAGCCCGCGTGGTATTCCGCCATCTCGGCCACGCGCGCGATTTCGGCCCGGGCATCGCGGATGGGTTTTCCGCTGTTGGCGCATTCGGCCAGCGCCAGCGCCTCGGCCTCGGCGCGGATCGCGGCCCCCAGCGCGAAGAGCCGCCGGCCGCGCTCGGCCGCCGGGAGCGCGGCCCATTCGGGGGCAGGCCGCGCGGCCTCGCGCGCCAGCGCCGCGCCGGCCAGGCGATACTCCGTGAGCGGCGCGCCCGTCACCGGATCGGCCAGCGCCATGCTGGCCCCGGCACCGGGATGCGCGACACCCGCGATCACCGCCCCCGGGATGCCGCCGCCGAACCAGTCGGCCAGCCGCGCCTGCATCACATCGCGCGCGCGGCTCATGGCAGGGCCAGCCGGACCGAGCGCGGCATGTTGGGCCGCCCGCCGGCGAGCGTCAGGAGTTTTCGCAAGGTCTTGCCCCATACCCGCACAAAGGCGGGGAAGTTGTCGCGATGGCGCAATTGCCACCGACGCAAGCTTTCGGACAAATCCGGGTCGGCGACCAGCCAGGGGGGACCCGGCAAGGCCTGCTCGAAGCCGAGCCGCCGCGCCAGCATGATGAGGCGCAAGCCACGGATGCGCGCGGCCCGGCGGCAGCAGCGGAAGATCATCCGCCGCAAGCCGTAGAGGGGATGCGTGGGCTCCAGGCCATAGAGCGCCTGGAGGAGCCGCTCCCACAGGCCGGCATGGGTCAGCCGCCGGAAATGCCGCGCGACGGTGGCGGCCGGGCCGTATTGGGCGGGCACCTCCCGCCAGGGCGCGTCCGTCGCTATCAGGTGGAACATGCCCTCCATCCGCTGGCGCGCATCCCGGATGGGGCGGCCCTGGGGGGCGGCACGCGCGAGGTGGGGGCGCAGGGCCTCCCATTGGGCGTCTGAGAGGTGGGTGAAGGGGATGCGCTGGATCATGATAGGAAATTAAGCCGAATTAGGTAAAAAAGTAAAGGAAATTGGGGAGCCACGGGCTCCCCAAACCCCTGCGGCAACAGATGAGGGGGCGCGGGGGAACGCGTTCCCCCGCTTGTCTTTTCACTTGGCAAAGATCCCCGCCGCGACCCGGTTGAACTCCTCCCCATCCGCCACGGCCGATTCCTCCCAGGCCCGCGCCGCCGCCCCGCACACGGAGAGCCCCGCGCCCACCTCCTCCGCCAGGGCCAGCGCGAGGCGCACATCCTTGCGCATCAGCCCCGCCGTGAAGCCGGAATCGAACGCGTCCGGGAGGATCCAGCGCGGCCAGTTCACCTCCGTCGCGGCCGAGCGGCCGGAGGCGGCGTTGATCACGGGCAGGATGGCCTCGGGCGGGACGCCCGCGCGGGCCGCCATGCGCAGCGCCTCGGCGGCGGCGGCCAGGTGCGTCGCCACCAGCAGGTTGTTCGCAAGCTTGGCCACCTGCCCCGCCCCGCTCCCGCCCACATGGACGATGCGCGCGGCCAGCAGCAGCAGCGCGGGGCGCACCCGCTCCAATGCCGCCGCCGAACCGCCCACCATCATGGCGAGCTGGCCCGAAGCCGCGCCCGCCGGCCCGCCCGAGACGGGCGTGTCGAGATAGGCGACGCCCGCCGCATTGGCCTGGTCCGCGAAGCGCCGGGCTTCCGCCGGCTCGATGGTGGAGGTGTCGGCGATGACGGCACCCTGCGGCAGATGCGGCAGCAGCGCCCCCAGCACCGCGCCCACCGCGCCCGCATGCGGCAGGGAGAACAGCACGAGGGGGGCGGCCACACCTGCCGGCGTCGCGCAGGCGATGGCACCGGCCGCGCGCGCCGCATCCCGCAGGCCAGGGTCCAGGTCGAAGCCCATCACCCCCTGCCCTTCCGCGCGCAGCCGCCGCAGCATGGCACCGCCCATCTGCCCGAGACCCACCAGACCGATCATCAGCACCTCCGCGAAAGCGCCAGCTTAATCCGCCGCCGCAATTGCGCCACGCAGGCCAGCGAGAAGCCGGGCCATGCGCGCGACGATCGAACAATTCCTCCGCTTCGGCGTGGTGGGCACGGTGGGCTTCCTGGTGGATTCGGCGGTCCTGCTGGGCATGATGGCGCTGGGGCTCGGCCCCTATGGCGGGCGCGTCGTCTCCTACATCGCGGCGGCCAGCGCCACCTTCGCGCTCAACCGCGCCTGGACCTTCCGCACCGCGCGGCGGGATGCGCCGGTCGCGAGCCAATGGGGCCGCTTCCTGGCCCTGAACCTCGTGGGCTTCGCCGCCAATTACGGCACCTATGCCGCGCTGGTCGCCAGCGTGCCGCTGGTGGCGCAGCATCCGGTGCTGGGCGTGGCGGCGGGTTCGCTGGCGGGCATGTTCATCAATTTCGGATTGTCTCGCCGCTTCGTCTTTAAAAGCGGATAGGATTTGGCGTCCGGGCGCATCCGGGCCTATCTTGTTTCCGTCTGATGGAACTCCGCCCCGGACGCCGAAACGAAAGGACCGCCGTGACCCCGCCCACCACCCGCAGGCTTCTGGCGGGCATCGCCCTCGCCGCGGCACCCGCCGGGCTGGCGGGCGCGCAGCCGGCGCCGCTGCAATTCGGCGTCATGCCCAATGTCAGCGCCCGCATCCTGGTGGGCCAGTACCAACCCTTCCGCACCTTCCTGGAGCAGGAGCTGGGCCGCCCGGTCGAGGTGGTGACCGCCCCCGGCCTTCAGGCCTTCCAGGAACGCAGCGTGGCCGGCGCCTTCGGCCTGGTCGTCACCGCCGCCAATCTCGGCCGGGTGGCGCATCTTGATGCGGGGCTGCAGCCCATCGCGATCTATGAACCGCGCATCCCCGGCCTGATCGTGACGCTGCGCGCCCGCCCCATCACCAGCGCGGCCGAGATGCGCGGCCTCACCATCGCGATGACCAATCCGCAATCGCTGGTGGCGCTGAAGTTCATCCATTGGGCGCGCGCCCAGGGCATCGAGATCGGCCGGGACGCGCGGGCGACGCATGCCCGCAACGAGGACAGCCTGGCCCAGCTGCTCAACACGGCCGAGACGCGGGCCGCGGTGATGAGCCAGGGCGAGTTCAACGCCATCCGCCAGGACATCCGCGACAACCTCGTCATCTGGCAGGTCTTCATCCGCGTCCCCGGCTTCCTGATGCTGGTGGCGCCCCGCACGCCCGAGGCGGATATGCAGCGCCTCACCGCCGCCATCACCCGCTTCCCCGGCACCCCCCAGGGGCGCGAATTCTTCGCGGCCACCGGCTTCAACGGCATTCGCCCCGTCACCCCGGCCGACCTCGCCGAGCTGGATGACGTGGTGGAGGAGACGCGCGCCTTCCTGCGCGCCGGCTGAGCCGGACCGGGAGGGCCAGCCCCATGCGCGCCAGGCTCTCCCTGCGGGTCAAGCTCTTTGCACTGGCCGCGACCGCGCTGCTCACGCTCGCCAGCGTTCTCACCTTCATGCAGGACCGCCTGGTGCTGCGCACGCTGGAGGCCGAGCTGCACGCCCGCGCCATCGCGGTCTGTCCCATCCTCGAGACCGCGCTCGCGACACCGCTCGCCGAGCGCGACTACGCGACGGCCCAGGCCGTCCTGCGCGAGGGCGTGGCCTCGGGCAGCTTCGCGCACATGGTCCTGCTCGATGCGCGCGGCCAGCTGATCTCGAGCGAGGGCTGGTCCTTCGGCGATGGCATGCCCAAGCCCGGCCGCTTCACCATGGCGAATGGCGAGGAGCGGCAGCTCTACACCGTGCCCATCTCGCTCGCCGGCCAACCGCTCGGCACGCTGCATTTCGCGCTCTCGCGCGGGCCGCTCCAGGCGGCGCACCGCGCCTTGCTGAGCGGCGCCCTGATCGTGGGGCTGATCTCCCTCGCGCTCCTCGTGCCGCTGGTCGAGCTCGGCAACCGCATGCTCTTCCTGCCGATGCGGCGGCTGGAAGCGGCGGCCGAGCGCATCCGGGATGGCCATTACGACATCACGCTCAAGGCCCAGGGCCAGGACGAGGTGGCACGCCTCACCCTGGCCTTCAGCGAGATGGCGGATGCCATGCGCAGCCGCCTGCGCGCCCTGATGGCGAGCGAGGCGGCGCAGGCCGTGCTGCTGGAAAACGCCCGCATCCGCGAGATCGACCTGCGTGACGCGCGCGACAAGGCCGAGGTCGCCAACCGCGCCAAGAGCGAGTTCCTGGCCAATATGAGCCATGAGCTGCGCACGCCGCTCAACGGCATCCTCGGCATGGCGCAGGTGCTCGACCATCCCGGCCGCCCGGCCGAGGATCGCGAGGCGATCGCGGCCATCCTCGAATCGGGCCAGCAATTGCTGCGGCTGATCAATGACGTGCTGGAGCTTTCGCTGTTCGAGACGGGCGGCACCGTGCTCCGCCCCGTCGCCGTCCCCGCGCGCGGCCTCTTCGCGCCGGCCCTGGCACCGGCCGCCGCCGCCGCGCGCCGCAAGGGCCTGGGCTGGAACCTCACCATCGCGCCCGAACTGCCGCAGACCCTCCGCGCCGACCCCGCCCGCATCACGCAGCTGCTGGGCCACCTGGCCGACAATGCCGTGAAGTTCACCGAAGCGGGCGAGATCTCGGTCAACGTCGGCTGGATTCAGCGCGACGGCACGCTGCGCGTCGAGCTGCGGGACACGGGCATCGGCATTCCGCCCGCGCTGCGCCCGCGCCTCTTCCTGCGCTTCAGCCAGGCCGAGACCAGCAGCACGCGGCGCTATGGCGGCATCGGCCTCGGCCTCGCCATCTGCCGGCATTTGACGGAGCTGATGGATGGCGTGATCGGCTTCGACAGCACGCCGGGCGAAGGCAGCCTGTTCTGGTTCGAGATCCCGCTGCAAACGGCCTGAGGCGCGGGCTTCGAGGAAAAGGTGAATGGTCGGAGTGAGAGGATTCGAACCTCCGGCCCCCGCGTCCCGAACACGGTGCTCTACCAGGCTGAGCTACACTCCGACGCCTGCGGCTCGCGTCTTAGCGGCATGACGCTTCCTCGGCAAGCCAGGGCGTGGAAGAATGCCAGTGCCGGAAGGATATTCCCCGGCATCCGCGAGGAGAGATCGCATGAAGCTTTGGTTGGCTGGCCTCGGGTTGATGGTGATGATGGGTGGCGCGGTCGCGCAGACCAATCTGGGCGCCGTGGTCACGGAACGCCGCGAGGGCTTCAAGGCCGCGGGCGAGAACATGACCGCCGTCGCCGCCGTGGCGCGCGCCGGCGGTGACCCGCGCGGCACGGTCGAGCGCATCACGGCCATCCAGGCCTGGTTCGCCACGGCCGGCACGCGCTTCCCGGCCGGCACGCAGCAAGGCGCCCCGGGCCTCGACACGCGCGCCCTGCCGGCGATCTGGACGGACCGGGCGGGCTTCGATGCGGCGATGACCGCGATCGGCCCGCGCCTGACGGCACTTCGCGAAGCCGCGGCCTCCGGCAATGTCGCCAATTTCCAGGCGGCCGTGCAGGCGACCGGCGCCGCCTGCGGCGATTGCCACCGCCCCTACCGCGCGCGCTGAGGCGGCGGCGTTACGCCTGAGGGCGAAGGCCCCTCAGGCGATCCGACGCGACGAGCTGCGCGGCGGATTCACGCCTGAGGGCGAAGGCCCCTCAGGCGATCCGACGCGACGAGCTGCGCGGCGGATTCACGCCTGAGGGCGAAGGCCCCTCAGGCGATCCGACGCGACGAGCTGCGCGGCGGATTCACGCCTGAGGGCGAAGGGCCCTCAGGCGATCCGACGCGAGCATCCCCGCCGCCAATTCCTGCGGCAGGAAAAAGAAGCTGAAGATATACGGGTCCGACGCCGCGAAGACCGCGGGGTCGGCGCTCGCCACCTGCATCGTGGCGGCATCGAACGCCGCGATGGGCCGCAATTCCCCCGCATGCCAGAAGAAGCCGGCATAGCCGAGTGCGGCGAGCAGCGCCGGCACGTCCCGCGTGCTGCCCGCGCGATGCCGCTCCTCGATCTCGATGGAAAGCACGGGGCGCGATTCCGTCAGCGTGCGCCGCGCACCCTCCAGCACCTCCTGCTCCGCCCCCTCGGCATCGAGCTTGATGGCGGTGACCTCGGTGAGGCCCAGGCTGTCCAGCGGGATGACGCGCACGCGATGCGCCTGCCGCGTGACACTCCGATGCTCGGAATAATCCTTGCTGATGCTGGCCCATTGCTCCTGCGGCACGCCGTCCAGCACGGGCAGGGTCAGCATGGCCTCGCCCTCGGCCGCGCCCAGCGCCTCCGCATGCAGCGTCACATGCGGGGGGATCTCGCCGAATTCCGCCACCAGCGCCGCGCGCAGCCGCGCCATGGCCGTGGGCAGCGGCTCGAAGCCATGCACCCGGCTGCCGGGCAGCCTGGCGAAGGGGATGGTCAGCAGCCCGTCATGCGCGCCGATATCCAGCAGCACGCCCGGCCGGTGCAGCGAACAGTGGAAATCCAGCTCCTCCATCAAAGGCTCATCACGCCGCGCGAGACCGGCACCACACCGCCGCCCACGCGCACGCGGATCGTGCCGTCCAGCTCGCGCCGCGCGGCCAGCACCAGCAGGCTCGGCCGGCCGAGATCGGCGCCCTGCTCCACCTCCAGCGCCAGCGCCGAGCCGCCCGCCAGATGCAGCAGCAGCCCCGCCAGCGCCACATTGGCGCTGCCCGTCGCCGGGTCCTCCACCACGCCGCCCAGCGGCGCGAACATCCGCGCCCGCCGGCGCCCCACACCGAGCGGCGTGTGCAGCAACAGGCCGACCGGCGGGCTGGCCAGCGGGCCGAAGCATTGCCGCATGGCCAGGATGTCGGGCGTGGCCGCCGCCAGCAGCTCCACATCCTCCACCTCGGCGATGGCGAAGGGCGCGCCGCAGCCGGCCATGAGCGGCGGATGCGCGTTCACATGGATCGCCTCGACCGGCAGCGCCGCGCAGGCCGCGATGGCCGCGCGATCGAAGGACACGCCGAGCGTGAGCGGCAGCGGCGCCTCGATCTCGGCCGCCACCGGCTGGCCGCCTGCCCCGCGCGTCAGCCAGGCGGTCACATGGCCGGCCGGCTGCTCGAGCACGAGCTGGTCCCCCTCATGGCCGATCCGGCGCGCGATCATGACGGCGGCACCCACATTGGGGTGGCCCGCGAAGGGCAGCTCCATCCCGGGCGTGAAGATGCGCAGCCGGACATCGGCGGGCTCGCGCTCGGGCGGCAGGACGAAGACGGTCTCGCTCAGGTTGAATTCGCGCGCGATGGCCTGCATCGCCTCCGCCTCCAGCCCGTCCGCGCCATAGACCAGCGCCAGCGGGTTGCCGCCGAAGCGGGCCGAGGTGAAGACGTCGCAGGTTTCGAATTCAATTTCCATTCCGCGCTTCCCTGATCGCCTGGTTCATCTGCCGCACGCCGGCGGCGGCCCCTTCGGGATGGTTCCACACCGCACCCACCACCGCCAGGAAATCCGCCCCCGCCCGCACCAGCGGCGCGCAATTGGCCGCCGTGATGCCGCCGATCGCGACGCAGGGCACCTCCATCAGCTCGCTCCACCATTCCAGCAGCCCGGTCTCCGCCACATGCTGCGTCTCCTTCGTGTCGGTCGGGAAGAAGGCGCCGAAGGCCACGTAGTCGGCGCCCATTTCGCCGGCCGTCATCGCGAGGTGCCGCGAGGCATGGCAGGTGATGCCGAGGATCTTTCCGGCCAGCAGCATGCGCGCCCCGGCATGATCGCCATCGGACTGGCCGAGATGCGCGCCATCGCACCCCAACTCGGCGGCGAGATGCGCGTCGTCATTCAGCAGGAAGGCCACGTCGCGCTTCTGCGCGATGGGCATGAGGCGCGCGATGGCGCGCTTGATCCCATCGCGCGGCGCGTCCTTCAGGCGCAATTGCAGGCAGGCGACATCGCCCGCATCGAGGGCGGCGGCGAGCTGGTCCTCGAAGCCCGCGGGCAGCACCGGCGGCGTGATCAGATAGAGGCGGCAAGGGTCATCCATGCCGTATGTGTCGCCCGTGGGCGCGGCTTTGGGAAGCGGGCCCCGCCGCCCTGCGCCGGTGCCAGGCCCAGAGCGCCGGCACGACGCCCAGCTCCATGCCCAGGGCCAGCCGGTGCGGCCAGGGCGGCACGCCCTCGACCGCCACGCCGAGCGCCCGCGCGGCACCGCCCAGCACGAAGATGGCGCAGAGCGCCGAGAAGAGGCCCCCACGCTGACGCAAATCGCCCGCGCACCAGAAGGCGCAAACACCCATGCCCAGCAGAAGCCCCGAGAGGTAGCGCAGATGGCTGCCCGTGGCGGCCCCCCCGGCCTCGCCCAGCGCGGCCAGGCCGAAGATGACCCCGGCGCCCCCACCGAGGATGGGAACCAGGCAGGCGAGGCGGATCGCGAATGTCAGCATGGCTGCATGACGCGCGACGGGGCCTTTCGGATGCAGCCGAGGGACAGATGCCGCGTTGCCCTCGCTGGCCCGGAGCATCTCCGGCGCGGTGAGGAGACAGGATGATGGATTGGCAGCGGATGATGGATGAAGTGCTGGGCCGCATGCGGCAAGGCGCGCCGCCCAACCAGGCAGGTGCGACCCGCCCGGGCACGCGGCAGGGCGGTGGCCTCGCCGACATCCTGGGCGGGCTGACGGGGGGCGGCGGTGGGCTGCTTCGCATGGGCGGCATGGCGGTCGTGGGCCTGCTGGCCCATCGCGCCTATGAGGGCTGGAAGGCCCAGCAGGGCGGCGCCACCGCGATGCCCGCGGCCGAGGAATTCGCGCAGCCGGCGGCCCAGGGCGCCGAGGGCCGGCCCTTCGGCCTCGCCCTGGTGCAGGCCATGATGGCCGCCGCCCATGCCGATGGCGCGATGGACGCGACCGAGCGTGAGCGCATCTTCGCCGAGGCCGAGCGCCTGCAGCTCGACGCCGGCGAGAAGGCCGAGATGTTCCGCATCCTCGACACGCCGGCCGACCCCGAGGCGATCGCGCGCCTGGCCGCGACGGAGGCGCAGAAGGCCGAGCTCTACGCCGCCTCGGCGCTGATCATCGGCAAGGCGGGGGCGGCGGAACGCGCCTATCTCGACGCGTTGGCCGGTGCGCTCGACCTGCCGCCCGGCCTGCGGCAGCGGCTCGATGCGGAACTGCGCGAGGCGTCGGAGTTGCCCGGCGCCTAATCGGCCAGCCAGGGCCCGAAAACCTGCCGCAGCGCCTCCATCACGCGCGGCGGCAGGGCCGGGCCGCCCCGCCGCGCCGCCACAAGCGCCCGCAGCGCGAGGGCGCGCGGATCGGCCGGCGCGCGGCGGAGCGGCTCGGCGAGGTCGGCCGTCGCGTCCTGCCCGGCGAGCAGCGCGAGGCCCGCGCGGGCGGTGAAGGGTGCCGCATCCCGCGGCCCGGCGGCGGCGATGGCGCGGGCGAGTTCGGCGCGGGCGCGGGCCAATTCGCCCAGGCGATGGAGGGTCAGGGCGCGCTCGGCCAGCAGGCTCGCGTCGTTCGGCGCCGCGCGCAGCCCGGCCTCATAGGCGGTGAGCGCCGCGCCGAATTCATCGAGCGCCCGCCAGGCATTGCCGGTGGCGAGCGGATCGGCCCAGGCGGGGCCTGCAAACAGCAAGGCAGCGCAGATGATCCGGCGCATGATGATCCCTCCCGGTGCGATATCCTGACGGGCCAGGCTTCAACCGCGCAAGGCGATGAAGGCGCCGAGCAGCAGAAGCCCCGCGAAGAAGACGCGCTTGAACATCGCCTCCGAGAGCCGCCCGCGCAGCGCCGCCCCCAGCGCCTGCCCGGCCAGCGCCGGCAGCAGCGCAAAGGCCGAGGTCATGAGCCGCGCCCCATCCAGCGCGCCGCTGCCGCCCAGCAGCAGCCCCAGCGCCAGGGTGGAGACGAGGAAAGCCAGGCCCAGCGCCCGCATCAGCTCATCCCGCGCGAGGCCGATGCCTTGCAGCCAGGGCACCGCGGGGATGACGAAGACGCCGGTCGCCGCCGTCAGCGCGCCGGTCAGCGCGCCGACCAGGGCCCCCGCCCGCTCGGGCCAGCGCGGCCGGAAGGCGAGGAGGCCGAGGGCGCCATACCCCGCCAGCGCCAGGCCCAGCACGACGGCGCCATGGCGCCCGCCAAAGCCGCCCCAGGCGAGGGCGCCCAGCGCCGTGCCCACCACCACGCCCGCCAGCATCGGCCAGAGCCGGTGCGTCAGCGCCCAGGCCGCCCGCGCGGGCGCGATCTGCACGAGGTTGGTGACGAAGCTCGGCAGCAGCAGCAACGCCGCCGCCTCGACGGGGCCGACCAGCAGCGTGAGCAGCGCCATGGCGATGGTCGGCAGGCCGAGGCCGATCAGCCCCTTGCTGAAACCGGCGAGGAGGAAGACGGCGGCGATGAGTGCTGAATCAAACATGGCCCGAGGCTAGTGCCCCGGGCCATGCGAAGCTTCGGAAAGGACGGAAGGGATCAGGCTGTCACCGCGGCGCGGTGGTCAGGCTGTCACCGCGGCGCGGTGGTCAGGCTGTCACCGCGGCGCGGTGGTCAGGCCTTCGTCTTGTAGACGTCGATGATGTCCGACAGCAGCTTCAGCGCCTCGGCCTTCGGGCGCTGGAAGGCGTTGCGGCCGACGATCGAGCCATTGCCACCACCGGCATGGATGGCGCGCACCTCGTTCAGCAGCGCATCGGCGCCCTTGGCCTCGCCGCCCGAGAACACCACGAGGCGACGGCCGGCGAAGCAGGCCTGCACGATATGCGCGATGCGGGCGGCCGCGTCCTTCACATCCACCGGATGCGACTGGTAGGTCTTCTTCGCCGCATCGAGGAAAATGGCGTCGGAGGGCGGCTTCACCTTGATGATGTGCGCGCCGGTCAGTGCGGCGATGTGCGCGGCATAGGCCGCGATATCCAACGCTGTCTCACCGACCTTGTCCAGCATCGGGCCACGCGGATAGGACCAGGTGACGACGGCGAGGCCGACCGACTTCGCCTCGGCGGAGAGCTCGCGCAGCTCCTCCATCATCTCGAACTGGTATTCGGAGCCCGGGTAGATGGTGAAACCGATGGCCGAGCAACCGAGGCGCAGCGCATCGCCCACCGTCGCCGTCACGGCCTGGTCCTTGGTGGTGGAGAGGCTGTTGCTGCTGTTGACCTTGAGGATGGTCGGGATGCAGCCGGCGTAGGACGCGGCCGCGGCCTCCATCGGGCCGAGCGGCGCGGCATAGGCGTTGAGCCCCGCCTCGATCGCCAGCTCGAAATGATAGCGCGGGTCATAGGCGTCGGGGTTGGGGGCGAAGCTGCGGGCCGGCCCGTGCTCGAAGCCCTGGTCCACCGGCAGGATCACCATGCGGCCCGTGCCGGCGAGCTTGCCGGTCATCAGGATGCGGGCGATGTTGCCCTTGGTGCCGGGGTTGTCGCTCTCATACCAGGAGAGGATGTCCTTGACCTTGCGCGTGAGCCGCATCGGGCGCGTCCTTTCATCGAGTCGAATTTGCGCGTGGTCTAGGGCAGATCGAGCCAGCGTGCCAGATGCATCCGGCCTTGCGGCTTGGCTAAATCCACGCGCGCGAGGTCAAGCGCGGGCGGCGCGGCGGGCAGCAGGGTGGCGCCCAGGCCGCTGGCCAGCGCAGCCAGCGGCGCGAAGGCCGGAAGGCCGGGGTCGAGCACCACATGGCGGAAACCCGCGCGCAGCCCCTCCAGCGCATGGCCCGGCGCATCCGCCGCATCGAGGATGGCATGGGCCTGCGCGCCATGCGGCACCAACAGCGCCGCGAAGCCCGCGACCCCGAGATAGGCCGCCGCCCCCCGCGCCGAGAGCAGCGCCACCGGCCGCGCGCCAGCCAGCGCGAGCGTGAGCGCCACGTCCGCCGCGCCATGCACGATGACCGCACGCGCTTCCCGCACGATGACCGCACGCGCTTCCCGCACGATGACCGCACGCCCTTCCCGCGGTTGACCCTGATCCGGCTGCATGCGAACGCTTTCTCATGCGCAGCGCTGGCAGGTCCAGCACCCCGGAGCAGGCCTTGGACCCGAACGACATCACCCTTCTCGCCGCGGACCGGCTGGAGGCGGCCCTCGAGCGGCTGGCGGACGCCCTGGAAGCCCGGGAAAGGCAGCTGCACGAAGCGCACGAGAGGGCGGTGCAGGAAGCCCGCGACGCCGCCCTGGCCGAAGCCCGCGCCGGGCTGCCGGCGCCCGGCGACATGGTCTCCCGCGCCGATATCGAGGCCCTCTCCGCCCGGCTGGACGAGGCGCTGGGCCGGCTGCGCGCCCTGGTGGGCGACGATTCCAGCGCCGAGTTGTGAGGAGGACGCCGATGGGCCAGGTCAATATCCGCGTGAATGGCTACAGCCACACCATCGGCTGCAAGGATGGCGAGGAGCAGCACGTCCAGGACCTCGTCGCCCAGTTGGAGGAGAAGGTGCGCGTCATCCGCTCCATGGGCGGGCAGTTCAGCGAATCGCGCATGCTGCTGCACGTGGCGCTGCTCTTCGCCGACGAGGCGAATGACCTCAGGATTGACCTGGCACGGCTGCGCAGCCAGGGTGCCACGGGTGCCGCGCCAAGTTCCGCCCCGGCCCCCGCACCGGCCACCGATCCTCGCCTCGCCGAACGCCTTTCGCGCATCGCCGAGCGGATCGAGGGCATCGCGAGCGCCATCGAGAAGCCCTGACCGCCAAATCCGGGCGCGGGTTTCCTTGCCTTTCGCCCCCCCAGCGCCTACCTCTGTCGGGCGAGGCTGCCCGGTGCGTCAGGTAAGACATCCCCAGGGCCAATACGCATCTCCCGGGAACTGGCGCTGGTCGGGCCGTGGTCCGACTACCTGGTGCCCACCTGCTTATGGCAGGCCTTGGGAGGATGCATATACCAACGGCCAGGGTGGCCTCGCGCTTGACGGCCAAAGGGCTTGGCACGCCTTCGCGTACCAAGCCCTTTGGCCGTCAAGCGCATTTTTCGTGCCCTCAGACGCCGGGCGCGGCCTCAGGCCGCTTGGCTTCGGATCGCTGAAGCGATCCGCCAGGCCTATTCGGCCCGGATTCTCGGAGGGCTCGTTCGTCCTGGCCGGACTCGTCTTCATTCCGCCTTGCGCTAAATCTCCCCCGATGGACGAAACCCGCCTCCTCGCCGCCAAGGCCCATCTGCGCCGCCAGGCCCTCGTCGCGCGCCAGGCCTCGCCCGAGGCGGGGGCGATGCTGCGCGACGTCATCCTGGCCAAGGCCCCGCCACCGCCTGGCGCCATCATCGGCGGCTTCTGGCCGATGGGCAGCGAGATCGACACCCGCCCCCTGCTCGATGCCCTGCACGCCAGCGGCCATGTGATCGCGCTGCCGGTCACGCCGCCGCGCGGCCAACCGCTGATCTTCCGCCCCTGGACGCCCGGCACCGCCATGGCGCGCGGCCCCATGGGCACCCAGCACCCGGCCGAGGGCGATCCCGTCACGCCCGACTGGCTCATCATCCCCCTCCTCGCCTTCGACCGCACCGGCGCGCGGCTTGGCTATGGCGGGGGGTATTACGACCGGACGCTCGCCCTGCTACGGGGCGCCACCGCCATCGGCGTCGCCTATGCCGCGCAGGAGATCGCCCAGGTGCCGACCGGCCCGCATGACATCCGCCTCCCCCTCATCGCCACCGAGCATGGGTTGATCCGCGCGTGAGGATCCTCTTCCTCGGCGATGTCGTCGGCCGCTCGGGCCGCGATGCCCTGATCCAGCGCCTGCCCGGCCTGCGCGCCCAACTCGACCTCGACCTCGTCGTGGTGAATGGCGAGAATGCCAGCCACGGCTTCGGCCTGGCCCCCGACATGGCGCGCGCTTTCCTGGCCGCCGGCGCGGATGCGATCACGCTGGGCAACCACGCCTGGGACCGGCGCGAGATCATCCCCTTCCTGGAGGAGGAAAAGCGCGTCATCCGCCCCGCCAACTTCCCGCCTGGCACGCCCGGCCATGGCGCCGTCGTCGTCGAGGTGCGTGGCGGCCGGCGGGCGCTGGTGATGAACGTGATGGGCCGCCTCTTCATGGACCCGCTGGATGATCCCTTCCGCGCCGTGCAGGCGGAACTCCAGCGGCACAGCCTCGGCCGTTCCATCCAGGCCGCGATCATTGACGTGCATGCGGAGGCCAGCAGCGAGAAGCAGGCCTTCGGCCACAGCTTCGATGGCATGGCCAGCCTCGTCATCGGCACCCACACCCATGCCCCCACGGCCGACCACCAGATCCTGCCCGGCGGCACCGCCTTCCAGACCGATGCCGGCATGTGCGGCGATTATGACAGCATCATCGGCATGCAGAAGGGCGGTGCCGCGCTGCGCTTCTGGAAGAAGATGCCCGGCGAGAAGCTGGCGCCCGCCGAGGGCGAAGCAACCCTCTGCGGCCTCTATGTCGAGACCGACGACGCGACCGGCCTCGCCACCCGCGTGGCGCCGCTGCGGCAGGGCGGGCGGCTCAGCCAGATCATGCCATAGAGCCTGATCGCCTTTGGCGGAATCGCCAAAGGCGTGAATCAGCCTCGCAGCAAGGGACGCAAGGTTGACGCCACCGCCGCCTCCTCCCTATACAGCCGCACGTCCGGGTGGGAGCTTCCTTCGCCGGCCCATGCCTTTTGCTTTCCTTTCTTTGAGATTCTCAGGAGCCTGCCGTGAAGCGCACCTATCAGCCCTCCAAGCTCGTCCGGAAGCGCCGGCACGGTTTCCGCGCCCGCCTCGCCACCGTGGGTGGCCGCAAGGTGCTGGCCAATCGCCGCTCCAAGGGCCGCGCCAAGCTCTCCGCCTGATCCATTGACGCACGCAGCGCGAGAGGAAGGGCCAGCCATGCTCGGTCGCCTCAAGCGCCGCGCGGAATTCGTCCGGGCCGCCAAGGCCGGGCGCAAGGCGGCGCGGGATTCCCTGGTCCTCCAGGCCCTGCCCCGCCCGGATGACGAAACCCGGCTCGGTTTCACCGCCACCAAGAAGATCGGCAATGCCGTGGCCCGCAACCGCGCCAAGCGCCGCCTGCGCGCGGCCGCGCGCCTGCATCTCGGCGCCCATCCGGCGCCGGGCTACGACCTCGTCCTGATCGCGCGCGACAGCACCGGAAGCTGCCCCTTCCCCTCGCTCCTGGGCGACCTGCAATCCGCCCTGCGCAAGGCCGGCGTGCCATCCAGCCCATGAATCCCGGAACCGCCGTGCTCAAGGGCGCCGTCATCGCCTATCAATGGACGCTGCGGCCCATCCTCGGCTGCAATTGCCGCTTCTACCCCTCCTGCTCCAGCTTCGCCGTCGAGGCCCTGACCGAGCATGGCGCGCTCCGCGGCAGCTTCCTCTCTGCCCGGCGCGTCCTGCGCTGCAATCCCTGGCACCCGGGTGGCTATGACCCGGTCCCGCCCTCCCTGAATCGGCTGGCCGCCCGCAGCCCCGAAACCTGATCGAGACCCATGGACCAGAAGCGCCTCCTCGCCGCGATCGCCCTGTCGATCGGCATTCTGCTGACCTTTGAGGTCTATAACCGCTCGCAGAATCCGATCCCCGTCGCGCCGCCGCCGGCCGCCAGCACGGCCGCCGTGCCGCTGCCGAGCACGCCCGCCGCACCCGGTGTCGCCGGCGCGCCCGGGGCAGCCAGCGTCACCGCCGCCCCCGCGGCCGTGCCGGCCCAGATGGTCGCCGTCGAGAATCCCCGCGTGCAGGGCCGCATCTCCGCCCGCGGCCTGATGCTGGAATCGCTGATCCTCCGCGATTACCGCGAGACGATCGAGCGCAACTCGCCCCTCGTCACCCTGCTCGCCCCGCGCGGCACGCCCGAGGGCTATTTCGGCCAATGGGGATGGACCTCGGCCGATGGCCGCACCCGCGTCCCCGACAACGACACCGACTGGAGCGTGGCCGGCGGCCCGCTCACCGCGACCAACCCCGTCACCTTCACCTGGGACAATGGCCAGGGCCAGGTCTTCCAGGCCCTGCTGAGCCTCGACGCCAACTACATGTTCCACATGCAGCAGCGCGTGGTGAACAACGCGGCCGAGCCGGTGCAGCTTCTCCCCTGGGCCCGCATCCGGCGCGAGCGCACGCCGCAGGTGGCCGGCTTCTTCATCCTGCATGAGGGCTTCATCGCCGTGCAGGATGGCCGCCTGACCGAAATCACCTACACCGACGGCAAGAAGGAACAGACCGGCCCCCGCCGTGCGCTCGGCTCCGCCTGGGACAATGAGGCGGCCGAGGGCTGGGCCGGCCTCTCCGACAAATACTGGCTGACCGCCCTGACCCGCGCCGATGACGGCGTGCGCCTGCGCTCGGCCTTCCGTCACATCCAGGATGGCCCGGTGGATCGCTGGCAGGTGGATGTGGCGCCGCCCGCCCCGGTCACCATCGCCCCCGGCGGCACGGACGCGCTGGCGACCCGGATGTTCGCCGGCGCCAAGGAAGTCCGCCTGCTGGATGACTACGCGACGCGCCTGCGTATCCAGGATTTCGACAAGGCGATTGATTTCGGCTGGTTCTACTTCATCACCAAGCCCTTCTTCTACGGGCTGGACTGGCTGTTCGTGCTCACCGGCAACATGGGCATCGCCATCCTGCTGTTCACGCTCGGCCTGAAGATCGCCTTCTTCCCGCTGGCGAACAAGGCCTACAAGAGCATGAGCCGGATGCGCCTGCTGGCACCCAAAATGACCGAGATCCGCGAGCGGTATAAGGAAGAGCCGCAGAAGATGCAGGCCGAGATGATGGGCCTGTACAAGAGCGAGAAGATCAACCCGGCCTCGGGCTGCCTGCCCATCCTGATCCAGATCCCGGTCTTCTTCGCGCTCTACAAGGTGCTCTTCGTCACCATCGAGATGCGCCACGCGCCCTTCTTCGGCTGGATCCGCGACCTTTCGGCGCCGGACCCGACCAACTTCTTCAACCTGTTCGGCCTGATCCCCTTCGATCCGCCCGCCTTCCTGCACCTGCCGGCCTGGGCCATCGCCATGGGCCTGACCATGTACTTCCAGCAGAAGCTGAACCCGCAGCCGCCCGATCCGATCCAGCAGAAGATCTTCCAGTGGATGCCGGTGATCTTCACCTTCATGCTGGCGAGCTTCCCGGCCGGCCTGGTCATCTACTGGACCTGGAACAACCTGCTCTCCATCGGCCAGCAATGGTACATCATGCGGCTCGATGCGAAGCGCGAAGCGGCCAAGCCGCCGAGCCAGGGTGGGACCGGGGGCGGCGCGGTCGCCGTGAAGAAGTGACGCTTCCCGCGGGCGGCCTTCTCGAAGCGCGGGACGAGGAGGAGCGCGCGGCCCTGATCGAGGCGGGCCGCCTGCTCTTCGCCCGCCCCTGCGTCTTCTTCACCGCCGCCCAGGGCCTCGACCACCTGCCCCCGCCCGATGGCATCGAGGTGGCGCTGGCCGGGCGCTCCAATGTCGGCAAGTCCTCGCTGATGAATGCGCTGACCGGGCAGAAGGCGCTGGCCCGCGTCTCGGTGACGCCCGGCCGCACCAAGCAGCTCAACTTCTTCAAGCTGGATGAGGGGCAGATGACCCTCGTGGACATGCCGGGCTATGGCTATGCCAAGGCGTCGAAGGCGGTGAAGGAGGATTGGCAGGGCCTCATGTTCGACTACCTCCGCGGCCGGCCGAACCTGCGCCGCATCCTGCTGCTGATGGACAGCCGCATCGAGACCAAGGCCTCCGACACCGCCGTGATGGATCTGCTGGACCGTGCCGCCGTGCCCTTCCAGCTCGTGCTGACCAAGGCCGACAGCGTGAAGCCCGCCCAGCTCAAATCCCGCCAGGCCGAGATCGAGGCGCTGGCCCGCAAGCACCCGGCCGGCCACCCGCTGGTGCTGACGACGAGCAGCGAGACGGGCCTCGGCATGCCGGAATTGCGTGCCGAGCTTGCGGCGCTGGCAGCTTGACGCACCCCTGAACGCGCCCGATAGCCGAAGCAACGCACTGAGGACCCGCCCCATGGATGACGCCATCGCGCAGATGCAGACGATGATCGGCGCGCTGCCCTATCTGAAGCGCTATGACGACCAGATCGTCGTGGTGAAGTACGGCGGGCACGCCATGGGCGAGGAAGAGACGGCGCTGCGCTTCGGCCGCGACATCGCGCTGCTGGAGCAGGTCGGCGTGAACCCCGTCGTGGTGCATGGCGGCGGCCCGCAGATCAACGCCATGCTGACCCGCCTCGGCGTGAAATCCACCTTCGTGCAGGGCCTGCGCGTCACCGACCAGCAGATGGTCGAGGTCGTGGAAATGGTCCTCTGCGGCACCGTCAACAAGCAGGTGGCGGAATCCATCACACGCGCCGGCGCGCTCGCCGTCGGCATCTCCGGCAAGGATGGCGGGCTGATCAGCGCCCGCCGCGCGACGCGCACCGTGAAGGACCCCGGCTCGAACATCGAGCAGGTGCTCGACCTCGGCCTGGTGGGTGAGCCGGAAAGCGTGGACACGCGCGTCCTCAAGCTCTTGATCGGTGCCGACATCATCCCCGTCATCGCGCCGATCGGCGTGGGCGCCGATGGCCAGACCTACAACATCAACGGCGATACGGTGGCCGGCGCGGTCGCCGGCGCGCTGGCGGCCGAACGCATGCTGATGCTGACCGACGTGCCCGGCGTCATGGATGCCAACAAGAATTTCATCAGCGAGATGACGGTGGCCGAGGCGCGCGCCGGCATCGCGGCTGGCTGGATCGCCGGCGGCATGATCCCGAAGGTCGAGACCTGCATCTATGCCGTGGAGCAGGGGGTGAAGGGGGCCGTCATCCTGGATGGCCGCGTGCCGCATGCGGTGCTGCGCGAACTTTTCACCGATGGCGGCGCGGGGACGCTGATCAAGCCTTGATCCGGCCGCCCCTGTTCACCGGGGCTGCATGCCGCGCTGCACTGTGTTAATCGTTTTCCCGCATAGGTAGCATGGGCCTGCCAGGTCATGCGCCAGACGGGAAAAGGTTCCGCGTGGCCAGCAAGGGCGATCACAAGGCAGGCTCGGCCAGCGGCGCGCAAAGCCGCCGCCCCTGGGCCATACCCGCCCGCGCGGTGCCGGCCGTGATCCTGGCCGCCAGCTTCGTCATCCTCATGTCGCTCGCGATCGGCACGGCGCGCAACCTCTCGCGCGGCGAGGCGCTGGCCGTGGCGGGCGCCGAGGCCGCCGTGTCCCGCGCGGTGCTGGTCGCGCAATCCGTGCTGGACCGGCATTTCCTGCAGGTGGATGGCCAGGTCTCCGGCCTGCGGGAATGGCTGGAGCGCGGCTTCATCTCGGCGGCCGACCCCGGGCGCGCGAGCCTGGCGCTGGAGCAGCTCTCGGCGCACAGCTACACCCATCGCAACCTGATGCTGGCCGATGCGGAGGGTGAGGTCTGGGCTTCGGCCATCAGCGCACGGATCGGCCATTCGCTGCCGCTGCCCCGCGGCGTGCTGGAGGCGGCGGCGCAGGATGGCCTGGCCGTGCTGCACGGGCCGCTGCGCAACGCGGAAACCGGGCTTTCCATGCTGCTGCTGCTCCGCCGCGTCGGCCAGGATGAGCATGGGCGGCCGATCCTGGCCGCGGCTGAGATCCCGAACGCCCTCATCACGGGCGTCCTCGCCCCCATGGTGAACCCGGCCGAGATGCGCGTGCGGCTGGAAAACCGGGATGGGCTGGTGCTGGCGGCGGGGCCGGGCCAGACCTTCCTCGTGGGCCGGGCGCTGACCCCCGCCGCCCTGCCGCCGCGCGAGGGCCAGGTGCAGCGCCATGCGAGCCGGCAGGGCACGGGCGAGGTCTTCGCCGCCGCGCGGCCCATCATGCTGCCCGGCCTCTTCGCCGTGGTCACCCTGCCCGATTCCGTGGCGCTGGCCGGCTGGCCGGCCCTCCGGCTCAGCATCCTCGCAGGCTCGGGCATCGCGGCGCTGCTCGTCATCGCGCTGGCGGCCGCCCTGTTCTTTGCCGCCTGGAACGGCCAGCGCGCGGCGCGCGAGCGCGAGATGGCCGATGCCCGGCTGCGCGCCGCGATCGACAGCCTGCCCGACGGCTTCGTCCTCTGGGACGCCGAGGACCGGCTGGTCATCTGCAATTCCCGCTACCGGGACATCAACGTCGCGGTCGCGCATCTGCTCGAGCCCGGGCTGCCCTTCGCCGACCTCGCCCGCGCCTGGGTGAGCCACGGCATGCTCGCGACCCGCGGCGCGGACGCCGACGCCTTCATCGAGGATCTGGTCCGGCGCCACCGCGAGGCGGCCGGCCACCCCGAGCGCGAATTGCAGGATGGCCGGTGGCTGCGCATCGCGCAGCGCCGCATGGTCAATGGCGGCCTCGTCGTCGTCGTCACCGAGATCACCGAGCTGAAGCAGGCCATGGACGCGCTGGCCTCGGCGCGTGACGCGGCCGACCAGGCGACGGCCGCCAAGTCCAACCTGCTGGCCCATGTCAGCCATGAGCTGCGCACGCCGCTCTCGAGCCTGCTGCGCCTCTCGGACGCGCTGCAACGCCAGGCGGGGCTCTCGGCCACGAACCGCCACCAGGCGGGGCTCGTCGGCGCCACCGCGCGGCATTTGCTGGCGCTGGCGAATGAGGTGCTGGACCTCGCCGCCATGGAGGCGCAGAGCCTGACGCTCCACCCCGATGTGGCCGCCACGCAGGAGATCTTCCTCGACGCCGTCGCCATGGTCCGCCCGCTGGCCGAGGCCAAGCAGGTGACGCTGCGCTTCACGGCGGAGGACCTGCCCTCGCATGTCGAAGTGGATGCGACGCGGCTGCGCCAGATGGCGCTGAACCTGCTCTCCAACGCGGTGAAGTTCACGCCCGAGGGCAGCGAGGTGCGCCTGCAGGCCCGCGCCGAGGCGGACCACCTGGTCTTCGAGGTCTCCGACCAGGGGGCCGGCGTGCCCGAGGCGGAACGCGCGCAGCTGTTCCGGGACTTCACGCGCCTCGCCTCCAGCCTGCCGGAGGGCTCGGGCCTTGGCCTGTCCATCACGGCGCGGCTCGCTTCCCTCATGGGCGGGCGGATCGGCTGCGCGGATGCCGAGCCCGGCCCCGGTGCCCGCTTCTGGATCGAGCTGCCGCTGCGCCCCGCAGCCGCCCCCGAGCCCGAGGCCAATGCGGCCCCGCTGCCGCCCCGCCGCCTGCGCGTGCTGGCGGTGGATGACGCGCCCTCGAACCTCTCGGTGCTGCGCGCCCTGCTCGCCCAGGCCGACCTGGAGCTCGAGACGGTCACCGAGGGCCGCGCGGCGCTGGAGGCGGTGGAAATCGCGGCGCGCGAAGGCCGGCCCTTCGACGTGGTGCTGATGGACGTGATGATGCCGGGCATGGACGGCAAGGAGACCACCCGCCGCCTGCGCGCCATGCCCGGCATGCTCGGCCGCATGCCGGTCATCGCCGTCACCGCCAGCGCCTTCCCCGAGGATATCGCCGAGACCCGCGCGGCGGGGATGGACAGCCACGTCATCAAGCCGGTGGACCGCACGCTGCTGCTGCGCGCCCTCTCCGCCGCCGTGGCGCGGCCGCCACCCGCGAGCGAGGCCGGCACCGATGCGCTGGAGGCGCTGCGCCCGATGCTGCTGGCGGAACTGAACCTGCGCCTCACGCAGCTCGACCTGGCGTTGCGCGAGGGCGGGGCCCTCATTCCCATCGTGCATGCGCTGGCGGGCACCGTCGGCCATCTGGGCGCGCCGCAGCAGGTGACGCGCACGCGCCGCGTGCTGCAGGCCCTGCGCGAGGAGGACCCGGCTTCGCTCAAGCTCGCCCGCGCGCTGGTGGATGAATTGCGCTTCAGCTTCCCCGAAGCGGCCGCCCCCGCGCCCGCCTGAGGCGCCGCACCTCAGCCCCCGCTTCTTACCCTGGGCTGCGGCACTGCACCGCCGCGATGCGGCAGGTCGCCTGCGAATCACGCCCGCGGCATTCGGCCAGCGCATCGCGCTCGGCCGCTTCGCGCGTTTCGCCGGTGCCGGCGCTGGTGGACAGCACATCGAAGGTCGAGGCGTCGGAGGTCATGATGAAGGCCGAGCGATGCCGCCGCACGCCCTGGGCCACCGCGCCACAGGCGGCGGTAAACTCGGCGACGACGCGGCAGCCGGGGCCGGCCTCCGTGCAGCGCGCCTCGGCCTGGCGGAAGGCGGCCAGGCGGTCACGCTCGCCCACCACCAGCCCGTAGCCGCCCGAAGGGCTGCGGGCGGCGAAGATCACGCCGTGGGTCCCCGCTGCCTGGTGCTCCACCACCTGGACGCCCCGGCCAGAGGCCATCACCGGCTGGCGCGCCTGCTGCTGGGCGAATTCCTGGCCCGCGCCGCAGCGCAGCTGGCAGGCGCGGGACGCGGCCGGATGCGCGCCGGGCCGCGCCGCCTGCCGCAGGCAATCGGCCCGGCAGGCGGCGGCGAGGTCGGCCTGGATGCGGCTCATCCGCTCCGTCTGGGCGCGGTTGGGCGCCCCCGGCGCGGCGGCGGCGGTGCCGAGGGTGACGACCGAGATCAGGGCAGAGAGGAGGAAGCGGCGCATCGGGTGATCTCCGGCAGGGGGTGGCGTTTCGATGGGGGGCAATCTGACCGGCCTCTGTCGCGGCAGGATCGCACGGCGCGCGGCCTTTCGTCGCGTCTGTCGCGCGAGGCCACGCGACAAACGCGACGGAAGCCGCGGCGAAAGCCTGACATACTCCCCCCATGCTTGATCAACCCCTGCCCCACCAGGCCGCGCAGGGGGCGGCGCATGACGCCGCCCTGCTCGAATCCCTGTTCGCCCAGCCCGAAGCCGCCTTCCTCGACCTGGACGCCGAGGGCCGCATCCGCCGCATCTCGCAGGGCTTCGCGCGCCTGCTGCGGGTGGAGGCCCCCGCGCGCGGCGACAGGCTGGCCGATTGGCTGGAGGCGCTGCTGGCGCGGGGCGCCTTCGCCATGCCTTCCGCCTTGCCGCATCTGCTCGCCCCCTTCCAGGCGCCCGCCGGCGGCACCGCGCGCTGGGCGCGGGCCGATGGCCGCGCCCTGCATCTCGCGGTCCAGGCGCTGGCCGGTGGCGGACGCCTCGGCGTGCTCTCGCAGATCCGCGCCAATGAGGAATCGGCGCATGAATTGCTGCGCAGCGCCTACCTCCTGGAGAACGTGACCGACGCCGTCGTGCTGATGGACCCGGGCGGCACCATCCTCGACAACTCGACCGGCCGCGGCGATTTGCTGGGCCTGCCCGATGAGCTGGTGAAGCCCGGCCGCACGCACCAGGACATCCTGCGCTTCATGCACCGGCGCGGCGATTACGGCTTCGAGCAGACGGAGGATGAGTTCGTCACGCAGCGCCGCGCCATGATCCTCGCCGCCGGCCGCTTCACCCTGCCGAGCCGCATGCCCGATGGGCGCTGGGCCGAATACAATTTCCGCCCCCTGCCGAACGGGGACCTGCTGATCCTGGTGCGGGACGTGACCGAGCTGCGCAACGCGCTGGCCGCGCTGGAGGCCGAGCGCGTGGAGCGCGAGGAGGAACGCCGCCGCGCCGCGCTGCTGCTGGGCAGCACCGAGGATGCGATCCTGCTCTTCGACGCGAAGGGCGTGCTGCTGGAAACCTCGCGCAACGTGGACGGCCTCTATGATTTGCCGCCCGAGCTCTTCGCCCGCGGCGCCACGCATGAAGGCCTGCTGCGCGCCGTGCACCGCCGCGGCGACCATGGCTTCGCGGAGACGGAGGAGCAGTTCGTCGGCCGCATCCGCCACGTGGTCTCCAAGCCCGGGCGGCGGCAGGTGGTGCGCATCCTGCCCAATGGCCGCTGGGTCGAGGTCACGATGGACACGCGGCCCGATCTCTCGCTGCTCATCAATGTGCGCGACATCACGGGCCTGAAGCAGGTGCAGCTCGCCCTCGAAGCCGAGCAGCAGAAGCTGCGCCGCGTCATGGACAACATGCGCGACGGCGTGATGCTCTTCGACACCGAGCTGCGCTGGACCATCGTGAGCGAGCCGATCAGGCGCTTCTTCGACCTGCCCCCGCATTTCGGCGTGGGCACCAGCCTGCGCGACGTGACCCGCTTCCAGGCGCTGCGCGGCGATTTCGGCCCCGTGCCCGAGGGCGAGGACGCCCTCACCGAAGCGGTCGAATCCCGCATCCAGGGCCTGCTGGAGCCGGGCGGGCGGCGCTATGTCCGCAAGACGCCCAATGGCTACTGGCTCGACATCCGCATGCAGCCCTTGCCCGATGGCGGGCTGCTCGCCTTCTACCGCGACGTGACGCTGCTCAAGCAGCAGGAGGAGCAGGTGGAGGCCGAGCGGCATTTGCTGCTCGAATTGCTGAACGGGTTGGACGAGGCGGTGGTGCTGCTCGGGCCTGACCAGTCCATCCTCGCCAGCAATGCGCGGGGCACGGATTTCCTGCCCGAGCGGCCGGAGCTGCTGGCGCCTGGCGGCAGCATGCGCGAGGTGCTGCGCCACCTGTACCGGCGCGGCGAATACGGCACGGAGCTGGATGAGGAGGCGCGCATCACCGAGCGCCTCGCCTTCATCACGGACCCCGCCGGACAGCGCTACACCCGGCCCGCCAGCAACGGGCGCTGGGTGGAGTTCCAGTACACGCCGCTCTCGGGCGGGCGCACGCTGATGCAGGCGCGCGACGTGACGCCCTTGAAGCGCGGCGAGGCGGAAGTGGAGGAGCAGCGCGCCCTGCTGGCGGAGGTGCTGAACTCCATGGACGCGATGGTCGTCCTCCTCGATTCCGACAGCCGCGTGATCATGTCCAACGGGCGCGGCCGCAACCTGCTGAACATCCCGGCCGAGCTGGTGGATGAGGGCGGGTCGCTCCGGGAATCCATGCGCTACATGTACCGCCGTGGCGATTTCGGCTTCGACGAGCCCGAGACGCATTGGGTGGATGGGCGCGTCAACGCCGTGCTCGCCGGCAAGCCCGTGCGCTTCACCCGGCCGGCCCCCGGAGAGCGCTGGCTGGAGTTCAGCTACAGCCCCATCGCCAAGGGCCGCATCATCGCCCAGGGGCGGGACGTGACGGCGCTGAAGGCGAGCGAACAGGCGGCGATCGCGGCGAAGGAGGCGGCGGAGGCGGCCGCACTCGCCAAGTCCAGCTTCCTCGCCGCCATGAGCCACGAGATCCGCACGCCGATGAATGGCGTGCTCGGCATGCTCGAAGTCCTCGGCCGCACGGACCTCAAGCCCGACCAGGCCCGCAGCGTGACGGTGATGCGCGAAAGTGCCCATTCCCTGCTGCGCATCATTGATGACGTGCTGGATTTCTCGAAGATCGAGGCCGGACGGCTCGATGTGGAGAGCATGCCCTTCAGCCTGCGCGCCATGGTGGAAGGCACGATCGAGACGCTGACGCCCGAGGCGCGACGGCGCGGCCTCGCCCTCTTCGCCGATGCGGCCCGCCCCGGCCCCGACTGGCTGGAGGGCGACCCGACGCGCGTCCGGCAGATCCTGTTCAACCTGGTCGGCAATGCGCTCAAATTCACCGAGCACGGCTTCGTGCGCGTCTCGGCCCAGGCGGAAGTGCAGGAGAGCCAGGCGCTGCTGACCCTGACCGTCGAGGATAGCGGCCTTGGCATGGACGATGCGACGCTGGCCCGCCTGTTCCAGCCCTTCACCCAGGCCGACAGCTCCACCACGCGGCGCTTCGGCGGCACGGGCCTCGGGCTTTCCATCGTGCGGCGCCTCGCGGAACTCATGGGCGGCGAGGTGCGGGCCGAAAGCCAGGCCGGGCGCGGCAGCCGCTTCACCGTGACATTGCGCCTGGGCATCGCGGCGGCCCCCGCGGTGCTGAGCGCCATCGCGCGCAGCGCCAGCCCTGCCGCGGCCCACGCGCCCGAGGGCGCCGGCGGCGTGCTGGTCGTGGATGACCATCCCGTGAATCGCGAGGTGATGCTGCGCCAGCTCGAAATCCTCGGCCTCACCGCGCAGACGGCGGTGGATGGCGCCGATGCGCTGGCCCGCTGGCGGGAGGAGCGGCAATCCATTGTCCTGCTCGACATCCACATGCCGGTCATGGACGGCTTCGAACTGGCCCGCGCCATCCGCGCCGAGGAACAGCGCCAGGGCCTCGTCCGCACCACGCTCATCGCCGTCACCGCCAATGCGCTGAAGGGCGAGGCGGAGCGCTGCTATGCGGCGGGGATGGACGGGTTCCTGGCGAAGCCGCTGCACCTGGACGGCCTCTCCCGCGCGCTCTCGCGCTTCCTGCCCGCGCTCGCGACGGAGGGGGCCGCGCAGGGCGGCGCGCTCTTCGACCCGGAGGCGCTGCGTGGCCTGTTCGGCCAGGACCGGGCGCGGCTCTCCAGCATCCTGGAGAGCTTCGCCGAACAGGCGCGGCATGACATCGCGGCGATGCGGGCGGCGGAGCCGGCGGCGCTCGGCCAGGCGGCGCATCGCCTCAAGGGTGCCGCGCGCATGGTGGGGGCCAGGCTGCTGGCCGAACAGGCCCAGGCGGTGGAGACCGCGGTGAAGCAGGGCGAGGCCGAGGCGGCACGCGGCGCCGCCGCCGCGCTGGAGCGCCTGCTGACCGAGACGCTGGAGGTGGCGCGGCCGCTGCTCGACGCCGGTTGAACCCTTGCAGGTGTTGAGTCGGGAAGGGGAAGAGCCTCCGGCGGCTGGGGCCGAAAGGCCCCAGACCCCAATCCATCAGCCGGTCAATGGGGTCTGGGGCCCCGGCCCCAGCCGCCGGAGGCTCTTCTCTTGCGGACGCCCCGCTCCGAACAGGTCAACGCCAGCGCGGCGTGGTGTTACAGCGCGGCGGCCGCTTCCATGACCTGCGCCGCATGCGCCTCAGGCTTCACCTTGCGCCAGATGGCCTTGATCTTGCCGTCGGCGCCGACCAGGAAGCTGGTGCGCTCCATCCCCATGTACTTCTTGCCGTACATGCTTTTCTCAACCCAAGTGCCATAGGCCGTCGCCACCTTCTGGTCGGCGTCGCTCGCCAGCGGGAAGGTGAGGTTGTACTTGGCCGCGAATTTCTCGATGGGCGGCAGGGCATCGGGGCTGATGCCGATGACCTCGAGCCCGATCTTGCCGAGTTGCGGCAGCGCCTCCTGGATGCCGCAGGCCTGCTTGGTGCAGCCGGGCGTATCCGCCTTCGGGTAGAAATAGAGCAGGTAGGGCTTGCCCTTCAGCGCCTTGGCGCTGACCGTGCGGCCGCCGCTGGCGGGCATGGAGAAATCAGGCGCCTTGGCGCCCACGGCGAGCTCGCTCATGCGATCATTCCCTTGCTGGTGATGCCGTGGAAGATGCGTGCTCGCCGCTCGGGTTCAAGCGCCGAGCCGCGTCTGATCGCCCCTGGTGGCTTCACCAGGGGCGTGAATCAGCCGCGCAGCATGCGGCGCAGCTTGCGCACCGCGCTGCCGGGCGTGGAGAACACCGGCCTGCCCGTCGCCCGCTCCACCATCGGCGCCACATGCGCGAGGCTGAACTGGCCGAGCGCGATGGCGTCGCAATCCTTGAGGCGAATTGCGGCCTCGACGGCCAGGCGGTCATGCCCCGCGACATCGCCGGCATCGAGTGCCGCCAGCGCGCCCTCGGCCAGGCAGGGCACCACCTCGATGCCATCAGGGAATTCCGGCGGCATGGAGGTCAGCGTGCCGGGGAAGGTGGCCAGCAGACCCACGCGCTTCGCCCCCGAGGCGATGATCTCCTCGATCATCGCTTCATTGGGCTTGAGCACGGGCATGGCGGCGTGATCGGCCGCGACAGCCTCGATGCAGGGACCAAAGGCCGAGCAGGTGAAAAGGATGGCGTCAGACCCCGTGCCGGTCGCGTAGCGGCCGAGCGTGCGGAAGCGCTCCGTCATGGCGGGCGTCAGCTTCCCCTCGCGCGCGAGATCGGCGGAGAGGCTGTCATCCATCAGGTTCATCAGCGTCTGGCCGGGCCAGAGGGCGGCGAAGGCGGCCTCGATGGGCGGCGGCGAGTGCCGCAGCGCATGGATCAGGGTGATGCGGGCCATGGCTCAGACCGTCTTGCAGCGGCGCAGCGCGCCGGGGAATTCGACGCAGCCGGGCAGCAGCACCTCATCCGGGCCGCGGCGGGTGACGCGCAGCAGGTTCGGGTTGCCATCGCAGCCGAAGCCGATCTCGGGCATGGGGCGCCCAGCGAAGGGGATCAGGCGGAATTCCAGCCCGTCCGGCGTCACCGCCACGGATTCGATGGCGCGCTGCCGATAGGCGTAGTCGAGGCTGGAGACGCGCATGATGAGGTCCCGCATCACGATCAGCGCGACATTGCCGAAGCAGCCCGGGCCTTCCGTGTCCACCGCGGGAAAGATGCCGCCGGTCCAGCTGCCGAACATCCATTCATGCGGCGGGCCCTGGCGCGGCTGGGCCGCCGCTGGAGTGAGGATCGCGGGCGTGGCCAGAAGGCCGGACACGGTCAGCCCGGTCAGGCTCGGCAGGAAGGAACGGCGGCGCAGCATGATGGCTCCCGGAAAAAGGCCTCAGCCGGTTGTAGCCGCTCGCGGCGGCGGCGTCATTCCCGTGCTGGCCGCCTTGGGCCCGTCCTTCACCGGAATATGCATGAGGGCCGCGAAGGCCGAGGCGGCGATGCAGAGGCTCCACATCAGGTCATAGCTGCCGGTCCGGTCGAAGATGTAGCCGCCCAGGAAGGCGCCGGCGAAGCCGCCCAGCTGGTGGCCCACGAAGACCAGGCCGAACATGGTGGCGAGCCAGCGCGTGCCGAAATTGCGCGCCATCAGCGCCACGGTGGGCGGAATGGTGGAGAGCCAGAGAATGCCCATCACCGCCGAGAAGATCAGCACATTCGTCGTCGTCTTGTCGGCGAGGAGGAAGATCGTCATCAGCACGCCGCGCCCGGCATAGATGATGATGAGCAATTCGCGCCGCTTCCAGCGTTGCGACAACTCGCCCGAGATGAGCGAACCCGCCACGTTGAACAGCCCGATCAGCGCGATGGCCGCCGCCCCGACACTCGCCGGCAGATGGCAGCTGGCCACGAAGCCCGGCAAATGGACGGCGAGGAAGCTCACATGCAGCCCGCAGACCGAGAAACCGAAGAAGATGTACCAGAAGGTCGGCGTCGTCAGGCCGAGCTTGAGCGCCTGCATCGCCGTCTGGTCATCCTGCCCGGGCTTGGGCGGCGCCGGCCGGCCATCGAGGGGGAGTGCCAGCGGGATCATCAGCAGCGCGGCACCGGCAAGCAGGTAGAGCGCGCCCTCCCACCCCGCGAGGTTGATGCCGAGCTGGGCGAGCGGCACCACCAGGAACTGCCCGAAGCTCGACCCCGCCGTGCCGAGGCCCACGGCGCGGCCGCGCAGATGCTCGGGCAGCAGGCGCGTCAGGCTGGCATTGATCACGGGCATGCCGGCGGCCGAGACGGCGATGCCCATGACGATGCCGGCGAAGAAGGTGAACATCGGCAGGCCCTGGCTGAGGGCCATGCCGAGGATGCCGATGGCATAGAGCGCCGCGCCGCCGATCACGACGGTGCGCCCGCCGATGCGGTCCGCCACCTGCCCCACCAGCGGCTGGGCCAAGCCATTCAGCAGCACCTGCAGCGCGATGGCGAAGGCGAAGCCCGAGCTGGACCAGCCGAGCTCGGTCGTCATGGGGGCCAGGAAGAGGCCGAAGCTCTGGCGCAGGCCGGTGGCCAGCGCGGCGCAAAGCACGGCCCCCGCGATGAGCATTCCGGCGCCTCGCGGGGTGGCGAGCATGGGCGTGACCTCCTGGACAGGGTGTCAGTGTTTCACGCCCGGACTGGCCCCGGCAAACGCGCCTGGCGCATGGCCAGGCGCCGAGCCATGCAATTCACGCCGCGCGGCGGCTATAGGCGGCATCCGTCATGACATCGGCGAGCACGGCGAAGGCCTCGGTCCAGGCATCCTCGACCTCGGGCGTGAAGGCGTCGCCCATGCCCTGTGCCAGCGTCCAGAGCAGGGCGGCGCCGACGCTTGCGTAATGCTGGCGTTCCACCCCATAGGCCACGTGGCGGCGGGCCATGTCGCGCAGCTTGGGCACCAGGACATCCGGCTGCTCGAGCGAGGCCACGGCCATGGCCAGCGCCTGCATGAGCTTGGCCCCCTGCGCCGCCATGTCGGTCTTGGCGAAGAGCGGGCGGGTGCTGGGATCAATCTCCATGAGGCGCTGGTAGAACAGGGCGGCGGCGGGGCCGGCGATCGGGAGTACACGGTCGAAGCTCGCGCGCAGCAAGGCGATGCGGTGCATGTCCATGATTTTCGTTCTCCTCTGCGAACGATAACAGGCTAGGCCCGCTTCATGTCACGATGATCGTGAGAAGAAGGCTAAATTGTCGCGTCTGTCGCGCGGGCGGCGTTGCGCGGGCCCCGCACCCGCGCTACCGCCGCCCCGCATGTCCCTCACGACCGCCGATTTCGACTATGCGCTCCCCGAGGCGCTGATCGCCCAATCCCCGATCCGCCCGCGCGATGCGGCGCGGCTGCTGGTCGTGCGCCCGGACGCGCTGGAGGATCGCGGCGTGCGCGACTTGCCGGGGCTGCTGCAGCCGGGCGACGTGATGGTGGTGAACGACACCCAGGTCATTCCCGCGCGCCTGCATGCCCGCCGCGGCGAGGCGCGCATCGAGGTGATGCTGAACCGCGCCGAGGGCGATGGCAGCTGGCACGCGCTCATCCGCAATGCCCGCCGCATCCGAGAGGGCGACACGCTGGTGATCGAAGGCAGCGACCTCACCGCCCGTGTCGTCGAGAAGTTCGAGGGCGGCAGCGCGCGGCTCGATTTCGGCAGTGACCCGGCCAGGCTCGCTGCCGCGCTGGACCAGGCGGGCGAGATGCCGCTGCCCCCCTATATCCATCGCGAGGCGCCGCGCGGCGAGGATCGCGCCGACTACCAGACCATCTTCGCCGCCCGCCCCGGCGCAGTCGCCGCCCCCACCGCCAGCCTGCACTTCACACCCGAGATCCTGGCCGCCCTGGACGCGCGCGGCGTGCAGCGCGCGACGGTCACGCTGCATGTGGGTGCCGGCACCTTCCTGCCGGTGCGGGACGGCGACCCCCGCGCGCACAAGCTGCACCATGAATGGTGCGAATTGACGCCCGAGGCCGCCGCCGTGATCAACGCCGCCCGCGCCGAGGGCCGCCGCATCCTCTGCTGCGGCACCACGGCGCTGCGCCTGCTGGAGACCGCGGCACTCGGCATCACCGACCGGCGCGCGCCGATCCCGCCCTTCCGGGGCCTGACGGACCTCTACATCCTGCCCGGCTTTGAATTCCGCGCCGCCGACATGCTGATGACAAATTTCCACCTGCCGAAATCCACGCTGCTGATGCTCGTCGCGGCCTTTGCCGGCCAGGCGCGCATGCGCGCCGCCTACGAACATGCGGTGCGTGAGCGCTACCGCTTCTTCTCCTACGGAGACGCCTCCTTGCTGCAACGCGCGCCATGACGCTGCATTGGACCCACGCCGCGACGGACGGCCGCGCCCGCGCCGGCATGCTGCACACCGCCCATGGCGAGGTGCCGACGCCGGTCTTCATGCCCGTCGGCACCGCCGGCACGGTGAAGGCGATGACGGCGGATGCCGTGCGCTCCACGGGCGCCCGCATGGTTCTGGGCAACACCTACCACCTCATGCTGCGCCCCACGGCCGAGCGCGTGGACCGGTTGGGCGGCCTGCATCGCTTCATGGATTGGCACGGCCCGATCCTCACGGATTCCGGCGGCTTCCAGGTCATGAGCCTCTCGGGCCTGCGCAAGATGGACGAGGATGGCGTCACCTTCCAATCCCATGTGGATGGCTCCAAGCATCGGCTCACGCCCGAGCGCAGCATCGAGATCCAGCGCCTGCTGGGGGCGGACGTCACCATGTCCTTCGACGAATGCACGCCCTTCCCCGCCACGCATGAGGTGGCCGCCGCTTCCATGCGCCTCTCCATGCGCTGGGCGGCGCGCGGGCGCGCGGCCTTCGTGGAACGCCCGGGCCATGGCCTCTTCGGCATCGTCCAGGGCAGCACCTATGAGGACCTGCGCGCCGAGAGCGTGGCGGCACTCACCGCCATCGGCTTCGAGGGCTATGCCATCGGCGGCCTGGCCGTCGGCGAAGGCCAGGAGGCGATGTTCGCCACCCTCGACTTCACCACGCCCATGCTGCCCACCACGCATCCGCGCTACCTGATGGGCGTGGGCAAGCCGGCCGACCTGCTGGGCGCCGTGCGCCGCGGCGTGGACATGTTCGACTGCGTGATCCCCACGCGCTCCGGCCGCATGGGCCGCGCCTATACCTCGCGCGGGCAGCTCAATCTCCGCAACGCGAAATTCGCCGAGGACCTGCGCCCGCTCGACCCCGACTGCACCTGCCCCGCTTGCCGCAACCACAGCCGCGCCTACATCCATCACCTGTTGAAGTGCGACGAGATGCTCGGCCCGATGCTGCTGAGCTGGCACAACATCCACTACTATCAGGCGCTGATGGCCCGCATGCGCGTGGCCATCCTGGCCGGCCGCTTCGAGGCGGAGGCGGCGCTCATTGAAAACGACTGGACCAAGGACGGCGAAGCATGACCGCCACAACAGAGACGGCCGGCCTGACGATGCTCGGCGCCCACACGCAGATGCCCGCCAACCCCGACGAGGCGGTGCTGGAGCGCGTGCCCAATCCGCATCGCGACATGGCCTATTGCATCCGCTTCACCGCGCCCGAATTCACCTCGCTTTGCCCGCTCACGGGCCAGCCGGATTTCGCGCATCTCGTGCTGGACTATGTGCCGCGCGATTGGATCGTGGAGAGCAAGTCGCTCAAGCTCTTCCTCGGCAGCTTCCGCAACCACGGCGCCTTCCACGAGGCCTGCACGCTCGACATCGCGCGCCGCATCATCGCGCTGCTCGATCCCGTCTGGCTGCGCATCGGCGGCTATTGGTATCCGCGCGGCGGCATCCCGATTGATGTCTTCCACCAGACCGGCGCCCCGCCCGAGGGCGTGTGGATTCCGGCGCAGGACGTGCCGGGGTATCGCGGCCGGGGGTAATTCCGCCCCACGACCCGCCACCCCGCCTCAGAACAGGTAACGCAGCCTCGCCGTCCCCGCGACCTGGTTCATATTGCCCGACCACTCGCCATCCAGCCGCGCGCCGAGCGTGACGCCGCCCATGATCTCCGTCTCCAGGCCCAACGAGACCAGGGCGGCGTTGGTGTCCGGCCGCGCGCCCCGCAGCGTGAATCCCGCGGCCGGCAGGGAGGTGAAGGCCATGTTCATGCTGGCGTCGCGTTGCAGGTAATGCGCCCAGGCGGCGCGGGCGAAGCCCTGCACGCGCCGGCCGGCCCATTGTGTCTCGCCCTGGACCTGTCCGCCCAGCTCGCTCCTGAGCGTGGTGTTCGTCCGGGCCGCCACGGTCAGGCCATAGGCGTTGCCCGTCGTCATGCTCTGCTCGGTATAGCTCGGATTGTCCACGCTCTGGAGCTGCAAGGCCGCGACCGGCAGCGCACGCAACCCGAATGCCGCGATGCCATCCTGCCGGGCCTCCATCCGCAGCGAATAGACCTGCACGCCGGAACCACCGCTTTGGCGGTCATTGCCCAGGACGTAGATCGTCCGCCGTGTATCCACATCGAGGAAGGTGAAAGCCCCGGCCCCCGCCAGCGTGACGCTGCCCAGTCTCGTGCTGCCATAGGCGCCGATCTGGCCGTAATTGCCGCGCGACTGGCCGAGCCCATTGCTGAGGCTGGCATTGCTCTCCCCCACCGCGACGGCGATGCCCGCGAGGCTCTGCGCGCCCTGCAACAGATCGAGCCCCAGCACGAAGCCGGAACTGCGCGTCGTCCGCGCCGCCGTGCCATCGGCCGCATCGCCGGAGGTGCGGTTATAGACCCCCGTGGCGGTGCCCCATACGGCGTGGCGCTTGCCGGCCCGCGCATCCTCTCCGAGCCGAAGCCGCCCGCCCAGGATCGCCTCGCGCCCCCAGCCCAGCGGGTCGAGCACGGTGGCCAGGAATTGCGCGCCCGCCGCCTGGCCCATGGCGATGGAGGCCGTCGCCACCTCGCCCGAGAGCTGGTTGATCGCGGCGCCGATGCTGCCGGCCGGCTGGTTGTACACGTCGAAAAAGGGCGAGAGGTTGCCCCCCGCGCGGACCGCGGAATCCAGGGCCGCAGCGGTGGCGACGACATTCTGGCCGAACAGCCGGACGGCGCCTTCCCCCCCACTGGCCGCCCCATTGGCAACCCCGCTGGCCGCCCCGCCGGCGGCCGCCAACAGGCTCGGGGCCAAGGTGAGGCGCAACTCCGTCGGTGTCGCGCTCACTTGCGGCACCACCCCCGCGCCGAAGCTGCCGGCGGTGTTGATGGCGGTGAATTGCCCCGTGACGCTGGCGGCCTGGAGGATGATGTAGGGCGTGCCGAAGCTGTAGCGGCCACCGAGCGGGACGAGTTGCAACACGCCCCCCAGCCGCGCGGCGCCGCTCACCTGGATGCGATCGGCCGTGTCGCCCTGCACCTCGATCGAGGTGATGGAGCCGGCGGCGAGCGTCAGGTCGCCGCCGATGCGGATGGTGCCGATGGAATTGCCCGGGGCCAGCGTGCTTCCGCTGGGCACCACCAGGCCGGGAAGCGTTCCCGTTCCGCCCAGCGTGCCTCCCTCCAGCACCACGACCGAGCGCGCATCGAGGGAGCCGTTCACCGAAAGCGTGCCGCCATTGACCTGGGTGACACCGGTATAGGTGTTGGCGCCGGTCAGGATGAGGTTGCCAGGGCCATTCTGCACCAAGCCACCAGGGCCGGAGATCGCATTGGCGACCGTCAGCGTGCCGGCGCGGTTGAAGACCAGCATCCCGTGATTGATGACGGGGCCCGGCGTAGCACCTCCCAGGCTGCCGGCCGTACCCCCGTTGCCGACCTGCAAGGTGGCACCTGGGGCAATGCGGGTGGTGCCGGAAAAGGTGTTGTCGCCGGTCAGGATCAGGGTGCCGGGGCCATCCTGCACCAGGCTGCCCGTGCCGGAGATCGCATGGCCGACGGTGAGGCTGCCGGCCCGGTTGAAGATGAGCGTGCCCTCGTTGATGACGGGGCCGGGGCCTGGCGTTCTCCAACCAGGGATGGGCGGGCCAGGAAGGGTTCCGGTCCCCAAGGTGCCGGTTGTGCCTCCATCGCCGATTTGCAGCGTCGCACCGGCCTGGATGCGCGTGGGGCCCGAATAATTGTTGTCGCCGGTCAGGACCGTGCGCCCGCCCGCGATGGTCAGGCCCCCGCCGGCGAATGAGGGAAATGAATCGGGCATATCCGTGATCCGCCCGGCGAAGTTGCTGTTCCCGCCAGCCGCGCCGAGGGTGAGGGTGGCCGAGCCCAGCCGTACGACGCCCTCTCCCTCCAGGCTGTTGATGCGGCGCCCCGCCTCGCTGCCGGCCCCGGAGATATCGAGCACCCCGGCGGAGCCGATGATCACCCGGCCCGTGCCGTCGCCCATCGTCCCCGCCCCTTGCAGGGACAGAGTGTTGCGCCGGATCGTCGTGTTGCCGGAATAGGTGTTGGCGCGGGCCAGGATCAGGCGGTCGGCCGTGCTGGCCTCGACCGAGCCGGTCCCGGAGATGACGTCTTCGATGACATGCCAGTAGCCCGCGAAGACCAGCGTGCCGTTATTCACGACATCACCAGGGAGGTTTGCACTATTCTGGCCGAAGGGCTGCGCGACGCGGCCGGCAAATGGACCGGCGCCAAGGATGAGCGTGCCCGCGCTGTCAATCGTGGTGCCGCCCGTGTAGCGGCTGCCCCCCGCGTACATGACAGTGCCCTGCCAGATGCGGACCGAACCGGGGCCGGAAATCACGCCATCGCCCACGCCACCCAGGCTCAGCGTTCCCTCCGAGACGCTGAGTTCCAGCGCCCCGCGGGTCTCGATGATGCCGGTCACCGACGCTTGCGGTCCGAAGGTCAGGCGGCTTGTGCCCTCGCCGAGCACCATGGAGGGTGCCGCAAAAGCCTGGAATTCCGTCAGCCCACCCGAGACACGCCCATTGATCGTCAGCGTCAGCCCGCTGCCGATGATCGCGGCGCCGCTGCGGCCACCCCCAGAGACATCACCATCCAGCCGTGCCGTCACACCGGGCTGGGTGAAGACCAGGCCAGCGCCGCCCGCCCCCTCACCGCCCCCGGGTGACGCGAACCCGCCAGCGCCACCAGCGCCGCCCGTGACCGACCCAGTGAGCGTGCCCAGATTGCCGGTGCCGGTGATGACCGCGCCGTGACCCCCAGCCCCGCCGCCACCGCCGCCCCCCTGCCAAACGTTGATGATCTGGAGGGGCACCGAGCCACCAGCGCCGCCCGCACCGCCCGTAACCGCAGCACTGGGCAGGCCCGGACCGACCCAGCCATGCGCCCCGCCCCCGCCACCGCCGCCTCCGGCAAGGTTATTCGCCGCATCCGCCCCCGGCTGGCCAGCGGCGCCCGGCGTGGCACCACCGAGGCCACCGGCGGCGCCCGGTCCGCCATGGGCCGAGCCCGCGCCGCCCGCCCCGCCCGTGACACCGGCACCGCCGCCACCACCGCCTTGCAGCCCGCCATCCGGCCCGGCGGCACCGGCCCCGCCCGGCGTGGCCAGGTTGGTGGCCCCGCCCGCGGGGCCCACGCCGAAATATTCTGCGCCATTTCCACCCTGCCCGCCTTGGGCGGCCACCAGGCCCGGCGCCAGCAGCCCCGCACAAAGCAGCCACAGGCCTGCCCGGCGGGACGATCCACCATGGCGAAGCCGGTTGCGCTGCGAAGAAAGTGTTTTACTGGTCCGACCATCGCCCATGGCCGAATCCTAAAGAAATCATGAATCGCTGTCTGCGGCGTTTTGCATGCCAAGGGAAGTTACGCACCTGAAGCGCAGGGTGCGGCCGGGGCCGAGCGCGAAGCTTGCCGAGAGGATGGTTCACCGCTTCGGTGACGCCACCTCAGCGGAACACACCCTACCCCCCCGCCGCCGCCCGGAAGCTCGCCTCGACCTCCTTGATGAGGGTGTGGGGATCGGGCAGCACGAGGCCGGCTTGCCCGGGCTCGGCCAGCCCCTCCCGCGTGAGCGCGCCCAGGATGCGCGTCACCACCTCCCGCCGCGTGCCGATCCGCGCCGCCAGCTCATGATGCGGCCGCGGTGGCGCCACGACCATGCCCCCGCCCTCTCGCGGCTTGGCGAGGCGCAGCAGCTGCGCGATCAGCCGCGACCGCACCGGCAGGATGGTCAGCTCCGTCAGCCGCGCATCCTTCTCCCGCAGCTGGGCCGTCAACATCCGCATCACCTCGCGCGACGCCTCGGGCGAGGCGAGCGCGAAGGCCAGGAAGGGGGCGGCCGCGATCACGCAGACCCGCGCCCGCGTCAGCGCCACCAGGCCGGCCGAGCGCGGGCCGCCATCAATCGCCGCGACCTCGCCGAAGAATTGCCCGGGGCCGAGGTCGTTCAGGACGACCTCGTGCCCGCCCGGGCTGCGCAGGACGATCCGCACCTCGCCGTCCGCGATGAAGACCACATCGGGTGCCGGGTCGCTCGGCTCCAGCACGGCCTGGCCGGGCTCGACATCGAGCCAGCGGGCCACGCCCGCCAGCGCCTCCAGCGCCGGGGGCGCGAAGGGCCGGAAGAAGGGAAAGCGGGCGAGGTCATCCATGATGCGGGGCTCATCGGGCGTTGTCGCCCACACTCTGGCATGGTGCGGCACGGGGCGGCCATCACCCCCGGCCGGGATCAGCGCCGGACGGCGCGGCGGGCAACCTCCCGCGCGGTTTCGCCGAAGCGGCGCTGAAATGCCGCATGGAACCGCGCGGCATTGGTGAAGCCATAGCGCCGCGCCACCACGCCGATGGCGATGTCGTCCCCGCCGCGGCTCAGTTCGGCATGCACCCGCTCCAGCCGGATCGCCTGGAGTGCTGCGAGCGGGCCGTGGCCCCGGAAATGCTGGAACACGGCGTTCAGCGTCCTGAGGCTGCATCCGGCGGCGGCCGCCACCTCCGGCATGCGGAGCGGCTGCGTGCTGTTGACCCGCATGAATTCCTCGGCCCGATGGATATAGGCCGGCAGCGCCGTGGCAGGGCCGATGGCAAGCTGTTCCGAGTGGTTGTGCGGCGCCGCGCGCAGGGCCAGCGTCAGCAGGAAATCCGTCATCGCGGCCAGCGCCACGGGGTTGTCGGCCACGCCGTCCGGCCGCGCGAATTCCCGCATGAGGAAGCCCAGCTGCCATTTCAGGCTGACCGCGAGCCCGCCGCTCCAATCCAGCGCCGTGGCGAATTCCAGGGGCCGGCGCAGCCTGGCATCCAGCATGTGCTCCAGCGCCCCCTCAAGCTCGGCGATCCGGAAGGAGACATGGGTGCGCGCGCTGTCATCGCTCGTCAGCATCCGGGTCTGGTGGCGCAGGCGAAAGACCAGTCCCTGCGATGGCGTGCCGCGCGTGGAAGCCTGGCCCTCGGCCATCGCCATGTCGCCACGCAGGATGGTGGTGAAGCCGATGAACTGGCTCTCCTCCCCCTCATGCAGCACTTCCGTCGCGAGGCGGCTGCCGCCGTAGCAGGCGATGACGGGGCCGGCGCTGCGCAGTGCCAGGCTCAGCACGGGGTCATCGAACCGCGTCCGTGCCAGCGCGGAATCGAGGAAGCGGTACTTGTAGGAACGGCTCATCGCCGGAAAGGGCGAACCCGCCTCCATGCGGCGTTCGAACTCCAGCGGGTTGCCCGCGGTCACGAGGTTGAACGTCGCGGGGCCGGCAGCGCCGGAGGAGGATGACACGGCAATTCCTTAAGGCGACCGGATGCACCGTTGCGAGGCTAGCATGACCGGGCGGCAATACGAATTCCGCAGTGCCGGGACGGATCCCGCAGGAATGCCGCGGCCAGCGCTTGCCGGGCCGCGATCCGCGCCGAGGCGCGTGTAAGGCGGAAGCTCCCTCCGAACGGAGCCCGCCATGCCAACCCCTTCCCCAGCGCAGCCGCCAGAGGCCTCACCCAGCGATGTGACCGGGCGCAACGCGGGCGCGCGGCCAAGGCGCCATGACGGCAACGGCCCTCGCCCCTCTCCGCCTCCGGGAGCGCCGGCATGACTCCGAGCCGCAAGCCGGGACGCAACCCCCGGTTGGGCGTGGCCGCAGTGATCGCCGCCCTGCTGGTGGCGGCCCCGCCGCCCGCAACCGGCCGCGAGGCCCCGCCCGAGCCGGAAGAGGAGGTCGAGGCCTTCATCGCCGCGGGTGCGGCCGGCACCCTCATCCTGCCGGCCGGCGCGCCGGATCGCCGCACGCCCGCCGTCGTGATCCTGCAGGATGGGGCGGCGCCGGATGGCCGTGCCGGCCTTTATGCGGACCAGCTTCTGGGCGCCGGCCTGGCCGTGCTGGAGGTGGTCCGCCTGCCGGGTGATTCGCTCACGGCGGTGCTGGCAGAGCTGGCGCGGCACCCGCGCCTTGCGGGACAAGGCATCGGCCTGCTCGGCTTTGGCGAGGGCGCGCGGCAGGCCGCCATGCTCTCCCTTCCCGGGGTGGCGGCCCGCGCCCTGCTCTACCCCGCCTGCGCCGGCCTCGCGCCCCCGCCCATGCCGGGTGAGGCGGTGCTGCTGATGCATGGCGATGCCGACCTGGCCAACCCGCCGCAACCCTGCGCGGCGCTGGGGGCCGCTTTGGCCCGGACGGGTGCCAGGCTGCGGCTGCGCGTCCTTCCCGGGGCCGGCTACGCCTGGGACCGCCCGGCCTTTTCCGATGAGGGGCGCGCCATGCTGCCCCGCCCCGATGGCCAGGGGCGGGTGGCCGCCCAGGCCTGGCCGGCGATGACGGCGCTTTCGGCGACCGAGGTGGCGGGCTTCTTCGCGGCGAGCCTGCTGGGCCCACGGCCATGAGGCGCAGCCTCACGCTCGGGCTCGCGCGCATCGGCGATGCCGGGCTGTTCGCGCCGCCGGTGATGTTCCTGCTGGGTCTCCTCCTGCCGCCGCTCGCGCTGCTGGGCCAGGCGGCCCTGCTGCCCTGCGTGACGCTGCTGCTGGCGATGAGCGTGGGCCTGGCCGAGCCCGGCCGGATCGAGGCGCGGGAATGGCCGCCCGTGCTGCTGCTCGCGGTCACCAACCTGATCCTCACGCCGGTCGCGGTGCATGGCCTCGCCGTGACACTCGGGCTGGGCGAGGGTGGCGGCTGGCTGGTGCTGGTCGCGGCCTGCCCGGCGGCCGGGGGGGCTGCGCTGGTCGCCTCGCTGCTGCGGCTGCCGGTGCGGCCGCTGCTGCTGACGCAGCTTCTCTGCTTCTTCGCCCTGCCGCTGACCGCGCCGCTGATCGCGGCCCTGGTGCTGGACGGCACGGTCATCAGCGCTGAGGCGCTGTTCCTGCGCGTGGTGCTGATGGTGGGCCTGCCGGCCCTGCTGGGCTATGCGCTGCGCCGCCGGCTGGGCGAGGCACGGCGCACCCGCCTCGTCAGGCCCATGCGCGGCCTGGGCGTGCTGGCGCTATGCGGCATCGCGCTCTCCATCGCGGCTGGGCTGCCGCGGCTCGACCTGCCGCCCATGGCCCTGGCCGAGGCCATGCAGGGCCTGTTCCTCGCCTCCTGCATCGGCGCGGGCCTCGGCCTCCTGGCGGCGGTGGCCGCGCGCGGCACGCTGCCGGGCTTCGCGCTGGCCGGCGCGGTTCGCAATGTCAGCCTGCTCTGGAGCGCGACCCTCGGCCTGGCCCCGCCCGAGGGCGAGCTGGTCTTGATGCTGGGCACGCTCTGGACGCTGCTGCTGCCTGCACTGCTCGGGCTGTTTGATCGCCCGTTTCTTCCCCTGACCCGCGTGCTGGCCCTGGCGGTGTTCGCCCTCGCCTTGCTCTGAGCTGCCAAGCCAATCTTGCGAAGGACTCGCCCGCCCCTGTATGGTCCGGCTTCAGGGACAGTGAACACATCATGAACGATCTCTTCGCGGGGCGCGGCGGCAAAGCCGTCGCTTCCAGCTACAACGCCGCCGACATCGAGGTGCTGGAAGGGCTGGAGCCCGTCCGGCGCCGTCCCGGCATGTATATCGGCGGCACCGATGAGAACGCGCTGCACCACCTCGCCGCCGAGGTGCTGGACAATGCGATGGACGAGGCCGTGGCCGGCCATGCCGACCGCATTGATGTGGTGCTGGAGGCCGGCAACTGGTTCTCGGTGCGCGACAATGGCCGTGGCATCCCAGTGGACCCGCACCCGAAATTCCCGAAGCTGTCCGCCCTGGAAGTGATCCTCACCACGCTGCATTCGGGCGGCAAGTTCTCCGGCAAGTCCTACGAGACCTCGGGCGGCCTGCATGGCGTGGGCAGTTCCGTCGTCAATGCATTGGCCGAGGCGCTGGAGGTCGAGGTCGCGCGCGGTGGCGAGCTGTTCCGCCAGACCTATGCGCGCGGCAAGCCCACCAGCAAGCTCAAGCGCGAGGGCGAGGTGCGCAACCGCCGCGGCACGCTGCTGCGCTTCAAGCCCGACCCCGAGATTTTCGGCGCGCTGGCCTTCAAGGCGGAGCGGCTCTTCAAGCTCTGCCGCTCCAAGGCCTATCTCTATCGCGGCGTCGAGATCCGCTGGAAATGCGACCCCGCCCTGGTCGCTGGCAGCGAAACGCCGGCCGAGGCCGTGCTGCATTTCCCGGGCGGCCTCTCCGACTTCCTGGCGACCGCGATTGCGGGCCGGGGCGCCGTGGTGCCCACCCCCTTCGCCGCCACCGCCGAATTCCCCGATGGCGCGGGGCGCTGCGAATACGCCATCACCTGGCTCGACCAGGGCGATGGCTTCCTCTCGACCTATGCGAACACCATCCCGACACCCCAGGGCGGCACGCATGAGGCGGGGCTGCGCGCGGCCCTGCTGAAGGGCCTGCGCGCCTATGGCGAGATGAAGAAGGAGAAGCGCGCGGCCACCGTCACCGCCGATGACCTTCTGACGGGCCTCGCCGGCATGCTCAGCGTCTTCATCCGCGAGCCGCATTTCCAGGGCCAGACCAAGGACAAGCTGACCAACGCCGACGCCCAGCGCCTGACGGAAAACGCCATGCGCGACCGCTTCGACCATTGGCTGGCGGCCGATCCCGCGAGTGCGGACAACCTCCTCGCCTTCGCCATCGAGCGCGCGGAGGAGCGCCTGCGCCGCCGCGCCGAGAAGGAGACGCCGCGCAAGAGTGCCACCCGCAAGCTGCGCCTGCCCGGCAAGCTGACGGATTGTTCGCGCGAGACGCCGGAGGGGACGGAGATCTTCCTCGTCGAGGGCGACAGCGCCGGCGGCTCGGCCAAGCAGGCGCGCGACCGCGAGACCCAGGCCGTGCTGCCCTTGCGCGGAAAAATCCTGAACGTCGCCAGCGCCAGCGCCGAGAAGCTGCGCGGCAACCAGGAGCTGAAGGACCTGATCGAGGCGCTGGGCTGCGGCGTGGGCGAGAAATTCGACATCGCGCGGCTGCGCTACGGCCGCGTCATCATCATGACCGACGCCGATGTGGATGGCGCGCATATCGCGGCGCTGCTGATGACCTTCTTCTACAAGGAAACGCCCGAGCTGGTGCGCCAGGGGCGCCTGTATCTCGCGCAGCCGCCGCTGTTCCGCCTCCAGGCGGGCGGCCGCAGCGTCTATGCGATGGATGACCGCGACCGCGAGCGGCAGATGAAGAAGCACTTCAAGGCCAACCAGAAGGTCGAGGTCAGCCGCTTCAAGGGCCTTGGCGAAATGCCCGCCCAGGTGCTGAAGGACACCACCATGGGGGCGAAGAACCGCGTCCTGCTCAAGGTCATCCTGCCCCCCGAGGATCGCGCCAAGACGGCCGACCTGATGGAAGCCCTGATGGGCCGCCGGCCGGAGCTTCGCTTCAAATTCATCCAGGACAATGCGGCGAGCCTGGATGCCGAGGCCGTGGACGCCTGAGGGCGCCTCACCTCAGAGCGGCTTCTGGGCGCGCTCCAGCAGGCGGGTGAAGAAGCCGGGCTTCTTCGCGGGCTCAGGGGCCGTGGTCTTCGCGGCCTCGGCCGCCTCGGCCTTGGCGCGCTTTTCCTTGTCGCGCAGCCAGGCCTCCAGCGTCATGCCGGCCTTGGCGGCCCGCTTCGCCTCATAAGCCTTCTGGCCTTCCGTCAGCTGCTTCGCGTCCATGTTCCGCTCCGGGAAAAACTCTTGCCCTCTATGTGCCCGAGGCGCGGGGCTTGCGGCAAGGGACCGGCAGCGCGTAACGCAGGCCGCATGGATGCAAAGGTGAAGGCGCATATCTGGGTCGCCATGGCGATCCGGATGTCGGACATGGCGGGCCGCCCGGCCGTGGTGCTGCGGCGGGGCGATCCGGATTCGGGCGGCATGCTCTGCGTGCTCGACGGGCGGGACGGCCAGGTGGTGCTGGCCCAGGCGCGTGATGCCGAAAGCCGCCCCGCCTGGGTGCGCGGCACGGGCGAGGCGCCGGTGCCGCCCGCGACGGCCGATGCCTATGTGGAGCGCCAGGTGAAGCGCGACCCCGACCTCTGGGTGCTGGAGTTCGAGGCGCCGGACTACCTGCCGCCCTTCGAGGCGAGAATGATTTAACGCCCAAGAGTACTTGATGCCCTCAGACGCCGGGCGCGGCCTCCGGCCGCTTGGCTTCGCCGCGCCACGGGTGCGCCGGGCCATGCGCCCGGTTGGGCGGCGCCGGCCGCTGTGCGGCCGGATGGGTTTGGATGGTCAGAGCGCCTGCTGAGGGCCAAGCCGCCCCCCCCGCCCCGGCCCTCAATCCGGCCGGATGTCGTTCTCCCGGATCACCCGGCCCCAGACCTCGAACTGCCGGTCGAGGAAGGCGCCAAACGCGGCACCACCCTCGTTGCGCAGCTCGATCCCCATGATGTTGACCAGCCGCTCCCGCACCTCCGGCACCTCGGTCGCGCGGCGGGCGGCGGCCTCCATGCGGGCGAGGACCGCAGGCGGCGTGCCGGCGGGCGCGAGGATGCCCCAGAAGGCCTCGGCCTCCACGCCCGGCAGCCCGGCTTCGGCCATGGTCGGCACGTCGGGCAGGCTGGCACGGCGGCGCGGGCCCAGCACGGCCAGCGGCCGCAGCACGCCCTGGCGCAGATGCTCGACGAAGATGGTCCCGGTCGCGGCCGCCAGGTCGGTCTCGCCCGCCATGGCCGAGATGGCGAGCGGCCCGCCGCCGCGATAAGGCACATGCGTCAGCTGGATGCCCGCCGCGCGCTGCATCAGCACCATGCCCAGATGCGCGAGCGAGCCATTGCCGATGGTGCCATAGGTGATGGCATCCGGCCGCGCGCGGGCGGCCGCCACCAGCTCGGCCACGTTCTGCCAGGGCCGGCCACGATGAACCAGCAGCATGTTGGGCGCGGTGCCGAGCAGCAGCACGGGCGCCAGGTCCCGCCGCGTGTCGAAGCCCATATTGGGAATGAGCGTCGGGTTGGTCGCATGCGTGTCGAAGACCAGCACGAAGGTCTGCCCATCCGGCGCCGCACGCGCCACCTGCGCCGTGCCGAGCGAGCCGGAGGCGCCGCCGCGATTCTCGACGATGACCGGCACGCCCAGCTCGGCCGAGAGCGGCTGTTGCAGCAGGCGAGAGACGGCGTCCACGCTGCCACCCGGCGGAAAGGGCGCCACGATGCGGATCGGGCCGTTCGGCCAGGCCGGCTGGGCGATGGCGGGGGTGGCCAAGGGGGCAGCAAGCAAGGGCAGGGCGCCAAGGGCGCGACGGGTCAGCATGTTGTTTCCTCCGGATTTCTACGGCTTCTACCGCGAAGCCTCGGGCTTGCGCCAGCGCGGGGCGACGGCAACCGCACCAGGCCTGCCGGTGTTGACGCTCTGCCCTCGACTGGAGCTTTCCCGCATGACCCGCCTTCTTCCCCTTTTGCTCCTCTGGCCGAGTCTGGCCCTGGCGCAGGCGCCGACCCCGGCCGTCGAGGGCGGGCCGCAGCCACGCCCGGGTGTCGCGACCCCCAGGGATGCCGGCCCGGCGGACCAAGCCCCGCAGACCGACAGCCCGCAGGCGGTGAATCGCTGCACCGATGGCTCCGCCGCGGGCCTCACCGAGCCGGGCGCCACGGGCGCCACGCCGCAGGGGATGAAAGGCGAGGCAACCGCCGGCGCCAGGAACCCCGACGCGCCCCTAGGCACCCCCCCGCCCATGAGCCGCCCCAACTGACAGGGTCCAGGGAGCTAGCTCCCTGGCGGGTCGAGGGCGGAGCCCTCGCCTTACCGCTGCACCGGCGCCGCCGCCCGCGCCATCACACCCCGCCAGCGCTCCGTCTCGGCCTGGATATGCGCGCGGAACTCGAGCGGCGAGGAGCCGATGGGCGGCGCGCCCATTTCCGAGATGCGGCGCGCCACATGGGGTTCGGCCAGCGCGCCGGTCGCGGCCAGGTGATAGGTGCGGATCGCCTCCTCCGGCACGCCGGAGGGCGTCAGCAGCCCGTACCAGCCGCCGGCCGAGAAGCCGGGGAAGCCCTGTTCGGCCAGCGTCGGCACATCGGGCATCAGGGGTGCGCGGGCGAGGCTCGTCACCCCCAGCGCCCGCAGCGTGCCCGCCTGCACATGCGGGGCGACGAGGACGAGGTTCTCGATGGTGAAGGGGAATTCCCCCGCGATCACCGCCAGCACGGCGGGTGCGCTGCCCTGGTAATGCACGGGTGCGGCCGGGAATCCCGCCGCCTGGCGGAACGCCTCCTGCGCCAGCAATTGCGGCGAGCCGACGCCCGGCGTGGGATACAGCACCTCCCGCCCATCCTGTTTCAGCGCCGCGACCAGGCCCGCCACGTCCCGATGCGGCGAGGCCTGGCGCACCACCAGCACCAGCGGCGTCGCGTTCAGCAGGGTGATGGGGATGAGGTCCGTCATCGGGTCATAGCCCAGCTGCGCCTCGGTGATGGGCGAGACGGCCAGCGGCCCCGTGCTGCCCACCAGGATCACATGCGCATCGCCGCGCGCACGGGCCGCCATGGCGGTGCCGACATTGCCGCCCGCACCCGGCCGGTTCTCCACGATGATGGGCTGGCCCAGGCGCTGGCCCATGGGCTCGGCCAGCAGCCGAGCCAATTGGTCCAGGATGCCGGCGGGCGCGAAGGGCACGATCATCCGGATCGGCCGTTGCGGGGTCCAGCTCTGGGCGCGGGCCAGCGAGGGCGCGGCCAGGCCAGCGGCGAGCAAAGCGCGGCGGCGCATCATGTGGGTGACCCCTCTCATGCCGGTTCCAGGGTGAAGCGGAGCACCGTGTCCTTCACCACGATGCCGCCGCGGCTGCCCACGCTGATGTCGCCATAGCGCTGCGCATAGACCGGCGGCAGCACGCGCGCCTCGCGCGGGGCCAGCCAGAGGCGCAGCAGATGGCGGCGCTTCTCCGGCTCGGGCCAATCCTCGAAATCGGTGCGGCTGTGCAGGATCTGGTGGTTGTGGATGAACTGCATGTCGCCCGGGCGGAATTCCATCTCGACCGACATCTCGGCGGCCAGCTCATCCAGCCGGTCAATTGCGGCGCTCTCATCGGGCGTGAGGCGCCGCGCCTCGGGGAAATTCGCCTGGGCCGAGCGGATATACTGCCCCGAATAGATGGTGCTCAGCTCGCCCTGGAACCAGTTGAAGACCGGGATCTCGAACCAGGGCAGCATGCCCGGCGGGATTTCGCCGCGCCGGTCGGTCGGCATCGGGTTGAACAGCGCGCGCCAGAGATCGGGCGTCTCCCGCATCATCCGGTCATGGATGGCGACGGAGGAGACGATGCGCGAACCACCGCCGGATTTCGCCGTCTTGAGGCAGATCAGGCCCACGATGTCGCAGGAATCCGTGTGGAATTCCAACTCCTTGTTGGTCTGGTAGTAGCGGACCTTGGGGTTCTGGATATCGAGGCCGAGATCCTTCACATGGCCCAGCAGATGCCCCTTGGCGTTCTGCGAGCGGAAGCCACCCAGATGCGCGCCGATGCCCAGATAGGCGATGGCGCTCTCCTCGATGTCGCGGCCCGCCACATCGAAGCCGCGCAGCAGCACGAAGCCGCGGCCGTGCTGGATGTCGTGCAGGATGCGCGCGAGGCGCGGGGCGAGCGTGGGCAGCCGGAAGGTCGCGGGCGTGATCTCGCCCATGGCGCGGCCGGAATCCAGATGTTCCGCCACGGCGCCCTCGATCTCGGCCAGTTCGGCCGGGGTGAAGCTCTCCACCCAGTCGGTGCGCCTGGCCATGTCCGCGCCCAGCCAGGCGGCCGGGCCGCCAATCGGCGCCTTCGGATACTCCATCATGTCCTCCCCAGTGTTCGTTGGAGGGGAGCTTTCGCCAATTGTCCGGACCTGTCCAGCCTTATCCCAAGGCGCGAGGCGTCACCCCGAGGCCAGCGCCAGCACCCCTCCATCGGTGGCATGCACCAGGACGGCCACGCGCTCGCCCGCGCCGCGCGGCAGGCGCTGGCGCAGCCCGCCGCCCGGCGGCAGCGGGATTCGCGTGATGCTGCGCACGACATTCCCATAGGCGAGACGCCGCCCGCCGTTTTCGCCGCTGCGAATGGCCGTCTCGTGCAGCGGGTCGAAGCCGATCAGCCAGGCGGTGCCGGCCCCGGCGCCGATCTCGACCTGCAGCTCGGCCCCGCTCACCTCCAGCCCAAGTTCCACGCCCGCCGCCGGCTGTGCCGCGCGCAATTCCGCCCGCACCGCGCTCCGGTCGGAGCCGATCGCGTCCCGCCGCCCCTGGATGACGAGTTGCGGCGTATAGACCTGGCCGGGATACCGCCCCTCGCGCAGAAGGGCGGCGTAGCGCCGCTGCCGGTCGGTGGCCGCCGGGAGGGAAAAACGGTCCTTCCAGCCGAGCCGGTCCCAGTAGGTGACATGGAAGGAGAGGGCCAGCACATCCGGCCGCTCCCGGATCAGCTCGATCAGCGCCGCATCCGCGGGCGGGCATGAGTTGCAGGATTGCGAGGTGAATAGCTCGGCCAGCACGGCATGCGTGCGGGCCGTGGCGACGCGGCCGCGCAGGATGGCGGCGGTGGGCAGGGCGGCGAGGAGGTGGCGGCGTTGCATCGGGGCATTCTCCGGGAAGGGCGCTGCTTCCCCTTCGCCGGAGCGCGGCCCGCGGTTAGCTCAGGCCTCCAGCGCCGGCACGGCGCGCGCCAGGCCGCCGTAAAGGTCGAGCAGGCGATCCCGCCAGGCGAAGACCGCGTCATCCGGCGCCAGCAGCGCCAGCGGGCTCACCACCCGCGCCCACATGAAGCTGCCGAAGACGATGTAGTCGGCGTAGTCCGGCGCGGCACCACCCAGGAAAGGCTGCTGCGTCAGCGCCCGCCGCAGCGGTGCCAGCGAGGCGCGGAATTCCGGCAGGCGCGCCGCGCGATCCGCCGTCACCTGCGCGAGCTTCATGCCGAAGCGCTTCTCGCGGCTCTCGATGAAATAGGCGGCCTCGCCCTCCCCCAGCAGCGCCACGATGTCCGAGACGATGAGGCGAGCCACGCCGGCACTCAGCACCGTGTCGGTCCAGGCGGCGATGAAGCGGTAGGTCTCGGGCGGGCCCTGGAACAGCCGGGGCGCGCCCGGATAGGTCGCGTCCAGGTGCAGCGCGATGTCCCAGCTGTCGGTGAGCGTGGCCGCGCCATCCAGCAGGATGGGCACGGTCTTGCCGCCATGCGCCGCGAGGCGCGCATTCTCGGTGAAGCGCCAGGGGATGATCTCGGCCTCCAGTCCCTTATGGGCCAGCGCCATGCGGCTGCGCCAGCAGAAGGGGCTGAAGCGGCGGGCGGGGTCGGTGCCGGTGAGTTCAAAGAGCTGGCGGGTCATGCGGCGAGCCTCCTGTGCGGGGCACAGCCTGGGCGGATTCAGCCCGGCTGCGAAGCCCGGCGCGGTGGCTCGCGGCTCAGGCCCTTCAGCGCCAGCGCCTGCTCATACTCGGCCCAGCGCTCGGCGTATTCGCGGCCCAGGCGGTGCAGCACCTCCCAGGAGTAGATGCCGCTGTCATGCAGATCGTCGAAGGCGATGCGCACGGCGTAATGGCCGACGGGCTCGATGCGCATGATGCCGACATGGCGGCGCCCGGCCACGATGACCTTCTGCCCCGGCCCATGCCCCTGCACCTCGGCCGAGGGCGATTCGACGCGGAGATATTCGGCCGGCAACGAAAAGCGGCTGCCATCGTCGAAAGCGACATCGAGGGTTTTTTCGGCCGAGCGGTAGCGCAGCTCGGTGACCGACACGGCCATCCCGCTAATCCAGCTTGCGGGCCTGGTCGGGCAGCATGATGGGGATGCCATCGCGCACGGGATAAGCGAGGCCCGCGGCGTCGCTCACCAGCTCGCCCTTCTCGCGGTCATAGCGGAGCGGCTGCTTGGTCACCGGGCAGACCAGGATCTCCAGCAGTTGCGGGTCCACGGCGGCAGGCGGGTTCGGTGCTTCGGTCATGCGGATTTCTAGCTCGGCCGCCCCCCGGGCGGAAGCTCCCCACCATCATGCGCGGCCATGCGCAGGAGGGCGACGAGGCTTTCCGCGCGATCCCTGAGTGTGGGCGCCTCCAGCAGTGCCTGCTTCTCGGCCACGCCGAAGGGGCAGACCATGGCGAGCGTCGTGACCAAGGCGGGCCCGGCCATCTCGGTGATGGCGTCCCAATTGGCCTCGATGCCCTTGGCGGCGAAATAGGGGCGCAGCGCGTCCAGGATGTCCTCGGACGGCACGTCGGACGTCACGGGCGGCTCGAAATCATCGGCGAAATCCGTGTAGTCCACCCGCACGCGGCGATAGCCCCGGCGCAGCGCCAGCTCCTCCGTCACGCGGAAGCGCGTGACACCGGTGAGCGTGATGAGCAGCCGCCCATCCTCCGTCTCCGAAAAGGAGGAGAGGCGGCCCAGGCAACCCACCTGGAAGATGCTGCTGCCGCGCTCGCCCCGCGGCTGCGAGGGGTCGCCCTGGATCATGCCGAACATGCGCCCGGTCGCCAGGCTGTCCAGCGTCATCGCCATGTAGCGCGGCTCGAAGATGTTGAGCGGCAGCTTGCCGCCGGGCAGCAGCAGCGCGCCGGCCAGCGGGAAGATGGCGATCTCGGCCGGCAATTGCTCCGGCGCGGGCTGGAAGGGGTCTTGCATGCTCAGCGGAACAGCAGGGCGGAGAGGCCGCGGCGTGCCTTGAGGGTGACGGGATCGGTCAGGCCCCAGGCCTCGAAGAACTTCAGCAGCTGCTTCTGCGCTGCCTTGTCGTTCCATTCGCGGTCGCGCTTGATGGCCTCCAGCAGGGTCTCGGCCGCTTCCTGCGGCTTGCCCATGCTGTTCAGCGCGATGGCGAGCTCGATGCGCGCCTCGTGGTCATCGGCATCAGCGGCCAGGCGCTGCTCGAAGGCGCCGAGCTGCCCCTGCGCGGCGCGGCCGGCCTCGGCCAGCTCGATCTGCGCGCGGACGGAGCTGATCTCGGGGTGTTCCTTGAGCTTGTCGCTCAGGCTCTCCAGCATCTCCTTCGCCTGGTCCTCCTCCTCGAGGGCGATCAGGCAGCGGGCGAGGCCGGCCAGCGCCTCGGCATTCTCGGGCTCCTGCTGGCCGAGGGCGGCGTAGATCTCGAGCGCGCCCGCCGCGTCGCCCGCTTCCAGCAGCTGCTTCGCCTCGGCCAGCAGCTCGGCCGAGGGCATCTGGCCGCCGGCCATCTTCAGCAGGGCCTCGATGAACTTCTTCAGCTCGCCCTCAGGCAGCGCGCCCTGGAAGAGGTCGGCGATCTGGCCCTGCCAGAAGGCCGCGACCGTGGGGACGGATTGCAGCGGCAGGCCCATCTGCGTCAGCTGCTGGACGAGCTGGCGGTTCTTGTCGATGTCAATCTTCACCAGCCGCACCCGGCCGCCGGCGGCGCGCACCACCTTCTCGAGCGCCGGCGTCAGCGTCTTGCAGGGGCCGCACCAGGTCGCCCAGAAATCCACGAGGATGGGCACCTCGCGCGAGGCTTCCACCACATCCTTCATGAAGCTCCGCTGGTCCCCATCCATGACGGGGTCCGGGCCGGTCGGTTTGTTGGGGTCGAGAATCACTTCCATGGGGATCAGTCCTGGCGAGGGCTACAGATGTTGCGGAGAGGGCATAAGACAAGCCAAGCAAATTGTCTCCCGCCCCCGCAACGGTCCTTTGGCCCCGCTCAGTCCAGCCGCAGCACCGTGACCGCGTGGCCGAGGCCGCCGAGGAAGGCCAGGAGATCCGCGGGGCGAATGCCGGTGGAGGCGGTGTTGACCAGCGGATGAAACCAGACAAGCCCTTCGCTTTCCACCAGGGCAGCGTCCAGCGCCACGCGCACCTCCCCGGGCCTGGCATTCACCAGGCCGAAGGGTGTCACGCTGCCGGGGGTGACGCCCAGCGTCGCCTCCAGCGCCGCGGCATCCGCCATGCTGACCTTGCCCCAGCCCGCCGCCCGCGCGAGCGCGTTCACGGACACGCGGCGCGCCTCCTCCAGCACGGCGAGGCAGAGCTGGCCGGTCTTTGCCTCGCGCAGGAAGAGGTTTTTCGAGTGCCCGCCCGGCAATTCGCCGCGCAGCGCCTGGGATTCGGCGACCGTGAAGACCGCCGCATGCCGCACCGTCCGCGTCTCGATCCCCGCCGCCCTGAGGCGGGCCAGCAGCCCCTCCGGCGTCTCCATCAATCCAGCTTGATGTTGTCGGCGCGCATCACGCGGCCCCAGGCCTCGATCCTACCCGCCAGCCATGGCTGGAAGGGGGCCGGGCCCATGGCGCCGCGTTCGGCCATGCGGCGCGTCAATTCGGGGGCCAGGATGCGGCCCGGGATTTCGCGGGTCGCGCCCGGGGCGAAGGGCACCACTAGGCGGGAGGGGCGGTCGAAGCTCTGGGCGCGCGCGGGCGCGGCAAGCCCGATGGCCGGCCGGGCCGGGACATGGCGACGCTTCATGATGTCTCCCCCCTGTGGAGCCAGGCCATCATGGCCCTGCTTGCTTTTCCATTTTAGCTGAACCCCAAAGGGCCCGGCCACCCCATGCTCGCCGGGGAGGAACCGGGCCAAGAACCGCGTGCCGCCTGGAGGGAAAAGCCTCGAGGGAAAAAGCCAAGAGGGCAAAAGAATGTCGCCGGCCTTCCGGATCGCCAGTGTCTCGGACATCGCTGACGAACCCGTTCTGATCAGCCGTTTCACCAAGGCCGTGGAGGAACCCCATCGTCGCTTTTCGGCGGCCGGACCGCCGTGCCGATGCCGGATGCCCGCCACCCCCCCGATCGGCGCCATGGTCACGGAGCCCGGCCTCGCCGAGCGCTGGCGCAGCTTCGACCGCCAAGACCTGTCCGAGGCGCGGCTCGCGCGCTTCTGGCTCACCGATGTCGAGGGGGGCACGGTCCATCCGCACCAGTGCCATGCTGGCCAGCGTCCGTCCCGGCGCGGCGGAGCGGCGCCTCCATATCCCAAGCCGCAACGTCCACATGCGCCGCGTGGTGAACGAGGCGGCCCTCATGGCGGTCGGCTTCGAGGTCTTCGACCATGCGGAGCACAGCGTGCGCGACCAGGCCCATGCCTTCCGCGACGCCGAGATCGTGGTGGTGCCCGAGGGGTATGACCAGGGCGTCACCTCCCATCGCAGCCTGCCCGACCTGTTCGGCCCGCCCCGGACGCAGCTCTTCGCGCGCGAGGCGGCGCCCGATCGCAAGGGCAATCGCTGCAACGTGGATATCAAGCTGGATGTGGCTGAACTGGTGACGATGAGGAAGGCCGCGCCGGGCGGATGGAATGGGTCGGGAGGGGATCGAACCCTCGGCCGCGAGATTAAAAGTCCCGTGCTCTACCCCTGAGCTACCGACCCCTGGGACATGTTCCCCGTGCGGCGCGAAACACACCGCACGGGGTTTGTTGTCAAGCCAGAGCATGATCCGCTCAGATGGAATCACCGAAGCGGTGAATCATCCTCGCAACAAGGCCGGATCGTGATCCAGGCTCAGGTGTCGGCCAGCACGCGCATGCGGATCAGGCGATCGGCCGGGGCCGGGACCGCGCCGCTGCCGCCCACGCCGCGCTTGATGCGATCCACGAACTCCATGCCCGAGGTCACCTGGCCCCAGATGGTGTACTGGCCATCCAGGCTCGGCGTCGGCGCGAACATGATGAAGAACTGGCTGTTCGCGCTGTTCGGATCCTGCGCGCGGGCCATGCCGCAGGTGCCGCGCAGGAAGCGCGCGCGGGACGGCGGGCTGAACTCGGCGCGGATATCGGCGAAGCCGCGGTCGCGGAAGCCGCCCATGCCGGTGCCGGTCGGGTCGCCGCCCTGCGCCATGAAGCCCTCGATCACGCGGTGGAAGGGCGTGTTGTCATAGAGGCCCTGGCGGGTCAGCGTCTTGATGCGCTCGACATGCAGGGGTGCGAGGTCGGGGCGGAGCTGGATGACCACGCGGCCATTGTCCTTCAGCTCCATGATGAGGGTGTTTTCGCGGTCCGGGGCGGCTTGCGCCTCGGCTTCATTGGTCTCGGACATCATCGCTCCTGCTGCGATCAGGGTTGTGGTCATCAAGGCGCGGCGGTTCATGGTGATCCTCCGTGTTGTGGTGGTTACTTGCGGACTTTCGCCAGCGTCCGCTCCAGCGTCAGCGCCGGCACGAAGCTGGAAACATCTCCCCCAAGCTGCGCGATCTCCTTCACGAAGCGAGACGAGATGAAATGGTTCCTCTCGCTCGCCATGAGGAAGACGGTCTCGATCTCGGGATCGAGACGGGCATTCATCCCGCACATCTGGAACTCATAGTCGAAATCGGAGACGGCGCGCAGCCCACGCACGATCATCTGCGCGCCGACCTCGCGTGCGAAGCCGACGAGCAGCCCGGTGAAGGGCCGCACCTCGATCACGCAGCCGGTGCGCTGGGCCACGGCTTCCGTCTCGGCGGCCACCAGCTCGGCACGCTCCTCCAGCGAGAAGAGCGGCCCCTTGCCGATGTTCATCGCCACCCCGATGACCAGGCGGTCCACCAGCCGCGCGGCGCGCCCGATGACATCCAGGTGCCCGTTGGTCACGGGGTCGAAGGTGCCGGGATAGAGGGCGATCCGCTCAGGCATCGGCTTCGCCCTCCTCGGCCTCATCCTCCAGGACGGGGAAGCAGCTGGTCACGCGCTCGGCCTCATCCAGCCGTTGCAGCATGACGCCTTGCGATTGCCGCCCGGTCTGGCGCACCTGCTGCGCCTCGAAGCGGATCGCCTGCCCGCCATCGGTCATCAGCATGATGTGGTCCCCTGCCTGGACGGTGAAGCTCGCCACCACGGCGCTGCCCGTGCGCTTGCTCAGGCTGATGCCGTTGATCCCCTGCCCGCCGCGGCCCGTCACGCGATACTCATAGGCGCTGCTGCGCTTGCCGAAGCCGCGATCGGTGACCGTCAGCAGGAACTGCTCCGCCGCCTCCAGCTCCGCGATGCGCTCGGGCGTCAGCGTGATCTCCTGCGCGCCGGCCTCCTCCGCATCATCCGGCGCGGGCGCGGCCTCGGCTTCCTCCGAACCCTCGGCGCGGCGCTTGTGCTTGAGATAGGCCGCGCGCTCCTCGACCGTGGCGTTCACATGGCCGAGCACGGCGAGCGCGATCACCGCATCCCCCTTGGCCAGGCGGATGCCGCGCACGCCCGTCGAATCGCGCCCGGCGAAGACGCGCAGCGTGTCCGCATCGGCCACGAAGCGGATCGCCTTGCCCTGGCGTGTCGCCAGCAGCACGTCATCCCCCTCGCGGCAGGTGGCGACCCCCACGAGCGAATCGCCCTCCTCCAGCTTCATGGCAATGAGGCCGGAGGAACGGACATTGCGGAAATCGCTCAGGCGGTTACGCCGGACATCGCCGCTGGTGGTGGCGAACACCAGGTGCAGGTGCTCCCACAGGCTCTCATCCTGCGGCAGTGGCAGCACGGCGGTCACCGTCTCGCCCTCCTGCAATTGCAGGACCTGACGGAGCGAGCGGCCCTTGCCGTTGGTGCCGCCCTCGGGCAGCTGCCAGACCTTCTCGCGGAAGGCGATGCCGCGGCTGGTGAAGAACAGCACCCATTGATGCGTGTGGCCGACGAAGCTGCGCACCACCACGTCATCGGCGCGGGTCGAGGCCGCACTGCGGCCACGACCGCCGCGATGCTGCGCGCGGAACACATCCAGCGGCGTGCGCTTCACATAGCCATCGCGCGTCAGCGTCACGATCATCGAGGCGGGCGCGATCAGGCTCTCATCATCAATATCGGCTGCGTAATCCGCGATGCGCGTCAGGCGCGGCTGGTGCAGCGTGCCGCGGATGGCCGTCAGCTCATCCGTCATGACCTCCATGCGGCGGGGCCGGCTGGAGAGGATTTCCAGCAGCTCGACGATGCGGCCGCCCACTTCCTTCAGCTCGGCGTCAATCTTCTCGCGCTCGAGGCCCGTCAGGCGCTGCAGGCGCAGCTCCAGGATGCCGCGCGCCTGCGCTTCCGTCAGGCGCATGGTGCCCGCGGGCGAGAGCTCATTGCCCTCGTCCTGGACGAGCGCCACCAGCGGCGCCACATCGGCCGCCGGCCAGTCGCGCGCCATCAGCGCCACGCGGGCGGCGGCGGCGTCCGGGCTTTCACGGATCAGGCGGATGACTTCATCAATGTTCGCCACCGCGATGGCGAGGCCGATGAGGTTGTGCGCCCGCTCCCGCGCCTTCATCAGGCGATGGCGCGAGCGGCGGAGGATCACCTCCTCCCGGAAGGCGATGAAGGCTTCCAGCGCCTCACGGATGCCCATCTGCTGCGGGCGGCCGCCATTCAGCGCCAGGAAATTCACGGGGAAGCTGATCTGCAGCGACGTCATGCGGTAGAGCTGGTTCAGCACCACCTCCGCCACCGCCTCGCGCTTCAGCTCGATCACGATGCGCAGGCCCGAACGGTCGCTCTCGTCGCGCAGATCGCTGATGCCCTCGATGAGTTTGGAGCGCACCAGCTCCGCGATGCGCTCGATCAGCACCGACTTGTTCACCTGGTACGGGATCTCGTTGACGATGATGGCCTGGCGCTGGCCCTTCATGTCCTCGATCACGCAATCGGCGCGCAGCGGGATGGAGCCGCGCCCCGTCTCGAAGGCCGAGCGGATGCCCGAACGCCCCAGGATGATCCCACCCGTCGGGAAATCCGGGCCGGGGATGATCTCCATGAGCTCGGCCAGCGTCGTCTCGGGCTCGGCGATGAGCTTGAGCGTCGCGTTGATCACCTCGGTCGGGTTGTGCGGCGGGATGTTCGTCGCCATGCCGACGGCGATGCCGCCCGCGCCGTTCACCAGCAGGTTCGGGAAGGCGGCGGGCAGGACGCGCGGTTCCTCGGCGCTTTCATCGTAGTTCGGGATGAAATCAACCGTGTCCTCGTCAATGCCCTCCAGCAGGGCGGCGGCGGATTTGGCGAGGCGCACCTCGGTGTAGCGCATGGCCGCCGGGGGGTCGCCGTCCATCGAGCCGAAATTGCCCTGGCCATCCACCAGGGGCACGCGCATCGAGAAGCCCTGCGCCATACGCACCATGGCGTCATAGATCGCGCTATCACCGTGCGGGTGATACTTGCCCATCACGTCGCCGACGACGCGGGCCGATTTGCGGTGCGGCTTGTCGGAGGTGTAGCCGGCCTCGTGCATCGCAAAAAGAATGCGCCGGTGCACCGGCTTCAGCCCGTCCCGCACATCCGGCAGCGCGCGGCTGACGATGACGGACATCGCGTAGTCGAGGTAGGAGCGGCGCATCTCCTCTTCGAGGGCGATGGGGGCCACGTCCTGGGGCTTGGGGATCTCGTCGCTCAAAGATTGTTGGTCCTGGGTTTAAGGCCAGGGGCTCTGCCCCTGGACCCCGGCAGGAAACTTAGTTTCCTGCACCTTCGACAAATGGTGGTGCAGGAGGCTCGCCTCCTGCTGGGGGGCGCGGGGGGCAAAGCCCCTCGCAACGCTCAGAAAGGAATATCATCATCCATATCCGGCTTCTTGCCCGCATCCCAGCCCCCGGCGCGCGGCGCGCCGCCCCGGGCCGGCGCCGCGCTGCGCTCGCCACCGCCGCCGGAATAGCTCCGCTCCTCGCCCATGTCGCCGCCGCCCGAGGCGCGGCCGCCGACCAGCGAGAGCTCACCGCGATACTGCCGCAAGACGATCTCGGTCGTGTATTTGTCGGCGCCCGAGGCATCCTGCCACTTCCGGGTTTCCAGCTGGCCCTCGATATAGACCTCGCTGCCCTTCTTCAGATACCGCTCGGCGATCTCGCCCAGCTTCTCGTTGAAGATGGCGACGGCATGCCACTCGGTCCGCTCCTGCTGGTTGCCCTCGCGGTCCTTGTAGCGCTCGCTGGTCGCGAGGCGCAGGTTCACGACCTTGCCGCCATTCTGGAAGTTACGCACCTCTGGGTCCTTGCCGAGGCGGCCCAGGATGATCACCTTGTTCACTCCGGCCATGGTCGGCGACTCCTTGCAATCTGGTTCCGGAACCTAGCTTTTCCGGATTGGCCGGGCCAGCCCCGCGCCAAGGCTTGGCACCCGCCCCCGATATGGTGCAAAACCCACGTGAACACAACACGAACATTCTGCCCTGGAGTCCCCCCCATGCCGCGCGACACGCCCCCCGCCCCCGCGGCCAAGACCGACCTGATCCGCATCCGCGGCGCCCGCCAGCACAATCTGAAGTCGGTGGATCTCGACCTGCCCCGCGGCAAGCTCGTGGTGCTGACGGGGCTTTCCGGCTCCGGCAAGTCGTCCCTTGCCTTCGATACGATCTACGCCGAGGGCCAGCGCCGCTACGTCGAATCCCTCAGCGCCTATGCGCGGCAGTTCCTCCAGCTCATGCAGAAGCCCGATGTGGACAGCATCGAGGGCCTCTCGCCGGCCATCTCCATCGAGCAGAAGACCACCAGCCACAATCCGCGCTCCACCGTCGGCACGGTGACGGAAATCCATGACTACATGCGCCTGCTCTGGGCGCGCGTCGGCGTGCCCTACAGCCCCGCAACGGGCCTGCCGATCGAGGCGCAGACTGTCTCCCAGATGGTGGACCGCGTGATGGCCATGCCCGAGGGCACGCGTCTGCTGATCCTCGCCCCCGTGATCCGCGGCAAGAAGGGCGAATACCGCAAGGAATTGCTGGAGTATCAGCGCCGCGGCTTCGAGCGCGTGAAGATCAACGGCACGCTCACCCTCATCAGCGAGGCGCCGAAGCTCGACAAGAAGCTGAAGCACGACATCGAGGTGGTGGTGGACCGCGTGGTGGTGCGCGACGGCCTGGCCCAGCGCCTGGCGGACAGCTTCGAGACCGCGCTCGCGCTGGCCGATGGCATCGCCTATGCGGAAAACGCGGAGAACGCAGAACGCACCGTCTTCAGCCAAAAATTCGCCTGCCCCGTCTCCGGCTTCTCCATCGAGGAGATCGAGCCCCGCCTCTTCAGCTTCAACTCCCCGCAAGGCGCCTGCCCCACCTGCGATGGCCTCGGCACCGAGAGCTTCTTTGACCCCGCTTTGGTCATCCCGAATCCGGCGCTCAGCCTGAAGGAGGGCGCCATCGTCCCCTGGGCCGGCAATGCCAGCAGCCCCTATTACGACCAGACGCTGGTCAGCCTCGCCAAGCACCTCAAGATCGGCATGGAGAAGCCCTGGGAGGAGCTGCCCGCCGAGGCGCAGAACGCCATCCTGCATGGCACCGGCAGCGAGGCCGTCACGCTGCGCTACAAGGACGGCCTCCGCGCCTATGAGGTGCAAAAACCCTTCGAAGGCGTGATCAAGAACCTCGAGCGCCGCTTCCGCGAAAGCGACAACCCTTGGGTGCGCGAGGACATGGCGCGCTACCAGGCGGACCGCCCCTGCCATGTCTGCCATGGCCATCGCCTGAAGCCGCAGTCGCTCGCCGTGAAGGTCGCCGGCTGCCACATTGGCGAGGCCTCGGCCCTCTCCATCCGCCGCGCGCGCGACTGGTTCGGCGCCGTCATGCCGACGCTGACGCCGCAGCGCCAGGACATCGCGCGCCGCATCCTGCGCGAGATCGAGGACCGGCTGCAGTTCCTGAACGATGTGGGCCTGGACTACCTCTCGCTCTCGCGCTCGTCGGCAACTCTCTCCGGCGGCGAGAGCCAGCGCATCCGCCTCGCCTCGCAGATCGGCTCAGGCCTCACCGGCGTGCTCTATGTGCTGGACGAACCCAGCATCGGCCTGCACCAGCGCGACAATGAGCGCCTGCTGGTCACGCTGCGCCGCCTGCGGGACCTCGGCAATTCCGTCATCGTCGTCGAGCATGACGAGGACGCGATCCGCACCGCCGATTACCTGGTGGATATCGGCCCGGGTGCCGGCAAGGCGGGCGGCACCGTGGTCAGCCAGGGCACGCCCGAGCAGGTGGCGGCCGACCCCGCCAGCCTGACCGGCGCCTATCTCTCCGGGCGCCGCGAAATCCCGATGCCTGAGCAGCGCCGCGCGATTGACAAGAAGCGCATGCTCCGCGTCGTCGGCGCCAGCGGCAACAACCTGAAGGATGTCACGGCGGAATTCCCGCTCGGCACCTTCACCGCCATCGCCGGCGTCTCCGGCGGCGGCAAGTCCACTTTGGTGATCGAGACGTTGTTCAACGGCCTCTCGCGCAAGCTGATGGGCGCCTCCGTCGTGCCCGCGCCGCACCAGCGGATCGAGGGGATCGAGCTGATCGACAAGGTCATTGACATTGACCAGTCGCCCATCGGCCGCACGCCGCGTAGCAACCCCGCCACCTATACCGGCCTGTTTGCCCCCATCCGCGACTGGTTCGCCGAACTGCCGGAGAGCCGCGGGCGCGGCTACAAACCCGGCCGCTTCAGCTTCAACGTGAAGGGCGGCCGCTGCGAGGCCTGCCAGGGCGATGGCGTCATCAAGATCGAGATGCACTTCCTGCCCGACGTCTACGTCACCTGCGACACCTGCAAGGGCAAGCGCTACAACCGCGAAACGCTGGAAGTGAAGTTCCGCGGCAAGTCCATCGCCGATGTGCTGGACATGACCGTGACCGAGGGGCGCGAATTCTTCTCCGCCGTCCCCAGCATCCACGAGAAGCTGCGCATGCTGGAGGAGGTCGGCCTCGGCTACATCCATCTCGGCCAGCAGGCGACGACGCTTTCGGGCGGTGAGGCGCAGCGCATCAAGCTCGCGAAGGAACTCTCCCGCCGCGCGACGGGCCGCACGCTCTACATCCTGGATGAGCCCACCACGGGCCTGCATTTCGAGGATGTGCGCAAGCTGCTCGACGTGCTGCACGCGCTGGTGAACACGGGCAACACCGTCGTCGTGATCGAGCACAACCTCGAGGTCATCAAGACCGCTGACTGGGTGCTCGACCTCGGGCCCGAGGGTGGCGAGGGCGGTGGGCGGATCGTGGCCTCCGGTACGCCGGAGGACATCGCCGCCAACCCGGAAAGCCACACGGGCCGCTTCCTCCAGCCCATCCTCGCGCGGCATGCGCCGGTCGCCGCCAAGGCGAAGCGCGCCCGCAAGGCTTAAGTGGCCCGTATCAGGCCGGGCAGCGCATCGTGACGCCGGTGGACACGCCGCCAGGTGCGTTCACGGTGGTCGTGCGCTGAGTCCCGACGATCGGCCGCAGCACGGAGTTGGCCGTCACGCAGAACAGGCTGCCTTCGGAGTTGGGCAGCACGCCGGCGATGGCCGAGTTCAAGGTGACGATCCGCGCATGGGCCAGTGCGCCGCCGAGCACCACCCCTCCCGCCACGAAGCCGGCTGCGAAGATCGCGATGGGGGAATTTTTCATGGGCGTGCTCCTGTGAGGCAACATCCTTCGGCCTCCTGACGAAGAAGCTCAATGGGGCGCCGCCGGTCAGCGCCATCGTGCCCGCCGATGAGGTGAAGCCTGGTCACCCCAAAGGGAGCTCTCCTGTGACGCCCAGAATGGCCCTGCTCTGCTTCCTGGCCTCGGCGGCGCCCTTTTCCGCGCAGGCGCAGATGCTGCACATGATGGAGTCGAACCCGGCCGCGCGCAGCGTGACGCAGGGCCAGGCGCAGGAATTCTTCGTCCGCTTCGACGGCCCCGTGGATCACCAGGCCTTGCGCCTGATGATCCAGCGCGGCGATGTGGTGCTGCGCACGCTTCGCCCGCGCCTCGGCGCTTCGGCCAACACGCTCTACGCCGTGGCCGGCAGCCTGCCGCCGGGCGATTGCGTGCTGCGCTGGGTCGCGGCCCCCCGCGCCGGCGGGGTGCCGAGCCAGGGTGCGCTGGACTTCACAATCCGCCGAACATCCCTCAGCGCCAGCCGCGCTGGCGCCCACCCTGCCAGCCATGGTTGTAACCACCGCGATGGACGGGCTGCTGATAGGCGTAGGAACGGCCATAGCCGCCACCGCCGCCGCCACCGCCGCCATAGTAGCGCGGATGCGGCCCGACGCAGGCCGCCAGCGTCGTGAGCACGAGGATCGCGCCGAAAGCGCGCGTGAGGCGGGGAAAACGAGTGGCCATGACGGCCTCCGAAAGCGACGGGGTTGCATCTGTCGCTTACCGGGATGGAAGCGCCGCCGCGTGGCGGCCTCACGCCGGAATCAAGGCCGAATCAAAGCAGCTTCTTCGCCAGCATGAGGTCGGTATCCTCGGGGCTGCGGCTCAGGGCGAAGCCCAGCTTGCGCACGAAGGCCAGCATGGGCGCGTTATCGGCCAGCACATGGCCGATGATCTCCGTCACCCCCTCGGCCCGCGCCCATTCCATCGCCCGCTCCATGAGATGCCGCGCGAGGCCGGTCCCCTTGGCCGCCGGGCTCACCACCACCGCGAATTCCGCGGCACTTCCGGCCCCCTCGCGGATGATTCGCGCCGTGCCGAAATTCCGCCCGCCGCGCATCGCGACGAAGGCCATCTCCCGCCCATAATCAATCTGCGTGAGGCGGGCGAGCATGGCCGGCGGCAATTCCTTCATGGTCGAGAAGAAGCGGAACCGCACATCCTCGGCCGGCAATTCCAGGAAGAAGGCGCCCTGCGCCGCCGCATCCTCGGGGCGGATCGGCCGCACCTCGAAGACGCCGCCATCACGGCCCGTAAACGGCGCCACCCATTCGGCCGGATAGGGCGGGATGGCGAAGAGCGCCGTCGCACCCTCGGGCCGGAGCCGCAGCGAGGCATCGGCCGCCAGCACGCCCGCCGCATCGGCAAAGAGCGGGTTGACGCCCAGCGCCGCGATCTCCGGGAAATCCACCTGCAACTGGCTGATCCGCACCAGCGCATCGGCGATGGCGGGCTCGTTCACCGCGGGCCGGTCGCGAAAGCCCGGCAGCAGGCGCGAGAGCCGCGTGCGCGCGATCAGCCCATGCGCCAGCGAGAGGTTGAGCGGCGGCAGGTCCAGCGCCTCATCCGCCGCGATATCCGCCGTGGTGCCGCCCTGGCCGAAGCCGATCCAGGGGCCGAACATCGCATCCTCACCCAGGCGCAGGCGCAGCTCCATCCCGCCGCGCCGCGCCATGGGCTGCACCAGGAAGCCTGACAGAACGGCCTCGGGCGCGCGGCGGCGCACCTCGTCTTCCATCTGCCCCGCGGCGGCGCGCACGCTGTCGAAGTGGCGCAGGTTCAGCACCACGCCGCCCACCTCGCTCTTGTGGCGCAGCTGGGCGCGGATCTTCAGCGCGACCGGCGGGCCGAGGGCGACGGCCGCCACCGCCGCCTCGGTCGGGCTCGCGCAGAGGCGGGGCTTCAGGATGCCGATGCCGTAGGCGGCCAGCACCGCCAGCGCCTCATCCTCGAACAGGTCCTGCCGCCCTTCGGCGCGGGCCGTGGCGAAGATGGCGCGCACCGCGGCACGGTCGGCCGTCAGCTCCAGCACATCGGAGGCCGGGAGTTCCGCGGCCGTGGCCTGGTTGCGCCGCGCGGCGGCCAGGTGGGCGGCACCGCGCACCACCGCCTCGGGCGTCTGGAAGACGGGCAACCCCGCCTCGGTCAGCGCCACGCGTTCGGCCCGCGCACTCGCCTCGCCGGTCCAGCCGAGCAGGATGGGCGCGCCGCGATTGCCGCGCGCGGCCGCGGCGAAGGCCTCGATGGGGGCCGCCTCCTGCTCGGGCGCGTGCAGCGCGATCACCACATCCACTTCAGGCGCGCCGGCCAGCAGCCGCGCCGCCTCAGCCAACGCGGCGCCGGCGCGGCTGCCGAGCGAGAGCGGGTTGCGCACCTGCCAGCCCTGCGGGATCAGCGGCGCCAGCGCGGCTTCCGTCGCCGGGCTGAAACTGGCCAGACGCAACCCCTGCGCCAGCGCCGCGTCGGCGGCGAGCCGCGCCACACCGAGGCCATTGGCGAGGATGGCGATACGGTCCGCCTGGCCCGCGCCGCCGCGCGGCCTGGTGCGGGCCAGCGTCTCCGCCGCCGCCAGCCATTCCTCGAAGCCCTCGGCGCGCAGCACGCCGGCGCGGCGCAGGATGGCGGCCATCACGCCATCGGCGATGCCGCTCGGATCATCCATCCGCCCACCCGCCCGCAAGGCGAGCACCGGTCGCGTCCGCGCCACCGCGCGCGCCGCCGAGACGAAAAGCCGCCGCTGCTTGATGCGGCGGATGTCGAGCATCACGCAGGCCGTGCCCGTATCGCGCGCCAGCCAGTCGAGGCCCGAGGCGAAGCCCAGCCCGTCATTGGACCCCACGCCGATGATGTGGCTGAAGCCCAAGCCCTCGGCCGTCGCCCAATCAATCACCGCGCGCGCGATGGCCGAGGATTGCGCCATGAGTGCGAGCCGCCCGGGCTTCAGCGGAAGGTGCGACAGTGTCGCGTTCAGCCCGATGCCGGGCAAAGCCAGGCCGAAGCTGCGCTCGCCGATCGCCGTCACCCCCGCCGCCGCCGCGCGTGCGGCGAGGCCGGGGGCGGCCGTCGGCACCACCACGGCGAAGCAGCCCTGGGCCGCGATGCGCGCCATCTCCGCGCCCTGCGCCTCGGGGGGCACGCAGAGGATGGCGAGGTCCGGCGCACCTTCGACCGGCGCGAAGACATCGCCCATCAGGGCGCCACGGAAGCCACCCGCCGCCAGGTTGCGCGCCAGCACCGCGCTCTCCGGCAGGGCCGGGTCGGCGCGGAGCCAGACCGAGCGCGGCTGGAAGAAGGCGGTCTCGCGGAAGCCCTTGCCGGGCCGGCCGGTGAGGAGAAGCGACATAGTGCCAGCATAGCAGCACGGCCCTTCGCGGGGGGGAGGTTCCCTCGCAAGCCACGCGTGCTCTAGGCTCATGGCGGAGCGGCCCGCAGAGAGGCCGCCAAAGAGGGAAGAAACGACCATGCGAAGCCTCCTCGCGCGGCTCTCCGCGCTCGCCATCCTGGCCCTGCCATCCGTGGCCATGGCCCAGGCGCCCATCACCATCGTCGTGAATTTCGTGGCCGGCGGCCCGTCGGACCTCATGGGGCGGCTGCTGGCGCCCGAGCTTTCGGCGGCCCTCGGCACCCAGGTCGTCATCAAGAACAGCGCGGGGGCGGCCGGCGGCATCGGCGCGGCCGAGGTGGCGCGCGCCCGGCCTGATGGGACGACGCTGCTGCTCTCGCCCATCGGCGCCATGGCGATCCAGCCGCATTTCCGCGCCGACCTGCCCTACAAGCCCGCCGATTTCGCGCCGATCTGCCAGGTGGCCGACACGCCCGTGGTGGTGATGTCCGCCCCCGGCAGCCCGCTGCGCAGCCTGGCCGAGGTGATATCGCGGGCACGGGAAGCCAATGGCGGCTTCAACTTCGCCTCCACCGGCCCGGGCTCGCTGCCGCATATCGCGACGGTGGCCATGGCGCGCGCAGCCGGCGTGCCGATGACGCATATTCCCTATCGCGGCAATGCCGAGGCGGTGACGTCCCTGCTGCGCGGCGATGTCAGCATCTTCGCCGACCAGCCGGGCACGCTGCGCGCCAACAACCTGCAGGCCGTGGCGCTCCTGGCCGAGCGCCGCACGCCGGAATTCCCCAACACGCCGACAGCGCGCGAGCAGGGGCTGGACCTCGTCTATTCCATCTGGTCGGGCCTCTTCGCGCCGGCCGGCACGCCGCCCGAATTCCTGGCCCGCGCCGAGGCCGCCTGCGAGCGCGCGCTGCGGTCCACCGCGGTGATCGAGGGCTTCCAGCGGCTCGCCACCCCCATCGTCTTCCGCAACCAGCGCGACTTCGCGGCCTTCTGGAACGCGGAGCTCGAGAAGTTCCGCGGCATCGTGCAAGCCGCCGGGATTCGCCCCGGCGACTGAGCAGGGTTAGGCTCCTTCCCGCGCAGAGTAAGGAGCTTGCCCGCATGTCCGATTGGCCCCGCCCGGTGGACGGCACCGCCGTCCCCCGCTTTGCCGGCCCCGCCACCTTCATGCGCCTGCCGGTGCGCGAGGATGCGACGGGCCTCGACATCGCCATCCTCGGCATTCCCTTTGATGGCGGCACCACCAACCGGCCGGGCACGCGGCATGGCCCGCGCCAGCTGCGCGAGGCCTCGGGCCTCATGCGCCGCGTCCACCCGATCAGCCTGACCGAGCCCTATGCGCTCTGCCGCGTGGCCGACATGGGCGACCTGCCGACCAACCCGACCGACCTGATGCAGACGCTGGACCTGGTCTCCGAGGCGGTGGCGAAGATCCGCGCCGCCGGCGCCTGGACTCTGGCCGCTGGCGGCGATCACCTGCTCTCGCTCCCGCTGCTGCGCGGCATCGCTGAGGGCGAGCCCGGCCTCGGCCCGCTCGGCATGGTGCATTTCGACAGTCATTCCGACACGAACGACACCTATTTCGGCGGCACGCGCTACACCCATGGCACGCCCTTCCGCCGCGCCATCGAGGAAGGGCTGCTGGACCCGAAGCGGGTGGTGCAGATCGGCATTCGCGGGTCGCTCTATGCGGCGGATGACATGGACTGGGCGCGCTCGGTCGGCATCCGCATCATGACGATCGAGGAATGCGTGGATCTCGGCCCCGATGCGGTGGCCGCCGAAGCCCGGCGCGTGGCGGGCGGCGGCCCCGCCTACCTCACCTTCGACATTGACAGCATAGACCCCGCCTTCGCGCCCGGCACCGGCACGCCCGAGGTGGGCGGATTCACCCCGCGTGAGGCGATGCGCATCCTGCGCGGCCTGCGCGGCCTGGACATCGTGGCCGCCGACCTGGTCGAGGTCTCGCCGCCCTATGACCCCTCGGGCAACACCGCGATGGTGGGTGCGACCATGATGTTCGAGATCCTGTGCCTGATGGCTGAAACACGGGCACGCTTGCGCCCTCTCTGAGGCAGATCGCGTCTGGGGCCGCGCGATTCCTGCGGGCGCCCGTCTGTCATGCGGCGGCCGCCTGCCGCAGCCTGGGGCTCCACTCAGGAAGAGCCTCCGATGCGCCGCACCCTTCTGCTCATGGCCAGCCTGCTCCTGTCCGCGCCGCTTCAGGCCCAGACGCCGATCACCATCGTCGTGAATTTCGGCGCCGGCGGCTCGGCCGACCGGATGGCGCGCCTCATGGCCCCCGAAATGAGCGAGATGCTGGGCACCCAGGTCATCGTGAAGAACACGACCGGCGCCGGGGGTGCCATCGGCGCGGCCGAGGTGGCCCGCGCCCGGGCCGATGGCAACACGCTGCTGCTCTCCACCACGGGCCCGATGGCGATCCAGCCCTATTTCCGCAATGACCTGCCCTATCGCGTCACCGATTTCGCGCCGCTCTGCCAGCTGGGCGATGCGCCCGTCATGATGATGGCCGCCCCCACCGGCCCGGTGCGGGACGCAGCCTCGCTCGTCGCGGCCGCGCGGGCGGCGCGGGGCGGCTTCACCTATGGCTCGGCCGGCCAGGGATCCATCCCGCACATCGTCATGGTGGCGCTCGGCCGCCAGGCCAATGTCGAGATGATCCACGTGCCCTTCCGCGGCAGCGCCGAGGCGGTGATCGCGCTGCTGCGCGGCGATGTCATGGTCTATGCCGACCTGCCAGGGCCGCTCCGCGTGAACAACCTGCACCCGGTCGGCGTCATGGCCGAGGCGCGCACCGCTGAATTCCCCGAGGTGCCGACGCTGCGCGAACAGGGCTTCGACCTGGTGCACTCCATCTGGGCCGGCATCTTCGCGCCCGCCGGCACGCCGGCCCCCGTGCTCGATCGCCTGCAATCCGCCTGCGAGCGCGGCCTGCAGCGCCCGGCCGTGGTCGAGGGCTTCCAGCGCATCGCGACCCCCATCACCTATCGCGGCCAGTCGGAATTCGCGGCCTTCTGGCAGGCCGAGCTGGAAAAGTTCCGCGCCATCGTCCAGGCCGCCGGCATCCGCCCCGGAGACTGATGCATGAACCCTGTCGAAGCCGCCCGCCCCGAGATCGAGCGCATCCTGCCGCGCATCCTGGCCCGCTACACCCCGCTGCGCGAGGGCGCCCTCGCCGACTACATCCCCGAGCTGGCCCGCGTGGAGGCGGACAGCTTCGGCATCGCGATCGCGACGGCCGAAGGGCATGAATTCAGCGTGGGCGATGCGGAGCGCCCCTTCACCATCCAGTCCATCTCCAAGGCGCTGACCTTGTGTCTGGCCCTCGAGCTGGCCGGGTCGCAGGCGGTGAGGGCGCGCGTCGGCGTGGAGCCGAGCGGCGATGCCTTCAACGCCATCGAGTTCGATCCGGTGACGCGCCGGCCCTACAATCCCATGGTCAATGCCGGCGCCATCGCCATCTCCGGCCTGCTGCACGAGGTGCTGGGCGATGCCGCCTTCGAGACGGTGCTGGACCGCTTCTCCGAAGCGGCGGGCCGGCGGCTCGCGCTGGACGAGGCCGTCTATCGCTCGGAGGCCGAGACCGGCCATCGCAATCGCGCCATCGCGCATCTCCTGCTCTCGGCCGGGGCGCTTTCGGCGCCGGTGGAGGCGGCGCTTGACCTGTATTTCCGGCAATGCTCCATCCTGGTGACGGCGAAGGACCTGGCGCGGATCGGCGCCACGCTCGGCCATCTGGGCGAGCATCCCTGGTCGGGCCGGCAGGTCTTCGCGGTGGACGCGGTGCGGGACACGCTTTCCGTCATGTTCAGCTGCGGCGTCTATGACTATTCCGGCAATTGGGCGCATGACGTGGGCATCCCGGCCAAGAGCGGCGTGGGCGGCGGCATCCTGGGCGTGGTCAGCCGGCAACTGGGGCTGGCCACCTTCTCGCCGCGGCTGGATGCGCGGGGCAATTCGGTGCGGGGCCTCGCCGTGTTCAAGAGCCTGGCCGCCGAGCTCGGCCTGCATGTCTTCGACGCCACGAACCGCGGATCGGCGCTGATTCCCACCTATTTCAAGCCACGGGGCTGAGCGCCACGGGTTGCAACGGCGCGCGCGAGACGCAAATATCGGGGCTTGCAAAGCAGAACCCGACGCCCGCAATTCTTCTACACGACCACCCCCCTCCCCTGCCCCTATCTCCCGGGCCGGACGGAGCGGAAGATCGTGACCGAATTGACCGGCCCGGATGCCGAGGCGCTGCATGACCGCCTCTCCCGCGCCGGGTTCCGCCGCAGCCACAACATCGCCTATTCGCCGGTCTGCCCGGGCTGCCGCGCCTGCGTGCCGATCCGCGTGCGCGCCGCCGATTTCGTGCCCAACCGCACCCAGCGGAAGATCCTGGCCCGCAACGCGGATCTCGAGGTGCGGCCCGTCCCTGCCCGCGCCACGGCCGAGCAATTCGCCCTGTTCCAGCACTACCAGCAGACGCGCCACCCCGGCGGCGACATGGCGGCGATGGGCTTCTACGACTACCGCGCCATGGTGGAGGACACGCCCATCACCACGGGCCTGGTCGAATTCCGCGACGGCACCGGCCGGCTGCTGGGCGCCTGCCTGACCGACTGGCTCTCGGATGGCCTCTCCGCCGTCTACAGCTTCTTCGCGCCCGAGGAGGATCGCCGCAGCCTCGGCGCCTTCGCGGTGATGTGGCTGCTGGCCGAGGCGGTGCGCGGCGGGCAGCCCTATGTCTATCTCGGCTATTGGGTCGCTGAGAGCCGGAAGATGGCCTACAAGGCCGGCTACCGCCCGGCCGAGGTGCTGGTGCAGGGGCAATGGACGCCGCTGGGCGAGGACGCGCCCGTGGCGGGCGAAAGCGTCACCGCAGGCTGAGGGGCGCGAGCCAAACGCAGAAGTTCAGCGCGTCCGCCAACCGATCCGGCCGCAAAGCGGCCGTCGCCGCCCGACTGACCTGCCGGCCCGGGGCACCCGTGGCGCGGCGAAGCCAAGCGCGCGGCGCGCGCGCCCGGCGTCTGAGGGTGGCAAACATCCCGCCCGGCGTTTGAGGGCTCTAACGAATCCGCGTGGAGACGCGCCGCAAGTCATAGACCATCTGGCAGCGCCGCCCCGGATGGCTGCCGGTGAAGCGGCGCGCATTGTTCGCACCTTCGAAGATCTGCCCGGTGCCCGCGCCGAACAGGCCGAAGGGCGGCAGCGTCACCGCGCCATTGGCGCCGACGGTCGCCTCCAGCGGCGGATCTCCAGGGAGCGCATCAATCTCGAAGCGGCTGCCGCGCAGCCGCGCCGTCACGCGCGTCTGGCCCGAGCGGCCGGTCGTCTGGCAGTCCTGCAACCGCGTGCCCTCATAGGTCCCGTCATGCGGGCTGGTGCGCTGCTGCGCGCCGGCGGGGGCGGCGAGGGTGAGCAACAGGCCGGCGAGGAGAAAAAATCGCATGATTCAGCTTCCGAAGCGGTTGCCGCGGGGGAAACCATTGGGCGGGGCCTTGCCCGCGCCGGCACGGTTGCCGCGCCAGGTGGTGAGATCGGTCTCAACACGCATGCGCTCACCCAGGCGCCAGCTCAACCCCTCGGCGCGGGTGAAGACCTTGGCGTCGGCCAGGCCGCCATCCTTGTAGGATTGCAGCTGCACGCCGCGGCCGCGCGTCATCACGGGCAATTGCTCCAGCGGGAAGACCAGCAGCTTGCGGTTCTCGCCCAGCACGGCCACGTGGTCGCCCTCGGCGGGCACGCAGAGGGCGGCGCGCGTCAGGCCCTCCAGCACCAGCACCTGCTTGCCGGTGCGCTTCTCGGCCACCAGCTCGCTGCCCTCCACCAGGAAGCCCTTGCCGTCGCCGGCGGCGACCAGGAAGCGGGCGCTCTCGGCGGGCAGGAACATCGCCAGCACGCCGTCCTCGTTCGGCAGGTCAATCATCAGGCGCAGCGGCTGGCCATCGCCACGGCCGCGCGGCAGGGTGTCGGCGCGGAGCGTATAGGCCTTGCCGTTGCTGGCGAAGATGATCAGGCGGTCGGTGCTTTGCGCGTGCAGCCGGAAGGCGAGCTGGTCGCCTTCCTTGAAGCGCAGCTCCGCATCCTCGGCGAGGTGCCCCTTCAACGCGCGGATCCAGCCCTTCTCGGAGAGCACCACGGTCAGCGGCTCGCGCTCGATGAAGGCGCTTTCATCCACCACCACGGCGGGCTGGCCGGAGCCGATGGCGGTGCGGCGGGCACCCAAGGCACCCTCGCCGAACTTCTTCCGCGTCTCCTCGATCTCCTTGCCGATCGCCGCCCATTGCTTCGCCGGGCTGCCGAGCAGGGCCTGGAGACCCTTCTGTTCGCGCGAGAGCTTCTCGTGCTCGCGCTTGATCTCCATCTCCTCCAGGCGGCGCAGCGCGCGCAGCCGCATGTTGAGGATGGCTTCCGCCTGCACCTCGCTGAGGCCGAAGGCCGCCATCAGCTTGGGCCGCGGCTCATCCTCGGTGCGGATGATGCGGATCACCTCATCGAGGTTGAGATAGGCGATGAGGTAGCCGTCCAGCACCTCCAGCCGCCGCGCGATGGCGGCGAGGCGATGGTTGGTCCGGCGCAGCAGCACCACATGGCGGTGGTCGAGCCAGGCGCGCAACGCCTCGCGCAGCGACATGACGCGCGGCGTGCGGTCGGCATCCAGCACGTTCATGTTGAGGCTGAAGCGGCTTTCCAGCTGCGTCGCGCGGAACAGCGTCTCCATCAGGACCGCAGGCTCCACCGTGCGGTTGCGCGGCTCGAGCACCAGGCGCACCTGGTCGGTGCTCTCGTCACGGACATCGGTCAGGAGCGGGAGTTTCTTCTCCTCCAGCAGCAGCGCGATCTGCTCGATCAGCTTGGATTTCTGCACCTGGTAGGGGATTTCGGTGATCAGGATGGTCCAGGCGCCGGCCTTGCCCTTCTCCACCTCCCATTTGGCGCGCAGGCGGAAGCCGCCGCGGCCGGTGGCATAGGCTTCGGCGATGCTTTCGGCGCTTTCCACCAGCACCCCGCCGGTCGGGAAATCGGGGCCGGGCACATGGGTCAGCAATTCGGCGTGGCTGATGTCCCGGTTGGCGATCAGCGCGAGTGCGGCGCCGCAAAGCTCGCCCGCATTATGCGGCGGGATGCTGGTCGCCATGCCGACCGCGATGCCCGTGGCACCATTGGCGAGCAGGTTCGGGAAGGCGGCGGGCAGGACGATGGGCTCGCGATCCTCACCATCATAGGTGGCGCGGAAATCCACCGTGTCCTCGTCAATGCCCTGGAGGAGGGCTTGCGCCACCTCGGTCAGCCGCGCCTCGGTGTAGCGCATGGCGGCCGCGTTATCGCCGTCAATATTGCCGAAATTGCCCTGGCCCTCGACCAGCGTATAGCGCGCCGCGAATTCCTGCGCCTGGCGCACCAGCGCGTCATAGATCGAGGCATCGCCATGCGGGTGATACTTGCCCATCACATCGCCCACGATGCGCGCGCATTTCTTGAAGCCGCTGTCGGGGTCGAGCTTGAGCTGGTGCATGGCCCAGAGCAGGCGCCGATGCACGGGCTTCAGCCCATCCCGCACATCGGGCAGGGAGCGCGCCATGATGGTGGACATGGCATAGGCGAGGTAGCGCTCGCTCAGCGCCTCGCCGAGCCGCGCCTCGCGGATTTCCCCGCCTTCCTTCACATCATCGGCCATCGCTCAGTCCCGTCATCAAGGTCAACCGGTCCTGCAGGGCCTCCCGCGCGGGGGGGAGCGGGCGGTGCTGCAGGCCGAAGGCATCGCGGGTGAGGAAAAAGCCTGTCACGCGGAGTCCCGCAAGCCATTCCTGCATATTTGAGGGCTGCGCGGGGTCGCGCAGGAAGGGCGGGAGGGGGAGAAGGCGGTCGGCATAGGGTGCGGCGGCCTCGGCCGAGACCGCGCGGCCGGATTTGGGGGAGACGAAGGTGAGGTTTTCCGTGGCCCCGGTGGCGGCGCAGGTGGTGAGGTCCAGGCCGTAGCCGAGTTCGGTCAGGAGGGTTGCCTCCCAATGGGCCAGAAGCGGCAGGGCGTGCTCCGGGCCACGGGCCAGCGCCGCGATGACGCCGACCAGGCCGTGGAAGCTGCCGGGATGCGCCTGGCGCTCCGGAAGGGCGCCATCGGCCACGGCGCAGGCGGAAGTGAGGACCGAGAGCGCCAGCGCGTCATCCAGCGCGAGCGAGGCGGCGGCGTGCACCATCTCGCCCGAGATACTGCCCAGCTGGTCCGCCAGCCGCGCGACCCAGCGCACCTCGACCAGGTTGCCGGGCTGCCACAGCGCCGCCTGCCCGCGCGAGGCGCCGCCCTTGGCGAGGCCGGCATGGCGGCCATGGGCTTCGGTCAGCACGGTGACCACGGCGCCGCCCTCGCCATGCGGGCGGGTGGCAAGGACGATGGCGGGGGCGTTCCATTCGGTGGTCATGCACAGGGATTAGCGGGGAATGGCCGGGGAGTCGTGGGTTGGCCGAAAGCGGAGCGGAGAGCCCCCCCGAGGCCGCTGCCGGCGCCGACCTGCTGGACCCTTGGGCTAGGAGACCAACAAGGGCCAGGTGATGTCGGCATCCACGGCGATATTCTCGAAGGCCGGCTTGGCGAAGTAGAAGCCCTGGAGGAAACGGGCACCGACAGAGCGCAGCGCCTCGGCCTCACCAGCCCGCTCGACACCCTCGATGACGACCTTGACCCCGATTTCGGCGCCCATGCGCAACATCCCGGCCACGACGCCGAGGCGAAAGCGGTCCCGGTCGCAGTCCTGGGTCAGGACGCGATCCAGCTTGACGATATCCGGCTTCAGCTCCGCCAGTCGAGCGAGGCCCGAATAGCCGGTCGCGAAGTCATCGAGCGCGATTTTGAAGCCGTGCCTTCGGTATTCGGCGATGATATTGCGCAGGTGAGCCACGTCGGCGATGTCTTCCGACTCGAGGATTTCGAAGGTCAGGCGGTCCAACCGGAACCCGGTCCGCCGCGCGGTCGCCAGCGTCGCTTGGATGCAGGCGCGTGGCTGATAGACCGCATTGGGCAGGAAGTTGATGCTCAGCTGCCGGTCCAGACCAAGCCGCGCCGCGAGCTCGATGGCCTTGACCCGGCAGGCCTGGTCGAAGGCGTAGACGTTCTCAGGCGTCAGCTGGTTCAGGACGTGCCCGGCGCCCTCTCCCCCTGGGCCACGCACCAGCGCCTCATAGGCGTCAATGCGGCTTTCCTGCAGGTCAACAATGGGTTGGAAGGCCATGGTGAAGGGGAAGATCGCGGGGCGATCCCGGCAGGCACGGCACGCTGCCGCGTCAGCGAGGGGGGCGGAGGGCGCCTGGCGCCGCATTAGCGGCACCAATTCAGGGCTGACCTTGGCCATCCGACCAGGCCGGCGCCGCTCCGTCAGTTGCAGATGGGGGTCGGCATCCGTCGAGACCGTCTCTGGCCGCTGATCCACCGTATTTCTCCCAGGCCATTGCACATGTCAGCGCAACGGTACCCGGGAGGCGTTAGCGAGCGATGAAGGGGCATGGGCGATGAGCGCCTCTACCCATCATCCTCCAGCCCCAACGCCCTGATCCGCCCGCCTTCCTCATCCCAGCCCGGCCGTTCCTTCACGTTGAGGAACAGATGGATCGGCCGTTCCAGCAGCGCCGTCAGTTCCAGCCGCGCCCGCCGCCCGATCTCCTTGATGCGCGCGCCCCCCTCGCCGATCAGGATGGCCTTCTGCGTGGCCCGCGCGATGTAGATGGTGCAATCCACCCGCGCGCTGCCATCCGGCCGCTCCGTCCATTGCTCGGTCTCCACGCTCGCATGGTGCGGCACTTCCTCATGCGTCTGTCGCAGGATCTGCTCGCGCACCACCTCCGCCGCCAGCATGCGGTTGGGCAGGTCGCTCAGCTCATCCTCGGGGAACATCCAGGGGCCGGGCTGCATCGCCTCCGCCAGCTTGGCGCGCAGCCGGTCCAGCCCCTTGTTCTTCTCGGCCGAGATCATGAAGGTCTCGGCGAAGGGCAGCATCTCATGCAGCTGCGCCGCCAGCGGCAGCAGCGTCTCGCGGTCGATCAGATCCACCTTGTTCAGCGCCAGCCACACCGGCCGCTTCTGCTCCGCCAGCCGCTCGATGATGCCGCGCACCGTCTCGGTGATGCCGGATTTCGCATCCACCAGCAGCAGCGCGAAATCGGCATCCTTGGCCCCGCCCCAGGCGGCCGAGACCATCGCGCGGTCCAGCCGCCGCCGCGGCGCGAAGATGCCGGGCGTATCCACCAGGACGATCTGCGCGTCGCCTTCGATCAGCACGGCCCGCACCCGGAAGCGCGTGGTCTGCGGCTTGGGCGAGACGATGGTGACCTTGGTGCCCGCCATCGCGTTCACCAGCGTGGACTTGCCCGCATTGGGCGCCCCCAGGATGGCGACGAAGCCGCAGCGTTGGGCGATGGCATCATTCATGTCGGTATTCCCAAAAGCCAGGCTTCCGCCGCGGCTTGTTCCGCGGCGCGCTTGTTCTCGCCCATCCCCTCGGCCGAGCGCCCGGCCGCCGTCACCCGCACCACAAACACCGGCGCATGCGAGGGCCCGCTGGTCGAGACCGCGGTATACTCCGGAAGTCCAAGCCCGCGCCCCAGCGTCCATTCCTGCAGCCGGTTCTTGGCGCTGACCGGCGGCTTCGCATCCACCATCATCGCCTGCGCCCACTCGCGCCGCACCACCGCCCGCGCCACATCCAGCCCGCCATCGAGGTAGACCGCACCCAGCACCGCCTCCAGCGCATCGGCCAGCACCGTGGCCCGCGCCCGCAGCCCCGTCCGCCCCTCGGAGGGCGGCACGCGGAGTGCGGCGGCCAGGCCCATGCCCTCCGCGATCGGCGCGATCACATCCTGCGAGCAGAGGGTGGCCAGGCGCTTGCCGAGATCCCCCTCGCGCTCCTGCGGGAAGCGTTCGGCCAGCCATTCGGCGATGCAGAGGCCCAGCACGCGGTCGCCCAGGAATTCCAGCCGCTCATTCGAATCCAGCATCCGCCGGCGCGGATCAGCCGCCGAGCGATGCGTCAGCGCATGGTCCAGCAGGCCAGGATCGCGGAAGCGGTGGCCCAGGCGCTCCTGCAGCCCGCCCGTCATCGGCGCCGGTCTATCGGACCGCGCTCAGCAGGCGGGTGTAGCGGATGGCGAAGGGCCAGCCCCAGACCTCCCACCAGCGCGCGCTGCCATCCACCGAGAAGAAGATGAACTCCGCCCGGCCCACCAGGTTCTCGATGGGGATCATGCCCACGGCACTCGGCACGCGGCTGTCCAGGCTGTTGTCCCGATTGTCGCCCATGGCGAAGACATGGCCATCGGGCACGCGGAACTCGGGCGTGTTGTCGAGCGGCCCGTCATCCGACTGCTCGATGATGAGGAAGGAGCGCCCGCCCGGCAGGAATTCCCGATACTGCTGCACCGTCATGCGCGGGCCATCGCCCTCGGCCACGAAGGGGCCCAGCGATTCGCGGCGCAGCGGCTGGCCGTTCAGGTGCAGGATGCCGCGGCGGACCTGAACGATATCCCCCGGCAGGCCGATGATGCGCTTGATGTAGTCCTGGCTCGTGTCGCGCGGCAGCTTGAACACCGCCACATCGCCGCGCTCCGGCGTCGAGCCCCAGATGCGGCCCGAGAACAGGTTCGGGCTGAAGGGCATGGAATGCCGCGAATAGCCGTAGGAGTATTTCGAGACGAAGAGGTAATCGCCCACCAGCAGCGTCGGGATCATTGAGCCCGAGGGGATGTTGAACGGCTCGAAGGCGACCGTGCGGATGCCGATGGCGATGAGCGCGGCATAGACAATCGTCTTGACGCTTTCGAGCCAGCCGCCCGTCTTCTTCTTCGACATCAAGGAGGAGCTTTTCGCCATGGAAAGGGGGGATCGCCGAGGGGGAACCCCGGATTGAGCCCAGCCCCCACTCGAAGTCAAGGAAGGGGCGAAGTCAAGGAAGGGGCGAAGTCAAGGAAGGGGCGAAGTCAAGGAAGGGCCGAGGGGTCCGGCACGGCCGAGATGATCACGATGGCGCTGGCATAGGGGTATTCATCGGTCATGGTCAGCGCGATCTCGGCCCGGTGGCCGGGCGGCGTCATGGCCTTCAGGCGCTCCGCCGCGCCGCCCGTCAGCCGCAGCGTGGGCTGGCCGGAGGGGAGGTTCACCACCCCCAGATCCTGCATGAAGACGCCGGCGCGGAAGCCCGTGCCGAGCGCCTTGCTCGCCGCCTCCTTCGCCGCGAAGCGCTTGGCATAGGTGCCGGCGCGGATGCGCTCGGTCCGCCGTTCGGCCTTGGCGCGCTCGATGGGGGTGAAGACGCGCTCCAGGAAGCGCTGGCCGTGCCGCGCCATGACGGACTCGATCCGCCGGATGTCGCAGACATCATTGCCGATGCCGAGGATCATTTATGCCCTCAAACGCCGGGCGCCGGCTCCGCGCGCTTGGCTTCGCGCCGCGGCGGGTGCGCTGGATGGCAGCGCGGTCTGGGCGCGCCGGCCGCTTTGCGGCCGGATTCTCTTGGGGCGGTGCATGGACTTGGCCGGTGGGGTCATCCGCGCGCGCGGTCCACGCGCACCACGCCCTCGCAGGCCCGCAGCGTACCCATCACCTCTGCCAGATGCCGCGTGTCGCGCACTTCCACATCCAGCGCCAGGTCGCATTCATCATCCTCGCGCCGGCCGAGGCGGAGGTTGGTCAGCACGCCCTTCTGCTTGCTGATGGCGTTGGCCACGCCCGAAAGCAGCTGCGGCCCATTCACCGCCGTCACCGAAAGCCGCACCACATGGGCGGCCGGGCCCACCGCCTCCTGCTCCCAGTCCACGTCCAGGAAGCGCTCGGGTGTGGCGGAAAAGTTTTCCAGCATGTGGCAATCCTGGGTGTGGACCGTCACCCCCTTGCCAGTGGTGACGATGCCGACGATCCGGTCCCCCGGGATGGGGTGGCAGCATTGGGCGAAGTGCAGCTGCATGCCCGCCACCACGCCGGTGATCGGCACCGCGGGCACCGCCGTCTGCTTCTGGCCATTGCGCCCAAGCCGCCCGCGCGGGCCAACGAGGCCGGTGGGCTCCATCCCGCGCGTCGGTGCCCGCAATTCCGGGAAGGCCGCATGCACCACGTCGCGGGCCGAGAGGCTGCCGGCGGCCACCGCGTGGAACATCTCCTCCACGCCCGATTGCCTGAGCGCCTTCACCGCCGGCTCCAGCAGCTTCTCCTGGAATTCCAGCCCGTTCTGCCGGAAGGCCTTGACGATGGCGGTCCGCCCCTCGTCGCGCTGCTTCTGCTTTTCCTCGGCCTGGGCGAAGCGGCGGATGCGCGCCTGCGCCTTGCCCGACTTCACGAACTTCATCCAGGCCGGGTTGGGCTGCCCGCCCTTGGCCGTGATGATCTCGACCTGGTCGCCGTTCAAGAGCTTGTGATCCAGGCGCACGATGCGCCCGTTCACCTTGGCCCCCACGCAGGCATCGCCCACCTGGCTGTGCACGTGATAGGCGAAGTCCACGGGCGTGGCACCCTGCGGCAGCTCGATCAGGTCGCCCTTGGGCGAGAAGCAGAAGACCAGCTCGCGATGGAGCTCGAGCTTCGTGCTCTCCATCGCATCCTGGACCTCAGGCTCGGTCTCCAGGATGTCGATCAGCGCGCGGACCCAGGGGTAGCTCTTGGCCGCCGCCGCCTGGCCGCCCTGCTTGTAGACCCAGTGTGCCGCGAGACCGTATTCGGCGATGTGGTGCATCTCCCGCGTGCGGATCTGAACCTCGATCTTCGCCTCGTCCCGCCGGCCCGGCAGCAGCACGCCCGTGTGGAGCGACTGGTAGCCATTGGTCTTGGGCGTCGAGATATAGTCCTTGAAGCGGCCGGCGATGACCTTGAAGGCGTCATGGATGGCGCCCAGCGCCATGTAGCATTGCGCCCGCTCGGGCACGATGATGCGGAAGGCCATGACATCCGAGAGGCCCTCGAAGGCCACGTTCTTCGCCTGCATCTTGCGCCAGATGGAATAGGGCGATTTCTCGCGGCCCGAGACCTCCTCGACGGCCACGCCATTCATCTCCAGCGCCTCGCGCAGCTCCTCCTCGATCTCGGGGATGATGTCGGCCGAGCGCCCGCGGAGATAGGTCAGGCGCTGCGCGATGGTGGCCCAGGCATCGGGGTTCAGCTCGCGGAAGCCCAGCGTCTCCAGCTCGGTCTTCAGCGCCTCCATGCCGATGCGCTCGGCCAGCGGCGCATAGATGTCGAGCGTCTCGCGCGCCGTCCGCAGCCGGCTTTCCGGCTTGGTGACGAAGCCGATGGTGCGCATGTTGTGCAGCCGGTCGGCGAGCTTCACGAGCAGGACGCGCAGGTCCTCGCTCATGGCCAGCAGCAGCTTGCGGAGATTCTCGGCCTGCTTGGTGCGCTCGCTCTGCACCTCGATGCGGGAGAGCTTGGTCACCCCATCCACGAGGCGGGAGATCTCGGCGCCGAAGCGCTTCTCGATCTCGGCCAGGCTGTGCGGCGTATCCTCCACCACATCATGCAGCAGGGCGGTCGCGATGGTGGCGGTGTCGAGGTGGTAGCTCGCCAGGATCTCGGCGACGGCGACGGGATGGATGATGTAGGGCTCGCCATTCTGCCGCGCCTGGGCGGCATGCGCCTCGGCGGCGAAGCGGCCGGCGCGCAGGATCAGGTCGGCATCGAGGCGGGGGTCGCCCGCGGTGATGCGCCCGCAGAATTCGAGAACGGCATCAAGGCCGGGGATGCTGGCGGCGCCGCCCGAAACGCCATCCGGCGCGCGCGCCACCACCGGCTCATCCGGGGTGGCGCCAGGTGTCACCGGGGCGCGCTCAGTCGCCTCGGCCGCCGAGTTCGGCGGCCAGCTGGGCTTCGAGGTCGTCCGGCGAGAAGTCCTCGGCGCCCATGTCGGCGGGGAGTTCCTCGTTCACGTCCATCACGCCGAAAATGTTTTCGTTCGTGTCGATCAGGTCCATCACCTCGTCCTCGACGGGCTCCGGCTCCGGCGCGCGGCTGAGGGACTTGATGAGGTCCTGCTCGAGGGCCGGCAGCTCGACCGTCTGGTCGGCGATTTCGCGCAGCGCCACGACGGGGTTCTTGTCGTTGTCGCGGTCGATCGTCAGGCTCTCGCCCCGGCTGATGTTGCGGGCGCGCTGCGCCGCGAGCAGCACGAGCTCGAAGCGGTTCGGGACCTGGAGGACGCAGTCTTCGACGGTAACGCGCGCCATGGGGCACCTCGGGAGGGTAAGTGACAGGGGCGGGCGCGAGATGTTGCGCCGCGGCGAACCTTCCAGATAAGCGTTGGCGCATGACTGCGCAAGCGCTCACGGCACGAGCGGCGCGATCTCCTGCGGGGGCAGCCGCGCCAGAAGCGCATGTACCCCGAGCCCCAGGGTCGGATGCTGCCACCCCGGCGCCACCTCCGCCAGGGGGTGCAGCACGAAGCCCCGGTCCTGCAGCCGGGGATGCGGCAGGACCAGCGCAGGCCCATCACGCAGCGCGCCGTCGCAATCCAGCAGATCGAGGTCGAGGGTGCGCGGCGCATTGGGATAGGGCCGGGCGCGGTGATGCGCGGCCTCGATCGCATGCAGCGCCGCCAGCAGCGCCTCGGGCTCCGTCGCGCCGTCCAGCCGGGCCACGCCGTTCACGAACCAGGGGGCACCCGGCATGGGCGGGATGGGGGCACTCTCCCACCAGCGGGAGAGGGCGCGCAGCCTGAGGCCCGGCAGCGCATCCAGCGCCGCCGCCGCCGCCCGGCAGGTCTCCCGCGGCAGGGTTCCATCCGGCGTGGGCAGGCTGGCGCCGATCCCGATCAGGATCACGTCTCAATCCTCATGCAGCCCTTCCTTCCCAGGTGCCGGCCGGCGGCGGCGGACGAAGGCGGCGACGGGCCGCAGCAGGATGTTCACCGCCAGCACCATCGAGGCGAGCAGAAGGGCGCCCACCGTCTCCGCCGCGCCGGCGAGCAGGCCGATGGCGGCCGCGCACCACATGGTGGCTGCGGTGGACAGGCCGCGCACCGTGGTTCCGTCCCGCATGATCATGCCGGCACCCAGGAACCCCACGCCCGTCATCACCGCGCCATAGCCGGCGCCGAGATTGGCCGGCGTCACCTGCGCCAGCATCAGGTCGGCCACGGCGGCGCTGGCCAGCGCCACCAGGGCGCAGGTCCGCAATCCGCCGGGCTTGTGGCGCCATTCCCGCTCCGCCCCCACCGCCGCCCCCAGCAGGAAGGCGAGCGGCAGGCCGTAGAAGGTGAAATCCTCGGGCAGGACGCCCATCACGCGGCGGGCGAAGCCGCCAGCGCTGCCTCGATGGCGCGGATCATCGGCGGGGAGTCGGGGGCGATCTGGGTGGAGAAGCCCTGCACCCGCCGCCCATCCCGGCTGACCAGGTATTTGTGAAAATTCCAGCGCACCGGCCCCGCCTCGCGCGCGGCCCAGGCGAAGAAGGGGTGCGCGCGCTCGCCGCGGACATGGATCAGCGCCGTCATCGGGAAGGTGATGCCGAACATCCCGTCGCAGAATTCGCGCACCTTCCGGGCGTCGGTGCTTTCCTGGTTGAAGTCGTTCGACGGGACGCCCACCACAGTCAGCCCGCGGGCCTCATGCGCGTCATGCAGGCGCTGGAGTGCGGCGTATTGCGGGGTGAAGCCGCAGAAGCTCGCCGTGTTCACCACCAGCAGCACGCGCCCACGCCAGGCCGAGAGCGGCATGGGCCCGCCCTCCAGCGCCTGGAAGGTGAAGTCGAAGGCGCTGGGTGTCGCGGCCAGCGCGGGGGTGCTCAGCGCCAGACCGGCCAAAAGCGCGCGGCGGTCAACCATAACGCTCCTCCAGCCAGGGGTCGGCATTGTTGTGATAGCCGCGGACCTCCCAGAAGCCGGGCTGGTCTTCGGCGCGCAGCTCGATGCGCGTCACCCATTTCGCGGATTTCCAGAAGTAGTAGCGCGGGATGACGATGCGCGCCGGGCCGCCATGGATGCGCTCCAGCGGCGCGTTGTTCCAACTATGCGCCACCAGCGCATCCTCCGCCGCGAAGACGTCCAGCGGCACATTGGTCGTGTAGCCGTCATAGGAGTGGAAGACGATGAAGCGCGCCTCGGGCTTGGGGCGCGCCATCTCCAGCAGGTCGCGCGCCGCGACGCCGTGCCAGATATTGTCGTAGCGGCTCCAGGCCGTGACGCAGTGGATGTCGTTCTTCCATTCGCGCTGCGGCAGCGCGCGGAAGGCGTCCCAGTCCAGGGCCAGCTTGTTCTCGACCAGCCCCTCCACCCGCAGGCGCCAGCGATCGAGCTTCACCTCCGGCTGCACGCCGAGGTCGAGCACGGGGAAATCCGTGACCAGGCGCTGCCCGGGCGGCAGCCGGTCCTGGCCTGGGGCACCGGTCAGCAACCGGCCCTCGCGCGCCCATTTCTCCTTGCTGGCGATCAGCTTGTCCTTCACCACACCGGTGAGGGTGACGTCGTCTTCGGCCATGGGGTCATCCTTCGCGTGGGGCCTTCGCGTCCCCCATAGGTGCCACTTCGCGGGCGTGATGCAAGATGAACCAATCGGCCCCTGGCCCCTTCGGCGGGATTGCATTATCTCCATCCTGGGATGAAATGCCGGTGCGCCCCAAGCAACCGGAGATGACCATGAACAACCGCCGCCAGATTCTGGCCGCCCTCGCCGCCACGCCCGTGCTGGCGGCCCCCGCGCTCGCGCAAACGCGCTGGGCGCCCAGCCGTTCGGTGCGCCTGATCGTCCCCTTCCCCGCCGGCGGCAGCCCCGATGTGCTGACGCGCCTCATGTCCTCCCATGCCCAGGCGGCCCTCGGCCAGAATGTGGTGGTGGAGAACCGCACCGGCGCCGGCGCCACGGTCGGCTCCAACCTGGTGGCGCGCGAGGCGCCGGACGGCCACACCATCCTGGTCGCGGTGATCTCCTCGCTCACCGCGCCCCTGATGATGAGCCCGCCGCCCTATGACCCCGTGCGCGATTTCCGGCCGCTCTCCATGCTGGCCATCACGCCGACCGTGCTGGTCACGCGGCCCGATTTCCCGGCGCGCACCGTCCAGGAATGGCACCAGGTGATCCAGGCCAATCCGGGCCGCTTCACCTTCGCCTCCGGCGGCGTCGGCAATCCCGCGCATCTGGCGGGTGAGCTCTACCGCTCGATGACCGGCGCCAACATCACCCATGTCCCCTTCCGCGGCAGCGCGCCCGCGCTGGTGGAATTGCGCGCGGGACGGGTGGATTTCTCCATCCTCGACCTGCCCTCGGCCGCGGCCATGATCGCCGACAAGACCATCCCGGCGCTCGCCGTCGGCACCGCCGAGCGCCTGCCCACCCTGCCGGAACTGCCGACCATCGCGGAGAGCGTGGTGCCGGGCTTCGAGGCCTATTCCTGGGTGATGTGGTGGGTGCCGGCCGCCACCCCCGATGCGGTGGCCCAGCGCCTGACGGAGGTGGCGAACGAAGCCCTGCGCCAGCCCGACGTCCAGACGCGGGGCGCCCAGGCCGGGTTCCTGCTGCGCGGCACGGACCAGGCGGCGGCCCGCGCCCATGTCGCCGCGGAACATGCCAAGTGGAGCCGCATCATCCGCGAGCGGGCCATCACCTTCGAAGGCTAGGCGCGAGGGCGAAGGCTAGGCGCGAGGGGTAATGGACAAAAGGTTACACGCTCGCCATATGCGCCCCGTCCCGGAACGGCGGGGCGCATCCTGGGAGTGTTCGCCTTGTCCAAGATCATCATGGGCCGCCGCGCCCTGGCCGGCCTGCTTGCTGCCCCCGCCTTCGCCCCGGGCCTGGCCTCCGCGCAGGAGGCCTATCCCAGCCGGCCCATGCGCTTCATCGTCCCCGTCGCCGCCGGCGGCTCGGCCGATGCGCAGGCCCGCCGCGTGGCGCAGCGCCTGCAGGAGCGCTGGGGCCAGCCCGTGGTGGTCGAGAACCGGCCAGGTGCCAATGGCATCGTCGCCGTGCAGAACTTCCTCCAGGCGCCGCCCGACGGGCACACGGTCTTCGCCACGCCCTCGGGGCCCATCGCCATCAACCCGAGCCTCTATCGCAACCTGCCCTATGACCCGTTCCGGGACTTCAGCTTCGCCTCGCTGATCAGCGTGATCCCGCTGGTGCTGGCGGTGCACCCCTCCGTGCCCGCGAACACCCTGCCGGAGCTGGTGGCGTTGACCCGCCGCCAGGGTGCCAGCTTCGCCTTCGCCAATGCCGGCGTCGGCACGCCCTCGCATCTCTCGATCGCCATGTTCCGCAGCATGGCGGGCGGGGGTGACGTGACCTCCGTGCCCTTCGGCGGCTCGGCGCCGGCGCTGACCTCCATCGTCGGCGGGCAGACCCTTGCGATGTTCGACGCGGCGGTCTCCATCGCGCCCTTCTTCCGCGACAATCGCCTCAAGCCCATCGGCGTCGCGCATTCCGAGCGGCTTTCCATGCTGCCCGATGTGCCGACGCTGATCGAGCAGGGCGCGCCCAACTTCCTCTCCGCCACCTGGATGAGCCTCTGCACCCATGCGGCGACACCGCGCGAGCGCACGGCCCGGCTCTCGGCCGAGGTGGATGCCATCCTGGCCGAGCCCGCCCTGCGGGACCTGCTGACCAGCCAGGGCGCCTTCGTGCGCGGCGGCACGCCCGAGGATTTCGCGCGCTTCGCCCGGGCCGAGGCGGAGAAATGGGGCCGGCTGGTGCGTGAGACGGGCGCGACGGTGGACGCGTGAGTCCGTTGCGCGACTGATTCACGCCCTCGGCGTGCCGCCGAGGCCGATCAGGCGCGACGTTGCGCGACTGATTCACCCCCTCGGCGTGCCGCCGAGGCCGATCAGGCGCGACGTTGCGCGACTGATTCACCCCCTCGGCGTGCCGCCGAGGCCGATCAGGCGCGACGTTGCGCGATGATTCACCCCCTCGGCGTGCCGCCGAGGCCGATCAGGCGCGAGGCGCTATTTTGTAACATATTGCATGCAATCCGGCCCTGCGCCAGAACCGGCGCATGGCCGGCCACCCCACCCGCATCGCCCATCTGCTGCGCGCCCGCATCTTCGCGGGCGAGCACCCGCCCGGCAGCCGCCTCGCGGAAATCCCGCTGGCCGAGTCGCTCGGCGTCTCCCGCACGCCCATCCGCCTGGCGCTGGCGCAGCTGGAGGCGGAGGGGCTGGTCCTGGCCTCGCCGGGCGGCGGCTTCCTGGTTCGTCGCTTCACCCTGCCCGAGATCGAGGATGCCATCGCCGTGCGCGGCCAGCTGGAGGGCATGGCCGCGCGCCTCGTGGCCGAGCAGGGCCTGGCGCCCACCACCCGGCGTGCCCTGGAAGCCTGCCTGACCGAGGGCGATGCCGCGCTGGAGGCGCCCGGCCTGGATGCCGCGGCGCTGGCAGCCTATGGGGACATGAACTCCAAATTGCATGCAATTCTGCTGGAGGCCGCCGGCAATGCCGCCCTCACCCGGGCGCTGGCTGCGATCACCGCTTTGCCCTTCGCCGCCGCCTCCGCCCTGGTCCCGCATGAGGGAAGCGCTGCCGCGCGCCACACCCTGCTGCGCCATGCCCACCATCAGCATCACCTGCTGGTGGAAGCGCTCGCCGCCGGCCAGGGCAGCCGCGCCGAGGGGCTGATGCGCGAACATGCGGAAAACGCCCGCCGCAACCTTCGCCTGATCCTCGCCGCGGGCGAGCCGGGCGTCACCCAAATCGTCGCCCAAGCCTGAGAGGAAACATCGTGCCCAAGCCGCCCTTCCGCGCCGACCATGTCGGCAGCCTGCTGCGCCCCATCCCGCTGCGCGAGGCGCGCGCCGCCCGCGCGGAGGGCCACCTCACGGCCGAGGCGCTGCGCGCGGCCGAGGACGCCGCCATCCAGGCCGTCATCGCCGAGCAGAAGGCGATCGGTCTCCAGGCCGTGACCGATGGCGAGTTCCGCCGCGCCTTCTGGCATTTCGACTTCCTGGCCGGCCTCGGCGGCGTCGAGATGTATGAGGCGGACCAGGGCATCCAGTTCCAGGGCGGCCAGACCAAGGCCTATGGCCTCAAGGTCACGGCCCCCATCCGCTACGAGGGCCACCCCTTCGTGCGGGACTATGCCTTCGTGGCGGCGAATGCCGGCGGGGCCGCGCCCAAGATCACCATCCCCTCCCCCTCCGTGCTGCATTTCCGCGGCGGGCGGCGCGCGGTGGACGCCCACACCTACCCGGACATGGCGGGCTTCTTCGCCGATCTGGGCGAGGCCTATGCCGCGGCCGTGGCTGATTTCGCGCGCGTGGGCTGCCGCTACCTCCAGCTCGACGAAGTGAACATCGCCTATCTCTGCGACCCCGAGCAGATCGCGCAGTTGAAGGCGCGCGGCGAGGAGACGGAGGGGCTGCTCGGCAAGTACGCCGCCCTCATCAACCGCGCGATTGATGCGCGCCCGGCCGACATGTTCGTCTCCATGCATCTCTGCCGCGGCAATTTCCGCTCGATGCACATCGCCCAGGGCGGCTACGACCCGGTGGCCGAGGTGCTGTTCAACGCCATCAACGTGAACGCCTATTTCATGGAGTATGATGACGAGCGTTCGGGCAGCTTCGCGCCGCTGCGCTTCCTGCCCAAGGGCAAGACGGTGGTGCTGGGCCTCGTCACCTCCAAGCGCGGGGACCTCGAATCGAAGGACGTGCTGAAGCGCCGCATCGAGGCGGCCGCCAAATACGCGCCGCTCGATCAGCTCGCCATCAGCCCGCAATGCGGCTTCGCCTCGACCGAGGAGGGCAACCTGCTGACCGTCGAGGAGCAATGGGCGAAGCTGCGGCTTTGCGTGGAAGTCGCGGAAGAGGTGTGGGGCGCGGTCTAACGGCGCGTCTGCCCCGTCAGCCGCCCCTGCGCGTCATAATGCCGGATGGTGTCGCCGCTCGCTTCCGAGCGGCCGGTGGACCGGCCCTGCGCATCGTAATGCCGCGTGGTGTCGCCCCGCACCTCGCTGCGGCCGGCCGAGCGCCCCTGCGCGTCGTAGCGCCGCAGCGTGTCCCCGCTCCGCTCCGCCCGGCCGACCGAGCGCCCCTGCGCGTCGTAATCGCGCCTTGTGTCGCCGCGGAGTTCGCTGCGCCCGACAGACCGCCCCTGGGCATCATATTGGCGCAGCGTATCGCCATTGCGCTCGGTGCGGCCGAGGCTGCGGCCCTGCGCGTCATAGTCGCGCTTGGTCTGAGCACCGGCGGGCGGGATGGTGAGCAGCAGGGCTGCGAGGAAGGCGGGCCACATGCAGGGAAATCTCCCCGGCCCTCATGGCGTCAAGAAGGCAGCAATCGGGCGATCGTGACCCGTTTCTCCATGCGGTCTTCCAGCTCCAGCGTCGTCGGCACGGCATGGGTGGAGAGCGCGACGAGCCCTTCGCGCGGCAGATAGGCCCGGCCGGGATCGGCCACCAGCACCTCGGCGCCGGCCGCCGCCATGGCGCGCAGCCAGGGCAGGATATGCGCCGTCATCGGCGCCTCGTAGCAGACATCACCGGCCAGGATCACGTCCCAGCGGCAGGCGCTGCCCACGACATCCTCGGCCAAGGTCGTGACCGTGACGCCGTTCAGCGCGGCGTTGAGCTGGATGGCGGCGATGGCCAGCGGGTCGATCTCCGCCGCCTCCACCAGCGCGGCTCCCGATTGCGCGGCGATGATCGCGGCAACACCGCAGCCTGCCGCGAAATCCAGCACGCGCCGTCCTTGCACCATCGCCGGCGCGTCGCGGATGGCGCGCGCCAGCGCCTGCCCGCCCGGCCAGGCGAAGGCCCAGAAGGGCGGCTCCATGCCGGCCTCGCGCAGGAAGTCCTCGCTGGCCTGCCAGATGGGCGTGATCTCGCTGGCCAGGTGCAGGCGAAGCCCGGGCAGCAAGGGCGTCTCGGTGATCGCGGTCTGGGCGCGGATGAAGGCCTCAGCGGCGCTCACATCCGCCCGATCACGATGGCGAGCGCCGCCAGCAGCCCGACCTCGCGGTTGAGCTTGAACAAGGTGAGGCAATGGCCGGGATTGTGGATGTCGAGGTCCAGCACCTGATAGGCCAGCAGCGCGGCCGGCATAGCGAGCGCCAAGTAGAACCAGGAATTCAGCCCCGAGACCCAGCCGGTCAACGCCAGCAGCAGCAGGACCATCGCATAGCAGCCGGCGAGGAAGGGGCGCGTCCGCGCGCCGAATTTCAGCGCGGTGGAGCGGATGCCCACCATCGCGTCATCCTCGCGATCCTGGTGCGCGTAGATCGTATCATAGCCGAGGATCCAGAAGATCGTCGCAGCGTAGAGCACGAGCATGGCGAGGCTGAGCGCGCCGCTGGCGGCGACAGGCCCCATCAGCGCGCCCCAGCCGAAGGTGAAGCCCAGCACCAGCTGCGGGTAGTCCGTGACACGCTTGGCCAGCGGATACAGCAGGATCGGCAGGAGCGAGAGCACGCCGAGCCAGATCGCCGCCGCGTTGAGCTGCAGCAGGATGAGCAGGCCGATGACGCAGAGCAGTGCCAGGAACGCCACCGCCTGCCGCGGCGTGACGGCGCCGGACGCGAGCGGCCGGCCGCGCGTGCGCTCCACCTGGCGGTCAATGTCGCGGTCCCAGAGGTCGTTCACGACGCAGCCCGCGCCGCGCATGACCACGGCGCCCACAAGGAATAGGATGGTCAGCCAGATCCCCTGCCCCCAGCCGGTCGCCTGGAGCGCGATGCCCCAGAGCCCGGGCAGGAAGAGGAGCCAGGAGCCGATGGGCCGGTCGGCCCGCATGAGCAGCGCATAGGGACGCGCCGCCGGCGGCAGGTTCGAGACCCAGCCGCCTGTGCGGATGTCCGTGTAGCTGCGCGTCTCTTGCATGGATTCATGCAGCACGTCAGATGAGCATATGTCTATCCCTCGCCTGCATGCCGAAGGCCCCCTCGCGCCGGGCGTCGAGATCGCGCTCACACCCGCCCAGGCACACCATATCGGCCATGTCCTGCGCCGCGCGCCGGGTGCGGCGTTGCTGGCCTTCAATGCGCATGACGGCGAGTTCACGGCGGAACTGACGGCGCTCCGGAAGGATCGCGGTGCGATGCGGCTCGGCGAAAGGCTGCGCGCGCCCATGGTGGAGCCTGAGCTGCGCGCGCTGATCGCGGCACTGAAGCGCGAGGCGATGGATTGGGCGGTGGAGAAGGCGACCGAGCTCGGCGCAACCCTCATCCAGCCCGTCATCACGCGCCGCTGCGTGGCGGGCCACAGCAATACGGAGCGTCTTTCGCACATCGCCCGCGCGGCCTCCGAACAATGCGAGCGGCTTTCGGTGCCCGTGATCGGCGAGGCGCGGCCCCTGCATGCCGTGCTCGACGCCTGGGATGGCGCACCGCTGCTGGTCGCCGCCGAACGGCGCGAGGCGCGGCCCCTGCATGACATTTTGGAAAGGCTGACGGCACCCTGCGGCTTTCTCGTCGGCCCCGAGGGGGGGTTCGAAAGGGTCGAGCTTGACGATCTGGCCCGGCGCCCCTTTGTATCGCTCGCAACACTGGGCCCGCGCATCCTCCGCGCGGAGACGGCGCTGGTGGCGGGATTGGGTGCCATCTCCCTGGCGCTCGATTCCCGGCGCTGATCTGGCTCTGACACGAACGAAAGCAATTGCATGTCCAACCCCGGCCAGGCTGACCCCACGCCGATCACCTCCGCGCGGCAATTGGCCGAATGGTTCGCCGCCGGCTGCAAGCCGAAATCCGCCTGGCGCATCGGCACGGAGCACGAGAAGTTCGGCTTCCGCCGCAGCGACTTCTCCTCGCCCGACTACGCGCACCAGGGCATCGGCGCGATGCTGGCCGGCATCCAGGCCCCCAGGGGCGGAAAGCCAGGCTGGGCGCCGATCCGCGATGGCGAGAACATCATCGGCCTGACGCAGGGCGCGGCCTCGGTCAGCCTGGAGCCTGGCGGCCAGTTCGAGCTTTCGGGCGGGCCGATGGAGGACCTTCACGCGGCACGCCTCGAGCTCGCCTCCCATCTGCGGGACGTGCATGAGGTGGCAGGGCCGCTGGGCTTGGGCTTCGCCGGCATGGGCTTCCATCCCGTGGCGCGGCGCGAGGACATGTCCTGGATGCCCAAGAGCCGCTACGCCATCATGCGGCGCTACATGCCCACGCGCGGCAGCATGGGCCTCGACATGATGCTCCGCACCTCGACCGTGCAGGTGAACCTCGATTTCGGCGACGAGGCCGACATGGTGGAGAAGCTGCGCGTCTCACTCGCCTTGCAGCCGCTGGCCACCGCACTCTTCGCCTCCTCCCCGCTGCGGGAGGGCAAGCCGTCGGGCTACAAGTCGCTGCGCGGCCATGTCTGGTCCGATACGGACCCCGACCGCACTGGCATCCCGGGCCTGGTCTTCGAGGAGGGGTTCGGCTTCGAACGCTTCGCGGAATACGTGCTGGACGTGCCGATGTATTTCGTCGCGCGCGACGGCAAGCTGCTGGACGCGACGGGTCAGAGCTTCCGCACCTTCATGGCCGGTGGCCTGCCGAGCCTGCCCGGCATCGAGGCCACCATGGGCGATGTGGCGGACCATGTGACCACCGTCTTCACCGAGGTGCGGCTCAAGAAATTCCTGGAGATGCGCGGCTCGGATTCCGGCTCGGCCGCGATGATCCAGGCGCAGCCGGCCTTCTGGGTGGGGCTGATCTATGACGACGCGGCGCAGAAGGCCGCGCGCGCGCTGACCCGCGGCTGGACCGTGGCGGAGATGCACCAGCTGCGCGCCGATGCGCCGCGGCTGGCGTTGGAAGCGCAGATCGCCGGCCGCTCCCTGCGGGACGTGGCGCGCGATGCGCTGGCCATCAGCGAGGCCGGCCTCAAGGCGCGCGGCCTGGGTGAGGAAATCTACCTCTCGCCTTTGCAGGAGATCGTGGAGAGCGGCATGACCCAGGCCGACCGCATCCTCCAGATGTTCCACGGCCCCTGGCGGGGCGATGCCCGCCAGGCGCTGCCCTTCACGGAGCTATAGACGCTTCGCGAAGGGTGCAGGGGCCAAGCCCCTGCACCGGGTTACTGACCGATCCGCACCGAGCGCAGCGGGAAGCCGTTATCCGCCTGCTGCACCAGCGTCACATTGTTCCGCGCCGCCCAGACCACCTGCTGCTGGTGCAGCGGGATATAGGCGACATCGGATTGCAGCAGGCGCGTGGCCTGCGTGATCAGCTCCTGCCGGCGGGCGGGCACGGTCTCGGTGGCGATCTGGTCCACCAGCGCGTCGAAGGCCGGGTTGGAATAGCCGCCATTGTTGAACACACCGCGCGTGCCGTCGCGCGTGCCGGCCAGGTTGAACAGCGCGTTGTGCGCGTCATAGGTGTTGGGCGTCCAACCCAGCAGGTAGAAGCTGGTGTTGTAGCGGGGCGCGTTCACCTCGGCGAAGAAGCGGGCGCGGGTTTGCGCCGCCAGCGTCACGCGCACATTGATGCGCGCCAGCATGGCGACGACGGCGGTGCAGATCGCCTCGTCATTCACGTAGCGGTCGTTGGGGCAATCGAGCGTCACGCCGAAGCCATTGGGGTAGCCCGCTTCCGCCAGCAGCCGGCGTGAGGCTTCGAGGTCGAGCGGCAGGCGCGTGTCATTGGCCTCCAGGAAGCCGTTCACGCCCGGGCCGAAGATCTGGCCGGTCGGCCGCGCCTGGCCGCGCATCACGCGCGTGGTGATCGCCTGGACGTCAATCGCCTGGTAGACGGCGCGGCGCACCCGCACATCCTGGAAGGGATTGCGGCCGCGCACGTCGCTCTTCAGCAGTTCTGCGCGGTTCTGGTCCATGCCGAGATAGATGGTCCGCAGTTCCGGCCCCTGGATGATGCGGAGATTGGGCGTGCGGCCGATGCGGTCGATGTCCTGCGGCGGGACGGTATAGACCATGTCCACCTCGCCCGAGAGCAGGGCCGCCACGCGCGTCGCGTCATTGGCGATGACGTTGAACTCCACGCGCGTCAGGTTGTGCGTGGGGGTGTCCCACCAGAGCGGGTTGGGGGCCAGCACGGTGCGGCGATCGGGCTCGCGGCTCACCAGCACGAAGGGGCCGGTGCCCATGGCGTTGCGGGTCGCGTAGTTCTCCTCGCGCGAGGTGAGGTCGGCCACGCGCTGGGCGTTGTTCCGTTCGAGCCAGGCCTTGCTCATGATGCCGAAGCTCGTGAGCTCTTCCGGCAGGATGGGGCTGGGAACGCGGGTGACCAGGTCCACCGTGAAGTCGTCCACCTTGCGGACCTCGGCCACGGCCGCGAAATAGGCGCCGATATTCGAGCCGGGGCCGCGCGCGCGGGCGATGGAATAGACCACGTCATCCGCGGTGAAGGGCGTGCCGTCGGAGAAGCGGACATTGCGCCGCAGGTGGAAGCGCCAGACCGTCGGCTCGGCCTGCTCCCAGCGCTCGGCGAGTGCCGCTTCGAGGCGCAGGTTGCGGTCGCGCCGGATCAGCGGCTCATAGATGTTCGCGTTGAAGGTGAGCAGGAAGGTCTCGGACCGCGAATAGGGGTCCATCGAGTTGACGTCGCCGTCATTGGCCCAGCGGAACAGATTGGCCTGGGCGGGTGCCAGGCCGAGGCATGCGGCCAGCGCCGCCGCGGCGAGGAAGGGACGGAACATGAAACTCTCCCGAAAACGAAAAATGCCGGCAAAGGCTAGCCCCGTGCCGGCATGGTGACGAGTGGGAGAGGCGCCGAAATCAGGCGGCGCGGAAGGCCACCGGAAGGCTGGTCACGGCGGCATCAACCAGGGCCGCATCGGCCGTCGCGTCATGGCGGGCGATGATGACGTCGCGCACGGCGATGGTCGCGATCTCGGCCGCCGCGTTGCGGACCTCGGTCACGGCGCTGGCCTCGGCGGCGGCGATGCGGTCCATCGCCATGCGCTCGCGGCGGCGGGCGGCGGCCTCGGCCTCGGCGCCGGCGGCGGTGGCGAGGCGCTGCGCCTCGGCCTGGGCGCGCTCGATCATCGCGGCGGCTTCGGCGATGGCGGCCTCACGCTCGGCCGTGGCGCTGGCCAGCATGGCCTCGGCCTCCATGCGCAGGCGGCTCGCTTCTTCCAGTTCGGCGCGGATGCGCTCGCCGCGGGCGTCGAGCATCGCGGTCGCGCGGCTCCAGGCCATCTTCCCGAAGAGGGCGATGAAGATGATGAAGCTGGCGGCAACCCAGAACTTGGGATCTTGCAACATCAGCGGGCTCCCTGGCTGGCGGCGCGGTCCACGGCGGCCGTCACGTCATTCGCAGGTGCTGCGATGTCGAGGCGGGAGAGCATGGCCGTCGCGGTTTCGCCGGCGACTTCGCGCAACGCGCCCATCGCCTGGTCCCGCGCGGCGCGGACCTGCTGCTCGGCCTGCGCCACCTGGGCGGCAAGCTTCGCGTTGATTTCGGCAGCCTGGGCGGCCGACTTGGTCTGCGCCTCGACCATGGCGGCCGCGATGGCGGCCTGGGCCTCGGCGCGGGCGGCGGCGGTGGCGGCCCGGATTTCGGCGAGCGCGGCCTCACCCGCTGCCTGGGCGTCCCGGGCGGCGTTTAGGTCGGCCGCGATGCGCGCAGCGCGTTCATCCAGAACCGACGCCACCTGCGGCAGCGCGTAGTTCTTCAGGACGAAAAAGAGGAAGCCAAAGATGATCAGCAGCCAGACCAGCTTGCTTATCATCAAAGGATTGGCGAAATCGAGCTGCGGCATGTGATCGTCCTGATGCTGAAAGGCAGGAAGGCGGGGCGCGAAGCCCCGCCAAACGCACTCAGGCGAACAGGATGAGGAAGGCGATCAGCAGCGCGAAGAGCGCGACGGCTTCCGTGAGCGCGAAGCCCAGGATGCCGATCGGGAAGACGACGTCGCGGGCGGCCGGGTTGCGGGCCACGCTGGAGATCAGCGAGGAGAAGATGTTCCCGATGCCCAGGCCCACGCCGAACAGCGCGATGACGGCAATGCCAGCCCCGAGGGCCTTGGCGGCAGCAACTTCCATGTTCTCAATCCTTCTGTTTGCTGAGAAGCGGGTGTGGACGACGTGGGCTTAGTGCAGGTGCACCGCGTCGTGGAGGTAGATGCAGGTGAGGATCGCGAACACGTAAGCCTGGAGGAACGCGACCAGCACTTCGAAGCCGACCAGCGCGACATTGATCGCGAGCGGCATGACGGCGATGAAAGGCCCGACCGTGCCCAGGCCCGCCAGCATCACCACGAAGGTGGCGAAGACCTTCAGCATCACGTGGCCCGCCACCATGTTGGCGAAGAGACGGATGGAGAGGCTGATGGGGCGCGAGAGGTAGGAGACGATCTCGACCGGAATGATGATGGGCGCCAGCCAGAGCGGCGCGCCCTCGGGGAAGAAGTAGCCGAGGAACTTCTTGCCATGCAGCGAGATGGCGACGACCGTGATCAGCACGAAGACGATCATCGCCATGATGAAGGTCATGCTGATGTGGCTGGTATAGGTGAAGGCGTAGGGGAACAGGCCCAGCATGTTCCCGAAGAGGATGAACATGAACAGCGTGAAGACGAAGGGGAAGAAGCGCCGCCCTTCCTCGCCGATCTGCGACAGCACCATGTCATCAATGAAGCCATAGGCGCTTTCCGCCAGGCTCTGCATCCGGCCCGGCACGATGGCCCGGCGGCGCATGCCCCACATCATCAGCAGGATGATCAGGCCACCGGCGATGAGCATATGGAGGTTGGACTGCGTGAAGCCGACCGAACGGCCGACGGCACCGAGCGCGGGCGCCAGATCGAACTGACTGAGCGCGTCAATCGCTTTCCCCTCAACGGCCACCGCGCACCTCCAGCATAAAACCGATCAATCCTTGCGAGCACCGGACCGGGGCGTGAACAGGCGATAGACGTTCAACACACCAGCGGCGGCCCCCAACACGAAGAACACCAGGAAGAGCCAGGGCCAGGTGCCAAGCCACCGGTCCAGAATGAGGCCAAGCCCCACACCGACCACCAGGGCGGAGACGACCTCCACACCGGCCCGGAGACCAAACCCCCAGGCGGAGTTGGGGAGGCCGCCTTGTCCAGCCTCCGGCTTGTCGAGACCTTGACGGTCCCGTGCGGCCTTGAGGCGACGCTTCAGCGAATCCCGGTTGTCCACCATGGCTCCTTCCTTGCAGTTTCCGTTGGAAGGCGAGGCTGCCTCTATGGCGGCGCAGCATGACTGTCAAGCGCGCGAAGCCGCCAAAATCTAACCTTCCGCCATCGCCACGGCCTCGCCCAGATCCACCGAAAGCAGGCGCGAAACGCCACGCTCCTGCATGGTCACGCCAAACAGCCGGTGCATGCGCGCCATGGTCAGCGCGTGGTGGGTGACGATGAGGAAGCGCGTGCCGGTCTCGGCCATGCTGTCGAGCAGGTCGCAGAGGCGTTCCACATTGGCGTCATCCAGCGGCGCATCCACCTCGTCCAGCACGCAGACCGGCGCCGGGTGGCAGCGAAACACCGCAAAAATCAGGGACAGCGCGGTCAACGCCTGCTCGCCGCCCGAGAGCAGCGAGAGGGCGGAGAGCTTCTTGCCCGGCGGCTCGGCATAGATTTCGAGGCCCGCCTCTAGCGGGTCCTCGCTGCCGACCAGCGCCAGATGCGCGCGCCCGCCGCCGAAGAGCTTGCCGAACAGGGCGCGGAACTCGCGGTCCACCTGGTCAAAGATGGCGCGCAGCCGCTCCCGCGCCTCGCGGTTCAGATGGCCGATGGAGCCGCGCAGCTTGGCGATGGCGGAGGCCACCTCCTCGCGGTCGCGGTTGATGCCGGCGATGCGGGCTTCGAGCTCCTCGAGCTCAGTCTCGGCGCGGAGGTTGACGGGGCCCACCTCCTCCCGCTCGCGGATCAGGCGCTCGGCCCGGCGGCGGGCACGGTCTTCGGCGGCGTCGGAGACATCCTCGGGCGGGGCCGGCAGCTCGGCCGATTCGCCAAGCCTTTCCAGGATGCGTGCCGCCAGCGCCTCGCCGGCCTGGAGCGCGGAGTCGCGCGCGGCCTCGGCCCGGAGCGCGGCTTCGCGGGCCTGGACCAGGGTGGCGTCGGCCCCGCGCCGCACCTCCTCGCGCTCCCGCGCGCGGGTCTCGGCGGCGTCGAGCGTGGCGCGGGCCTCGGCATGGGCGGCCTCGGCCGTCTCCAGCCGGCGCGTGGCCTCGGCGGCCGCACCCGCCACCCGCTCGGGCAGCAGCTTGGCCGTCTCGCGCCGGGCGAGCGCCTCGGCGCGGCGGGATTCGAGGCCGGCGAGGCGCGCCGCCGCATCCTGCAGGCGCTGCGCCCAGGCGGCGCGCTCGGCCAGTGCGGCCTCGCGCCGGGCGGCCAGGCCCTCGCGCTCGGCCTTCAAGGCCAGGGCCCGGCCGCGCATCTCGGCGGCCTTGCCGCGAATGCCCGCCAGGGCCAGCCGCGCCTGGTCCACCTGGGCGCGGGCCTCGCCGAGGTCCGGCAGGGCCTGGCGGGCAGCGCGGGCGGCGGCCAGCGCGGCATCCGCCTCGGCCGATTCGGCGGCGAGGCGCTCCTGCTGGGGGAGGAGGGCGGCGAGTTGCGCCTGGGCCGCGTTGTGCCGGCTGCGCAGGCTCGCCTGTTCGGAGCGGGCGCGGGCCAGATTGGCCTCGGCCTGGCGCCGGGCCTCGCGGGCGGCGGATTCGGCGGCCTGCGCGCGGCGGGCGGCCTCCGCCTCGGCCTCGAAACCCGCGACGGCGGGGCTGGCCGCCAGCAGCGCCTCGGCTTCGGTCAGCGCGGCCTGGGCTTCGGCGGCCTCCTCGGCGAGGCGCTGGGTCTGGGCCTGGTATTCGGCCAGACGCCGCTCCGCCGCAGCCATTTGCGCGGCGAGTTCGGCGGCGCGGGCCTGGGCGCGGGAATGGGCGGGTTCGGCCGCGTTGCGGGCGCTGCGGGCCTGCTCCTCGCTGGATTGGGCGCGGCTTTCCGCCGTAGCGGCGGCGGCGCGGGCCTGTTCGGCGGCGCGGGCCGCGGGCATCGCCTCGGCGAGCCGCGCCTCGGCCTGGCGCAGCCGGGCCAGATTCTGCAAGCGCGCCGCACCCGCCTTGGAGGCGCCGGGCGCCAGCACATAGCCATCCCAGCGCCACAGCGCGCCCGAGCGCGCCACCAGCGCCTGCCCGGGCCTGAGCGCCGCCTGGAGCGCCGTGCCATCCTCGACCAGGCCGATCTGCGAGAGCGCCCGCGCGAGTTCCGCCGGCGAGCCGACCAGCCCGGCCAGCGGCTGCGCGCCTTCCGGCAAAGGCGGCGCGGATTCCAAAGGCGGCAGCGCGCGCCAGAAGCGGTTGGCGCCGGAGCCACGACCGCCCTCCAGCCCCTCGCCCAGGGCAGCGCCCAGTGCGGCTTCGAGGCCCTCGGGGATGGTCAGGGTGCGCGCGATCGGCTCCGCCTCGCCCGCCGCATCGCCGGTGGCGGCGCGCAGCCCCTGCAACTCGGCCTTGAGGCGGGATTCGAGGGATTGCGCCGTGGCCTCGGCGGTGCGGGCGGCGGTGGCGTCGCGCGCGGCGGCCTCGCGTGCCGTGCGCGCGGCGGCGAGGCGCGCTTCCGCCTCGCGCAGGGCGGCCTCGGCGGCGGTGGCGGCCTCGCGCGCGGCGGGCAGCAGGGCGGCATCGGGCGTGGGCGGGGCGGCACGGCGCGCCGCTTCCTCGCGTGCGCGGGCCGATTGCAGGCGCTGGCTCGCGGCATTGCGGGCGCGTTCGGCGGCGCTGCGCTCGATCTCGGCGGCGCGTGCGGCGTCACGCGCGGCATTGGCGCGGCGCTCGGCCTCGGCGCGGGCGCGCTCGGCCGTCTCGAAGCCGGTGCGGGCTTCCTCCAGCGCGGCTTCGGCCGCGGCCAGCGCGGCATCGGCGGCATCCAGCGCCGCCCCCGGCACGCTCTGCGCCTCGGCCGTCGCGCGCTGGGCGGCCATCTGGGCCAGTTGTTCGGACAGGCGCCGGGCACGCTGGTCGCTGAAGGCCAGTTCCGCCGCCAGCTGGTTGGCCCGGGCGGCGAGCGATGCCGCGGCCTCGGTCGCCGCCTCATTCGCGGCCTCGGCGGCGGCGAGTTCGCCCTCCAGGCCGGCGGCCTCGGCCTCCGCCGCCTCGATCCGGGCCGGAAGCTGCGCCTCGGCCGAGGCGAGGCCCGCCGCCTCACGCTGGGCGCGGGTTTCGGCGGCGCGGGCGTCGCGCTCCACGCTGGCGGCGTCTTCCAGGTCGGCCAGGAGCTGCGCCAGCGCGGCCTCGGCCTCCGCCAGTGCCTCGGCGGCGCGGCCAGCCTCGGCGGCGATGTTTTCCGCCTCCACGCGGCGGCGTTCCAGCAGGGTGCGGGCCACGCCCTCCTCGGCGCGCGGCGTATCAATGGCGGCCAGCGCCGCGGCATGCAGGCGCATCGCCTCCTCGGCCGCCGCCTCGGCATGGCGGAGCGCCTGCGCGCGCCCGGCCTGGTTCTCCCGCGCCGCCTCGATCGCCGCCTCGGCACGCGCGACGAGGATGGCGAACCACTCGCCCTCCGCATCGCGCACCAGGCCCGAGAGGTTGCGGTAGCGGTTCGCCTGCCGCGCCTGCTTGCGCAAAGCCTCCTGCTGGACATTCAGCTGGGCCAGCAGATCCTCGCTGCGGGCGAGGTTGGTTTCGGCCTGGCGCAGCTTGAGTTCCGCCTCATGCCGCCGGGCGCGTAGGCCCGCGATGCCGGCGGCTTCCTCCAGCACCGAGCGGCGTTCCTCGGGCTTGGCGCCGATCAGCTGCGCCACGCGGCCCTGGCTCACCATGCCCGAGGCGCGGGGGCCGCTGGCGAGATCGGCAAACATGGTCTGCACGTCGCGCGCGCGGACCTCGCGCCCATTGATCCGGTAATGGCTGCCCGAGCCGCGCTCGATCCGACGAATGACCTCCAGCTCCGCCGCCTGGTCCATCGGCGCGGGGGCGACGCCCTCCGCATCCTCCAGGCTCAGCACCACCTCGGCGAGGTTGCGCGCGGGGCGCGTCGCGGTGCCGGCGAAGATGATGTCATCCATCTCGCCGCCGCGCAGCGACCGGGCCGAGCTTTCGCCCATGGCCCAGCGCAGCGCCTCCACCACGTTCGACTTGCCGCAGCCATTGGGGCCGACGATGCCCGTCAGCCCGGGCAGGACGGGGACCTGCACGGGCTCGGCGAAGCTCTTGAAGCCGGCCACGCGCAGGCCGATCAGGGTGGCAGAGAGCCGGCGGGGTGCGGGAAGTTCGCCGGCGAGTTCCGGCGCTGCTTCACTCACGTCCGGGGAGCGTCCTGCACCAGGCGGGCGAATTGCGCGAAGGGCAGGTTGCCGCTGTGCATGCGCCCGTTGAAGGCGAAGGAAGGCGTCGCGCGGATCTGGAATTCGCGCTCGGCGGCCACGCGCTGCTCCAGGATGCCGCGGCGTAGCGCCTCATCGGCCAGCACGGCGTCGAAGCTCGCGCGGTCCATGCCGGCCAGCGCCGCGATGCGCGCCAGCTCGTCAATCTGGCGGCCCTGCGCGAAGGCCCAGCGATCCTGCGTCTGGAAGAGCGTGCCGATGAAGGCCTCGTAGCGTTCCTCCGGCAGGGCGCGGGCCACGGCGGCAGCGGCCAGCGCCACGCCATCCAGCGGGAAGTCGCGCCAGACCATGCGGATGCGGCCGGTGTTGATGAGTTCCAGCTTCACCTGGGGCCAGACCTGGTTGTGGAAGGCCGCGCAATGGCCGCAGGTCAGCGAGAAGAACTCGATCACCGTGACCGGCGCGGTCGCCTGGCCGGTGCTGCGGACGCCAAGGCGCGGATCGGCCGCTTGCGCCTGGGCCAGGCCCGGCGCGGCGAGGGTGATCCCGAAACCCATGATTCCGACATCGCGGCGGGTGATCTGCATGGCCTGCCTCCGGCTCTGTTTCATGCCCCTAGAGATGGCGCAGGGGGGGCGGGATGTCCACCTTCAGGGCTTGCGGGCGAAGACCCCCTGGGCGAGGCGCTCCAGCGCCAGGCGCAATTCCTCGCCGGGAACCGTGCCCAGGCTCTTCTCCACGCGCGGCGGCAGGGGCCCCGGGGCCGGGCGGGCGGGCCGCACCGCCTCCATGCGGGGCGCGCGCTGGATGAAGGCGAGCTTGCGCACCGCGATCCGGCCCAGATGGCTGTTGATCCGCTGGATCAGGGCGGGCGCGCCCATGCCCAGCTCCATCGCCGCCGGGCCGGTGCAGGCCAGCGTCAGCGTCCCGGCCGAGATCCGCACGGGCTCGGCCATGCGGGCCACCTCGGGCCCCACCACCTGCGGCCAATCGGCCAGGATCTGCGCGGCATCGGGGCTGCGCTTGCGGAAGGCCGGGCGCGTCGCGCGCGGGATCAGCGCGCCGAGTTCCTGTGTGCCCCCCCTGGACACGAAAGGGGCGGGCGTCTCTGACTTGGCCAATGAAACCTCCCCTGGGGGATTACCCCTCCGCCGCCGAACTGCTCGCCTGGTATGACCGCGCGGCCCGCCGCCTCGCCTGGCGCGACGCGCCGCCCGATCCTTACCGCATCTGGGTGAGCGAGGTCATGCTCCAACAGACGACGGTGGCGGCGGTCGGGCCCCGTTATGCGCGCTTCCTGGCCCGCTTCCCCGATGTCGGCGCGCTGGCGGCCGCCGATTGGTCGGAACTGGCGGAGGAGTGGGCCGGCCTCGGCTACTATGCCCGGGCGCGCAACCTGCATGCGGCCGCGCGCGCCATCGTGGCCATGGGCGGCTTCCCGGCCGATTCCACCGGCTGGCGCGCCCTGCCCGGCATCGGCCCTTATACGGCGTCCGCCATCGGCGCCATCGCGCTGGGCGAGGCGTTGGTGCCGCTGGATGGCAATGTCGAGCGCGTGGTGGCCCGGATTTTCGCCATCGAGACCGCCCTGCCCGCCGCCAAGCCGGAACTCGGACGGCTCGCGGACGGCTTCACCCAGCAGCCCGCCATGCGCACCCGCCCCGGCGATTTCGCCCAGGCGCTGTTCGACCTGGGTGCGACCATCTGCACCCCGCGCAGCCCGGCCTGCGTGCTCTGCCCCTGGCGGGCTGATTGCCGGGCGGCGGCGCGGGGCATCGCCGCCGAATTGCCGCGCAAATCGCCCAAGGCGGCGCGCATGCCGCTGCATGGGGTGCATTTCGCGCTGGTGGATGCCGCAGGGCGCATCCTGCTGGAGCGCCGGCCCGGGCGCGGCCTGCTCGGCGGCATGCTGGCACTGCCCGGCACGCCCTGGCGCGATTCCCCCTGGACCGATGCGGAGGCCCTCGCCCATGCGCCCCGCCCCGAGCTTCCCTGGCAAGCGCGGCCGGGCGAGGCCCAGCACGGCTTCACGCATCGTCACCTGACGATGCGCGTCATGCGCGCCGAGGTGCCAGACCTGCCCGAGGGCACGCCCCTCGACCAGGCCGCGCGCAGCCTGCCGAGCGCCATGCGCAAGCTGCTGTCGCTGCTGTAGGGGCGCGGGCTATTCGGTGGCGCGGCGGGCAAGCCCGGCCAGGAATTGCTCCGTCCCGGCCTGGGCGGCGGGCGGCTGGTCAATCCCGTGCCGCGCGAAGATCCGGCTGGCGATGTCTTCGCCGCTGCTGCGGGTGAGGAAGACCCGGCCCTGGTCATCCTCCCAGACCATGGCGCGCATCGGCAGGTCCAGGGCCAGGGTGGGCGTCCCCTGCATGGCCGGTGTGCCGGCGCGCGGATTGCCGAAGACGATCACGGTGCGGGGCCGCAGCGGCATTTGCACGGCCTGGGCGGCGGCGGCGTGATCAATCTCGGTGAAGACCACCCAGCCCGCGTCGCGCACCGCGCGAGCAAAACGATCCAGCGTCTCCCGGACGGGATGCGCGCTGGGTTGCGTGACCAGGCCGGCGGGCTGCGCCGCGGCCGGAAGAATGAAGATCAGGCCAAGGAGGCCGGCGCGGAGGAGATGTTTCATGCGCCCCGTTTCGCCGGCATCGCGCCGAAGGTTACGCGGCCGCTCCCAATGCCTGGCAGAGGCGCTGGATCACCGCCCGCCACGGTGAGGGGACATCCGGCCCCTCGCCAGCCAGGCCCCATCGGCGCAGAGTAAGGCCATGTCCGACCTCCCGATCAGCCGCTTTCCCGTCCCCGCCCTCGACGCCATGCCGCCCGATATCCGCGAGCGGCTGCTCGCCGTGCAGGAAAAGGCGGGGTTCATCCCCAATGTCTTCCTGACGCTGGCGCATCGGCCCGAGGAATTCCGGGCCTTCATGGCCTATCACGACGTGCTGATGGACCGCCCGGGCCCGCTCACCAAGGCCGAGCGGGAGATGATCATCGTCGCCACCAGCAACGCCAACCAATGCCTCTATTGCGTTGTGGCGCATGGCGCGATCCTGAGGATCCGGGCGAAGAACCCGCTGCTCGCCGACCAGATCGCGGTGAATTACCGCAAGGCCGACATCACGCCGCGGCAGATGGCGATGCTGGATTTCGCCATGAAGGTCGCCTTCGAGGCCTATGCCGTGGCCGAGGCCGATTTCGCGACCCTGGCCGGGCATGGCCTTGATGCGGAGGCGGCCTGGGATATCGCCGCCATCGCCGGCTTCTTCGGCATGTCGAACCGCATGGCGAACATCACCAGCATGCGGCCCAACGCCGAGTTCTACACCATGGGGAGATAGGCGCGCCTCAGGCCCAGAGGCGCTCCCGCTGCAGGTTGGTGTAGAGGCCCGAGACGAACTCGCCATAGCCGTTGAAGAGCCGCGTCGGCACGCGCTCACCCGAGCCGAGCAGCCGCTCCGTCGCCTGGGACCAGCGGGGGTGCGCGACTTCCGGGTTCACATTGGCCCAGAAGCCATATTCGGAGGGCTGGATCTTGAACCAGAAATTCTCCGGCCGGCGATCCGTCAGCGTGATCCGCACCACCGACTTGCCCGACTTGAAGCCATACTTCCAGGGGAAGACCACGCGGAACGGGCCGCCATTCTGCGCCAGCAGCGGCTTGCCATACATGCCGACGGGCATGAAGGTCAGCTCATTCATCGCCTCCGCGATGGTGCAGCCCTCGACATGCGGCCAGGGATACCAACTCTGGCGCAGGCCCGGCATGACGGCGGGCAATTGGGCGGTGGTAAAGGAGACGTAGCGCGCATTGGCGGTCGGCTCGACCAGCTTCAGCAGCTCCGAGAGCTGGAAGCCGGTCCAGGGCACGGTCATCGCCCAGGCCTCGACGCAGCGCAGGCGATAGATGCGCTCCTCGATCGGCAGCAGGCGGATCAGGTCGTCCACGCCGAAGGTGGTGGGCTTCGCCACCATGCCGTCCACCTGGATGGTCCAGGGGCGCATGGGCATGCGGCTCGCTTCGCGCACGATGTTCTTGCTCGTGCCGAATTCGTAGAAGTTGTTGTAGGTGGTCGCCTCGCGCTCGGGCGTGATCTCACGCTCGGGGCGGTAGCGCAGGTTGCGCTGGGCCTCGGGCAGCGGCGGCACCACGCCCGCCGCCTGCTGCGCCAGCGCGACACCCGGCAGCAGCGCCGCCCCTGCACCCATCAGCGCGCGGCGGTTCAGCACCAGGGCCTCGGGCGTCACCTGGCTTTCGGGGATTTCATAACCACGGCGGCGGCGGATCAGCATGGGGATGGCTCCTTGGCAGGATGGCACCCCAGAGGGTGGGGATATGCCCCTCTTCGTCAAGCGCCCATCAAAGGTAACGCCTCAGGGCCAGTCGGGTGCCAGCACATGCAGCCCATTCACCTCGACGATCCGGTCCCGCCCCGGCCGCAGCCCGGCGCGGGCGAGCGCCAGGCTTTCCCCGTTGCGCAGCACATAGAGCACGCCCGGCTCGGGCCGCCCCTCCGCCAGCCGCGCCGCCACCTCGGCGCGCAGGGCCGCCACGCGGCGCCCGTCACTCCGCGCGAGGTAGATGGCATCGGTCGCCATGCGGTGATGCGCCGCGAAGACCGCGATTTCCTCCCAGGCCGGCCCCTGGTTGGCCGCGGGCACGGCGCGGATGGCGCGGTAGCGGGTCGCTGCCTCCGCCCAGAAGGGATCCGACAGGCGGAGCGGCAATTCGGCCGGCGTCGGCGGGAAAAGCCCGGCGAGCCTGACGATGCCTGGCCGCAGATCCGCCGCCTGGACCGCGAGCAGCGCGGCAAGCACAAGGCCCGACCAGCGCGGCCCGCAAAGCCGCACCAGCCCCGCGATGCCGCCCAGCAGGGCGGTATAGGCGATGGGCCAGAAGAACCGCTCCGAGGCACGCAGGGCGCCCATCCACTCCACCACCCGCTCCGGCAGGGGCAGGAGCGTGATCTGAGAGCCGCCCACCGAAGGCCGGTGCGTGATGGCGAAGGCCAGCATGGCCAGCAGCACGAGCAGCAGCGGCAGATGCCGCCAGCCGGGCCGCAGCCAGGCCAGGAAGGGCAGCAGCAGCAAGGCGCCGAGGCCCGGATAGCTGCCCGAGACCTCGGGGTGGTCGGGGTCCGGCAGGTCGGGCAGGAAGCGGCCCCAATAGGCAGGGTCGAAGGGTGCCAGCATGTCGAGCTGCTTCGCGCCGTAGGTGGTGCCGCCATGCCCCGCCCCCAGCAGGAAAAAGCCGGCGGCCCAGAGCCCGAGAAAGGCCGCACCCAGCGCCATCGCCGCCTCGGCCGCACCCCGCCGCCGCCACCAATCGGCCACCCAGAAGCCCAACACCATGGGCAGCAGGTAGGAGTGGATGAGCGAGGCGGCGAGCACCAGCGCCGTCCAGCGCCAGCGCCCCGCCCCCTCCAGCACGAAGCACAGCCCCCAGAGCAGCAGGAAATGCGCGCCGAGCGCGAAATGCCCGCCCAGGCGGTTGAGCAGCATGGGCTGCAGGACGAAGAACATGGCGCCCGCCAGGCGCGGCAGCGGCGCCTCGGTCCAGCGCCCGATCAGGCGCCAGGCGAGCCAGCCCTGCAGCGCACCGCAGGCCACCAGCCACAGGCCCCAATACTGGCCGATCTCCACCACGCCGCGGAGCGCCTTGAACAGGAAGGCCAGCAGCGGGATGGCATCGGCGTAGAAGACGGAGGAGGAGAGTTCCATCCCGAAATTCGGGCTGATGCCGGGCGGCACCCCCCAGGGCGCGTCGCGGAAGAAGGTCCAGCCCAGCCAGTACTGGACCGGGTCTGGCCCCAGCCGGCCGGAGAGCATCCACCCGGTATGCGAGGGCGGCACGATTCCCCACCCAAACACGCCGAGGATGACGCCCGCGCCCAACAGGGCAGCGGCCGCGGCGCCAATGAGGGCGGGGGGCGATGGGGCGGACAGGGGCTTTGTTTTCCCGGTGATGAACTCGGGAGGCAAGAAGCCTCAGTCCTGCGGCCAGATGATGGCGGCCGCGAGGCTGCGTGAGGCGATCAGCCCGGCCCTTCGGGCTGCAGGATGTCGTTCAGCGGCATCGGGGTCGTGCTGCCCATCACCTGGAAGGCCACGCTACCCTCATCCTCGCCATTCCAGGCGCGGCTCACGACGGCGCCGATCACGGGCAACCAGGAGGAATCGGCGAGCGACCTGCTGATATGCGCGACCAGCGTGCCGCGGTCGTCATGCAGGGCGGTCACGTGCCGGACCCAGACTCCCTCGCCCAGGCTCGATTCATCGTCCGGCGCCTCGCGCGTCAGGATGCGGAGCAGTTCGCGCACCCGGCCATCGGTGCGGGCCAGGCGGTCCAGCCGCCAGGGTTCCTCCCCGGCATTGTGGGCGGTCATGGTCGGATAGACTGGACGCAACGCGTGATTCCTCATCCCGGAGCGGCGGGCACCTGGTGGGCGGGCCCGCTTCGCAGATCAGGCGGAGGCCCGACACCGCCGGTTCATCCTGCATGGGATGGCAGCAACGGCAAGAAATTTCTTGGACGCGCAGGGGCGAAAGCGCCGCACGCGCCGTTCCAAATCAGCAACTTCCGAGACGACGTATCAAACGGCACACAGTTTCACACCATGTGACGCCCGGATCATCCCTTGGGATGCGGCCGGTCGCGGAAATAGGGGATGACCTCGCCCTGCATCTTCATGGTGAGCGGCAGCCCGTTGCGGCCCATCTGCTTGCCCATGACGAGTCGGACCCACCCCTCGCTCACGCAATACTCATCCACATTGGTGCGCTCGACGCCCTTGAAGATGATGCCCACGCCCCGCTCCAGGGCCTTGGCATCATGGAAGGGGCTCTTGGGATCGGCCGCGAGGCGATCGGGGGGCGTATCGGCGAGTTCTGCGTCGGACATGGCCGCTTCCTACCCCGGAACGGGGGAAATTGGCCAGCGGCGCAGCTTCCCATTATGTCTGACCGGACAACCTGAACCGGTGCCGTGACATGACCCGCTTCCGCAATGCCCCCGCCATCCGCAGCCCCCGCGGCCTGGACATCACCTGCCGCCAATGGACCACCGAGGCGGCCATGCGCATGCTGATGAACAACCTCGATGACGAGGTGGCCGAGCGCCCGGGCGAGCTGGTCGTCTATGGCGGCATCGGCCGCGCGGCGCGGGATTGGGACAGCTATGAGCGCATCGTGGCCGCCCTGAAGAAGCTCGAGGGCGACCAGACGCTGATGGTGCAGTCGGGCAAGCCGGTCGGCGTCTTCCGCACCCATGCCGATGCGCCGCGCGTGCTGATCGCCAATTCCAACCTGGTGCCGGCCTGGGCCAATTGGCAGCATTTCAACGAGCTCGATCGCAAGGGGCTCATGATGTACGGCCAGATGACGGCCGGCTCCTGGATCTATATTGGCAGCCAGGGGATCGTGCAGGGCACCTACGAGACCTTCGTCGAAGCGGGCCGCCAGCATTTCAACGGCTCGCTGGCCGGGCGCTGGATCCTGACGGGCGGCCTGGGCGGCATGGGTGGCGCGCAGCCGCTGGCGGGCGTCTTCGCCGGCGCCTCGGTGCTCGCCGTCGAATGCCAGCCCTCCAGCATCGAGAAGCGGCTGGAAACCAAATACCTCGATTACCGCGCCGATGACCTGGACACGGCGCTCGACATGATCCGCACCGCAACCGCGGAGAAGCGCGCGATCAGCGTGGGCCTGCTCGGCAATGCCGCAGAGATCTTCCCCGAACTCGTCCGCCGCGGCGTCGTGCCCGACATCGTGACCGACCAGACCAGCGCGCATGATCCCGGCAATGGCTACCTGCCCGCCGGCTGGACGCTGGCCGAATGGCAGCAGAAGCGCGAGACCGACCCGGCGGCCGTCTATGCCGCCGCCAAGCGCAGCATGGTGCAGCATGTGCAGGCCATGCTCGACTTCCAGAAGATGGGAGCGGCCGTGCTCGACTACGGCAACAACATCCGCCAGATGGCCAAGGACGAAGGCCTGGCCGACGCCTTCGACTTCCCGGGCTTCGTGCCGGCCTATATCCGCCCGCTCTTCTGCCGCGGCATCGGCCCCTTCCGCTGGGCCGCCCTCTCCGGCAACCCGGACGACATCGCAAAGACCGACGCCAAGGTGCGCGAGCTGATGCCGCACGACACGCACCTGCACCAATGGCTCGACATGGCGAAGCAGCGCATCGCCTTCCAGGGCCTGCCCGCGCGCATCTGCTGGGTCGGCCTCGGCGATCGCGACCGCATCGGCCTCGCCTTCAACGAGATGGTGGCGCGCGGCGAAATCGGCCCCGTCGTGATCGGCCGCGACCACCTGGACAGCGGCTCCGTCGCCAGCCCCAACCGCGAGACCGAGGCGATGATGGACGGCTCGGACGCCGTCTCCGACTGGCCGCTGCTCAATGCGCTGCTCAACACCGCCTCCGGCGCCACCTGGGTTTCGCTGCATCATGGCGGCGGCGTGGGCATGGGCTATTCGCAGCATTCGGGCATGGTCATCGTCTGCGACGGCACGCCCGATGCGGCGCGCCGCCTCTCCCGCGTGCTGTGGAACGACCCGGCGACGGGCGTCATGCGCCACGCCGATGCCGGCTACGACATCGCGCTCGACTGCGCGCGTGAGAAGGGCCTCGACCTGCCTGCCATCCTGAAATAGCCCGCCCCGGTGCAGGTCCTTTTCTTCCACCAGAACTTCCCGGGCCAGTACCGCCACCTTGCGGTGGCGATGGCCAAGCGGAAGGGCAACAAGGTCATCGGCCTCGGCCAGACCGACACTCCCGGCCTGCCCGGCATCACCCAGCTGCGCTACCGCCCGCCCGAGCCCGGAAAAACCACGCCGCATCCCTATCTGGTGCGCACCGAGGGCCATATCCGCCACGGCCAGGCGGCGGCCCGCGCCGCCCTCGAACTGCGCGCCAAGGGCTTCCGCCCCGACCTGATCTGCGCCCATCCCGGCTGGGGCGAGGGCCTCTTCCTCAAGGACGTCTTCCCCGATGCGAAGATGATCCTCTACTGGGAATACTACTTCCGCTCGACCGGCGGGGATATCGGCTTCGACCCGCCCGGCGTCGCGGTCAGCCTCGACGAAGCGGCACGAACCCGCGTGCAGAACACCATCCAGCTCATCCAGCTCGACGCCGCCGACTGGGGCGTCTCACCCACGCGCTGGCAATGGTCCCGCTACCCGGAATGGGCGCGAGACCGCATCTCCATCATCCATGAGGGGATCGACACCACCATCGCCTCGCCGCGCGGCCGCGCCACCATGACCCTGCCCGATGGCCGCACCCTGACGCCGGAGGACGAAGTCGCAAGCTTCGTCGCGCGCAACCTCGAACCCTATCGCGGCTTCCCGCAATTCATGCGCGCCCTGCCCAGCTTCCAGCAGATGCGCCCCAAGGCCCATGTGGTCGTCGTCGGCGGCGACGGCGTCTCCTACGGCCGCGCGCCCGCCGAGGGCGGCACCTGGCGCGAAGTGATGCTCCGCGAACTCGACGGCCGGCTCGACCTCAGCCGCATCCACTTCGTCGGCCGCGTCCCCTACCCCGACCTGCTGAGCCTGTTCCGCCTGACCCGCGCGCATCTTTATCTGACCTATCCCTTCGTCCTCTCCTGGTCGATGCTCGACGCCATGGCCTGCGGCGCCGCCATCCTCGGCTCCGCCACCGCCCCCGTCCAAGAGGTCATCGAGGACGGCGTGAACGGCCGCCTCGTGGATTTCTTCAACCACGACGCCATCGCCGAAGCCCTCGCCGCCATGCTGGCCGACCCCGCCGCACAAATCCCCCTCAAGGCCGCCGCACGACGCCACGCCGAAACCCATTACGACCTGCACAGCCACTGCCTGCCACGCCAGATGGCCCTCCTCGACGCCATCGCGAACGGCCACCCGGCGCCGGATTTCAACGCCTGAGCGCTGCGTGCCGCAGGTGAGGCTGGGAAGGGCGCTGCCCTTCCCAGACCCATCCCGCCAAGGGCCGAGAGGCCCTTGGAACCCAGGACGGGGCTTGTTGAGGGAGGGGGCGTCGAGGGCGCGAGCTTGATCGAGGGCGCTCGTGCCCCCTCCCTCAACAAGCCCAATTCTTGACGGAGTCCACGGGGCCCTGGCCCCTGGCGGGGTGAGGTTTGGAGAGGGGCGGAGCCCCTCTCCAACTCACGCGCGCACCCAGCGCCACCCTGCGCTCAGGCGGCGAATTCGGCGCGGATGGTGGCGTCGTGTTCGCCGAGGCGGGGGACGGGGCCGAATTCGCGCGGGCCGTCGCTGAAGCGGGCGGCGGGGGCGGCGAGTGGGATGGGGCCTTTTTCGGTCTCGACGGTGATGCGGCGGAGGGCCTTGTGGGTGGCGAGGCCGGCGACGTTGTTGACGAAGCCGTAGGCGGTGTTGGCGCGTGTGAGGCGTTCGACGCAGGCGTCGCGGTCGAGGGATTTGAAGACGCCGGCGATGTGGGCGTCCACCATCGGGCGTTGGGCGACGCGTTCGACGTTGATGCGGAAGCCTTCGCGTTCGGTGAGGGTTTTGTCATGCAGGAAGTGCTCGGCGAATTGCGCCCATTCGCGCTCGTTCTGGATGGAGATGAGGATGAGCGAGCCGTCCCGGGTTTCGAAGGCGCCATAGGGGCAGAGCGAGGGGTGGGCCAGGCCGATGCGCTGGGGTTCCTTGCCGGTGCCTTCGAGGTAGAGCAGCGGCACGTTCATCCAATCCGCCATGCCGTCGAAGAGGGAGACGCCGATCCCCTTGCCGCGGCCGGTGATGCCGCGCTCGATGAGGGCTTCGAGGACGGCGGCATGGGCGTTCATGCCGCAGGCGATGTCGCAGGCGGAGACGCCGACGCGGCCTGGCCCTTCGGGGCGGCCGGTGACGGAGGTGAGGCCGCTTTCGGCCTGGACGAGCAGGTCATAGGCCTTCATGCCGGCATATTCGCCGTCCTCGCCATAGCCGCTGATATCCACGGTGATGAGGCGCGGGTGCTTGGCGCGCAGTTCCGCGGAGCCGAAGCCGGCGCGCGCCATGGCGCCGGGGGCGAGGTTCTGGATGAAGACATCGGCGCGGGCGAGGAGACGCGCCAGCAGCGCCTTGTCCTCGGGCTGCTTGATGTCGAGGCGAAGGCTTTCCTTGCCGCGGTTGAGCCAGACGAAATAGGTGGAGAGGCCCTTGCAGGCCGCGTCATAGCCGCGGGCGAAATCGCCTTCCGCGCGCTCGATCTTGATGACGCGCGCACCGGCATCGGCAAGCTTCATCGAGCAGGTGGGCGCCGCCACCGCCTGCTCCATCGAGACCACCAGGAGGCCGGCCAAAGGCTTTCCGCTCACGTTTCTCAACCCTCTCGTTCCATTCGTGCCGCGCGGATGAAGGCGCCCCAGCGGGCGTGTTCGGCGCGGATCAGTGTGGCCGCCGCCGCCGGCCCGCGTTCCATGCCCTCGGGCGTGATCACGGAATCGGCGGCGAGGCTGCGGGCCAGCATCTCATCCCCGAGCGAGGCGTCCAAGGCCCGGGCCAGGGTCTCGATCACGGCGAAGGGCGTGCCGGCGCGAACGGCGAGCGCGTTCCAGATGGCAAGCTCCGGCATGGCGAGGCCGATCTCGGCGGCGGTCGGCACCGTTGCGATATCGGGCAGGCGCTGCGGGCCCAGCACGGCGATGGCGCGCGCGCCCAGATGCGTGGCGGGAATGGCGGTGATGGCCTGGTCCACCATGACATCCAGCAGCCCGGCCTGGAGGTCCTCCAGGGCCGGCCCGCCGCCGGGATAGGTGACGAGTTCGCCACCATCGCCCAGCGCGCGCATCAGCATGACGCCCCCCATGAAGAGCGTGCTGCCACGGCCCGCGCTGCCGATGGACAGGCGCCCCTGGCTCGCCTGGCGGCGCAGGCTGGGCATGTCGGTGATGCCGGAGAGGCCGCTCGCCAGCAGCACCATGGGGTTGGTGCCGATCAGCCCGACCGGTGCGAGGTCCGCCAGCGGGTCATAGGCGAGGCGCGGGAAGAGGTGCGGGTTGAAGGCGAAGAGGCCGGGATTGCCGATGACCAGCAGGCGCCCATCGGCGGGCGTGGCGAGTAGATGGCGGATGGCGACCTGGCCGCTTTCGCCCGCCATGTTCTCCACCGTCACGCTGGTGCCGAGATGCTGCGCGAGGCGGGGCGCCATGAGGCGGCCCAGCCGGTCCGTGGCGCCGCCCTGAGCGAAGGGGATCAGCAAGGTGACCGGCTCCGCGGCCCTGGCGAGGGGCGGCACGGCGAGGCCCGCAAGCATGGCGCGACGTGTCAAACGTGGCATGCTGGCCCTCCGCGCTTTCCGGGGTCGCTCAGCGGCCCCATATCATGACAAGATATTGCGACAAGACTGCCATTGCCGGGCAAAAAGGTTAAGCTTCCCGCATTGCCGGGACATCGCTCCCCGGAAGGGTGCTTTCACCCGCCGGGTCATGACCGAGGAACCACGACCATGCCCACGACGCATTGCCTGACGCCATGACCACCTCCTGGGGCGAGAAATACCGGGCCGCCAAGCCCGCGCGCATCACGGTGCTGGAAAAGCCCTTCGCCGGCATCCGCGAGGGGGCGCGGCTGTTCATCACCTCGCCCAAGGTGATTGACGCCTATCTGCGCGGCATCCCGCCCGGCAAGACGAAGGACGTGGCGGCCATGCGCGAGGCGCTGGCGAAGAAGAACAAGGCCGAGGCCACCTGCCCGACCTCGACCGCGATCTTCCTGCGCGTGGTCGCGGAATCGGCACTGGAGCGCGTGGCGGCGGGCGAATTGCCCAGCGCCGTCTCGCCCTTCTGGCGTGTGGTGGAGCCCGAGGGCGCGCTGGCGCAGAAACTCTCCTGCGGGCCGGCATTCATCGCGGCCCAGCGCGCGCTGGAAGCCGGCGACAAGCCTGTCAAAACCCCGAAGAAGAAGGCCGCGGCCGCATGATCACCCGCATTCCCGGCAAGGTCGCGAGCCGCAGCCGCGCCGTCATCCACAACGGCATCGTGACCACCGTCGCCACCTCGCCCGTGAAATCGGCCTCGATGCTGGAACAGGCGCGCGAGGCGCTGGCGGCGATTGACCGGAACCTGGCCGATGCGGGCACCAGCAAGGCCCGGATCATCACGGCGATGGTCTATCTGGCCGACATGTCCCGCAAGAATGAGCTGAACCAGGCCTGGGATGAGTGGGTGGACATGGCGAACGTGCCGCAACGCGCCTGCCTGGGTGTCACGCTGGAGGGGGCGGACCTGGTCGAGATCGTGGTGACGGCGGCGGTGTAGCGCCGCCCGGCCTCAATTCTGGTCGAATTCCAGCACGGCCTCCTGCTGGCCCGGCCTGCTTCCCTGGCCGGCCGCGCGCACACGCATGGCGTCCGTCTTGTGGCGCAGCAGCAGAAGGGCCACGCGGCGCAGGTCGGGCTCCGCGCCCACCGCACCGCCGGCGCCGGGCAGGACGAGCGGCACGCCCTCCCAGGCCAGCGTCAACCGGAGCACCGCATCAGTGTCCTCGATCCGCAGCCGGAGGGCGGGGCCTGCGGCGATCTCCTCCTCGGCGAGCAGCACAAATTCCTCCAGCGCGCCGCTCACCCGGTCCGCCACGGCGCGGCGCGTGCCCCATTGCTGCAAAGGCACCCGCGCGGCTTCGAGAAGCGCGGGCAGGCCCTGCTCCGGCCGCCATTCCAACACCGCCTCGCGCGCGAGGCCCAGGCGCAGCAGCGGCCCCAGGATCAGCGCGACGGCGAGGGCGAGCGCCAACGACGAGAAAGTGAGCGCCTGGACCGCGAAGGGCAGGCCGGCATAGAGCCCCGGGATCAACGCCCCCGACAGCCCGATCACGAAGCAGGTGCCCAGCAGCACGGTTCGCCGCGCATCGAGCAAGCGCTGCGTGATGGTCACGAAGCCCGAAGCCATGATGAAGGCCGAGACGTAAAGCAGCGCCGCACCCAGCACGCCCTGCGGGATGACCAGCATCCAGGAGCCGGCCACCGGAATGAAGGCCAGCACCACCCAGAAGCCGCCCGCGGCCAGGCCCACGATGCGCGAGCGCACGCCCGAAGCGACGGCGAGGCCCACGCTGCCCGTGTAGCTGTTCATGCCCGGCAGCCCCATCAGCCCGGCCAGGGCGGTGCCCATGCCATCGGCCAGCACGCCGCCGCGGATGCTGCGCAGGTCCGGACGGGTCCAATGGGGGTCCTCGGCGCGCTGTGCGGCGATGATGTCGCCCATGCAGCGCACCAGGCTCGCCAGGGCGCCGAGGACGAAGCCGGGCAGCAGCGCCCAATTGAAGCTGGGCAGGATGGGCGGTCCATCCAGCAGGCTCACCCCGGCCACCGCCGGCGCCGCCGGCGCGTGGCCCAGGGCCAGCGAAACCGTCGTGCCCACCACGAGCCCGATCAGGACGGCCAGCGGCCGCCAGCGCGGCGGCCCCCAGATGGCGAGCGCCACGATGAGCGCGAAGCTGCTGATGCCGATGGTGCGGTCCAGCCCCAGCGCGGGCTCCGCCGGCGAACCCACGGCGATCAGCCGCACGGCCAAGATGCCCAGCGCCAGCCCCACCAGCAGCACGATCAGGCCGATGATCTCGTTGGGCACCTGGTTGCGCAGCCGCCGCACGAAGGGCGAGAGCGCCATCTGGGTGAGGCCGGCCACGATCGTCATGCCAGCGACGTCACCGAGGCCGCTTTGCGCTGCCACGACGATGGCGAGCGGCAGGTAGATCGCCGTGAAGATGCCGCAGATGAGATAGCCAGAGCCGATGCCCCAGCGCCCCCAGCATTGCAGCAAGGTGGCGAGGCCCATGGCCAGCATGGACCATTGCAGGATGGCGGCCTTCAGGGCGGCATCGGCGCCAGCGGCATCCGCCACCAGCAGCGGGAAGCCGAGCGTGACGGCGGCAAGCCCCGCCTGCTGCAAGGCCGAGGCGGCCAGCAGCGGCAGCGGGGGTGTCTGATGCAGGCGCCAGGTGGTGGGCGCGCCTGCCGCGGACATCAGTAGCTCCGCGGCATGCCGAGAACATGCTCGCCGATATAGCTCAGGATCAGGTTCGTGCTGATCGGCGCCACCTGATAGAGCCGCGCCTCGCGGAACTTGCGCTCCACGTCATATTCCTCGGCGAAGCCGAAGCCGCCATGCGTCTGCACGCAAGCTTCCGCAGCGGCCCAGGCGGCGTCGGCCGCCAGCATCTTGGCGGTGTTGGCTTCCTCGCCGCAGGGCAGGCCCGCCTCGAACTTCTCGAGGCCCTTGTGCAGCAGGGCTTCCGCCGCGCGCATCTGCGCATAGGCCTTGGCGATGGGGAATTGCACGCCCTGGTTCTGCCCGATGGGACGGCCGAACAGCACGCGCTCCTTCGCATAGGCCACCGAGCGGTTGGTGAACCACTTGGCGTCGCCGATGCTCTCGCTGGCGATCAGCAGGCGCTCGGCATTCATGCCGTCCAGGATGTAGCGGAAGCCGCGGCCCTCGACGCCGACGAGGTTCTCAGCCGGAACCTCCATGTTGTCGAAGAAGACCTCGCAGGAATTGTGGTTCATCATCGTGCGGATGGGGCGGATGGTGAGGCCCTTCGCCGTGCGCATGTCCACGATGAAGGTGGAGAGGCCCTCGGTCTTCTTGGCCACCTGGTCCTTGGGCGTGGTGCGGGCCAGCAGCAGCATGAGGTCGCTGTGCTCGGCGCGGCTGGTCCAGATTTTCTGGCCGTTCACGACGTAGGTGTCGTTGCCCTTCCTCACGGCGGTGGTGCGCAGGTTGGTGGTGTCCGTGCCGCTGGTCGGCTCGGTCACGCCGAAGGCCTGCAGGCGGAGCGATCCCTCGGCGATGCCGGGCAGATAGCGCTGCTTCTGCTCGGGGCTGCCATGCTTGAGGATGGTGCCCATGATGTACATCTGCGCGTGGCAGGCGGCACCGTTGCAGCCCTCGGCGTGGATGGTCTCCAGGATCGCGGCGGCGGCCGAGAGCGGCAGGCCGGCGCCACCGAATTCCTCGGGGATGAGCGCGCCGAGATAGCCGGCCTCGGTCAGGGCGGTCACGAATTCCGTGGGGTAGCCGCGACGGGCGTCCAGCTCACGCCAGTATTCGCCGGGGAAGCGGGCGCAGAGCTTGCGCACCTCCTCGCGGATTTCCGCATGCGGGTCAGATGCGATCAGGGCTTGGTCCATGGGGCGTCTCCTTGCCCCCCGGATTAGGCCCCGATCCGGGCCAGGGCAAGGCTACCAGCCGAGATCCCCCTCGCCTTTCGCGCGCTCCACATTCTCGGCGAAGGCGGCGAGGTCGCGGGTGAAGATCGCGGTGCACCACTCGATCTTGTTCACGGGGCCAGGGCCGTAGAAATCAATGCGGTGGAAGCCCTGCTCCCGCAGCTGGCGATAGGCGGCGTTGTACTGCCAGCGATCGGCATTGTCGAAGACCAGGAAGCCATCGGGCTTGAGGTGGCGGGGCGCCAGCCAGGCGGCGAAGCAACGCGCCATGCCATCCACCACGATGACGTCGAAGGGCTCGGGCCCATGCGCCTCGATCTCGGTGGCGTAGGCCGCGAAATCCTCGGTGATCAGCCCGTGCATCACGTTGTGGCCGTCATCATGGCTGAGCGGCAATTCAGGTGTGGTGGCGAGGAAGCGCTTGAGCAGGGCGCGGCGCTTGGGCGGTGTCGGCGCGCCACGTTCGCGCGTGATGACTTGCAGGTGCGCGGGCCCGGCGGCGGAAACACGCGTGGCCCAGCCGGCATCGTGCTCGACGCTGATCACCTCCCGCACCTGCCCCGCCCACCAGAGCGAGGAGCCGCCGCAACCATATTCGAAGACGCGGAATTCGGGCCGCACGAGGCGCGCGAGCTGCCGCAGCGCCGGATAGGTAATGTAGGGCACATAGCCCGCATGGTCGCGCGGCGTGCCGTCCAGGCTGGCGAACCAGCCCAGGCGGTCGAGATAGCCGCGGGCGAAGTGATAGACGGTCTCGTTCACCGCCGCGTGATGCTGGATGCTCATCCTGGGCTCCGTTCTCGGGCCCAGGGATAGGCGGGAAAGCTTAACCGGAGGTGAGGATCAATCGGCTTTCGCGCCCGAAAGCCGCACCACCTCGCCCCAGCGCGCCATGTCCTCGCGCATGAATTGCCCGAATTCAGCGCGGCTGGTCGGCGTGGGCTCGGCGCCGCCGGCGCGGATGCGCTCCATGATGGCGGGCTCGTTCAGCACGCGCACGGCCAGGCGGTTCATCGCCTCCAGCACCGGCTCGGGCGTGCGCATGGGGGCGACGAGGCCGAACCAGGCGCGCACATCGAAGCCCGGCGCCACTGTCTCGGCGATGGTGGGGATCTCGGGCGTGCTCGGCCAGCGCGCCGGCGTGGTGACGGCGAGCAGGCGCAGCTTCCCCTCGCGCACATGCGGCATGTAGAGCGGCATGTTGTCGATCACCATGTTCACCTGGCCGCCCAGGAAATCAGGGATGAGCGGGGCCGAGCCGCGATAGGGCACATGGACGATGTCCGTGCCCGTCCGCAGCTTGAAATACTCCAGCGTGACATGACCCGAAGTGCCATTGCCGGGCGAGCCGCAATTGAGCCGCCCGGGCTCCGCCTTGGCCAGCGCCACCAGCTCCTCGATCGTGTTCGCGCGCACCGAGGGGTGCACGAAGACGCCATTGGCAACGACGGAGATCATCGAGACGGGCGCGATGTCGCGCAGCACGTCATACTGGATCTGGCCAGCCCGCAGCGCGGCACCCGCCGTCATCGAGATCGAGGTGGACATGAAGCTGTGCCCGTCCTCGGTGCGGGCGAGCAGCTCATTGGCGAGCGTGCCGCCGCCGCCCACCCGGTTCTCCACCACCACCGGCTGGCCAAGCAGCGCCGCGAAGCGGTCGGAGAGCAGGCGCGCATAGACATCGGGCAGGCCCCCCGGCGGGAAGCCCACGATCATCCGGATCGGCCGGCCGGGCCAGCCGGGCACGCCGGTGCCCTGGGCGCGCGCGGCCAGGGGCAAGAGGGCGGGTGCCGCCAGCAGAATACGCCTTGGGAAGTTCATGCATCCGTCTCCGCCATTCTGGCGGAGCGGATCATGGCATGCGGCGCGCGAAAAACCCGCCTTAATCCGCCTGCACGCGGAATTCCCGCACCAGGCCACCCCATTGCGCGATCTGCCGCTCGAGGAAGGGGCCGAGCACGGTCTTGTCGCCCAGCACCACCCGGGCCTGCTGGGTTTCCGTCATAGTGCGCGTCACCCGCTCCTCCTGGAAGGACTCCTTGAGGGCCGTGAACATGCGCGCCTGGATGGCGTCGGGCGTGCCATGCGGCGCGAAAACACCCCACCAGGCTTCGGCCTCCAGCCCGGCAAAGCCGCCCTCGATGGCCGTCGGCACCTGGGAGAGTGCTGGCAGCCGCTCGGGGCCGAACTGCACGATGGGGCGCAGCGTGCCGCCCGCGATGTGCGGCGCCACGACGGCGGCGCTGCCGATCATCATCTCGACATGCCCGGCCACCGTGTCATTCACCGCAAGCCCGCCGCCGCGATAGGGCAGATGCGCCATGCGGATGCCGGCGCGGGAACCGAGCAGGATCATCGTCAGGTGGCCGATCGTGCCATTGCCGGTGCTGCCGTAATTCACCGCCTCGGGCCGCGCGCGGGCGGCGGCGACGACATCGGCGAGGCTGCGATAGGGCTTGTCCGGCCGCGTCGCGATCACATAGGGCGCGCCGCCGATCAGCATGACGGGATCGAGGTCCCGCGTCAGGTTGAAGGGCAGGTTGGGCAGCAGGGCGGGGAGCGTCGCGTGGCTGTCGAAGGTCAGCAGCCAGGTCTGGCCATCGGGCCGTGCCGTCGCCACCGCCTGGGTGCCGAGCGAGCCCGCGGCGCCGCTGCGGTTTTCCACCACCACCGGCACGCCCAGGCGCTGCGAGAGGCCGGGTGCGGCGAGCCGCGCCACCGCATCCGTACTGCCGCCGGGCGCGAAGGGCACGACGATGCGGATGCTGCCCGAGGGCCAAGTTTGCGCGGCCGCGATGGCGGGCGCGGCAAGGACGGCGCCCAGCGTGGCGCGGCGTGTGATGCGGATCATGTTTCTCTCCCGTGTTAGTCCAGTCGGGCGCCGGTGGCCGCCACGATGGGCCGCCACTTCGCCTGTTCGGCCGCGATGTAGGCGCGGCTTTGCTCAGGCGACAAGCGCCCGCCCACCTCGAAGCCCGCCGCCTCCAGCTCCGCGCGGAACTCGGCGACCGCGAGCGTTGCGGTGATGGCCGCCGCCAGCCGCGCACGGATCGGCTCGGGCGTGCCCGCGGGCAGCATGACGGCGAGCCACACCGCGGCCTCGAAGCCGCTGAGGCCCAGCGCCTCGGCCTCGGCCATGCGCAGCGCCGAGGCGACGGGGACGAGAAAATAGCCTTCGGCCATGGATGCGTGTCCTCCGGGACTTCGTTGCGGGAAGGGTAACGCATCGCCGGTGCGGGCGGGAGAGTGCGGATTGATCCGGCGCAAGGCGACGGACGCCGAAGTGCGCTATGACTGGCCAACCGCCCACGCGCCCGCCCGTTGATGCCAAGGGCGCGCAAGCCGCGGAACGCCGGAAGGACACTGACGCATGAAATCCAAGGACCTCATGACCACCAATCCCGTGGTCATCTCACCCGACACGCCGGTTGCGGCAGTCGCTGAACTGCTCGCCGCGCGCGGCATCTCCGCGGTGCCCGTGGTGGATGCCGAGGGCGTGCCCCAGGGCATCGTCACGGAGGGCGACCTGATCCGCCGCCTGGCCGATCGCCCGCCCGGCCCGCTCGGCTGGTTCCTGCAGCTCTTCTCGAGCTCCGAACCGCTGGTGGAGCGCTTCGCCAAGGCCCATGGCAAGACCGCGCGGGACGTGATGACCAAGCAGCTGGTCACGGTCAGCGAGACCGAGACGGCCGAGCGCATCGCGCAGCTCATGGAGCAGAACCACATCCGCCGCGTGCTGGTGGTGAAGGGCAACCACCTGGTCGGCATCGTCAGCCGCGCCGACCTGCTGCGCGCCATCCTGCGCGGCGAGGTGACGCCGCAGGAGACGCATGACGACCACGCCATCCAGCTGGCGCTGGTCAAGGCGATGCGCGCCCAGCCCTGGGTGGATACCTACTGGGTCTATCCCTCCGTGAAGGCCGGAACCGTGACCTTCCACGGCTATGCCCGCAACGACACGATGCGCCAGGGCCTCGCCATCATGGCGCGCGAGATCCCGGGGGTGACGGCGGTGCAGGACCAGATGGCGCCCATGCCGCTGATCCTGCGGGCGAGCTTCTAGAGCATGATCCGCTGAGGTGGAATCACCGAAGCGGTGAATCATCCTCTCAGCAACGGCTAGGCCCTGATCCGCGCGTCTATCAGCGCGGATCAGGGCCTAGGGCCACCATTCCCAAAGGCGCATGCCGCCCCATATCACCGGCTGGCGCGACATGGGGCGAGACATGCAGGACGATACAACAGAGCAGCGCGAGGTGACGATCGCCGGCAAGTTCCTGGGCCTCGGGATTGTCGGCTGCACCGTCATCTATTGCATCTTCCTGGAGAAGTTCGGCACGCCGGAGGCGCAGGCGAACATGCTCTGGTATCTGCTCGGTGCGCTCGCGGCGGGCGTCATCATCCCGCTGCTCTTCTGCCGGCGTCCGCTGCGCTAATCCCGGGGCTGATCCAGGCGCGCGGCGCCTAAAGCGCCGCCCCCTGGATCACATTGCCGAAGCGCACCCAGCCCGTGCCATTCCAGCGTTGCAGCTGCATTTGCCGGATCACGTTGAAGTTGTTGGGCTGGCTCTGCACCTTCACGCCGGGCAGCAGGGTGGCCACGTCCATGGGCGCGATGTTCGTCGCCTGGCGCATGACGTTCTCGCGCGAGAAGTCGTTGCCGCATTGGCGCAGCACCTGGATCATGGTGGTCCCCACGCCATAGCCGTAGGTGAAGTTGTTGTCCGTCAGGTCGCCGCCCGGGACGAAGCGCTGCATGAAGCCGCGCCACTCATTCATGCCGGCATCATTGGCCCACGCCGGGTCGCTCTGGTCCTTGCGATAGTCGGAGGTGATGAGGCCCACGCCGCGCTCCGGCCCCGCCGGCTGCATCACGGCGCCGACCGAGACCGAGACATTCGTCATGAACATCATCGGCCGCCAGCCGATGTCATGCACGCGGCGGATCGCCTGGGCGGCGAAGCGCGGGATGATCCCGCAGATCAACACATCGGCGCCGCTCGCCTGGAGCTGGACGATCTGGCTGTCCACCGTCGGGTCCGTCGCCTCGTTGGTGGCGGTGCGGACCATGGAATCGAAGCGCGGCCCCAGCACGTCGCGCACGCCGTTCAGATAGTCCCGGCCGAAATCATCATTCTGGTAGAGCAGCGCGATCTTCGCATTGGGGCGCGTTTCCAGCACGTGCTTCGCGTAGATCTGCGCCTCGACGCGGTAGCTGGGCTGCCAGCCGATGGTCCAGGGAAACTCGCGCGGATTGGCCCATTTGTCGGCGCCGGTCGCGAGAAACAGATGCGGCACGCGGCGCTGGTTCACGTAGCGGTGCACGGCATTGTTGGTGGGCGTGCCGAGCTGGTTGAACAGGAAGGCGACGCGATCCTGCTCGACCAGGCGGCGCGTCTGCTCCAGCGTGCGCGGCGGCGAATAGGCGTCGTCATAGACGGTGAAGTTGACCCGCCGGCCACCCACGCCGCCCTCCTCGTTCAGCCGGCGGAACATGGCGGCGAGGCAGGTGGAGATCACCGAATAGGCCGAGGCCGGCCCCGAGAGCGAATTGGTGCTGCCGATGCGGAGCTCGGTGGCCGTCACACCCGGCGCTTCCTGCGCGGGGGCGATATTGGGCGCGGCCAAGGTGGCGCCGGAGCCGATGAGGATGCTGCGACGGGTGGTGCTCATGTGGGTTCCCTCCCAGGAATGACGCGTTTCTTGGTGGTGAGGCGGCGGACCAGCCCGGCCACGCCGTCCGGCAGGACAAACAGGAACAGGATGAGGATGGCGCCGTAGATGACGCCCGGTGCCGAACGGCTGATGGCCTCGGCCAGGTTCGGGACAAACAGCACAAACAGCCCGCCGAAGACGGAGCCGAGAATGGAACCCACACCGCCCACCACCATGCCGACAAACAGGCTGATGGAGAGGATGAAGGTGAAGCTGTCGGGGGCCACGAACTCCACCACGGCCGCCGAGAGCGAGCCCGCCATGCCGGTCACGATAGCACTCACGGCAAAGGTGCGCGTCTTGATGCTGGCGAGGTCCATGCCCATCGCCTCGGCCGCGGTGGGGTTGTCACGCACGGCCATCATGGCGCGCCCGATGCGCCCGCGCAGCAGGTTCGCCGTCAGCAGGTAGCAGACGCCGGCCACCAGCAGCGCCACCAGGTACATGTACTGGTCGGGCGAGAGCTTCAGCCATTCGGGCGCCTCGGGCTTCAGCAGGAAGAGGCCCTGCACGCCGCCCGTCCAGGCCTCCACCGCCTTGTGCTTGAGGATCTGCGGCACGGCCACGGCCAGCGCGAAGGTGGTGAGCGCGAGATACAGCCCGCCCAGGCGCAGCGCCGGGAAGCCGACACCCCATCCCACCGCGCCGCACACCACGGCCGAGACCGGCAGCGTCGCCCAAAAGGACCAGTCGAGCAGCGACATCGGGATCGCGGTCGCATAGGCGCCGACCGCGAAGAAGGCGCCATGCCCGAGCGAGATCTGGCCATTATAGCCGGTGACGATGTTCAGCCCGAGCACGGCCAGCGCCATGATGACGGCGAGGGTGAGCTGGAACAGGTGGAAGCTCTCCAGCACCCAGAGTGGTGCCAGGGCAAGGGCAAGTCCGCCAGCGATCAGCAAGGGCTTCATGCGCTCAGACCCGGCTGAAGACGACGCGGCCAAACAGCCCCGAGGGCCGCACGACCAGCACGCCGATGATGATGATCAGCGCCACCGTCAGCTTGAGTTCCGTCCCCACCACATAGGCGCCGGCCAGGTTCTCCAGCACGCCCACCATGAAGCCGCCGATGACCGCGCCCGTGGGGTTATCAATGCCCCCCAGCAGCGCGCCTGCGAAAGCGTAGAGCAGGATGCCCAGCATCATGTTGGGGTCGAGGAAGACGGCCGGTGCCACCATCATCCCCGCGACCGACCCGATGGCCGCCGCCAGCCCCCAGCCCAGCGCCAGCATCCAGCCCACACGGATGCCCACGAGCCGCGCCGAGCGCGGGTTATAGGCGGCCGCCCGCATGGCGAGGCCGAGCGAGGTGTGCGCGAAGAACAGGTAGACCAGGATCAGCACCGCCAGCGTCACCGCCGTGCTGCCGAGTTCATGCGCGGAGACAAGCCCGCCAAACAGCAGCCCATCGCTCTGGAAGGGCGTCGGGAAGGCCTTGGTGGTGTGGCCGAAGATCCAGCCCGTGGCATTGCTGATGATGAGCAGCATGCCGATGAAGACGCCCACATGCGTCAGCACCGGCGCATTCTGCACCGGCCGCATCAGGATGCGTTCCACCAGCGCGCCGATCACGAAGGAGACGACGAGTGTGGCGAAGAAGGCCACCCAATAGGGCAGCCCGGCCTGGATCATGGTGAGCGCGATGAAGGTGGAGAGGGTCGCCATCTCCCCTTGCGCGAAATTCACGTGATGCGTCGCCTGGTAGATCATGACCAAAGCGAGTGCCACCGAGGCGTAGATCCCGCCTGTCGCGATGCCGGCAATCAGCTGATGGGCGAAACCGTCCATGCTCAATACCCCAGATAGGCGCGGCGGATGGCCTCATCCTGCCGGATTTCGGCGGCGGGGCCGGAGGTGACGATGTGCCCCGTCTCGATCAGGTAGGCGCGGTCGGCCAGTTCGAGGGCCAGGTTGGCGTTCTGCTCGACCAGCAGGATGCCCACACCGCTCTCCTCGCGGATGCGCCGCATGATGCCGAAGATTTCCTGCACGATCAGCGGCGCGAGGCCAAAGGAGGGCTCGTCCAGCAGAAGCAGCTTGGGCCGCATCAGCAGCGCGCGGGCGATGGCCAGCATCTGCTGCTCGCCGCCTGAGAGCGTGCCGGCCTGCTGCTTCCAACGCTGTTTCAGGCGCGGGAACCATTCCCACATGCGCTCGAAATCCGCCTGCACCTGGGCGTCGCGCCGTGTATAGGCGCCCAGCTTGAAATTCTCCTCCACGGTGAGCTCCATGAAGGTGCCGCGGCCATCGGGCACATGGGCCACGCCCAGCCGCGCGATCTCCTCCGTCGCCATGCCGGTGATGCGCTGCCCGTTGAACAGCACATCGCCCTCGGTGCGGATCATGCCGCAGACGGCGCGCAGCGTCGTCGTCTTGCCCGCGCCATTGGCACCGAGCAGCGCCGTCACGCTGCCCTCCTCCACGACGAGATCCAGGCCGTGCAGCACCTGGATCGGGCCGTAGCCACCGCGCAGCCTCCTGAGCTCAAGCAGCATGCGCGTCATGCCCGTCGCCCAGATAGGCCCGGATCACCTCCGGGCTGGTGCGCACCTCATGCGGCGTTCCGTCGGCGATTTTCTTGCCGAAATCGAGTGCCACCACCTTGTCCGAGACGCGCATGACCAGGCTCATGTGATGCTCGACCAGCAGGATGCTCAGGTCGAAGCTGGCCCGCACCTGCTCCAGCAGCCGCGCGAGTTCATCCACCTCGCCATGGTTCAGCCCGCCCGCCGGCTCGTCCAGCAGCAGCAGGCGGGGTTGGGAGATCAGCGCGCGCGCCATCTCGACGCGCTTCTGCGTGCCGAAGGGCAGGTCCGCCACCGGCACATCCGCCACATCCTCCAGCGCCAAAAGGCCGAGCAATTCCTCCGCGCGGCGGGCCGCCACGCGGTCCTCCTTGCGCGCGCCGGGCAGGCGCAGCGCATGCGCCAGGAAACCGGCGCGCCCTTGGGAATGGGCGCCCGCCAGCACATTCTCCCGCACCGACATGCTGCGGAACAGCGCCAGGTTCTGGAAGGTCCGGCCCAGGCCCAGCGGCGCCATCGCATGGCGCGGCAGGCCCGTGGTGTTGGTGCCGGCGAAGGTGACGCTGCCCTCGCTCGGCCGGTAGATCCCGCTGATGATGTTGAAGAGCGTGGTCTTGCCCGCGCCATTGGGGCCGATCAGCCCGCAGATCTGGCGCTCCTCCACGGCGAAGGACACGCCGGCGACGGCCGTGACGCCGCCGAAGCGCATCACGACATCGCGCACCTCAAGCAGCGCCAAGCGCCGCCCCTGCCCAGGTGGGACCCATCTTCTCCTCCCTCGGCCGCTCCGCAGCCGTTGCGTTCTTCAGGCGATTGCAGCCCGAAAAGCGGCGCGCCCGCAAGGAGAATTCACGCGGCGCGAACAGCCTCGGGCAGGATGCCACCCATGGCGCGGGTGAGTGCGGCCGCTGCCTCCCGCACACGCGGGCCCATGGCCGCGACCTTCGCATCATCCATGCGCACGGTCGGGCCCGAGATGGAGACGCCCCCCACCGGCTCGCCGAATTCGTTGAACACCGCCGCCGCCACGCAGCGCATGCCGAGGTTGCGCTCCTCGTCATCCACCGAAAAGCCGCGCGCGCGGATGCCCAGCAGGTCCGCCGCCAGGCTCGCGCGCGTCGCATGGGTCTTGGCCGTGAAGATTTCGAGCGGCAGGCGCTTCAGCATCGCGTCGCGCTGGCGGGGCTCGGTGAAGGCGAGGATGGCCTTGCCGATGCCGGACGCATGGAGCGGGCTGCGCGTGCCAGGGCGGAAGAACGCACGGATGGCTTCGTGCGTCTCCACCTGGCTTACAAAGACCACGCAATCCTCGTCGGCCAGGGCCAGGTTCGCGGTCTCGCCCGATTCCAGCATCAGGTCCTGGATGATGGCGCGGCCCTGCTCGGCCAGCTTGCGGCGGCGGAGGAAGCCCGCCCCCATGCGGAAGGTCTCGATGCCGATGAACCAGAGCTGGTCGGCCTCGTTGAACTCCACCATGCCGTGCGTCTGCAACGTGGTGAGCATGCGATAGGCGGTCGAGGCCGCGATGGCGGATTGCTGCGAGATCTCGGTCAGCGAGAGGCCATTGCCGGCGGCGAGCAGCTTCATCAGCGCGATGGCGCGGTCGAGCGACTGGACGGAGGTGGCTTCGGCGGGCTGGGCGGTGCCGCGCGGCCGCCCGCGGGAGCGCTTTTCGGCGGGGGGCTTTGCCAGAACCTCGGAAATATTTTTTGCCATTTGGAAACCTCCCGTCGAATGGAAAACCACAAACGACGCCAAGTCAGTCGTTTAGACAGATTTTTCCGCACTGCAAAATAATATTTTGAAAAAATTGCACCAAAACGCGCCACCTGTCATTCAGCGTTTGTCGCAACGACCTCGCAGGGGAAGAAGTCATGGCCAAGATGCGCGCAGTGGATGCAGCGGTTCTCGTGCTGGAAAAGGAAGGCATGGATTGCGCCTTCGGCGTCCCCGGGGCCGCGATCAACCCCTTCTACAATGCGATGAAGAAGCACGGGAAAATGCGCCACATCCTGGCGCGCCACGTGGAAGGCGCATCGCACATGGCCGAGGGCTATACGCGCGCCAAGCACGGCAATATCGGGCTGTGCATCGGCACCTCCGGCCCCGCCGGCACCGACATGATCACCGGCCTCTACTCCGCCCAGGCCGACAGCATCCCCATCCTCTGCGTGACTGGCCAGGCGCCCCGCGCCAAGTTGCAGAAGGAGGATTTCCAGGCGGTGGACATCGCCGCGATCGCGGCACCCGTGACCAAGTGGGCCGTGACGGTGATGGAGCCCTACCTCGTCCCCATGGCCTTCCAGAAGGCCTTTCATCTCATGCGCTCCGGCCGCCCCGGCCCGGTCCTCATTGACCTTCCCGTGGATGTGCAGGTGGCCGAGATCGAATTCGACATCGAGACCTACACCTCGCTGCCCGTCTACAAGCCCGCCGCCAGCCGCGCCCAGATCGAGAAGGCGCTGACCATGCTGAACGAGGCGGAGCGCCCGCTCATCGTCGCCGGCGGCGGCATCATCAATGCCGATGCCAGCGCCGAGCTGGTGGAATTCGCCGAGATCACCGGCATCCCCGTGATCCCGACCCTGATGGGCTGGGGCACCATCCCCGATGATCATGACCTGATGGCCGGGATGTGCGGCCTGCAAACGAGCCACCGCTACGGCAATGCCAATATGCTCGCCGCCGACTTCGTGCTGGGCATCGGCAATCGCTGGGCGAACCGCCAGACCGGCAGCATCGAGAAGTTCACCGCCGGCCGGAAGTTCGTGCATGTGGACATCGAGGGCACGCAGATCGGCCGCGTCTTCGCACCCGATTACGGCATCGTCTCCGATGCGCTGGCGGCACTCGACCTCTTCGTGAAGGTGGCGATCGAGTGGAAGACGGCCGGCAAGCTGCGCGACCGTTCCGCCTGGGCCGCCGAGTGTCTCGCGCGCAAGCGCTCCATGCTGCGCGAGACGCATTACGACCAGGTGCCGCTCAAGCCGCAGCGCGTCTACCAGGAGATGAACGAGGCCTTCGGGCGTGACACCTGCTACGTCACCACCATCGGCATCAGCCAGATCGCGGGCGCGCAGCACCTGCGCGTCTACAACCCCCGCAACTGGATCAATTGCGGCCAGGCCGGCCCGCTGGGCTGGACGCTGCCGGCGGCACTCGGCGTGCGCGCGGCGGACCCCACGAAGGAGATCGTGGCGCTCTCGGGCGATTACGACTTCCAGTTCCTGATCGAGGAGCTGGCCGTCGGCGCCCAGCACAAGCTGCCCTACCTGCATGTGGTGGTGAACAACTCCTATCTCGGCCTCATCCGCCAGGCGCAGCGCGGCTTCGAGATGGATTTCGAGGTCTCGCTCTCCTTCGAGAACATCAACATGGAGCATGACGAGGCCCTCTCGGGCTACGGCGTGGACCATGTGGCGGTGGCCGAGGGCCTGGGCTGCAAGGCCATCCGCGTCCGCAGCCCGAACGAGTTCAAGCAGGCCTTCGCCGATGCCAAGGCGCTGATGGCCGAGCACCAGGTGCCGGTCGTGATCGAGTTCATCCTGGAGAAGGTGACGAACATCCCGATGGGCACCGAGATTGACGCGGTGAACGAGTTCGGTGGCGCGCTGGATGTCACGCCGGCGGAGAAGGAACTCGCGCCGGCGAAGTAGTCACCCGCAACAGGTCGAGGGCACGCTTTCCCTCGACCTTTCCAGGCGGGGTGATAGGCTTCCCCACACGCGCACACCCATGATGCGCGACCCCAGGGAGCCTTCATGCGCCGTCTCTTCCTCGCCGCCTTTCTCGCTGCCGCCCTGGCCCCGCCCGCCTGGGCCTGGCCTGACCGGCCCGTCACGATCATCGCGCCCTTCGGCCCCGGCACCTCGGTGGACATCGTGGCGCGCATCCTGGCACCCAGGCTGCAAGCCGCCTGGGGCCAGCCGGTGGTCGTCACCAATGTCACCGGCTCGGCCGGCACCATCGGCGTGGATCGCGCAGTGCGCGCGACCGATGGGCACACCCTGCTCCTTTCGGCGGATGCCGCCATCGTGGTTCGCGTCAGCATGGCTCCGCGCCCGCCCTATGATCCGCGGCGGGACCTTGCTCCGATCACGCTGATTGGCCGGACGCCCAACATCCTCGTCGTCTCGAACAGCCTGCCGGCGCAGAACCTGGCCGAGCTTGTGGCGCTGGCCCGGACGCGCCCGGGCACGCTGACCTTTGGCCATGCCGGAAATGGCACCTCCCAGCATATCGGCGGCGAGATGCTGGCGCAGATGGCGGGCGTGGAATTGACCGGCGTCGCCTATAACGAGCCCGCCGCGCAGATCCAGGATGTGCTGACGGGCCGCGTCACCATGTCCTTCCAGAGCGGTGTCGTGGCGCTGCCGCGGCTGCGTGACAATGCGTGGCGCGCGCTGGCCGTTTCCTCGCCCGCGCGCATGCAGGCCGCACCCGAGCTGCCGACGGTGGCCGAGCTCGGCTTTCCGGGCTTCGACGCCGTGGCCTGGCTCGGCATGCTGGCGCCTGCCGCCATGCCGGCGGCGCACATCGCCCAGGTGAACCGCGCCGTGCTGGCCGCCCTTGCCGAGCCCGAGATCCGGTCGCGACTGGCCGAGCTTGGCGTCGAGCTGGTGGGGAGTTCGCCCGAGGAATTCCGCGCCCTGATCGAACGTGAAATCCCCCGCATGGCCGGCGTCCTGCAGCGCGCCGGCATCCGACCGGAGTAACCCCTGATGCCGCTTGGCCCCCTGAACCACTTCACCATCTATGCGGTGGACCTCGAACGCACGCGGGATTTCTGGCGCGACGTGATGGGATTGACCGATGGCGACCGCCCGCCGCTCGGCTTTCCCGGCCACTGGATGTACTCGGAGGGTGCCCCCACCGTGCACCTCGTCGGCCCGCGCGAGGGCGATGAGGCCAAGCCGCCGCGCCGCAGCCAGCCGACCGGCCAGCTCGACCACATCGCCTTCAGCGCCACCGGCCTCGCCGAGACACGGGAGCGGCTGCGGAAGCACAACATCACCTTCCGCGAGATGGTGGTGCCGCGCGACGGTCAGACCCAGCTGTTCTTCCACGACCCCGACGGTGTCGGGATCGAGCTGAACTTCCCGGCCTCCGAAGCCGGGACCTGAATGGCGGCTATTGCGGCCGCACACCCATCGCGATCGTCCGCTCATCCATGCGCGGATCGTGGCGCAGCCCGCGCCGCACCGCCCAGGTGTTCAGGTATTGCACCAGCTGGATCACCGGCCGTTCCTCGGCGAACATGGCCACCGCCTCCTGCCACAGGGCCTCGCGCTGGCGTTCATCCATGGTGGCGGAAGCGCGGGCGGTGAATTCATCGAAGCGCGGGTTGGAATACCGGGCGTTGTTGTTGGCGCCCGTCAGGCGCTGGCGGTCATTGGTCGAGACGATGTTGACCAGGAAATTCGAGGCCTCGCCGGTTGAACTGCCCCAGGCGCCAAGCTGCATGCCATACTCCAGCCGTGCACGGCGCGGCACGAAGCCGGCCCAGGGCAGCGCCTCGACCTGGGTGCGCACGCCGATGCGCGTCCACATCTGCGCCACACCCTGGGCGAGCCGCGCGTCATTGGGCCAGCGATCATTGGGCGTGGAGAGCGTCAGGCGGAAGCCGTCGGGGAAGCCAGCCTCGGCCAGCAGGCGGCGCGCGGCATCGGGGTCGAAGGCGTCAGGGCGGATGTTGGGGTTGTAGCCGAAGGCGCCGGGCGGCAGCCATTGCGCGGTGGATTGCGCGGCGCCCTCCATCACCCGCTCCACCAGCGCATCGCGGTTGATGGCAAGGCTGAGCGCGCGGCGCACGCGCGGATCCTTGAAGGGGTTGGCGGCCAAGGGCTGGCCGGCATTGTCGGTGACGCCCGGCGGCGCGCCCTCGCGCGAGTAGTCGGGCGCCATGTAGACGGTGCGCAGGCTCGGGATTTCCGTCACCGTCACGCGCGGCTCGCGGCGCAGGCGGGCCAGATCGCTCGTCGGAATCTGCTCGATCAAATCCACATCGCCGGCGAGAAGGGCCGCCGTGCGCGAGGCATCGTTCAGCAGCATGCGATAGCTGACGCGCGCCCAGGGCTCGGCGCCGCCGAAATAGCCGTCATTGCGCGTCAACTCCACGCGGTCCCCGGTGCGGAAGCTGACGAAGCGATAGGGCCCGGTGCCGATGGCAGCGCGGCCGCTGTTGAAATCCTCGGTCGCCGCCCCTTCCGCCGCATGGCGCGCGATGATGGAGACGGAAGCGAGATCCAGCGGCATCAGCGGATGCGGCGCGCGGGTATGCAGGCGGATCTGATGCGGGTTCACCACCTCGACACGCTGGATCGCGCGGAGGAAGCCGCCAAAACCGCCTGGCGAATTGGGCACATTGGGCACGCGGCCGAAGGTGAAGACCACGTCATCGGCGGTGAAGGGCTTGCCGTCATGCCAAGTCACGCCCTGGCGCAGATCGAACTCCCAGACCGTGTCCGAGACGGCGCGCCAGGCGGTCGCCAGCGAAGGGTGCGGCCGGGCGCGGCCATCGCGCTCGACCAACCGGTCGTAGATATGCATGCCAAGCGCGTTGTTCGGGCCGACATTGTGGAAATGCGGGTCAATGCTCGTGACAGGCGCGCCCGAGCCGATCCCGAGCGTTTGCGCCTGCGCTGAAACACTGATCGCCGCCGCGAAGACCGCCGTGAACCACTTGCCCATCATCACCTCCCGCCTGTTGGAGGGGAGGCTAACACCAGGGCAATCCCGCCGGCTACTCTTCCTCGCGCCGGACGCGGCTTTGCACGACCGGGCGCGTGGGGCCGGCACCCTGGCGGCTGATGGGGATGGAACGGACCTTCACCTCGGGCAGCGGGCGCTGCAGGTCGATATGGAGCAGGCCGTTGTCGAGGAAGGCGCCCTCGACCTCGATTCCCTCGGCCAGGACGAAGGCGCGCTGGAATTGCCGTGCGGCGATGCCGCGATGGATGAAGATCCGCCCTTCCGTGTCGTCCCGCTGGCGGCCGCGGATGACGAGCTGGTTGTCCTCCTGCGTGATGGCCAGGTCATCCATGGAGAAGCCGGCAACGGCCAGCGTGATGCGCAGCCGCGCCTCGCCCGTCTGTTCGATATTGTAGGGGGGGTAGCCCTCCGCGTTCTTCTGGACGCGGTCGAGCATTTGTTCGAGGTGGTCGAAGCCGAGAAACAGCGGCGAACCGAACACCGAGGATCGAGACATGCAGCCTCCTGCCGGGAGCGAGGACAGCCGGGCGCCCCGTTCTGGCGGCCCCCGGCACACCGAGACTTGGCCCGGCAGCCGGCAGCTTGCAAGGTCCGTTGCCAGGGTGTGGGCCAGGCGCTACCTCACGGCTCATCATGAGCGACGAAAAACTCCCGATCCTGCTGGTGCCCGACCCCCGGCTGCGCCTCAAATGCCGCCCGGTCGCCGAGGGCGATGCGGATGCCGTGCGCGAACTGGCACCGCGCATGCTGGCGACGATGTATGCGGCACCCGGCATCGGCCTGGCGGCACCGCAGATCGGCTCCGACCTCCGGCTCGTCGTGCTCGATTGCGGCGGCAAGGAGACGCCGGAGCCCATGGTGCTGGTGAACCCCGAGATCATCGCCGCCAGCAAGGAAATGGCCCTGCGCGAGGAGGGCTGCCTTTCGCTCCCCGGCCTCTACGCCGATGTGGAGCGGCCTGAGCGCATCAAGATCCGCTGGCGCGAGCTGGACGGGACGCGCAAGGAAATGGAGGCGGACGGGTTGCTCGGCGTCTGCATGCAGCACGAGATGGATCACCTGAACGGCGTGCTCTTCGTGGACCATCTCTCGGCGCTGAAGCGCAACATGATGCTGCGCAAGCTGGCCAAGGAGCTGAAGAACAAGGCGCGGGACGCGGAGGGTGGGTAAGCCCGCTGCGGTCGCGAAGCACCGCAGCCGCCAAAGGCTTCGTATCGCCTTCATGGGCAGTCCGGATTTTGCCGTGCCTGCCCTCCAGGCGCTGCACGCCGCCGGCCATGACATCCGCGCCGTCTACACCCAGCCCCCCAAGCCCGCCGGGCGCGGCCAGCAGGAGACCCCCTGCCCCGTCCATCGCGCGGCCCTCGCCCTCGGGCTCGAGGTCCGCACGCCGGCGCGGGTGAAGCGCGACACGGAGGCGCATGCGGCCTTCGCGGCACTCGACCTCGATGTGGCTGTCGTGGCGGCCTATGGGCTGATCCTGCCGCCCGCCATGCTGGCCGCACCACGGCGCGGCTGCCTGAACATCCATGCCTCGCTGCTGCCGCGCTGGCGGGGTGCCGCGCCGATCCATGCCGCCATCCTGCATGGCGATGCCGAGAGCGGCGTCACCATCATGCGGATGGAGGAAGGCCTCGACACCGGCCCCATGCTGCTGCGCGAGGCGGTGCCGCTCACACCCCGCAGCACCACGCCGGAGCTGCATGACGCGCTGGCCGCGATCGGCGCGCGCCTCATCCTGCATGCGCTGGAGGAGGCGCCCCCCGAGGTGCCGCAGCCGGAGCAGGGCGTGACCTATGCCGCCAAGCTCAGCAAGGCGGATGGGCTGCTCGACTGGGCGCAGCCGGCGCTGGCCCTCGATGCCCGCGTGCGCGCCATGAACCCCTGGCCCGGCGCCTATTTCCCGCATGCGGGCGAAATGCTGCGCGTGCTGGCGGCGGAACCCGCCGAGGGCCACGGCGCGCCCGGCACCGTGCTGCCGGGCGCGGGCCTCGTCATCGCCTGCGGCACGGGCGCGCTGCGCCTCACGCGCCTGCAACGCCCCGGCCGCGCCGCGATGGAGGCCGACGCCCTGCTGCGCGGCCACCCACTGCCGGCGGGAACACAGCTCGGCTGATGCCAAGCTATGCACTCCTCGTTGAATATGATGGCACCGCGTTCGTCGGCTGGCAGCGGCAGTCCAATGGGCTCTCCGTCCAACAGGCGATCGAGGAGGCGGCAGCGCGGCTCAATGACGGCGTGCCGCCCAGCGTCACCGCCTCGGGCCGCACGGATTCCGGCGTGCATGCGGAAGGCCAGGTGGTGCAGCTGGCCGTCAGCGCGGAGCTTTCGCCCACCCGGCTGCGCGCGGCGCTGGATTTCCACACCCGCCCGCACCGCATCGCCATCCGCGGCGCGGCCTTCGCGGCCGAGGGCTGGTCGCCGCGCTTTTCCGCCATCCAGCGGCATTACCGCTACCGCATCCTGAACCGCGCGGCGAAGCCGGCGCTGGAGGAGGGGCGCGTCTGGCATGTGCCGCTGCCGCTCGATGCCGGGGCGATGCATGCGGCCGCGCAGCTTCTGCTCGGCCGGCATGATTTCTCGGCCTATCGCGCCGCCTCCTGCCAGGCGGAATCGGCGGTGCGCACCATGGAGAGGCTGGACGTGATCCGAGTGGCGGAGGAGATCCACATCCTGGCTTCGGCGCGCAGCTTCCTGCACCATCAGGTTCGGAACCTGGTCGGCACGCTGTATGAGGTGGGGTTGGGCCGCCGCCCGGTGGCGTGGCCGCGCGCGGTGCTGGACGGGCGGGACCGTCGTGCCGCCGGCCAGACCGCGCCGCCGCAGGGCCTCACCTTCCTCCGCGTGGATTTCCCGGAGCCGATCAGCTGGCTTTGATCAGGTGCCGGCAATGCGGCCGGTGATGCCGCCGATGAAAAGGCCCAAGGTCAGGTCGAGCACGACGAACATCACCGCCGTCATGCTCTGCACGCCCAGCGCCGTGCGCGCCACGAACCATTCGAGCCACACGGCATAGCCCACGGCCGCGAGGCCCAGCGCATTGCCGACCCAGGCCGGCAGCCCAAGGGCCGGCGGCACCAGCAGAACCACCAGCAGCAGATACTGCACGATGTTGGACCAGTTCCAGGCGGCGATGAATTGCGGCCATTGCTCGGCCCGCTTCGCCTGCTCGGCCAGCATGCGCGAGGCGAGCGCGAAGGCGACCCAGCCCAGCACATAACCCACCAGCTCCCCCGCCAGCGCGACCGCCACACCGGCCGGCGGTGCCGCCTGCATCCACCAGGCGATGAGCCGCAGCACGATGAAGAGCGGCAGGCAGACCAGCGCGGCCACGAAGGAATGGCGCGCGGAATCCATCCCCGGCGGGATCAGCAGCAGGCCCTCGGCCCGGCCGCGCGCGAAGAGCCAGGCCGAGGCGAGGCCGTTGACGATGCTGGGCGGGTTCACCGCAGGCACTCCTCGATGACGGTGCGGTACAGCCCGGCCAGCGCCCGCAGCTCCTCCACCGGCGCGGATTCATCGCGCTGGTGCAGGGTGGCGCCGACGGCGCCCAGCTCGGCCACCGGGCAGTAATGGGTGATGAAGCGCGCATCGGAGGTTCCGCCCCCGGTATCGAGCTTCGGCGTGAGGCCCGTGCTGCGCTCGACCGCGCGGCTCAGCGCCTCGACGAAGGGGCCGGGCTTGGTGAGGAAGCTCTCGCCTGAAACCTGCACGCGCATGTCGTGATCCGGGGCATGCGCGGCGAGGACGGCGCCGAGATGCGCGGTGAGCGCCGCCGAGTTGTGCCGGTCGTTGAAGCGGATGTTCAGGAAGGCGCGCGCCTCGGCGGGGATCACATTGGTCGCGCCGTTGTCCACCTGGAGGCCGGTCACCTGCAGCGTCGAAGCCTCGAACCAGTCACTGCCCTCATCGAGCGGCGCGCTGGTCAGCGCGTGCAGCACGCGCGTCAGGCGATGCACCGGGTTGTCGGCCTTCTGCGGATAGGCGCTGTGGCCCTGCTTGCCGCGCACCGTGATCCAGGCATTCATGCTGCCGCGCCGGCCGATCTTGATGGTGTCGCCCAGCTTGTGTTGGGAGGTCGGCTCGCCCACCACGCACATGTCGGGCGTGTGGCCATGCTCGGCCATCCATTCCAGCACGCGGCGCGTGCCATCCACCGAAGGCCCTTCCTCATCGCCCGTGATGAGCAGCGAGAGGGAGCCGGGATGGTTCGGGTTCGCGGCCAGGTAGTCGGTCAGCCCGGCCACGAAGGCGGCGATGCCGCCCTTCATGTCGCAGGCGCCGCGCCCATAGAGCACGCCATCGCGGATCACGGCGGCGAAGGGGCTGTCGGCCCAGGCGGCCTCGTCGCCCGGCGGCACCACATCGGTATGGCCGGCGTAGCAGAGATGCGGGGCTTCCGTGCCGCGCCGGGCGAAGAGGTTGTCCACCTCCCCGCCTTCAGGGCCAAAGCGCAGCCGCGTGCAGGTGAAGCCGAGCGGCCGAAGCGCCGCCTCCATCACATCCAGCGCGCCGTCATCGGCCGGTGTCACGCTGCGGCAGCGGATCAGCGCCTGCGCGAGGGGGATCGGGTCCGTCGGGCTATTCGCCACTTTGGCTGCGCCGCCAGTCATCGGTGAGCTGCCCCGCGAAGCCCCAATCCTGCTCGGCGATCTCCTGGATGACGACATGCGTGTGCTCGGGCTTCTTGCCCAGCACCCGCGCCAGGGTCGCCGTGAAGTCGCGCACGATCTCGGCGTTTTGCGCCCGCGTGGCGCCCGCCGTGATCTGAAGGTTCACGTAGGGCATGCGTCAGTCACGCAGCAGATCGTTGATGCTGGTCTTGGCGCGCGTCTGCGCATCCACCCGCTTCACGATCACCGCGCAATAGAGCGACGGCCCCGGCGAGCCATCCGGCAGCGGCTTGCCCGGCAGGCTGCCCGGCACCACGACCGAATAGGCCGGCACGCGGCCCACGAAGACCTCGCCCGTCGCGCGGTCGATGATCTTCGTCGTGGCCGACAGGAACACGCCCATGGAGAGCACCGAGCCCTGCTCGACGATCACGCCCTCCACCACCTCGGAACGCGCGCCGATGAAGCAATCATCCTCGATGATGACGGGATTGGCCTGCAGTGGCTCCAGCACGCCGCCGATGCCCACACCGCCCGAGAGATGCACGTTCTTGCCGATCTGCGCGCAGGAACCCACGGTGGCCCAGGTGTCCACCATCGTGTTGGCGCCGACATGCGCGCCAAGATTCACGAAGCTCGGCATCAGCACCACATTGGGCGCGATATAGGCGGAGTGGCGGGCCACGGCGCCGGGCACAGCGCGGAACCCTGCTTCCTTCCAACGGTTCGGGCCCCAGCCGGCCCATTTCAGCGGCACCTTGTCATAGGCGCCGGCGGCCGTGTCCATCGGCGCCGAATCCGTCAGCCGGAAGGAGAGCAGGACCGCCTGCTTCAGCCACTGGTTCACCTGCCAGCCGGCCGCACCCTTCTCGGCCACGCGCGCCTCGCCGCGGTCGAGCATCTCGAGCGCCGCCTGCACATCCTCGCGGGGCTGGCCCTCAGTGGTGGCGGAGAGCGTGTCGCGCTTCTCCCAAAGGGCTTCGATGCGGGCTTGCAGGGTCATGATGTGCGGGCTCCTCCGATGTCGGGCAGAGGCTTCGCAGCGAGGGGGCGGGGTGTCAATCTGGCATGCGCTCCGGGGTTCGGCTTCCGGGGCGTGGCGCGCTGCTGCTACATGCCGCCAGGCCCTCCGCAGGAACACCGCCATGGCATCACATCCCTGGAACGCCCTTCTCGTCGCTGGCCTGGCGCTCGGCCTCGCCACGCCTGGCCTGGCCCAGCCAGCACGCCCCGCGCCCCCGGCCGCGGCCCCGGCGCCTGCCGCGCCCGCGCCCGCACCTGCACCCGCGCCGGCCGACCTGCCCGACCGCACCCAGGCGAATTTCGGCGACTGGCTGGTGCGCTGTGAGACCCAGCGCCCGCAAGGCCAGCCCGTCACGCGCGTTTGCGAGATGGCGATCGCCATGAATGACCAGCGCGGCCAGCCCCTCGCGCAGATCGTGCTGGGCCGGGTGGGCCGCACCGACGCCTACCGGATGCTGGTGCAATTGCCGCTGGAGCTGCGCGTGGACCAGGCCGCGCGCCTGGTGCTCGACCCCACGGCCGCGCCGCCCGAGGCGATCAACCTGCCCTTCCGCCTGTGCAGTGCCTCACGCGGCGGCTGCTTCGGCGAGACGGAGGCCCTGGCCCCCGTGCTGGTCGCGCGCATGCGGTCACGCGGTGAGGGGCAGGGCCGCCTCGACTTCCGCGACAGCGCGGGGCGCGATGTGCAGATCCTCTTCAGCTTCCGCGGCTTCGGCCAGGCGATGGATGCGCTGGCCCGCGAGATCGGCGGCTGACCCTGGTTTGACGCGGGGCGGCGCCATGCCAAGCGGCGCCCTTGCTGGCAGGGGCTGCCACACCTGGCCGATGCCGGTCTGAGCAGCGCCACCTGGCGCGTCCCGCCCGGCGGAATTCGCGCTGCCGGAGAAGGCGGACCTCCTGGCCCGCATGCAGCAGGACAGCCGCGTCTGCGGCGCGTTCAATCGCGCGCGCGGCTTGCGGCCTGAATGGCACGAGACCGCCTTGCCTCATTCCGGCTTCGGCGTGACAGTTGTCCGATCAACCAACGAAAGCGTCCCATGAAACTCGCCTTCTCTCCCGCCAGCCCCTATGTCCGCAAATGCATGGCCAGCGCCATCGCGCGCGGCATCGAGGGCCAGATCGAGCTCTGGACCGTGCCGACCGTGGACCCCTCGCTTGTGCCCGTGAACCCGCTCTCCAAGGTGCCCTCGCTCGTCACGCCCGAGGGCCAGTGCCTCTATGACAGCCCGGTGATCTGCGAATATCTCGACAGCGTGGGCTCGGCCCCCGGGCTGTTTCCCGCGCCCGGCCCCGCGCGCTGGAACGCGCTGCGCCAGCAGGCACTCGGAGACGGCATCATGGACGCGACGCAGCCGCGCCGCCGCGAAGTGGCGCTGCCACAGGATGAGGGCCGCATCACCTACATCCAGGGCCAGCAGCTGAAGGTCACGCGCGCGCTGGACGCGCTGGAGGCGGAAGCCGACAGCTTGGGCATGCTCACCACCATCGGTGAGATCACCATTGCCTGTGCGCTCGGCTACCTCGATTTCCGCTATGCGCATGAGCCCTGGCGCCCGGGCCACCCGAAGCTCGAGGCCTGGTACGCCCGGGTGCTGGCGCTGCCGCCGATGGCGAAGACCATGCCGCCCGCCGCATGACATTTTCGCGACGGGGGTTCAGCAGCGACCCCCGTCGCGCCTAAACTGTGCGGTGTCCACGGAGATTGCCGCCATGTCCGCCACCGACCCGCGCCTCGCGCAGATCGCCGAACTCATCGCGCTGAAGGCCGATGGGCAATACGGCCTGGCCGACATCAACCAGCGCCAGCATGCCCTCCAATCCGCCTGGCTGGCCGAGCGCGCGGGATGTTCCGACGCGCTGATCGCAGCCGCCCTCCTGCATGACATCGGCCACATGGTCCACAATCTCGGCGAGAGCCCGGCCGAGGAGGGCGTGGATGATGAGCATGAGCGCCTGGGGTACGAATTCCTCGCCGGCATGTTCGGCCCGGAAGTGACCGAGCCCGTCCGGCTGCATGTTGCCGCCAAGCGCTATCTCTGCGCGACGGAGGCCGATTACTTCGCCAAGCTCTCCCGCGATTCCATCCTCAGCCTCAGCCTGCAGGGCGGGCCGATGTCGCCCGACGAGGTCGCAGCCTTCGAGGCCGTGCCGGAATACAAGGACGCCGTGCAGCTCCGCCGCTTCGACGAACAGGCCAAGGTGAAGGGGCTTGAGACACCGCCCGCCGCGCATTTCCTGCGCTATGTGGAGCGGGTGATCCGCCCGGGCTGAGGGCGGCTACTCCCGCTCGATCCCGGCCATCCGCACCACCTCGGACCAGCGCCGGCGCTCGGCCTCCAGCATGCGGTCCATGTCTTCCGGCGTGCCGCCCACGGGCTCGGCGCCCCAGCCCAACAGCCGGTCCCGCACCTCGGGGATGCGGATGATGGTGTCAATCTCGGTGGCGAGGCGGCGGCGGATCTCGATGGGCGTGCCGGCGGGTGCGGCATAGCCCAGCCAGGCATTGGCCTCATAGCCCGCGATGCCCGCCTCCTGCAGCGTCGGCACATCGGGCAGCAGCGAAAACCGCCGCGTGCCGCCGACCGCCAGCGGCCGCAGCGTGCCGTTGCGGAAATCCTCGAGGAAGGAGGGCGCCTGCTCGATGACGAGCTGGATGCGCCCGGCCAGCAGGTCGGTCCGCGCCGGTGCGCCACCGCGATACTGCACCATCTCCATCTCCACGCCGCCGGCCAGGGCGCGGAACATCTCGACCGTCAGCCGCGAGGCCATGCCCGAGGTCGCGAAGTTGATAGAGCCCGGGCGAGACCGCGCCAGCGCGAGAAATTCCGCGACATTGCGCACGCCGAGCGAAGCCGGCACCACCATCACATAGGGGATCAGCGCGACCATCGAGACGCCGACCAGGTCGCGCGCGGGGTCATAGGGCAGCGTCTTGTAGACGAAGGGGTTCACCGCCATCGGGCCCGGGCTGCCGGCGAGCAGCGTGTAGCCATCGGGCGCGGCCCTCGCCACGGCATCCGCGCCCAGGATGCCGAAGGCGCCCGCGCGGTTCTCGACCGCCACCTGCTGTCCCAGCGGGCGCGCGAGGTTTTCCGCGATCAGGCGCGCGATGAGGTCCGTCGCCCCACCCGGGGCGAAGGGGACGACGACGCGCAAGGGACGCGCGGGCCAGGCTTGCGCATGGGCCAGCGAAGGTGCCGCCAGCGCGGCGAATGTGGCACGACGAGTGAGGTTCATTCGGCAGCCCTCTTCACGAAGAAACGGTTCTCCGGCCGTGCCAGGCCGAGATTCTCCCGCAGCGTCCGCCCCGCATATTCCGTGCGGAACAGCCCGCGCCGCTGCAATTCCGGCACGACCAGGCTGATGAAGCGCTCCAGCCCCGTCGGCACCACGGGGGCGGCGATCATGAAGCCGTCGCAGGCTTTCTCCAGGAACCAGCGCTCCATCAGATCCGCGACCTGCCTGGCGCTGCCCTTGAAGAAATTGCCCGCCATCTGCGGCAGGATGGCGCGATAGGTCTCGCGCACGGTCAGACCCTGCTCGAGGGCTTTCGCCACGATCGCCTTGCCGATGCCGGTCGGCCCGATATGCTCGAAATCCAGCGCCGGAAACGGCCCGTCCAGCGGATAGGCGGACATCTTCACGCCCACCATCTTCGAGAGATAGTCGAGACCGACCGCGGGCGGCACCAGGTCATCCAACTCGCGCGCCAGAAGCTCCGCCTCCTCCTCCGTCTCGGCCGCGATGATGGTCACACCGCTCAGGATCTTCAGGCTGTCCGCGCTGCGCCCGTATTTGGGCAGGCGGCCCTTGAGGTCGGCATAGAGCTTCTGCGCGCGCTCGATCGTGCCTTCGATCGCGAAGACACAATCGGCCGTCGCGGCGGACAATTCCTTGCCCGTCTCCGACTGCCCGGCCGAGAAGATGACCGGATGCCCCTGCGGCGGGCGCGGCGCGTTCAGCGGCCCCGCCACCTGGAAATGCTTGCCCTTGAAATTCAGCGCATGGACCTTGGACGGCTCCAGGAAACGGCCGCTCGCCTTGTCCTGCGGGAAGGCGTCATCCGCCCAGGAATCCCAAAGCCCCTTCACGATCTCAGCGAATTCCCCCGCGCGCTCGTAGCGGTCATCACGCGGGACGTGTTCCTCATGCGAAAAATTCAGCGCATCGCCGGGGTTGGAGGTGGTGACGAGGTTCCACCCAGCCCGCCCCTTGCTGATGTGGTCCAGCGAGGCGAAGCGCCGTGCCACGGAAAACGGCTCGTCGTAGGTCGTCGTCGTCGTGGCGACGAGGCCGACATGCTCGGTCACCATCGCAAGCGCCGAGAGCAGCGTCACCGGCTCGAAGACACCAGGCCGATCCGATGGGCTGGTGGCGGCGAACAGATCCGGCTTGTCGAGGTTCCGCACGCCATTGCCATCCGCGAGGAACAGCAGGTCGAACTTCCCGCCCTCGGCGATGCGCGCGAGGCGAATGGCGTTCTCCAGGTTGCTGGCCGGCTTGTCCCACGCCGTCGGGTGCCGCCACTCGCCCACATGCGAGCCCTGGGCATTGGCATTGGCGGCCAAGATCATGTGTTGGGGCATGGGCGCACTCCTGACGCACCAAGCTTCGCGCCGGAGGCGCGGCCCGCGCAAGCCCGGCTTGACCCGCGGCGCCAGCGGCGGCGCAATGCGCGGATGAACCGTCGCACCCTCCTCGCCGCGCTGCCCTTCCTGCCGGCGCCTGCCCTGGCGCAAGCCTTCCCCTCACGCCCCATCCGCATCCTGGTGGGCTTCGCCGCCGGCGGCTCGACCGACGTCTTCGCCCGCAGCATGGCGCCGCGCTTGCAAACCCTGCTGGGCCAGCCCGTGGTGGTGGAGAACCGGCCCGGCGCCGGCGGCAACATCGCGACCGAAGCCACCGCCCGCAGCGCGCCCGATGGCACCACCCTGCTGCTCGGCACCATCGGCCCGCTCGCCATCAACCCGACGCTCTACGGCAACCTCACCTTCGATCCGCTGACCGACCTCACCGCCATCACGCTGGTGGGCGAGGTGCCGAATGTGCTGGCTGTGCCGGCCGACCGCCCCTTCCGCAGCGTGGCCGACATCATCGCCGCCGCCCGCGCGCGCCCGGGCACGCTGAATTTCGGCTCCTCCGGCATCGGCTCGGCCGGGCACGTGGCGGGCGAGCAGCTGAACCTCATGGCGAACATCCAGACCGTGCACGTCCCCTTCCGCGGCGGCGGCGCGCTGATGCCGGAATTGCTCGCCGGCCGCGTGGATTTCGCCTTCACCACGGCGCTGAACGCCATGCCCCAGGCCGAAGCCGGGCGCCTCCGCGTGCTGGCCGTGCCCAACGCCACGCGCGTCTCGCTCATCCCCCAGGTGCCGACGGTGGCCGAGGGCGGCTTGCCCGGCTTCGATGGCATGGATTGGGCCGCCCTGATGGCCCCGCGCAACCTGCCGGCACCCATCCTGGCGCAGCTCAACCAGGCCGCCACGACGGTGCTGCGCGACCCCGAGCTGGTGCAGAACATGACCGGCCGGCGCCTCGTGCTGATGCCCACCACGCCGGAGGAATCGAGTGTCTTCCTCCGCGCCGAAACCGCGCGCTGGGCGCCCGTCATCCGCGCTTCCGGCGCGCGGCCGGATTGAGGCGATGCGCGTCTATCTCAGCCACGGCACCCTTTCCTTCCCCGGCTATTTCGGCGAGCGCGCCCTGGCGGCGCTCAGCGAACACGCCGAGGTCGTCCGCAATAGGACCGAGGCCGAGCCGCGCGACGAAGCCCTGGCTGAGGCGGCGCGCGGCTGCGACGCCATCATCGCCTATCGCGGCAGCCCGGGCACGGAAGCGACCTTCGCCAACAGCCCGGACCTCAAGGCCTTCCTGCGCTGCGCGGTGGATATCAGCACGGTGGATGTCGCCGCCGCCTCGCGCCACGGCATCCTCGTCACGCAGGCCACACCCGGCTTCGTGGATGCGGTGGCCGAGCTCGCGCTCGGCTTCATGGTGGATCTGGCGCGCGGCGTCAGCCGCTCCGTGCAGGACTACCGCGCGGGCCGCATCCCCGAGGTCCGCCCCGGCCTGCAATTGCGGGGTGCCACACTCGGCCTGGTCGGCCATGGCCGCATCGCGCAACGGCTCGCGGAACTGGCACGCGCGATCGGCATGGACGTGCTGGCCTATGACCCGAAGAACGGCACGCATCCACTGGACGAAGTGCTCTCCGTCCCCGACATCGTGGTCTGCCTCGCCCTCTCCACGCCCGAGACGCGGCACATGATGAACGCCGCCGCCTTCGCCGCCATGCGCCGGGGCGCCTTCTTCATCAACCTCTCGCGCGGCGAGTTGGTGGATGAGGCGGCGCTGGAGGCGGCCCTCGATTCCGGTCACCTCGCGGGGGCGGCCATGGATGTCGGCAGCTTCCCCGACCAGATGCCCAACCCGCGCCTCGCCGCGCGCCCCGACGTGATCGCCACGCCCCATGTCGGCGGCCTGACACCCGCCGCCGCCGAGCACCAGGCGATGGACACGGTGCGGCAGATCGCGGCCCTGGCCGCCGGGCGCATGCCTGAGGGCGCGGTGAATGCGGCGCAGGCGACGCGGCTGAAACTGAGCGGCTAACCCCGCCTGCGCCGGTGCCGCCACCAATCCTGCACCGGCCCCAGCACCAGCAAAGGCGAAGCCGCCAGCGTCATCAACGCCAGCACCGCCGCCCAGCCCTTGGCACCCGAGGCGAAGGCGGCCACCGTCGCACCCGCCAGCCCCCCCACCACCAGCCCGCCCAGGGCAAACAGCCCCAGGATCAGCCGGTGCCGCGTCGAGAGCCATTCCGGCGGCGGCGTGGCAGGCGCCAGCGGCTTGCCATCGCGCCCCACATCCGTCACCCGCCCCGGGTCCAGCCCGAAGGGCCGTTCCTCCGCCATCGCGCCCTACTTGCCGCCCTTGAGCAGCCCGCCCCAGCCGAGCTTCATCAACTCCTCCACCACCGCGGAGATTTCCGCCTGGAAGGCGCCGAAGCCAGGCCCGCGCTCGATGCGCGCCTCATCCATGTAGAGGCTGCGCGCCATCTCGATCTGGATCGCGTGGACGTTCTCGCGCGGGCGGCCGTAATGGCGGGTGATGTAGCCGCCCGCATAGGGATCATTGCGCTGCACCCGCCGCCCACGCGCCTGCAGCAGCGCCTCGATCGCGCGCGTTGCGCGTGGCGCGCAGGCCGAGCCATGCGCGTCCCCCAGCACGAAATCCGGTGCCTCGCCCGAGGCCACACCGGTGGGCATGGAATGGCAATCCACCAGCAGGCACACCCCGAAGCGCTCCCGCGTCTCGGCCACCAGCGCCGCCAGCGCGGCATGGAACGGCTCCCAGGAGAGCCGCACCCGCCGCTCCGCTTCCTGGAAGGAAAGCCGCCGCCGATAGATCGCCTCGCCATTCGCCACCACGCGCGCGATGGTGCCGAGGCCCGCCCCCACGCGTGGGCTGGCCGAATTCACCCAATCCGGCAGCGGCTCGTCGAACATGCCGGGGTCGAGCTCCCACGCCTCGCGGTTCGCATCGCACCAGGCGCGCGGGAAGCGGGCGGCGAGCAGCGGCGCGCCCAGCGCGGGGGCCGCGGCAAACAGCTCCTCCACGAAGGCGTCCTCGCTCTTGCGCAGCGCTGTCGCATCCAGGCGCGCGGCCGCCAGGAACTCCTCCGGATAGTCGCGCCCCGAATGCGCCGAGACGAAGATAAGCGGCGCCACGTGATGCAGCGGGCGCGTCAGGTCGAAGGCGGGCGGGCGCAGTTCCGCGGGTGCGATCAATTCATGGGCCATGGGCAGCACGCGTCATCCGCGCGGCGCGTCGGGGCGGTGGCCGAGGCCGCCCTCGTATTTCTCCTGCGCCTCCGGCGGCAGATAGGCCTGCTCTAGCGCGCGGATCTCATCGAAGCCTGAGAATTTGTGCAGGTTGCCCAGGCGGTGGTTGGACAGCCGCTCGGTCATCCGCGCCTCCGCCATCGGCCCCTCGCGCCGCAACTCGGCCGCGAGGTCGCCCATCGCCATGATGGATTGCCGCAGCAGCGCGCCCGGCAGGATGCAGGTGGCAATGCCGAGCTCGCCCATGCGTTCGGCCGTCATGCGCGGCGAGATGCCGGTCATGTTGTAGAAGATCGGCCCCTTCACCTCGCGCGTGATGCGCTCCACCTCCGCCTCGCTCGCCGGGCCTTCGACAAAGGCCTGGTCGGCGCCGGCATCGAGGAAGGCATTGGCGCGCCAGATCGCCTCCTCCAGGGAACCGCCATGCGCGCCGCGGCTGTCGGTGCGCGCGATGATGAGGAAGCTCGGGTCCAGCGCGTTGCGCGTATCGGCCGCCGCACGGATCTTCGCCACCGCCTCGCTGCGGCCGATCACCTCGCGCCCCGCCACATGCCCACAGCGCTTGGGTGCCACCTGGTCCTCCAGATGAATCCCGGCAACGCCCGCGCGAAAAAACTCCTCCACGCAGCGCACCACGTTGATGGCGTTGCCATGCCCCGTATCGCCATCGGCGATCACCGGCACGCGCACCGCGGCCGCGATCAGCTTCGCGTTCAGCGTCATCTCGGTCAGCGTTGCCAGCCCCGCATCCGGCAACCCCAGCAGGCCGATCGAGGTGCCGTAGCCCGACATATAGACCGCCTCGAACCCCGCCTCCTCCAGGATCAGCGCGGACAAGGCATTGTAGCAGCCCGGCACCACCAGCGGCTTGTGCGTGGCCAGCAAGGCCCGGAAGCGCTCCCCCGGACGACCCGTCTCCCCCTGACCCAAGCGCATCCCACTCTCCAGTCTTCCGCCGGGCGAGGCCCCGTGCAACGCTCCCGACAATAACAGGAGAAAGCCGCCATGCCAGATGGAACCACCGAAGCGCCGCCCAACGCGGCCAGCCTCGCCGAACTTTCCAACGCCCTATCCGACCTCCTGCGCCTGCGCACCCTGCCGATCGGCATGAAGCTCTTCCGCGACGCCGAGAGCATGCAGCAGGTCCAGGGCCTGCGCCGCCCCACGCCCGGCAAGCGCTTCTCCACCTGCCAGCTCGTCACGCAGGCGCGCCTCGCCGGGTTCACGCTCGGCATCACCCATGAAAACGTGCCCGAATTCAGCAATTGCGGCGGCGTGATCGGGCTGAACACGCCCTCCGAGCTCTACCTCTCCGGCCGCAAGATGGAGGGCGTCTGGTTCGAGAACCTGGAAGCCTCGGCCGCGCACCAGGCGCAGATGCCGCGCGTGGCGCCCGAATACCACGGCCTCGTCATCTCGCCGCTGCGCTCGGCCCGCCTCGACCCACCCGATATCTGCCTCTTCTACGCGAACCCGGCGCAGATGATCCTCTTCATCAACGGGCTGCAATGGCGCAACTACCAGCGCTACGACTTCTCCATCACGGGCGAGAGCGCCTGCGCCGATAGTTGGGGCCGCGCGCTGCGCGACCGCGCCGTCTGCCTCTCACTTCCCTGCTACGCCGAACGCCGCTATGGCGGCGTCGCGGATGACGAGATGCTGATGGCCTTCCCGCCGGCCGACCTGGCGCGCGCCGTCACGGGGCTGCGGGGGCTGTCCAAGGCGGGGCTGCGCTATCCGATCATGCCCTATGGGCCACAGGCCGACCCCGCCGAGGGAATGGGGAAGAGCTACGCCAACAAAAGCTAAGCGCGGGCTCCGCCCGAACCCGCCGGGGCCTCAGGCCCCGGACCCCACCACATCAGTGCCCATCCAGGGGCGGAGCACTTCGGGGACCAGGATGGTCCCGTCGGGTTGCTGGTGGGTTTCCATGACGGCGATCAGCGCGCGGCCAACGGCCACGCCCGAGCCGTTCAACGTGTGCGGCAACACCATCTCCTTGCCGCGCTTGAACCGCGCCTTCATCCGCCGCGCCTGGAAATCCCGGCAATTCGAGCAGGAGGAAATCTCGCGCCACGCCTTCTGCCCCGGCAGCCAGACCTCAAGATCATAGGTCCGCGCCGCGCCAAAGCCCGTATCGCCCGCGCAGAGAAACACCCGCCGCCAGGTCAGGCCCAGCGCCGTGAGCACCGCCTCGGCACAGCGCGTCATCCGCTCATGCTCGGCATCACTGTCCTCCGGCCGCGTGATGCTGACCATCTCCACCTTGCTGAACTGGTGCTGGCGCAGCATGCCCCGCGTGTCCCGCCCCGCACTCCCCGCCTCGCTCCGGAAACAAGGCGTCAGCGCCGTGAAGCGCAGCGGCTCGACCGGCTCAGGGATCACCTGGTCAGCAACAAGATTGGTCAGCGGCACCTCGGCCGTCGGAATCAGGAAATGGCCCCCGGGTAGGTGCAGCGGTGCGCCGGTCTCTTCTTGCTCACCCACCCGTACGCCTGCCGTTCGAAAAAGATCTTCCTCGAATTTCGGTAGCTGGTTCGTACCGTAAAGGGTGGCCGCGTTGACCAATAGCGGCGGGTTGACCTCAAGGTAGCCATGCGTGTCCACATGCAGGCTTAGCATCCATTGGCCGAGCGCACGCTCCAATCGCGCCAATGCGCCCTTTAGCACCACGAAGCGGCTGCCTGACATGCGGGTCGCCGCAGCGAAGTCCATCAAGCCGAGTGCCTCGCCCAGTTCGAAGTGCTGCTTCGCCCACTCAGCTTCGCGCGGCTCGCCAATTGTCCTCAAAACGCGGTTGGATCCCTCGTCGACGCCATCAGGGACGGCGTCGTCTAGAACGTTCGGTAGGCGAGATAGTTCATCTTCCAGTGCCCAGGCGCGAGCAGTGGGATCGGCGCTCGCAGCGGCTGCGACGGCCGCTGCGACCTCTTCTTTCAGTCGAGTGGCCTCTGCATGCTCCCCTCGCTTCATTGCGGCACCGATCTCACGACTGAGTTCGTTCCGGCGGCTTTGCGCAGCTTCAGTCGTTCGAATGGCCTCGCGCCGTGCATCATCCAGCGCCATGAGCATGGAGGATTGCGGCGCAAGCCCGCGCCGCGCCATCGCCGCATCGAATGCTGCCGGATCGGCACGCACCGCCCTGATATCATGCATCGTCAGATCACCGTGAAAACCAAGGCTGCGCCGTTAGGCCAGCCGAGGCAGGGGGTCAACCGATCGGGCTACGCCGTCTCTTCCTTCGGTGGCTTCGGCGTCGTCCAGACGGCGAACAGGATCGAGATCTCGTAGAGCAGGATCAGCGGCACCGCCAAACCCACCTGGCTGATCACGTCGGGCGGCGTGATGATCGCCGCCAGCACGAACATGCCGACGATGGCATAGCGCCGCCCCTTGCGCAGGCTCTGCACGTTCAGAATTCCCACCTTGCACAGCAGCACCAGTCCCACCGGCATCTGGAAGGCGAGGCCAAAGGCCAGGATCATGTGCATGACGAGCGAGAGATACTCGCTGACCTTCGCTTCCAGCTGGATCGGCACGGTGCCCGCCCCGGCCGGCGTCTCGAAGCTGATGAAGAAGTGCCAGGCCAGCGGAAAGATGAAGTAATAGGCCAACGCCGCCCCCAGCAGGAACAGGATCGGCGAGGCGAGGAGGAAGGGCATGATCGTCCGCTTCTCGGAGCGATACAGCCCCGGCGCGATGAACAGCCAGAGCTGCGTGGCCCAGATCGGGAAGGAGAAGAAGATCGCGCCGAAGAAGGCCACCTTCAGGTAGGTGAAGAAGGCCTCGTACAGCGCGGTGAAGATCATCCGCCGGTCGCCGCCGCCCTGCTCGAACAGGACGTTGGCCAGGGGCTGCGCCAGGAAGCCGTAGATGTTCGTGCTGAAATAATAGCAGAGCGCGAAGGCGATGAAGAAGGCGCCGACCGACCAGAGGAGCCGCTGCCGCAGCTCCATCAGGTGCTCGATGAGCGGCATCGGCTTGTCGTTGATGGGATCGTCGTCTTGCGTGGTGTTGGACAAGGCGGCCTCAGGCGGTCTTGGCCGCGGCCTCAGCCGCAGGCGAGGGGGGCGTGGTTGCCGCGGCGGGGACAGGGGGCAAAGGCGCGGGGGGCACGGGTTCGGGCAGCGGCGCCACGTTCAGCGGCGCGGGCGTCGAGGGCGGCACAAAGGAGGGCATGTCGGGCGCGGGCGGCGTCGGCAGCGGGTCGGGCGCCTTGTAGGGCGCCATGGTCTGCGGCGGGATCATCGCCGGCGCGTCGGGCGTGTCGCGCGCCGTCGGCGGCGGCGTCCAGGCGGGCGTGCTGCTGCCCCCCATCGGATTCTCGGAGAAGGTCTTGGTCAGCGTGCCGTCGGAATCGACCGCCTTGGTGATCTCGCCCTTGAGGTCGAAGCTGCGGATCTCGTTCAGTGCGCCCTTCACATCGGCGATCTGGTTGCGGACCTCGTCCAGCTTGGCCTCGCGCACCAGCTCATCGGCCTGCTGCTGGAAGCTCGCGAGCTTCTTCTTGCCGGTCTTGATCAAATTCGCGATTCCGCGAATGGCGCCGGGCAGGTCCTTGGGCCCGATCACCACCAGCGCCACCACGGCGATCAACAAAATCTCGGACCAGGCGAGGTCGAGCATCCCATCCCCAATACGGTTTCAGTGGCCCTGGATACCAGCAGGCTGCGCCGCCGCCAATGTGGCCTTTCCCAATCTAGGCGCTCGAGCCCTCGGTTGCACCCTGCCCGCCCCCCTGAATTCCTCCTTGGGCACGCGGAAAAGCGAAGGCGCGGCCGGGATCGAGGGCCACGCCCACCATCTGGCCCCGCACCAGGACGGCGCCGGGGGGCAGGCGGGCATGCAGGTGCAGCACGCCGCCTTCCCCATCCGCCACCGCCATATGGACCAGCGTGGTGGCCCCCAGGAGGCGGCAGGCCTCCACCTCGGCCAGCGTGCTGCCCTCCTGCCCGGCTGGCAGGATCCGCAGCCCCTCCGGCCGCAGCAGCAGCTCGGCCGGGCTGCCCTCGGGCAGGCCGCCGGCCGGCGCGCAGCCGATCACGCTCCAGGCCTGGCCGTCGCGAATCCGGGCCGGCAGGCGGTTCACCTCGCCCAGGAAGGTCGCGACGAAGGGATCGGCCGGCTGGAGGTAGAGCTGTTCGGGCGTGCCGAGCTGCACCACCCGCCCCTCGCGCATCAGGGCGATGCGGTCGGCCATGAACATCGCCTCCTCGGCGTCATGCGTCACGATCAGGGCGGGAATCCCGGCCTCCTGGAGCACATGCAGCGTGTCGTCGCGCACCTGCTCGCGCAGGCGGGCATCGAGGCTCGCGAAGGCCTCGTCCAGCAGCAGCACGGCCGGGCGGGGGGCGAGCGCGCGGGCGAGCGCCACGCGCTGCTGCTGCCCGCCCGAGAGCTGGTGCGGCCAGGCGCTGGCGAAGGCCTCCAGCCCCACCCGCGCCAGCGCCTCGGCCACGCGCCAGACGCGATCGCCCTTCGGCATGCCGCGCAGGCCGAAGGCCACGTTCTCCTGCACGGTCAGATGCGGAAACAGGGCATAATCCTGGAACACGAAGCCCACATGCCGCTGTTCGGGCGGCACTTCCTGTCCCGGCTCGGCCAGGACGCGGCCATCCAGCGAGATCCGGCCCTGTTGCAGGTGCTCAAGCCCCGCCACCAGCCGCAGCAGCGTGGTCTTGCCATCGCCCGAGGGACCGAGCAGGCAGACGATCTCGCCGCGTGCCACCTCGATGGTGATGCCGCGCAGCACCTCGCGCTCGCCATAGCTGTGGCGGATATCGGAAAGGATCAGGCTCATGCCGCCTTGTGGGGTGGCGTCGCGGGTCTGTCCATCTGCCGGCCGCTTGCCTAAATGTGGATTGGGTCACCAAAGGGGTGGCCCGCCCTGCGCCAGCCGTGCGCTGGCCGGGATTTTCAGCGGGGCGAGTGGTAACCAGCTATGGCGCGCAGCCTGATTTTCCTCTCAACCCCCACCAGCGCCACAGGCTCGATGTTCCGCGTCATCCTCGCCATCACCAAGGGGAAATACCGCAGGGAGAAATGGCTGGAAACGCTCTACGAGGAGCGGCGCATCGCCGATGCGCTGCATGAAGTCCCCCCCGCTGAGGATGCATTGATCCTCCACCGGACCCCGCAATACTTCAATCTGAACATGCGGCTCACCAACTACCGCTACGTCCTGAATGCACGGGACCCGCGGGACCTCGTCTGCAACCAGTATCACTGGCAGTTCAGCCACCCCAACCAGCTGGAAGATGCGGCGCAGACCGAGCAGCGCCGCGAAAGGGTACGAAGAGAGGGCATTGATGCGTTTGCGCTGCGCCATGACAACACGCATATGCTGCTTGGCTTCTTCAACGCGGCCCGAAAGATCGCGCCCGAGGACCGGATCTTTGTCGGCTACGCGATGTATTGCCTGCACTTCAACGAGACGGTCTCGCGCATGTGCCGTTTCATCGGCGTTGCGCCTGAGGATTTCGATTCGCAGCAACGCAAGGCCATCGCGCGCGAAAAATCCGAAGACCTCGCCGACAATCCCGCCTGGATCGGGCAGCAGTGGAGTGGGTCGGACACGCAGCCCGGCCGCCACAAGGCCGAGCTTCAGCCGGATACCATCGCGGCGCTCAACCAGCGCTACGCCTGGTTCCTGGACTTCCTGCGCCGGATGGATGACCCGCGGGTCGCCCACACCTACGACTGAGCCGACCTCCCGGCCCTACGCCGCGCGCGGCCCCTCGGCGATGAGCGGCGGCGCGCCGGTGGGCGGTGGCGCCAGTTCCATCACCGCCAGGTCGTTGGAGACCAGCTCCTCCTTGCGGGGCAGCTCGCCCAGGGATTTCAGCCCGAACTGGTCGAGGAAGCGCGCCGTGGTGGCCCAGAGCGTCGGGCGGCCTGGGGCTTCCTTGCGGCCGCGCGGCGCGATCAGCCCGGCATCCAGCAGCGCGTCCAGGCTGGCCTGGGCCAGGGCCGCGCCGCGGATCTCCTCGATCTCGGCCCGCGTCACCGGCTGGTGGTAGGCGATGATGGACAGCGCCTCCATCGCCGCGCGCGGCAGGCGCCGCGGCACCTCGACCACGCGGGTGATGGCGGGTGCCAGATCCTGCGCGGTGCGGAAGGCGTAGCCACCGCCCACCTCCACCAGCTCGACCGCGCGGCCGGCCGTGCGGGCCAGCAGCGCCGTCAGCACGCTTTGCGCGTCAATCCCCGGCGACAGGGCCAGCTGGACGCGGGCGGCCGGCACCGGGCGCTCCGAGGCGAAGATCAGCGCCTCGGCCACGCGCAGCGCATGCTCGAAATCGGCTGGGTTCACGGCAAGCGCGGCGTCCATGGCTTCGGCCTCAGCGTCAGCTGGCATGATAGAGTTCCCCCTCATGGCGGCGCAGCAGGATGGGCCCGAAGGCCTCCTCCTGGCGCAATTCGATGCCGCCCCCCCGGGCGGCCTCCAAGGCGGCGATGAGCGTGCTGGCGACGGCCGCCTTGCGGTCGAGCGGCGAGAGCATGCCCTCGGGCAGGAAGCTCGCCAGCGTGTTCCAGCCGGGCGTGCTGCCGATCAGCCATTGCAGCCGCGCCAAAGCCTCGGCGACGGACCAGAGCTTGCGCGGCTTGGGCGTGAAGGGCCGATCAGCCGCACCTCGCCGCCGCGCCGTGGCATAGGCGCGCAGGAGCGTCGTCAGGTCGGCCACCAGGCCGGTCCGGTCCTCGACGCGGAGCGATTCCGGCGCACCCCGGGCAAACACCTCGCGCCCCAGCTGCGCGCGGCTCTGTAACCAGGCGGCGGCGGCGCGCATGCGGTCCAGCTCGGCCAGGCGCTCGGTCAGGCGATGCGCGGCGAGGATCGGGTCCTCCTCCTCCGGCCCGCGCTCCTCCTCGGGCAGCAGCAGGCGGGATTTCAGCCAGGCGAGCCAGGCGGCCATGACCAGCCAATCAGCCGCAAGTTCGAGGCGCACCCGGCGCGCGCCCTCCACGATGGCCAGGAACTGGTCCACCAGGGCGAGGATGGAGATCTGGCGGATATCCACCTTCTGCGCGCGAGCCAGTTCCAGCAGCACATCGAGCGGGCCCTGGTAGCCCTCGAGCTCGAGCTGGAGCGATTCCTGCTGCCCAGTCATCCGCCATGCCCCGCGGCGCGCAGCGTGAAGTCGAAGGCCGGGCGGATGATCTCACGGACGAAGGCATCCATCGGCTGGAAGGCCGGGATCAGCGCCGGCAGCAGGAACAGCACGCCGATCACGATGAACAGCCCCGCCGGCTCCAGCCGCGCATAGGCCATGGCGGCGCGCAGCGGCAGCAGGCCCACCATGATGCGGCCGCCATCGAGCGGCGGGATGGGAAAGAGGTTGAACAGGCCAAGCACCAAATTCGCGAGGATGGAGAGGGCCAGGAAGCGATAGACCAGCTGCATCGAGTCGGCCGAGAGACTTCCCTCCAGCCCGCTGGCCGGGTGGATCAGCAGGGCCGCGATGAAGGCCAGCACGAAATTCATGGCCGGCCCCGCGCTCGCCACCCACATCATGCCCACGCGCGGATTGACGAAGTTGCGCACATCCACCGGCACCGGCTTGGCCCAGCCGAACATGACATCCACCCGGCCCGTCGCCAGCAATTGCGAGACCAGCAGGATGCCGGGGACCAGCAGCGTGCCCACCGGGTCCACATGGCGGATCGGGTTCAAGGAGAGCCGGCCCATCCACTTGGCCGTCGGGTCGCCAAGCGCCAGCGCCGCATAGCCATGCGCCGCCTCATGCAGGGTGATGGCGATGATGCTGGCCAGCACCGCCACCGCGAGGTCGGGCAACATGTCCAGCACCGGGGCTAGGCCGCCCGGCTTTGCCCGCGCAAGGCGGCGAGGCGGGCCAGGGCGCGCTCCGTGAGGGCCGGGCAGGCCTCCAGCACGGCCAGGCTTTCCGCGAGGCGGCCCGAGCAATGCAGGACGGCATCGCAGCCGGCGCCAAGGGCGGCCATGGTCAGATCCGGCAGGCCGCCGGCCAGGGCCTTCATCCCGAGGTCGTCCGACAGAAGAAAACCCTCGAAGCCGATCTCGCCGCGGATCACTTCCGCGATCACGGCCGGCGAGAGGGTGGCGCAGCGCGCCTCGTCCAGCGCGGTGTAGAGGATATGCGCCGTCATGCCCCAGAGATCGGGCGTGCCCAGCTCCCGGAAGGGGGCGAAATCAGCCGCCAGCTCGGCACGGCTCGCGGTCACCACGGGCAGTGCCTCATGGCTGTCGAGCGTGGCGCGGCCATGGCCGGGGATGTGCTTGATGACGGGCTGCACGCCGCCCTGGCGCAGCCCCGCGATCCAGGCACCGGCGAGGCGCGTCACCTCGGCCGGCTCGGCCGAGAAGGCGCGGTCGCCGATCACCTGGTGCATGCCGGGCAGCCGCAGGTCGAGCACCGGGGCGCAGACCACGTCGAGGCCCACGGCGCGACATTCGGCGCCGATCGCGGCCGCCGTCGCCTGGGCGGCCTCGGCCGGGCCGTTCTCGAAGGTGGCGGCCGGCGGATGGGCACGCCAATGGGGTGGCTTGAGCCGCGCCACGCGCCCGCCCTCCTGGTCCACCAGGATGGGCGCCTCGCGCCCGAGGCACTCCCGGATTTCGGCGGTGAGTGCCCGAAGCTGCGCCGGATCGGCCACGTTCCGAGCGAAGAGGATGGCGCCCAGCGGCTTGTGGCGGCGAAGCAGCGCCGCCTCCTCCGCCGTAAGACGGAGGCCCGAGACCCCGATGATGGCGGGCTTCATCTCAGCCGCCCGCCGTGATGCAGGCGACCTCCCGCGCGCGGACCGGCCCGCAGAAGGCACGGGCGGCGGCGGCATCGGCGAAGCCGCCGGTGCGGACGCGCCACAGCGTGGGCTGCCCGTCGCGCTCCAGCCGGGTGATGATGGGCTGGCGGCCGGCGAGCTCGGGCACGCGGCGCTGCAGCCGCTCCCACTCGGCGCGGGCCGATTCCTCGCTGCGGGTGGCGGCGAATTGCACCATGAAGCGGCCGCCAGTGGCGGGCGCCGGGCGGGCGGTCTGCTGGGCCGGCGCGGGGGCCGCCGCCGGGCGTGCGGGCGGCTGGGCGGCGGCCGGCGCCGCGCTCGCCGGTGCTGGCATCGGAGCCGGCGCGGGCGCCGGCTGGCTCTGGGCGCGCAAGGCCTCGGGCCGCGGCGTCTCGGGCGGTGGGCCCAGCCGCGCTTCACCGGGCCGGTCCTGCCGGCTGCCATTGCGCTCGAAGATCAATTCCTGCTGGTGCGGCACGACGGCGCCGCCCGGAGCGTCCGGTCGGACCTTGAAGGGCCTGCCATCCGTCTCGATCAGGGGCACGCCGCGCGGCCCCATCATGGACATGCCCCAGATGATGCCCCCGGCCAGCAGGACGGATCCCGCGAGGCCGGCGCCGATCATCCAGAATTTCGGCGGGATCCCCCATCCCGACGACTCCCTCTCCGGCGGGCGGACCCGCCAGGAGGGCTGCATCACATCGCTCATCTCATCTCCTCGACCGGCGTGACCCCCATCACGCGCAATCCGGACCTGACAACAGCCGCTGTCGCGGCCACCAAGGCGAGCCGGGCCTGCGTCGCCGCCGGCTGGTCCGCCTGGATGAAGCGCAAGGTGGTGTCGTCCTTGCCCTTGTTCCAGAGTAGATGAAAGTCGCTCGCCAAGTCATTCAAAAAGAACGCCACGCGATGCGGTTCCCGCGCGGCCGCGGCCGCATCCACCACGCGCGGCCAGGCGGCGAGCCGCCGGATCAGCCCGAGCTCGGCCGGATCGGTCAGGCTGTCGAGCGGGGCGGCCGCCAACACCTCCGGCGAAGGATCGCCCGCGCCGCGCAGCACCGAACGGCAGCGGGCATGGGCGTATTGGACGTAGAAGACGGGATTATCACGCGATTGCTGGACGACGAGGTCCAGGTCGAACTCCATCTGCGCGTCCGACTTGCGCGTCAGCATGGTGAAGCGCACCGCATCACGGCCGACTTCATCAATGAGGTCCCGCAGCGTGATGTAGCTGCCGGCACGCTTGGACATCCGGACCGGCTGGCCGTCCTTCACCACATGGACGATCTGCGTCAGCACCACATCGAGGCTTACGCGGCGGTCGCTGAGGGCGGCCACCGCCGCCTGCATGCGCTTCACATAGCCGCCGTGATCGGCGCCCCAGACATGCACCAGCGCGCCGAAGCCGCGCTCGATCTTGTGCAGGTGGTTGGCGATGTCATTGGCGAAATAGGTGCCCGTTCCGTCCGACTTGCGCAGCGGGCGGTCCGTGTCGTCGCCGAACTTCTCCGAGCGGAACAGCGTCTGCTCGCGCTCCTCCCAATCCTCGGGCGGCTTGCCCTTGGGCGGCGGCAGCGTGCCCTGGTAGATCAGGCCCTGGCTGTCCAGCAGCGCCTCGGCCTTCTCCAGCAGCCCGTCCTGGACCAACTCGGCCTCGCTGATGAAGATGTCATGCTGCACGCCCAGCGCCGCCAGATCCTCGCGGATCTCGGCCATCATGGCGGTGACGGTGAAGCCGCGCACCAGGGCCAGCTTCTCCGCATCGGGCGGAACCAGCGTCGCGCCATGCTCGGCCGCCAGCGCCTGGCCGACCGGGATGAGGTATTCGCCGCCATATTGCAGCGTGGTGGCATAGGCGGCCTCGACCGCCGCCTTGCGCGCCTCGGGCGCGGCATCTGCGGCCCAGAGGCCGTGGGCTTCCACCGGCAGCGCCTCCAGGTAGCGCCAATAGGCCGCCCAGGCCAACGCCTGCACCTGCGCGCCGGCATCATTGATGTAGTATTCGCGCGTCACCTGGTGGCCGGCCTTGGCCAGCAGTGCGGCCAGCGCATCGCCCACCACGGCGCCGCGGCAATGGCCGACATGCATCGGCCCCGTCGGATTGGCCGAGACATATTCCACATTCACCGTGCCGGGCTTCTGTGCTCCCTGCCCGAATTCCTCACCCTCGCCCAGGATGATGGGCAATTGTCCCCGCAGGTAATCCTCGCGCAGGCGCAGGTTCACGAAGCCGGGGCCAGCGGGCGCCGCCTCCTCCACCTCGGGCAGCGCCCGCAGCGCGGCGGCCAGATCGGCCGCCAGCTTGGGCGGCGCCAGCTTCGCGAGCTTGCCCACCACCAGCGCGGCATTGGTCGCCATGTCGCCATGGCTCGCCTCGCGCGGCGGCTCCATGGTGACGCGGGCGAAGGCCTCCGTCGGCAATTCGGGGAGGATCGTGCTGAGGGCCGTGATGGTACGGTCCCGCAAATGGGCGAAGATGTCGTGGCTCATGATGCGCGCTTGTGCGGCCACGCCACCGTTTCGCGCAAGTGGCCCGGCCGCCGGATCACCGGCCCGCAGGCTTGGAGGGATAGGCCCACCATGCTGCGAAATACCGCGCCACCGCGGCGCCCCAGCCCTTCTCGACCGGCGCGGCCTTGGGGGGCTGCGGATCGCTCGCGGCCGGGCGCGCCTCCGGCGGCACGGCCTCCTGGGCGGCGATCAATCCCTCGGCTTCGCGCCAGAAGTGATCGGCCTGGCCCTCGGGGCAGCCGGCTTCCTGCCAGAGGTGATAGGCGAGGCGCTCCGTCCTCACCCGTGCTGGGCTGTCATTCTGCAAGGTCAAAAATGCGGTCCGATCCTCGAATGCGCGGGGAAGCCCGGCGCCTCGCAGGATCATAGCACGCGCCCCCGCCTTGCGGCGAAACCGCCCCGGGCGCGGCCTCAGCCGCCCGCGAAGGCGCCGTGGAGCCGGCGCAAGCCGGCCTCGGCCTCCGCCACCATCCGGCGCACCACCTCGCCGGCGGGTGGGATGTCCTCGATCAGGCCCGCGCATTGGCCGGCCCAGGCGAAGCCTTCCTCCATGCGGCCCTCATCGGTGGCGATGGCGTTCACCGTGCCGGCGATCATGGGCACCAGCTCCTCAGGCGTCGCACCGGCATGCTCGCGGGCGAGGAGGTTCTGCGCATACGCACTGACGAGCGCCCGGCCGGGTTGGCCCAGGCTGCGCTTGATGATCATGGTGCCCGAAGGTTCGGCCTTCAGGATGGCCTGCTTGTAGTTGGCATGGGCCTGGGCCTCCTGGGTGGCGACGAAGCGCGTCCCCATCTCCACACCCTCCGCGCCGAGCGAGAGCGCGGCCAGCAGCCCCTGCCCCGTCGCGATGCCGCCCGAGGCGAGGACGGGGATGGAGACGGCGCGCACCACCCGCGGCACCATGATGAAGGTCGTCTCGTCCGAGCGGCCGAGATGCCCGCCGCCCTCATAGCCCACCGTCGCCACCATGTCGGCGCCGGCGGCCTCCGCCTTCTTCGCCAGTTCCGGCCCCGCGATCAGCACCAGGATCTTCGCGGCGCCGTTGATGCGCTTGATCCAGGGCGCGGGATTGCCGGCGGTCAGCGCGATGACGGGCACGCGCTCCTCCAGCGCGACGTCCAGCATGGCCGTGATGTCCATGCGGCCCAGCGGGAAGTTCACGCCGAAGGGCTTTTGCGTCAGCGCGCGGCAGCGGCGGATTTCATCCCGCAGCGCTCCGGCGCCGCCATCCTGCGCAAGGTCCAGCCCCGCCGTCGCGATCTGGCCGAGGCCGCCCGCCTGCGAGACCGCGGCGCAAAGCTCCGCCTTGGCAACGCGCGCGAGACCGCCCTGCACGATCGGGTAGGCGATGCCAAGCATCTCGGTGACGCGGGTCCTCATTCGGCGGTGGCGCCCGAGAGGCGGACGGCCTCGGCCCATTTGGCGATCTCGGCCTGGAGGAAGGCCGGGAAGCGGTCGGGGCCGATGCCGCCGGGCTCGATCCCCATGCCGCGCAGCCGCGGCGCCTGGGCCTCTGTCGCGGCCAGCACGATCTGCGCCACGCGCTCGACGAGGGGCATGGGCGTGCCGGCGGGCGCCATCAGGGCCTGCCAGGCCACCGCCTCAAAGCCCGGCCAGGTCTCGGCGACCGTCGGGATATCCGACCAGTCGGGCAGGCGGTTCGCGGTGGACATGGCCAGCGCGCGGATGCCGCCGGCGCGGATCTGCCCGGCACTCGGCGGCAGGTTCTCGAAGGTCGCCTGGATGCGGCCCGACAGCAGCTCGGTGATGGCGGGCGCCGAGCCGCGGAACGGCACATGCACCGCCTGGAAGCCCGCGCGGTGCCGCACGAGTTCCATGGCGAGATGCGGCAGCGTGCCGATGCCGGCACTGCCATAGGTGATGCCCTGCGGCTGCGCCCGCGCCCAGGCCAGGAATTCGGCGAAGCTGCGCGCCGGCACGGCCGGATTCACCGCCAGCACATTGGGCACCAGGCCGATGACGCAGACCGGCACGAAATCCCGCACCACATCAAAGGGCAAGCGCCGGTAGAGAGTGACATTGGCCGCATGGGCGGCGGCGATGGTCAGCCAGGTGCTGCCGTCATTGGGCGCGCGCGCCACGAATTCCGCGCCGAGATTCCCGCCCGCGCCGGGCCGGTTCTCGACGACGACATTCACGCCCATGGCCTCGGTGATCGCCTGGGCCGAGAAGCGCGAGAGCGTGTCCGAGGCGCCGCCCGGGGCATAGGGGCTGATGATGCGCATCTGGGTCGGCTGGGCCTGCGCGAGAGCGGGCAGTGCGAGCCCGGCGAGAAGGCTGCGACGCTTCATGGTTTTGCTCCCCCCATGGATGATTTGATCATGTCCTTGGCAATCAGCATCCGCTGTACGTCGGACGCCCCCTCGAAGATGCGGAAGAGCCGCACGTCGCGGTAGAATTGCTCCACCACGCTGCCGCGCATCCAGCCCGCGCCGCCATGGATCTGCACCGCATGGTCGGCCACGCGCCCTACCATCTCGCTGGCGAAGAGCTTGCAGCAGGCGATGTCGGCGATGATCGGGCCCTGCGCCTCGCCCGCCGCATCGAAGGCGCGGGCGGTCTCCAGGATCATGCTGCGCGCCGCCTGCGTCTCGGCCCGCATGTCGGCGAGCTTGGCCTGCACCAGCTGGAATTCTGCCAGCGGCTGGCCGAATTGCCGGCGGTTCATGGCGTGGAACAGCGCCTCCTCGATCAGGCGTTGCGCCTGGCCGACGCAGGTGACGGCCACATGCAGCCGGGCGTGGTTGATGCCGCGCATGGCGGTCTTGAAGCCGCCGCCCTCCCGCCCGCCGATCAGGTTTTCCGCCGGCACGCGGGCATCGTCGAAGAACACCTCGCTGGTCGCGCTGCCATCCTGGCCCATCTTGCGGTCGGCCGGGCCGCAGCTGACGCCCGGCGTGCCAATCGGCACGATGAAGGCGGAAATGCCCGCGGCATCGCGCGTGCCGGCCTCGGTGCGCGCCATGACGATCAGGACCTGCGCCTGGCGGGCATTGGTGATGTAGCGCTTGCTGCCGCGCAAAACGTAGTGGTCGCCATCGCGCACCGCCATGGTGCGCACCCCGCCTGCATCGCTGCCGGCCTCGGGCTCGGTCAGGCAGAAGGCGGCGGTGACTTCGCCACTCGCCATGCGGGGCAGCCATTCGGCGCGCTGCGCCTCGGTCCCGTTGTAGAGGATGGGCTGGGAGCCGAGGCCGATGGTGGTGGAAAACCGCGCGCGGAACACGCTGCTGGCGCGCGTCACCTCGAACATCACCCGCACCTGCTGCTCCATGGTGAGGCCGAGGCCGCCCCAGCGCGTCGGGATGGAAATGCCAAACAGGCCGGCCTGCCGCAGCAGCTCCGTCAGATCCTCCGGCAGGGTTTCCTGGCCTTCGAGGCGCGGTTCGGCGGGGATCAGCTTCTCGCGTACCAGGCGCGTGACGCCGTCGAGGTAGGATCCGAATTCGGCGGGCGTGGCGACATCGGCCACGGGCAGGGCATCGTTCATGGTTTCCTCCTTGGGCCGCAGCATCCGGCGCGGGGCGGGCCTGAGTCAAACGCGGGCTGCACGCCACAGGTATTCAGCCCGCCCGCAAACCCGTTATGCTGCCACGTGAAGAATTCGAGGAACGCCGCGCTTGGACACGCCGCCCTTTCACCTGCGCCTGCCGGCGAGCCTGGACAGTGTGAGCGCATTGCTCGACGCGCTGGAGGCCTATGCGGAGGCGGCCGACATCGCCCCGGGAATCGCCGCCCGGCTCGCCCTGGTGGCCGAGGAGATCGCGGCCAATGTCGCCATGCATGCCGAGGGCGCCAGCTTCTTCGAACTGCGCGTGACGCCCGGGCCGGGCGCCCTGGCCCTGGCGATCGAGGATGACGGCCCGGAATACGACCCCCTCGCCCGCGCGGCGCCCGACACCGACGCCGCGATCGAGGATCGCGCGGTGGGGGGCCTCGGCGTCCACCTGGTGCGTGAGCTGACGCGGGATGCCCGCTATGAGCGGGCCGGCGGGCTGAACCGCCTCTCCTGTGCGCTGCCGCTGGGCGGTTGAGCCACCCCCCCGCTTTTGATGCCGGCGATTTGTGGGCTAGCGTGACCGCACGACGCCGCAGCACCCTGCGGCATGATTTCAGGAGATTGCGCTGATGGACATCACCGAAACCCAGGAAGGTGCGAAGGCCGTGGCCATCCTCGATGGCCGGCTCGACACCGCCACCGCGGCGCTGACCGAGACGCGCCTGCTGGCGATGCTGGAAAAGGGCAGCGTGATCGCCGACCTCTCCGAGGTGCGCTACGTCTCCTCGGCCGGGCTGCGCGTGCTGCTGAAGGCGGCGAAGCAGGCCAAGGCGACCGGGGCGAGCTTCGCCGTGGTGGGCCTCCAGGCCCCCGTGCGCGAGGTGTTCGAGATCAGCGGCTTCGACAAGATCATCCCAGCCTTCGCCACCCGCGCCGAGGCCGCCCAAGCTTGACCCCGGTGGCGTGAAGATGGCGCCCTGACCATGGCGCGCGGCAGCGCCGCCGCAGCTGAGACCGCGGCGCGCCGCGAAGGCGCCGTGCTGGCGGCGCTCGGGGATCTGGCGGGGCTTGCCCCCTCCCCCGTGCTCGAAGCGCGGCTCAGGCGCGCGGCCCCGCTCGCCGCCGCCTGCGACCCCAAGGCCGCGCATCATGACGAGCCCGCCTGGGCCGCGCTGCTCGATGCGGTGACGGTGCAGGAGACGCGGCTCTACCGCCACCCGCCCCAGGCCGATCTGGTGGGCACCCTGCTGCCCGCCACACTGGGCCGCGCCCGCGCCGAGGGGCGCGCCTTGCGGATGCTCTCGGCCGGCTGCGCGACGGGCGAGGAAGCCTTCACCCTCGCCGCCCAGGGCATGCAGGCCATGGCCGAGACGCCCGGCACGGCGCTGGAGATCCTCGGCCTCGACCTCTGCCGCCCAGCGCTGGAGAGCGCCACCGCCGGGATCATCGCACCCGGCCTGGGCGACCCGCTGGGCCTCGTGCCCCCGGCGCTCCGCCCCTGGCTCGAAGGGCCGGACGGCGCGCCCCGGCTGCATCCGGCGCTGCGCCGCAGCCTCGATTTCCGCCGCGCCAACCTGCTGCACGGCTTCGGCGAGGCGGCCGGCTTCGACGTGATCTTCTGCCGCAACGTCCTGATCTACCTGACCGATGCGGCACGCGCGCAGGTCACGGCGGCCCTCGCCGCGGCCCTCCGCCCGGGCGGCATCCTCGCCCTCGGCCCGACCGACCGCGCCCCCGCCGGCCTCGCCGCGCAGGGTGATTCCGTCTGGATCAAGCCGGCATGACCCGGCACCCCCTGCCCGGCGGCGGCTGGTTCACCCTGGAGGAGGGCCAGGCCAGGCGCCACGACGCGCCGCCCCGCCCGGCCACGCCTGCGGCACCCCGCCTCGCCGCCGCCGCCCCCATGCCGCCGCAGCGCCGGGCCATGGGCCTGGCCGCGCTGCATCTCTCGCTGGGCGGCATCGCGCTCGCCATCCCCTCGGCCCTGGCCGAGCACATCATTCCCATGCCCGCGCTGCGCCCGCTGCCTGGTGCCGCGCCGGGTGTCCTGGGCCTCGCCATGTCGGACGGCGCACCCGTGCTGGTGCTGGAGACGGGCTTCGCCGCCGGCCAACCCGCCGCGGAGCGGGAGGCGCCGGACCTGCTGCTGGTGCTGCGCGAGGGCGGCCGCCGTTTCGGCCTGCCCGCCACGCGCATCGAGGCCGGGCCCGCCATCGCGGCCACGCGCGCCTTCCAGGCCTGGCTCGCCTCGCCCGAGGCTGCCGCGGCCCTCGCCTATGCGCCCCCCGCGCTGGAGCTGGAGGCGGCGCAGCCCATCCCGCAGCGCCGCCTCGTCATGTTTCACGCGGCCGGGATGGAGCTGGCGCTGCCGGCCGAATCGGTCGTGGCCGTGCTGCCGGCGACGCAACCGCTGCCCACGCCCCGGCAGGGCCTGGCCGGCCTTGCCGCGCATCGCGGCGCAGTGCTGCCGGTGCTGGATGGCGGGCTGGTGCTGGGGGGCCGCGCGGCATTGGCGCATGGCCCGGCGCCGCTCATCCGCCTCGCCCTCTGGCCCGAGGTGCTGGTCGCGGTGGAGCAGATCGGCGGCGTGCGCACCCTGCCGGCCGCGGATTTCACGCCGCTCGCCCAGCGCGACGGCATGGTCGCGGCCTTTGCGCGGCTGGGCGGCGCGCCCCTTCCCGTCCTGGCCCCGCACCGGTTCGGCGCGCTGTGACGGCCCCCATTCCCGTCCTTATCGTGGATGACAGCGCCTTCATGCGGATGGCGCTGCGCCGGATCATCGAGGCCGATGGCGACCTGCGCGTGGTGGCCGAGGCCGCGGATGGCGAGGCCGCGATCGCCGCCGTGCGGAAGCACCAGCCCGCCGTGGTGGCGATGGATGTGGAGATGCCGGTGCTGGGCGGCATCGAGGCGACGCGCCGCATCATGGCCCTGCCCGACCCGCCGGCCATCATCATGGTGAGCCAGCACACCCAGGATGACAGCCCGGCCGCCATCGCCGCGCTGGCGGCCGGCGCGGCCGACTACATCAGCAAGGAGGCGGGGCTGGGCGGGCTCGACCTCGGGCATCTCGACCAGTCGCTGCGCGGGCGGCTGCGGCATTGGGCCGGCCAGCAGCGCCGGCCTGAATCGAGCGCGGCGCCGGCGCGCGCCGGCGCGATCCCGCCCCTGCAGCCCCCGCCGCTCATCCTCATCGCCGCCTCCACCGGCGGGCCGGATGCGCTGGCGGCGCTGCTGGCGGCGAGCGGCCCGCTGCCCGTGCCGGTGCTGATCGCGCAGCACATGCCCGATGGCCTGGCGCCCGAATTGGCCACGCTGCTGACGCGCCGCGCCGGCTGGCCGGTCGTGGTCGCCACCAATGGACAGGCGGTGGCCCCCGGCGTGGCCACGCTGCTGCCGACCGATGGCGTGCTCTGGCGCGTCTCCGGCGGCCTGGCCCTGCGCCTCGCCCCCAGCGGCGCCGCGGTGCATCCCTCGGCCGACCTGCTGTTCCGCTCGGCCGCCTTGCTCGGCCTGCCGGCCCTCGGCGTGGTGCTGACCGGCATGGGCCAGGACGGCGCGGCGGGGGCGGCGGCGCTGGCCGAGGAAGGCGGGCGCATCCTGGTGCAGAGCAGCGAAACTTCGGTTGTCGCCGGCATGCCCGAGGCCGCAAGCTCTCGCGTGGGCGGGGCGGAGGCACTCTCGCCCGAGGCGCTGGGCCACAAACTGCGCGGAATCTGGAGGGCGTGATGGACGAGGAGTTGCTGGCCGCCTTCCGCGAGGAATTCGCGCCGCTTTGCGCGGCCCTCGCCACGGCCGCCGACCTGCCCGCCGCGCAACGCATCCTGGCGCAGATGCAGGCCATGGCGGACGGCATGGAGATCGCGCCCCTCCAGGCCCGGCTGCGCGCCCTGGCCGAGACGGAGGCGCTGGCCGACCTGCACGCCGCCGCCCCCGCGCTGGCCGGTTTCGGCGATGGCGCGCCCGAGGCCGAAGCGCCGCCCGCCGAGCGTGGCCCGGTCCGCACCCTCATCGTGGATGACAGCGCCATGATGCGGCGCCTGCTGCGCGGCATCCTCGCGGCCGACCCGCGTTTCACCGTGGTGGGCGAGGCGGGCGACGGCGCCGCCGGCCTCACCGCCCAGGCGGAGTTGCAGCCTGAACTGACGCTGCTCGACCTTGAGATGCCGGTGCTGGATGGGCTGGGCTTCCTCGCGGAATGGTCGCTCTCGGGGCATGGGCAGGTGGTCGTCGTCTCCTCGGCCGCGCATCCGGGCAGCCCGGCCGCGATGGAGGTGCTGCGGCGCGGCGCCTGGGCGGCGGTCGCCAAGCCCTCGGGCGCGCTCTCGCCCGATCTCGCCGAGCGCAGCGGGGCGGAAATCCTGGCGACGCTGCGCGAAGCGGCCGGCCTCCAAGACACCGCGCTGGCGGCCTGATGGAAGCCGACGATCCCCTCTGGCAGGAATTCGCGGCCGAGACGGCCGAGCACCTGGATGCCCTGGAATCCGGCCTCGCGGGTGACGGAGCCCAAGGGGGCACTGTGGATGTGCTGTTCCGCGCCATGCACAGCCTGAAGGGCATGTCCTCTGCGATTGGGGCGCATGGCATCGGCACGCTGGCGCACAAGGCCGAGGATGTGCTGGGCCTGGCCCGCGCCGGGCGGCTTGCCCTTGGCCCGCCGGTGCGGGCCGCGCTGCTGGCGGCGGTGGATGCGCTCCGCGGCCAGCGCGTGGCCCTGCTCGAACGCCGCCAGGACCAGGCGCCGCCCGCCGAATTGCTGGCGCGCCTCGGCGCCCTGGCCGAGGGCCGCCCCGAACCCGCCGCCACCAGCGCTGCCCCTGCGCCGCGCGAAGACCCGCTGCGCGTCACCCTCGCCTCCCGCCTCGCCGATGAATTGCCGCGGCTGCAGGCCGAGCCGCAGCGCGCGACCCGCCTCGCCGCCCTGGCGCGCGAGGGGCAGATGCCGCGCCTCGCCGCCCTGCTGGAAGCGGTGCCCGGCGCGGCGGACCCGCTCGCCGCCCTCGGCCGGCTGCGCCGCGCGCTGATCCTGCTCCAGGCGGGCGAGGCGGTGCCGCGCCTCACGGGCGATCTGCGGGCGCCGGCGGAGGCGGTCCGCCTGGCCCTGACCGGCCCGCGCCTCGCCTTGGCCCGCGCGGCCGAGCGCCTCGCCGCCGCCGCCGATGCGCTGGGCGAGGAACAGGCCGAGCTGCTGGCGCGGCAAATCCAGGACCTGGCCGGCCGCCCGGGGCAGGAGCCCGCGCAACGCCTGGAGGAATCCCGCGCTGGCTTCGCCACGCTGCTGGCCGCCCCCAGCCTCACCCCGCTGGTGGAGACGCTTCGCCCGGCGCCGCCGCCGCTCACCCCCAGCCTCGCCGCCGCCCTGCCGCCCTCGGCCCATGCCCGCGCGGCGGCCGCGATGGGTGCCGGGCGCCGCATCTGGCGCCTGCGGCTCGGGCCCCTGCCGACAGCCGAGGCCATCGCCGAGCCCTTCCTGAGCCGGGTCGGCGAGGTGCTGGGCAGCGCCGGCCCGCCCGAGGCGCTGGACATCTTCCTCGCCAGCGACCTGCCACCCGGGGAGCTGGCGGCGCTGCGTGCCGAGGCCGATCCCGATGGCGGCGCCCTCACCGACCTCGCCGCCGCCGACGCACCGCCCCCCGCCCCCACCATGCGCGTGCGCCAGGACCGGATTGACGCGGTGATCGCCCTGGAGGCCGAACTCCGCGCGGCCGCCCTTTCACTCGGCGAGGCGATCGCCGCCCCACAGGCGCGCGCCGCCTTCGAGGAGCTGGCCGCGCTGCAAGCGGCCCTGCCGCCCGCCACTGCCGGGCGCCTCGCCGGCGCCTTGGAACGGCTGCGCGCCGCCACCGGAGCCGCCGAACGCGCCCAGGGCCGGCTTTCCATCGCGCTGGGTCAACTCGACGAGGCGGTGCTGGAACTGCGCGTGACGCCCTTCGCGACACTCGCCATGCGGCTGCCCCGCGTGCTGCGCGCGACGGCCGAGGCGCAGAACAAGCAGGTGGCGCTCGAAGTCATGGGCGAGGAGGTGCAGATGGACCGCTCCCTCTCCGACCTCCTGGCCGACCCGCTGCTGCACCTGGTGCGCAACGCCGTGGACCACGGGATCGAGCGGGCGGAGGAGCGGATCGCGCTGGGCAAGCCCGCCACCGCGCGCCTGTTGCTGGTGGCCGAGCGCCTGCCGGGGCGGCTCGTGCTCAGCTTCTCGGATGATGGGCGCGGGATTGATGATGCGGCGGTGCTCGCGCGGGCGCTGTCGCGCGGGCTGATCACGCCCGAGGCGGCGTCACGCCTGGGCCAGGAGGAGATCCACGCGCTGCTCTTCCTGCCCGGCTTCTCGACGCGCGAGGCGATCAGCGAGACCTCGGGCCGCGGCGTCGGCCTCGATGTGGTGCAGGATGCGGCGCGGCGGGCGGGCGGCGCGGTCCGGGTGGAAAGCCGCCAGGGCCAGGGCACGCGCTTCGTGCTCGACCTGCCGCTGACGGCCGCGATGCAGCCCGTGCTGCTGGTGGAGGCGGGCGGCCAGCCCTATGCCCTGCCGGCGGGCCGCGTGGAATCCGTGATCCGGCCCGAGCAGGTCGCACCCGGCCAGGCCATCACGACGTTGGAATCCGTGCTGCACCTGCCACCGGCCGAGAGCAGCGCCATCGTGCTGGTGCGCCGGCCGGCGGGCCCCTTGGCGCTGGCCGTGGAGCGCGTGGGGCGGCGCACCGACCTGCTGCTGAAGCCGCTGCATCCGGCGCTGGCTGGCACGCCGGGCGTGGGTGGCGTGGGCGTGCTCGGCAATGGCGAGCCCGTCTTGCTGCTGGAGCCCGACAGCCTGGAAGCGGCGCTGGCGGCGGAGCCGGCCTGGCGCTGAGGCGGCCATGAAGATGGGCAAGATCGGTTGCATCAGACCTGTCATAACAACTTCAAGTTGCAACACCGCGCCGCTTTGCTAAGAATATGAACAGTCTGTGCAAAGACGAGGAGATCGGAATGGCCAGCGTCATCGATTCCACGGCGCTCACGCGCAACACGGTCTGGGGGGCCCAGGATCCGACGGTTCGCTGGTCCGGCGCCTTTGCCCTGACCGGAGGGCACGGGACCACGCAATCCTCCACCATCGTCTACGAGATCGAGCCCGGGCATCGGCTGGGCTGGCACACCGACGCGACGGAGGAGACGCAATACCTGATCGCCGGCACGGGCGAATTGCGGATCGAGGACGGCACGGTGCATCCGGTCGGGCCGGGCAGCGTGTTTGTCCTTCCGGTCGGCCAGAAGCATGACCTGGCCAATACGGGGAGCGAGACGCTGCGCGCGGTCGCCTTCTTCGCCGCCGCCATGTTCACGCAAAGCTTCGACAACGTGATGATGCCGCCCGCGACGCACACCCTGGGCACGCCGAACCGCGACGGATAAGGCGGACCGCCTCAGCCGGCGGAGCGCCCCCCGGCGTCAGCCGGCAAAGCGAACCGCCAGCACCGTCACGTCATCGGCCGGCGGCGCGCCGCGCACGAAGCGGGCCACGTCCTTCAGCAGGGCCGCGATGGCGGCCGCCGGGTCGGCCTCGCGGCCAAGGGCGGCCAGCACGCGCTCCTTGCCGAAGAGCGCCTTGTCGGGGTCATGCGCCTCGGTCACGCCATCGCTCAGCAGCAGCATCGCCTCGCCCGGGGCGAGCGCGAAGGGCGCGCTGGCATAGGGCAGGTCCTCCATGATGCCGAGCGGCGGCTGGATCTTGAAGCCGTCCATCACCGTGACACCGGCGGCCGAGAGCCGCAGCGCGGGCTCATGCCCTGCGACGCAGATCCGCCCCTCGCCCGTCTCGGCGTCGAGGATGGCGAGTGCGGCCGTCACGAAGGTCATCTCCGGATTGTTCGCGGCCAGGTCGCCATTGGCGAGCACCAGCAGATCGGCCGGATCGGGGATCTCGCCGCGGGCTGCGGCCATCTGCACGCCCGCGCGGATCAGGCCCAGGCTGCGCGCCATGGTCAGACCCGCCGAGGCGCCCTTGCCCGCCACATCCGCCACCACGAACATCAGGTGCCGCGCGCCGATCCATTGCATGTCGTAGAGATCGCCGCCCACCTCGCGCGCCGGCTCCATATGGGCGGCCACCGTGATGCGTCCGCGCGAGATGGCCGCGAAATCGCCCGGCACGAGGGAGAGCTGCGCGCGCCGCGCCGATTCCAGCTCGGCCTCCAGCGCGTGCAGCCGCTCGGCCGCCAGGTCCCGCAGGCGCTTCTTCTCCAGCACCGCCTGAAGACGCGCGCGGAGCAGCGGCGGGTCGAAGGATTTGGGCAGGTAGTCCTCGGCGCCCAGCTCGATGCAGCGGATCACGCCGGACATCTCGGTCTGTGCGGAAATCACGATGACCGGCGGCGGGTTGCTCTGCACGTGCAGCCGCTCCAGCACGCCGATGCCGTCGAGCTCGGGCATTTCGAGGTCAAGCAGGACCACGTCGAAGGGCTGGGCGGCGATGGCGGCCAGCGCCTCCACGCCATTGGTCGCCATGGCGGGCTCGGGATAGCCGAGCTCGGCGAGGCGGCGCTTCAGCAGCAGGCGGTTGAAGCTGCTGTCATCCACAACAAGAATCTGGGGCACCAGGACCGAGCCGCTCATTCCGGGCGCACCGCCATGCTTTCCACCGCACGCCGGGATTCCGCCGCGAGGCGCGAGAGGTCAATCATGGTCACGGTGATTTCCTCGGCGGCGGTCGCATTCGACTGGCCGATGCGGGTGAGGGTCGCGACGCGCTCATCGAGCGAGGCGACCGTGGTCTGCTGCTCTTCCATCGCCACTGCGATGGCGGCGGCGAGGCGGGCGCTCTCGCCGGTCAATTGCTCGAAACCGTCCATCGCATGGCCCACGGCCGCGGCGGTGCCGGCACCCTCGCGCGTGCGGCGGCCGGCGGCGAGCACGACATCGGCGATCTCCTGCGCCAGCGCCTCGGTGTTGGCGGCGAGTGCGCGCACCTCCTCCGCCACGACGGCAAGGCCGCGGCCATGCTCGCCCGCGCGCGCCGCCTCGATGGCGGCGTTGATGGCAAGGATGTTGGTCTGTGTGGCGATCTTGGCGATGGTGCCGGCGATGCGCGTGACACGCTCGGTGTCGTCACCCACCGCATCCACCGTCTCGATCAGCAGGCGCACCTTCTCCAGGCTCTCGCCCAGCAGGCTTTGCGCGCGGGCCGCCGTGTCGCGCGCCTGCTGCGTGCTGCGGCCGACATCGGCCACCGCATCCGCCGTGTGCGAAAGCGAGTCGGAGACCTCGCGCAGTTCGGCCAGCTGCGTCATGGCACCCTCGCTCACCTGGCCGATCGCCTGGCTCGCCTGGTTGGTGACGACGGCGGTGCGCCGCGCCCCTTCCAGCGCCTGTTCCATCAGCCGGTTCGAGTTGGCGAGGTTCGTCTTGAACACCTCCACCGCGCGGGCCATTTCGCCCACCTGGTCGGAACGTCCGCCGCCGGGGATTTCCACCTCGGCATCGCCGCGCGCGAGGCGCTGCATCGAGACCGCGAGGCGCGAGAGCGGGCGTGCGGTCAGCAGCACGAGCATGAACCAGACGAAGCCGAGGCCCAGCATGCCGATGCCGGCGGCGATATAGGTGGAACGCCGCGCCTCCTCCTGGAGCGCATTCGCGCGGGCGAGGTTGGCATCCGCATCCGCCTTGGTGATGGCGCGTGCGCGGCTGGCGAGGTTGTTGAAAGCCACCACCATGTCCAGCCACTCCTCCTGGAGCGGCGCATACTGGTCCCGCGCGCGGCGGGCGAAAGCCTCGCGCACGCGCTCGCCGAGGTCGGGCAGGCGGGCGGCCATGTCCTGCGCGGCGGCGCCGACCACGCTGTCCAGGCGCTCGCCCACCAGGCTGTAGAGGAGGTCGAAGCTCTCCGTGATGGCGGTCGCGTTGCGGACCATGCGCGGCGCGGTGACGGTGGGCGGCAGCACGCCAGCCAGCACGGCGGCGAAGGCCTGGGCGAAATCGGCCACGTCATTGGAGAAATCGTCCACCGCCTCGATCGCGGTGCGGTCGCGCACGCCCATCTGCTCGATGATCGCCCCCTGGCGCGTCAGCATGATGAGCGAGTTCACGGCGAGGAAGGCCATCACCGAGAACATCAGCACCAGGATCATCGCGGCGCGCGTACCGATGCGGCCGATGAGCCGGACGCGCGCCCGCCGCGGCGGCGCCAGGGGCTCGCTCGCGGATTGGGTCATGCCAGGGGCCTGGGTGTCGGGAGCCATCGGGGATTAGGATAAGCCCATTCCCCGCACCTCGGCCACCTCTCGATCAGGACCCTCCGCATGACCTGCCGCATTCTCGTCGTGAACAGCAACACCACGGATTCCGTGACGGCCCGCATCGCGCGCGCGGCCGAGGCCGCCGCACCCGCAGGTTGCAGCGTGGAGGCGGTCAGCGCGCCCTTCGGCCTGCCGCTCATCGTCACCCGGGCCGACTGGTCGGTGGCGGGGCCGGCGACGGTGGCCGCCCTGGCCGCACGGCGGGGCGAATTCGACGCGGCCGTGGTGGCCTGCTTCGGCGATCCGGGCGTGGATGCGGCGCGGGAATTGTTCGACGTGCCGGTGGTGGGCATCAGCGAGGCGGCCTTCCATGCGGCCTGCATGCTCGGCCGGCGCTTCGGCATCGTGAGCTTCACCGCGGCGCTGAAGCCCATGTTTGTGGATTGCCTGGAGCATGCGGGCCTCGCCTCTCGCTGCGCCGGCTTCCGCATGGGCCCGGCCTTCGCGGGCGATCCCGGCCGCGTGGCGGAGGAGCGGCGGGACATGATCCTCGAACTCTGCCGCGCCAGCATCGAGCAGGATGGCGCGGAGGTCGTGATCCTGGCGGGCGGGCCGCTGGCGGGCCTGGCACCGCTGCTGGCGGCGGATGTGGCCGCACCCCTGGTGGATGGCACGGTGGCGGGCGTGCGGCTGGCGGCCGCGCTGGCCGGCCTCGCCCCCGCACGGCGCGCCCATCGCCCGCGCAGCCTCACCGGCTATGAGCCGGGGCTGACGCAGCTCTACGCCGAGGGGCCGCGCTGATGTCCCGCATCCTGCGCCTGCAACCGCTGACGGCCGAAGCCTTTCGTCCCTTCGGCGATGTGATGGACCCGCCCGCGTTGGGCGCACGCCCGGGGCTGGGCGAAAGCCTCGTCGCGCGGGATGGCGCGACGCAGCCGGGCCTCGCCTTCAACCATGCCGAGCCCGCGGCCCTGCCGCTGCTGGCGGCGCAGATGGAGCGGCACAACCGCTCAAGCCAATGCTTCGTCCCGATGGATGTGGCGCGTTGGGTGGTGATGGTAGCGCCCGATCTCGACGGCGCGCCGGACATGGCGGGGTTGATCGGGTTTCTCGCGCGCGGCGACCAGGCGGTGAACTACCATCTGGGAAGCTGGCACCACCCGCTGCGCGTGCTGGACCGCCCGGGCCGCTTCGCCATCCTCATGTGGAGCACGGGCGAGAGGGCGCGGGACGAGGAATGGGCGACGCTGCCGGAGCCGGTGCTGCTGACGGAGTAAAGCGGGGCCTGACGCTCGCGGAGGGGTAAAAAGCCATCCGGCCGCACAGCGGCCGGCGCCGCCCAATCGGGTGATTGGCCTGGCGCACCAGTGCCGCGGCGAAGCCAAGGCGGCGGAGCCGCCGCCCGGCGTCTGAGGACGAAGAAAGACTTCCGGCGTCTGAGGGCGGGAATCAAGCTGGCGGTTCCGCCCCCACCTGCTCCACGATGCGCCGGTAATGCTGCGGCCGGCGATGCTGGGCGAAGTTGAACATCTTCTCCTTGCCCTGCAGGCAGTCATCCAGGTCGGCCTCGGCGAGGATGACCTCATCCTCCAGCGTCTTCGCCTGGGCTACGATGAGGCCGTTCGGACTGACGATGCAGGAGCCGCCGATCAGCCCCGAGCCATCCTCATTGCCGGCCTTGGCGACGCTGACCGCCCAGGTGGCGTTCATATAGGCGTTGGACTGCACGGCCATGGTGGAGTGGTAGGTGCGCAGCTCCGCACTCTCCCCTTCCCCGCCATTGGGATCGTAGGCCGCGGAGTTGTAGCCCATCACCATCAGCTCCACGCCCTGCAAGCCGTAGCAGCGCCAGCCTTCCGGCCAGCGGCGGTCATTGCAGATCAGCATGCCCATGATGGCGCGGTGCCACTCGCCGGGGCCGCGAAAGGCGGGGAAGCCGAGGTCGCCATATTCGAAATAGCGCTTCTCGAGCTGCTGGAAGCGCGCACCGGGGCGCGGCTCGACGGAGCCCGGCAGATGCACCTTGCGATACTTGCCGAGGATGGCGCCATCCGGCCCCACCATGATGGCGGAGTTGAAGCGCTGCCCCTCGGGCGTGAGTTCCGCGTAGCCGAGGTGGAAGCCCACCCGCAGCTCGCGCGCGCGGTCGAACAGCCGCTGGCAATTGGGGTTGGGCATCTCACGCTCGAACCAGGTGTCGAGCTCCTGCGTGTTCTCGATGAACCAGCGCGGGAAGAAGGTGGTGAGCGGCAACTCGGGAAAGACCACGAGCTGCGCGCCCTGTTTCGCAGCGGATTCGAGCAGCGCGATCAGGCGGTCGAGCGTGTGGGCGCGGCTGTCGGCGCGCTGGATCGGGCCGGTCTGCGCGCCGGCGAGCGTGAGGATACGGGGCATCCCCCCACTTCATGGCCGAAGCGCCGGGGCGTCAATGCCCCGGCGTTCCGTCAGGCCATCACCGCATCGGGGTGATTTCGATGGCCAGCGCCTCCTCATAGGTCATGTCCACCTGCTCGCCCACGCGCAGCTGGCTGATGAAGCGGCGCAGATCGGGGTTGGTGGCGGTGACGGTGCGGTTGAGGCCGCCCGGCCCGGTGAAGCTGACCGTGCTGGTCGAGGAGTCCACGGCGGTGATCGTCACGCGGCCGCTGCGCACGCGCGTCACCTCGCCACCCGGGCGGGCGGCGTCGCGCTCGGCCGTCAGCGTCGCGGAGGCCGGGGGCGCGCTGGAGAGCGGGCGGGCGGCACGGGCGACGATGGCCTGGAAATACACGACCGTCACATTGTCGCCGGGGCGGATCTGGTTGAAGCGCGTCACGCCGCGGCCCGCGATCATGGTCAGCAGCGCACCGGACTGCGCGCCGGCCGAGCCGCGCACCAGAACCTCGCGCGAGGTGGCGTCCACCGTTTCGATCACGCCGCGCAGGATGGTCGTCTGCTCGGCATCCACCGAGGCGCAGGCCGAGAGCAGCGGCAGGGCCATCGGGAAGGCAAGGAGGCTGCGGCGATTCATGTTGTTCTCCGTTATGTCTGGCGGGCACGGGGCCATTCCGCCCCGCGCGCTCGGTGTGGCATGCGACTGTCGCATGCGGCTTCGGCAAGCGCCGCATGATCCCGTGCCGCGGAAGCAAAGCATGCCCCATCGGCCTGAACAACGGGTCAGTGCCTCCCACAGCGGCAAGGCACCGCCGCGCAAGGCGCTGTCAGCGCTTGAAGAAATGTGTCGCCGTCATTTCGATGACGGTGATGTCATCGGCAACGCGCGTGCCGATGTGCCGGAACACCACCACCCCCAACTCGGGCCGCGAGCGCGAGGGCTTCAGGCTGTCCACGATGCTCTCCACCGCCACCGCCTCATCCGGGCGAAGGGGCGCGGGCCATTTGGTGGTGATCTCGCTGCCGCCCAGGCTCACCTCGCGGAAGAGACCGCTGCCCAGGATCAGGCCGAAGCAGGCGCCCATGGTGTGCAGCCCGCTCGCCACCAGCCCGCCGAACAGCGGCGCGGATTTCGCCGCGATGGGGTCGGTGTGGAAGGGTTGCGGGTCGAACTTCTCGGCATAGGCGATGATCTCGGCCTGGCTGAGCGCGAATTGGCCGAAGGCGAAGCGCTGGCCGAGGCTGAGTTCGTCAAAGGATTGCAGCGGCTTCAATGGATCACCCTTCCCCCGGTCAGCCAGTAGATCAGCAGATACAGCGCGCCGCCGGCGAGGAAGCCGACCAGCGTGCCGTTGATGCGCACGAATTGCAGGTCACGCCCCACGCGCAGCTCGATTTTTTCCGTGACCTCGGCCGCGTCCCAGCCCTTCACCACGCCCGCGATGAAATCCGCGAGGCGCTGCTGGGCGGAGGGCATCAGCGTGGCGAGCGTCCGCTCCACCATGCCATTCAGCTTGGCGCGCGCCGCCGTATCCTCGGCCAGGAATTGCCCGGCATTGGCCATGGCCCCCTCCAGGATGGCGACGGTGCGGCCGTTCGGGTTCACCGCATCGGCGGCGAGCGCGCCGCGCAGGCGTGACCAGGCATCGCCCAGCCAATCGGCCACGGTCGGGTGGCTCAGGGCCCGGCGGATCGCGGCGCCCAGGGCGGCGGCGCGCTCGGGCTCGGTTTCCAGACGGGTGATTTCCGATTCGATCCAGGCCTCGAAGGCGAGGCGCAGGTCACTGTCACCCGGCTCCTGCTTGTCGAGCTCAGCGTTCAGCACGGCCAGCACGCGGTCCGCCACATAGGCGCCGGCGGCCCAGCCGACGACGGCGCCGCCCGTCTCCCGCACGCGCAGCTTGATGGCCTCACGCAGGTCATCCTGCTTGGCGACCAGCGCGGTCTTGATCTGCGCCAGCGCAAGGTCGAAGACCGCCTGGTGCTGGCCGCCGGCCAGCAGGCCGCGCAGCGCGCGCGCGACGATGGGCACCGCGCCGGGGCCGCCGGCCACGCGGGGCAGCAGGCGCGCCATCAGCTTGCGCGCGCGGCCATCCTCCAGGGTGACGAGCAGGCGGGGCAGGGTGGCGGCCAGTGCCTGGGCCGCGGGGCGCGACGCCTCCCGATCGGCCAGGAAGCCCGCGATGATGCCGGCGATGTCCAGCCGCGCGATGACGCGCCGCAGCTCCGCCTCGGTGAAGACGTGGTTCGCGACGAAGCGGCCGAGGCCCTGGCCCAGCCGCTCCTTCTGGCGGGGGAGGATGGCAGTGTGCGGGATGGGCAGGCCGAGCGGGCGGCGGAACAGCGCCGTCACCGCGAACCAGTCGGCCAGCCCCCCCACCACGCCCGCCTTGGCCGAGGCGGCCAGCAGGTCGGCCTGGAAGCTCGGCGGCAGCTGATAGGCCAGCCAGACCAGCCCGCCCATGACCACGAGGAGGAAGGTGGCGAAGGCGCGATGCCGCGCGAGCGCCCGGCGGAGATCGTCATCGGGGTGGGCCATGAGAAGGTTCATAGGGGCGGATGGCCGCGAGGGGAATCGCGAAGCACGCAAGGCGGGAGGCAGCCATGCGCGGGTGCGGATCGCTTGGCGCGGCCAGGCGCTCATGTTATCGGATAACATCATGCCCGGCTGGACCCACCCCCTCGATCTCGCGGCTTCGGCCCAGCTGCGCGCCGCCTGGGCGGCGGGGATCCTGGCCGTGCTCTGGCTGGCCATCGCCTGGGCCATGGCGGCATGAACACGCCGCGCCCCTCGCTGAAGATCGAGAACCTCACCCTCACGCATGGCCGGCATCCGGCCGTGCATCATGTCAGCTTCGCGCTGAAGCCGGGCGGGCTGATGGCCGTGGTCGGTCCCAATGGCGCCGGCAAATCCAGCCTGCTGCGCGCCATCGCCGGGCTGCACAAGCCGGCCGAGGGGCGGATCGCCGGGTTCGCACCGGGGCAGGTCGCGCTGCTGCCGCAACAGGCCATGCTGGACCGCGCCTTCCCGCTGACCTGCCGGGACGCCGTGCTGTTTGGCCTCTGGAGCGAAAGCGGTGCCTTCCGCGCCACCCCCGCGCCGGAGCGGATCGAGGCCGCACTTGATGCCGTGGGATTGCATGGCTTTGCGCGCCGGGCGGTCGGCTCGCTCTCGGCCGGGCAATTCCAGCGCGTGCTCTTTGCGCGCCTGCTGCTGCAGGACGCGCCGGTGATCCTGCTGGACGAGCCCTTCAACGCGCTGGACGCCCGCACCGCGTCCGACCTGCTGGGCGTGATGCGCCGGTGGCATGGCGAGGGGCGCACCATCCTGGCCGTGCTGCATGACCTCGACCTCGTCCGCCGCGAATTCCCCGAGACGCTGCTGCTGGCGCGCGAGGCGGTGGCCGTGGGCGCCACCGAGACCGTGCTCTCGGCCGAGAACCGCCTGCGCGCGCGCATGATGTCCGAGGCCTGGGCCGAGGGCGCCGGGGCCTGCGGGCGCGAAGCCGCCTGAGCCATGCTCTATGAGGCGCTGATCGCGCCCTTCGCCGAATTCGGCTTCCTGCGGCGCGCCCTGGTGGGGTGCCTGGCCATCAGCCTCTCGGCGCCGCCGCTCGGCGTCTTCCTCATGCTGCGGCGGATGTCCCTGACCGGCGATGTGCTGGCGCATGGCATCCTGCCGGGCGTGGCGCTCGGCTTCGTGCTGGCCGGCCTCTGGCTGCCGGCGCTCGCCTTGGGCGGGTTGCTGGCCGGGCTGGTCGTGGCGTTGGGCGCGGGCGCGCTGGCACGGGCGACGGGCGGGCGCGAGGATGCGGCGCTGACCGGGCTTTACCTGACGGCGCTGGCGGCCGGCGTCACGCTCATCTCCTGGCGCGGCTCGGCGGTGGAACTCACGCAATTGCTGTTCGGCTCGGTGCTCGGCGTGGATGACGCGGCGCTGCTGCTGATGGGTGGGGCGGCCAGCGCCACCCTCGCCTTCCTCGCCATCGCCTGGCGGCCGCTGATCCTGGAATGCTTCGACCCGAGCTTCGCCCAGGCGGTGGGGCTGCGCGGCAGCGTCTGGCATCTGGGGCTGCTGGCGCTGGCGGTGCTGAACCTGGTCGCGGCCTTGCAGGCGGTGGGCAGCCTGATGGCGGTCGGGCTGATGATGCTGCCGGCGATTGCGGCGCGGCACCTGGCGCGGGAGCTCAGCGGCATGGTGCTCTGGGCGGTCGGCATCGCGCTGGCGGCCACGGTGATCGGCCTCCTCGCCTCCTACCACCTGGACGTGCCGAGCGGGCCGACCATCGTGCTGGTCGCCGCCGGCTTCTGGGTCGCGGCGCTGATCGCGGGCCCGGTGGACGGGCTGCTGGCGCGGCACTGGCCGCGCCGCCACCTCGAAGGCTGATCAGCCGAAGGCGCGTTCCACCAGCGGGCCCGGCGGCGGGGCCACCGCCACCTCGCGGATGATCTTCCGGCGCACCGCCTGCTCGAAGCTCTCGAAGCCGTCCGCCACCATCAGGAAAGCGCCGGGGCCGCCGATCACGCGCTCGCGGTAATACTCATCAAGCGGTTGCATGGCGCCGAGGCCGGGCGGCGGCGGCGTGCGGTCCAGCACGGCGAGGCCGTTCAGCACGATGCCCTGGTTCAGCGCATCCTCGCGCGCGGCGCCGACCTCGCGCCCCGAATTGTTGATGCCGTCACCCGAGATGTCCACGACGCGGCGCGTGCCCTCATAGCCCTGGCCAAAGAGGCGGGAGGCATAGTCCATGGCGCCCGAGATCGAGGTATAGAGATGGGTGCGCCGGGGGGCGGCATCAATCGCCTGGGCGAAGCGTTCGGCGGCCTGGGGACCGTCCAGCTTCATCCAGGGAACCAGGTGCTCCTGGATGTTCCAATCCGACCAGGTGAAGAGGGTGCAGGCGATGGAACCGACCGGCCCGCGGGCCATGGCCTCGACCAGGCGGCGGTCGCGGAAGGCGGCCGCATAGCCCTTCATCTGCATTTCCTGCTCTTCATTGTCCACGGAGCGGGAGACGTCCACGGCGAGGACGAGTTCCACATCCACCGCTTCGGTCGCGCGGGCAGCGTGGGTGCGGAACACCACCGGCGCGGCGAGTGCGGCGGTGATGAAATGACGACGAAGCATGCGAGCCCCCTTTTGGTCAGGTGGAGCCGTGCTTGCGATTTCTCCCATTACGGAATCGTATCTAAGGGCATTCGGTCAGAGTTCAATACCCAATTTGTGCAGTGCAGCACACTCGCGCCGCCCCGTCCCGTGACCGTTGCGTCATTCCGCTTAAGAAACCGTGAAGGCTGCCGAAAACGCGCCCGCCGGCTCAGCCCTTGAAGGCCGTGCCGCCGATGCGCGGGTCGGCATTCAGGCGGGCGGCCAGGGCGCTGAGGCGCGGGAATCGGCCCGTGATCAGGCCGGGCATGACGCGCGCCGCGAAATCATGGCCGCAGAGCGCCGTGACATCGGCCTGGGTCAGCCGGCCGAGGCAGAGGTGGTCACCGGTCAGCATCGCCTCCAACGCCGCGAAGCCGCCCAGCGCCTGCGACTCGAGATTGGCGAGGCCCTCGGCCCAGCTCAGCCCCTCCGGCCGGCGCTGGCCCTCGTAATAGGCGGCGACAGCCTTCTCCGTGGCACCCAGCGCGATCTGCACCACGCGCATCACCTGACGGCGCTCGGCGCCGGCGCGGGGAATGAGGGCGGCCGGGCCGGCCAGCTCGTCCAGGTGGTCAAGGATGGCGCTGGAATCGATCAGCACCTCGCCATCATCCAGGATGAGCGAGGGCACGCGGCCGACCGGATTGTAGCCCTTGATGGCCGCGCCATCCGTCACCGTCGAAAGCGCCAGGCTCTCGAAGGGCATGCCATAGACGCTGAGCGTCACGGCGACGCGGCGAACGAAGGGCGAGAGGGTGCGGCCGACGAGTTGCATGGTCTTGTCCTGGACGTTGAGGGATCGCATTGAGACCGCTCTGGCCGCGCGGTCAAACGGGCGGGTCAGAATCCCGCGCCGGGCTGCGCCAGATAGGCCAGCTCGGCCGCCGTGCTCACGCGGCCCAGCACGGCGTTGCGATGCGGGAAGCGGCCAAAACGCGCGACGACCGCGCGATGCGCCCAGGCATAGGCGATCGTGCCGCCGGGTGCGGCATGGGCCGGCTCATCGCGCAGCCCTTCGAAGAGCGCGACGGAGAGGTCCTGCGCCGCGAGCGACTCCGCATGCTCGAAGGGCAGATAGAGAAAGACCCGCTGCGTCGGTGTAAGCTGAAGGTCCAGTCGCTGCTTCACCACGACGCGCCGCGCCAGGGCCTCGGCATGCGGATCGCTGGCGAAGGCGTCCGGCGTGCCGCGGAACAGGTTGCGCGGGAACTGGTCGAGAAGGATGAGGAGGGCCAGCGCGCCTTCCGGCGTATCCGCCCAGGCATCGAGCGCGCCCTCCCGCGCCGGGGCTACCAGGGCGCCGAAGCGCGCGGCGATCTCGGCGTCGAAGGCTGCGTCCTTGGTGAACCAGGCCTGGCGGAACTGATCCGGGCCTTCCGCGAACCAGAAGTCGAGGATCTCCTTCACAGGGAGCGGTCCAGCACGCGGATGGAGTGCAGTGCCTCGCGCCCCGTCAGATCCGCAATCTGATGCCGGCAGGAGGTGCCATCGGCCACGATCACATCGCCGGGGGCCGCGGCGCGCACCGCGGGCAGCAGGGAAAGCTCGGCCATGGCCTTCGACGTCTCCAGGTTCTTCGCCTCATAGCCGAAGGCGCCCGCCATGCCGCAGCAGGAGGAGGCGATGGGCTTCACCTCCATGCCCGGCACGCGCCGGAGCGCCTTCACCGCGGCCGGAAACGCGCCAAAGGCCTTCTGGTGGCAATGGCCATGGATATGCGCGGCCGGTGCGCCGGGCTTGAGCGCCGGCAGCGTGCCCTCGGCCTCCAGGAATTCGGTGACGAGGAAGGCGCGCTTGGACAGCGCCTCGCTTTCCGGCCCGGGCAGCAGGGCCATGAACTCGTCGCGCAGCGTCATGAGGCAAGAGGGTTCGAGGCCCAGCACCGGCGCATCGGATTGCGACAGCACGGCGAGGGTGCGCCGCGCCTCGGCCCGCGCCTCCTCCACCATGCCGGCGGCGAGATAGGTGCGGCCGCAGCAGAGCGGGCGCCCGCCCGCGCTCGCCACCTGCGCCGAGTAGCCCGCCGCGTTCAGCACGCGCACGGCCGCGTGCAGGTTCTCGGGTTCGAAGTAGCGGTTGAAGGTGTCGGCGAAGAGCAGCACCTCGCGTGCTTCGCCCTCCTTGCGGCAGCCATCGCGGTCCAGGAAGGGCGGTGCGGCGAATTCGGGCAGCTTGCGGTGGGCCGCGATGCCCGTCGCGCGCTCCATCAGCTTCGCCAGCAGCGGCACGCGGTTCCTGAGATTGGCGAGCCAGGGCAGGCTGGCCGCCCAGGGCGCGTAGCGCGGCAGCCAGGCGACCAGCTTGTCCTTCAGCGGCACGCCTTCCTTGGCGTTGCGCGCGGCCAGCACCTCGATCTTCATGCGCGCCATGTCCACGCCGGTCGGGCATTCGCGCTTGCAGCCCTTGCAGGAGACGCAGAGCGACATCGCCTCCTGCACCTCAGGGCTCGCGATGCCGCCCGGAATCTGGCCGGTGAGTGCGAGCCGCAGCGTGTTGGCACGGCCGCGCGTCAGATGCTGCTCATCGCGCGTCACGCGATAGCTCGGGCACATGACGTTGGCGTCGAACTTCCGGCAGGTGCCGTTGTTGTTGCACATCTCGACCGCACCCAGCAGGCCGGCCTGCGGGCCGGGATGCGCCGACCAGTCCAGCACGGGCTTCACATCGGCAAGCGGCGTGTAGTCGGGCGGATAGCGGAAGAGGCTGCGATCATCCATGCGCGGCGGGCGCACGACGCGGCCGGGATTGAGCAAGCCTTTCGGGTCGAACTCATCCTTCACCGCCTCGAAGGCGCGGACGATGCGGGCGCCGAACATGCTCTCGTGGAATTCGGAACGGACGATGCCATCGCCATGCTCGCCGGAATGGCTGCCCTTGTATTCGCGCACCAGTTCGAAGCAGCGCTCGGCGATCTCGCGCATCTTCCGCACATCGCCGCCCTCCTTCATGTTCAGCACGGGGCGGACATGCAGGCAGCCGACGCTGGCATGGGCGTACCAGGTGCCTTTCACGCCGTATTCGTCGAAGACGGCGGTCAGGCGCTCGGTGTAGTCGGGCAGGTCTTCCAAGGACACCGCCGCATCCTCGATGAAGGAGACCGGCTTCGCATCCTGCTTCTGGCTCATCATGATGTTGAGCCCGGCCTCGCGCACCTCGGCGATGGCGGCCTGGAACGTGGCGTCCGTCGCGTGCACGACCTGACCCGGCAGGCCCAGATCGGCCATCATCTCATCGAGCAGCGCGAGCTGCCGCACGAGCTTTGCATCATCATCGCCGTGGAATTCGACGATGAGCAGGCTGTCCGGCTCCCCGATCACCATCTGGTCGATCGTCGCGCGATAGATCGGGATGGAGCGGCCGAGATCAATCATCGTCCGGTCCACCAGCTCCACCGCCTCGGGGTCGAGCGAGACCAGATACTTCGACGCCTCCATGGCGCGGCGGAAGGTGGGGAACTGGCAGATGCCCACCACCTTGCGCGGCTTGATCCGCCAGAGCTTCAGGTCGAGCGCGGCCGAAAACGCCAGCGTGCCCTCGCTGCCCACCAGCAGCCGGGCCAGGTTGCCACGGCCATTGGCGCGCGCATCCGGCGTCAGCGCATCGAGGTTGTAGCCACCGACGCGGCGGAGCTGTGCGGGGAATTTCTCCGCGATCTCGGCCGCCTCCCGCTCGCCCAGGCTGTGCAGACGCGCGACGAGGTCGGTGTTGGGCGCGTTCTCGCCGAACACATGGCGCGAGCCATCGGCGAGGATCGCATCAATCGCGCGCACATTGTCCGCCATCAGCCCGTAGCGGATGGATTTGGAGCCGCAGGAATTGTTCCCCGCCATGCCGCCAATGGTGCAGCGCTGCCAGGTGCTGGGGTCCACCGGGAAGAATTTCCCCGACGACTTCAGCGCCTCGTTCAGCGCACCCAAGGTGATGCCGGGCTCGACGCGGGCCGTATCGCCCTCCACGCTGAGGACGCGACGCAGATGCTTGGTGCAGTCCAGCACCAGCGCCCGGTTCACCGTCTGCCCGCATTGGCTGGTGCCGCCGCCGCGCGGCAGGACGGGAATGCCCTCCTCCCGGCAGATCGCCATCGCGGCCTCCACATCGGCGCTGGTCTTGGGCACCAGCACGCCAATGGGCTCGACCTGGTAGATGCTGGCATCCGTCGCGTAGCGGCCGCGATCGGCGGGGGCGAAAAGCACCTCCCCTTCCGTCTCGCTTTGCAGCCTGCGGGCCAGGCGGGAATCTCCGATGTGGGGTGCGATGGCGTTCATGGCGCCTTTCTAGCCCCGGATCACGCGCGCGCCAGATGGATAATCCTCATGCCCCGCACAAGCCGAACTCATTGGCAGAGGGGGCGGGTTCGGGGCATGAGGGGGCAACCCCAGGAGGACCCCATGGCCTATTTCCAGACCCGCACCACGCCCGGTCGCCATTTCCTGCAGATCCCCGGCCCCTCCAACGTGCCGGACCGCGTGCTGCGCGCGCTCGACAACCCGACGATGGATCACCGCGGCCCGGATTTCGGCGTGATGGGCAAGCAGGTGCTGGCCAAGGTCAAGAAGATCTTCCAGACGGACAGCAACGTCATCATCTTCCCGGCCTCGGGCACCGGCGCCTGGGAAGCGGCGCTGGTGAACACGCTGAGCCCCAATGACCGCGTGCTGATGTGCGAGACCGGCCATTTCGCCAGCCTCTGGCGCGAGATGGCCGAGCGCCTGGGGATCCGCCCCGAATTCCTCAAGGGCGACTGGCGCCGCGCCGCCGAGCCGGACGCCATCGAGGCCTATTTGCGCGCCGACAAGGCGCATGAGATCAAGGCCGTCTGCGTCGTGCACAACGAGACCAGCACGGGCTGCACCAGCCGCATCGCGGAAGTCCGCGCCGCCATCGACGCGGCCGGCCACCCGGCGCTGCTGCTGGTGGACACGATCAGCGGCCTCGGCTCCATGGAGTTCAAGCATGACGAGTGGGGCGTGGACGTCACCGTCTCAGGCTCGCAGAAGGGGCTGATGCTGCCGCCGGGCCTGTCCTTCAACGCCGTCTCGTCCAAGGCCATCGCGGCCAGCAAGACCGCGAAGCTCACGCGCAGCTTCTGGGACTGGGCGCCGATGATCGCCTCCAACGCCACCGGCTATTTCCCCTACACGCCGGCGACGAACATGCTCTACGCGCTCGACACGGCACTCGACATGATCTTCGAGGAAGGCCTCGACAATGTCTTCGCCCGCCATGACCGCATGGCCGAGGCCACGCGCCGCGCCGTGCGCGCCTGGGGCCTCGAGATCCAGTGCGAGGAGCCGCGCCACTACTCCTCCGTGCTGACGGCGGTGCGCCTGCCCGAGGGCCACAGCGCCAATGGCCTGCGCGCCACGATCGGCGAGCGATTCAACATGTCCCTCGGCAATGGCCTCGGCCAGCTGAATGACCGCGTCTTCCGCATCGGCCATCTGGGCGACATCGGCGAGCTGCATCTGATGGGCACGCTCACGGGGATCGAGATGGGGCTGCGGATTGCGGGCATCCCGCACAAGCCGGAAGGCGTGCGCGCGGCGATGGACTACCTCTCCGGCAACGCCTAAAGGCGTTGTGTCCAAGGGAGCATCCGGGTGCCAAGCGCCCGGCGCGCCCAAACAGGTTCAACAACCAGCGGGTCCGTCGCGGCGCGAAGCCAAGCCGCCGGAGGCGGCGCCCGGCGCCTGAGGGAGTGAAAAATGCCCAAATTCGCCGCGAACATCTCCATGATGTTCAACGAGGTGCCCTTCCTCGACCGCTTCGCCGCCGCTCGCGCGGCGGGCTTCGAGGGGGTGGAATTCCTCTTCCCCTATGAGCATCCGGCGGCGGAAATCGCCAAGCGCCTGGAAGGGAATGGCCTCGCCAATGTGCTCTTCAACGCCCCCCCGGGCGACTGGAATGCGGGCGAACGCGGCATGGCCTGCCTGCCCGAGCGGCGCGCCGAATTCCGCGAAGGCATCAAGCGCGCCCTCGAATACAGCGTGGCGTTGAAGTGCCCCCGCCTGCACGTCATGGCGGGCCTCACGCCGGCTGGTGCGGCGCGCGACACGCTGCTGGCCACCTATTCCGCCAATCTCGACTTCGCCGCCGAGGAATGCGCCAAGGCCGGCGTGAAACCGGTGATCGAGCCGATCAACCACCGCGACATCCCAGGCTTCTTCCTGAACACCACCAAGGAAGCGACGCGCATCATTGACGCGCTGGGCCTGGACCGCGTCGGCCTGCAATTCGACCTCTACCATTGCCAGATCACCGAGGGCGACGTGGCGCGCAAGGCGGCCGAACTCCTGCCCTACATCGCCCACATGCAGGTGGCCGATAACCCGGGACGCCACGAGCCCGGCACGGGCGAGGTAAACTGGGATTTCGTCTTCAACGCGATTGACGCCAGCGGCTTCCGCGGCTGGATCGGCTGCGAGTATCGCCCGAAGGGCGAAACGGTGGCCGGGCTTGGCTGGTTCGCGAGGTATCGGACCCAAGCGGGTTGATTCTGACCCGGGCTCCCGTTTGCGACCGCCACCATATCTGAGAAGGAAACGTCAACTTGCAAAAGATCGGTTTCATCGGCCTCGGCATCATGGGCCTGCCCATGGCGCAGAACCTCGCCAAGGCGGGCCACACCATCATCGCGCCCGAGCGCGCCTCGCTCACCGCCGAGACGCGCGCGGCCTTCACCATCGTGGCCGATGCCACGGCGGTCGCGAAGGCGGCCGAGATCATCATCCTGATGGTGCCCGACACCCCCGATGTGGAGCGCGTGCTGTTCGGCGCCCATGGCGTGGCGGCGGGCCTCTCGGCCGGCAAGCTCGTCATCGACATGTCCTCGATCAGCCCGACGGCGACCAAGGATTTCGCGGCGAAGATCAACGCGCTCGGCTGCGACTACATTGACGCGCCCGTCTCGGGTGGCGAGATCGGCGCGAAGAACGCCGCGCTGACCATCATGATCGGCGCGCCTGAGGCCGCCTTCGAGCGCGCGCTGCCGCTGTTTCAGCTGATGGGCAAGAACATCACCCGTGTGGGTGAGAATGGCGCGGGCCAGGTGACCAAGGTCGCGAACCAGATCATCGTGGCCCTCAACATCGAGGCGGTGTCCGAGGCGCTGGTCTTCGCCAGCAAGGCGGGCGCCGATCCGGCCAAGGTGCGCCAGGCGCTGATGGGCGGCTTCGCGAACAGCCGCATCCTGGAGGTCCATGCCGAGCGGATGATCAACCGCACCTTCAACCCGGGCTTCCGGATCGAGCTGCACCAGAAGGACCTGAACCTGGCGCTGCAATCGGCCAAGGAACTGGGCGTCGCACTGCCGAACACCGCCTCCGCGCAGCAGCTTTTCTCGGCCTGCGCGGCGATGGGCGGCAGCCAGTGGGACCATTCGGGCATGGTCCAGGCGCTGGAAAAGATGGCCGATCACAAGATCGGCTGATGGAGACCGGGGCCGGGCGTTCAGCTCGGCTCCAGCCCCACCTCGCGCGCCAGCTGCGTAAATTTCGTGATCTGCGCCTGCAGGTAATCGCGCCATTGCTCCGGTGGCATGGCGCGCGGCGCGAAGCCGAGGCGGCCCAGGCGCTCTCGCACATCGGCCTGGGCCAGCACCTTGCCCAGCGCCTCGTTGAAGCGCGCCACCACCGGTGCCGGGGTGCCGGCCGGCGCGCCGAGCCCGAACCACACCGTCAGCTCATAACCGGGCAGTGTCGCCGAGATCGGCGGGATCTCCGGCGCCAGCGGGAAGGCGCCGGTGGTCGTGACCCCCAGCGCGCGCACCCGCCCCTCGCGCACCTGCGCAAGGCCGGAGGCGAAGTCGGTCAGCGTGGAATCGATGCGGCCCGCCAGCACCTCGGTCAGTGCCTCCGGCCCACCGCGCGAGGGCACGGCCAGCATGCGCACGCCGCCCAGGCGGTTCATCAGCGCGCTGCCGATCAGCGAACTCGCATTACCATGGCTGAAGGTGAGCTCCCCCGGGCGGCGCCGCGCCAGCTCCAGCAACTCGGCCACGTTGCGCGCGGGCGAGGAATTGGGCACCACCAGCAGATAAGGCGCCTCGGCCAGGAAACCCATCTGCGTGAAATCGCGTATCGGATCATAGGCGAGGTTGCGCACGAGGTAGGTGTTCAGCGCGCCATTGGTCACGCTCAGCACGCCCATGGTGTAGCCATCGGGTGCCGCCCCCTTCACCGCCATGGTGCCGACCACGCCATTCCCGCCCGGGCGGTTGTCAATGATGACCGTCTGCCCCAGCTCGCGCGAGAGCGGTTCGACCAGGTTGCGCATCAGGCTGTCCGTCACGCTGCCGGCGGGAAACGCCACGACGATACGGATCTGCCGCTCGGGCCAGGATTGCGCGGCGGCACCAAGTGGGGCGAGCAGCGCAGGGGCCGCCAGCGCGGCACGGCGTGTGATGGTCATGGCTTGGCGTTCCCCGTGATGTAGCGATGGATTTCCGTGTTGTCCGCGCGGGGGCCGAGCTGGCCCAGCGCCTCCGTCCAGCGCGCGCGCAGCAGGGCCAGCAGTGGCGCGTCCGCCCCCGTGGCCGCCGCGATCCCGCCCGCCGTCTCCAGATCCTTGCGCATCAGGCCGAGCTGGAAGCCGCCGGCATAGCGGCGCGACGTGATCTCCTGCGCGAGCTTCGTCTCGGAGGCGATGTTGCGGCCCGAACTCGCATTCAGGACCTGCGCGAAGATGCCGAGGTCGAGCCCTTGCGCCTCGGCCATCTGCGCCGCCTCGCTCACCGCGAGCAGGCCGGCCGCATAGACGTAGTTGTTCAGCGCCTTCATCGCATGCGCGCTGCCCACGGCACCCGTGCGGATGATCGCCTCGCCCATCGCACGCAGCACCGGCTCGGCGCGCGCGAAATCGGCATCCGCACCGCCCACCATGATGGCGAGCGTGCCCGCGCGTGCCTTCGGCACCGAGCCCGAGACCGGCGCGTCCAGCATGCCGCAGCCATTCTGGGCCAACGCCATGGCCCAGCGCCGCGTCTCGCCCGGCTCGCTGCTGCCCATGTCTATGACGAGCGAACCAGGCTGCAGCCCCGGCATCAGGCCGCCCATCACCGCGGCCACCGCCTTGCTGTCGGGGACCATCAGAATGATGAGGCGGCAGGCGCTGGCCAGCGCGGCGGCATCGGCCGCCGCCGCCACGCCCTCCAGCGTCACCCCCGCGGCATCGAGTGTCGTGAGCGGCACCTGCTTCGCCGCCAGATTCATCGCCATCGGCCGGCCCATCATGCCGAGCCCGATGAAGCCCACCTGCTCCATGGCCACCCCTCCCCTTTTTCTGCGGCGCATGTTCCGATGCGCTTCCGAACTTGTCCAGGATGCCCCCGATGCGCACGCTCCACTTCACCTCACCCACCGGCCCCATCCATGCCGAGGTCACCGACCTCGTCATCGCCGGCTGGACCGGACGCGATGCGCACAAGCTGCAGGAGCATATCGACGAACTCGCCGCCCTCGGCGTGGCACCACCCGCCACCGTCCCCTGCTACTACCGCGCGGGGCTGGAGACGCTGACGCAGGCGCCGGTCGTGGATGTGCTGGGCGGCGACAGCAGCGGCGAGGGCGAATGGGTGCTGATCGAGACCACCCGCGGCCGCTTCATCGGCTGCGGCTCCGACCACACGGACCGCAAGGTCGAGGCCTATTCGATCATGGTGTCCAAGCAGATGTGCCCCAAGCCCATCAGCCTCGCCGTCTGGGCCTGGGAGGAGGTGGCGCCGCATTGGGACAGCCTCGAAATCCACACGGAGATCCGGGAAGGCGGCCAATGGGTGACCTATCAGCGCGGCAGCGTCGCCGCGATGCGCCACCCGGATGACCTGGTCGAGAAGGCGCGCGCGCTGGGCGTGCCGACCGGCCCGGGGATGCTGATGTTCGGCGGCACGCTCGCCGTGCATGGCGGCATCCGCCCCGCCGCCGAATTCCGCGTGACATTGCATGACCCCGTGCTGGGCCGCAGCCTCAGCCACGGCTACACGGCGCGCAGCGTCTGAACCGCAGCGTTCAGCCGGTCTCGATGGGCAGGGATTCGTCCCGCGCCCATTCATTCATCGAGGCGTCGTAGACCGCGAGGTCGGTGTGGCCGAGCTGGTGCAGCAGGAAGGCATCGAGCGTCGCCGCGATGCCGCCGCCGCAATAAAGCAGCTTCCGCTTGGCCGGCGCGGCGCCGACCGCGTCAAAGATCGCGGCCACCTCGCCGGGCGCGCGGAAGGTCATGCTGGCAGGGTCCACCAGCGAGGCCACGGGCACGTTCACGCTGCCCGGAATCCGCCCCGCACGGCCGTAGCGCGGGTTCTCGCCGCTGTGCAGATCGGGCGCGAGGGCATTGATGGTGCAGGTCGCGGCATCGCCGATCGCGGCCTTCACCTCCGCCTTGCCGACAAAGAGGCCGGGGCGCGGGCGGGCGGCGAGCGTGGCGGCGGGGTATTCCTGCGTGCCGGCTTCGACCGGGCGGCCCTCGGCGGCCCATTTGTCGAAGCCGCCATTGAGCACCGCCGCATGGTCGAAGCCGATGGCGCGCAGCATCCACCAGATGCGCGTCGCCCACTGCATGTTCTTGCGCGCATAGAGCACCACGCGCTGCCCCTCGCCCACGCCCTTGGCCGCGAAGCGCGCCGCCAGCACATCGGGTGCGGGCATGGTGAAGTTGAAGGGGCTGCTGGTGTCGGACAGTTCCTCCTGCAGGTCGAGGAAGGCCGAGCCCGGGATATGCGCCGCCTCATAATCCGGCCGCCCGCTGCCGATGCGATAGGGCCGGCCCGTGCCGGTCTCGTAGAGCAGATAGGTGGTGCAGTCGAAGACGCGCAGCGCAGGGTCCGCGCCATGCTCCGCCAGCCAGGCGGTCTCGACGATGGCTTCGGGATGGGCATAGCGCGTCTCTGACGGCATGGGTGTCCTCCGGCGTGGTTTCGCGGCAGGCTGATGCGCTGCCCTGGCCCTGGCGAAGCCTAGCCCCGGCCCCCGTCGCGGACAAATCCGCGCGGACAAATCTGGACGGACAAATCTGCGCGGACAACCCTTGGCCCCCCCTGTTCGACGCTCTCGACCAGCGGGCGATTTCGGCGGGGCTTGCCGCGCCAGCCGGCGCGATCTTGGCGCGCGCCATCAGGGGAGCATACTGCGGCCCAGCAGGGGGACTCCAAGGCCATGCAGGACACCGCCGTCCGCGTCCATCGCACGCCATTCCCGCCGATGACGGAGGGCGGCTCCACCCATGCCGTGCTGCTGCTGAACGGCCACGCGCCGCTGCCCACGCGCCCAGGGCTGGGCGTCGAACCTAACGACGGGCTGAAGCGCAGCGCGCAGGTGGCGGCGTGAGCGCCATGCGCCGCCTTGCCACCCTGGCGCTGCTGCTCCTGCTACCCCTCGCGGCATTGGCGGATGGCCCCTGGACCGGCGAATGGATCACCAGCTGGCGCGATGATGGCGACCATATGATCCTCCGCCAGGAAGGGAACCGGGTGACCGGCACCTACCCGCTCTATGGCGGGCGGATCGACGCCGTGGCCGAGGGCCGGACGCTGCAAGGCGATTGGAGCCAGGGCAATGACCGCGGCCGCTTCATCTTCGTGATGGACCGGGAGCGCAACAGCTTCGCCGGCCGCTACGACGAGGGCGAGTGGTGGACCGGTTTGCGCACCAGCGGCCCGCCGCCCGCAAGTGGCCTGAACCAGGCCAGCCCGCGCGATGCCTTCCGCCAGTTCATCGTCTCGGCCAATTTGGCGCGCGGGGGCCGCTCGGATGCCTGGGCCATGACCATCAGCGCGGTGGATTTCGCGGGGGTGGAGGCCGGGCTGGGCCGGCAGGACCATCTGCGCCTGGTCCAGGACCTCTTCAGCCTCATTGACCTGACGACCTTCCGCGTCAGCGCCATCCCGCACATCACCGAGGCCACCGAGGTGCCTTTCGCTCTGGCCCAGTCGGGCAGCGATGTGCGCATTCCGCTGACCATGTTGCGCGGCGCGGACGGGCTGTGGCGGCTGAGCATGCCCGATGCGGAGGCGCGCGCAACGATGCGCCGCCAGCTCCTCGCGCTCCTGGGGGGCCGCTTCCCGGCCGCCGATGCCTATCGCCAGATGCGAAACCCGCGCGACACGATGCGCAGCTTCCTCGAGGGCATGGCCGACTGGGACGGCGCGGGCCGCGCCCTCGCGCTCTCGACGCTCGATCTCTCCGCCGTGCCCGAGGTGCTGCGCGACGGCGAGGGCGCCATGACCGCCCAATTCCTGCGCCGGGCGCTCAACCACATCGGCCTGGTCGGGCTGCAGGCCATTCCCAATTCGGGCGCCGATCGCACGCCCTATGTGCATTTCAGCCACCCGTCCGGCCATATCGTGATCGCGCCGACCGGCGTCGGCCCCGATGCGCCCTGGCGCTTCACCGCCCACACCGTGCGCGACGCCGCCCGCATCTTTGCCGCCGTCGAGAGCCTGCCGCCGCCCCTGGCAACGCCGCCGGGCCTGATCCCGGAATCGCCGTTCTTCCGGCTGAGGGACATGGTGAAGGCGGAGGCCCCCGCGCTGCTGGGCCGCGTCGGCGGCACCGAATACTGGCAGATCCTGGTGGGGCTGATGGTCCTCTCCGGCTCTACCCTGGCGGGCATCCTGGGCGCGCGGCTGGCACGCCGCGGGATGGACGCGATGGTGGGCGGCGAGCGGAGCAGCGCGAGCTTCACCTGGGCGCTGGGCATCGTCATCGCCATCAGCATCGCCTCCCGCTTTCCGGACATGATCGGCATGCCGGAGCATTTCCGCCGCTACTCGCTGCCCTTCTTCGGCATCTGCCTCACCATCGCGGGCGGCATCGTGCTGTGGCGCATCTTCGGCGTGGCCGGGATCATCCTGGCCCGCATCTCCAGCCGATCCGCGAGTGCCACGGACGACATCCTCTTCACGCTGCTGCTGGCCAGCGCCCGGTTGATGGTGGTGGTCGCGGGGTTCATGGGCATCGCGCATTTCCTCTCCATCCCGACGGGCGGCATCGTGGCCGGCCTTGGCATCGGCGGCCTCGCCTTCGCCTTCGCCTCGCGCGAGACGCTGTCCAACGTCTTCGGCGCCGGCATCCTGGTGAGCGACCGTCCCTTCCAGCGCGGCGACTGGATCAGCAGCGGCGAGATCGAGGGCGCGGTCGAGCATGTCGGCATCCGCTCGACGCGCGTGCGCACCGCGCAGGACAGCGTGATGGTGATCCCGAACGGGAAGCTCTCGGATTCCACCATCAACAACCTCGGCTCCCGCCGGCTGCGGCTGTTGAAGACCACCCTGCCGGTGACGGCCGGCGCCACGCCGGACGCGCTGGAAGCCTTCGTCCAGTCGCTGCGCCAGCGCATCCAGACGGATGACCTCTTCGTGGCCGAGCGCACGGATATCGGCCTCTCCAGCATCACCGAGGGCGGCATCGGGGTGGATGTGATCACCTACATGAAGGTCGCCACCACCGCCGCCGAGCGGGAGACGCGCAACGCCTTCCTGCTGGATGCGGTCCACCTGGCCGAGGCCTGCGGGCTGACGCTGGGCCAGGGCATGCTGCCGGCCGGCGTGCCGCCGGCGGCTTGATCTTTCATGCCCTCAGACGCCGGGCGGCGGCTCCGCCGCCTTGGCTTCGCCGCGCCACGGTTGCGCCAGGCCATCCGCGCGGTTGGGCGGCGCCGGCCGCCTTGCGGCCGGATGGCTTTGCAAGGTCAGGCCGCCC
>JAESGN010000096.1_pt1 | contig 245714 bp, 264 predicted proteins | sample 9269731 | NCBI WGS metagenome assembly JAESGN01 (sample SAMN15720683, study PRJNA650826) | algae metagenome | isolation source: Mojavia pulchra JT2-VF2 and co-occurring heterotrophs from desert soil | place: USA: Cadiz Valley, Joshua Tree National Park, CA | collected 1998-06-08 | reverse complement strand
AAGATCAGCGGCATTAACCCGCACGACTGGCTGACCCAGACGCTCAGCAAACTGGCAAATGGTCACCCTGCAAACAACGTCGGAAATCTCATGCCCTGGACCGACGTGGGCTGAGAACACCGCTTACGACGCGGTGACGCGCCCGACCGTCGCTTCGACGTCGGACCGATCGGCGGGTCAGGGGCTTGGCGTCCACTTAGCGCGTGATAAAAATACTACTCCTGCGACTTTTTTTGTAATAAAGTGGCGGGGATAATGGTGACACATCGGAGTGACGACGATGGAGCCGAATTTAGAGGATGTTTGGGAACAGGCGCTTGCTGCGGAACGGCGCTATGGGGACGATGCTATCGAGATGATCACCGTGCGTATGATCGAATGCCTGAAGCTCAGAGATTATATTGAAGCAGGATTTTGGTCAGCAGTTGCAAATCGTTTGGGCGATCTGCACGCAATCAAAACCAAAATTTGCCCGATTTCGTTTTCAGGGGACCATATTGCGCCTGTGGGCATGGATAGTGACACCCCCTCCGTCAGTGTAAACAAAATCGGCGTTTAGGTTTTTGAAAATGCTGCTTCGCCTTGTTATGGCCGACGTGGTGGAAACACCCATGTATGGCGCATTGGTGTCGGCGCCGTGCTACCAAAGAGGAGAATATAGCTCAGTTGAATAACGCATATTCAAGGTGCCAGCCCTAGACCTCGACGGACGCACCGAAACCAACAAGCCGAGGCATCCGGAAAGGCAAGCCACGGAATAGTCAGTCGGTTTAGCAGAATATATAGTTTGCTCATTCTGCGATCATCCGAGTTGGCAGCCTCGGTCAACTGACCCTCGGAAAGCGACTCAGCTTTCCCAGCTCCGTCGTTGGGTCCGCGGAAGACACGATGCAAAGCCTTCGTTAACTAACTTGGCCTACGCAGTGAATTGCGTCGAAACTGGGGACGGCTCTCGACCAAGCGTTTCCAAATTCGGCCGCAGGGGTTCCCACTGGGTGGGGCCAGCCGGGAACCCCGATCTGTGTGTCAAATTGCAATGCCATTGATCGACGGTGGTGGTTGCTATGGTATGCACGGTTCGGACCCCACTCAGAAAAGCTGTCCATGTGAAGCAGCGCTTTGATGGCAATAGATATTGCAGACGTGAGGCTAAGGTTGAGCCGTTAATCGGCAGCTATGCCGACGGTTTTACGCTGCAATTCCTGAGGGAATTGAATAGGCGTTCCGGCCACCCCTTTCGGCAATATCGAGCTGTTCGTCCGCTCGCCGCAAAATTTGGCCAACGGTTTCCGCGCGGCTTCCGATCGCAACGCCTGTGCTGACGGTCAGCGGAATTAAAGTTCCTTGATAGCCGCACGGCGATCGTTCGACCGAGCGGAAGCAGATTCTGCCAGACTGCGGGTTTCCGCCAAGCTTGTCCAGTTAGCGAGGATCGCGAACTCCTCCCCACCCAGCCGGGCAATTATTACGCCGTCCGGACTGAGTTCCGTTAATATTTGCGCGACGTGTTTGATCGCTTCATCGCCCGCATCATGACCCAGACTATCGTTCACTTTCTTGAAGTGGTCGATGTCGGCTAGCAAGAGAATGACCGGCCGAGCGAGACTTATATCACTTTGCTGGTCCAGCAATCTCGAAGCAGCGAGTTGGAATGCTCGGCGGTTCAATAAGCCTGTCATTTCATCGTGTTCGGCCAGCCACTCAACCTTGCAGTGCAACTTATAATATCGGTAATTCATCATTCCCACCCAGAACGAGATCGGCGGCGAGATGAGTAAGGGGATTAGCACTGCCGCGTGGATTGACCGACGGTAGCCGTGAGGCGGCAGGTCAGCGCTAATCCACGACACGATAGCAACGGACGCCGTTATTGCGACCAGAAGGATAAACGCACCTCTGACCACGAGAGTTAAAATCATTCTGTTGCGGTGCATATGCATCGCTATCACGCTCCCACGCGGGCGCCTTCGTTGCTCCAGTCTATGACCGACTAGCTTAAAAAGACGGAAAAGTGACCCGCTAAATATTTCCGCGCTCACCCGATGCCTTCGCTACCGCAATCGAGCCAATTACTGAATTAAACGTCGCAGGTCGTTAGCCGCCGGATTAGGTTGCCGAGTTGCAGTATGGAGGTGCGAGCGATGTTGTGGAAGGCCGCCGGTGCAGTGATGATTGCATTCATATTATCTATGTGCAGTTTGCAAATCCATCCCAGCACGAGTGAGTATGGTGAGTATGGCAATGTCGGTTCGCCCACTGAAAATTGGCGGAAGCGCTTGGTGGCGGGCTGGCCGGCTCCGTTCGTTGCAGATGTCCCGTCGATTTCTGTGCCCCGGCAGATCGGCCCGGAGGACGAATTCCGCTTCGGAGCATTTTTAGGGACCTTCAGTTTCTGGCTTTTGGTAACCCTGTTTTTCGGCTCTATTGTCCGCTTTTTTGGCCGCCGTTAGTAGTAATAGTGTAATTGGACAGGCGACTTCGATTCTTTTCGAGCTCTTCGCTATCTACAGCGCCTGAGCTGGCGCTTCCATTCGATGATGCCAGGCATCGGTAACCGCTGCGTGTGATCTACGGTCAACTCGGGCGTCGCGCGTCCGCATTGGTTTAGCGAGATAGCACCCCAGTCGACGCAAGCGTTTACGCACCTCGGTTGATCCGTCATCCAGTAATCCGTCTCCCGCGCCAAAAGGCAGACGAGCCACCCGAGCGGATGTGTCAGGGGCGAGCTGCTATGGCAGGTAAGGCACAGATTCAGGCTAACAGCGAAACTCAGGTCGGTCACACTTCCGGCGCAAGCGTCACTTTTTCAGAGCATCGGACCTGTCATTCCTCCAGCGGTAAGCGCAGTTGGCGAGACATGCCGCGATCCCACGCCACAAACGGGTTGCAATAGAAACTCTATATATGTAGATAATCAATATGGCTCGGCGCATCAACATTTCGCGGCAGACTCTGACGGTCTTGTCGGCTTTCCTCGAAACACCCCAGGGATGGCGGTATGGGTATGATTTAATCAAAGAAACCGGCCTCAAGTCCGGCACGCTTTATCCGTTGCTCATGCGTCTTCACGATCAAGGGTTGTTAGATTCAGAGTGGCATCCTTCGCCTCAACAAGGTCGACCGGCTCGCCATGCATACCGCTTGTCCCATGCTGGAATTGCTTTGGCGAAGCAGGCACGTTCGTCTGAAACGCCGCCGTTGCAATCCGCAGTCGAGGCGTTCGCATGACCTCTGGTTTGACCCGCATTGCACGTGCTGCTCTTCGAGTGGCAGTTGCGCTTTCACCTCCCGAGCGGCTTGAGTGGTCGAAAGCCATGCAGTCTGAAATGCATCACGCGTCGGGCGGCAATGCGCTGCCCTTTGCTTTAGGGTGCTTATGGGCGATGGCAAAGGCGCGGGCTACGACGCAAACGGCAATCGTCAACGCCTCTCGCTGGACGCTGGTTCTCTGTGCCGTAGCATGGAGTGTTCTCCATATCCGTCTTGCCGGACGGCTTTCGACCGTTGGTGCGACGGCACCATCGATGCTCGCCTACTTTGCGGCAGCGGCAATTGCGGTAGGTGCGTTTTTTACTGCGGTGAGAGGACTGCGCGCCGCAGTATTGCTGGCTATCCCAGTGATTATCTTGTCTAGCTTTGTCGCTATAGGCATCGATCAGATGCTGCCTCCCCAGGCATTTGCCCGCTTCTACAGAGCGATTGCCATAGAGTATGTCGTCATTCTCTCGACGGCTATGCTGATTGCGATCGGCGTCCCGGCTTGGGTGAAGCAACAAAAGAGGTCCACGATATGACGCGACGTCGAATTACGATCGCCTTGGCGGTCGTTGCTGGTCTGCTGGGGATCGTGCATCTTGCTTTAGCCACATTGATCTTTGGCATATGGACCACCGACGTCTTATGGTTCGTCGGCACCGGAGTCGCCATTGTGATTGCAGCAGCGGCAAACCTGATTGCCGTGAACGCTCCGGATCGCGCCGGTCGGTCAATCTTGGTGATCATAAACGCGATGATGGCTGGATTCTTCGCAGCAGCTTGGTCGGTCCTGCCCGGACCACAGGTGATTGTCGGAGGAATATTGTTTGCTGGGCTTGCAGTGTGCGCATGGACGACGGAACGCGGGCACAGGCCATCTTAGCCCACGGGCAAACGGCGCATTCTCGTGCTATAAGATCGAAATAGTCCGCAACGTCAAAGAACGCCCTGCGACCGGTATCTAAGATCAAGACTCATCGATCAGGGTCAGAAGATGACAGTAGCGGCGAAGGCTACGGCGGAAAAAAAAGGCCTTCGGGCACCGATCGTAGCGCCTGGCGACGCGCTGGGCGCCTATGGACGATGTCGCCAAGGCCTTCCATCATGCAGATAAAGATGTCTTGTCGCTTCACTACTTGCAGCGATCGAAAAGCGTTTTTGCCGAGCCATATTCTCTCGGCGATTCCGACCACCTCAGCTAATTGCGATTGACGAAGATGATGCCGCTCGAAACCCGCCGATCATCGACCCGCTCCCGACCTTGGCTCTTCGCAAACTACGGCTGAAGACGCGCCGTCTGTTCGTCCGTCAACCAATACAAATTACGCATCATTCAGGCTCCTCGTTGTGAAGCTGAATCACAGCGCCTGCTGAAATCAATGGTCCGGAGCCCAGGTATCGGCATGTTAGGAGTTGGTAAAAAGGCGCATCAGAGCCGAGCAGGCGTAAGCTCTATAGCAATGGGAACCGCGAGCGGATGCCACCCATGATGGGCCAGAACAGCGTTGCTTTCGATGGCCCGCCGTCCTCTGTCGCGATCGAGAGACCAGGTGATGTGGAAAATACTGCCGTCAGGCCGGCTGCAATTCCCAGCTATCGAGACCACGAGTGCTTCAAGCCCGTCACCGTCATCGGCATGGCCGATGACGGCGGCTTCCGATTTGGGGGGCACGGGATCGCTCAACGAAGCCTGCGTATCAAACGTGATATGATCGGCAACAAGATCACGCCAGCGTGGCGGAAAGATATCGACCAGAAACTCCCGACTAGCGCGATCAAGCTTCCACCCTGTAACCGCCATGGTCCAGAACCTCAAACGCGTATCGTCGCCAGCTGCGCTGGCGGCAGCCCGGTGCTTTCGGCCTGCGCTTTCAACTCTTCCTTGCGTGCCAACATAGCCTGACCGAGCGCTTCAAGATCGACGTCCGCGGCGCGCGCCTGCTGGAACATATTGTCTTGCTGCTTTTCTTCTTCCTTGACGTGATGCTTGATCTCTTCCGATAACACGGTGACCTTGGCGTCAAAGAACTCGTCTTCGGGACCCGATGCTTCGATGTCGTTGATCAACACCTTGGCGCTGTCATGCTCGACCCAGGCTTCCTTCAGCAAATCCTCGTCGATCTTACCCTTCAAAGCGGGATAGAAAACTTCTTCTTCAATCTGCGCATGGATTTTGAGTTCAGTGCAGATTTGCTTGGCGAGCTTCGCCTTGCGGTCGTTGCTTGTTGCCTTCTCGAACTCTTCGAAGAGGCCTTCGACGGTGCGATGGTCGGCAGCGAGAATGTGGGTCGCATCCAAATCGACGGATTTCATTGCAGTCTCCTGTTTTCAAACTCCCGTAAGTGCCATTCGAACGATTCGACAATGCGAAGGTTGCGCGATCTTCTGCCTGCAGGCTGAAAATCGCGTGCATTGATAGCGCCTAAGTTTCAGTCGAAAGGAGGAAGTGCTGCACCACGCCGATAATGATCCCTGTTACGATTTGATGGCATATTCGCTTTGTATAGCTAATTCATCATCACAAACGATTACTCCAATCACGCAAATTGACGATAACCACTTGGCATGGGCCCATATTAATCCCTACAAGTCCTGTGTGAACTTGGAGGAAGCAAAACCATGCCGATCGAAGGGAAGGTCTGGGAAAAAATGGTCAAGAACATATTGCGCGCAGAGATGATGCGCAGAGGCGTGTCCTATGCTGGTCTCGCCGAGCGGCTCCAAAAGCAGGGCGTCGAGGACAATGAGCTCAATCTGCGTAACAAGGTCAGCCGGGGTCGTTTCACTGCCGTCTTCTTCATGCAGTGCATGCAAGCGCTCGGCGTCGATCTTCTTCAGATCCCCCAAGCAACCGAGGAGGCGGCCCGAAGAGGTGGAGCCCAGAAACTTGCTAGAGGTCGGCCGGCTACAGATTCCTGATCCCTGATCGAGTATAAGTATAAAACTCTAATCAAACGCAGAAAGGATTGAGAAATGAAAATCGTCGAACAGATTCAAAACCTGCGTGATGAACTATCGGCCATGAGACCCCTCCCGCCTTCGCTTTTGGCGACCTTGCGTGAGCCGATCGACCTTGAACTGACCTACAGCTCGAACGCAATCGAGGGGAATACGCTGACGCTGCGTGAGACAGCTGAGGTCATTGCACATGGCATTACGATCGGCGGCAAGCCATTGGGAGATCACCTGGAAGCCATAGATCATCATCATGCTCTCGCGTGGATGTATGAAATGGCCAAACAGGATCATACGCTGACCGCCTTCGAGGTGCGTCAGTTGCACCAACTCGTTCTGCAACGAAGCAAGCCAGATCTCGCCGGACAGTATGCCGTGGCGCAGCGAGGAATCACAGGATCACCCGTCGTCTTTCCACAGCCATCTGAGGTGCCACACCTTATGGAAGACTTCGCGGGCTGGCTTAAAGATGCGCCTCTCAATCCTGAAAACGCTTTCGAGGCACATTATAAGCTGGTTACCATCCATCCATTCCAGGACGGCAACGGCAGGACCTCACGTCTGGTCATGAACCTTCAACTGGTGCGCGGAGGGTATTGCCCGGTCGCGGTAAGGCCAAATCATCGAATGGAGTATGTGAACTCACTGGAGGATGCACAGCTCAACGGGAACAAGACTCGTTTTCAAACTTTCATGCACCAGAGACTGCTCGAAACCATGGAGGGCTATCTGGGCATCATTCGCGAAGCGACGACCAACCTCGCAAAACGGGAAATCGAATCAAAGCCTGAGGACGATCGACGAAAACCCACCGCAGCACAGATCGCGAGGATGCGCGCAGACCGGGGCATCACCTAAGGTCCGCCGACCGAAAGACGGAGAAACCCACCCCGGCGATCGCTCGCAAACGCGAGAACTCTGCGCGCGACCGTTGGAATTTTGACCATCTATATGTCTTTAGTTTGGCGCACGTCAGACGATGTCGTCCGCATCTTGTTTCGGCGTCGCCGCGCCGTCCTTGCTGATAAAGCTGATCTTGCCTTGCGGCTCAAGAATAGCCCACTCGACATTGGCAAGCCGGCCGATTCCGGCAAGGCGCATCTCGGACAATATCTCGTCGCGCGTCAGTCGGTCACGCCGAAGATTCGCCTCGATAATCTTCCCATTTTTTACAACGACGCGCGGCTCGCCTTCGAGAGCATTTTTAAGTTTAGGAAAGAGATAAGTCGCCCAGCTCAGCGTCAGCGCCCAGAAAGCGAAGGTGCCGATTGCAAGCATTCCGCCCGTGAGGCTAAAGTCATTGTGGGTCACACCCTGTTGGATCAAGTCGCCCATGACGACCAGCAGCACGAGTTCGAACGGTGTCATCTGTCCGAGCTCGCGCTTCCCCAAGAGACGGATCAGCGCATAGAGCAGCGCAAACATCGCGGTCGCGCGCAGCACGATGTCCATCAGGGCAGAACCTTGATGCGGAAAACCTGGCGGCCGAGAAGTCGCTCGCCGTCATACACTGCGATCACGCCTTCATTGCCCGCGAAAAGCGGGGGATTTATCTGTCCGTCGATCTTGACCGAGAGCGTTTCTCCCGCTTCGAGTGGACCATAAGAAAAGCGATATTCGCCGTTCTTATATTCTTCTTCGGCGGCTGCCGGAATCATCGTGTTGATTGTCATGTCGCGCCAAAGTCCAGCCTCGACTGCAAGGGTCGCATCGGTGAGTGGCTCGTCGGCGCGGATATCTATCGCGGTTTCAAAAAATTCGCCGTTGCGAATGACCGTGGGCGTCAAGACGCTGAGCCGGGCGAGTCCGAAATCTGCATCGACACGCGGGCTCGGCTGGCCGCCGAAATGACCGGTGACCGCGGCGGCGACGAGGCTCCCCAAGATAAGAAACGAAATCGGGCTGGCATGGCGGTCCCAAAATTGAGCACGGTCGACAGGGTCCGTTATCCCATCGGGCGGATCAAGCGGAATTTCTGCTTCTTCCATAGTCGCACTACGCCCCAGTAGCGATCTTGTTGCTAAGGATGGGGGGGGCGTCCGATTGCCAATATTGGCCTCGTCGCTGTTTAATCACCATAATTGTCTGGTCCGCAATCGCTCGCCGGGAGGCAACTTTGTGAGCGCGGACCCGTTGATGGGGGCTGGCGCAGACATAATGTCAGGTGCCATCTTTTGAAAGGATCCCCCATGTTCGACAACAAGAATGTTGCAACGCTCAATTCGTTGATCGCGACGACGCTCGACAGCGTCGATGGATATCGTAAAGCCGCCGACGAAGCCAATGCGGCTCAGTTCAAGGACCAATTTTTAAGCCGTGCGAATGAGCGCCAAGCCATCGTCGCCGACTTCCAGGCAAAAGTTCGCGAGCTCGGCGGCGAACCCGAAGATGACGGCACCGTGTTGGCCTCTGCCCATCGTGCATTCCTTGGCCTGCGTGACATGCTGACCGGTGAGCGCGACGACGCCGCGGTCGTTGCCGAGGTTGAGCGCGGCGAGGACCACATCAAGTCGAAGTTCGAGAGCGCGCTTAAGGATGAAGACCTAGATCCAGCTGTCCGGGGAATCATTCAGAGCGCATTTACATCGGTCCGCGAAGGCCATGACCAGATGTCGGCGCTCAAGCACGGGCTTAGCTCCACCTAGCGAATAGACGCTCCAACCGAGCTGAATAACGGCGGCCCCTCTTGCGGGGCCGCCGTCTTTGCGTTTTGCACGCTTTTAACCTTCTGAAACCTTAGGCATAACCATACCACGATCCCGATTAGCACCGCCGCCGCAGCCTTCCTAGGCCGCCGTTCGTTGTCGCCGCCGAAGTTCAACATGGCCCAAGTCTGGCACACGACGGCTCGGTGTAGGATCAGACTGATGATACCGTGCCAATGCCGTTAGCCACGCGCGGGTAACTGGCGAAGAATGCCAGGCAGCAGCCGTCCGACATCCGCAGCATCAAACGACCATGGTGCAGCTTTTGGGCCCACCGTGCGTAACAATTAAACGTCCTGTGCGATCGACCGAAAATTTGGAGAGAACGGCGATATGGCTAGTCTTGCACACCCATCCAGCGGCGAATGCGCTACAGCATTTTCTAGCGTCAGAAACGCATGCGAGCACCGCAATCGACCGGTAGAAATCGCCGACTGGGTGATGATCAATATCCCATGGACAATCGCCGTGCCAGACTACGCCGATTTCCATGACCGGTGGGCGCTGCTAAGCCGCGGCGAACTTTATGCTGTTGAAGAAGAACTGCAACGGCGCACAAGCGCGCTCAACGCTCCCGATGCCGATCTCGACGCGGCCGCAGCCAAGCTGACTGGTCGTTCAAGCCACTGGACGGCGGCGGCGGAGTGGTTATCGCGTAATCCGCGTCGCTCCACTTCCCATTCAGAGTTCATTCTTCTTTTTGGCCAAATGTCGCGAGCTGAATTGCTCCTTTCCGCCATCGAACACAAGCGGCGGGGCCGGCTTACGTCTGACGGGACACCCGCTGGAACGCCGACTGTGACGGGGTCGAGCGCCTCAGTGCTTCGTCTAGACGTCGATTGAAAAATTTCAGTTAAAACAATGACCGAGCGCAAAACTGGCAGCACTGATAGCAAGCCGCAGCGGCGAGCCGCGGAGCGGGCAAGCGTATCCGCGACCGCGCGACTTCGCGAAGCGGGCCGGACGCCCTTTGAAGTCACCCTGTCCGACCTTTCGGCCACAGGCTTCCGAATGGAGACTTTCGCGCGGTTGCAGATCGGAAGCAAAATATGGGTAAATCTTCCAAGTTTGGCGCCCTTGGAAGCTTTTGTCCGGCGATGCGATGGGAAAATCTACGGATGTGAATTCGCGCGACCGCTCCATCCGGCCGTCGCGGAACACTTGCACGAACGATTTCAACAATCCTGAGCGCGCGTATCGCTCTCGATCACTTTTGCGATCTTGGCAGCTGGCGTGGGCTGGTCGTTGTGGAAGACTGTGGATGAGGAGGCGCCGCGATGAACGACCTTGGACATGCTCTCTCGCGGCGGCATAGAGCGCGGCTCCGCACGAACTGCAACGGGAGGGCTATTGGTGAGGCGCCCCTGCTTCAATTCAGGCAATCTCGTCCCTGATCGAAAGTCGCGTCTTCATGAGCTTGCACAGCACGAATGTCTGATTGAGCACTTGCTGAGATCAAGTTTCTCGGTCTGATTCTGTTCCTTTCATGACGTTCGCATCGGAGCCCTTCGGATAATGAAGGATCGGTCCGACGGCGACGGCGACGGCGGTCATTTTAGCGGGCTGAGACCGGTCACGAGCCATGAGATGAATAACTGACCGTCCCGCGTGAAGCAGATAATCGGCAATAATCCGACGGTGGCAGCGCCACCACACCGCCTCCGCACACATTATCGCGCTGCTCTTGCCATCGCTGCGCGTGAGGAGGCCTTGCAGCCCAGCTTGGAACGGCGCCGTGGTGGCGTAATCGGCATAATTGTGAAAACTTTGATTTTGCCAAAAGTCGTTGGTTCGCGGGTCGAGTGCAGCCTGCCGCGGACGCCGACCGCCTAGCTCCTTCAAAAAAATATGGTTGATCTGATATTCTGCGAGCGTGACGGGCAGGGTGTCTAGATTAAATTGAGGATTGGTTCGAGACCGTGGAATGGAGCGGACGTCGATTAATTGAGTGACGCCGGCATTTCGCAAAATCTCGACAAATTCCTCGATCGATCGCGTCGAGTGACCGATTGTGAAAATCGTTCCGTCAATTCCTGCCATTAGCTTTCGCTCGCTAGCAGGGCCTGGTTGACAACAGAGCGCAGTTCCGGGAGCACGTCAATTTCGAACCATGGGTTATTCTGCATCCAGATCTGCGATCGCCATGATGGATGAGGCAATGGAAAATATCGGGGGAGATAGTTGCGGAAGTCGCGCACACGATCTTCCACCCGACCGCTACCGAGCGCAGCCGCCTGCGCATAACTGCCAACTAGAAGAGTGACACTTATTACGGGCATTTCGGAAAGGATGCGAGTTCGCCACAATGGCGCACATTCGCTTCGCGGCGGCATGTCGCCGCCTGCGCTCCGGCCCGGATAGCAAAATGCCATAGGCACGATCGCAACTTTTTCCGGATCATAAAATATGGATGGTGGCAGTCCTGTCCAATGCCGCAGCCGGTCTCCGGATCGGTCCGCAAAAGGGATGCCCGAATTGTGAACTTTTGAACCAGGAGCTTGGCTCGCTATCAGGATACGTGCGGCTTTGGATGCCTGCAAGACCGGGCGGGCTCCTAGCGGCAACATGGGGGCGCACATTCGGCATCCGCGCACCTCATCCAGCATCGTTTCGAACGAAATCATCTACTCGACCTAAGCATCCTGTTTCGTGCTCGCCTAAAGTTCAACGTCACGCTCGGAAGACAGTTGCGCCAGAAGGCGGAATGCCGACCGGCCCGTTGTATTCGAGCGCGGATTAAACGCGGCGCGACGCGGGTTTCCTCGGCACAGAGAATAGAGGGCCAAAAGGCTCGCGGACGGATTTAATATCCCCGACCTGCCCGTGTAGAGCAGCAACAATGGCACCCGTGCTGAAATTCTCCAAATCCCACAAGGAATTTGCAGCTAGGTTATATCGTTCGCGCTCAAGCCATCAAATGCCGACGATCCTGCGGAAGCATGACCGCTCCAATAAGCGTCCGGGCCAAGCCATTATCGGAGGCTGTTACCGAGCATTTGGTCAAGCTCACCATATCGCCGCGTCAGATAGGTCCGCTCGTCGGCATTATAGCCTCCCATCGCATAGGCGGCATCGAGCCGCACCAGGTCGCTGAGCTGCGCCCGCACCTGCACCGCATCGTTACGGCTAATCCGGCCATTGCGTTCGGATGTCGCCAAACGCGTTTCCAGCTGGCTCCACCTGGCGCTGTTGCCGTCATGGCCAAAGCTTCCGCCAAGGCGGCTGTCGATCGCATTGAACCGCGACCACAGATCGGCCTGCTCGCGTGCATCGAACCCGCCTCGCCGATAGTTGGCTTCGAGCTGCGCCAACGACCGCCAATCGCTGCGAAGCCGCCTCGCCTCCGCCTGTGTCAGGCTCCGATTCCGCAGCCCCGTCGATATCCGCTGTTCAAAGTCGGCGTTCCGCGTGGACAGCATCTGCCATCGACCATTATCTTGATAACCCCCCTGATCGATTGGCTGACCGTTATTCTGACCGCCGATCCGCTGGTTCAAGGCGCGATACCGCATCCGCAAATCACTGCGCTGCTGCTGCGACATATTGCCGTTCGCGGAATATTGAGCCTCGAGACGGACGATCTCTTCATACTCTCGGCGCATCTGATCGGCCTCGCGTCGGTCTAGTGAGCCATCGCGCACTGCGGTGTCTATGCGTTGCTCCAGCGCCGCCCGACGCTGAGCGAATGGCCGCCGCCCCTGGTTCCAGTCGGTTTCCAGCGTTTGCTCGCTCGCTTGTTGGTTCGTGCCGAACACTGAACCCAGTAGCTGCTCGAGGATATTGCCCTGCTGCTGACGCTGCTCCTGCGCCATTGCCGTTGTAGAGAGCAGGACTGCACCAGCAGCGGCGCCTAGGATGAAAAAGCTTTTCATGGGACTGGACCTCTATCGAAAAAGCGGGTGGCTCTTGAGCCGGAGATTTGGCGGGCAAATCCGCCGTTATCGCTCAGGGAAGTTCATTCTTCGCAAGCGGTGCGGATATCCCGGCTCACCATTTAACGCTCGGGGGGTGCCTCGGTTGCTAAGATCGCATGAAATAGGGGGTATTCGGATTTAATGTGGAAATATATCCCGCACGAAACATCTTGGTGCACTCGTCCGGCGGCGGTTAGGCTGCAAGCCACGACAAGCTTTGCGAGGCGCCTCGCCGCATCGAGCGCGACAAGGCCGTGTTTCCGCATGTTGATCGCGGCATTGTGATCCGGGCGCCGAGCAGCGGCATGCCGGCATGATGACTGCTCAATGCAAAGAAGCGTTGATCGTCCATCAGGCCTGTTGAGGGCGAATTTCAAAGCTGGTGACGTTTGGGTCACCCGACAGGCTGGCGGCGAGGTGCTCGGCGCGGCTTTCGCTATAGCCTTGCGCGATGGCGCCATATTCTACGACATCGTCGTTCATCGACTGGTCGATGGTGATGGATCGGAGCTTGTGGTCGGCGAGCAGCGTGCCGAAATCGCTCAGCGCGATCGCCGTTGACCGGCGATAGCGGGCCTTCAGATGCACGATGCGCTGCTGCGGTGCGCGCCGGTCGGTGATCGTGATGGCGGCGAGCACCAACACTGTTGCGGTCGCCGCAAAGATCGCCAGCTCGTAAAAGCCGATGCCGAACAATATGCCCAGCGTCGCCGTCATCCACAGCGAAGCGGCGGTCGTGAGCCCGTGGACGTTGAACCCTTCGCGAAAGATCGCCCCGCCGCACAGAAAGCCGATGCCGGTCAAGATACCATGCGCCATGCGCACCGGGTCGATGCGGACGACCTCGACCGGGGCGTCGTTGAGCCACGCCATCTGATGCACCGCCGACAGCATCAATAGGCAGCAGGAAAGGCCCACCAGGATATGTGTGCGCAGTCCAGCGGGGCTGGCCCGATATTCGCGTTCGGCGCCGACAATCGCGCTCGCCACAATCGCGCCGATGATCGGCCAGAACAAGTCGGCGTCGAGCAGCTCCAATTATTTTGTCCTGATGATGGCGCCGACGAGACAGCGGATACGGAATGCTACGCAGCGGGATGGCAAGGAAGTTGGCACAAATTTGCAACGCGCGCTGGCTGCGGCGGTTGCAATGCGCGTTATCGCCGCCGCTTTTGTCGCAAATCTTTGAATCATGGAGAAACGGCGCTGCCGAGACAAGCGGTTGGAAACAGGAAGACCGACGGGAGGATTTTTGGCGATGCCATGTGTCGTCGAGCCACAGATTGAACCAGCGCAGCCTAGAATTTTTGCTTTTGGCGCGACTGCTGGGGACAATAAATCGTTTTATAATTTCGCGAATTGTTGTAGGTTAATGCCTCTTAACGATAGAGAGTGAATTTCTGACGCTTGTTGGAGCTGCGCTTTCGTTTGAGGAGGCGGAATGGAAAAGAAAAAGGCCCGGATGGTGATGAGCGCTCTGAGCCAGGAAACGCGGCTCGCGGTGTTCAAGCTGCTTGTCGATTCAGGCGACGAGGGAATGCCGGCAGGCGCGATATCGGAGACGACAAAAACATCGCCCACGTCAATGAGCGCACATCTTGCCATATTGTCGCAAGCGGGGCTGGTGAAATCCAAAAAGATCGGCCGTCAGGTGATTTATCGGGCGGTGCCTCGAGTCATCGATGAGTTGGCGGAATTTCTGAAAAGCATTTAGAGACACCTATAACTGATCACGTGTTCGCACGTGTCGGATGTGGGATCGACGGCTACAACGGATATCCACTCCAACGAAAAGATCGCGCCATCGAGCCGTGAAACCAAAACACCCCATCTTCAGTGGGTAAAAAAGCGGGCGCCAGGTCAGGCATGCCAATTTTGCCTGTTCCCACAAAAATGAAATGCTATCTGTCCGCTCATGAAATCAGGAATTGAATCAGGCAAGCCGCCGGTAGTGGCAGCAGGGTGGTCCGAAACCGATCGCGTCGCCGCACTAGCGAGTTATGCTATCCTCGATACCCCGATCGAATCCGAGTTTGATGACGTCGTTCGGCTTGCGGCCGAAACATTCGCAGCCCCGATTGCGGTCATAAATCTGGTTTCAGATAACCGGCAGTGGTTCAAAGCTGAAGTCGGCATCGGAGCGCGTGAGCTACCGCTCGACGTATCGATCTGCGCACACGCCATCTTGCAGAATGATTTCCTGGTGGTGCCCGATACACGTCTGGACCAACGGTTCGATTGCAATCCTTTGGTTCACGTGGAGGATGGCCTTCGCTTCTATGCTGGGGCGATCCTGCGCAGCGCCGTCGGGTTGCCCATCGGCACGGTCTGCGTGCTCGACCGCGAAGCGCGGCCCGAAGGGGTCACAGCCCACCAGCGCCTCGTGCTGGAAGTCCTGGCACGCCAGGTGATGACCCAGCTTGAGCTGCGCAAGGCACTCGTCGATCAGACTCTGCGCAGCAAGGAACTGGCGGTCGAGGTCCGGCAGCGCGCTGACGCCGAAGATGCGCTGCGCGGAATAGAAGAACGCTATCGTCTCGTAAGCCGCGCTACCAACGATGCGATCTGGGATTGGGATTTGGCTACCAATCACGTCGTCTGGAATGAGGCACTCGAAGCGGCCCATGGGCATAAACCGCATGATGTCGAGCCCAGCGGAGCTTGGTGGATTGATCATATTCATCCCGATGATCGGGCGCGAATTGATGCCAGCATACATGCGGCAATCGAAGGCGATGCGGACAGTTGGTCCGATGAATATCGTTTTTGTCGCGCTGACGGTAGCTACGCCGCCATACTGGATCGCGGCCATATTATCCGCCGCGGTGATGGGACCGCGGTGCGGATGATCGGGGCCATGCTGGATCTTACCGAACGCCAGCGCACCAGAGCGGTTTTGGCCATGAACGAGGAGCGGCTACGACTTGCAACGGAAGCGGCGGAGGTAGGCTTCTGGGATGTCGACACCGTCAATGACGTCCTCATATGGCCGCCAATCGTGAAATGCATGTTCGGGATTTCGCCCCAAGTGGCAGTGTCGATGGACGATTTTTACGAAGGCATTCACCCAGATGATCGAAGCGCAACAGAAACGGCGTTTGCCGACGCCTGTGATCCTCTCCAGCGCGCGCTCTATGACGTCGAATATCGCACGGTTGGCAAGGAGGATGGTCAGTTGCGCTGGGTGGCCGCGAAAGGACGCGGTTTGTTCGATGACGAAGGTCGCTGCGTTCGCGTTGTCGGAACCGCGATCGATGTCACCGCGCGCAAGTTCGCCGAGGCCGAACTTTTGGACCTGAACAATCATCTGGAACGACGAGTGGCGGAGGCAATTGGTGAGCGCGAAAAGGTCGAGGAAGCTTTGCGCCAGTCTCAGAAGATGGAGGCAGTGGGCCAATTAACTGGAGGCATCGCTCACGATTTTAATAATATGCTGGCGGTAATCATTGGCTCGCTCGATCTACTGGGCCGACGCCTTGGGAACGACGACGCTCGCGCGCGACGATATGTCGATGCAGCGGCAGATGCATCGCAGCGTGCAGCCATGCTTACCCAGCGGCTCCTTGCCTTCTCGCGCCAGCAACCCCTCAATCCGGAAATTCTCGATGCCAATAAACTGGTGCCGGCAATGTCTGACCTGCTCGCGCATACGCTTGGCACCGGAATTCGTCAGGAAACGGTGCTTGCAGCCGGCCTTTGGTGCACCCACGCCGACCGGAACCAGCTCGAGAGCGCGATCCTCAACCTTGCCGTCAACGCGCGCGATGCCATGTCCGATAGCGGAAGATTGACCATCGAAACGCATAACACCTTTATCGACGAGCGCTACGCTGCCGCAAATATCGGCGTTCCGCACGGGCAGTATGTCATGATTGCGATCTCAGACACAGGTGCCGGGATGGAGCCCGAAGTCATCGCAAAAGCATTTGATCCCTTCTTTACGACCAAGAGCGTTGGCAAGGGAACCGGCCTTGGCTTGAGCCAGGTTTACGGCTTTGTAAAACAGTCAGAAGGCCACACTCAAAATCTATTCCGAGCCGGGCCACGGAACGACCGTCAAAATTTATCTGCCGCGTTTCGTGGGAGAGGTCGTTGAGCACGAAGTGCAAAAGTATGGCGATCTGCCCCGCGGCGAGCAAAATGAAGTGATCCTCGTCGTCGAGGATGAGCCTGCAGTGCGCCAGTTCAGTATCGATGCGCTTACGGAGCTTGGGTATCGCGTAATAGAGGCCGACGGCGGGCTGGCGGCTTTGCGCCTTCTCGACGCTCATCCCGAAATTTCTCTGCTGTTCACCGATATCGTGATGCCAGATATCAATGGGCGTAAGCTGGCCGATGAGGCGGCGCGGCGTCGTCCAAATCTCAAGATTCTTTATACGACCGGTTATACGCGCAACGCGGTTGTCCACAATGGAGTGGTCGATGCGGGCGTGGAACTGATTGGTAAGCCGTTCACTGTCGAGCAGCTCGCTGCAAAAATCCGCGCCGTTCTTGAAAGCTGATCGGCCGAGAGGATGATTTCCCCCCAGTCCGGTCGATTAATGGCTCTAGCGTTTTTGAGCTCTATCGATTTCATCCAGCACCTTTTCCAGACTGGAAATGGTGAACGGTTTGTGAAGGATGGGATGGTTCGCATACGCTGAGCCCGGTGGCGCGATAAATCCACCAGTGGTGATGACAAACGCAACGCCACGCTCGTTAAGCCTTTCGACGATGGCCTCGGACGTTTCACCATTTGCGAGATGGACATCGACAATCGCTGCGTCGACGTTGCCCTCTTCTATCTTCGCAAGCGCTGCAGTTACATTGTCGAAAGGGCCAACTGGTTCTCGTCCAAGCGCCGCGAGACAGTCTTCAAGCATCATGGAAACGAGCGGGTCATCCTCAACGATCAAAATTCTGCTTTGCATATTTTGTTCAAACGCAGTTGAGCGCAAACGTCAAGAAGTGAGTAAATGCAGTAGATTGAGCTTGGGAAAATGGCCCCGTCGATTATCCAGATCGGTCACCCCCCCCAAAAAGTGGTTCCGACCAGGAAAATGAAGCTCCTAACTTGGGCCGTCATGTCTGCCATTTGGCCACCTCTGCATCCCTTGATGCACCGAAATTGAGATAGATCAAGGAAACCAAAGAAGCGGAGCTTAGGCTCAGGACCCATTGATTTGCGTGGGTGATTATGATTCAGGCTGACGCAAGGAGCCTGAATGATGAGCGATCTATACTGGCTGACGGATGAGCAGATGGCTCGGCTTCAGCCTTTCTTCCCCAAGAGCCATGGCCGCCCTCGCGTGGATGATCGGCGGGTGCTGAGCGGTATCATCTTCGTCAATCGCAACGGGCTCAGGTGGCGGGACGCACCGCGGGAGTATGGCCCGGCCAAGACGCTTTACAACCGCTGGAAGCGGTGGAGTGACAAAGGTGTCTTCATTGCGATGATGGATGGCCTCTCGGCCAAGGGCACCGAGCGCAAAACGATCATGATCGACGCCACCTATCTCAAAGCGCACCGCACGGCATCGAGCCTGGGGGTAAAAAGGGGGGTCCGGGCCGCCTGATCGGACGCACGAAAGGTGGCATGAACACGAAGCTGCATGCCGTCACCGATGCCGATGGCCGTCCGATCAGCTTCTTCATGACGGCGGGTCAGGTGAGCGATTACACCGGAGCGGCAGCCTTGCTGGACGGCTTGCCCAAAGCACAATGGCTGCTGGGTGATCGGGGCTATGATGCCGACTGGTTCCGCGATGCCTTGCAGGAAAATGGCATTACCCCCTGCATCCCGGGACGGAAATCCCGCACGAAACCGGTGAAATACGACAAGCGCAGATACAGAAGCCGGAACCGGATCGAGATCATGTTCGGCCGCCTCAAGGACTGGAGGCGTGTCGCAACACGCTACGACAGGTGCTCAAAAACCTTCCTCTCGGCCGTCGCTCTCGCCGCTACCGTCCTGTTCTGGCTATGAGTCCTGAGCCTAGCGACGTTGAGCCTGATAGCCGGCATATGGCTTGTGCTGCACCTTCGCGATCTAGCCAGCCTTTTCTCGGCTGACGCTTCGAATGATATCGTTCGCGGTCCAGGCAGACGGAGAGCATTCCGTGCGCGAGTTTGGCTGGCCCTGATAATCTTTAACACTGGCTGGATCGCATCAATTTTAATCTGGATCTTCGTGATCGAGGGTTATGCGAACGCAGTTACCGACGCCGCAGGCTAATCTGGCACCGTTAAGACACGGCGACGCTGCCGTAGGGTTTAAGCGACTAAAGATCAGATGACCCGACCAACAGACACTCCTTGTCTTTCTGACGAGCGAGGCGGGTCAATATTGGCCGAATTCCTGTAATTTTAAGTCGATCTCACGCCTGCGTCTGAAATTCCGCAGCATGGTTCACCGAACGCTCGCACGTTGAGCGTGGTCGGCTGCGCGAGGCATTAGCAACCGGCACGGCGTGCGCCGATCTGATCCTCAACATCCTGTCGCGGCGCCGCGAACCGCCTCGACCGCTCACCATCATCATCTCCGAGGAAAGCGCCTCGCGCCATCCGCCGATCGCCGACTGCGCCCGTTACGACCAGCTGAGGACCTTCGATGCAGCGGCAAAACATGATGGAAGCGATGCGCGGGCTCAAGGCATGGCGGGCGCGTTCGACGATGCGATCACCACCGGCCTTCAGCGCCAGCGCACCACGATGGAGAAACTGACCGACCCTCTCCGCGCGTAAGCAACATCGCCATGCTGCCTCGCTCTGATACCGGATGGCGGCCGCCCGGCTGCCAGTCGGAAGGATGGAGGGTGTGTCCCTCATCTTGAGCCTTATCTTAGCTGACCATTCGGCCGCGACACAGCTGCTGGAGCGAGCGAGTCCAAACTCGCGCTCCATCACAGAACTGAAGATGTCCAAAGTCGTGAAGGCTTCACAATCCTAAACAGCTGAATTTTGTTATCTTTCATCAAGGGGAAAAAGCTATGTCCCACGACCTCATGTTCGTGGCACCCGAGCAGCGCGACGAGGTGCGTCGCAGGATCGCAGCCGTGGAACAATTCATTGCCGCGCCCGGGCGCAGGGCCGCCGAGGCGGCCGCTGCGAGACTAGGCCTCAGCACGGCCCAGTTCTACAACCTCGTCCGCGCTTGGCGGGCGAAGCAAAGACCGGAAATAATGATGGGTCGCCATTCGCCGCGCGAGATGCAATCCCGGATCGACCCATTAGTGCTCGATCTCATTGACGAGGTGATCAGCGCGGATCGCCGAGCTGCCGCCAGCGTCCTTGTCGAGCGAGTCCGTTCGTTGGCGGCGATCCGCGGTATTGAACTTCCGGACCCGAGCACTGTGGCGCGCTCCGTTCGACGCAAACGGCCGATGCTACTGACCGAAGAGCATAGGCGGGATGTCGATCTCATCATCGACCATACCGTCGTTGATCTGCCTGTCGACTTCGGTGATGGTCAAGCCCGACGCCCTCTCGTGACTGTCGTCATCGACGTCGCCTCCGAGGCTCCCGTCGCGTTGTCTATCTCCCGCTCGGTGCCGAGCCAGGCGGCCACCGCCGAAGCAATATTCGATGCGCTCCGCGGCGGCATCCGACACGCCAACGGTAGGGCAGCGAAGAGACGCATGAGCATCGTGGCGATGTCGGAGAAAGAGGGTGCCAATGTGGTCGCCACCCTGCGGCAGGCGGGTATCGATGCGGGCCTCATAATGACGGGCGCCCACGGTGGCGGGCTGGTCGTGGAATCGCTACTCGGACCGGAACCTGTCGGACTGCGGCTTAAGCAACGGCTCGTATGGCATCACGGCGAAAAGAGGTTGGCTGCAGTGCGTTCAGGTGCCCCGCCGCTGACAATCGCCGAAGCCGAGACGCTCATCAGGGGACGCCTACTTCACGGTCGTCCCACCACGGCGTTCAGCTCTTTAAGCAACCGCGACCAGGCATATCTGGCCAGGAGCTTGGCGAAGATCGCTCAAGCCGACTGAAGCGCGACCAGCGAGGCACGGATCACGGCGGCTAGACGTCCGTCGGTTACGCCACCACCAATGATGTTGGCTCGGGTCAGAGCGACAATGCGATCGACGTTGTGACGTTCAACCTCCCGCATCCAGATTCCACGTGCTTCTTCTAGCGCCACAATGGGGGCAACTCGACTCTTGAGGTATTCGTCGATGTCCATATCTGCCAGCAAGGTGCGCCGGGAATTCAACGGTATCCTGCCAATCCGCGGACCAGTCACCTGCTGGACTTGCTGACCAAAGGAAAACCCGCCAGCCCGGCCCATCACCAGTTCGCTGACATGCGGCTCCAGCGTCTGGATCAACGACTCAGCGTGTATGTCCGGTGGCAACATCCAGCCCAAACTCGGCATCGTATCGGGCTGGGGCGGCAGATCGGCCCTGTTAAGCTGAAGAAACGAAAGGCCGGCGGATAAGGCTTCGCGCTGGAGCGCACGGCCGTTATCTTTTCTGCCGAGCGCCGAGCCTAGAACGAGGCCACTAGCTGTTTCCATCAAGATGGCCGCTACCGCGAGGGCACGCTCTGTTCCGTCGAGAACAATCTGGACAGCGGTAAGGTCCAAGACCATTTCGCCACCAAATGCAGCGCGGACAAATTTGGGATCCCCAGTAAGCCGCCGACGTTCATCGCCGACTAGCCGCTGAAGGCGCTGGAGGACGGTGAGTGCGTGGTTGGCACCCGCGTCGGTCCGGACGAGATCCGGGTTCGCCTCCATGATACGCCTCGCCACATCAACGTTACGCGAGAGCGGGTTCGAGCGTAACAGGGTCTCGGCTTCTTTCCGAAGCGGACTCTCATCGCTGGCATCTACGCGCCTGCCGCTACGAGTGTCGTGCGGGACCAGACCGGCGAGCGAGTGGGTGCGCCACGCAACGCGCAAGTTGTAGAAGGCTGCGCGCTTAAGGCGAGCCAGATCGGCGAGCGGCCCGAGTGGCTCGCCCCGTTCTGCGCGCCAGACGGCTTCGAGCCGATCCAGAAGATTCTTGCGATTCGAAGCAGGAACGGCGTCCAGCACCACCCGATCCCGTTCAGAGATACCATCGGGCCACACCAAGGCGATCAGTTGCTGCTGTCGCCGCTCGATATCATCCTGAGCCTCTAAATCCATGCGGTTTGGTTAACCATGCAACTGATTAATGTCTAGTGGTATATGCCTGCTTGACGAAAGATCCCGCACCACCTACTTATCCGATGTCTAGTGCAGTTCGCCTAGAAATGATTCGGATTGGAGGTGGCGGATGCCAAAAGATCACAGCGAAGCAACAGGTGCAGACGAGACCTTCGAGCGGCCGCCAATACTGCCGCTGCCTACCGAGGCCGCCGCGCGCCTCTCGACGTGGCGTCGGCGCAAGTCTCAACGGCAGCGTCGGCCGGTGCCTATCTCGGGATTGTCCCGATGACGATCTTTGGCGGACAGGCGAGCCCCACCGCTTGGCGCATCGTCGTCGTAACATTGCGCGGCGACGGATTGCGGTCCGGCACCGTCGACGCGGTGAATCCGTCGACAGGGAATAAAGCGTCACTCCTGTTCGAGGGGCACGACGACCTGTCGGTTGACGGTCGCGAATATTGCCGCGCGGTGATGCAGGGCCAAAACCGATGACCCGCGTCAAAGCTCTGAGCAGGACGATCGAATGCGGTCTGATGGGCGAAGATCCGTCGTCGCCCGCCTGCACTGCCCAAGCAGTGAACTCGGGTGATCCCGTTCCCAAGTGGATTCTGCCCCATCCACACAGTCTCATTCCCCGAAGGCCACCGCGGTGGGTGAGCCGCGCCCCCCGTCGTGACGCGCCGCACGCGCTCCGTTCGAGAAGTGAAGGCTGGCGTAGTCCTCGCCTACGCACTGATCCTGCCGGTGGGCCCATGCGCATCAACATGACCTATAGAAATTCGTGCACGACTTCGGCCGACTTCTGCCCGACGATCGGCCACGACGTTTTCACGGAAGGCGCTTTCGAGGGGATCTATCGGGCGATCCTAACCACAGACGAAGATACCTGCGAGTTTCAGTTTCAGGTCGCGACCATCACCTGGACCACCAAGGACGGGCAGGACCGCCACTACACCTTTGACGGCGGGCGGATCACTGTGGATGGCGTCGAGCGGTGGTTCGAGATCAAGGCTCACGCCAGCTACTTCAAACTGCCCGACGTGGCCGACGTGCTGGACCAAGCGGAACGCGCACTTGCCGCACACGACATCGCTTTGGACCGAATAGATGGATCGGCGTTGCTCGATCACGTGCGGCTCCGCGCGGTAAACGGCGTTCTGCGCCATCGGAATGTTCCCTACAGCCGCCGCGATGTGGCTGCTGCGCACGATGCGATTCACCGCGCTGGTGGCGTCGCTCCGCACGGCGCTGTCGCCGCTGCCATCGGGAGGGGACAGCGCAACGCCGAGGCGATGATGTCGGCAATGCTGATCCGCCGCGAGATTGGCTTTCCGGTCAACGGCCCCGTGACGGTCGACACGCCAGTCACTCTCTTGCGCCGACCCAACCGACGCCTTTCCCGCTTCGGCACCTAGTCGTGTCTCTCCCGTGCACCATCGCCATCGGCGACATCATCCACCTCGGCGAGCGCCGGATCCGTTTCGAGGCGGATTTGGGAGACGGGGATTTGCATTTCACCGACGTGCGCACCGGCGCGCGCGTCCGCGTCGAGGATCCTGACACTGGCGATCCGTCCAGCACGACCATCGAGTGGCTATTGAGATCTTTGAAAGCAGGGCAGATTTATTATCAACGCGCTAGCGAGCCCCGGCCCGATGATCGTCGCGGAGACCTGACGCAAGTGGACGAGGACGCCGCCGACACAATCGATCCACTTACGTCTTGGCGCAGAACATGGGTGCGAGAGGCACGCGCGAATAAGGTGAAGTGCGAGGCGGCCTGCAAGGCTTTCATCGCTCATAGTTACGAGCGAATCTCTAGCGAATACCGCGAGCGGAAGGGACGGACATACAAACGTCCGGGAGCCAGCACGCTCAAACGGTGGATCATCAGAACCCCACAAGATTTCGCGCCGGGCGCCCACGTATCAAAGGCTGGTCGCCAGAAGGGGCAGTCTCAACTGACAAACGCAGAAGATGCTCTTGTCCACGAAGCCGCGCTCTACTTCTGGGCGGACAAAGGCGCGTCGATCGTCGACGCCGAGGCTGTCATGGCGCGAGGATGGAACTCATTGAAACTTAAGGGCGATATTGACCTTGGAGAGAAGAGACCTTCCTATGAGGCGGTCCGCCTCCGCGTCTGGAGCATTGCCACCTTCGCGACCGTCTTTGAAAAGTTCGGACGAGAGCGGGCCGAAAAGATGTTTGGAGCGGTCGGCGAACCGATCGAAGTTCATCGCGCATTCCAGCGGATATTCGTCGACGGAACCGAACTCGAGCAGGTGTGCCTCTTCGGTGAAGACTGGCAGCTGCCTGGAGGCAAGATGAAGTGCGTAGGCGCGATGGACGCCTTCTCGACCTTTGTCTTCGATCCGACAATTTTTGCCGGTCCCTACCGCGAGGAGATGTCGATCGAGGCGCTGTGCCGAGTAATGACGCCACCGGATCATCTCACGGAGGAACAACTGGCGTTTCATCCATACGTTGGATGGACGTTCGGAATTCCCGAAGCATGGACGCCTGACAATGATCGGACGCTGATAGGACCCGCCTATATTCCCGCGCTGCTGGACTTGGGTTCGCGGTTAGAGCTGCCCGCAACTTACCATTCGGACGCAAAAGCACCTCTGGAGTGGTGGTTCCGGTGGCTAAAGTCACGCCTCAAGGGATTGCCCGGCACCGTTCTTTCGCCACGCCACAGCCGCGATATCAAGCAGGATCCGGTCAATGGCGCGGAAATGGTATCGAGCCAGCTTGTCTACGCCGTCCGGGCCTTAACCTGGGAATACAACACCACTCCCGTGGAGCGGCTCAACTGGCGTTCGCCGTTCGACGTGCTGATCGCCAGTATGATCGCCAACGGTTCTGCAACCCTAAGCAACCCCCAGCGTATCCGGGCCGAAATGGAGAAAACGGTCAACGACCGCGTCCTAGCCGACGATGGACTTGAATACGACGGAATCCAGTATCGCGGGCCCGAGGTGGAGGACATCCTTCGTCGGAACTACCACGCCGTTGCATCTTCTCGTGACGGTCATGAACCCGTCCGACTAAAGGTGTCGATCCGAACCAATGAGGCAAACATCGATTACATCCGTGTTTGGCACGACGACGCGAGGCAGTTCGTGAAACTGTGGTCCACGCAACCGACCTACACAAATCTGCTTAGCCGATGGGAGCACGACGAATATCGCCGGATGGCCAAGGCGCGTAAGGAAAGATTCGATTCGGAGGGACAGCGAGTGCGGTCTCGGACTCGCAGTCTTGAGCAGATCGACGAACAAGCGCCGAAGATGGCGTTCCGTCGGCGTTCAAAGATGTTTACACTTTCGCAGTGCGAGGAGGTCCGCCAGCGCTCGGGCGCGCGCGCGCGCCGCCCTGGATTTCTAACATTTCCAGAGCATTTTGTCATTGTCGAGACGTCCACCGTTATGCGCGGCGATCCCGGAAAGCCGCCGCCCGGTCCGAAGAAGGAAACTGGCGGAGGCCCGCCCGGCAAGCAGTTCGCAGCCCCCAAGCGTGACGGCCGTCGCGGCATCTCGCCGGAGCGGCGGCACCCAGAAGACGACATGCAAGACGCCGCAAGCAACAGCATTGACTGGGATGCGCTGAGCCACGTGGCACCCGACGACGAATATGACGAAGAGGACTGAGTATGGCCAAAGATCCACTCGGAAAGCGGCCCCGCCCGCTCACTGGCAGACGCTTCGCCGACTATGCCGATCAGGAAACACAGTTACGAGAGGCGAAGATGCGAAAAGTTGTGAAGAATATATGGGTCGAGCACCCGCCGCAGGCAAACGTGATCGGCCGTATCCTCGCATACCGCTTCGCCACCCTTGAGGGTGCGGAAATTGGCGGGCAAGACGGACTATGCTTCAGCCAGGACAGTCAGATCGGCAAAACGGCCACTGTCACGCGCGTGAAGCACATTCTCGCCGAGGAACGCGCCGCGAGGGGTGAGTTGCCGAATCCTTATCAGATCATCGTCGTGGGCCTCGATCAGAAGACGTCACTCAAGAGTGTTCTGCAGGACGTCCTGATACAGATGGAGGACCCAGATTGGGATTATGGCACCGAGAAGCAGCTCAGGCAACGGATCCGTAAGTTCGTCAAACGTCTCGGCGTTGAACTGATAATTATCGACGAATGCCAGCACTTACAGAAGGGCGGGAATGACGTTGCCGACGTGACGGACGCCTTTAAACGCTTCCTCGACATGGGCATCGCACCGTTGGTGTTAGTGGGAAACCTCGATGCTAAGCGAGTGTTCGATCGCAATCCGCAATTCCGCGCCCGTCTTGGGCTCCCGCTGACACTGCCCGCGCTCGATGTTAAGAAGCGCACCGCGGACGCCGTGCACTTCCGCAACTTCGTCATGGGTTTCGATGCGGCACTCGCGCAATTGGAGGCCTTCGGTAAAACCTCAGATCTTTCCGCCCCCGCCATGCTCGACGCCTTGCAGGAGGCATCGGGCGGATATTTTGGCCGCGTGGCACGGATAATCCAAAACGCGGCGATTCATGCAGCGGCCAGGGGAGCGCAGTTCATCGAGGCCTACGACCTCAGCTGTGTTGTTCGCGACTACGCCATCCCCGCAGGTTGGGTCGGCGACGATCCTTTTTCGACGCCTAATGTCTGATCATCTCGTTAGGAAACCCGACAGCAGCCTGGTGTCTTCCACGACGGACGTAGCGTTTGATTGTGGATCGGGCTTTGACACCAAGAAGCGTGGGCCGAGGGGCGTGCGCAACCGCAATGCTTTGCCACCTGGGCGGCGAATCCTTCGCCGCAACGTAAAGCGTCCGCACCTACACGCGTCGGGATGGAGCGTCCCCGAACGCAAGATGAAGATCGGCCAACCGCTTCGCTTTCCGACGATTCCGGAAGAATACGAAAGCCTAATCGGGCTCGTGGCGCGGGCTACTGCAGACCATGTGCTGCTCGACCTGAACAGGGTGCTTCGTCGGGCAGGCATAAGCATGGACCGGCCCGGATACCTTACTCGACTCGATTCAGCCACGTTGGAACGCCTCGCTCCCATCATCGGCTGCCCGGTCGAAGAGGTATTGTCTCGAACGATGTGGACCATGTTGCCTCATGCGAAAGCCAGGCGCGCTAGGCTGCGGGCCAACCACCTCAGCGTGTGGGACATAGAGACCGAGCACCGCAGGATTTCTCCGCTCGCGATTCTCGCTGGCTCCCGCCACCGCGAGTCATGGCTTCTCCGGATACTGCCATATTGCTCTGTCAGTTTCGAACTCCTTCGATCGGACTGCTCAGAATGCAGTGCGCCTTTGCGATGGAAGAAGTCCGTTGGGATAGATGTCTGCGAGACATGCGAACAGGTGGTCGGACCCACCGACGCCGCGTTGCTAGACGAGGAAATGAGGTCAGATTATGCGCTGTTCGCACGCCTCATTTCTGGTCGAGTCGAAGTGCGCAAGAAGGCTTTTAGCGAACTGAGCCCTGCCGTCCAAGACTTGGATGTTGAAACCCTGATCCGAATGGTCATAGGCATAGGGGCCTGCTTCCACTTAAAGGACCGCTTCGTAAATCGAAAGTCGATCCACAGACTTCCGCCCGCCCAGCAGGCTGCCATTATATCGACCGGCACCGAAATTCTGAGGGAATGGCCCGGCGCGCTGCAGCTCCGGTCACAAGAGGAGGCCACCCGGCTAATTGCGGGTGGCAGCGATTACCGAAAGCTGCGGGCCAGATTGCAAAAGCTGGGCCATCGGTGGTTCGTAAGCCAAAAACAAGCAGACCTCATACGTGACGCGCTCCCCGACATATTTTGCAACGTGCAACGCAGCTTCAAGCCTCTTTCGGACACGCTTCTGCGCCGTGAAGCGGGCAAACTCCTTGGCTTGGCCGTCAGGCATGTCGATTTGGTTGATGCCGGGCTTCTTGCGGCGGAGGAACTGGGAGGAGGCGCAAATCGAAGGTTTCGTTTCGATCGTTCGGTCGTGGAGGCGCTACGCAGGCGTATAGACGGATCAATTTCAATGGCCCTGTTTGCGCGGCAGACCTATCTTCCGACCTACGCGATCGAGAATCTTTGTGACCATGGGATACTCGAGCGCGAAAGTGACCCAGCACTGTTTCACCTTCGCCATGGCTCCAGCATCACCCGGACGTCCATCGAGTCGCTTCGCGCGGCGATATTCGAATTGGAACGCGGCACAGCCCCGAGCGATGCCGTCCCGCTCGGGACCGCCACGCGGCGGATTGGAGGCCGCTTAAAGCCATGGGCCGATATCGTAGTCGCATTGCGAGACCGGTCGCTTACGTGCTGGATAGCTCCCAACGCGACTTCGGAGACACCCTGGCTACGCAGCATCCTGATTGCGCCTCCCCAATTCGCTCAGTTCGACAATATCGCGATGACCGAGCCACCCGGACAAAGCCCACGATCGCTCGCCGACTGTTCGTTGTCCGATGCAAAGGAAATTCTCAACCTTCGAGGCACACCATCAGTTGATCTTCAGGACGTCTTCGCAAAAGAAATCGCGGCATGCGATCAACGGGGCCCGCGCAAGGCAGTTCCGATGGCGAAGGTCCTCGAGAAGGCTGAACAAGAAATCGGCATCGGCGAGATCTGTGCACGTGCTAATTGGAACGCGCGTCAGGCAAAATGGGCGCTGGCACTCTTCGCGAATGATCGCACGGCATGCGGGTGGAACCGCGCCGCAATCGAGAAATCGGGGGTTTTGGAGACGCAAATTAACTGGAGCGTCAGAGCGCATCGCCGCGATCCAAGGACGTTGGGGTCGTGATAGCTTGTAACCGGTCGTATTAGGTCAAATTAGCTTGTAGCCTGTCAGCTTGTTCTACCCAAGGAACGTGGGTCGTTTCAAGATTGGGCGAAGGGCAGGATAAATAATAATATCGTCACCCCGGACTTGATCCGGGGCCTGCCTTTCTTGAAGGAGTGGAGGCGGGTGCAGGGTCAAGCCCGGCATGACGAAAAAGAGGATGCGAAAGCCGTGCGCCTCATCACAGACGGCGCGGCGGAAATGCTGTGAGGGGACCGCATGGCAAAGCGTGACTATCTTCAGAATCTGATGCGCGATCTCGAATCGCATACCGAGGTGCGGCGTTTCGGCAGCGGCTGGCTGTCGGGCTTCTTCGGGTTGCTCTTTGCGATCGCGGGCTTCTTCATGGTGGTCGCGCTACGCTTCCCCGACTGGTTTGCGACGCCCGAACTTGAAATCATCAAGCATTGGGGCGGTTTTCGCGGGCTCGTCCATGCGGTGTTGCTGGTAAGTTACGGCCTCTCGCTACTCAGCCTGTTGCTTCGCCCCCGCAAGGTGCTCGGCCTCACCGCGCTGATGATCGGGCTTGCGGCGATCCTCGTCGGCGGAGCGAACGTCCAGCCGCAGGAGACGCGCGACTGGGGCATTTTCTTCGGGCTCGATTTCTTCGTCGTGAACCTGCTCGTCACCGGCTTCATGTTCGCGCCGCTCGAACGCGCCTTCCCGCACCGCCGGGCGCAGCGGCTGTTCCGTACCGAATGGCGCGAGGACCTTTTCTATTATCTCGTCAGCACGATGTTCGTGCAGGTGTTGGGCTTCCTCGCGCTCGCGCCCTCGACAATCATCAACGAGAATACCTCGAACTGGGAGGCCTTTCGCGCCGCGGTCGCGTCGCTGCCGTGGATCGTCCAGTTCGTCATCGTGATCGTCGCGTCGGACATGGCGCAATATTGGTTCCACCGCACCTTCCACCGCTACCCTTTCCTCTGGGGTTTCCACGCGGTGCACCACAGCGCGAAATCGATGGACTGGCTCGCAGGATCGCGGATGCACTTCGTCGAGATCATCCTGCTGCGCTCGATCACCTCGCTGCCGCTCTTCACCCTCGGCTTCGCGCCGTCGGTGATGCAGGCCTATATCGGCTTCGTCTATGTCTGGTCGTCGCTGCTCCACGCCAATGTCGGGGGTGATTTCAACCGGCTCGGCCACTGGATCGCGACCCCGCGTTTCCACCACTGGCATCACGGGCTCGAACGCGAGGCGTTCGACGTCAATTTCGCGATCCATTTCCCGTGGATCGACAAATTGTTCGGCACCTTCCATCTGCCCAAGGACCGCTGGCCCGAAAACTACGGCATCCCCGAAGATGTGCCCAAACATTATTGGGGCCAGTTCCTCTACCCGTGGACGCGCACGGGCAAGAAGACCGACGAAACGCCTGCCGAATAGCCTGGAGCAGAGTGGGGCAATCTGTCCGCTTGCCAGCGTCGTGCCCGCGCCATAAGGCGCGGCACGTGGGCATCCTCGCCGCCTTTCGCCGTCCCGGCATATTGCTGCTGTTGCCGCTGCTGCTTGCGCTCGCTGCGCGGGTGCTCGTCGCGCCGGGCTGGATGATCGAGAGCGATGCGGGCGGTTCGATCACCGTGCGCATCTGTTCGGACCCCGCCAATCCGGGCGGGACGATGACGATTCCGCTCGATAAGGCGGGCAGCCACGACAAGGGCGAAGCACAGCAGCATTGCCCGTGGGGCGCGCTCGCCAATGCGTCGATCGTGCCCGACCTGCCGGTCCTCGCCGCGGCACCCATGGCCGCGGACCCTGCGCCCGTCGCCGCGCGCTCGCTCGGCTTCGCGCCGGGCATCGCGTCGCCGCTTCCGCCGAGTACCGGACCACCTCTCTTCGCCTGATTCAGCCTGAACTGCCGTCCGCGCGCAAAGCGCGGCGCGGACCCATGCCTGTATCCGGGGAAGAGATTTCCAATGACAAAATATGCCGATTACGCGGCGCCCTTGCTGGCGCTCGCCACCTGCCTTGCCGCCGTTCCCGCCCGTGCCGACGAGGCCGATTCGACGATCATCGTCACCGCACCGACTTCGACCGACGACGCCGAGGTGCGCGCCGCGCGCGCGCCGGGCGGCACCGACGTCGTGTCATACGAAGATTATGCCGACAAATCGGTCGTAAGCCTGCGCGACACGCTCGCTTTCTCGCCCGGCGTCTATCTTCAGCCGCGTTACGGGCAGGAGGTGCGCCTTTCGATCCGCGGCTCGGGCCTGTCGCGCGGTTTCCATATGCGCGGGCTGACGCTGCTCCAGGACGGGGTTCCGATCAACCTCGCCGACGACAATGGCGATTTCCAGGAACTCGAACCGATCTTCTTCGATCATCTCGAAGTCTATCGCGGCGCCAACGCGCTGCGCTTCGGGTCGGGCACATTGGGCGGCGCGATCAACGGCGTGACGCCGACGGGGCGTACCGCACAAGGCATCTACCTGCGCGCCGACGCCGGCAGTTTCGATAGCGTGCGCGGCCTTGTCTCGGCTGGCGTCGCGAGCGACCGCGTCGACGCATGGGGCGCGATCAGCGCCGACACGTCGGATGGCGACCGCGACCATGCCAAGCGCCGCAGCCTCCGCTTCCAGGGCAATGTCGGGTTGAAGCTGAGCGATGTGGTGAGCACTCGCTTCTATGCCAGCGTCAACCATATAAGGCAGGAACTGCCCGGCGCACTGACGATGGCTGAAGTCTTGTCGACCCCGCGCAAGGCGAATGCGGGTGCCGTCACAGGTGATCAGGCCCGCGACATCGATTCGCTGCGCCTCCAGAACCGCACGCGCTTCGACTGGGGCGCACTCACCCTCGACGTCGGCGGTTTCGTCAACGCCAAGTCGCTCCACCACCCGATCTTCCAGCTCATCGACCAGAAGTCGGTCGATGCCGGCAGCTTCTTTCGCGCCGACTATGCGGCGGGGCCGGTCGAGGTGACGGTCGGCGGTGAAATCCGCCGCGGCAGCACCGACGCGCGCCAGTTCGTCAATAGCAGCGGGCGGCGCGGGGCGCTGACCTTCGACGCCGACCAGAAGGCACAGACCGCGACGCTCTATGGTGAAGTTCGCGTGCGGCCCGTCGGCGCGCTGACGCTGGTCGCGGGCGGCGTCTACGCCGACGGCTGGCGCAAGCGGGCGGTCAATTTCTCCACCACGCCGGCGACCGACGGCCGGATCGACTTCGACGCCTTTTCGCCCAAATTCGGCCTGCTGTTCGAGCCCGCCGCCGATATCCAGTTCTTCGCCAACTACAGCCGCTCGGCCGAATTCCCCGGCTTCGGCGAAGTGTTCCAGACGATCGGTGCCCCGCCGACGAGCACGGTGGTTTCGGACATCCGTCCGCAACGCGCATGGACTGCCGAATTTGGCACGCGCGGCAAAGTCGGTTTCGCGAACTGGGACATCGCTATCTACCGCTCGACGCTGAAGGGCGAACTGCTCCAGTTCACGACCAACAGCAACATTCCCGCCGCGACCTTTAACGCCGACCGGACGCTGCATCAGGGCGTCGAGGCGGGGCTGGATCTCGCACCGACCGACTGGCTGCGATTGCGGCAGGTCTATACCTACAGCGACTTCCGTTTTCGTGACGACGCCCAGTTTGGTGACAACCGCCTGCCGGTGGTACCGAAGCATGTCTATCGCGCCGAACTCCGTCTTGGCGGCGATGCGCTCCATATCGCGCCGAACCTCGAATGGGTACCCGATGGCCCCTTTGCCGATTACCGCAACCAGGTGCGCACGCCGGGCTATGCGCTGATCGGCATCACCGGGGGCGCGACGATTGCGAACGGCATCGACGCCTTTGTCGATGTCCGCAATATCACCGGCAAGAAAGCCATCGGCGACATCAGCGCGGCGATCGCGGTCACGTCCGCATCGGCGATCTATTACCCTGTCGAGCGCCGCGCGGTATCCGCCGGAATCCGCGCGCGCTTCTGACGATGGCGAGCGGGACGGCTTTCCCTGCCGTCCCGCTCCGCTTATGGTCGCGCGATGATCCGTCATGTGCATTTCCTCGTTGCGCTACTGGCGCTGCTTCTTGCCCCCGCCGCGATCGCGCAGGAGCGCGGTCCGGTCGTGCTTGCGGCGGCGAGCTTGCAGGAATCGCTGACCGAGGCGGCGAATGCGTGGGCGGCACAGGGCCACGCCAAACCGGTCATCTCCTTCGCCGCCTCGTCGGCGCTCGCGCGGCAGGCGATCGCGGGCGCGCCCGCCGACCTGTTCCTCTCGGCCGACGAGGAATGGATGGACGCGGTGGCCAAGGCGGGGCTTTTGCGCGCCGGCACACGCACGACATTGCTCGGCAACCGCCTCGTGCTGATCGCCCCGGCGGCGAGCAAGGTCCGCCTGACCCCGGCGCGCGGCTTTCCGCTCGCGAAGGCGCTCGGCCCGGGCCGGCTCGCGCTCGCCGATCCTGCGGCGGTTCCCGCCGGCAAATATGCGAAAGCGGCGCTCACCGCGCTGGGTGTCTGGAGCGGCGTCGCCGCGAAGGTCGCGCCCGCCGAGAATGTCCGCGCGGCGATGGCGCTCGTCGAACGCGGCGCGGCGCCGCTCGGCATCGTCTACGCAACCGACGCGCGCGCGTCGAAAGCGGTGCGAATCGTGGGGACCTTCCCGGCGACGAGCCACCCGCCGATCCGCTATCCGGTCGCGTTGCTCAAGGCGTCGCGGCACCGGGAGGCCGCGGGCTTCCGCGCCTTCCTCCTGTCGAAACAGGGCCGCGCGATCTTCGCGCGCCACGGGTTCTCGAACCCCTGATGCTGTCGGCCGAAGAGTGGGGGATCGTCGCACTGTCGCTGAAGGTCGGCGGCGTTGCGGTGCTTGCGACGCTTCCCATAGCCTTTGGTCTTGCGTGGATTCTTGCGCGTTATCGCTTTCCGGGGCGCGTTGTCCTTGATGCGTTCGTCCACCTGCCGCTCGTGCTGCCGCCCGTCGTCACCGGCTGGCTGCTGCTGATTGCGTTCGGGCCACTTGGTCCCGTCGGCCGCTGGCTCGAAAGCTGGTTCGGCGTCAGCCTGATGTTCCGCTGGACCGGCGCCGCGCTCGCCGCGGCGATCATGGCGCTGCCGCTGATGGTGCGCGCGATGCGGTTGTCGATCGAGGGGATCGACCGGCGGCTCGAGGGCGCGGCGCGCACGCTCGGCGCCAGCCCATGGCACAGCTTCTGGACGATCAGCCTGCCTCTCGCGCTTCCCGGTATCCTCGCCGCGCTCGTGCTCGGCTTTGCACGTTCGATCGGCGAGTTCGGCGCGACGATCACCTTCGTCTCGAACATTCCGGGCGAAACGCGCACCCTACCGCTCGCCATCTATTCGGCGCTGCAGGTGCCCGGCGGCGAAGCGATGGTGACGCGGCTCGCGCTGCTGTCGGTTGCGCTTTCGCTCGGCGCGTTGATCCTGTCCGAATATCTGGTGCGCCGTACGTATGGTGGAAGGGCGCGGTATGGCGATTGATATCGACGTCACTCGCCGGCTCGGCGAGCGCACCATCGCCGCGCGCTTCACCGCGGGGCCCGGGCTGACCGCGCTGTTCGGGCCGTCGGGCGCGGGCAAGACGAGCATCCTCAACATGGTCGCCGGGCTGCTCAAGCCCGATCGCGGGCATATCCGCATCGGCAAACGCACGCTGTTCGACGGCACCACCAACCTGCCGCCCGAGGCGCGGCGCGTCGGCTATGTCTTCCAGGACGGGCGGCTGTTCCCGCACCGCCGCGTCCGCGCGAACCTGACCTATGGTCTCGACCTCGCGCAACCGGCGAATCGCTGGATGGGCCTCGACGAAGCGACGCAGTTTCTCGGCATTGGCCACCTGCTGGGTCGCTGGCCCCACAGCCTGTCGGGGGGTGAGGCGCAGCGCGTCGCGATCGGCCGCGCCCTGCTCGCGGGCCCCGAAATCCTGCTGATGGACGAACCGCTGTCGTCGCTCGACGCGGCGCGGCGCGGCGACATCATGACAGTGATCGAGCGGATACGCGACGAGCTCAAGCTGCCGGTCCTCTACGTCAGCCACGACCGCGCCGAGGTCGACCGGCTCGCGACTTCGGTGGTGGAGATTGGCGAATAAAGTTTCACTTGAAACCATTTTGATGATAGAAGCTTGTCCTATGGAAAGCCAGTTTACCCACGTCCATGACACGCCGCCGCCCGGCGCCGCGGCCGACTGGACGATTTCGCAGAATTGGGACGCCTTCACTGCCGACGAACACGCGATGTGGGACCGCCTGTTCGCGCGCCAGTCGGAGATGTTGCCCGGCCGTGCGTCGGATGCCTTCCTGCGCGGAATCGACGTGCTGCGCCTCGAAAAGCCCGGCATTCCCGACTATCGCGAGCTCAACGCGCGATTGATGGCGGCGACGGGGTGGCAGGTGATCGCCGTGCCGGGGCTCGTTCCCGACGATGTGTTTTTCGACCATCTGGCGAACCGGCGCTTCCCCGCGGGCAATTTCATCCGCACCCCCGAACAGCTCGATTATCTGCAGGAACCCGACGTCTTCCACGACGTCTTCGGTCATGTCCCGATGCTCGCCGACCCGGTCTTCGCCGACTATATGGTCGCATATGGCGAGGGCGGTCTCCGGAGCCTGAAATTCGACGCGCTGAAACAGCTCGCGCGCCTTTACTGGTACACGGTCGAATTCGGGCTGATCCGCGAAGCCGGCGGCCTGCGCATCTATGGCGCGGGGATCGTCTCTTCCTTTGCCGAGAGTGTCTTCGCGCTCAATAGCGATAGCCCGAACCGCATCGGCTTCGACCTCGCGCGCGTGATGCGCACCGATTACCGGATCGACGATTTCCAGCAGAATTATTTCGTCATCGACAGCCTCGACCAGCTGCTCGACACGACGGTGAACACCGATTTCGCGCCGCTCTATGCCCGGAATGCCGCATTGCCGCCGATCCCGATCGCCGATTTCCTGCCAGAAGATGACGTGATTACGCGCGGCACACAGGAATATGCGCTCGCCAGGAGCGGCTGACCAATTTTCAATCGTCGTGTTTGCGGACGGTCGAAATCAGCTGGCGCCGGTGCTGGAAGGCTTCGCGGTCGGGCGGCAGGCTGTATATGCCGCGAAGCAGCGCGGCATCCTGGCTCGACAGGTCGCGGCGTCCCGGTTCGCGGCCGAAGATATCCATGATTGAGTCGGCGGGCGGCGGCGGGTTGCCGTTGATTTCGGCGAGCGCGACCATCGCCGCATAGGAAGCCACGGCGTCGAGCCTGTATCCGTCGGCCCTTTCGGCATCGATGACCACCGTTGCCGCGCGCAGCGCCCGCACCACCTGTGTGCTGACGACGCTGCTGTTATATTGCCGCACGATCCCGCTGATTGCCGGTATGCCGTCGCGGCTTTCGTCGCGGGTGGAGTACCACCAGCGGATCGCACCGTCGCCTTCGACAATCCGTTCGCGTTCGGCGGCAGACAGCGCGGCGCTTTGCCGGGGCGATTTCGCGAAGATCGCGCGCGTCAGGCCGTCGCCGTCGTCGGTGAAGATGACGGCGATATTGGGGATACAGCCCGCCGGTGCGACCGGCGCACCGACCGACGTTGCCACCGCCCGGATCCGCATGTCGACGATTTCCGCGACCGTTTCGTCGACTCCGATCGTGCGCGGGCAAACGGGCGTGATCCAGCGCGCAACGGGTTCCAGCCGCGCGACGCCCGCGCGTCGTACGAACTCGGCGGCGCGTTTCCGTTCCTCGCGCTCGGCATCGCGGGTGCCCGTGACGACAATCGAATCAGGGTCGTTGTCGGCGGTGGGTGCGACGACGAGCAAGGCAAAGGCGGCAAGCAGGCTCATGGCGAATGCTCCCAAGACTCGCCGCAACCTAGCAAATCATCGGGACATTTCCAGTGCTTGGCTTACCAGCTCCCGAAGCTTGCATCCGACGGGCTGGCTCGGTGCAGCGCGCGTTCCTTTCGACGCCAGCCGTAGCGGCGGCGCTTGACCAGCAGCAGGCACGGCCATTCGGCGCTGCCGCCGCGCGCGGCGAGGCGAAAGCCCTGCGCGCGATAGGCGGCGAGCACGGGTTCCATCTGGCGCGCGATCAGTCCGGCGAGGATCGCATGGCCGCCCGGCGCGGTCGCGGCGGCGATATCGGGGGCGAGGGTGATCAGCGGCCCCGCGAGGATGTTCGCGATGACCAGATCGTACGGCGCGCGGTGGCGGATCGCCGGATGATCGGTTCCCGGCGCGACCGCGAGCGCCAGCCGCCCGCCGCCGCGGCCGAGCGGCACGCCGTTGATGTCGGCATTGTCGCGGGTGACGAAGATGCTCGCCGGGTCGATGTCCGACGCGATCGTTTTTGCGCGCGGCCATAGCGCCATTGCGGCAAAGGCGAGCAGGCCGGTGCCGGTGCCGATGTCGGCGATATTGCGCGGGGCAGCGCCGACCCGTGCGAGCCGGTCGAGCATCGCGAGGCATCCCGCGGTCGTGTCGTGTCCGCCGGTTCCGAACGCCTGGCTCGCGTCGATCAGAAAGGGCGTGGTGCCTGCCGGCACGCGGTCGGCATAGCTGCTCGTATGGACGAAAAAGCGCCCCGCCTGCACGGGTTCGAGCCCCTGCTGGCTCAACGTCACCCAATCCTCTTCGGGCAATTCGCTGACGGCCGGTTTCTTGCCCTTCGCGCTCGGGATCAACGCCTGCAACAGTTTCAGCAGGGCGGGCGCCGGCTTGTCGTCGACATAGGCGTCGAGCTGCCATTCGCCCGCCTCTTCGTCGATCTCGCGCGTCACGACGACGGGCGCGTCGGGCAATGCGTCGAGTTCGGGGATTTCACCCGACAGCGCCTCGGCCTCGTCGCGCGTGCAGGGGAGGGAGACGATCCAGCTCATGGCTTACCGCACATAGCTTGCGCCGTTCACGTCGAGCACCGCACCGGTCATCGACGCGGGCGCATCGAGCGCGCACCAGCGCGCCATCTCGGCGACCTCGCCCGGCATCGCGACGCGGCCCAGCGGAATGTCGGCGAGCAATTTGTCGCCGCCGCGGCTTTCGAGATAGTCCTCGGCCATCCCGGTCATCGTGAAGCCGGGGCAGATTGCGAAGGCGAGGATGCCGTCCTTGGCATAGGCGCGCGCAATCGTCTTGGTCATGGCAACCATGCCCGATTTCGACGCCGCATAATGCCAGTGCGCGGGGCTGTCGCCGCGATATGCGGCCCGGCTTGCGATATTGACGATGCGGCCGGGAATGCCGCGTTCGTGCCAGTGCAGCACCGCGTGACGGCAGAGTTGCGCGCTTGCGGTCAGGTTGACCTGCATCGTGCGGTTCCAGTTTGCGAGCCAGTCGGTGTTGGGATCGCCCAGCGGATTGGCTTCGAACACCCCGGCGTTGTTGACGAGCACGTCGATGCGGCCGTCGAGGCGGTCGAGGCTCGCCTGCCACAGCCGGTCGGGCGTCGCGGGATCGGACAGGTCGCCATCGGCGCTCGACAGCGCGACGACCTTCGTCGCGTCGCCGGTCAACGCCTCGGCGATCGCGGCGCCGATGCCGCGACTGGCGCCCGTGATCAGGATATGCGTCGTCATGCCCCCGCCTTAGGCAGCGGGGCAGGGCTTGCCAAGCAAAGGAAGCGGAGCGTTACGCCACCCGGCGGCTGAATTCGCTTGCGGCCTGTTCGAGTTGCTGCAGCCGGCCGCCCATCTTGGCGAATTCCTGGCTCAGCACGCTGATCTCGCTCGCGACCATGCCCGAATCGTTGCGGATGCTGGCGATCGTCGACGACATGCTGTCGGCGGCGAGCGCGGTTTCGTCGACGGCGGCGGTGATCGAGGTGACCGTCTGCGCCTGCGCGTCCATCGCGTCGCGAATGCGCTGTGCCGAGGTTTGCACTTCGATGATCGTCTGCTGGATCGACTGGTTCGCCGACACCGACCCGCGCGTTGCCTGCTGGATCGCGGTGATCTTGCCCGCGATATCGTCGGTCGCGCGCGCGGTTTCGTTGGCGAGGCTCTTCACCTCCTGCGCGACGACGGCAAAGCCGCGGCCCGATTCGCCCGCGCGCGCCGCTTCGATGGTGGCGTTGAGGGCGAGGAGGTTGGTCTGGCCCGCGATCTCGCGGATCAGCCCCAATATGGATTCGATCGATTCGGCGTGGTGCGACAGCGTTTCGGACATCGCGACCGCTTCGCCCGCCTGTTCGGAGGCGCGCGTCGCGACGCTTGCCGATGCTTCGACTTCGCTGCGGGCATCCTCGATCGCGCGGATCAGCCCCGCGGCGGTCGAGGCGGCCTCGCGCATCGCCATCGCCGACTGTTCGGACGCTGCGGCGACTTCGCTGGTTTTTGCGATCATGCCCTTCGCCGCCTGGTCGGCCGAGGCCGCCTGCTTCGCAAGCTGTTCGCGCACTCCGTCGGTGTCCTGCACGAGCGATGCGATCGAGCGGTCGAAATCGCCCGCGAGCGTCTGCCGCTCGCTCGAGATGATCGCGCGGTCGAGCTTCTGCGCATAACGGTGCATGATATCGAATTCGAGCAGGCCGAGCCGGTTGATCGCGTTCGTCAGCCGCGCCAGCCGCTCGGCATCGCCGAGGCACGCCTCGACGACATATTCGATGGTAAGGCGCTGGCTTTCGGCGATGCACGACATCACCGATGCTAGCGGCAGCTTCACGCGCCGTGCCATATGCGTGTTCTGGCAGGCGATCGTCGCGACCTCCTGCCCGGCCGCGTCGGCATATTTCACCGACGTGTGACGCGCACTGCCGCGGATATAGCTATCGAGAAGCTCGCCCTCGACCTGGCGGTCGACGCTGGGCAGCGCGTTGAACGCATCCCAATAGGCTTTGGCGACCGCTTCCTCGCGGCCAGCTATGATCAGGTGGATCTCGGCGGCGTCGGCGGCAAGGCGGCCGTCGAGGTCGTAAAAGGGAAAGCGATCGGCCATCGGCACCGGATCGATCTGCTGCTTATGAATCGGATTTTCCTTCACCATGATCCTGCTTCCCTGATCGATCCCGATAGACGCTAAGGTCTGCCGCCCGCATGCGTCCGCCAAACTGGTGAACGGGATATGCGGTGGAAGTGGTAAAAGCCGTGTTAACCAGCGGGCGACGTTTTGCGGCTCAGCGGCGCTCGTCGATGGCGGATGGCGCGGGTACCGGATAGCCCTCGAACGCCTTGATCGTGCGCAGCGCAAAGGCGCTGTGCATCGCCGCGACGCCGGGCAGGCGCGACAGGCAGTGGCGGTGCAGCCGGTCGAAATCGGCGACATTGCGCGCCGCGACGCGCAGCCGGTAATCGGACGCGCCCGACAAAAGCTGGCATTCGAGGATCTCGTCGAAGCTTTTCACCGCGCTCTCGAACGCGGTCAGCGCTTCCTCGCTCTGCGACGTCAGGCTGATGTCGACGAACACGTCGAGGCCGAGCCCGATGCTTTCGGGATCGAGGCGCGCGGTATAGCCGGCGATGATCCCCGCCGCCTCGAGCGCGCGGATGCGGCGATGGCACGCCGATGCCGACAGCCCCACTTTTTCGCCCAGCTCGGCGGCGGGTCGAGGACCCTGCCGCTGGAGCAGGTCGAGCAGTTTGACGTCGATCCGGTCAATCATTGTGCGCCTTTGGCCCATCTCACGCAAAAATCGTGCATGTTTGTCGCGAAACTGCGATGGATATGCAAGCACCTCGCGCGCCGGACCTGCTATATCCGCGGCAGGAAGCCGCGGCGACGTAACGGAAATGTCGAAACCAGCGGCGCGGCGCAATGGAGAGCGAAGCATGATCATCGGCACCCCCAAGGAAATCAAGAACCACGAATATCGCGTCGGCCTGACCCCCGAGAGCGCGCGCGAACTCGTCGTCCACGGCCACCGCGTGCTCGTCCAGACCGGCGCGGGCGAGGGCATTGGCGCGCACGACCGTTATTATGTCGAGGCGGGCGCCGAGATCGTCCAGACCGCCGAAGAAATCTTCGCCACCTGCGAAATGGTCGTGAAGGTCAAGGAACCCCAGCCCGTCGAGCGCGCGATGCTGCGCCCCGGCCAGATCCTCTACACCTATCTCCATCTCGCGCCCGATCCCGACCAGACGCGCGACCTGATGGCATCGGGTGCCGTCTGCATCGCTTATGAAACCGTCACCAGCCCGCACGGCGGGCTGCCGCTTTTGAAGCCGATGAGCCAGGTCGCGGGGCGCATGTCGATCCAGGCCGGCGCGACCGCGCTCGAAAAGGCGCATGGCGGCCGCGGCGTGCTGCTCGGCGGCGTCCCCGGCGTCGCACCGGGCAAGGTGTGCGTGATCGGCGGCGGCGTCGTCGGCTTCAACGCCGCGCAGATGGCGGCGGGCCTCGGCGCCGACGTCACGATTCTCGACCGCGATCCCGAAGTGCTCGAACGCGTCGGCACCTTCTTCGAGGCGCGCGCCAAGACGCGCTTCTCGAACCGCGCGAACCTCGCCGAATGCGTCGCCGAGGCCGACCTTGTCATCGGCGCGGTGCTGATCCCCGGCGCCGAGGCGCCGAAGCTCGTCACGCGCGAGATGCTTGGCACGATGCGTCCGGGTTCGGTGCTCGTCGACGTCGCGATCGATCAGGGCGGCTGCTTCGAGACGAGCCACGCGACGACGCACGCCGACCCGACCTATGTCGTCGACGGCATCGTCCATTATGCGGTTGCGAACATGCCGGGCGCGGTCGCGCGCACCAGCACCTATGCGCTCAACAATGTCACCCTGCCGCACGCGCTGCGTATCGCCGATCTGGGATGGAAAGACGCTTTGCGACGCGACGTGCATCTTGCGCAGGGTTTGAACGTTTGGAATGGTAAGGTGACGTTCGAAGCCGTAGCCGAAGCGGTCGGAACCGATTATGTGCCTGTCGAACAGGCGCTTGCCTGACGAAAAGGACGAATGAGAGACGATGACCGACCAATTGCAGCCTCCCCCGCCCGAAGAGGAAGAAGAAAATGAAGTGCTGCGCGCCGCGCGCGAGCGGCAGCAGCAGCGCGAGGCGGCCGAAGCCACCGAAGCCGCCGACAAGGACGCGGCAAAGGGCAAGCGCGGCTGGAAAACCGCGGCTGCCGCCGGCCTCGGCATCGGTTCGGCCGCGGTGATCGCGGCTTTGCTCTACGCGAACCGCGGCAAGATCAAGTGACACGCCGGGCCATTCGGCAACGCTGAACGGATTGGCGATGCATCATCCCGGGGCAACCCGGGATCCGGGAGGGCGGCCGTGTGCCGCCCTTTTTCTTGGCGAAGACGTCGCTCTCCCAACCGAATTAATCACCTATGCTCCTAAGCAATTGCATATCGCGGCGGGAAGGCTTAACCGGCACCGCATCGACCGTTTAGAGTCAAGACAGGGCTGATATGGCTGGCAACGAACCGAGTGCGCGTCCGCGCTCCCCGCATATGCAGGTATATAAATGGGGGCCGCATATGGCGGTCTCTATCCTCCATCGCGTCAGCGGCGACGGTCTTGCGATCGTCGGCGCGGGGATGTTCCTCTGGTGGCTCGGCGCGCTCGCTGCGGGTCCCGATGCCTATGCGGCGTTCGTCGCCTGCGTGTGGCACGATCCCAGCCCGGAGATCAGCGCGCTGCACCAGGTCACCAACATCCTTGGCAAGGTCGTACTGATCGGCCTGACCTGGGCCTTTTTCCAGCATCTCTTCTCGGGGCTGCGCCACTTCGTGCTCGATACGGGCGCGGGTTACGAACTCAAGACCAACAAGCTCTGGTCGACCCTCGTGATGGTCGGCGCCGTGCTCGCGACCGCCGCGACCTGGCTCTATATCTTCAAGGAGGCGCTCAATGGGTAACGGAACGCACCTTGGCAAGGTTCGCGGGCTCGGCTCGTCGGGGCATGGTTCGCAGCACTGGCTGCAACAGCGCCTGACCGCGCTCGGCAATTTGCTGCTCGTCGGCTTCCTCTTCGTCTCGTTCCTGCGCCTGCCGATGACCGATCATGGCGCGGTGCTGCGCTGGGCATCGAACCCGAGCGTCGCGCTCGCGCTGATCCTGATGGTCGTCAGCGTCTTCTGGCACCTGCGGCTCGGCCTGACGGTGCTGATCGAGGATTATGTCAACGGCGAAGCGACGCGCCTTCTCGCGCTCGTCCTGCTCAATTTCTACGCGATCGGCGGCGCCGCCTATGGCATTTTCGCCATCGTCCGCATCGCGCTTGCGCCCGCCACCGGGCTTGCTCCGGGGGGCATGTAAGATGACCGACGCCTACAAGATTATCGACCATATCTATGACACTGTCGTCGTCGGTGCCGGCGGGTCGGGCCTGCGCGCCACGATGGGCAGCGCCGAAGCGGGGCTGAAGACCGCGTGCATCACCAAGGTGTTCCCGACGCGCAGCCACACCGTCGCGGCGCAGGGCGGCATCGCCGCGTCGCTGGGCAACAACAGCCCCGACCACTGGCAGTGGCACATGTATGACACCGTCAAGGGCTCCGACTGGCTCGGCGACCAGGATGCGATCGAATATATGGTGCGCGAGGCGCCGAACGCGGTCTACGAACTCGAACATGCGGGCGTACCGTTCAGCCGCAATGCCGACGGCACGATCTACCAGCGCCCGTTCGGCGGCCATATGCAGAATATGGGCGAAGGCCCGCCGGTGCAGCGCACCTGCGCCGCGGCCGACCGCACCGGCCACGCGATGCTCCACGCGCTCTATCAGCAGAGCCTGAAGTATGACGCGGACTTCTTCATCGAATATTTCGCGCTCGACCTGATCATGGAAGACGGCCCCGACGGCAAGGTCTGCCGCGGCGTCATCGCGCTGTGCATGGAGGATGGCAGCATCCACCGCTTCCGTTCGCAGGCTGTCGTCCTTGCGACGGGCGGCTATGGCCGCTGCTATTTCACCGCGACCTCGGCGCACACCTGCACCGGCGATGGCGGCGGCATGGTGCTGCGCGCCGGCCTGCCCTTGCAGGACATGGAATTCGTCCAGTTCCATCCGACCGGCATCTATGGCGCGGGCGTCCTCATTACCGAAGGCGCGCGCGGCGAGGGCGGTTACCTCACCAACTCGCAGGGCGAGCGTTTCATGGAGCGCTATGCCCCGTCGGCGAAGGATCTGGCGTCGCGCGACGTCGTGTCGCGCTCGATGGCGCTCGAAATCCGCGAAGGCCGGGGTGTCGGGCCGCATAGCGACCATATCTACCTCCACCTCGACCATATCGATCCCGCGGTGCTCGCCGAGCGCCTGCCCGGGATCACCGAGAGCGGCAAGATTTTCGCCGGTGTCGACCTGACGCGCCAGCCGCTGCCGGTCGTGCCGACGGTCCATTACAATATGGGCGGCATTCCCTGTAACTATCACGGCGAAGTCGTGACGCTCGGCAAGGACGGCCCCGACACCGTGGTCCCCGGGCTGTTCGCGGTCGGCGAAGCCGCCTGCGTGTCGGTCCACGGCGCGAACCGTTTGGGCTCGAACAGCCTGATCGACCTCGTCGTGTTCGGCCGCGCGACGGGCCATCGTCTGAAGGAAATCCTGACCCCCGGCGCGGCGCAAGCGCCGCTGCCGAAGGACAGCGCCGACCTCGCGCTCGCGCGCCTCGACCATTTCCGCAACGCCAATGGCGGATCGCCGACCGCCGAAATCCGCACCGAGATGCAGCGCGCGATGTCGCAGCATGCGGCGGTGTTCCGTACCGACGAGTTGATGGCGGAGGGCAAGGAAAAGCTCACCAAGACCTATCAACGGATGAACGACGTCCACGTCACCGACCGCAGCCTGATCTGGAACACCGACCTCATCGAAACGCTCGAGCTCGACAACCTGATTTCGCAGGCGACCGTGACGATGCACTCGGCGTTCAACCGCAAGGAAAGCCGCGGCGCCCACGCGCACGAGGATTTCCCGAACCGCGACGACGCGACGTGGATGAAGCACACGATCGGCTGGTTCGACGGCTGGGGCGGCAAGGGCGGCGGCGTCCGCCTCGATTACCGTCCGGTCCACGAATATACGCTGTCGGACGACGTCGAATATATCAAGCCGAAGGCGCGCGTTTACTAAGCGGGCGCGGAATGGGGGACAGGCGCCGCGGCGCCTGTTTCTAGAACCAGTCTTCGAGGCGTTCGAACAGGTTGACGTCGGAGAAGGGCCGGTCGACGTCCTGGCCCATGATCCACAGCTTCTGGCACGCGATGGCAAAGAACATCAGCGCGATCGTCCAGACGATGAAGGTCTTGCGCGCGATCCAGCGGCGCTCGGCTTCGGCCGCCTTGGCGCGGGCTTTATAGTCGATTCCGAGCTCGCCCTCGAACTCGGCGACAAGCTGGGCGCGGCGAGTCCGCGAGATATTCGCGATACTCTCGTTCCGGTTGTCTACCACTGTCGATCGGCGATTTGCCATCGGTCACCTTGGCCCAGCTAGTCCTGCTACCGGATATAGCTTCAAGCCCCTGCCAATTGGTTAACCCACCGGCATTAATCGGGCGCGATGCCGACCAGCTTGATCCGTGCGGTCGCGCCGCGCAGCAACGTCAAATCGCGCCGTGGGCGGTCCAGCGCGGCGGCGAGCAGGCGCAAGACCGCCTCGTTCGCCGCGCCGTCGGCGGGGGGCGCGGTGACGCGTAGCTGCACCGTCCCATCGTCGACCTTGACCTCGTCGCGGCTGGCGCCGGGCGTCACCCGCACTTCAATCCGCCCCGACGCGGCGAGCGCATGGAGCGCCTCGGTCAGCGCGGGGGCAGGGCGATATTTCAGATGGTGATCACCAGCTTGCCGACCGCGGTCCGGTCGCCGAGCTTGGCGATCGCCTTGCCGCCGTCGGCCAGCGCGAAGCTTTCGGTGACGCGGGGCTTGATCTTGCCCTGCTCCCAGAGCTGGAACAGCCGCGCGATATTGGCGCGGTTGCGCGCGGGTTCGCGCATCACAAAGGCGCCCCAGAAGACGCCCGCGACATCGCAGCTCTTGAGCAAGGTCAGGTTGAGCGGCAGGCGCGGGATGCCCGCGGGGAAGCCGACGACGAGGTAGCGGCCTTCCCATGCGATCGAGCGCAGCGCGGGCTCGGCATAATCGCCGCCGACGGCGTCATAGATGACGTTCGCGCCATTGGGGCCGACGGCCTCCTTGAACTTGTTCGCGAGTTCTTTCGACTGATCCTTGTCGAACGGCTGGCGGCCATAGACGACGACCTCGTCGGCGCCGGCCTGACGCGCGATTTCGGCCTTTTCCTCGCTCGACACGCCGGCGACGACGCGCGCGCCGAACGCCTTGCCCAGCTCGACCGCCGCAATGCCGACCCCGCCCGACGCGCCGAGCACGAGCAAGGTGTCGCCCTCGCCGATGTGGCCGCGGTCGACGAGTGCGTGGATGCTCGTGCCATAGGTCATCAGCAAGGAGGCACCTTCGGCGAAGCCATGCTCCGCGGGCAGGTGATAGACATTGTGCACCGAAACCGCGACCGCCTCGGACATCCCGCCATTGCCGCAGCCCGCGATCACACGGTCGCCTACCTTGAACTCGGTCACGCCCTCGCCGACTTCGGCAACAAGGCCCGCGACTTCGCCGCCGGGGGCAAAGGGGCGTTCGGGGCGGAACTGATATTTATCCTCGATGATCAGCACGTCGGGGAAGTTGACTGCGCAGGCCTTCACATCGATCACGATCTGGCCCTTGCCCGCGGTCGGGCGCGGCAGCTCGCCGAGCGTCAGCGTTTCGGGGCCGCCGGTTGCGGTCGACAAGAGAGCCTTCATCATCTTCTCCTCTTATGGTGTTTGTTAAGCCTTATGCTGCGGGGCGCATCCATGGCCGGTCGGCGTCGAGTTTGGCCTCATAGGCACCGATCGCGGCGTCGCTCTTTTCGGTGAGCGATATCTCGTCGAGCCCTTCGAGCAGGCACATCTTGCGGAACGGGTCGATGTCGAAGATGAAGCGGTCCTGAAACGGCGTCGTCACCGTCTGATGCTCGAGGTCGACGAACACCGGATCGGTTGCCGCGACCTCCATCAGGCGGTCGATCGCCGATTGGGGAAGCACGACGGGCAGGATGCCGTTCTTCACCGCGTTGCCCGAGAAGATGTCCGAGTAGGACGGCGCGATCACGACCCGAATGCCAAGGTCGCCGAGCGCCCACGCCGCATGTTCGCGGCTCGACCCGCAACCGAAATTGTCGCCCGCGATCAGGATCGGCGCGCCTTTGAAATCGGAGCTGTCGAACAGATTGTCGGGGTCCTTGCGGATCGCCTCGAACGCGCCGCGCCCCATGCCCTCGCGCGTCGTGGTCTTGAGCCAATGCGCGGGGATGATCACGTCGGTGTCGATATTTTTGAGCCCGAAGGGGATCGCGCGGCCTTCGATCTTGTCGAGCGGGGTCATGCCATCAGCTCCCTGACGTCGGTGAGCTTGCCGGTGACCGCCGCTGCCGCCGCCATCGCGGGGCTGACCAGATGCGTGCGCGCGCCGGGCCCTTGGCGGCCGACGAAATTGCGGTTGCTCGTCGAGGCGCAGCGTTCGCCCGCGGGCACCTTGTCGGGGTTCATCGCGAGGCACGCCGAACAGCCGGGCTCGCGCCATTCGAGTCCCGCGTCGGTAAAGATGCGGTCGAGTCCTTCGGCCTCGGCCTGCGCCTTCACCAGCCCCGAACCGGGGACGACGATCGCCCATTTGACATTGTCGGCCTTGTGGCGGCCCTTGATCACCGCCGCCGCGGCGCGCAAATCCTCGATCCGACTGTTGGTGCAGCTGCCGATGAAGATATTCTCGATGGCGACGTCCTGCATCCGCGTGCCGGGTTCGAGGCCCATATAGGCGAGCGACTTGGCGGCCGCCGTCTGCTTCGACGGATCGGCGAAGCTTTCGGGGGCGGGGACGGTGCCGGTGATCGGCACGACATCTTCGGGGCTGGTACCCCAGGTGACGCTCGGCGCGATGTCGGCGGCGTCGATGACGACGGTCTTGTCGTAGGTCGCGCCCGGATCGGTCGCGAGGCTTTTCCAATATGCGACCGCGGCGTCCCAATCGGCGCCCTTCGGCGCATAGGGGCGGCCCTCGAGGTAGGCGAAGGTCGTCTCGTCGGGCGCGATCAGGCCCGCGCGCGCGCCACCCTCGATCGCCATGTTGCTGACGGTCAGGCGTCCCTCGATGCTGAGCGCGCGGATCGCACTGCCGGTATATTCGATGACATGGCCCGTGCCACCCGCGGCGCCGATGACGCCGGTGATGTGAAGGATGATATCCTTTGCCGATACGCCGGGGCCGACGTCGCCCTCGACGCGCACTTCCATCGTTTTCGACGGCTGGAGCAACAAGGTCTGCGTCGCGAGCACATGCTCGACCTCGCTTGTCCCGATGCCGAAGGCGAGCGCGCCGATGCCGCCGTGGCACGCAGTGTGGCTGTCGCCGCAGACGATCGTCGTGCCGGGCAGCGAAAAGCCCTGCTCGGGGCCGACGACGTGGACGATGCCCTGTTCGGGCGCGACCGCGTCGATGTAGCGGATGCCGAACTCGGGCGCGTTCTTTTCGAGCGCCGCCAATTGCGCCGCGCTTTCGGCGTCGGCGATCGGCAGCTTGTTGCCGCTCGCGTCGAGCCGCGGCGTCGTCGGCACATTATGATCGGGTACCGCGAGCGTCAGGTCGGGACGGCGCACCGTGCGTCCGTTCGCGCGTAGTCCGGCGAAGGCCTGCGGGCTGGTAACTTCATGGACGAGGTGACGGTCGATGAAGATCAGGCAGGTACCATCGGGGCGCTGTTCGACGACATGCGCGTCCCAGATTTTCTCATAGAGGGTGCGGGGCCGAGTCATGCCGTCCACTTAAGCCTGCGCGACAACAATGCAAGCGAGTGGCGATCAAAAACGCAATTTTCGGTCGCGCCCGATGGAGTATAAGGAACCATGTCGACGCTCGCCATCATCGCTCTCATTTTCTTCACCGTTGCGGCGATGGAGGGCGTCGCCTGGGCGAGCCACAAATATATCATGCACGGCTTTGGCTGGGCCTGGCACCGCGACCATCATGAACCGCATGACAAGATGCTGGAAAAGAACGACCTGTTCGGCCTGGTTGGCGCCGCGATGAGCATTTCGATGTTCGTCATCGGCAGCCCGATGATCATGGGCACCGATGCGTGGGAGCCGGGGACGTGGATCGGCCTCGGTATTCTCTTCTACGGCATCATCTATACGCTCGTGCACGACGGACTCGTCCATCAGCGCTATTTCCGCTGGGTGCCGCGGCGCGGCTATGCGAAGCGGCTGGTGCAGGCGCACAAGCTTCACCATGCGACGATCGGCAAGGAGGGCGGGGTGAGCTTCGGCTTCGTCTTCGCGCGCGATCCGGCGAAACTGAAGGCCGAACTGAAGGCGCAGCGCGAAGCCGGGATCGCGGTAGTCCGCGAGGCGCTCGCCGACTAGGCCGTCCGGTAATCGGCGGTGATCACGCCCGCCGCCATCAATTCCGCTTCATGGCTTTCCTCGCGCCAGCTTTCGAGCAGCGCCTGCCGCTCCCATTCGACCATCGCCGGATGCGCGAGCATATGGTCGACCCATGCCTGCCCGCCACCGACATCGAGCCCATAGGTGCGGATGCGGAAGGCGACCGGGGCGAAAAAGGCGTCGACCGCAGTAAAGCGGTCGCCCGCGAGGAAGGGGCCGCCGAACCGCGACAGACCATCCTCGAACAATTCGCGGATGCGCGCGATATTGATCCGCAGCGCGCCCGACGGCGGCTTCGGGGTGACGCGGACGCCGACGTTCATCGTGCAATCGTTGCGCAGTGCGGCAAAGCCGCTGTGCATTTCGGCGGTCGCGCATTGCGCCCACGCGCGTGCGTCGGGATCGGTCGGCCAGACGCCCTCGTGCCGGTCGGCAAGATAGAGCGCGATGCCGAGCGAGTCGTGGACCGTCCGCCCCTCGTCGAGCAGAACGGGGACCTGCCCGGTCGGTGAAAAGCTGCGGAATTCGTCATAGTTGATCGGGTTGGTGAAGGGCTCGATATGGTCCTCGAACGGAATATCGAGCGCCGCCATCAGCACCCACGGGCGCAGCGACCAGCTCGAATAATTGCGGTTGGCGGTGATCAGCACATACATGCTTCGCGCTCCTGTGCGATGATGGGGGACGTATAGTCGGGGTCGTGCGCGAACGGCAGCGGCGTGCCGTCGCGAAGCGCGGCGAGCACGCTCGCGAAGTCGGTCGCGGCGCGCCAGCCGAAGCGCCGCTCGGCGCGCGACGGATCATAGACGCGATCGATCGTCTCGGGGAGTTGCCAGCCCTGCGCGGCGTAGAGTTCGGCGGCGTCGGGATAGTGGCGCGCGATGACGGCGAGGGCGTCGCGCGCAAGCTCCCTCGCCTCGTCGCGCGCAAAGGGCGGCGGCGCCGACAGGATGAAGGTGTCGCAGCCGATCGCCGGGACGGCTTCGAGCGCCGCGAGATGCGCCGCGGCGGCGTCCTCGACCGTCAGGCGGCGATTGAGAAGCTCGTTCGCCTTGAGGTTCGGGCCGCTCGGGACCGCGTGCGTATCGTCATCCTCCGGAAAGAAGCGTCCGGTGCGGAGGATCGCGACCGAAATCCCGTGCTCGCGGTGAACCAGCTTGCACGCCTGTTCGGCCGCAAGCTTGGTGATGCCATAGATGTTGCGCGGCTCGATCGGGCCGAAGTCCTCATCCATCCACCATGCGCCGCCCGCGCCCGCGCCCTCGCGCACATCGGCGCGCACCATCAGCGAGGTGGTCGAGGTGAAGAGGAAGCGGTCGTTGCCCACTGCGACTGCAGCCTCGATCAGGTTCAGTGTGCCGGTCACATTGACGTCGACAAAGGCCTGCCGCGGATAGCGGACGATGTCGGGCTTGTGCAGCGCGCCGCCATGGATGATCGCCTCGATGCCATGCTCGGCCATCGTCCGCTCGACCAGCGTCCGGTCGGCTACGGTGCCTAGCACCTGCGTATGCGCGCCGGGTACGACATCGAACCCGGTGACGTCATGCCCATTCCGAGCGAGCAAAGGAGCGAGATAGCGCCCGAGCCAGCCCGACGATCCGGTCAGCAGCACGCGCATGACTGATTCTCCTCCAGCTCCGGGTGTGCGCCTGATACACAGGCGGCGGAGCGGGCTGCAAGCGCCCTCACTTTTTCAGGGTGACGGTTGTGGGCCCGGGTCCGGCAGCGCCTCCGGCCGCCGGAGGCAACTCGCTGAGGTCGAGCCAGCGCGCGTCTTCGCGCTTGTGATAGCTGTCGATGGCCGCGAACGGGATGCGGAAGGGAAATCCCCAGTCGCTGTTCCAGAGGGCCACGACGCCTGTCCGCGTTGCCGGTTCGAAAATCATCGTCGCGCGATAGCCCGAAACCGCGCCCGAATGGCCTGCAAGCCGGTGGCCGCCATAGGTGAAGTTCCGCCAGCCGAGGGCATAGGATGCGTCGCTGATCGTCTGCCGCAGCGCGCTGCCGTAAAGCGGTTCGGTGCGAACGCGGGGTTGATGGGCAAGTTGCAACACCGCGGCGGGCAGCACGTCGGGGCGGTTGCCCATCATCGCCTGCATCCATGTAGCGAAATCGACGATATCGCTTTCGACCCCCGCGGCGGCGGGCACGCGCCAATAGGCTTCCTTGACCGGGCGGACTTGCGTGCCGCGGTGCGGCTTCGCCCAATCCCTGGCGCCCGTCAGCCGCTCCATCCCGTAACCCGCACTGACCATGCCGAGCGGGCGGAAGAACCGGTCCTCGACCGCGTCGGCGAAAGGCTCGTTCGCCGCGCGCGCCAATATCTCGTTCGCCGCATCGAAGGCGATGTTCTGGTAGGTATGGCAGGTGCCGGGTTCGCATTGCAGCGGGGCCGCGGCGAGGCTCGCGCGCAGGAGCTGCGGGCTCTGTCCTTCCTCCAGTTTCTCGTCATAGGCGTTCTTGGTGAGGCCGGTGCGCTGCGCGAGCACGTCTTCCAGCGTGACCCGTTCCTCGGCACCGCCGGGTAGGCGTAGCGAGGTGCGCCATTGGGATATGGGACGGTTCAGGTCGACCGCGCCGTCATTGGCGAGCGCACCCGCCAGGGCGCCGGTCGCGGTCTTGGAAACCGAGGCCCAGCGGAACAGCGTTTGCGGCGTCACCGGCGCGCCGGTCGATGCGTCTGCGACTCCATAGGTACGGACGAAACGCAATTCGCCATCCTCGACCACCGCGACCGCCAGTCCCGCCATTTCGGGTCGCTGAGCAAGCGCGGACAGTTGCTGGTCGAGTGCGCGATAGTCGATGCGGCCGCGCCATTCGGCGGGTGTGTCGGGCAGGTTTTCCGGGCCCTTGATCGGGATCGGAACGCTCGCAAGGGGATCGGCGCCGCCGAAGGCGTGAATGCCGAACCAGCCCATCGAACCCAGCGCGGCAACCGCGATCAGAAGAATAAAAACGCGCTTCATGGACTCGTGACTTGGATGGCGACCCTGTATTTTGCCATTGTCTTAGCGTCGAGAGCCTCCGCCGTCACCCCCGCAGCGGTTCAGGGTGCAAGGTGGCGCCAGGCCCTGAACGTCCCCACGGCGTACACCGCGCCATAGGCAAACACGATAAGCGACGACCAGATCGCGAAACTGTCGCTATGCTGCGGCCGCCAAAAATGGAGGGGTACGAAAAACAGGCCGCGCAACAGGTAGATTGCGGTGATGACGATCAACCCCGTCCGCAGCAACGGTAGGCGCGGAAGCGAACCGGCGCCCGAAAAGGCATAAGCGGCCCAGATGAGGAGGACCGCGCCGATTGCGAGCGTGATCAGCGTCGGCCGCAGGTCGCCGCGCGCCGCTGCTCGCGCCATGCCTTCGCCGGCGCCGAAGAAGCGGTACCAGTCGGGACCGCCGAAGATGCACGCGATGTGAAGCAGTGCTGCCGCCACCGACAACCACCCGCCGACGATCAGCCAGGTGGAGCCGGGGTTGGCGGCGACGTCAGGCAATATAATGCGCCGTCGTCTTTTCGGCGACTTCCTCGGCCGTCACGCCCGGCGCGAGTTCGATCAGCTTGAACGGGCTGTCATGGTCGTCGCGCTTGAACACTGCGAGGTCGGTGATGATCATGTCGACGACATTCTTGCCGGTCAGCGGCAGCGTGCATTCGGGGATGAACTTCGGGCTGCCGTCCTTGGCATTATGCTCCATCACGACGATGATCTTTTTCACGCCGGCCACGAGGTCCATCGCGCCGCCCATGCCCTTGATCATCTTGCCGGGGATCATCCAGTTGGCGATGTCGCCATTTTCGGCGATCTCCATCGCGCCGAGCACGGTGAGGTCGATATGCCCGCCGCGGATCATCGCGAAGCTGTCCGACGAGCTGAAATAGGCCGATTGCGGCAGCTCGCTGATCGTCTGCTTGCCCGCGTTGATCAGGTCGGGATCTTCGTCGCCCTCAAAGGGGAAGGGGCCGATACCGAGCATGCCATTTTCAGACTGGAGCGTCACCGTCATCCCGGCGGGGATATGGTTCGCCACCAGCGTAGGGATGCCGATGCCGAGGTTGACGTAATAGCCGTCCTGCAGTTCCTTCGCGGCGCGCGCCGCCATGTCATCACGCGTCCAGGCCATTATTTCGGCTCCCATTGCTTGTCGGAGGGGAAGGCATCGCCCCAGCCCAGTTTTTCCCACGGGCCGTAGACGGGGTTGGGGAAAAGGAACCAGCCCTTGTCCCAGAGTGCGGTTGCGCCCGCGCTTGTCGCAAGCGCCATGCGTTGCGCCGCGGGCAAGTCCTTGACGTTGAACTGTTGGCTGAAATCGCCGAGCTGGTCGCCGCCGAGGATGATCACACAGTAACGCGATGCGATCGTCGCACGGCGTCCGTCCTTGCTCGATCCGCCGGCATCGTCGCCCATCAGGAAGAGCGTCTCGCCATGCTTGAATTCGCCAAGGCCCGCGGCGCGGAGCGTGTCCTCGCTGCCCTTCGCGTTGGCGGCCGCGCGGTTGGTGTTGGCGATGACGGTGATCCCTGCGGCGCGCAGGGCGTTCACCATTTCGATCGAGCCGGGCATGGCGACCGCCTTGCCCGCGCCGGTCTTTTCCCACTGGTCCCAGGTCTTCGGATCGAAGGCCGTGCCCTTTTCCGCAAAGTAACGCATCGGGCCGAGATTCCAGATCAACGTCTCGTCGGCGTCGAACACCGCGGCGAAGGGCTTGTTGCCGCACGGCTCGAACGCCGGGGCATCGAGGCCCGCACCCGGTGCGAGGACGACGCTGTCCCTCGGCCGCTGCTTGATCCGTCCCACGCCATAATCGGCGATCCGGGCATTGGTCGCGCGCACTGCGACCGCGGCCTCAGGCGAGCCATAGAGATATTGCAGTGCGACCGGCGGTCTCGCGGCTTCGGCGGGCACAGTGGCAGGCGGCGGAGCTGGTGCTGTCGCCACTTCGGCCGGCGCGCTGGCGCAGCCGCCGAGAAGTAGCGCCGCAACGAGCGGGAGCGCGCGCATCACGCCGTCTCGCGCGGGCGGGTCGTGCGGAATTCGATCTTCTTGTCGTACGGCGCGCCGACGATCAGGCGCTTCACATAGATGCCGGGCAAATGGATGCTGTCGGGGTCGAGGCTGCCCACCGGCACGATTTCCTCGACCTCGGCGACGCAGATCTTCGCCGCGGTCGCCATCGGCTGGTTGAAGTTGCGCGCGGTCTTGCGGAAAATGAGGTTGCCGCTCTCGTCGGCCTTCCACCCCTTGATGATCGCAAGGTCGGCGAAGATGCCGCGCTCGAGGATATAATCCTGCCCGTCGAAGCTCTTCACTTCCTTGCCCTCGGCAACGAGCGTGCCCACGCCGGTCTTGGTGTAGAAGCCGGGGATGCCCGCGCCGCCGGCGCGGCAGCGTTCGGCGAGCGTGCCCTGCGGGCAGAATTCGACCTCGAGCTCGCCCGCCAGATATTGCCGCTCGAACTCCTTGTTCTCGCCGACATAGGAAGAGATCATCTTTTTGACCTGCTTCGTACGGAGCAGTTTGCCGAGCCCTTCGCCGTCGATCCCGGCGTTGTTGCTCGCGATCGTCAAGTCCTTGGTGCCAGCGTCGCGGATCGCGTCGATCAGTCGTTCGGGGATGCCGCACAGGCCGAACCCGCCCGCGCAAATCTGCATGCCGTCGAAGAGGAGGCCGTCGAGCGCGGCTGCTGCGTCGGAATATTGCTTGTTCGCCATGAAGGGGCCTCCTTGCCGGAATGTCGAGCGCGACATTGGCGCATTTGATCCATCAATTCTAACTGTTCAATTTTTGGATTATACATAGACGATGTCTATCAATCGCGTCTCGCTCTATCATCTCGAAACATTGCTGTGGATCGACCGTCTTGGCACCTTTTCGGCGGCGGCCGAACGGCTCAATACCACCCAGCCGACGGTGTCGGCGCGGATGCGCGAACTCGAACAAAGATTGGGGACGGCCCTGTTCCGGCGCGAGGGCCGCGCGATGTCTTTGACCGCGGCGGGACGCAAGCTGGTGCGCGACTGCGATCCGTTGCTGCGCGACATGCAATATGCGCTGCTCGGCAGCGGCGGTTATGGCGAGGCGAGCGGGGTCGTGCGGATCGGTGCCGGCGAGATCGCCGCGGCGAGCTGCCTTCCCGCCTTCGTCGCGGCGCTCAAGGCCGACATGCCCAATGTCGGGCTCGAAATCGAAATCGACCTGACCGCGAACCTGATCCAGCAGCTTCTGACCGGGCGCACCGACATGGCCTTTGCAGCCGGGCCGATCGCACATCCGGCGCTGAAGACCTGCCCGATCGGCGAGGTTGAGCTGGTGTGGCTCGCGAGCCCCGCAATTGCCTCGGCCTTCGCAGATGGCGAAGCGATGCTGCCCGTCTGGTCGCTTGCCAGTCATTCGCCGATCCACGGCCGGATGCGCGACGCGATCCAGGCGTCGCGGATCGCGCAGAAATCGCTCAATCTCTGCAACAATGCGCGGACGATGATCGACATTGCGAAGGCGGGCGGGGGGATCGGCATCTTCCCGCGCCCGATGGTGCGGAGCGAAGTAGCGGGTGGCGCGCTTGTCGAAATGGCGGAAATGCCGGCGCTTGCGCCGGTCGAATTTCACGTTGCGATGCGGGTCGCGGATACCGAGCCGGTTCTCGCCGAGATATTTGCCCGCGCCGCGCGCCTCAACATCGCCGAAGTGTCAGGGTAGGGGCATGTCGAGCGCCGCCGACAGGTCGGCGAGCGCCTGCTCGCCGCTCGTCACCTTGATCGCGTGCATCCCGAGCTGGCTCGCCGGTTTGCAGTTGATCCCGAGGTCGTCGAGATAGATGCATTCGGCGGGTTCGACGCCCAGTTTCTCGCACATCATCAGATAGATGCGCGGGTCGGGCTTGCGTACCCCCGCCTTGCTCGATTCGATCACATGCGCAAAACGCGCCATGATGTCGGCGACCTCGATCGCGGCTTCCTCGCTGCGCGTCATGCCCGCGCCGCGAACGCCCATCTTGCCGCCCGGGACGTTGTTCGTGATACACGCGATGGTGAAGCCGCGATCCTTCAGCGTATCGAGCGCCGCGACGATCGCCGGACGTACCGCCCCTGCGATGACCGCGAGGACGGCTTCGCCCTCCAGCTCATGCCCTAGCGCGCGGGCCTCTTCGGCGAACAGCGCATCGAACGCGGCGGCATCGATTTCGGCGCGCTCGAACTTTGCCCAGGCATTGCCATCGGGGTTGGCGGCGTTGACGCGGCGCACGAAATCGCGCGGCAGTCCGCGCTCTTCCTCAAGGCGATTGAAGGCCTCGAACGGGGATGCCGTAATGACGCCGCCGAAGTCGAAAATAACGGTCGTGTAAGTCATGCGAGAGAGAGCAACCTTATTTCTTGGCAGGGGTGGCGACGCGATTGCCCGACCAGCTCGCATCGTCGATCGTCAGGTCGAGCCGCTCGGGCGAGCGCACGGTGTCGAGCAGGAAGACAGAGGGGCCGCTTGCGGCGAGGATCGCGTCCATTGCCTTTTCGAGCGCGATGGTGACGGTCGGGATGCGCGCATAGCTTGACTTGATCTCGACCTTGTTCGGCCCGGTGCGCGTGACGGTGATCGTCACGCCGCTTTTCGACGATCCGCGCGCGTCGGAAATGACGTCGCCCTTGTACGTCCCCGCAACGCGGTCGGCGAGATCGGGCTTGTGCGCGGGGGCGGCCTTGGGCGTTTCGGCTAGCGCCGCGCCCGCCGGAAGCAGGAGCGCGATCGAGGCAGCGAGAACGAGGGTGCGAAGCATGGTCAATCCTTTCGAGCGGCGGGGAAAGGGACTGCTCATGCGACCCTCATGGGACGACGACGATCCCCTTTTTGGGGTCGGCCTGTCCCGAGAGCATCTCCCGATAGGCAGCGAGCGCCGCGTCGCCGCCGCTGCGCTTATCGACCGAAGTCAGCCGCGGCGCAACGTCCATGAAGGCGAGCCAGGCTTCGGCAATCTTCTGCCCGAAGACCGCCCCGCCCCAGTCGGCGATGCGCTTCTGGCTTCGGCCCGGCGCGAAAAAGCCCTGCCGTTCGGGGCCGGGGAGCGCGGCCTGCCCGGCATCGGCATCCCAGTGCGACTTGCCGACGATGATCGAGGCCTTGAGGTTATTCCCGAAATGGCTGTGCACCGCGCGCGTCACCGCGCCATTGCCCGCCATGTCGACGAGCGCCGACGGCGTGCCGGGGTTGAGCGTGAGGATGTCGTCATAGGCGATGACACGGTCATAGATGCGCTGCGCATCGAGATCGGCGACATTCGCCTTGCTGGTCAGGCCGATCGTTTCGGGGCGGTGGCCCTGACGCTGTGCGAGCGCGAAGCCGAGCCCGATCGCGGTCTTGCTCGACGCGCTCGCGATCAGGATCTGGCTCGCGCCATAATCGCCCTCATCCTCGAACTGATCGGCGATCAGCCAGCCGGTGAGGAAGAGCGGGCGGAACACCGGCCAATAATCATGGTCGGCGGCGCGATAATCGGGCAGCGCCGCGATCCGCTGATAATTATTATAGATGGGGGGCAGGGTGGTGCGGCGCGGCGTCACGTCAGTGAAACCGCCCGGACCTGCCTTGCCGACGTTGAGCACGGCATCGCTTGCCATCGGATAATAGCCATAGAAGCGCTCGCCGACCGCGACGCCTTCGGCGGTGCTTTCAGTCACCGTCGCAAAGCCCCAGACAGGCAGGCGGCCCGGCGTGCCCTGTTCGGCGAAGAAATCCCAATAGCCCTGGTCATTGCCAAAGAGGCCGGCGGGTTTGCCGAACACCGCGTAGGTGATGTTGTTCGCGGTCATTGCATAGCTGTCGAGGTGGACGCGGACCTGGCCCGGTGCCAGCGGGGTGTCGGGTTCGCCGACCAATTTAGCTTGCGTGATATCGTCGCGATCGATGTCGATCGCCCAGCTTGCTGCGCTCATGTCCGGACCCCTCCGATGGACTTGCCCGCGAATGCGGGATGGCCGATAGTCATACAGATGGCATCGCCCCTGACAATCGCGGTCAAACGCATCCATGAACCGGCTGGTCCCGGCGACGGCGCGCGCTTCCTCGTCGACCGGCTGTGGCCGCGCGGCGTGTCGAAGGAGAAAGCGGCGCTGGCGGCATGGCTCAAGCCGCTGTCGCCGAGCGATGCCTTGCGCAAGCGCTATCACGGCGAGACCGCCGATTCGGAAGAGGCGTGGGACGAGTTTCGCCTCGACTATTTCGCCGAACTCGATGCGGGCGGCGAGGAGATGAAGGCCGCGCTCTTCACGCTCGACGCGGCGGGATCGGCGGGGCCGGTGACCTTGCTCTATGCCGCGAAGAGCGAGGCGCGGAACAACGCCGTCGCGCTCCGCGAATGGCTGGAGCGGCGCTAGCCGACCGTCGTTCCGAGCAGCGATCCGATCGCGATCGTCGCCGCCATGGCAAACGCCCCCCAGAAGGTCACGCGGATGACCGGCCGCAGCATCGGAGCATTGCCCGCCCGCGCCCCGAGCGCGCCGAGGATTGCGAGAAAGACCAGCGACGCGGCGGAGACCGTGAATGGCAGCGAGTCGCCCCGATCGACCAGCACCGTCCCCAGCGGCAAGGCGGCGCCGATCGCGAAGCTCGCCGCCGAAGCCGCCGCTGCCTGCACCGGCCGTGCCGCCATCGTGTCGGTCATCCCCAGCTCGTCGCGCAAATGGGTGTCGAGCGCGTTGTGCGCGGTGAGCTCTGCCGCGACCTGTTCGGCCAGCGCGCGGCTGAGCCCGCGCTCCTCGTAGATCAGCGTCAGCTCCTCGAGCTCATATTCGGGATCGGCCGCGAGATGCCGTTTTTCCAGTTCGATGTCCGACTTTTCGGCGTCGCCTTGCGAGCTCACCGACACATATTCGCCCGCCGCCATCGACATCGCGCCCGCAACGAGCCCCGCGGTGCCAGTGACGAGGATCGACGACTGCGATGCGCCCGCGGCCGCCACCCCGGCGATGAGGCTTGCGGTCGAAACGATCCCGTCGTTGGCGCCAAGGATCGCGGCGCGCAGCCAGCCGATCCGCGTAACGGCGTGAGTTTCGGCGTGCATGACCCCCCTAATATTGCAGTTGCAGCCCGGGCCGTGCCCAGCGCGTCTTGACTAGACGCCCGGTACCCGAAAGCGTCAGATAGGCATCCTGCCGGTCGGGCCCGCCGAAGGCAATATTGGTGGTGAAGATATCGTCGGTCGCGACGAATTCGACCAGTTCGCCCTGCGGCGACACGACGCTGATCCCGCATTCGCCGATCGTCGCGACGCAGATATTGCCATTCGCCTCCATCGCGAGGCTGTCGAAGAATTTATAGCCCGCGGGGCGATAGAGCGGGATGCCGGGGCCGCCCGGGCCCGCGCTATCATCGACCTTGCCCGGTGCGATGATGTTGAACTGCGTCAGCCGGCACGTGTAGGTCTCGGCCGCGTAGAGCTTGGTCCCGTCGGGCGAGATGCCGATGCCGTTGGGATTGTAGCTCGGGAAGATCACTTCCTCGATAAAGCTGCCGTCGGCCTTGGCATAGAAGATGCCGACAATGTCGTGCACGCGCTTCGCATAGTCGACCTTGCCATGGTCGGTGAACCAGAAGCCGCCATGCGCGTCGAACATGATGTCGTTCGGCCCGCGCAGGGTGACACCATGGTCGCCCGTCTTGTAGAGGATCTCGACCTCGCCGGTTTCGATGTCGATGCGCTCGATCCGCCCGCCGGAATAATCGTCGGCGATGCCGTGCGGCGCCAGATAGCCGTTCGATTCGACATAGTTGAAGCCGCCGTTGTTGCAGCAATAGAGCTTGCCATCCGGGCCGATCGCAAGGCCGTTGGGGCCGCCGCCGGGCGTCGCGACGACCTCTTTCCTGCCGCCGGGCCAGCAACGCGTGATGCGTTTTGCCTCGATCTCGACGACGATGATGCTGCCGTCTTCCATCACGACCGGCGCCTCGGGAAAACGCAATCCGTCGGCGATCAGTTCAAACTCGGCCATAGCCTCTCCCTTGCTCTTGCGTGCGTCCTATGCTTTGCGGCCATCATGCCCGTTCGCACGCTCTTCGCCACCAATTTCTACGAAGCCGATATCGGCACGCCCGACCTGCTCGAGGAACTGGAGGAAAGCAGCCGCCTGTTCGCCGAAGAGGATGGTGCGGGACGACGCTGGAGCCGCGAACATGGCTACAAGGGTTACACCAGCTACGCGTCGCTCGGCGACCTGCCCGAGCGCGACCCGGCTTTCTACGACCTCAAGAAGCTTCTCGACAAGGAAGTGAAGGCGTTCGCCAAGGCGTGCCATTTCGATCTCGCCAAGCCGCTCAAGCTCGACAGCCTGTGGGTCAATATATTGAAACCCGGCGGCACGCACAGCGGCCATATCCATCCGCACAGCATCGTGTCGGGGACCTTCTATGTCGCGGTTCCGCCGGGATCAGGCGCGCTCAAGCTCGAGGATCCGCGCCTCGCGATGCTGATGGCGGCGCCGGGGCGCACCGACGATGCGCCCGAACATCTGCACCCCTTCATCTACGCCGAGCCCGCTGCGGGCCGCGTCTTCCTGTGGGAAAGCTGGCTGCGCCACGAGGTGATGCCGAATGCGGGCAAGGGCGAACGCATCAGCATCAGCTTTAACTATCGCTGAGCCGGTCCTATATCGCCGCCATCCCCCACCTCCTTGGCAAAGGACCTCTCATGACCGCGACCTACGACGCCGACCTCCAGCTCTTCATCAACGGTGCCTGGCGGAGCGGCGAGGGGCGCGACGAGCGGCCGGTCTATAATCCGGCGACCGCGGGCACGATTGCCGAACTGCCGGTCGCGACCGCGGCCGATCTCGACGAGGCGCTCGCCGCGGCCGAACGCGGCTGGCCGGTCTGGCGCGCCAAGACCCCCGACGAGCGCGCCGCACTGATGCACAAGGCCGCGGGAATTATCCGCGAGCGCGTCGACCATATCGCGACGCTGTTGACGCTCGAACAGGGCAAGCCGATAGGCGAAGCGCGCGGTGAGGTGCTGTCGGCGGCGGGACTGTTCGATTATTTCGCCGAGCAGGGCAAGCGCATCGAGGGCCGTGTCCTCCAGCGTCCGCTCGGACAGCGCGCGATGGTCACCAAACATCCGGTCGGCCCGGTCGCCGGCTTCAGCCCGTGGAACTTCCCGGTCAACCTGATGGTCAAGAAGATTGCGCCCGCGCTCGCCGCCGGTTGCGTCGTGATTGCCAAGGCGCCCGAAGAAACCCCCGGCTGCACCAGCGCAATCATGCGCTGCATCGCCGATGCGGGCATCCCCGGTGACGTTGTGCAACTCGTCTATGGCGACCCCGACATGATCAGCCGCCATCTGCTCGCGAGCCCGGTGATCCGCAAGGTCAGCTTCACCGGATCGACCGCGGTCGGCAAGCATCTGATGAAGCTCGCCGCGGACGGCGTGAAGCGCATCACGATGGAACTTGGCGGCCATGCGCCGGTGCTCATCTTCGACGATTGCGACCTCGAAGCGACGCTCGACAAGGTCGTATGGCAGAAATTCCGCAACGCAGGGCAGGTCTGCATCTCGCCGACGCGCTTTTATGTCCAGCAGGGCATCTACGACGCCTTTGTGAAGGGCTTTGCCGAGCGTACCCAAAAGGTGAAGATCGGCAGCGGACTCGACGCCGACACGCAGATGGGTCCGCTCGCCAATGCGCGGCGCATCCCCGCATTGGAAGCACTGGTCGCCGATGCGAAGGCCAAGGGCGCGCGCGTGATCGCGGGCGGCGAGGCAACCGGCGACGGTTATTTCTTCCAGCCGACCGCGATCGCCGATGTGCCGATCGAAGCGGACGCGATGAACAACGAACCTTTCGGCCCGATGGCGCTCATCCGCCCGTTCGGGACCGAGGACGAGGCGCTCGAACAGGCGAACCGGCTCCCCTACGGCTTGGCCTCCTTCGCCTTCACCGAGAATGGCCGCCGCATCAACCGCATCGTCGACAGCATCGAAAGCGGTATGGTCGGCGTGAACAGCTTTGTCATCTCGGCGCTCGACGCGCCGTTCGGCGGGATCAAGGAATCGGGCTTCGGCAGCGAGAGCGGGCCCGAAGGCCTCGACGGCTATCTCGTCACCAAGGCGGTGCATATCTACTGACGGGTCATCATAACGGTGCGATTATAAACTGGTGTGCCCCCGCGAAGGCGGGGGCCCATCGCCCGTCGGCGCTAGTTTGAACCCACCGGAGATGGATCCCCGCCTTCGCGGGGATACGCGATCGGTTTTGGCGCCTTAATCCCGCTCGAGCGCCACGAAATCGCGCGCCATCGGCGCAAGGTGCGCGCCGCCGTCGACGAAGATCGTCTGCCCGGTCACCGCTTCGGCGCGCGCGAGATAGATGACCGCGTTGGCGATCTGCGCCGGTGTCGGCAGCGCGCCGAGCGGCATAAGCTTTGCCAGCCGCTCGATCTGCGCATCGGAATAATCCTCGGTCGCCATCGTCAGGCCGGGTGCGACGGCGTTGACGCGTGCGCGGTTCCCGAACGCGACGGCCAGCGTCGCCGTCGCCTGCCACAGCGCCGATTTCGACAAGCTGTAGGCGATCTGGTCGGGCACCGGATGGACGACGCGCTGGTCGACGATGTTGACGATCGCCGGGCGCATACCCTCGCTCGCTGCGACAAGGGCCTTCGCGAGCATAACGGGCGCATGATGATTGACTTGCATCATCTCGGCGAGTGATGCGGCCGACAGATCGGCCCATTCGCCCTCGGCAAAGAGCGCGGCGCTGTTGACCAGCAGATCGGGCGCGCGGCCGAATTTATCGATCACCGCGGGGATCAGCGCATCGACCGCGGCCGGATCGGCGAGGTCGGCAGCAAAGCGGTGGCTGAGCGCGCCAGTTTCGGCGAGCGCATCGGCCAGCACCGGATCGGCGTCGCCGGGGCTGCGCTTGTGGATCGCCAGCGCATAACCCTCGCGCGCCAGCCGCGCCGAAATCGCCGCGCCGACGCGGTGAAGCCCGCCCGTGACGAGAGCGAGCTTTTGCGTCACTTGCGCACCCGCCGCATCGTGATGCCGATCTGTTCGCCTTCCTCGGCGATCGCGAGCTTGACGATCTTCACCTCGACCTCTTCGACCTTCTCGTCCTGCAGGAACAGCGTGTCGATGATATGGTCGGCGACGCTCTCGATCAGAACGAAGTGCACATCCTTGGGGATGCCCTCGGTCGCTGCAAATTTCAGGTGCATATAGTTTTTCGACGCGCTGAGCGGGGTGGTCGGATCATAATGATCGGCCATCGCCAGTTTCGCGCGCACCGAGATGCGCAGCGGCTGCGGCAGGTGGGTTTCTTCGGAATAGATGCCGGTCAGCACGTCGACGGTCAGACCGTCCACTTCCAGCCACAATGTATCGGTCACAAGAAATTCCTGTCCGTCGGGGGTTTGCAACCGCGCCCCCGGTCCCTAAAGCGCCGCCGCATTAGCGAAAGGGTACGCGTTGGTCGAGTTACTTCCATTGTCCGATATCGAACCGCAGGCGGTCGAGGCTCTCCTCGACGCCGCTTTCGGGACGGATCGCTTTGGACGAACCGCCTACCGCATCCGCGCAGGCGCGGATGCGGTGCCGGCGCTGAGCTTTGCGCTCGTCGAGGATGGCGCGCTGGTCGGCACGATCCAGTGCTGGCCGGTCGCGCATCGTGCGCCGGGTGGCGCCGCGACGCCGCTCGTGATGGTCGGCCCGGTCGCGGTGCGTCCCGACGTGCAGCGCGGCGGGCACGGCCGCGCGCTGATGGCGCATATGCTCGAAGCGGCGGAAACGAAGGCCGACAGCGCGCTGATGATGATCGGCGATCCCGAATATTATGGCCGCTTTTTCGGCTTCGACGCCGATGCGACGGGGGCGTGGGATTTGCCCGGGCCATACGAGAAGCGCCGCCTTCTCGCGCGCGCGGTGAATGGTCACGCCCTGCCGACGGGTGCGGGGATGATCGGGCCGCGCTGATCCCTTGCGGGGTTGCGCGCGCCGCCCGTCCGCCTATGTCGGGAGGATGGTCAGCCCTGCACCCTCGCTTCCCAAGGATCTCTCGCAGCTTTCGTTGGCCGAAGCGGCCGAACTGCTGGCGGCGCGAAAATTGCCGCCGGTCGAAAGTTGGCACCCCGAACGCGCGGGCGACAGTGCGATGGAAATTCGTGCCGACGGCAGCTGGTATCACGAAGGCGGCCGCATCAACCGGCCGGCGATGGTCAAACTCTTCTCGACGATATTGCGCCGCGAACCCGACGGCGGCCATGTCCTCGTCACGCCCGCGGAGAAATTGACGATTGCCGTCGAGGACACGCCCTTTCGCGCCGTCGAGATGAAAAGCGAAGGCGAGGGCGCGGCGCGGAAGCTCGTCTTTCGTCTCGACACCGACGATCTCGTGATCGCGGGCGCCGACCACCCGCTGACGTTCGGGCCCGACCCCGACGATCCCGATCCGCGGCTGCATGTGCGCGGCGCTGTCGGGAACGGGCTCGAGGCGCGGATCGACCGTGCGCTTTACTATGAACTCGTCGATATGGCGCTGGGCGAAGACGACGGGCATCCCGCGATCTGGTCGAACGGCGCGCGCTTTCCGCTGGTGGCTGCCTGATGCTTTCCGAAAAGCTGAATGCGGCGCTGGGCAACCTGTTGCCCGACGCGGGCGAGGACGAGGCCTATCTCGGCATGCCAACGCTGCGCGACGCCGCGGTGCTGATCGCCTTCACCGACCGTCCCGACCCCGGCGTCATCCTGACCCAGCGGCCGCAATGGCTGCGCAGCCACGCCGGGCAGGTCGCCTTTCCTGGCGGCAAGATCGATCCGGGCGATCGCGACGCGGTCGACGCGGCGCTGCGCGAGGCGGAGGAGGAAATCGGGCTCAATCGGCGCGACGTGATGGTCGCGGGGGTGACCGAACCCTATCGCTCGGGCAGCGGCTATCTGATCACCCCGGTGCTTGGCGTCATCCCGCCGGATATGGCGTTCGATCCCAATCCCGACGAAGTCGAGGACTGGTTCGAGGTGCCGCTCGACATATTGTTCGATCCTGACAATTATGCGCGCCAGCATGCGAATTTTCAGGGGCACGACCGCCATTATTATGACATGGACTGGCAAGGACGGCGGATCTGGGGCGTGACGGCGGGAATCATCATCAATCTGGCGCGACGTTTGCCCGCGGGCTGGCACCGGTGACGTTGCTGCCCGACGCCGAATGGCGCGACCGGCCGGGATTGCGCCGGATCGTTGCCGCACTGAGCGCCGATGGCGGCGCGGTCAAGGCCGTCGGCGGCGCGGTGCGCGACACGCTGCTCGGCCTGCCTGTCGCCGACATCGACCTCGCGACCCCGCTGCTCCCGCAAGAGGTGACGCGGCGGCTCGAGGCGGCCGATATCAAGGTCATCCCGACGGGTATCGCGCACGGCACCGTCACCGCGATCGCGAGCGGCGATCATCACGAGATCACGACGCTGCGCCGCGACGTCGAAACCGACGGGCGCCGCGCGACGATCGCCTTCGCTGACGACTGGCGCGACGATGCGGCGCGGCGCGACTTCACGATCAACGCGCTCTACGCCGACCCCGATACCGGCGCGGTCGACGACTGGTTCGGCGGTCTCGCTGACCTAGAGGCGGGGCGCGTCGCTTTCATCGGCGACGCCGCGACGCGGATCGCCGAGGATCATCTGCGCATTCTGCGCTTCTACCGGTTCGCGGCGCGGTTCGGACATGGCGTGCTCGATCCCGCCAGCCATGCCGCCGTGGTAACCGCGCGCCAGTCGCTCAAGAGCCTTTCGCGCGAACGGATTGCCGACGAGTTGCTCAAGATCCTCGCGCTGCCAGATCCGCGTGCGATCGTGCAGCGAATGGCCGCCGACGGGATTTTCGAGGTGTTGCTGCCCGAACTCGACGCGGGCTTTGCCGCCGCGCTCGACCGGCTGCTGGCGAATGAAGGGGCCGCGGGGGCGGCAGTCGCACCGTTGCGTCGGCTGTCGGCGCTGCTTCCCGCCGATACGGCGATTGCCGAACAGGTTGCGAGCCGGCTGCGCCTGTCGACGCGGCAGCGCAAGCATCTGGCGGCGCTGGGCGGGAACCGTTTCGATGTGGGCCGCCCGGTTCGGCGACTCGCGCACGCGATCGGTATCGACGCGGCGCGCGATGTTCACCTGCTCGGCGGTGATCCCGCGGCGGTGCAAGCGCTATCAGGCTGGGTCGTCCCCGAACTGCCGCTAAAGGGCGGCGACATCGTTGCGCGCGGTATTGCGGCGGGGCCGGAGGTCGCCCGTATCCTCAAGGCGGTGGAGGCCGCATGGGTGGCGGAGGATTTTCCGGATGCTGCGCGCGTCGCGCAGCTCGTCGATCAGAAGATCGGCCGCGCGAGCGACTGACGCCAGTAATCGAGCGCGGCGACGCTATCCATTGGCCGCGCGAAGAGGAAACCCTGCCCGAAATCGCAGCCGAGCGCCGACAGCAGCCGTGCCTGGTCGGCGGTCTCGACACCCTCGGCGGTGGTGCGCATCCCCAGCACTTCGGCGAGGCTCTGGATGGTGCGGACGATCGCCACCTTGTCGCGGTCGTCGACCATATGTTCGACAAAGCTGCGATCGATCTTGAGCACGTCGATCGGCAAGCGCTGGAGATAGGCAAGGTTCGAATAGCCGGTCCCGAAATCGTCCATCGCGACGCGCGCATCGAGCGCCTTCAGTTCGCTGAGCACCGACAGCGCGAGGTCGGGGTCGCCGATGATCGCGCTTTCGGTGAGTTCGATCATCAGCCGCTCGCCGCCGATCTTGTGCGTCTCGAGGGCCTGGCGGACCACCGCCGCGACATCGTCGCGTACCAGCTGGATGGCGGAGACATTGACCGAGAAATAGGCGTCGACGATCGCACCGCCATTCTGCTGGTCCCACTCGGCGAGTACCGCCGCGGCCTTGCCGATCGCCCATTGGCCGAGCGGAACGATCAGTCCCGAATCCTCGGCGATGGGGATGAATTCGGTGGGGGACACCGAGTGGCCGCTGCTGTTGTCCCAGCGTGCGAGTGCTTCGAACCCGGCGACGCGGCCGCTCGCGAGTTCGATCAGCGGTTGGAAGGCAAGGTGGAGCCTGTCTTCCTCGATCGCATTGCGCAGTTCGGTTTCGAGCCCGAACCGGTTGTCCGACAGCATCGCGGCTTCGGGTTCGTAGATTTCGATGCGGTCGGTCTGCTTCGCGCGTTTCAGCGCGATTTGTGCATGACGGATCTGATCGGCGACATCGGTGTCAGTTGCCGGCTGGATCGCGCAGCCCAAAGCGCAGTCGACGCTGACCTTGAGTTCGCCGATCCGGAACGGATGATCGAAGCATCCGCGGATGCGCCGCGCCATCTCGCGCACGTCGGCACGGCCGCCCGCGACACGCGATGAAATGGCGAACTCGTCGCCGCCGGTGCGCGCCAATATGTCGCCGCTGCGCAGGCTCGATTTCAACCGCCGCGCGACGGTGATGATGAGTTCGTCGCCCGCCATCGGGCCGATATGTTCGTTGATGCGCGAAAAGCGTGCGAGGTCGAGCAGCAGGATCGCATGGTCGGCGCCGGGACCCTCGACGCGGGCGCGCTGCTCGACGAGCTCCTCGAACCCGGCGCGGTTGGGGAGGCCGGTCAGGCTGTCGGAGACGAGTTCGCGGCGCAGGTTGCGCTCGGTCATCATTTCCTGCGTGCGGTCGATCAGCGTCAGCAGGAACAACCCGTCGTCACCCGATTCGGTGGGCAGCGGCCCGATCGATCCGCGCAGGTCGCGCGCCGCGGGGCCTTCGCCGAGCTGGCATGAAAATTCCTGGCTTTCGTCGGGATATTGCGACGCGCGTTCGATCGCGCGCAGCAGTTCGATCGGCGCATCGACGCCGGCCGGCGACAGGCTCAGCCGGTCGAAGGCCGCGTTGCTCGCGTGGAGCCGAAAGTTGCCGCGCGCCATCGGTCGGATGAGCGCGGCCGGAACCGGGAGCGCGTCGATCCAGCCGACAAACAACAAGGGCCGGTCTTCGCCGGTTCTATCGATAGGCATAACAGCGGGTTTTGTGCGACCTTTCCCCATTGCCCCATGCCTAGGTTACGGGAAGTAAAAAAGGGATTTACGGCTACATGGAAATACGGTCAGCCGAAGCGATTGTTCCGGGGGAAACCGGTCGGAGGCATCCGGCCGGCAGCGCCGCGCGCGACGCGCCACGGCGCGAGGTCGGTTTCGGTCCGCGTGCGGCCGGTGTCGCCGCCCATCGCCCAGCTTAATCCATCGGCAAAGGCGAAGCTGACCGTGTCCGAAAGGCCGCCGTCGCGATAGCGTTGCAGCATCACGCCCTGGCCGCGCGCCATCACCGGCACTTCGGCGATCGGGAAGACGACGAGCTTGCGGTTCTCGCCGACCACGGCGACGCTGTCGTCGCCAGCTGCGATCGGGCGGACGACGGCGAGCGACGCCTTGGGTTTCAGATTGACGACGTTGCGGCCCTTGCGCGTTTCGGCAACGACCTCGCTCATCTGTGCGATGAAGCCGTGTCCGCTCGTCGAGGCGAGGAGCAGGCGGCCCTCGGCGCTCGCCGGTATCAGCGCGACGATCCGCGCCTCGGGATCGATGTCGACCATCAGGCGCAGCGGCTCGCCGAACCCGCGCCCGCCGGGCAGCTTGTCGGCGCCGACGGTGAAGAAGCGTCCGTCGCTCGCCGCGATTAGCAGCTTGTCGGTCGTCTGCGCATGCGCGGCGAACAGCAGCTCGTCGCCTTCCTTGAACTTGAACTCGCCCCACTGGTCGGGCGCGACATGACCGCGCTGCGCGCGGATCCAGCCGCGTTTCGACAGGATGACCGTCACCGGTTCCTTCTCGATCATCGCGTCGAGCGGTATCTCGCGCGTCGGTGCAGCTTCGGCGATCGTCGTCCGGCGGGCACCGAGCAGGGTTTCGAGCCCATAGACCGCGCGCAGCTTTTCGAGGTCCTTGCGCAGCCGCGTCTTCTGCCGCGCCGGGCTTTCGATCAGCTTCGCGAGTTCCTCGCGCTCGGCGGTGAGGTCGGCCTGCTCGCGCTTCAGCTCCATTTCCTCGAGCTTGCGCAAGCTGCGCAGGCGCATGTTGAGGATCGCCTCGGCCTGCCGGTCGGTCAGGATGAATTCTTCGATCATCACCGGCTTCGGTTCATCCTCGGTGCGGATGATCTCGATGATCCGGTCGAGGTTGAGGAAGGCGATAATATAGCCCGCGACGAGTTCGAGCCGGTCGTCGATCTTCGCGATGCGGTGCTGCGCGCGGCGGACAAGGACGACGATCTGGTGCTGCAGCCATTCGGTGAGCAGCTGGTGCAGCCCCATCACCTTCGGCGTGCGTGTCGCGTCGAGTACGTTGAGGTTAAGCGCAAAGCGGCTTTCGAGGTCGGTCAGGCGGTAGAGACTGTCCTTGAGCACATCGGGGTCGACGTTGCGGCTCTTGGGTTCGAGGACGATGCGCAGATCCTCGGCGCTTTCGTCGCGGACATCCTCGAGGATCGGCAATTTCTTGTCGGCGATGAGCTGGGCGATCTGTTCGATCAGCTTGCCCTTGGCAACGCCGTAAGGAATTTCGCTGATGACGAGCTGCCAGGTGCCGCCCGACAGTTTTTCGATTCCGCCCTCTTCCCAGCGGCCATCGGCATCCTTGCCGGTCGAAAAGCGCGCGCGGACGCGAAAACCGCCGCGGCCGGTCTCATAGGCGTGCGCGATCGTCTCGGGACTGTCGACGACGATGCCGCCGGTCGGGAAATCGGGGCCCTTCACATGTTCGAGCAGTTCGGCGAGCTCGGCGCGCGGATTCTCGATCAGTACCAGCGCGGCGTCGATCACCTCGGCGGCGTTGTGCGGCGGGATGTTCGTCGCCATGCCGACCGCGATCCCGCTCGCGCCATTGGCGAGCAGGTTCGGGAACAGCCCCGGCATGATCTCGGGCTCTTCGTCCTCGCCATTATAGGTCGGCTTGAAATCGACCGTGCCCTCGTCGAGACCCTGCATCAGGTCGACGGCGACGCGCGTCAGCCGCGCCTCGGTGTAACGATAAGCGGCGGCGTTATCGCCGTCGATATTGCCGAAATTGCCCTGACCGTCGACGAGCGGATAGCGAAGCGAGAAATCCTGCGCGAGACGAACCATCGCGTCATAGACCGCGACGTCGCCGTGCGGGTGGAATTTGCCGATGACGTCGCCGACGACGCGCGCCGATTTCTTGTAGCCCTGGCTTGGGTCGAGCCGCATCGCGCGCATCGCCCACAGCAGCCGGCGGTGGACGGGTTTCAGCCCGTCGCGCAGGTCGGGCAGCGAGCGTGCGGTGATCGTCGACAGCGCATAGACGAGATAGCGTTCGGACAGCGCACTGTCGAACGGGGTGTCGATCATGCCGGGGACGGGTTCGGAAGGCGGAAGGTCGTCGTCGGTGCTGGCCATTGTCCGGAGCCGATAGCAAGGCTGGCGCGCCAAGGCAAAGGCTTGCGTCGACCGCGCGCGTCACTAGCTTGAGGTTTGAATTCGAGGAGGGACGGTATCTTGAGCGAAACCACTGGCGCCGTTCGCAAAAGCATCTGGACGCGGGCGAAAGACATGGCGGAGCAAGCGCCGCCCGAGCGAAACCGCTATGTAGATTTCCTCCGTGCGCTGTCGATCCTTGCGGTGGTCGTCGGTCACTGGCTCGTCGCCGCGCCCTATATGAAGGACGGCGCGGTCGAGGGCGGGCACCTGCTCGGGATCGTGCCCTGGACACAGTGGTTGACCTGGGGATTCCAGGTGATGCCGCTCTTCTTCCTCGTCGGCGGTTTTTCGAACGGCATGTCGTGGGCGGCGACGCTACGAAAGGGCGGCAGTTATGAAAGCTGGTACAGCGGGCGGTTGCAGCGGTTGATCAACCCGGTGCTGCCCTTGTTCCTGATCTGGACCCTCGTCGCGATGTTCGGGACGCTTGCGGGGGTCGAGCGCGGCGTCGTTGCGATGGCGGCGCAGCTCGCACTGATCCCCGTCTGGTTCCTCTCGGTCTATCTGATGGTCGCAGCGGTCGTGCCGCTGACATGGGGCGCGTGGAAACGCTGGGGTTTCGGTTCCTTCTGGGCGCTTGTCGCGGGCGCGGTGGCGATCGATGTCGCGTCGCTGCGTTTCGACGTGCCTTATGTGAACTTCCTCAACTTTGCGTTCGTCTGGCTCGCGATCCACCAGCTCGGCTTCGCGTGGAGCGAGGGACGGCTGACGCCGGGCAAGGCGCTGCTTTGGGGCATCGGCGGGGTGATTGCGCTCGGCCTGCTCGTCGGACTCGGTCCCTATCCGGTCGCGATGATCGGGGTACCCGGGGCAGGCCTCAGCAACTCGATGCCGCCGACGATTGCCTTGCTCGCGCTCGGCATCGCGCAGGCGGGCTTCGCGCTTGCGCTCGAACCTGCGGGGCGGCGAATGCTCGACAATATCCGCATCTGGACCGGCGTCGTGCTCGTCAACGGGATGATCATGACGATCTATCTCTGGCACCTCACCGCTTTCGTGCTGGTGATGGTCGCGGCGTGGCTGCTCGGCGGGGTCGGGCTCGACGTTCAGCCGGGCAGCGCGGCATGGTGGCTCGCGCGCCCGATATGGTTCGCGCTCTATATCGCGGCGCTCTTCCCGCTGATCATGGCCTTCGCGCGCTACGAACGCGCGAGCGGCAGCGAAAAGGAGGTCCCGCACTGGCGGTTGATCGTCGGGCTGCTGCTGATCTGCGCGGGGCTGGGCGCGACCGCGGCGATCAGCATCGCGAGCCCGCTGGGCGTGACCGGCGTGCGGCTGTGGCTTGTCGCGCTGCCGTTTGTCGGCGCGGCGATCGCACAGTTCGGGCCGGTGCACCGGCTGACGCAGTCGCGGACGTGAGAGGCAGCTTAGGGGTGGGGAGCTGCCGTCTATTCGCCCTCATTCGTCATCCCGGACTTGATCCGGGATCCATAACCGCACCACCGTCGTGGACCCCGGATCAAGTCCGGGGTGACGATGTGGAGAGGTCCGCTACCGGTCGAAAGCCCCCGCTCGCCAAAACCGGGCGGCGATAGAAAATCTTGAATTGCAAATGACTCGCAATAACATATAAGCCCGCCGACGCCGCATCGTGCGCGCGCTGGAAAGGGAAGCGATGTACGCCTTTGTCGACCGGCCGGTAGAGAGTCTCTGCAATGGCGGGCGCTTCCTGCTCTGGGCGATGCGCGCGTGGGTGCTTGCCGCCGGGCGCGGGCAATGTCCGCCGCAGATGCTGTACCGGGGTTTCACTGCCGCCGAGGCGCGCGGCGCGCTCCCCGATTTCCATATCGCGATGGCGCTTCTCGCCGGCGATGCGGTCGAAACGCTCGTGCTCGCACCGATGCCGTGCCTCCAGATTTCAGAGGACGAAGCAATTCTGCTTGGACTCTGGCGCGATTTTTCGCTTGGGAGCGCGGCAAATGCCCGCGCGACATTGGCCTTGCTGGCCAAGGGAGACAGCGTCGGCCCGATCGCCAAAGCGATGGGTGCGGCGGCCGACCGGCTGGCCGCGGCGGGATTCGATATGCCGGCCCTCGCGGCCGGCGCCATGACACATCAGGAAAGTTCAAAGTGATGAGTGACCGTATTGCCGAAGCCGCCAAGCTCGCCCCCTCCGCCTCGCTGACCGTCGAGGAGGTGCGTTCGGTGCGCCACTGGAACGAGCATCTGTTCAGCTTCACGATCACGCGCCCGCCGAGCTTCCGCTTCCGGTCGGGCGAGTTTGTGATGATCGGCCTGCCGGGCGAGGGGCGCCCGCTGCTGCGCGCCTATTCGATCGCCAGCCCCGCTTATGCCGACGAACTCGAATTCCTCTCGATCAAGGTGCCCGACGGCCCGCTGACTTCGCGGCTTCAGAAAATCCAGCCGGGCGATCCCGTCTATCTCGGCCGCAAGCCGACGGGGACGCTGGTCGCCGACGCGCTGACCCCCGGCCGGCGGCTGTTCATGCTCTCGACCGGCACCGGGCTTGCACCTTTCCTCAGCCTCGCGCGCGATCCGGACATCTATGATCGGTTCAACCAGATCGTGATCGTGCATTGCGTGCGGCAGGTCAGCGATCTTGCATTCCGCGACGAGCTTGAAAGCCAGCTCGCGGGCGACCCGCTGGTGCAGGATCAGGCGCTGCTGCAGTTCCACTATCTCCCGACGGTGACGCGCGAACCCTTCCGCACGACGGGCCGGATCGACGCGCTGATCGAAGATGGATCGCTCTTCGGCCACCCGCTCACGGGGCCGACGCAGTTCGATCCCGAGAGCGACCGAATCATGATGTGCGGCAGCATGGCGATGATCCGCGACCTGCAGGCGCGTTTCGAAGAGTTGGGCTTCAAGGAAGGTTCGAACGCCGCGCCCGGCGACTTCGTCATCGAGCGCGCGTTCGTGGGATAATGTTCCACTGACGTGGAACCGGCACCGGCCCGCTCCCCCACCCGGCCTCCCAATCCAATTTACGCTGTGGGAGGCCGGGTGGGGGAGCGGGCCGGTGCCGAACCCCGCGCTACGGCCTGTCGGCGTAAGCCTTCACGAGGTCGAACATATAGTCGCGCCCGACATAGACCGAGCGCACTTCCATGCGTTCGTCGAGGCCGTGCGCGCCATTGCCGTCGGGATCGCCCCACATGCCGGGGATGCCATAGGTCGGGATGCCGACCGCGCCGAGGAAGGTCGCGTCGGTATAGCCATTGGCCATCGACGGGATGACCTTCAGCCCCGGCCAATATTTGTCGACGAGCTTTTGCATCGGGCCGATGACCTTGGGATCGAGCGGCGGCGCGGGCGGGGCGGGGCGCTTCGGCGGCAGCTGGGTGATGGAGACGCCCGGATCGCCGATCACGCACCCGAGTTCATCCTTGATCGATTCGATGCCGTGCCCCGGAAAGATGCGGCAGTTGATGTTCGCGCCCGCGCGCTGCGGCAGCGCGTTGGGGGCATGGCCGCCATCCAAAAGCGTCGCGACGCAGGTCGTACGCAAATTGCTGTGGAGGAACGGGTCCTTGTTGACGATCGCCTCGGCCGCCTTGTCGGCGGGGTTCTTCGCCAGCGCGACCATCGCCTTGCCCGTCTCGTCGCCGCGCGCGGCACCGGCTTCGGCAAAGAAGCGCCGCGTCGTGTCGGTCATCTCGACCGGGAAGTCATAGTCGCCGATTTTCGTCAGCGCGCGCGCGAGGTCGTAAATCGCATTGTCGGGAACCGGCGCCGAACTGTGCCCGCCGGGGTTGCGCGTTTCGAGGCGGAAATTGGCGAAGGTCTTTTCGCCGACCTGCACCGACTGGCCGAGGACCTTGCCCTTGCCGTCGCTATCGCCGCCGCCGCCTTCGTTGAGCGCAAATTCGGCGTCGATCAGGTCGCGCTTGTTCGCCGCGAGCCATTCGATGCCGTTGAACGCGCCATTGGTTTCCTCGCCGCACGTCAGCGCCATCTTCACGGTGCGTTTGGGTTTATAGCCCGCCTGCTGGAAGCGGATCAGCGTGTCGACCCACACCGCCGCCTGCGCCTTATCGTCGGCGGTGCCGCGGCCATAGAAATAGCCATTTTCCTCGACCATCACGAACGGATCGCGCTCCCAGTCGGCGCGTTTCGCTTCGACCACGTCGATATGCGCGACGAGCAGGATCGGCTTCGCGGTTTTCGAGGTCCCCGGATAGACGGCGACGAGGCCGCCTTCCTTGGGATTTTCGGGGGTCGCGAACAGGGTGAGCTGGCTGTCGGGGAACCCCGCCGCTTTCAGCCGCACCGCCATGCGTTCGGCGGCCAGCGTGCAGCTTCCCGACGAGAGCGTCGTGTTGGTCTCGACCAGTTCCTTGTAGATTTCGCGGAAGGCGAGCTGGTCGGGACGCGGCTGCACGTCGGCGGCGATGGCGGGGGCGGCCGTGGCGGGCGCGGCAAGCAGCAAGGCGGACGTCAGCAACGCGGACAGCGACTTCATCGATTTCTCCCCTGTTTTGCGGACGAAAGGAGCAGAAAGGCTGCGCTGCCGCAAGCCGCGATGCACGCCCCCCTTGCGCAGCGTGTGGCTTTCGCGCAATCCGGGCAAAGGGAGAGGACCAAGCGTGACAATGATCGATGACGAGCAGCCGGGGCTGGTGGCGCGCGGCGTGCGCCGCTTGTTGGTTCTGCTTTACCGGACGCGTGGATGGAAAGCGGAAGGGATTGTCCCCGAACCGCGGCGCTTCGTCCTGATTGCGGCTCCGCACACGAGCAACTGGGATTTCGTCAATTTCCTCGGCCTCGCCGGCGACCTGCGCATCCAGCCGCATTTCATGGGCAAATTGTCGCTGTTCCGCTGGCCGCTCGCGGGCTTCATGCGGCAGATGGGCGGCATAGCGGTCGACCGCCGCGGCGGCACCAATGTCGTGCAGCAAATGGTCGACGAATTCGCGCGGCGCGCCGAGTTCATCCTGACCGTCGCGCCCGAGGGGACGCGCGGCAAGACGAAGAAATGGCGCACCGGCTTCTACCAGATTGCGCTTGCGGCGAATGTACCGCTCGTCGTCGGCTTTATGGATTATAGCAAGAAAACCGGCGGGCTCGGCCCGCTGATCTGGCCGACGGGCGATTTTCGTGCCGATATGCTGAAGGTCTTCGACACCTATAAAAACTGCATCCCGAAGTTCCCCGAGCGTGCAGTCCAGTCGATCGATGATATAGTCGGCACCGATGAGGAACAGGATCTGCGTGCATGAGTGACGCCCTTTTGCTGCTCGGGACCAATTTTGCCGGATTGATCGGCGTTATCCTGATCCTGTGGGGCATTTCGGTCGTCATCCGCGACGTGTCGTTCATCGACGCTTTCTGGGCGTTCGGCATGGTGCTGCTGGCGTGGGGCACCGCCTGGCAGGTCGGCGTCGAGGCGCCGCATACAAAACTGCTGCTTGGCCTCACGACGCTCTGGGGGCTGCGGCTCGCGATCCATCTGACGATCCGCTGGGCCAGCCATGGCGAGGACCCGCGTTACAAAAAGATCCTCGCGCACACGATGGAAGCGAAGAAATGGGGCTGGGCGAAGGCCGCGCTGCTCACCGTCTTCCTGACACAGGCCCCGCTGCTGTTCATCACCTGCCTGCCCGCGCAGATAGGCATATGGGCAAGCGCGAGCGACCCGGCGGCGGGGGTCGGGATCGTCGGCTGGATCGGCGCGGCGGCGGCGCTCGCCGGCATCGCGTTCGAGAGTATCGGCGATGCGCAGCTCGACCGTTTTCGCAAGGACCCCGCAAACCGGGGCAAGGTGCTCGATACCGGCCTGTGGCGCTATACCCGCCATCCCAATTATTTCGGCGACGCGCTGACCTGGTGGGGCATTTGGCTCGTCGTGCTCGACCTCGGCTGGGCGCCGGCGCTGGCGAGCGTGATCGGGCCGGTGTTCCTGACCTTCACGCTCACCCGATGGTCGGGCAAGGCACTGCTCGAAAAGGGGCTGCACAAGACGCGGCCCCAATATGCAGACTATGTCGCGCGCACCTCCGGATTCATCCCATGGCCGCCCAAGACCGGGGTTTAGGCGGAGCGGAGGTCGGCGCCGACGTCGGCGCGCTGGGCGATGCGCCGCGCATCCGTGCGATCCTGACCGAAGCGGCGCGGGAAGGGCGCAGCGTCAGCTATTCGGAACTGCTCGGCGACCTCGGCTTCCGCTTTACGCGGCCCAAGATGCGCGCGCTTTGCAAGACGCTGGGCGAGGTCGACCGGCTCTGCGCGATCGACGGCGAGCCCGACCTGGCGGTGCTGGTCGTGCGCGAGAGCGATCGGCTGCCGGGACAGGGCTGGTGGGTGGGCGGGACGGCGTTGCTGCTCGGCTATGACGGCCCGTGGGAGGGGGCGGCCGCGGCGCGTTTCATTCGCGAGCAGCAGCAACTGGCGTTCGATTATTGGGAAGCGCGCTAGCTTATCGATTTCGGGGGTCTTGCCGAAAATTGATGATTGTTATTCGGCGCGGTGCCGCGCAAGGGCAGGAAATCCAAACCGCACCGACCATCGAAAGACCGGAATGTCGCCCCTAGTCATCGGTCTTCTTCTCGCTTCGGCGCTCATCCACGCGATCTGGAACGCCATCGTCCGGAACGGCGAGGATCGCTTCTGGTCGCTGGCGATCATTTGTCTGGTCGGGGCCGTCGCGGCCTTGCCCTTTGCGCTGGCTTTGGGCGCGCCTGCCGCCGCGAGCTGGCCCTATCTCTTCCTTTCGGCCTCGCTCCAGATCGGATACAGCCTGTTCCTCGTCCGGGCCTATCGCGATGGCGACCTGTCGAGCGTCTATCCGATCGCGCGGGGGAGCGCGCCGCTGCTCGTAACGCTGGGCGCGGCCTTGCTTGCGGGCGAGCTACCGAACACCACGGGGCTCACGGGGATCGCCTGCGTATCGGCGGGCATCATCCTGCTGACGCTCGGAAGCAACCGCCCCGATCCCAAGTCGACCGCCGCCGCGTTGGCGACGGGGGTTTTTATCGCGAGCTATATGGTCGTCGACGGGCTGGGGGTCCGCCTGTCGGAAGGAGCGACAAGCTATGCCGCGTGGCAGGCCGTCGTCGCGGGCGTGCTCATCCCGCTGTCCTTTGTCGTCATCCGGCGGCAGACGCCGCGCCTGCCGCGCGGACGCGAGGGCATGCTGGTCGTCGGCGCCGGGATATTGGGCACATTGGGTTATTGCATCGCGGTCTGGGCGATGAGCCGGAGCACGATGGGCGGCGTGTCGGCGATCCGTGAAACGAGCATATTGTTCGCCGCGCTGATCGGGACATTCGTGTTGCGCGAACGGATGACGCTGCCCAAAGCCCTTGGCGCGCTCGTGATCACGGCGGGCGTCGTCTGCCTCTCGGCCGGCTAAGCGCGGAGCGGCTTACTCGCGCTTGCTCATCCACACGCTGCGGCCGAAATGCCCGGGCTGCGCGGCGCCGAGGACGAGTCCCGGACGGCGCGCGGGCGCGGTCGGCGGCTTGATGATCTCGAACCCGTCGGCGACCGCGTGCGCCGGGGATATGCCGCCGCCATATGCGGCGCGGAGCAAGCTGGTGTCGATGGCGCGGTCGGTCTCGATGCCGAAGCGCTTGTCGACGACCCAGCGGACGGTGCCGAGCATCGGATCGTGGCCGGGCAGGAATATCGTGATTCGTTCGCCGATGTTGAGCGCGGCGGGTGCCTGTCCCCCGATGCCCGTTTCGGACACGTTGCGGATCGTCACGTCGAATTGCCCGAGCCGCGCGCAGGCAAGCGCTCCCTTTACCAGACGCGACTGGCGCGGCTGACGCTTGTCGGGAGGAACGGATGAGGCTGGGGAAGCCTCGGGACTGGACATGCGCGACTCATTTTTTCCCGCCCGACCCCCACGTCGGCCGATCATTTTGGTCCCTCGCCACGCGTAAAGGAGGAAGGTAAATTTTCGTATAGCGTCTTCGGTAATTATTTCGCGGGTGGCAGGCCGCCGAACGTGACGATGCTTTCGCTGCCGTTCGCCGAAAGTGCTGAAACCCCAAAGAAATAATCGTCGACGATAACGCCGGGCAGCGTCCGTCCGGCGTCGGCCTTATCCGCCGGGACGAGCAGGCTGTCGGTCCAGTCGTTCCGGTCGGCCCGCCGCCAGTAGATCCGATAAGCGGCCGCGTCCTTGACCGGTGCCCAGGTCACATTGGTGTTCGAGCTGACCGCGCCGTCGATGCTGACGCTGGCGGGCGCGGGGGGCGCATCGGCGAGCTCGCGCGCGAGGGCGACGTTGAGCGCGGTCACGCGCGCGAGATAGGGAAAGTCCATCTCGTCGACGGTATCGCCATATTTGCGACCGTTTTCGGTGCGCAGATCCTGATGTTGGTGATCATAATCCTCGATACCGACGGTGAAGCGGATCGCCGGATAGCCCAGTTCGAGTGAGGGCAGGTGATCGCCGCCGCGACGGAAGCGGTCTGGGCGGCGCACCGCGAGCACTTCGAGTCCGATTGCGGGGTTGTTTTCTCCCGCGCGAATCGCCGCCTTGGCAAGCGCGCGCGAAGGGCCGTCATCCTCGCCGCCGATACCGCGCCGCGCGAGCTGAGCCGCCAGATCCTCCGACGCGCGGATGCCTTCGCTGAAGACGCGCACCCGATTGTCGACGATCGTGCCGTCGGTGCCATGCGTGCCGCCGACGATGTCGTTGTTGAGCATCGCTGCGACCTGCCAATTCTGGTCTTTGGCATGTTTGGCGAGCAGCTTGCCGCCCCACAAACCCTGTTCCTCGCCCGACAGCAGCGCATAGACGATCGTGGCGCGATGCTTCTGCTTCGACAGCAGCCGCGCGGCCTCGATCACCAGCGCCGTGCCCGACGCATCGTCGTTCGCGCCCGGTGCATCGGCGGTGAAATTCATCGGGTCGGTGACGCGGCTGTCGATATGCCCGGCGATCATGATGACATGCGCGGGGTCACCGCTCCCCGGCTGGATCGCGAGGACATTCTCCACGATCACCCCGGCGGGCGCGCGCGGCCCTTCAAAACGGTCGGCGATGCGGGTCACCTTCAGGCAGCCGCCGCAGGCTTTCGATATACGCTCGAATTCGGCGGCGCCCCAGTTGCGCGCGGCGCCGATGCCGCGTTTCGGATCGGTCGCCGACGACAAGGTGTGGCGCGTTCCGAACGACACCAGCTTCTCGACCGCGGCTTTCAGCCGGGCCGGATCGGCGGCGGGGGTTTCGTCCTTCGCGAAGGCCGGGGCGGGCGCCGAGAGCAGCAGAGCGGCGAGCAGCGTGAGTTTGATCATGCCGCTTCATGCGGTGTGGGGCACGCCGATGCAAGGCGGGTAGCGGTGACGCAGAAAACAACGCCACCGCAACAAAAGGCCCGCCGCGTGCCGGAACACGGGCGGGCCGATCGGGTCGGGGCAGGGGTGTTAGCCGAGGCCCGAGAAACGGACATCCTGGACGCGGCCATAACGGACCTCGCAAGTGAACTTGCCTTTGTCGTAATAGCCGCCGCGACCCCAGCGATTGCCGTAACCGTCGCGCACGACGACGCGGCCCTTGACGCGGTAGCCGTCGCGCTTGCGGTCGATGCTCGTCACTTCGGTGACGTCGGTGCGGCCATAGCGGCGGCTGCCGCGTTCGACCGAGTTGACGCACTGGCTGACCGCGCTGCGGCTGTTGCCATAGCGGTTATAATCATAACCATAGCCGTAACGCGCGTCGTCGTAGCGGCCGCCATAGCGGTCGTCATAACGGCGGTCGTAACGATCGTAGCGGTCGTTGTCGCCGCTCGACAGGATCGCGGCCAGGCCGCCGATCACGACGGCGCCCGCGATGATTTCGCCTGCGCTGATCCCGTCGCGATCGTGGCGGTCGCGCGCCGCGGCAGGGGCAGCGCTCATCAGCATCGCGCCGGCGGTGGCCGCACCAATTGCGGCCTTGGTCAGGTTGGTCTTGATAGCCATGGTTCGGTCTCCTCAATAGCGCAGGCGGCATGTTCGCGGCCTGTTGGATAGGGTTTACCGATTCGGCGGTGACGCGGTGCTGAACCCGTCGCTTATCTGGCGTTCAGCCTTGGTTTTGCTGGCGTTCATAAAGGAAAAGGCCCCCCGCCAAAGGGCGGGAGGCCTTTGGATGATATCGGATATTGTCAGCCGAAACTGACGTCGACGACGCGGCCGCCGCGATAACTGCAGCCGAAGCTCCGCACTTCGCCGCCGAGGCGCGAAGCGGTGCCGGTAACGTACCAGCCGCCATTGTTGGCCTCGGTGCCGGTGATGCTGTCGACGCGGGCGTCGTTGCCCATCTCGCCCTCGACTGCCCAGCTGCACGCATCCACGGCGCGGCTCTCGGCTTCGCCGCGGCCATAGGCGCCGGGGACCGTGTCATTTGGCGTGTCGGGTTCGTAACGCGGTACGTCCTGCCGCTCGTCGGCGCGATACGGCGGGTCATAACGGTAATCGGGCGCGCGCTCGCGCTCGCGCTTGTCCTTGCTCGCGGCGCTGGCGATCGCGGCGATGGTGCCGATGATCAACAGGCCGCCGAGCACGTCGCCGGTGCTGATATTGTCGCGGTCGCGATACCCCCAGCCGCCATGATGGCGCCCGCGCGCTTCGGCGGGGGCGGCGCTGAGGCCGATCGAGGTCAGGACGATCGCCGCCGCGGTGGTGAGGCTGGTCAATTTACGCATCGAGGAAAACTCCCCTTGGGCAGGCCCCGGACGGTCCGGCCTGCAATGTCGTTGTCCTATGCCTTCGATGCTTTCCCGCCGCTGAACCGTTGCCGATGCGCGGCGAACCGAATGCAGGATATGAAACGGCCCGCCATCGGGTGGATGGCGGGCCGCGCGACCAGATACAGATGACCAGACCTGTTTCGGGTGAATATCAGCAGACGCAGCGTGCGACGGCCTTGGGCCGCGGCTTCCACTTCTTCTTTGCGACATAGCGTTTCCGCACCGGCACATTTTCATAATAGGTGCGCGTGCTCGTTTCGACCGTTTCGGTCACCACCGGCGCGCCGTTGATGATCGTCGTCACGACGACGCCCGGCGTGTAATAGCCATAACCGTAACCGTAGCCGTGTTGGTAGGCCGTCGCATAGCCGCCGGGGTAATAGCCACCCTGGTAATAGCCGCCCTGATAGGGACCACCCTGGTAACGGGCGCTGCGGCTCGACCACCATTCGTCGCATTTATTCTTGTCGGCGGCGCTGCCGATTGCGCTGCCCGCCAAGGCGCCGAGCCCGCCGCCGATCAGCGTGCCCGCTGTGCGATCGCCGCGTCCGGCAATGCGGTTGCCGGCGATGCCCCCCACGAGCCCGCCGACAACCGCGCCGCCCACTGTGCCCCCCCGGCCACAGCGGCGTTCCATTTCGGCGTCGTAACGCGGGTCGTACCCGCCGCGATAATAAGGATCATAAGCGGGCGGCGGCGGATAGCCGGCGCCGTGGCCCTCGACACTGCCTTCGTAACGGCCTTCATAGCGGCGGCCGTCGGGCGTTTCGTAGGTGCCGTCCCAGGTGCCGGTCCAGCGCCCCTCGGCGTCATAGCCCGAGACGCGGCGATATTCGACTTCGCTCGGCACGCGGTCGGGATAGCCGGTATAGACGCGGGCATCGGGGTCGTCCGGATTACCATAGTCGAGCGACGGCTGTTCGGCGCGCGCGTGGCCCGCCAGCAACAACGACCCTGCGGCCACCCCCAACAAAACCAACGTGCGCATGACAAGCTCCCTGTTCCCTCGGCCTGAACCGATTGGTTAACAGCTTGTTAGCAAAATCAGCGTCTTTTCGCGAATCCGTTAACCCTGCGAATCCCGTCCCATTTTGGGTCAGGAAGCCGGAAGTGCAAGCGCCGCCGCGATGCGCGCGACGAGCGCCTCGGCACCCGCCTGGTCGTCGGCGGTGAAGCGCGCGGGACGCGGGCTGTCGAGGTCGAGCACGCCGACGAGGCGGTCGTTCGCGATCACCGGCACGACAAGCTCGCTGCGGCTGTCGGCGTCGCACGCGATATGGCCGGGAAAGGCGTGGACATCGTCGACGCGCTGGGTCGCACGGAGGCGTGCGGCGGCGCCGCACACGCCCTTGTCGAGCGCGATGCGGATGCACGCGGCCTTGCCCTGGAACGGGCCGAGCACGAGCTCGGTCCCGTCGAAGCGGTAAAAGCCCGCCCAGTTCAAATCGGGGATCGCCTGCCAGATGAGTGCCGCGACATTGGCCATATTGGCGATGCCGTCGGGCTCGCCCGCGACGAGCGCCGCGGCGGCGTCGCCCGTCTCGGCCCAGAGTTCGGCCGGATCGGTCGCGGTGAAGGAAAGCGTATAGGACATTATTCGACGCTCAGCCCGGTCCACTTCGCCGCGAAGGCATATTTGTCGGCGGCCTCGGCGATGATCTTGTCGGTCGGCTTGCCGCTGCCATGGCCGGCGCGCGTTTCGACGCGAATGAGGTGCGGCTTGTCGCCCGCCTGTGCGTGCTGGAGCGCCGCGGTATATTTGAAGCTGTGCCCCGGCACGACGCGGTCGTCGGTGTCGGCGGTCGTCACCAGCACCGCGGGATAGGCCGCGCCGTCCTTGATATTGTGGTACGGCGAATAGGCGAGCAGGTTGCGGAAATCGCCTTCCTTCGACGGATAGCCATAATCGTCGACCCAATAGCGGCCCGCGGTGAAGCGGTCGAAGCGCAGCATGTCCATCACGCCGACCGCGGGCAGGGCGGCGGCGAACAGGTCGGGGCGCTGGTTGGTCACCGCGCCGACGAGCAGCCCGCCGTTCGACCCGCCCTCGATCGCGATCTGGCCCTTGCCCGCGATCCCTTCCTTAATCAGATATTCGCCCGCGGCGATGAAATCGTCGAAGACATTCTGCTTCTTGTCGAGGCGGCCGGCGTCGTGCCACGCCTTGCCATATTCGCCCCCGCCGCGCAGGTTCGCGATCGCGAGCACCCCGCCCTTGTCGACCCACGCGAGCCGCGTCGGCGAGAAGGCGGGGGTCATCGACACGTTGAAGCCGCCATAACCATAGAGCAATGTCGGCGACCCCTTGCTGCGGTCGAGGCCCTTTTTCATCACGACGAACATCGGCACCTCGGTGCCGTCCTTCGATTTGTAGAAGCGCTGTTCGACCGAGAAGTCTGCGGGCTTGAAGGTCAGCTTGGGCTCGGCGAAAATCTCGCTCTTCCCGGTCGCGGTGTCGAAGCGATAGATTGTCGTCGGGCGCGCGTAGCTCGAGAATTCGTAGAATGTCTCGGGGTCGCTCGACTTGCCGCCAAAGCCCTTGGCCGCGCCGATGTCGGCAAGCCGGATATTGGCGATGGGCTTGCCGTCCAATGCGACCATCCGCGCTTCCGACTTCGCATCGCCGAGATAGGAGAGGATCAGGCGGTTGCCGACGCGCGATGCGCCGACCAGCGTCGCTTCGTTTTCGCCGACCAGTTGGGTCAGCACCGCGGGCTTCCGAATGTCCATCGACACGATGCGCCCGCGCGGCGCGCCCTTGTTTGTAACAAAGGTAAAGCGCGAGCCGGTGTTAGTCACATATCCCCAGTTGTTCGCATAATCGTCGACGAGGATGATCGGCTTGGCGCCGGGTTTGCCGATCGGATGGAGCGTCAGGCCATAGCGTTCGTCGGTCCCCTCGGACGAGACGACGAGCAGATATTGCCCGTCGTCGGTGACAATCGCGCTGTTGTTGAGCTTGGGCTTGTCGGGGGTCGCGTGGATCAGCACATCGGCGCTCTGCGGCGTGCCGAGCTTGTGGAAATAGACGCTGTGATTTTCATTGAGCGACTGAAAGGCTTCACCCTGCTTCGGTTCGGGGAAGCGCGAATAGTAAAAGCCGCTGCCGTCCTTCGCCCAGTCGAGCGCCGAAAATTTGACCCAGCGAACCTCGTCGGAAAGGTCATTGCCCGTCGCGACATCCTTGACGCGCACGATCCGCCAATCGGTGCCGCCGTCCTGCACCGAATAGAGGAGATGCCTGCCATCCTCCGAAGGATTCCATTCGCCGAGCGCGGTCGCGCCGTCCTTCGCCCACGCATTGGGGTCGATCAATATGCGGCCCTCGCCCTTCAACCCTTCGCGGACGTAGAGCACCGACTGCGGCTGGAGCCCGTCGTTGCGGGTGTAGAAATAGCGCGTCCCGGCCTTGGTCGGCAGGCCGAAGCGTTCGTAATTATAGAGCTCGGTCATCCGCTGCTTGAAGCTGTCGCGGCCGGGCAGCGTTTCGAGATAGCTGTCGGTGACCTTGTTCTGCGCCGCGACCCACGCCGCGACCTTCGGATTGACGCGGACGTCGTCCTCCAGCCAGCGATAGGGATCGGCGACGTCGACGCCGAACTGCGGGTCCACCGTGTCGCCGCGCGCGGTGTCGGGATAGGCCAGTTTCGCCGCCGATGCCGCGACCGCGTCGGCCGCCTGCGCTGCTGTCGGGGCCGTCATCAGGAGGGCGAGCGCCAGCGGGGCGGACAGGGTTTTACGGGACATGGCAAGGCGACCTCATCGTCTGGAGAAATTATCGTGCGCCGATATGTAAGGATGGGAAAGGCCGGGGCAAGGGGATTCAGGGCCGATCAGGCGGCGGTTCGCAGAATGGCCTCTTCACGCACGGCTTCAGTCTGAGCGAAGTCCGGTCGCGCCGGACGCCTGTTGCCCACGATGATATCCAGCGCCTCGGCAATCGTCGGATAAGCGAAAGCAAAGCCGCTATCGAGTGCCGCCCGGGGCAGCACATTCTGCCCCGACAGCAGCAGTTCGTGCGCGAAGTCGCCGAGCATCGTGCGGAGCGGAGCGGAAGGGACCGGAAGTATTGCCGGGCGGCGCAAAGCGCGACCGAGCGCGGCGGTGAACTCGGCGTTGGTCACCGGCGTCGGCGCGGTTGCGTTGAGTGGCCCTGCGATGCTCGGCGTTGCGATCGCGTGGACGATCAGTCGCACGATGTCGTCGCGGTGGATCCAGCTCATGACCTGTTGCCCATGACCGAAGCGGCCGCCCAGCCCGAATTCGAAGGGCGTCAGCATACGTGCCAGCATGCCGCCCTCGGCCGCCAGCACCAGCCCCGTGCGCAGGGCCACGAGGCGAACGCCCAGCGGTTCGACCTCCTTCGCGGCGGCCTCCCATGCGGCGCACAGGCGCTGCGAGAAGCAGGGCGTTCCGCCATCGGCTTCTGTAAGCGGAGTCGCGTCACGCATGCCATAAATGCCAATGGCAGAGCCGGATACAAACACTTCGGGTTTGCGATCGAGGCGCGCGATGAGCCGGCGCAGGTCGTGTGTCAGCACAAGGCGCGAACGCAAGATGCGCTGCCGCTTGCGCCGTGTCCACGGGGCGTCCGAAATCGGCTCGCCGGCGAGATTGACGATTGCATCGATCCGGCAGTGCGAGGGAATGTCGTCAAGGCGTGCAAACAGTCGTGCGGGGGCGGGCAGGGCTGCGGATTTCGGGTCGCGTGTCAGCACGATCGGGTCGTGCCCGGCCGCCGCGAGCGCCGCGACCAGGCGGCGGCCGATGAAACCCGTCCCGCCGGTGATCAGGATGCTATGACGATCGAGCAAGGCGGAGGCGAGATTTGCAGGGTCGGCTTCGGCGAGGCGCGGTGCTCGCCGCGCCGCCGCGAGATCGCGGAGACCGAAGATTGTCACGCCTGCAGCCCCGATTGTGCAGGCCCATGACAGCCAGCCATGCCGGGCGGGCGGCATCGCGGTCGGATCGCCGGCCCATCCGGCCAGCAGAGGAACGAGCAACGCGAGGATGACCCCATAGTTGAGCGTCAGGAGGGTGTGGGTGACGCGCTCGGTTGCCGGGAGGGCGCGGCTACGGTCTTCTTCCACAAAATCCCACAGCGTGATGAACAGTTCGACGAGAAGCAAGCCGATCAGCGCGATCGCCCAAACACCGCGCGGTTCGGTCCAACCGAGCGCCAGAAACAGCAGCGCGTAGAGCAGGTTGCGTACGCCGTGCAGCATCAGCTCGATGCGTTGCGATGCGCGCCATGCGAGCCGCTCGGTACCCTCATGATGGTAGAGCGTATCGAAGGCTCCCATCGCCATCTGGATCATGACAAGGGTCCACAGCCAGCCGGTCATGCCGGTTCTCCTGCATCCGGAGCGGGGTCGCGGAACCGCCCGATCTGGTGCATCATCTCGCCGAACCAGCGGTGGCGTAGCGTCAGGATGAACAGGAATTCGCCCGCGCCGATATCGATATGATCGATCGTCAGCGCACCGGGGCGAAGCCAGGCGGGCAGGGGAATGCGAACGGACCCCGCTTGCCAGAAATAGTCGGCGGACCGGAAGCGGAGCCCGTCGGCGTGCGCGCCAACCGTCAGCGTCATGCCGATCCCCATACCGACATGCTCTTCCAGCCCGGTGGGACCGGCGAACCGCTTCGCGCTGTGGATGACCTGCGGAAAGCCACGGCGACGGGCATATTGCCGCGTCCAGCATTGGCCGCCGCCGCCATCCTCGCTTACCGTAACCACCGCCGCGACGCCGATGTCGGCAGACAGCGGCAGCGGTGCTCCGATGAGACGGCAGGCTTGCGCTACTATCCAACCGGCGGCGTTGCGCTCGGAGGTGACGATCTCGCCGCGATAGATGGCAAGGCGAAGTCCAGTCAGCCGTTTCGAAAAGCGCCGTTGTACCGCTTCGGGAAGCCTCGCCCAGTCATCGGGAGCGATCAGGCGGCGGAAGCGATAGTCGTAGAGGCTGTCGCTATCGCCTTCGCATGGCGGCGGGATTCTGCCTCGCGCCTTCGGCTCATATCGTGCCTGCTCGCCCATTGTTCGTCCCCTATTCCGCGTTTTTTCCCTTGCCGGGGCGCCAGCCCAACAGCTTCGTCACCCCCGCGCCCAGCTTGATCAGCCGCATCAGCGCCGGTTTGGGGACGTTCAGCATCTCGTCGTGCCAGCGGCTCATCGTCGTCACGAAATCGAGCATGTCGGCGAGCCGCGCCTTCGCGTCGGCGCTGAGGCCGGGATCGGTCGCCGCGCGCGCGACGCAGGCTTTGAGCGCCGCCTCTGCGGGGTCGACCTCGCGCGCCTTGCGGCCCGCGGCGATCCGCGTGACCATCTCCCAGATATCCTTCTCGGCGGTGAAATGGTCGCGCCGGTCGCCGAGCAGGGGAACGCGTTCGATCAGGCGCCAGCCGAGCAATTCCTTGATCGAGTTGGAGACGTTGGAGCGCGCGAGGCCGAGGCGGTCGGCGATCTCTTCGGCGTGGAGCGGGCGGTCGGACACGAACAGCAGCGCGTGGATCTGCGCCACCGAGCGATTGACGCCCCACTGCCCGCCGAGATTGCCCCAATGGAGGATGAACTCGGTCGCGGCCGGGGACAGGTTTGACTCATGTTCCGATATTTCTGTCATAACAGAAATATCGGATATTGCAGGCTGTGAGTCAAGCTGCCTTGGGAGAAGTGTTTTCGGCGAAGGGGAGTTCTCCACCATCGTCACCCCGGACTTGATCCGGGGTCCATGACGATGGTGCAGCTATGGATCCCGGATCAGGTCCGGGATGACGAAGAGAGCGGACGAACGATGGCTACCGTCGTTGCGCTCCCGCCCGGCCCTATTTCTTCAGGCCGATCTCGCGCAGCCGTTCCTGCAGATAGTCGTCCGCGGTGATCGGCGTCGGGTAGAGGTTGGGGTGCGACGCGTCGACGCAGCTTTCGAGCGTCTCGATCGGATAGTCCGAGCGGAAGTGCAGGAAGAAGGGCATCGAATAGCGCGCGACGCTCGCGCGGCCTTCGTCGGGGTTGCGCACGCGGTGCGTCGTCGAAGGCAGCTTGTTGTTCGTCAGCCGCTGGAGCATGTCGCCGACATTGACCGCCATCGCGCCCGGCGGGGGCGACACCGGAAGCCAACTCCCGTCCTTGTCGAGGATTTCGAGGCCGGCCTCTTCGGCGCCGAGCAGCAGCGTGATCGTGTTGATATCCTCATGCGCCTCGGCGCGGATGCCCTTGGCGGGCGCTTCGACCGGCGGATAGTGGAGCAGGCGCATCACGCTGTTGCCGTCGGCGACGGTGTCGTCGAAGAAGTCGGGCGCAAGGCCGAGGTAGCGCGCAATACCCGAGAGAAGGCGCCCGCCGACGCGATCGAATTCGGCGAAGAGCTTGTCGTAAGCGGTGCGGAAGCCATCGACTTCGGCGGGCCAGACATTGTTCGGCTGCTGCGCGGCGAGGCGGTGGCCGGCGGGCAGGTCGCGGCCGACGTGCCAGAATTCCTTGAGGTCGACTTCCTTCGCGCCCTTGGCGATCTCGGTCCCGAACGGCGTATAGCCGCGCGCGCCGCCGCCGCCCGCGATATGATAGGCGCGCTTGGTTTCTTCGGGCAGCGCGAAGAACGCCTTCGCCTTGTCCCAGGCTTCGTCGATCAGCGCGGGGTCGATGCCATGGTCGGTGATCATCGCGAAGCCGAAGCGTTCGAACGACGCCCCGAAGCCCTTTGCGAACTGGTCGGCGGGAAGCGACATGGAAATGACGGGAACGGCAGCGGTCATGAAAGATAGGTCCATCTGATAAGGGGCGGCGCCCGTTGGAGGCGCGTCATGAGTCGCGATTTAGGCGCTGTGCGGCTGCGGTAAAAGGGAAAAAGGCGGTTTCGTCCCGCGCGCCGCTCGGCTAAGCCCCCGGCCATGGCAAAGCAATATTGGCTGATGAAATCCGAACCCGACGCCTATGCGTGGGACCAGCTCGTCAAGGACGGCACGGGGATGTGGGACGGGGTGCGCAACCACACCGCGAAACTGAACCTGATGGCGATGAAGGTCGGCGACGAAGCGCTCTTCTATCACAGCAATATCGGCAAGGAATGCGTGGGGATCATGACGATCACCGAGACAGCCTCGCCCGATCCGACCGCCGAAAAGGGCTCGCCCTGGGTCATCGTGCGCGTCGCCCCGGTGCGCGCGCTCAAGCACCCGGTGACGCTCGCGGCGATCAAGGCCGACCCGGCGCTCGCCGACATGGACCTGATCCGCCAGTCGCGGCTGTCGGTCGGGCGCGTGACGCCCGCCGAATGGAAGCATATCCTGAAGAAATCGGAGAAGCCCGCGGGCTAGCCCCCGCGGCAGTCAGCGCAGCTTTGTCTGTAGGTGCGCCGCCACCGACGGGTGGAGCGGATAGACGAACTCGCAGCCATAATCATTGCCGTCGGCCCGGCGCACGATCGCCTCGAGCGGCTGAAGCCCGGGCAGGTTCACCCAGATATGCTTGCCGAGCTGCGGCCGGAAAAAGGTCACCATGCGAAAGCCGGTCGACGACAGGTCGAACAGTTCGACGTCGAAGGGGTTCAGCCCGGGTTCGCGGTAGCGCGCGCGCGCCTTGACCGGCGCGCGTTCGGCACGGCGCGCCGACGTTGGCGCCTTCCTGGCTTCGATGCTGCGATTCCCCGACACGGATTTGGTCCCGATGCTTGTTGCTTGATCGGCCGCTTTTAGGGTTTCACTGGTTACCTCAAAGTGAAGCAATATGGTGAAATTCGCCTATACCGGCGGAGCCTCGCCGACCGCCATCGACTGGCTTGGAAAGGGGGTCGCGAGCGCGACCGCGGCGCGCCATTCGCCGCCGAGCCAGGTGGCATGATCCCCGGGATGCAGGATCACCGGCATGACCTTCGGCTGATGATGCGCGACCAGCCGGTTCGGTTCGGTGGTGACGATGGCAAAGCATGGCCAGTCTTCGCCCTGCCGGAGGATGCCGGCGAAGGCGAAGACGCGCTGCGACGGTACCGAGAACCAGTGCTGGCGCCGCGCCCCGGCGGCGCCTGACCAATAGGAAAAGGCGGTCACGGGGACGAGGCAGCGCAGTTCGGCATGGCGCAGCGTGCCGATCCAGAAAGGGCTTTCGAGGTTGCGGACCGCGGTAACCGGCCGGTCGCCCTGCGGGGGTGGGGGCACGCCCCACAGCCGGGGGCGCAGGAAACGCCGTGACCCGGAGCGCCCGTCGCTGACGATGACCGGCGCGGGGCGGCCCGGCGCGACATAGTCGCCGGTCCACGGATCATCGCCCGCTTCGGCGTCGAAAGCTGCAGCGATCGTGCCCGCGGCAGCGTCGAGACGATAAAGGCTGGTCATCGCGCCACGGTCGCGATGCGCGTAGCGGCTGTCAATCGGGCGGAATGGCGGAGACTATTTGTCCCAGGGCGATTTTTCGCCATTGTCGCGGGCGTTGTCGGCGCGGATTTCGTCGGCGGCGCGGTCGGCCGCGACGATCACGCCGGCCCCCATCATGCTGCAACCGACGAATCCGAGGATACTGAGGCAGCCGAGCCCCATCAGGACCGATCGAAGAATTTCAGTCATTTACGGCTCCGCTTGCTGGTTGCGGATAGCCCTAGGCGAAGATTGTAAAAATGCCGTTTACTCTGTGCCGCGCACGCGTCCGCGGCCGGCCTTGACCGTGCTGCGCGCTTTCTTGCTGTCGACGCGGCGGGCCTTGGCCGCCTTGCTCGGCTTGGTCTTGATGCGGCGTTCGGGGCGCACCAGCGCTGCGTCGACCAGCTCGTTCAGCCGCGCGCGCGCGTCGGCGCGGTTCGCTTCCTGCGTACGAAAACTGCGCGCGAGGATGACGAGTTCGCCCGCGGCGGTCATCCTGCTTCCCGCCAGCGTCTGGAGGCGGCGATAGGCGTCGGGCGCGAGCCCCAGAGCAAAAACATCGACGCGAAGCTGGCACGCGGTTGCGACCTTGTTGACATTCTGGCCGCCCGGACCCGACCCCGCGAGAAACTTCTCGCTGATCGCGCTTTCGGGGATATCAGCCACGCGTCGGGGCCGCGCCCTCCGGCGCTTCGAAGCCAAGCGCGACGAAGGCATCGGGGAAGGGCGCTTCGGCAATTATCGACGGCTTGACGTCACGTTTTACGACCAGCCTTTCGGCATGAAGGAGCGTGCGCGTTTTCGTACCGCCGCGGCCGTAGACGGGATCGCCGACCAGCGCGAAGCCGAGGCCTTCGAGTGCGTGGACGCGCAGCTGGTGGGTGCGGCCGGTTTCGGGACGGAAGCGGAGCAGGCTGCGGCCTTCGACGACCGCGAGCTTCTCCCAGTGCGAGACCGAGGGCTTGCCTTTGGGATCGCCGACCATGCGCCAGCCCTCTTCGGCGGTCGACACCTTGGCGAGCGGCAGGTCGATCGTCCCGCCGTCGCCGTCGGGCACGCCCTCGACGATCGCGAGATACTGCTTTTCGACCTCGCGGCTTTCGAACGCGCGGGTGAAGCGGCCGTGCGCCTTGGGATTGCGCGCGAGGAGCAGGCAGCCCGAGGTGTCGCGGTCGAGCCGGTGGACGGGAAGCGGCCAGCGCTTGAAGCCGAAGCGCAGCAGGTCGAGATGGTTTTCGAGGCTGAGGCTGCCGTCGCGCGGGGCGTCGACCGGAAGGCCGGCGGGCTTGTTGATGACAAGGGCCTCGCCGTCGAGGAAAAGGACACGATCTGAAAGGAGCATGGCGGCGCTATAGGGCGCGCGCGTCTCAGTCGAAAGCGTAAACGTCCATCGCGAGCACGGCATAGGTCGTGCTTGCGTGCAGGCGCTCGGCGTTGAGCGGCGTGCCGCCCGCGCCCATCGCGACGAACAGCGGCAATATGTGATCGGCGGTCGGATGATTGTCGCGGCCGTGCGGCGCGCGTTCGACGCTCTGGAGGATATCGCCGGTCGCGCCCGCGGCCATGCGCTCGGCGATCCAGTCGGTGAAATCGCTCACCCACGCGGGAGCGGGCGCGTCGATCGGCGGGCGCGTCGTGAAATAGGCGCGAAGGTTATGCGTGATGCTGCCCGATCCGATGACCAGCACGCCTTCGTCGCGCAGCGGCGCGAGCGCCTGCCCGAGTGCATAATGCCATTCGGGCGAGGCGTTCGACGCGATCGAGAGCTGGAGGACGGGGATATCGGCCTCTGCGTAGATCAGCGACAGCGGCACCCATGCGCCATGGTCGAGGCCGCGGGTCGCATCGGCGGTAACGTCAAGGCCATGGCCCGCAAGCAGCTCGACGACGCGGTTTGCGAGCACCGGATCGCCGGGCGCCGGATAGCGCATCGCGAACAGCTCATCGGGAAAGCCGCCGAAATCGTGGATCGTCGGCGGCGCGAGCGACGCGGTCACCGTCGCCCGCCCGCCTTCGAAGGCGGCGTCATGATGCGCCGACACGACGAGGATCGCGCGCGGGCGCGGCAGTTGGGCACCCAGCCCGGCGAGGAAGGTCCGCGCCGGGCTGGGCTCGAGCGCCATCATGGGCGAGCCGTGCGAAAGGAAAAGGCTCGGGAGACGGCGCATTGGTTCAGGCAATCAGCTTGGCAGCGGTGCGCGCGACGCGTTCGCCGAGATAGCGGGCACCGCCAAGGTCGGCTTCGCCCGGCTGGCGCGATCCGTCGGCGCCGGCGATCGTCGTCGCGCCATAGGGGGCGCCACCCTTGACCTCGTCGACGCCCATCTGGCCGGCAAAGCCATAGTCGAGCCCGACGATCGTCATGCCGAAGTGAATGAGGTTGGTCAGGACCGAGAAGAGCGTCGTTTCCTGGCCGCCATGCTGCGATCCGGTCGAGGTGAAGGCAGCGCCGACCTTGCCATTGAGCTTGCCCTGCGCCCAGACGCCGCCGGCCGTGTCCCAGAAGCTCGCCATCTGGCTCGCCATGCGGCCGAAGCGCGTCGGCGTGCCGACGACGATCGCGTCATAATTTGCGAGCTCGTTGGGGTCACTGAGCAGCGGGTGCGCGGTGTCGGTCTTGAACCCGGCGGCCTCGACGACCGCCTGTGGCGCGGTTTCGGCAACGCGGCGGATGTCGACTTCGGCGCCCGCGGCGCGCGCGCCCTCGGCGACCGCGTCGGCCATCTGTTCGATATGACCATAGCTCGAATAATAGAGCACCAGAACCTTTGCCATCGTAACTCTCCTTTCGTGGATTGAACCGGGAATAGGGGGGAGGGCCGCCGCCGGGGGAGGGGGAGGGAGGCGGCGGCCCGAGGGGGTCAGGCGGCCTGCTTCAGTCCTTCGATCGCCGTCGTGGCACGCGCGATCGCATCGCCGTCCATCTGGTGACCGTCGGCGGCGACGATAGTGACGTCGGTGATGCCGATGAAGCCGAGCACATGTTTGAGATAACCGCTCGCGAAATCGACCTGGCTGCCGAGCGGCACGCCGCCCGAGGCGAAGACGATATAGGCGCGCTTGCCCTTGAGCAGGCCTTCGGGGCCGGCTTCGGTGTAGCGGAAGGTGCGGCGCGCCCGCGCCACCTGGTCGACCCATGCCTTCAGCGTCGCGGGGATCGCGAAATTATAGATGGGCGCGGTGATGATGATCGTGTCGGCGGCTTCGATCTCGGCGATCAATTCCTCCGAACCGGCGAGCAGCGCCTTCTGTTCGTCGCTGCGTTCGGCCTCGTCGGTGAAATTCGCGCCGACCCAGCTTTCGGTCAGGAAGGCAGGCGGCGTCACATTGAGGTCGCGGCGGGTGACGGTGGCACCGTAGCTTTGCTCGACAAGGCGGCCTTCGAGCTGGTCGGCGAGCAGGCGTGTGGTCGAGCCGGTATTGCGGGCGCTGGCGTCGATACGGAGAATCTGGCTCATCTTGCGGTTCCTTCGATTTCGAAAAGGGGTGGGCCGCCGCCGGGGGGAGGGGGAGGGCGGCGGCCCGGGGGCTCGTCAGAGACTGTCGACGAGCACCAGTTCGGCGTCATCGACGGCTTCGACCTCGATCGTGCCGACATCGCGGAGCGCGATGCCGTCGCGGGGGTCGGCGTCCTTGCCGTTGACACGGATGCGGCCCTTGGCGGCGACGAGGTAAGCGTGGCGTCCGGCTTCGAGGTCGTAGGAGACGCTTTCACCGGCGTTCACCGTTGCCGCGGCGACGCGGGCGTTGGCGCGGATCGGCAGGGCTTCGTCACCCTCGATTCCGCTCGCCAGCGTCACGAACTGGCCCGACCGGTCGGCCTTGGGAAACTGGCGTGCGCCCCAACCGGGATTGCCGCCGTCGCGGTCGGGCATGATCCAGATCTGGAACAGCGTCGTTTCCTCATCCTCGAGGTTGAACTCGCTGTGCGTCACGCCGGTGCCCGCGCTCATCACCTGCACGTCGCCCGCTGCGGTGCGGCCGGTGTTGCCCATGCTGTCGCGGTGCGTGATCGCGCCGGTGCGGACATAGGTGATGATTTCCATGTCGCGGTGCGGGTGCGGGGGGAAACCCGCCTGCGCCGCAATGGCGTCGTCGTTCCAGACGCGGAGCGCGCCCCAGCCCATGCGGCCTTCGTCATAATAGTTGGCGAAGGAGAAATGGTGGCGGGCATCGAGCCAACCATGGTTGGCGTGGCCCAGCGTGTCGAATTTGCGAATGTCGATCATGGCTGTTCCTTTCGTATCTTCTCGATCGTTGCGCACATCGGCCAGGCCGGTGTGAACTTGTTGAGGTCAAAATAGGCTCTTGGATCGTTTCGAAAATAGCGTAGATGGAAAACCATCGTTTCCAATCAGGAGCTATTGCGTGGCGCTTCCCGATTATGAAGGCTGGGCCTGTTTCGTCGCCGTGGCGGAGGGCGGCAGCTTTACCGCCGCGGCGGCGTCGCTCGGCCTGTCGAAAGCGAGCGTGTCGAAAGCGGTGACGCGGCTCGAGGCATCGCTCGGCATCACCTTGCTCCACCGCAGCTCGCGTGTCGTGACGGTGTCGACCGCCGGCGCGGGCCTGCTCGACGAGGCGCGCGCGATGGTCGCGGCGGCGACCGCGGCGACCGAGGCGGCGCGCGGCGACCGGGTCGACCTCGCGGGGCCGATCCGCCTTGCCGCGCCGATGAGCTTCGGGATCAAGGTGCTCGGCCCGCCGCTGGCGGTGTTCCTCGAACGCCATCCGGCGGTCGAGATCGAGGTACTGCTGAGCGATGCGCGCAACGACCCGGTGGCCGAGGGGATCGACCTGACGCTGCGTATCGCGCCGCTGGCGGATTCGAGCCTGCTCGCGCGGACGATCGCGCCGGTCGCCGCGTCGGTGATCGCCAGCCCCGCCTATCTGGAAAAGCACGGCACCCCCAAACATCCGCTCGAACTGTCGGGGCACCGGCTGATCGGTTACGGCCATCGCCAGCGTGCGATGCCGCTGCATTTCCATCGCAAGGGCGAAGAGGTGACGGTGCTGCCGACGGGGCCGCTGTTCGCGAACAATGGGGACATCGCGGTGCCGCTGGTCGCGGCGGGGGGCGGCATCGCGGTGCTCCCCGACTTTATCGCCGCCGACGAGCTGGCGTCGGGGGCGGTGGTCCCGATCCTCACCGACTGGTCGATGCCGCAGGCGCATCTGCACCTGCTGTCGCCGCCGTCGCGGCTGCGCCCGGCGCGCGTGAAGGCGCTTTCGGATCATCTCGTCGACACGCTGAAAATCTCGTGTACCGGCGCGCACGAGCAATATCTGGCGCTGCATAAAGGATAGGGCGCCGCTGCGGCACTGTTGCAAATAGGCCGCGACTCGTGGATTTCCGCGGGTTAAGTCAAAATTAACCTTTTCCCTTCATTGGTTTCATGGTTAATGTTCCGGCAGTCCTGCAACGGGGGTTGGTCGGTGACATCCTTGATGGTCATGCGGCCGGTTCGCGGGATTATCGTGGGAAACAGTCAAGGGGTGCCCAATGCGCGTACTGCTGATCGAGGACGAGCCGACGACCGCGAAAGCGATCGACACGATGCTCACGACCGAGGGCTTCAATGTCTACACCACCGATCTCGGTGAGGAAGGCTTGGACCTGGGTAAGCTCTATGATTACGACATCATCCTGCTCGACCTGAACCTGCCCGACATGCACGGCTATGACGTGCTGAAGAAGCTCCGCACCGCCAAGGTGCAGACGCCGGTGCTGATCCTGTCGGGCATTTCGGAAATGGATTCGAAGGTGCGTTCGTTCGGCTTCGGCGCCGACGATTATGTCACCAAGCCGTTCCACCGCGACGAACTGGTCGCGCGCATCCATGCGGTCGTCCGCCGGTCGAAGGGCCACAGCCAGAGCGTCATCAAGACGGGCAAGCTGGCGGTCAATCTCGACACCAAGACGGTCGAGGTCGATACGACGCGCGTGCACCTGACCGGCAAGGAATATCAGATGCTCGAGCTGCTCAGCCTGCGCAAGGGTACGACGCTCACCAAGGAAATGTTCCTGAACCACCTCTATGGCGGCATGGACGAGCCCGAACTGAAGATCATCGACGTCTTCATCTGCAAGCTGCGCAAGAAACTCGCGCTCGCCTGCGGCGGCGAAAATTACATCGAGACGGTCTGGGGCCGCGGTTATGTCCTTCGCGACATCGACGACGAAGGCAATGAGGTGCGCCGCGTCGCCTGACGCCGCGTCCTTTCTGACGAGCTAACCGAGGGAACCCGGCGCGGAGCGATCCGCGCCGGTTTTCTTTTGCGCGGGTTGGGGCGAGGGTGTGTTGGTGAATGGCTGGTTTCGACCGGTTGCGGACGTCCGGAAAATTTGCTGAACGGTGCGCGCTATGAAACCCTTCGATCCATCCAAAACGCTGGAAGATCTTACCGGCCTCCATGTTGGTGATCCTGAAGCTGCGGAGACGCCGCTGGCAGCATGGGTCATTAGGTCTTGGAAAAAGCCGCTGTGCGAGTTGTCAGATGATGAAATCGGCCGGCTCGTGACGCAACGAGATGGGTTTCCTTACATCCTCGACCTTGTTTGGCCGAAGCTCGAAAATGACCCGCTGTTCGATGGAGGCTATTATCCGGGCGACGTCCTATCCAGTCTTATTCGATGCGATCTGCAGGTCTGGGCCACTCGTCCAAACTATCGGGCACAATTGGCTTTGCTTTACCAACGAGCTCTCGGCCGGAATGCAGAGGAAAATGACGCCTTTCGAGCCAGCCTCGATCTTCCCAGCGAAGGCTTAGCAATTTCCTGAACTTTACCACCGCGAAGACGGCCCGCGCCGCGCATGAAAAAGGGCGGCAGTCCCTTCGGACGCCGCCCCTGATCTGTGTGCAAGGCAGTGAAGCTTATGCTTCTTCCAGTGCCTCGTCATATTGTTCGACGGGGCCCGAATCCTGGCCCTTGGCGTCGACGTCGCGGTCGACGAATTCGATGATCGCGATCGGCGCCGCGTCCGAGGCGCGGATGCCGGCCTTGATGACGCGCGTGTAGCCGCCGTTGCGGTCCTTGTAGCGTTCGGCAAGGACGTCGAACAGCTTCACGAGCTGCGTGTCGTCCATCAGGCGGCTCATCGCGAGGCGACGGTTGGCAAGGCCACCGCGCTTGGCGAGCGTGACGAGCTTTTCGATGTAGGGACGCAGTTCCTTCGCCTTGGCGACGGTCGTCGTGATCTGCTCATGCTTGATGAGCGAGGCCGACATGTTGCGGAACATTGCCGTGCGGTGCGCGCTCGTGCGCTGCAGCTTCCGGCCACCCGATTTATGACGCATAATCCATTCCTTCGTTTGTCAGAGGGGCCGTTCAAGGTACCCCAAGCCAGGTCGATGTGCGGGCCGACCCCTTCCCGTTGTGAGCCCCGGCCGAAGCCGGGGCGCAAGGTCAGCCGAGAAGTTCCTGTTCGAGCTTCTTGGCCATTTCCTCGATGTTTTCCGGCGGCCAGCCGGGGATGTCCATGCCGAGGCGCAGGCCCATCGACGACAGCACTTCCTTGATTTCGTTCAGGGACTTGCGGCCGAAGTTCGGCGTGCGGAGCATTTCGGCTTCGGTCTTCTGAACGAGGTCACCGATATAGATGATGTTGTCGTTCTTGAGGCAGTTCGCCGAACGGACCGACAGTTCGAGCTCGTCGACCTTCTTGAGAAGGAAGCGGTTGAGCTGGTTGACGTCCGATTCATCGGCGGTGGTCGGCGAAGCCGCCATGCCGATGAGGCCGCTGTCGTTCATCGCTTCTTCGAAGTGGACGAAGACCTGGAGCTGGTCCTGGAGGATGCGCGCGGCGTAAGCGACGGCGTCTTCCGGGGTCACCGTGCCGTCGGTTTCGACGGTCAGGTTCAGCTTGTCATAGTCCAGTTCCTGGCCGATGCGGGCATTGTCGACCTTGTAGGCGACCTGGCGCACGGGCGAGTAAAGCGAGTCGACCGGGATCAGGCCGATCGGCGCGTCGACGGGGCGGTTGGCGGTCGCGGGGACATAACCCTTGCCGGTGTCGGCAACGAGTTCCATGTTCAGCGTCGCGCCGTCGTCGAGGTGGCAGATGACGTGGTTCGGGTTCATCACCTTGATGTCGCCCGACACCATGATGTCGCCGGCCTTCACGGTTGCGGGACCGGTCGCCGAAAGCTGGAGCCGCTTCGGGCCTTCGCCTTCCATCTTGAGAGCGATCTGCTTCACGTTGAGGACGATATCGGTGACGTCTTCACGCACGCCGGCAAGGCTCGAGAATTCGTGCAGGACGTTCTCGATCTTGATCGACGTGATAGCCGCACCCTGGAGCGACGAGAGCAGCACGCGGCGCAGCGCGTTGCCAAGCGTCAGGCCGAAGCCGCGCTCGAGCGGTTCGGCGACGAAGGTCGCCTTGCGCTTGCCGTCGCTGCCAGCCTTGATTTCCAGGTTGCTGGGCTTCTTCAATTCCTGCCAGTTCCGGATATTGACAGTCATAGACTTCCCTTTGCTTTGGGCGGGACGGGCAGGGGTCGACTGCCGCGTCCAGCGAGGATTTTATGCGGGCGGCGCCCCGGCGGGGCGCGCCCGAAGAGACGTCAGACGCGGCGGCGCTTGGCCGGGCGGACGCCATTGTGCGGGATCGGCGTCACGTCGCGGATCGACGTGATGTGGAAACCGACCGCCTGCAGGGCGCGGAGGGCCGATTCACGACCGGCGCCGGGACCCTTGACTTCGACTTCCAGCGTGCGGACGCCATGTTCGGCGGCCTTCTTGCCGGCGTCTTCGGCGCAAACCTGCGCCGCATAAGGGGTCGACTTGCGGCTTCCCTTGAAGCCCATCATGCCGGCGCTCGACCAGGCAATGGCGTTGCCCTGTGCGTCGGTGATGGTGATCATCGTGTTGTTGAAGGTCGCGTTGACGTGGGCGACGCCCGACGAGATGTTCTTGCGTTCGCGCCGACGAAGACGCTGCGGTTCACGAGCCATGATATATTCCTAACCTAATCCTGAATGGCCGGTGGCGGGCGGTTCGCCGCTGCCCCGGCAGGGGAAAGAAACAAGGAAGCGCGCCCGGAAGGACGCGCTCGACCTTACTTCTTCTTGCCGGCGATCGGCTTGGCCTTGCCCTTGCGGGTGCGCGCATTGGTGTGCGTGCGCTGACCGCGGACCGGAAGGCCCTTGCGATGACGCAGGCCGCGATAGCAGGCGAGGTCCATCAGGCGCTTGATGTTCATCGCCGTGGTGCGGCGAAGGTCACCCTCGACCGTGTGGTCGGCGTCGAGCGTTTCGCGGATCTGCAGGATTTCGGCGTCCGAAAGGTCCTGAACGCGACGCGTGTGGTCGATGCCCAGCTTGTCGGCGATGTCGACTGCAGTCTTGCGACCGATGCCGTGGATGTAGGTGAGCGCGATGATTACGCGCTTGTTGGTGGGCAAATTGACGCCCGCGATACGTGCCATGGGGTACTTTCTCCTGCTCCACAGGGCCGGTGGCAATCGGCCCCATCTCAAAGCGTCTGATTTTCCAACGCAAAAAACGGACCACGATGCGCACGAAGACGCTTCGCCGTCCGGTCAGGCTGTCGGAATGCTCGCGCAGTTAGGGTGAGTCGCCCTGAAAGTCAAGCGAACTGCGGTGGATTGCTTGTCGGAACCGGCGGCTATGGCTGCGATGTAAGGGCCACCGCACGGTCGTGCAAGCGGGCGACGACGGCCCGGTGGATTCCGGGGGCGCAGGCGATGACGCCAAAGGCTTGCGCGCGCGGTGTGTTGAACCTGAGTGGCTCGCCGAAGGCATCGGTGACGGTCGCGCCGGCCTCGCTCGCGATCAGCGCCGCCGCGGCGACGTCCCACTCGAAGCCCCAGCGCAGCGTCGCGACGAGGTCGGCGCGGTCGTCGGCGACGAGCGCCATGCGCAGCGCGATGCTGTTCGGCTTGGTCACCATGATCAGGTCGCGGTCGATCTTGGGCAGGCTGTCGGCGGGGACGCGCGACCCGTCGAAGATCATCCGCCGGCTGGCGCGCAGGCTCTCGCCGTTGAGCGTCGCACCCTTGCCCTTTTGCGCGACCCACAATTCGTCGAGCGCGGGGGCGTAGAGCACTCCGAGCTCGGGGGTGCCGTCGACGACGAGCGCGACCGATACGCACCAGCCGGGGCGCCCACGGATGAAATCGCGCGTGCCGTCGATCGGGTCGACGCACCACATCGCGCGGCACGACAGGCGGTCTTCATTGTCGGCGGTCTCTTCGGACAGCCACCCGGCCTCGGGGACCATCGCGCCGAGCACCGCTTTCAGGCGCGCATCGACCGCGAGGTCGACGTCGCTGACCGGATTGTCGTGCGATTTGTGCCAGACATCGACCGGCCGCCCCTCGCCGCGCCAGCGCGCCATCGCCATGTCGCCGACCTCACGCGTCGCGGCGATCACGGCTTCGAGGTTACGGCCCGGCATCGGCGTCCGGCCTTTAGCTCGACGCGACGGTCATGCCGTCGATGCGCAAGGTCGGCGCGTTGGTGGCGTGCCGGAATTCGAGGTCGTTTGCGGGGACCAGCGCGGCGAACATGTCGATCAGATTGCCCGCGATCGTGAATTCGGCGATCGGCCCGGCAAGCGCGCCGTCCTTGATCAGGAAACCCGATGCGCCGCGGCTGTAGTCGCCCGTCACCGGATTGACGCCATGGCCGATCAGCTCGGTGACATAGATCCCGTCGGCGATGCCCTCCATCAGCGCGGCGGGCGTCACGCTGCCCGGCGCAAGGTTCAGGTTGCTCGCACCCACCCCCGAAGCACCGCCGCCGCGGCTCGCATGGCCGGTCGGCGTCAGGCCGAGCTGCTTCGCCGAGGCGGTGTCGAGCAGCCAGCCGGTGATCTTGCCGCCCTCGACCAGATTGCGCGCCGCGGTGGGCAGTCCTTCGCCGTCGAAGGCGCGGCTGCGCAGGCCGCGCGGGCGGTGGGGTTCGTCGCGGATGACGATGCTGCTGTCGAAGAGCATCTGATCTTCCTTGCCGAGCAGGAAGCTGGTCCCGCGCGCGATCGCGGGGCCGGCGATCGCGCCGAGCAGATGGCCGACGATGCCGCCGCTGACGCGCGGGTCGAGCAGCACGGGCAGCTTTCCGTTCGGTGCCTTGCCGGGGTTCAGCCGCGCGACCGCTCGCGTGCCGGCGCGGTGGCCGATGTCGGCGGCGCTTTCGAGGTCTGTCAGATGGTGCGCGCTGTGCCAGCCATAGTCGCGCTGCATCGCGGCGCCTTCGCCGGCGATGACGCTGGCCGACAGGCTGTGGCCGCTCGACCCGTAACCGCCGGCAAAGCCGTGACTGGTCGCGAGCGCGAAGCGCGTGCGGCTGTGGCTCGCGCTGCCGCCTTCGCTGTTGGTGACGCCGTCGATCGCGCGCGCGGCTTCCTCGGCCGCCAGCGCGGCCTCGCGCAGTGCCTGCGGATCGGCTTCGCTGGCGTCGTCGAGGTCGAAGTCGGGAATGGCGCCCTTGAACAGCAGCTCTTCGGGGGCGAGGCCGGCGTACGGATCCTCGGGGGCTTCGCGCGCCATCGCGACGCAGCGTTCGACCAGCTTCGCGAGTTCGCCCGCGTCCATGTCGGCGGTCGATACGCTCGCGCTGCGCTGGCCGACGAAGACGCGGAGCGAAATGTCCTGCCCCTCCGACCGCTCGACATCCTCGAGCGCGCCGAGCCGCATCGAGACCGAGGTCGCGGCGTTGCAATAATAAAGCGCGTCGGCGGCGTCGGCGCCGGCCTTGGTCGCGGCGTCGCACAGCATCTGTGCGCGGTCGAGGGCTTCGGAAACGGTCAGCATGTCCGCGCCCTATACGGCGCGCGGCAAAGCGTCAAAATCTAAGTCCGATTAGCGGATGATCGCCGCGATCGCGTCCGATGCAGCGACTGCGCCGCTGATCCACAGAAAGGGCAGCGTCAGCGCGGCGACCCACAGGCGGCGGACATCGCGGCGGAAGCGCGCGTGGAGGCCCCAGCTGGCGAGCGCCTGGCGGCTGAGATGATACCAGCGGCGTTCGGTCGACCGCGCGATCGGCAGCGCCAGCGCCAGCAGCATGACCAGCGCGACGACGATGAGTGCGGACGGTGCCCCGGCGGAGACCGCGCCCATGACGAGCCAGATCTGGAGGGCGGCAAAGGCGAGGAGGGCGGTTGCGGCGTGCCAGGTCATTCGGCGGCCGAGACTCCGTGCCGGCGGCACGCTGACTGCCGTGCGCCTCCACAGGCGCGGTCCGAATGCTGATGCCATGTTACAGCCCCCTTAGGCTGGCGATTCCCAGAACCGCACGTTTTGCCCCAAAAATTCCCAAGTCAAGACAGGTTGCCAGCGATTCGTTAATTTTTGCACTCAACTCGGCGTGGATTCGCAACCAAATCGCGTCAGGCCGCGAAATTGCTGCAAGAACGGCGATATTCGTCGCGTTGCCGGCTCATAATTGCGGTCAATCGTCGAGGCGGACGGGCGGTTGGTCGACTTGCTTCCGGGGCGGACGGCGGTAGCGTCTAGGCCAGATTCGTCCATTTCAGGAAACCGGGGAAATCCATCATGCGTCATCTCGCCGTTCTGGCCGCACTTGTCTTGCCATTTGCACCCGCGCTGGCGGCCGAGGGAGACGCGTCTGCCGTCGAACCGAAACCCGCCGCGCTTGTCGCCGACGGCGTGCCCGTGGTCCCCGCGGCGCTGGCGGCGGCGACCCGGCCCTATCTCGAATATCGCACCGCAGCCTTCGTCGGCTGGAACCCCGCCGACCGGTCGATGCTCGTCGCGACGCGTTTCGGCAATACGGCGCAGTTGCACCGCGTCGCGCACCCGCTCGGCGCGCGCGAGCAGCTGACCTTCGAGGCCGAACCGGTTTCGCACGGGCGCTGGTCGCCCGGCGCCGGCAACCTGATGCTGGTCGAAAAGGACATCGGCGGCAGCGAATTTTACCAGATCTTCGCGATGAAGGACGGCCGGCTGACGATGCTGACCGACGGCAAGAGCCGCAATTCGTTCGACGCGTGGAGCAAGGACGGCAGCCTGATCGCCTTCACCTCGACCCGCCGTAACGGCCGCGACAATGATATCTATGCCATGGACCCGCGCGACCCCGCATCGGCGCGGCTGGTCGGGCAAGTGGACAGCAATGGCTGGTCGGTCGCCGCCTTTGCGCCCGACAAGAGCTGGCTTCTCGTCACGCGCTCGGCGTCGGTCGAAAAGACCGACCTGTTCCGCCTCGACCTTACGAGCGGAAAGATGGTGCCGATCGGCGATCATGCGAAGAAGATTGCCTTCAGCGGCGCGTCCTTCGCGCCCGACGGCGCGATCTGGGTGGCGAGCGACGACGGCAGCGACGTCCAGCGCCTCGGCACACTCGATCCCGCGACCGGCAAGTTCACCCCGCGCGGGCCGGCCGAAAAATGGGATGTCGAGGCGTTCGATATTTCGGGCGACGGCCGCTTCATCGCTTATGCGGTCAACGAGGCGGGGGTGAGCCGGCTGCGCGTGCTCGACATCGCGAGCGGCCGCGCGCGCACGGTCGACGCGCTGCCCGCGGGGGTCATCGGGCATATCGACATCGCGCCGTGGGGCGCGATCGGCATCGGTTTCACCTCGGCGCGGAGCGCAGCCGATGCGTACAGCATCGACCCCGAAACGCTTGCCGTAACGCGCTGGACAAAGAGCGAGACCGGCGGGCTCGATGTCGCGCGCAACGTCGAACCCGAGCTGGTCAGCATCAAGAGCTTCGACGGCACCGCGATGTCGGGCTTCCTCTATCGCCCCGACCCGGCGAAATTTCCGGGCAAACGGCCGCTGATCATGCACGTCCACGGCGGGCCCGAAAGCCAGTGGCGCCCCGAATATCTGGGCAGCACCAACTATGTCGTGAACGAGCTGGGGGTCGCCTATTTCTATCCGAACGTCCGCGGCTCGACCGGTTACGGCAAGCGCTTCGTCGGGCTCGACAACGGGCCGTTCAAGCGCGAGGACAGCGTCAAGGACATGGGCGTGTTCCTCGACACCCTCGCCAAGGATCCGCGGCTCGACGCGTCGCGCTTCGGCCTGACCGGGCGCAGCTATGGCGGCTATATGTGCTATGCCGCCGCGACGCATTTCGCCGCCAAGCTGCGCGCGAACCTGTGCGTCGTCGCCATCTCCGACTTCGTGACCTTCCTCGAGAATACGCAGGAGTATCGCCGCGACCTGCGCCGCGTCGAATATGGCGACGAGCGCGATCCCGCGCAGCGCCGGAAGCTCAAGGAAATCTCGCCGCTCACGCGCGTCGCCGATATCCAGAAACCGCTGTTTGTCGTCACCGGAGCGAACGATCCGCGCGTGCCCGCGTCCGAGGCGGATCAGGTCGTCGCCGCGGTACGCAAGGGCGGCGGGACCGCGTGGCACCTGGTGGCGACGAACGAGGGGCACCAGTGGGGCAAGAAAGAGAATGTGGACTACACATTCTGGTCGTCGCTGCTCTTCTGGCAGACCTATTTGCTGAACTGACGGGGCGCGTCACCCGCCACGGGATCGCACGGCGGAACGCCGGTTCAGTTTTTCGGCGGAACCGGCAGTTCGGCGGCGTCGGCTTCGTCGGGTGCCGTGCGCGCGGGCGGCTGTCCGCTGGCCTGACGTTCCAGCTCTTCGGCCGCCTTCTGGCGCTCGGCGAGCGCCTTTTCCTCGGCAACGACGGCGGCTTCGACTTCATCTGCCGCGGCGTCGATGCCCGCGATGCGCTTGGCGCGCTCGTCGGCGATCATCGCCTGCCAGTCGGTCTTGTCGGCGGCCTTGCGCTCGGCCTTCGCCCCGGCAACGAGCGCCTGCGTGCAGCCGGTGAAGCCGCCAAGGCCCGTCGGCGAGCAGCTGTCGGTGCCGAAACGGCCGACGCGTTCGAGCGCGACGACCTTGTTCGCCCACGCTTCGTTGCGCACGTCGAGCGGGTTGCCGCGCAGCATCGGCGGGACGCGATAGCGTTCGGTTTCGGGCAGGCGGTTACAGACGACGATTTCGTCGGGGCTCGACTGTTCGCACTTGTCGTTGCCATAGACGATGACCTGGTTGATCTTGTCGGCGTCCACCGACTGTTGCGCCGCGGCGGGCATGGCGGCGGCGCTGCCGGCGAGGATCAGCGCGAACAGGGGGAGGCGGGTCATCTCGATCATCCTTTGTCGTTTCAGGCGGCATGGCAGCCGCTGTCTGCACCCGTCGTGAACGGCGACGGCTATTCTATCAGATACGTTTGGACAGCGCGATGGCTGCACGGCAACCGGCGCGGATCGCGAAGCTGAGGATGGGATAGCCGGGGGCGCTTTCGGCTCCTGCCGCCAGTGCAGCTTCCTTGTGCTCCAGTTCCTCGGCGCGAAACTCGTCGACCGCGGCGCTGAGTTCGGGGTCGCTGTCGCCCAGTTCGTCGAGCTGGTGCCGGTAATGGCGGTCGATCTCGGTCTCGACGGCGGCGGTGCACGCCATCGCGGCGCGCGGCCCCATCGCTGCGGTGACGGCGCCGAGCGCGAAACCCGCGACCTTCCACACGGGCTGGAGCGCGGTCGGGCGCACGCCGCGCTTCGCGATCATGTCGTCGAAGAATTTGCGGTGGCGCTCTTCCTGTTCGGCCATATGCGCGATCTCGCGCGCCATCGGATGGCGGTCGCCCATCACCGCGAGTTGGCCGGCATAGATGCGCGTGGCGCCATATTCGCCCGCCTGGTCGACGCGGATCATCGATGCGGTGCGCTTGTTCGTCATACCGCCGATGTGGTCTTCCGGCGAAGCAAGGTCAAGACAAGTGCGGCGGCGCCAAGCGAGAAGATCGCGTTGAAGCCTGCAAGCGAAATGCCGAAAAGCGTCCATTGCGCGGTGTCACAGCGGATCAGCGGCGCGTTCATGATCGAATCGAGCGACACCGGTCCGGCGCCGCCCGTCGCGCAGGTCGTGATGCCCTCCCAGAAGCCATATTCGACCCCGGCGTGGAAGATGCCGATCGCACCGCTGATCGCGACAGCGATGGCGGCGAGCAGGGTGAGTGCGCGCATCGCCTTGTCATTGCGGCGGAGCAGCAGCGCGAGCAGCGCGAGCACGATCGCCGCCTGATGCGGCCAGCGCTGCCAGTAACACATCTCGCACGGGTGCAGGCCAAAGCCATATTGCGACACGAGCGCGCCGCCATAGAGCAGCAACGGCGCAAGAAACGCGACGACGGGCGCGGAAAGCCGCGAATTCAGCATGGCCGAAGCGTCCTCAGTTGCGCGCGGTGGGCTTGGCGGGCTTGGCCGGCGGCTTGCCGCCCTGCGCCATGCGCGGTGCGACCGGGCCGATGCGGCCGATCGTCTGCAACGCATAGTGGAGCTGGAAGTCCTCGATGCCCTTGGCCTTCAGGTCGGCAGCGGTCGCGGTAAAGCGCGGGTCGGCCTTTTCGTCCTTTTCGAGCAGGCCGTTGTCGACCTTCTTCTCGTTGACGAGGTGACGGCGCAGGTCGCTCTCGCGGAACTTCGGCCGCGCTGCATAATCGGGGTCCGAAAGCTGCGGCACACGGATATCGGGCTCGATCCCGCCTTCCTGCACGCTGCGGCCCGACGGCGTGTAATAGCGCGCGGTGGTGAGGCGCAGCGCGGTGGTGTCGGTCAGCGGCAGGACGGTCTGCACCGATCCCTTGCCGAAGCTGCGTTCGCCCATCACGACCGCGCGGTGCTGGTCCTGTAGCGCGCCCGCAACGATTTCGGAGGCCGAGGCCGATCCCGAGTCGATGAGCACGACGACCGGCGCGCCGCCGGCAAGGTCGCCGGGTTCGGCGAAATAGCGTTCGATATCACCCTTCTTGCGGCCGCGCTGCGAGACGATCTCGCCGCGTTCGAGGAACAGGTCGCTGATCCCGACGGCTTCGTCGAGCAGCCCGCCGGGGTTCGAGCGGAGGTCGAGGATCCAGCCGCGCGGTTTCTTGCCCAGCGACTTTTCGACCGCCAGCATCGCGGCCTTGAGGTCGGTCGTCGCGTCGGCGGAGAAGCTGGTGACCGTCAGCACGCCGACGTCGCCCGACACTTCCCATTTGACGGGCTTCAGGTCGATGATCTCGCGCGTCAGCGACAGCTCGATCGGCTTGTCCTGTCCTTCGCGCACGACGGTGATGTCGATCTTCGTGCCGGGACGCCCACGCATCTGTTCGACGGCTTCGTCGAGCGTCATCCCGAAGATGAGTTCCTTGTTGATGTGGGTGATATAATCGCCCGCCTTGATCCCCGCCTTGTCGGCCGGGGTGTCGGCGGTCGGCGCGATTACCTTGACGACACCGTCCTCCATCGTGACCGACAGGCCGAGCCCGCCATATTCGCCATCGGTCTGCGTGCGCAGGTTCGAAAAGCCGCGCGCGTCGAGATAGCCCGAATGCGGGTCGAGGCTGGCGAGCATGCCGTTGATCGCGCCTTCGATCAGCTTCGAATCGTCGACGGGTTCGACATAGTTCGATTTCACTTCGAGATAGACGTCCATGAAGCGCGAAATTTCTTCCTGCGTCTTCGAATCGACGGTCGCCATCGCACCGGTGGCAAGCGGGACGAGCGCCAGCGTCGAGAGCGCGGCTGCGCCCTGCCACAAGGCAAAGCGGCGCTTCGGGGAAGGGGCGATTCTGGTCGAGTCGGTCATCTGCATCTTTCACTCAGGCGAGAGCAAGCGCGCCTTATAATCCCCGGCGCGCCATCCTCCTACGCAAATCTGCGAGCGTCAAGCGGGGCATCTCGATAGAGCACGGCGCCATAATGTGCGATTAACCGCCGGATCAGCCGATCATCGCGACGATATCGACCGGATGCCCGGCGCGGCGCAGCTCGACGGTGATGCGGCTGTCGTCCGATCCCGCACGGCCGACCGGCGCGCCGGCATCGAGCGTATCGCCGACCCCGACCGACAGCGCGATCATTCCGGTGAGCAGCGAGACCCAGCCGCCGCCATGGTCGATGATCACGATCTTGCCATAGCCGCGATAGTCGCCCGCGAAGCCGACGCGGCCGGGCGCGGGCGCGACGACCTGTCCGCCCGGACGCGCCGCGATCGTGACGCCGCGCGATCGCACGCCGCTTTCATTGACCTCGCCGAGCCCCGCGACGATGCGGCCGACGACGGGCAGGCGGTAAGCGCCGCGCGCGAGTTCGGCTTCGGCGGCGGCGGGCGGTGCGGTGGCGGCGGTCACGCTGCCTTGGGGATTGCGCGGGCGCGGTAAGGGCCCTGCGAGCTGCGCGAGTTCGGCGCGCACCGCGCCGTCGGCCTCGAGGCTGTCCATCAGCTCGACGATGTCGCGCGCCTTTTCGCCGAGTCCCAGCGCGCGGTCGGCCTCTAACTGCGCGCTGCTCATCAGCTCGCGCGAGCGCAGCCGGCCTTCATTTTCGAGTCGCGTCAGCGCGTCGCGGCGCCCGGCGAGCTGCGCCTTGCTCGACGACAGCGCTTTCAGCGCCAGCGCCTGCTGGCGCCGCGTCGTGTCGAGCAAGGCCAGTTCGCGGCGGACCCCGGCGGTGCGGCGCTCGATCACCGGCATCGCGGCGTCGATCACCGCGCGTGCGTGGACCATGTCGGACAGCGATCCGGGCTGCGCGAGCACGCTGACCGGTGGCTGGCGGCTCAGTTGCTGGAGCGAGGCGGCGAGTTCGAGCAAAGGTTGCTGCTGGCGCGCGAGCTGCGCGCGCTGCGCCGACAGGCGGCGACTGACGAGGGCGACGCGGGCCTCGCCCGCGCTGATATCGGCCTCGGCCGACTGGATGCGCGCGGCGAGCGCGGCGCTGCGCTTTTGCAGCCGGTCGGCTTCGCTGCTCGCCGCGGCGGCCTGTTTTTCGAGCAGCGCGCTGCGCGCCATCGCCGCCGCCGACTGCTGCTTTGCGTCGACCAGCTGGGCGCGCTCGCGCGCGGCGATCGCCTGCGGATCGAATATGTCGCTCTGCGCCAGCGCCAGCGCGCCGCCGGCAAAGGCCGTCGCGATGGCGAGGGTGACGAACGCGCGCCTCACTGGCGGCCCTCGCGATGATAGGGGTGGCCGGCGACGATGCTTGTCGCGCGCCACAATTGTTCGGCGAGCATCGCGCGCGCCATCAGGTGCGGCCAGGTCGCGCGGCCGAAAGCGATGACCTTGTCGGCGCCCTCGCGCTCCTCAGGGGTAAAGCCGTCGGCGGCGCCGAGGCAGAAGCGCGCTTCGCGCACGCCCCCGTCGCGCCATTTTTCGAGCAATTTCGCAAATTCGAGCGACGACATCTGGTCGCCGCCCTCGTCGAGCAGGATGGTGCGGCTGTTATCTTGCGCGGCGGGAAGGCGCCCGCCGGTATCGGGAAGTTCCGAAATCTTCTGCGCCCAGGTCACGCGCTTCATATAGCGCTCGACCAGCTCGGCCTCGGGCCCGCGTCCGATGCGCCCGCGCGCGATGATGTGCAGCAACATAAGGTTTTCATTCACCTTCGGTGAAAGCGGCACCAGCCCGCTCCCCCACCCGGCCTCCCCGACGATAGTAGCCTATGGGAGGCCGGGTGGGGGAGCGGGCTGGTGCCGCTTCTGTTCGGGCTCTAGGCCGAACAGAACAAAAACGTCAATTCGCTGCGGTAACGGGCGGCGCGTCGCCGAACGACCACATGCGCTCGAGGTTGTAGAAGCTACGGACCTCGGGACGGAACAGGTGGACGATGACGTCGCCGGCATCGAGCAGCACCCAATCGGCGTTGGGAAGCCCTTCGACGCGAACACTGCGGCCCGCTTCCTGCTTGATCCGCTGCGCCAGTTTTTCGGCGATGGCCGAGACATGGCGCGTCGAACGGCCGCTCGCGATCACCATATGGTCGGCGATGCTGCTCTTGCCGGCAAGCGGGATGGAGATGGTTTCCTGGGCCTGGTCCTCGTCCAGCTGGTGGAGGATCAGCGCGTGGAGCGCTTCCACGCTGTCATTGGCGGGTGCGGCGCCGGAGGCGGCCCCCTGGGTGGCGGAGATCAAATGCGTCCTTTCCTGTTCGGTTCCACCAGCCATGAACGCGTGATCGGGTCGCGCAGGGCGCGGCCTTCATAGCGTTCGAACCAGCGGGGGTTGGCCTGCCGTATCGCAGTTGCGGATCGCACATCGGGCGAAAATCGCAGGAACACGAGGGCGGGCGGTCTCCAGTCTGTCCAATGCTTCTTCTGGTCTGCGGGCCGGACAAATCGCCGCAGCCATCCCATCGCACGTCTTGCATGGGCACGGTCGTTATAGCCCGGACGCGCGATAACCGCAATCGGCATCAACCGCGCGATCCCCCGCCAGTCGCGCCACTGGGGCAACTGGACCAGATTGTCGGCGCCCATGATCCAGATGAACTGGCGGTTCGGGTAACGGCGGACGAGCTTCTTGAGCGTGTCGATCGTGTAGCGAGTGCCCAGTTCGGCCTCGATCGCGGTCGCGCGGATCGGCGACCGCCGCGCGGTACGCTGCGCCGAGCCGAGGCGTGCGGGGAGCGAGGCCATGCCCGCCTTGGGCTTCAGCGGATTGCCTGGCGAGACGAGCCACCACAGTTCGCCCAATCCCAGCGCCTCGATCGCATTGAGACTGATCGCGCGATGCCCGCCATGCGCGGGGTTGAAGCTGCCGCCGAGGAGGCCGGTGGGGGTCATCGCTCAGACCCTTCGACAACTTCGGGCAACATATAGCATTCACGATAAGGTTCGCCAGCTTGTCGCGCCTTTAGTCCTAGGTCAGCGGCAACCTTACGATAGGTCATGTCGCCCGTCTTATCGATCCTTACGGAAACCTTGTTTTCACACCATCTCGCGAGCGGCGTCGCGGCAATGCAGCCGTTCAAAGAGATTAATTCACCCGTCGAAAAGTTGTCCGAAATTTGCGTGCGAAAAACGAGATCCCGGACTTCGCACTCGGCGATCCAGCGATGATTGGAGAGAATTTCTTCAAGCGACGGGAATTTTTTGTCTCGAAGCGAAGCCGTCTCGGCCGGCGTCTTGCTCGGACGGAAGCTCGTCCCATCGATCACGAAACAAGATGGATCGAGCACGATCGTCAGATAGAGCGGCTCTCGCGAAAAGGGCGCTGCCTTCGAAAAGCGGATCGTCTCTACCAGGCGATCGGCGACAATGTTCCTTGCGATTTCTTTTCCATAGCCTTCGTCAGCGCGCACTATGAGAAGGACATCCCGCGCAACAAGCCATAAAAAAGGCGTTGCGGTGATCAGCAAGATGAGCGCCGCCCAGCGAAACCATCGTGCCCGTCTGCGGGGCTTCACGGCCGTCAAGGCCGGACTTGCCCGCTTCCGCGCACCAGCCACTTGTAGGTCGTCAGCCCTTCGAGCGCGACCGGGCCGCGCGCGTGGAGGCGGCCCGTGGCGATGCCGATTTCGGCGCCGAGGCCGAATTCGCCGCCGTCGGCGAACTGCGTCGAGGCGTTGTGCATGACGATCGCGCTGTCGACGCCGGTCAGGAAGCGTTCGGCGGTCGCGGCGTCCTCGGTGACGATCGCGTCGGTGTGGCGGCTCGAATGCGCGTCGATGTGGTTGAGCGCGCCGGAGAGGCCATCGACCATGGCGATCGCGACGATCGCGTCGAGATATTCGGTGTCCCAGTCGGTCGCCGATGCGAGGTCGACATGCGGGCTCAGCGCCGCGACGCCCTTGTCGCCGCGCACTTCGCAGCCGGCCTTGATCAGCGCGTCGACGATCGCGAGCGGCGCGGAATAGGCGCGGTCGATCAGGATCGTCTCGGTCGCGCCGCAGACGCCGGTGCGCCGCATCTTGGCGTTCACCGCGAGCTCGACGGCCTTCGCCGGATCGGCGGCGCCGTCGATATAGAGGTGGTTGATCCCGTCGAGATGCGCGAGCACGGGCACGCGCGCCTCGTCCTGCACGCGCGCGACGAGGCCCTTGCCGCCGCGCGGGATGATGATGTCGATCAGCCCCTGCGCGCGCAGCATCGCGCCGACCGCGGCACGGTCCTGCGTCGGCACGAGCTGGACGGCGTCGGCGGGTAAGCCGGCCTCGACCAGCCCCGCCGCAAACGCCGCGTGGATCGCGCGGTTCGAATGCACCGCTTCGCTGCCGCCGCGCAGGATCACCGCATTGCCCGACATCAGCCCGAGCGCCGCGGCGTCGGCGGTCACATTCGGCCGGCTTTCATAGATGATGCCGACGACGCCGAGCGGCACGCGCACGCGGCTCAGCACCAAGCCATTGGGGCGCGTCACGCGGTCGATCTCTGCCCCCGACGGATCGGGCAGCGCGGCGACATCGTCGATCGCATCGGCGATCCCGGCGAGCCGGCCCTCGTCGAGCCGCAGCCGGTCGAGCATCGCGCCCGACAGGCCGTTCTTCTGTCCCGCTGCCATATCTTCGGCATTGGCGGCGAGGATGTCGGCCGCGCGTGCACGAATCTGCGCCGCTGCCGCACGCAGCGCCGCGGCCTTGTCCGCCGTCGGGGTCAGCGCGAGCCGCTTTGCCGCGGCGCGCGCGTGCGCGCCCATGTCGGCGATCAGGGCGGCGGCGTCGCCGGGCATCGGCGGGGCAGAGAGGGCTTCGGCGTTCATGGCGCCGCCCTATCACGCTTTGCTTGAGGGGCGAAAGTCCCGTTGCGCCGCTCCCCGCACCTCATTAGGCAGGGCGCCATGAGCGGGGACATCGAAGGCATCGGGGCGGCGGTGACCGCCGGTTTGGCAGGACATGCGGTCGAGCCGCGGCACGGCGGGGCGGGCGCGGCGCATGCGGGCATGCGTTGCCTCAATTGCGGCACCAGCCTGACGGGCTCGCATTGCCACCACTGCGGCCAGCGCGCCGACGTGCACCGCAGCTTCGGCGCGATCGGGCACGACCTTGTCCACGCGATCTTCCATTTCGAAGGCAAGATCTGGAACACTTTGCCCTTGCTGACCTGGCGGCCGGGCGACCTCACCCGGCGCTATATCCATGGCGAGCGCGCGCGCTTCATCTCGCCGCTCGCGCTGTTCCTGTTCGCGGTGTTTCTGACCTATGCGGTGCTCGCGATGGTCGGCAGCGGCGGCGGCGTGGGCGAGGGGATCGCGAAGGCCGCGGCCGAACAGACGCGCTCGAACGCGCTCAAGGAGAGCTTCCACGAGGAAGCCGATCGCATCGACCAGCGGCTGGCCGACAAGGGCCTGCCCGCTGCCGAGCGGCGTTTGCTGGAGGAGGAGCGCGAAACGCTCCAGAAGAGTGCAGACTATCTCGGTGTGGCGCGGCGCCTGAGCGAGAAGGAGCGCGACACGGGGCCACCGGTGCTCGACGATCCCGCCAAGCAGATGATGACCAGCGTCGAATTCGTGTCGCGCACCAAGGTCAATACCGGGGTCCCGTTCATCGACCATGGGCTCGAAAAGGCGATCGCGAACCCCGCGCTCATATTCTACAAGCTCCAGGCGAACGCCTATAAATTCGCCTGGGCGCTGATCCCGCTGTCGCTGCCTTTCATGTGGCTGCTTTTCCCGTTCAGCCGCCGTTTTCACACCTACGACCATTTCGTCTTCGTCACTTACTCGATCAGCTTCATGCTGCTGCTGTTCGTGGTCGTGCGTCTGCTCAACCTGACGATATTCGGCGACGTCGCGACCGCGTTCGCGATGCTTTATGTGCCGTTCCATATGTATCGCCAGCTTCGCGGCGCCTATCGCTCGTCGCGTTTCGGGGCGCTGGTACGCACGAGCCTGCTGCTCTTTTTCAGCCTCTTTTCGGTCATCACCTTCATGCTGCTGCTGCTCGCGCTCGGGGTGATGGGATAGCGCAATAACGTAACAAAGACCGGGCACAGACCCCGGCGGACGAAGGGAGACGCGCGATGCACGAGCTTTGGGGCGAAATGGACCGGCGCCTGCTGATCAAACTCGGCACCGCGGGGCTCGCCGCGCTGTCGCTGCCCGGCGCGGCGCGCGCGATGATGGCGCAGGGCTTTACCCACGGGGTCGCGAGCGGCGAGCCGGGGGCGAATTCGGTGCTGCTGTGGACGCGTTACGCCGCGGCGAACGACACGCTGCTGACGGCCGAATTGTCCGAAAGCGCGGACTTTGCGCGGATTGCCGGTGGCGGCAGCGTCACCGCCAGCGGCGACCGCGACCATACGGCGAAGATCATCGTCGACGGGCTCGAACCCGGGCGCTGGTATTTCTATCGCTTCATCGCGCCCGACGGGGCGAAGTCGGCCACCGGCCGCACGCGCACATTGCCCGCCGGGCCGACGAGCGCTTTCACCATCGCGCTTTTTTCCTGTTCGAACCTGCCGTTCGGCTGGTTCAACGCCTATGCCCACGCTGCGGCGCGGAACGACATCGATCTCGTAGCGCATGTCGGCGATTATCTCTATGAATATGGGGTCGGCGACTATCCGTCGCTCAAGGACCGGCTTCCCGGCCGCGATATCCAGCCAACGCATGAGATGGTGAGCCTCGCCGACTATCGCCTGCGCTACGCCGCCTATCGCAGCGACCCCGATCTCCAGCGGCTGCACCAGCTCTTTCCCGTGATCGCGCAGTGGGACGATCATGAATTCGCGAACGACGTCTGGAAGGGCGGCGCCCAGAATCACGATGCGGGCGAAGGTGAATGGCGCGTCCGCGAGGCGGCGGCCGAGCGCGTGCATGGCGAATGGATGCCCGTCGCCGATACGCGCTGGCGCCATTATCAGGCGGGCGACCTCGCGACGATCTTCCTTCCCGAAACGCGGATCACCGCGCGCGACAAGGTCTTTGACCTCGGCGAGATATTGAAGGGAAAGGGCGCCGCCGCCGCCGCGCTGAAACAATTCGCCGAGACCGGCTATCGCGATCCGGCGCGGCAATTGATGGGCGCCAGCCAGGAAAGCTGGCTGTTCGACGGTTTTGCGAAATCGGTGAAGGCGGGCACGCGCTGGCAGGTCTGCGCGCAGCAGATCGTGATGGGATCGCTGTTCACGCCGCCCGAATCGCGAGGCTGGTTCGGCGCCGACCAGCCCGATTATGTGAAACGCCGCGTCGAGGTGTCGCAACTCGCGGCCAAGGCGGGGCTGCCGCTCAACATGGACAGCTGGGACGGCTATCCGGCGGCGCGCGATCGCCTGCTCGCCGCGGCGCAGCGCGCCGACGCCGACCTTGTCACCCTGTCGGGCGACAGCCACAATGCCTGGGCGTTCGACCTTGCGCACGACGGCCGCCCCGCGGGAATCGAGATTGCGGGACACAGCGTCACCTCGCCGGGGTTCGAAGCCTATACGCCGGGCATTTCCGACGCGACGCGCGTGTCGGGGCTGCGCGCGTCATCGCCGCAGCTCAAATGGGCGAATACGGCGGCCCGCGGTTATGTGACGGTGCAACTGACGAGCGAGCGTGTGACCGCGAACTGGCACAATATGGAAACGATCCGCGCGCGCGCGCCCGCGATCCGGAACACGCACAGCCTGACCGCGCAGCGCGGCCGCCGCGCTTACGACGCCGCCTGACAGACCGGAGGCCACGACCGGTCGGGATCGGGCACAAGGTCGATCAGGAACATCTCGCCCGACCGGTCGCCGTGGCGCTGCGCAAAGAGCAGGCGATCGCCCTTTGGCGACAGCAGCGGGCCGACCTGGAACTGCGCGGGATCGGCGGGGATGCGCCCGGCTTCGATCCAGCGCTCCCCCTCGCGGCGATAGCGGTAGAGGTGCGAGCGGTCGCCGCGGTCGGACACGGTGATCATCGTCTTGCCGTCGCGCGAAATCTCGGCCTCATAATCATGGCCGTCCCCGCTCACCGGCGCGTCGAGATTGGCGACCGTCCATTCGCCCGGCCGCACTTCGGTCGCGACATAGATGTCGCCGCCGCCGGCGCTGCCTGCGCGGTCCGATCCGAAATAGAGGCGGCCGTCGGCGTCGGTGCGCGGCAACAGCTCGGCGGCGGGCGAATTGACGGGCGCGGGCAGGCGCTGCGGTTCGCCCCAGCCGCCATCGACGGTGCGCTCGACATACCAGATGTCAAAATCCTCCTTCGCGGGCGCGTGGCGCGACGAGATATAATAGAGCCGCCGACCGTCGGGGGTGATGAAGGGGTCGGCCTCGATCACCGGCAGGGGCATCGCGAACGACGGCGGAACGGGCTGGCCCCACGCGCCCTTTTCGCATCGCGATTGCATCAGCCGATAATTCCGGAAGTCCTTGTCGGCGGCGAGATAGACCATCGTTTGGCCGTCGGGGGCGAAGGTCGGCGAGGATTCGTAACCCGGCCCCGAAATGGCGGCAGGCGTCCATAGTGTGGCGGAGCCGGATGGCGGCGTTTCCGCCGCGGCCGTGCAGCCCGCGAGCGCAGCGGAGGCGAGGAGGGCAAGCAGACGGTCGGCAAATGGCATGGACTTTCGCTCCGGCAAGACGCTAGCAGCAGGGCAGCGAATGTTGCCGCGGCGCGGGCGATTGGCCAGCGTCCGATCGGCGGCGGCGGCGCCATAATGGCGGCGGGAGAGGATATGGACGCGATCGACCGGCAAATCGTGGCGATGCTGCGCGACAACGCCCGCCTGCCATTGAAGACGATCGCCGCGACCGTGGGCCTTGCGCGCAGCTCGGTGCGCGAGCGGCTGACCAAGCTGGAAGCGGCGGGCACGATCGGCGGCTATCACGCGCATATCGTCGACGAGGGCGCGATCGCCGCGATCCTGCAGCTGCGGCTCGCGCGCACGCCTTCGCCCGATATCGTCGCCACGGTAACGGGCATGGCCGAAGTCGCGCGCTGCTATTCGCTGAGTGGCGAGATCGACCTGCTCGTCGAGATCGAGGCGGCCGACGCGGCGAAGCTCAATGCCGCGCGCGACCGGATCGCGCTGATCGCGGGGGTCGAGGATGTGACGACCGCGCTGATCCTGAAACGCGACAAGGATCGCTAGGCGGCGGCGATCGCTTCGATTTCGAGCAGCCAAGCGGCGTCGTAAATGTCCGCGATGATGATCGTCAGCGCGGGAGAATGGCCGCCCAGAACCTCGTGCCGCACGCGGTAATTCGCCTCGCGATATCGCCGGTCCGACAGGAAGACGGTGACCTTGACCAGGTTCTGTAAGGCCATGCCGCCCGCCTTGAGCTGCGTTTCGATATTGCGCCAGACGAGCCGGCATTGCTCCTCGAAACCTGCCGGCACCGCATCCTTTTCGTCGACCGGAATCTGGCCGCTGACGAACAGCCAGCGCGTCGGCGCTTCGACAAGATGCGCCTGCGCATAGGAAACGCCGGTGGGGTTGATCGCGCGGTTGGGCATGACGGGCCTTGCTATTGCGGAGGACGGGGCGGCCAATCCCGCCAGCATCCCCGCGCACATGATGCGGCGCGAGGGATGGAGCAGGGGCGGGCCGGGCGGGTTCACCGTCGTATCTAGGGCGAAAACGGGCGCGCACTCCAGCGTCCGATCGGCGGCGCGGCCGCCGCATGGGCGGCGCTTGACATTCATAACTCACTGGCTATGGAATAACTCATAGCCAGTGAGTTATGAATTATGACGCAGCCTTCACCCGACCTCCTTTTCAAGGCACTCGCTGACCCCAGCCGGCGCGCGCTCTTCGAGCGGCTGTGCCTCGAAGGCGAGCAGACCGTGGGGACGCTCACCGCGGGCGCGGGCATCTCGCAGCCCGCGGTGTCGAAACATCTCGGCATTCTCAAACAGGCGGGGCTGGTGCTCGACCGGCATCAGGGCCGCCAGACGCATTATAGCGCGCAGCAACGCGCACTCGCGCCGCTCGTCGACTGGACGGGGCGCATGAACCGCTTCTGGGAAGCGCGGTTCGACGATCTCGAAGATTTGCTCAAAAGGATGGATCAATGACCGATACCGAGGTGCGCAGCGTGACCGTGGAACGCGAAATCCCGCATCCGCCCGCAAAGATCTGGCGCGCGCTGACGACGCAGCACCTGATCGAGGAGTGGCTGATGAAGAATGACTTCGGCCTCGACCTTGGCCATCGTTTCCAGCTCCGCGGCGACTGGGGGAATGTCGATTGCGAGATTCTCGAGGTCGAACCGGAGCGGAGCCTTTCCTACACATGGAATTATGCGCACGAGGACCCGGCCTATCGGCTCGACAGCACCGTCACTTTCACCCTCGAACCGACGCCGGCTGGCACACTGCTGCGCATGGAGCAGGTCGGCTTCCGCCCCGACCAGAAGCAGGCGTTCGGGGGCGCCAAGGGGGGCTGGAAGATTCACTTCGAAAATCTCGAGAAGGTCGTGGCGGGCCTCGATGCATAATCAAACAGGGAGAAGATTATGAACTGGAGTCTGTGGATCCGGCAGTTCCACCGCTGGGTATCGATCGTCTTTTCGGCGATCGTGCTCGCGATTTTCGTGACGCTCGGGTTGGGGCATCAACCGGTCGAGTGGGTCTATTACCTGCCGCTGCCGCCGCTTTTCCTGCTCATGTTCTCGGGCCTCTATATGTTCTTCAGGCCGTATTTCAGGAAGCGCGGCGGCGCGGCGGGCTGACCGCTCAGCTATAGGGCGGAGTATCCTCGAACTCGGCGAACCAAGGATAGTCGTTCGCGACGCTGACGGTGAAGTTCGCGGGGCGCTTTTCGAGGAAGCTCGACACGCCCTCGGCCGCATCGGCGCTGCGCCCGCGCGCGAAGATCGCGCGGCTGTCCCAGCGGTGCGCGCTCATCGGGTGCGGCGCGCCGAGCATCCGCCACAACATATGGCGGGTGAGCGCGACCGACACCGGCGCGCTGTGCTCGGTGAGCTCGCGCGCCTTCGCGATCGCGGCGTCGACGAGCTCGCCGGGCGCATGCACCGACTGGACGAGGCCCTTTTCATGCGCCTCGGCGGCGTCGATCAGCCGCCCCGAATAGCACCAGTCGACCGCATTCTGGATGCCGACGAGCCGCGGCAGGAACCAGCTCGACGCCGCTTCGGGAACGATCCCGCGCCGCGCGAAGACGAAGCCATAGCGCGCGGTCTCGCTCGCGAGCCGCGCGTCCATCGACAGCGTCATTGTCGCGCCGATGCCCACCGCGGCGCCGTTGATCGCGCCGAGCACCGGCTTCTTGCAGTCGAAGATGCGCATCGAGACACGCCCGCCCGAATCGCGGATCAGCGGGTGCGACCAGTCGATCGTGCCGTCGGCGGCGACGGGGCTTGCCGATATGCCTTCGGGCAAAGTCGCCGCCTTGTCGGTCCGCTTGTCATAATCGAAGGTCGCGGCGCCCTGACCCAAGTCGGCGCCGGCGCAATAGGCGCGGTCGCCCGATCCGGTGAAGATCACCGCGCGTACGCCGTCGTCGGCATCGCATTCGTCGAGCGCGGCGACGATTTCGAGCATCATCTCGGTCGTGAACGCGTTCATCCGGTCGGGGCGGTGCAGCGTCAGCAGCGCGATGCCCTCATGCTTGTCGAGGCGAATCTGGTCGAAGCTCATCCATCTCTCTCCTTGGTTTCGGGCCAGCGTCGCAAGCGATGGCGCCGAGTGCAAGCACTTTACGTAAACGTAAGGAGAAGCGTGTCATGCCGGGGATGACGCGCCCGACCTTTGCCGCTATAGGGCGCGCGACCGCCCCGGCGCCGCGCCTCTGTCTGAGTCGCTTGGCCGGGGTCATTCATTTGGTTCCGACAGAAAGTTGACCGCCATGGCCCGTCGCCGCCAGATTTACGAAGGCAAAGCCAAGATCCTCTACGAAGGCCCCGAACCGGGCACTTTGATCCAGTATTTCAAGGACGACGCGACCGCGTTCAACGCGCAGAAGCGCGGGACGATCAACGGCAAGGGCGTGCTCAACAACCGCATTTCTGAGCATGTCTTCACCCTGCTCGGCAACATCGGCGTGCCGACGCACTTCATCCGCCGTCTCAACATGCGCGAGCAGCTGATCCGCCAGGTCGAGATCGTGCCGATCGAAGTGATCGTGCGCAACGTCGCCGCGGGCACGCTGTCGAAGCGCCTCGGCATCGAGGAGGGGACGCAGCTTCCCCGCACCTTGATCGAATATTGCTACAAGGACGACGCGCTCGGCGATCCGCTCGTCGCCGAGGAGCATATCGCCTGCTTCAACTGGTGCAGCCAGGACGAGCTTCACGACATCCAGGACATGGCGATCCGCATCAATGACTTCATGTCGGGCATGTTCGCCGCTGTCGGTATCCGCCTGATCGACTTCAAGCTTGAGTTCGGGCGTCTTTACGAAGGCGATTTCAGCCGCATCATCCTCGCCGACGAGATCAGCCCTGACGGCTGCCGCCTGTGGGACATGACGACGAACGAAAAGCTCGACAAGGATCGCTTCCGCCGCGACCTCGGCGGCGAGGTCGAGGCCTATCAGGAAGTCGCGCGCCGGCTGGGCCTGATGCCCGAGGGCAGCGAAAATGCCGTGCTCGACCTTGAGAGCCACCGCAAGAAAAAGGGCAGCTGATCCCGGCGTATGCCGAACCAGCCGCACGACAAACGGACCCCGGCTTTTGCCGGGGTACCTATTTGTGCGTCAGATATTGATGCTCGTCGGGATCAGGCTCGGCTGCAGATAGGGATAGGGCTGCATCCGCTCCGCGTTGCGCTGCACGATCTCCGCCTCGACGCCCTTGAGCGCCGCCTGGAACCAGGCGAGCGGACCTTCGGCGCCCGTGACGCGCGGGTCCTGAAACCATTTGGGATAGGGAAAGGCGTTGCTGCGATAGTCGCCGAGCGGCCGGTAATGCACCGACCCCAATAGTTCGAGCACGTTCAATTGTTCGAGCGCGAGCGCCATCGGCGGCATCATCGCAAGCCAGCCCGCCTTGTCGTGCCCGCGCTGGCCGTTCGGCGCCGCCTGCCAGCCAGCGCCGGTGATCGCGGGCGCGAAGGCCATGATGTCCTTTTGCGGGAAGTTGACCGCGGCGTGCTGCGCGCTCGCGGTGAACATCACCATCGCGCAGATCTCGGCGAGCTGCGCGCGCGTCGCGACCGGACCGAAACCCTTGATCTTCGCTTCGCCGGCGAGGCACGCGGCCCATGCGGCGAGCTCGGTATCGGCGACGACGTCGGCGTCGTGCGCGTAATAAAGGTCGACATATTGGCGCGCCCATTCGTGGATCGCGTCCCACACGAGCAGCGCATCGTCGCGGTACGGATAATCTTCGAGCGCCGATTCGACGCCGACGCCGCGCGCAGCGAAGTCGGCGCGCGGCATCTTGCCGTAAAAGTCGAACGCGAGCCGCGCGTCGACCGCGGCAAGCTGGCTCGAATTGATCGTGCCCGCGAAAATATGGTCGATCGGGCCGTCCGCGGCGATCAGCGAGGTCGCCGCCGCTTCGTTGATGAAGAGCGTTCCTTCGAAATGCGGGACAAGCAACGCCCAGATCGGGTGCACCTCGGCAAGGTGGCGGTGCGTCGCGACGGCGAAGGCCTCGATCACGAGATGCGTGCGTGCGAGATGGGTGAAGAGCTCGTGATAATTGCCGTCGGCGACCGCGACGACGAACTTCGCCATCTCCCATCCCCATTGCTTGTCGGCGACGGCGGAGGGCGTGAAGATCGCATAATCGATCGGGTCCTGTCCGCACTGGATCGCGACGGGAACCAGCGACGATCCGCCCGGCGGGATCGCGAACAGCGCCATCGGCTGCCAGGCATATTTGGCGAGGCCGCCGTAGGTGCCCGGATCGAGTATTTCGAGCGGCTTGTAGTCAAGCAGGAAGAGGCGTCCGTCGGCGAGCGCGGCGCCGAGCGTGTCGCCGTTGACGACCGCGCTATATTTGGCGGCGCTGAGCGGGAAGTTGGCGGGCAGCGCGTCGCCGACCGCGGCGATCAGCATATTGTTCGGTCCCTGCACGCGCAGCCGGGCAAATTCGCTGTCGTCCTGGAAGGTATAAGAGATGCCGGGCACAGGCAGCGTCGCGAACAGCGCGCGATACGCCTCGATGCTCCGCGGCGTCTTGCTGCCGAGTCCGGCGACTTCCGCTTCGTCGACTTTCATCAGCTCTTCGAGGCGATCCTTGTAGCCCTTGAGCAGCGCGGCATGCGCGTCGCGTTCGGCGGCGGCGACGGCATTTTCGACATCGCCGACCAAGCGTTCAAAGATGTTGCCCCCGCTATGAACGCCATGCTCGGCTGCGATCTTCGCCGTCGAGGCTTCGATCGCGTCGCATTCGGCGAGCGCGGCTTCATATTCGGCGCGCGGGCTGTCGAGTTCGCCCTTATCCACCCCGCCGAGCTTCACGGTCAGCGCGTTGCGCACGATGTCGATCCCGACGCCGATCAGGATCGCGAACCAGGCGATCGTCGGTTCGTCATTCTTCGGCACGCTGGTCGCGAGCGGGACGCCGGGCAGCGTCGGAACATCGGTCGTCCACGTATAGATCGCCTGCGTTCCAGCGAGCTGGGCCGCGCGCGCGGCCTGCTGCGCGGGCGTATCGTCCTGCGGCAAGGTCGGATCGCTTGCCGGCATCGGGACGGCGGGCACGGTGGTGGGCGAGGTCAGCGGCGGCATCGGATAGGACATGGCGTGGCTCCTGTCGGGCGCGGAAAATTTGGCGCCGCTTGTCGCCGGACATGGTTAATATTTCGCAAGTCATCACTACGGGCTGCACCGCCTAGGTATGTGATAAGACGAGGTTTCGATCCTTAACTCCTGCTTTACCCGCGCTTGCTATCCCGCCCCCATGACGGGGGTCTATCACTGGTTGCAGCGGCGGTTTTTTCCGCCGATTCCGGACGCAATTCGGGACGATGTCGCGTTGCTGCGCGCCAATCGCATCGAAACGCTGACCCCGATGCTGTTCCTGATGCTGGCCGCGACGACGCCGACCGCGATCTATGCGGGGGTCGAGACCGTCCATCCCGTCGTCCGCATCGGCTTTCCGGTGGCGCTCGCGATCATCGGCGTACTTGGTTTCGCCGTTCTGATGCACAATCGCGGGCGGCGGATGAGCGTGCGCCGCGCGCGGCGGATGATCGCTGAATCGACCTGGCTGTCGGGCACGACCGGCGCGATGTGCAGCAGCTGGACGGTGATGAACTGGCTCGCCGCGCCGCCCGAAACGCACAGCTATTACGCAATGGTCATGGCGATGGGTTCGCTCGCGACCGCCTATTGCCTGTCGTCGATCCGTTTCGCGACCTTCGTCAACCTGCTCATCGGGCTCGTGCCGATCTCGTTCCTGATGCTGACGTCGGGGATCGCGCCCGAAATCGCCGCGGGCACCAGCCTTGTCGTGGCGACGATCTTCCTCCTCCGCATGATCCTGCAGCAGCACGACCAGCTGATCGACTTGCTCGAACTCCAGCACCAGATGCGCGACCTCGCGCACACCGATCCGTTGACGGGCGTCGCCAATCGCCGCGCGTTCGACATGCGGCTCGACGAAGAAATTGCCAAGGCCGACGAAGCCAGCCCTTTTGCGATCGCGCTGCTCGACCTCAACGGGTTCAAACCGATCAACGACCAGCATGGCCATGCGATCGGAGACGGCGTGCTGTGCGAGCTCGCCGAGCGGCTCCGCCGCGCGTGCGGCGACCATGCCGTCGTGGCAAGGCAGGGTGGCGACGAGTTCGCGATCCTCGTGCCCGCGGGGTCGCCCTTGCTTGAAACCGCGCTCGCCGACCATATCCTCGCCGCGCTCGCCGCACCCTATCGGATCGGCGGGCAGGCGATCGGCGTCGGCGCGGGGATCGGCACCGCTTATTGGCCCGAACATGGCGACAGCGCGCGCAAATTGCTCGAGGTCGCTGACCGCGCGCTTTATGCCGCCAAGGCAGCCGGCCGCGCTCCCATGTCGTCCGTCGAAAGCGTCGGCCGCGTCGCGTAACGATGGCTTGACCGGCTGCGGGGCTGCGGTCACATCTTCGCCATGACCAAATCCCTTGTCCGGCGTGCTTCGACCGCGCTGTCGCCCCTCGTCTTCCTCATCGCCAGCACCGCCCCGGCCCACGCGAAGGAAGCACCTGCCAAGGCTGCGGCGCCCGCGGCGGTCAACCCGCAGAGCGAAGCCGCCAAGGCGTGGAATTTTGCGCCCAGCGACGTCCCGGTCGATGCGAACATCGTCTTCGGCGTACTCCCCAACGGGATGAAATATGCGCTGCTCAAGAACAGCACGCCGAAGGACAGCGTCGTGTTGCGCATGCGTTTCGCGGTCGGAAGCTTTGCAGAGGCCGAGGACCAGCGCGGGCTTGCGCATTTCCTTGAACATATGGCGTTCAACGGGTCGAAGGGCGTTCCCGAGGGCGAGATGATCAAGCTGCTCGAACGCAAGGGCCTTGCCTTCGGCGCCGACACCAACGCGTCGACCGGGTTCGACGAGACGATCTACAAGCTCGACCTGCCCAATGCGTCGGACGATCTGATCGACACCGGGCTGATGCTGATGCGCGAGACGGGAAGCGAGCTGACGATCGATCCCGCCGCGGTCGATCGCGAGCGCGGGATCATCCTGTCCGAACGCCGGGCGCGCGACACCTACCAACTGCGCAACCTGATCGACCAGCTCGATTTCCAGATGAAGGGGATGACGGTCGCGAACCGCATCCCGGTCGGCACCGAAGAGGTGATCAAGATCGCGCCGGCTGCGCGGCTGCGCGACCTCTACGATCGCTATTACCGTCCCGAACGCGCGACCTTGGTGATGGTGGGCGATTTCGACCCCGCGGCGGTCGAGGCGAAGATCAAGGCACGCTTTTCGGACTGGAAGGGCCGCGGACCCGCGGGCGCCGATCCCGATATCGGCAATGTCGATTATAGCCGCGCGGCGGCCGCCGACGATTTCATCGATCCCGCGATCCAGGATTCGGTGACGATCGCGGCCTTCAAGCCGTGGACGCTCGATCCCGACACCAAGGCAAAGCGCGCGCGCAAGCTGGCCGAGGATATCGGCGAGGCGATCGTCAGCCGCCGGCTCGCGAAGATTGCGCTCAATGAGGATTCGCCGATCCTCACCGGCTATTTCAGCGATGCCGAGGGCTGGAAGAAATTCGACCAGGTCACCGTCGGCGTGGTCGCCAAGGAGGGCGCGTGGAAGGACGCGCTCGCGCTCGCCGAACAGGAACAGCGCCGCGCGGTCCAGCATGGCTTCACGCAGGCCGAAGTCGACGAGCAGCTCGCGAACCGGCGCACCGCGCTCAAGAACGCCGTCGCGGGCGTGACGACGCGGCGCAGCGATGCGCTGGCCGACACGTTGATCGGCGCGGCCGAGGGCGATTTTGTCGTCGTGCGCCCCGAAACCTCGCAGGCGCTGTTCGAGGCGGCGGCGCCGTCGCTGACCGCCGCCGCGGTCACCGCCGCCTTCCGGGCGCGTATGGAAGGATTGAGCCCGCCGCTCGCGCGCGTGTCGGCGAAAAAGCCGATCGACGGCGGCACCGGCGCGATTCTCGCGGCGCTGCGTGCGTCGACCGAGGTCGCGGTCGCGGCGCCGACCGAGGCGGCGAATGCGGCCTTCGCCTATGACAATTTCGGCACGCCGGGCAAAATCGTCAGCGACGAACGCGTCGACGACCTCGGCATCCGCCGCATCCGTTTTGCCAATAATGTGATGCTCAACATCAAGACGACCGATTTCCAGAAGGACAAGGTCATGCTGTCGCTGCGCGTCGACGGCGGCAGCCTGCTCGCGACGCGCGACGACCCGACGAAGGTTTCGCTCGCCAGCTCGATCATGCTCGGCGGGCTCGAGGCGCACAGCGTCGACGAGCTGCGCTCGGTGCTCGCGGGCAAGACGGTCAGCCCGGGCTTCGGCATGGGCACCGATGCCTTCGGCGGCAGCGCGCTGACCTCGCCCGAGGATTTTGCTCTCCAGGCGAAGCTGATGGCGGCCTTCCTGACGCATCCCGGCTACCGCCCCGATGGCCTCGCGCTGATCCGCCGCGTGCTTCCGCAGCAATATGCTGCGAACGACGCGACCCCGGCCGCGGTGCTCGGGCGCGATGCGGGGGGTATTCTCGCCAACAATGACCCGCGCTCGCAGACGCCGCCGCTCGACAAGATGATGACGCTCGACTGGGCGCAGCTCAAACCCGTCGTCGCCGACAGCTTCGCGCATGGCGCGATCGAGGTCGGCGTCGTCGGCGACATTGGCGAACAGGCGGCAATCGATGCGATCGCCGCGACCTTCGGCGCGCTTCCCGAACGCCGCGCCGCGTTCGATCCGCGCACCGATGCGCGCGTTCGCCAGTTCGCGACCGACCGCAGCGAGCGGACGCTGATCCACAAGGGGCCGGCCGAGCAGGCGGAGCTTCGCGTCTATTGGCCGGCGCGCGACGACAGCGATCTGGGCGAAGCGATGCGGCTCAACCTGCTCGCGCGCGTGATGCAGCTGATGCTGACCGAGGAACTGCGCGAAAAGCTCGGCGAAAGCTACAGCCCCGGCGCGGCGGCGAGCCTGTCCGACGAATTCCCCGGCTATGGCCATTTGTTTGCGGCGAGCAATGTCGACCACAAAGATCTCGCGACGACGCGCGCCGCGATCTTCGCGATCGCGAAGGAATTGCGCGACAAGCCCGTCGACACCGACCTGATCGACCGCGCGCGCAAGCCGCTCGTCGAGGCGATGGTGAAGTCGCGGCGCGAGAACAGCTATTGGTTGAACTATGTCGCCGAGGCGACGAGCCACGCCGACCGCCTCGACCGCAGTCGCAAGGGCATCGGCGAGGTCGAGGCCGCAACACCCGCCGAGTTGCAGGCGCTCGCGAAACGCTATCTCGTCGACGACAAGGCGCTGGTGATCAAGGCGGTGAGTGACAAGGCGGCAAAGTAGCGCGCGAGGTCAAGGCGATGTCACGTCTGCGCGCGATGGCGGCCGGGGCGATGCTGTTCGGCTTGCCGATGACGGCCGGGGCTTCGGATACCGCGGTCGCCGAAGCCGGTCCGGACGCGGCCGCGATCGTGCGCGAGCTGGAAGAGCTGAAAGCGGCCGAGGTAACCGGACTCACGCCCGACGCGGCGATGGACGCGCAGCATATCGGTGCGCGCGTGCGCTGGGCCGGCGGCGTCTACGCCATCGACGGGCGCTGCCTGACGATCAATTTTGCGCACAGCGGCGATTATGGCGAGCCGCGCTGGACGCCCGAGCCGACGTACCAGAGCTTCGTCGCTTGCGGCGACGGCGTGTATGACCCCGACCTTGTCCACCTCTATACCAATGTCACGGTCATCGGCCGCGTCGCCGGCAAGCGCTATATCGGCATGGGCGGCGGCGGCTCCGACGGTGCGCTGGTTGACCTCGAACGCCTGTACCGCTGGTCCGACTGCCTTGCCGGAGACGACAGTCCGGTGTGCAGGCAGGGGTTCCTGACGGCCGCGCCGATTTTGGGGGAGTAGGGAGGGAAGGTCGGTTGCGGCCGATTGCGGACGCTGGGATTTTGGTGTCTACCTGTCTCCAGGTCTATCCGGCGTGCGGTGATCGGATGAATATGAGGGTCTACCCAATTCGAAGCCTCTCTCTGCTGCTGGGCAGCCTGGCTGCAGCTTCGTGTGTTGCCAGTCCAAACATAACGGAACGCGATCGGGCAACGGCTTCGTTACATTCGCCGTTGCTTGCGCCGGAATGGGGATGGCGCTGCTCGGCACGGTTCGACGTTGAAGGCCGCCGTGTCACGATTTGGCGCGATTTCGATGCTTCCGGCAAGCCAAGCTCTTACCAGATTCAGACCTTTGAAAACGAGCCGAATGGCACATATTGGACGATAGGTCCACGTCCCGACGGGGCTCCGAAGGGAGAAGCGTCATCTGGGGATACAGGGCGCAGCGAAGCAGAGGTTCTGCGGAACGGCCCTGACTATGTGCACATTAATTATCCCTGGCACACCGAGGTCACAGGGCCTGTTTATGCCCATTTCTGGGGTGATGGAACCTATGTGGGCGCCGAGCGGCTATTCAGCGCAAAGGAAGTGCGACGCTACACCGAACGGGACGGGAAGATGGGCGGCCTTAGCGGAGGGTTGTCGCAGGGGCCAATCATGAAAGCGCTGTACGGATCGCAGGCTTGGATGTTCAAAGTCACCGATGCGACCGGAAAGGAACTGACATCCGGCATCTTTCGGCCCCCCGATCTCGCCCGCGCCGTCACTGAATATCGGGTTTCCCGTGCTGAGATCGAGAAACTGGTTACGGAGTTTCGCACGGACTTCGAAACACGAATTCGCGGTTCGGCAATATGTGCCGCGCACGATGACCCTGCGAATGGAATCTGATGGGCTCTAGCAGGAATGGCGGATGTCCATTTCCCACCCCAAGCGGCACTTAAACCCGCCCCGGCGCCCGCGCGCGGATGAAATTCTCGAGCGCGACGAACAGCATCTCGCGCGCATCGCTGCCGAGCATCTCGGCGGTCAGCCAGTCGAACTGCACGCGGTCGCGGCGCGACGCGGCGCCGACCATCGCGGCGAGCAGCGCCTCGTCGAAGCTGACGCGGGGGCAGCAGGGCGGGGCGACGGCAAAGGGTTCGGGCCAGACATGGCCGATCGCCTCGACAACCAGCCGATAGCGCCGCGCGGCGAGGATATTGCCCCAGCGGCGTTCGAGTTCGGGCATCGGATCGCGCTCGCTGCGGCGGCAGAGGATGCAGTAACGCAGCGCGAGGACGGCCTGCGCGGCCTCGACCGACAGGTCGCGCACCAGCGGCTGCTCGGTCAGTTGGCGGATCAGCTCGCTGCTTTGCATGAGGTGTTTTCTCCCGGCCCGTGCAGTCCTTCTGTCCGTCTTTTGGGAAAAAGATGCCGGCCGCTTTAAGCGCAACTGGAAGTTGCAGCGGCCGGCAGGAGGGGACTGCTCCACCTTGCTATTGAGAATTATTCGCAAATACAAGCGAAAAAAGAGGCGCCCGAAAGCGCCTCTCTTATCAACGGCTTAGGGTGTGGACTTGGCTCCCGCGCCGCCGAATCGCTGTCAGTCGTCGCTCACCGGCTTCGACTGGAGCTGGATATAATTTTCGAGGCCCATGCGCTCGATCATCTCGAACTGCTTTTCGAGCTCGTCGACATGATGCTCTTCGCTTTCGAGGATGTCGGAAAAGAGGTCACGGCTGACATAGTCGCGCACGCTTTCGCAATGTGCGATCGCGTCGCGGAGCAGCGGGATCGCTTCTTCCTCGATCGCGAGGTCGGCCTTCAGGATTTCCTCGACCGTCTCGCCGACGCGCAGGCGGCCGAGCAGCTGGAAATTGGGGAGGCCGCCGAGGAAGAGGATGCGGTCGGCCAGCTTGTCGGCGTGCTTCATCTCGTCGATCGACTCTTCGCGCTCGAAATGCGCGAGGCGCGCGACGCCCCAATTGTCGAGCATGCGATAGTGCAGCCAGTACTGGTTGATCGCGGTCAGCTCGTTCTTGAGTGCCTCGTTGAGGAAGTCGATGACTTTTTCGTCGCCCTTCATGGTGTCTGTCCTGTCATTTTTGTCTTGGAATGGGGTGGGCGCATTATACGCGCCCCGGCCCCATCAGGCCAAGGTCAAAAATGGCAGAAAACCAAGAAAAATCAGGCGGTCGCGGCGACGTCGCTGATGATATTGCGAGCGAATGACAGGCACTGTCCGCACTTGGGTTTGCGACCCAGTTGCGCATAGGCAGCCTTGGCGCACCGCAATTGGCCGCTCCGCGCGACATCGCGCAGCTGGCTTTCCTTTATTGCGTTGCAGACACAGACGACCATGTGCGAATCCTTCTCAACAAGGTCGATGTAGGGATAGTGCGAGGGATTCGCAACAGGAAAGATGCGACTGGTTCGCAATCCGAACAGCCATATTTTTCGTGCGGCCAGCCTTGCCCGAAAAGTGATTCGCGGGCATAGGCGCGCCCATCTTCCCCGCACCCATCTTGCAAAGGCCCGCCCCATGAAAGTGAATGTCTATGTGACGCTCAAGCCGGGGGTCCTCGACCCGCAGGGCAAGGCGATCCATCATGCGCTCGAAGGGCTGGGGTTCGGCGGCGTTGCGGACGTGCGCGCCGGCCGCTTCATCGAACTCGATGTCGCCGACGGCACGAGCGATGCCGACCTCGACGCCATGTGCGCGAAGCTGCTCGCCAACACGGTGATCGAAAACTACCGCATCGAACGTCCGTAAGGGGAGCCGCTGCCATGAAGACCGCCGTCATCGTCTTTCCGGGTTCGAACTGCGACCGCGACATGGCGGTCGCGCTCGAAACGGTCACCGGCCGCGCCCCCGCGATGGTGTGGCACCGCGAGACCGAGCTGCCCGATGGCATCGACTTCATCGCGCTCCCCGGCGGCTTTTCCTATGGCGATTACCTCCGCTCGGGCGCGATGGCGGCGCGTTCGCCGATCCTGCGCGCGGTCTCTGATGCCGCGGGCCGCGGCGTACCGGTGCTTGGCGTGTGCAACGGTTTCCAGGTGCTGACCGAGGCGCAGTTGCTGCCCGGCGCACTGATGCGCAACGCGGGCCTCAATTTCGTGTGCCGCACCGTGCCGCTGACGGTCGAGAACAGCCAGTCGCTGTTCACCGCCAGCTATAACGCGGGCGAGCGGATCGATATTCCCGTCGCGCATCATGACGGCAATTATTTCGCCGACGCCGAAACGCTCGACCGGATCGAGGGCGAGGGCCGCGTCGCGTTCCGCTACGCCGATAGCGTCAACGGGTCGGCGCGCGACATCGCGGGCGTGCTGAACGATGCGGGCAATGTGCTTGGCATGATGCCGCACCCCGAGCGCGCGATCGACCGCGCGCACGGCGGCACCGACGGGCTACGCCTGTTCGAGGCGGCGCTCGGCGTACTCGCCTGACATTTCGTCGTCCGGTTCGGCCGGCGCTTCCGGCCGTGGTTGCAGCCAGCGCCCGACGAGCAGCAGCACCGTCGGCCAGAACATCGTGTTCCAGATATCGTGCCAGTGCGCCGCGTCGGGCTGGATCGACGATCGGCTGATTTCGGCGTTGAGGTCGAGCCATTCGCCGCCGCACGCCATGACGAGCACCGCCAGCCAGGCGATCACCCATCCGCCGCGGCGGCGCCACAGGAAGCGGACCACGAGGAACAGGGTCAGTCCGAAATAGATGTGCAGCGCGTCCTTATCGAGGCCCGTCGCCTCGATGACCGACACCTTGCGCGCCTCGAACAGCGAGGCAATTTCAAGCAACGTCATAAGAATCCAGTTCCCGGGGAGGCTAGGGTCTATACCTTGGCGGCAAAGGGGTTGAAGTCGGTGCCTTCGTCGAACACGTCGACGCCTTCGCGGCGCTTCAACGCCCCTACCACCACATAGGTTGCCGGTGTCAACGCCGCTTCCCACGCGACCTTCATCGCCCAGTTCGTCGTGAGGACCAGCAGCACCTGCTCGGTTTCCCAGATGCCGAGGAAGGCGATGGGGTAAAAGATCAGGCTGTCGACGCCCTGTCCGACGATCGTCGATCCGATCGTGCGCATCCACAGGAAGCGGCCGCCCGTCGCGATTTTCATCCGCGCGAGGACGTAGGAGTTCACGAACTCGCCGGCCCAGAAAGCGGCTATCGAGGCAACGACGATCCGCCACGCGCTGCCGAACACGCTTTCATAGCTTGCCTGGCATACCGCGCCGGTGCCGGTCGCCGCACCTTCCTTCAGCGTCAGCGTGTCGGCGCCGCCGCACCACCAGTCCTGCGCGGGCGGCATCGCGAGCACGACCCAGCTCATCACCGCCATGAACAGCAGCGCGCCGAACCCCGCCCAAATCACGCGGCGCGCGCGTGCATAGCCATAGACTTCGGTCAGCACGTCGCCGATGACATAGCTGATCGGGAAGAACAGGATGCCGGCGCCGAAAGTCAGGCTGCCGACCGTCGACAATTTGGACGCGCCGATGATGTTGCTGAGCAGCAGCACCGCGACGAACGCCGCCATGACAAGGTCATAATAGCGAAAATGATGGACATTGGCCGCGCTGACGGGAGCGGGTTTGGCAGGGGGCGCGGCGGAATCGGACATCGACCGCTGCTTAACCTGCTTTGCAGCCTACGCAAACCGCGCTATTCGCGCCGCGACGCAAATGCGCTGCGCGCCCGTAGCTCAGCTGGATAGAGCACCCGCCTTCTAAGCGGGTGGTCGCAGGTTCGAATCCTGCCGGGCGCGCCAACATCCCCTGGAAATTCGTGGTTCGGCTGCGGTGCGCCGCGCCTTATCCTGCACGAATAGCTCCGCCTATTGAAGAGTTCGCGCTAACATGCAGCTCGCAATCACGGCCGACCGATCATCGATCACCGATTTACAAACATACTATTCTAAGGGTTTGAATTGCAGAATTATTTCATTCATTTTTTCTTATGAAACCCGAATGCAAAGATATGGACAGGCTGCCGGCCAATTTATATCAGTTACGGCATATTTCATGATTGTCGGAGGAGGATGAAGCTCGTGGCTATTTCGCTGAACAAGAATTCGAGCGTCAGCCTGGCCAAGGAGGCCGGTGCAGGCGGATTGACGCGGATCGCGCTGGGCGTGGGCTGGGACATGGTCCAGGCAACCGGATTCTTTGCGAAGCTGTCGGGCGGCAATGCTGACATCGACCTCGACGCATCGTGCCTCGTTTTCGACGCCGCGGGCAATGTCGTCGACACGGTATGGTTCCAGAAACTGACAAGCGACGACGGATCGATCCGCCACAGCGGCGACAATCTGACCGGCGAAGGCGACGGCGACGACGAGACGATCTCGGTCGACCTGACGCGCCTGCCCGCGAATGTCGAGACGCTGGTGCTGACGGTGACCAGCTTCCGCGGTCAGACCTTCGACAAGGTCGCCAATGCCTTCGGCCGCGTCATCGACCTGTCGACCAACCGCGAACTCGCGCGCTACGACATCAGCGAAAGCGGCTCCTACACCGGCCTGATCCTCGCGTCGCTGAAGCGCAGCGGCGGCGAATGGGTGTACAAGGCGATCGGCGAGCGCGCCGCGGGCGTGCACGTCCAGCAACTGGTCGACCAGTCGCGCCGCCTGATCTGATCTTTTTTCGAACAATTGGCGACCCTTCGCGGCCCTGACGGCCGCGAAGCCAGTGGGGAATATCGATGCAGCTGCAAAAGGGTGAAAAGCGCGGTCTGGCCGATCTCGGGATCGGCGGGCGCTGCGAGGTGGCGGTATCCTTCGGGATGGCCGGGGTCGACATCGCGGCCTTCGGGCTCGATGCCGCGCGCAAGATCGGCGACGACCGCTATGTCGTGCTCTTCTCGAACCCGCGGTCGCCCGAAGGGGCGATCGGCCTGACGGCATCGGCGGACAAGGCGGTGTTCGCGCTCGACCTCGATGCGCTGCCCGCGAGCATCGACCGCATCGTCTTTACCGCGACGCACGACAGCCGCCCGATCGCCGAGGCGCGGCCGCTCCTGGTGTCGATCGACGGCGGCAAGGCCGAATTCAACGTCGCCGAGCATCTCACCGACGAAAAAGCGGTGATGATGGTCGAGCTGTATCGCCACAGTTCGGGCTGGAAGTGCGGCACGATCGCTGCGGGCTTCGCGGGCGGGCTGGCGAGCCTGATCGGGCATTTCGGAGGCGAGGTCGCCGACGCACCGGCGCCTGCGCCCGCGCCGACGCCCGCACCGGCTCCGGCCCCTGCGCCCGCTCCGGCGGCACCAGTCAGCCTCAAGAAAATCACCCTCGAAAAATCGAGCCCGAGCGTCAGCCTCAAGAAAACGGGCGCGACGTTCGGCGAGATCATACTGAACCTCAACTGGAGCCAGGCCGAGCAGAAGCGCGGCTTCTTCGGCGGCGGCGCCAAGAATATCGACCTCGACCTTGGCGTGCTGTTCGAGCTGCAGGACGGGTACAAGGGCGTGATCCAGGCGCTCGGCCGCTCGTTCGGCGATTATGAGCGCGAACCGTTCATCCAGCTGTCGGGCGACGACCGCACCGGCGCCGTGTCGGCGGGCGAGACGATCCGCGTCAACGGGCGCTATTTCGACCAGATCAAGCGCATCGCGGTGTTCGCGCTCATCTATGACGGGGTGCCGAACTGGACCAAGACCGACGGCGTGGTGCGGATGACCGTTCCCGGCCAGCCCGAGATCGAGGTCCGCCTTGACGAAGGGCGCGACAATTGCCGGCTTTGCGGTATAGCGCTTCTCGAGAATGAAGGTGGCAGCCTGCGGATGCAGCGCCACATGCGTTATTACCGCGACCAGAAGGAATATGCCGACGACGTCGGGATCTTCCTGCGCTGGGCAGCGGGATCGAAAGATTGACGATCGAGGCGCCGCAACGGGTGGCAAGGGGACATAAGTAGATGTTGAAACATTTTGGCGGCTCACTGCTCTTTTCGGTGGTCGCGCTCGCACTGGGGGCCTGGTACGGCTGGGAACTCACCGGAACGATCGACGGCGTGCTCGGGATCGTCTGGATCTGCGTCGTGCTGTCGGTGCTCGAAGTGTCGCTGTCGTTCGACAACGCCGCGGTTAACGCCTCGGTGCTCAAGGACATGGACCCGGTATGGCAGCAACGCTTCCTCACCTGGGGTATCGCGATCGCGGTCTTCGGGATGCGCATCGTGTTCCCGCTGGTGATCGTGATGGTCGCCGCCGGTCTCGGCCCGATCGAGGCGTTCAAGCTCGCGCTTAACGAACCCAAACAATATCAGGCGATCGTCAGCGATGCGCATATCGGGCTGATGGGCTTCGGCGGCGCCTTCCTCGGCATGGTCGGCCTCAAATATTTCTTCGACTCCGACAAGGAGGTCGACTGGATCGCCGCGATCGAACGGCCGCTGGCGAAAGTCGCCGATATCGATGCGGTGGCGATCGGGCTGGTGCTGCTCGGCACCTGGGCGACCTCGACGATGCTGTCCGACGCCGATGCGCTGACCTTCATCATCGCGGCGATCGGCGGCCTTTTGACCTTCATCGTCGTCGAGATCGTCAACCATGTGCTCGAACCCCCGACGCCGACGACGGGACAGGTGGCAAAGGCCGGCTTCGGCGCCTTCCTCTATCTCGAAGTGCTCGACGCCAGCTTCTCGTTCGACGGGGTGATCGGCGCCTTCGCGCTCACCAACAACCTGATCATCATCGCCATTGGCCTTGGCATCGGCGCGATGTTCGTGCGTTCGATGACGATCTTCCTCGTGCGCAAGGGCACGATGTCCGAATATCGCTACCTTGAGCATGGCGCCTTCTACGCCATCCTCGCGCTTGCGGTGATCATGTACATCAACACCTTCCAGCATATCCCGGAAGTGATCACGGGCCTGATCGGCGCGGTGCTGATCGGCATCGCCTTCTGGTCCTCGGTGCGGTGGAACAGGGCCAATCCGGGCGGCGAGGGCGAAGCCGCCGCAGCCTGAAACAACCCCAGCGTGACGGTGGCCCGGTAATCCGGGCGCACCCGATCGGAATCAGAAAGGATAAATTCGATGGCAATCTCACTCTCCAAGGGCGGCAACGTCAGCCTGTCGAAGGAATCGCCCGGGCTCGACGAAATCATTGTCGGTCTCGGCTGGGACGTCCGCGCGACCGACGGACAGGATTTCGACCTCGACGCGTCGGCCTTCCTGCTGAAGGGTGACGGCAAGGTGCGTTCGGACGGCGACTTCTGTTTCTATAACAACAAGGATGTCGGCGGCGCCGTGATCCATCAGGGCGACAACCGCACCGGCGAGGGCGACGGCGACGACGAGCAGATCAAGATCGTGCTGTCGAAGACCCCGGCCGAGGTCGAAAAGGTCGCCGTCGCGGTGACCATCCATGATGGCGAGTCGCGCGGGCAGAGCTTTGGCCAGGTGTCGAACGCCTTCATCCGCATCGTCGACGCCAAGACCGGCACCGAAATCGTCCGTTACGACCTGTCCGAAGACGCATCGGTCGAAACCGCGATGATCCTCGGCGAAGTCTATCGCAACGCCGGCGAGTGGAAATTCCGCGCGGTGGGTCAGGGCTTCAAGGGCGGGCTCGGTCCGCTCGCGACTCACTTTGGTGTCAATATCGGTTGATTTGAAAGATAGCAGCTTCGGCCCGGCATCGTCGCCGGAGCCGAAGCCGCAGCATTTGGAAAGGGAGCGGACATGGCAGTGTCATTGAGCAAGGGCGGCAATGTTTCGCTGAGCAAGGAAGCACCCGGCCTGTCGTCGGTGACGGTGGGGCTGGGCTGGGACGTGCGCCAGACCGACGGTGCGGCGTTCGACCTCGACGCGTCGGCGTTCGTCGTCGGCAGCAATGACAAGGTGCTGAGCGACGCGCACTTCATCTTTTACAACAACAAGGCATCGCCCGACGGATCGGTCGTCTATGGCGGCGACAACCGTACCGGCGAGGGCGGCGGCGACGACGAGACGATCAAGGTCGATTTCGGCCGGCTCGGCGCCGATGTGAAGAAGGTCGTCGTCGCGGTCACGATCCACGAGGGGCAGGAACGCCGCCAGAATTTCGGATCGGTTTCGAATGCCTATGCGCGCGTGCTCAATGACGCCGACGGCAAGGAACTGGCGCGCTTCGACCTGTCGGAAGACGGCAGCACCAACACCTCGCTGATCTTCGTCGAACTTTATCGCGGGCCGCAGGGCGACATCAAGGTCAAGGCGATCGGCGAAGGCTGGGCGAGCGGCCTGTCGGGCCTCGCGGGCAGCCTCGGCGTCAACCTCGGTTGATGGCGCGCCGGCTGTCATGATCGTTCGGCGGTGACGCAGCCGGTGCGCATCTGGTTCAATCGCGGATTCTCGCTCGCCCCGATCGCGGGGCTGATGCGCGGCGCCGATCCGTCGCTCGAAGTCTATGTCAGCGTTTCGCCGATGAGCGCGCATTATCCGGGGCCGACCGCGACATGGATCGACGGCGGCGCGGATGATGCGGCGGGCGATCCCGATGCCTATCTGGACTGGGTGCGCGAGACGATCGACCGCCATGCGATCGACATCTTCATCCCCACCCGGCGGCGCAAGCTGATCGCCGCCGCCGACCTGCCGTGCCGCGTTCACCTGCCCGCGGACGTTCCGACGCTCGAACTGCTCGACGACAAATATGCCTTTGCGGCGGCGCTCGCGGGCGAGGATTATCATCTTCCGACCTATCGGGTGGCGACGGGCGACGCGCTTGCGGCGCTGCTCGCCGACTGGCCCGACGCCGATGGCGGTGAAGACGCCGGGCCGTGCGTCAAGCCGCGGCAGGGCGTCAACGGACTCGGCTTCTGGCGCCTGATGGACGTGTCGCCGATGGCGCATCTCCAGGATTCCGAGCGGCGCCGGATTCGCCCCGATCACTATCTGGCGGCGCTGCGCGCGCAGGAACAGAATGGACCGATCGACGAGATTGTCGCGATGGCCTATCTCCCCGGTCCCGAAATCTCGTTCGACATATTGGCCGACGAAGGCCGGTTGTTGAAATATGCCGCGCGGACCAAGCTCGGGACGAGCCGCCAGCATATCGTCACGCGCCACGCGCTCGAACCCGTCGTCGCGGCGATCGTCGAACGCTTCGCGCTGCACGGCCTTGTCAATGCGCAGTTCCGCCGCGCGGTCGACGGGAGTTGGAAGCTGCTCGAAATCAACGCGCGCCCAGCGGGCGGCGTGGTCTACGCCGATCAGGTCGGGTGCCGGCTGGTCGCCGACTGGGCGGGGCTGCTTACCGGACGGCTGTCGGCGGACACCGTCGACCGGTCGGTCATCGATACCGAAGTGGCATTTTCGACCGTTGTCCAGCCGGTCGCGGCATGACGGCGGAGGGGGGATGACGATGAAGAGCACGCAGCCGGGCGAACGTCTTTCCATCGGCAACGACGATGCCTGCACGATACGGATCGGCGGGCGCAACGCCGATCGCATCACCGTCGTCGCGGTCTCGCGCGAAGGGCAGTTCCAGCCGCTCGAACGCGGCAGCGCCGCCGGCGAATGGCGCCTTTCGACGATGGCAGATCTCGGCGAACAGGCCGAGATATTGCTCTATATCTCCGACGACCGGACCGGCGGGTTCGTCAACGATTGCTATCCGGTCACCGTCGATTTCGGCGGCACCAGCTATGAATTCCCCAAGCCGTTCGACCTGCTCGCGGCGGTGATCATCGCCGAAGCCTATATGCGCGACGGCGGACGGCGGGTGAAGGTTGCCAACGAAGGCTATACCTTCGGCATCGAGGCTTTCGCGCGCGCGCGCAATTTCCGCGTCGACGCGATTCCGGGGCGCAGCCAGGCCGACGGCGGCCGCGAACGCTGGGAAGGCGGCGAACGCGGCGAGCGCCGGAGCGCGCCGCCCGGAACCTCGCTCGGTTCGGGCAGCGGCGTCCTCGTCGCGCCCGGCATCGTCGTCACCAACGCCCATGTCATCGAGGGCGGCAACGATTTCCGGATCGGGCGCGGCAAGCAGGCGCTGACGATGCTCGCGGTCGATCCGCTGCACGACCTCGCGATCCTGCAGGGCGAGGTGCAGGGTACCCCGCTGCCGCTGCGCAACAGCGCGGCGATCTGGCTGGGCGAAGCCGTGCTTGCCGCGGGCTATCCGCTGATGGACCTGCTCGGCGCCGACCTCAAGGTGTCGACGGGCAATGTGTCGGGGCTGAAGGGCTGGGAGGGCGATGTCGCCCGCTTCCAGTTCACCGCGCCGATCGGGTCGGGCTCGTCGGGCGGCGCGATCCTCGACGAATATGGCAACCTTGTCGGGATCACCTCCTCGTCGCTCGCGCACGGCAATCTGCGTGACCGTGGGGCGATCAGCGAGAATGTCAATTTCGGCATCAAGGTCAGCCTCGTTCACGAGATGCTGGCGGCGTCGGGAGTCGAAGGAACACCGGTGCCGATGTCGACCGACAACAACCGGCGCAACGTCGTGCAGCGGTTGCGTGATTCGGTTGTCAGCATAATCGTCAGCGCCTAAAAGCGCGCTCGCACACATCGACGTCGCCGCGCAGCGTCCCGCCGTTCGCTGTCCGTCGATCCTCCCTTGGACATGAGTTAGTTTATGCACGTTACGCACGCGGCGCCGGCCATGACGGTGGAACTGTCGACCGGCACGCTGGACCTGTTCGTGGACGGCGACGTCGATATCGACGCCTTTTGCGACGTCGCGGCGCGCGCCAACCCGCGCCGCGGTTTCCTGATCGTGTCGCGCGTGCTCGGCCGCCATTTGCCCGCGCGGCCCGCGGATATGCGCGCTACGATGGACGGGCTCGCTGCGCGGGTGGGGAGCGATTTGCCCGGGCCGATCGTGTTCCTCGGCATGGCCGAAACCGCGACGGCGCTGGGGCAGGGCTGTTTCGCCGCATGGCAGGCACGAAACCCGCACGCCGACGCCGTCTACCTGCAATCGTCGCGGCAGCGCGTGGCGGGCGCGGAGGTCGTCGCGCGCTTCGAGGAAGGGCACAGCCACGCGACCTCGCACCTCGTCCAGATCGCCGATCCGGCGATCCGCGCAAAGGTTGCCGATGCGCGGTCGCTGGTGATCGTCGACGACGAATGTTCGACCGGCGCGACCTTCGTCGCCGCGGCAAGCGCGCTGCTCGATGCGATGCCGCTTCTCGAACGGATCGAGACCTGCTGCATCACCGACTGGAGCGATGGCAGCTATCTGGACGCGATGCCGCGTCCGGCGGCCGCGCGCGCGATCGTCGGCGGCCGGATGCGCTGGTCGGCGGCGGCGTCGGCCCCGCCCGCCGAACTGGCGGCGGGCAGCAACGCGCCGGGCGCCGCGCCCGATGCGGGGATGAGCAGCCGTACCGGCCTGCTGCGTCCTGAAAGCGCGCAGCGTGCAGCGGTCACCGCCACTCCGGACGAACGCATACTCGTACTCGGCGAAGGCGAGCATAGCTATGAGGCCCTGCTCGTCGCCGAGGAAATCGAACGTCACGGTGGCATCGCCGCGGTCCAGTGCATCACGCGCAGCCCGGCAATGCTGGGCGGCGCGATGGCGAGCAAGTCGACCTTCCACGACAGCTATGGCAGCGGCGCGCCCTGTTTCCTCTACAATATGCTCGGCCATGCGCCCGACCGCGTGGTCATCGTCACCGAAGTGCCGGCAGACCAGCAGGCGGAGGCACGGGCCGCGCTGGCGGCGCTCGGATCGTCGGTGCCCGTCGATGTCGTCGCGTGCCGCTATGCGGCGGAGGAAAGCCGGTGAATCCCGTCATCCTCACCGACCTCGACGACACGCTGTTCCAGACCTTGCCCAAATGCCCGCCGGGTCAGCAGGGCCTGCGGCAGATGAGCAGCCTGCTCGACGGCAGCCCCAGCGGCTTTGCGACGCCGATGCAGCAGCATTTCCTGCGCTGGCTCGAAACGGGGACGGTGATCCCGGTGACCGCGCGCGGCCGCGACGTGCTCGCGCGCGTGACGATCGGGCAGGCGCCCGCGATCTGTTCGAACGGCGGCTGCATCCTCGATGCGGACGGTGCGGTCGATCGCGAATGGCACGACTGCCTCGAAGCCGAATCGCGCCGCGCCGCGCCGGTCGGCGAGGTTTATCGCGCGCTGACCGATGCGCTTTGCACCGAACGCTTTCGCCACTGGGCGGTCGAGGAAAACGGCCTGACGCTCTATATCGTCGTCAAGAGCAACGCGCATGACGCGGACGAACTCGCGGTGCTCGAACAGGAACTCGCGCGGCAGGTGCCCACCGGCTGGCGCTGCCATCGCAACGGCAACAACCTCGCCTATCTGCCCCCTTGGCTCAGCAAGCGCCACGCTGTGCGCTACATGATCGACAGCATTCGTGCCGCGCGGCCCGACCAGCCGGTCATCGGGATCGGCGACAGCGTGTCCGACGTCGGTTTCATGGATCTGTGCGATTTCGCCGCGGTGCCCACGCGCACGCAGCTCTGGTCGCATATCGTCCTTGGCAACGGCTGGATCGACTGATGGCGACGGCGGCGCACATGCAAGGTCCATGGCGGGACGGTGACGGCAACTGGACTTTCTCGGGTTCCTACGACCCCGACGATGTCATCTTCCTGCTCAATCCGGCGCGGATCGAACCGACCGACATCGCCGCAAAGGAACGGCTGATCCAGTCGGGTGCGCGCCATTATTCGGAGATGCTGTCGGCGGAGCCGCTGCCCGACGCGCGCTATCTGCGCCTATACGAAACAGCGCTCGCAGCGAATGCGGCGCGCGTCCGCCACGATGTCGAACGGCTGGCGCTTGCGATCGCCGAGCGGCCGCAAACAGCTTCAAGCTGCGTCATCGTCTCGCTCGCGCGCGCCGGGACGCCGATCGGCATCCTGCTCAAGCGTGCGCTGCGCCGGATCGGGATCGAGGCCTGGCATTATTCGGTCAGCATCATCCGCGGCCGCGGTATCGACCAGAATGCGCTCGCCTATATCGCGCGCCGCCACGGTACCGCGAATGCGCTGTTCGTCGACGGCTGGACCGGCAAAGGCGCGATCCGCGGCGAACTCGACCGGGCGCTCGCGTCGGCGACGAGCGGCTTCGCGCCGTTCCTCGCGGTCGTTGCGGACCCCGCCGGATGCGCCGACCTCGCCGCGACATTCGACGATTATGTCATTCCCGGCGGGCTCCTCAACGGCATCGTTTCGGGGCTCGTCAGCCGCTCGGTGCTGAGCGACGCCCTTGTCGGCCCCGACGATTTCCATGCGTGCCTTGCCATGACCGAGCATGCGCCAAGCGACCTCAGCCGCGCCTATATCGACACAATCGACGGCGCGGGCGACTGGCAGCCGACGACGGCGCCATGGTCCGCGGCAAGCGCGGCCGAAATCCGCGTCGCCGCGCAGGAAACGATCGCCGGGATTGCGGCCGAATGCGGAGTAAGCGATCGCAATCGCATCAAGCCGGGGATCGCCGAGGCGACGCGCGCGATCCTGCGCCGCGTTCCCGACCGCGTCTATGTCCAGCGGCGCGGCGATCCCGACATCGCGCATATCGAGTTGCTGGCGAGCGAAGCGGGGGTGCCGGTCGTGGAAAGAAACTTGCGGAGCTATCGGGCGATGACCATTATCAAGGATCTGGGAGGAGACCAGCAATGAACGCAGTCGAGCTGGGCGCCACCCTCTATGTGCCGGCAACAAACCCCGCGGCGCGGACCATGGCCTATGGGGCGATCGACGATCTGCGTTCGATGGTCGTGTGCCTCGAGGATTCGGTCCGCGACGATCAGGTCGACGCCGCGCTCGACGATCTGGCGGCGCTGCTCAAGGCGCTGGTCGCCAAGGCGCCGACGCTGTCGGTCTATGTCCGGCCGCGCGATTTCCGGATGCTGCCGCAGCTCCTGAAGATGAAGGGAATCGATCGCATCGACGGCTTCGTGCTGCCCAAGGTGACGACGCAGTCGCTGCCGGTGTGGCTCACCGCGCTGATGCACGAGGATCACCGGATCATGCCGACGATCGAGGGCGAGGATGCGTTCGACCGGATGGCGCTCGCGCGCCTCTGCGACCAGCTCAAACCCTATGCCGAACGCGTGTCGGCGGTGCGTATCGGCGGCAACGACATTCTCGGGCTGCTCGGCATCCGCCGGTCGCGATACCGCACCGCCTATGACGGGCCGCTCGGCAGCGTCATTCGCGACATCGCCGGCACCTTCATCCCGAACGGCTTTTCGGTCGCGGCGCCGGTCTTCGAGCATTTCAACTCGCCCGACGTGCTGCGCCGCGAGGTCGAGCAGGACATCGAGCATGGCCTGCTGACAAAGACGGCGATCCACCCCGACCAGATCGCGATCATCCATTCGGTCTATCGCCCCGACGTCCAAGAAATGGCCGAGGCGCGCGCGATATTGAGCCATGAGGCGCCCGCGGTGTTCGGACGCAACGGCAGCATGTGCGAACCCGCGACGCACGCCCCCTGGGCGGGGATGGTCGTCAAGCGCGCGCAGACGCACGGCGTCGCCGGGCCCGACCAGCAATCGGGCATCAAGGTCGCATGATCGCAGGGCCGCTTCGATGAACGGGCTGGAACTCGAGCCGCCGGCATCGGGCGGCCCGGCACCGGCAACGGACGAGTTCGCGCTCAGCGAGGCGACTGCCGCGCGGATCAAGGCGGTCGCGCGCGAATATGCGGGCGCCTTCGTCGCGATCGACACGCAAAGCCCCGAATTCGACCGGATGGCGGGCCGGATTTCGACGATCGGCGCCGACGAGGTGCGGGCGCTGTCCGATCAGGCGCGGCTGGCGATGGCGCGCGGCGGCAGCCGCGAAGGTGCGGTGTCGGCGGTCCATGCGCAGCTCGCGCGCCTCCGCGCGGTGCTCGAACGGCTTAACCCCGGCGCGGGCGATGAACTGCTGAAACCGCGCAAATTCCTCGGGCTGTTCGCGCGCGGCGATGCGCTGGCGAGCTATTTCGACCGCTATCGCGACGCCGAGGGCGAAATCGAAACCGCGCTTTCGACGATGGCGACGAGCCGCGACACGCTGCTTCGGGACAATATTGCGGTCACCGCCTATCGCAAGGCGGTCTGGCCGATGCTGGCGAGCCTTGCCGAGGCGATCGGCATGTGCGCGAGCCTCGACGAGCGTTTCGAGCGGCTCGCGGGACAACTCGACGCGAGCGACCCGGCGAAGGCGCGGCGCCTCCGCGAGACCGCGCTGTTCGAGGTGCGCCAGCGGCACGGCGACCTGCTCACCCAGATGGCGGTGTCGCAGCAGAGCTATGCGATGCTCGGCATCGTCCTCGCCAACAATCTCGAGCTGGTGAAGGGCATCGACCGGGCTTCGGCGACCACGATCGCCGCGCTCCAGACCGCCATCGTCGCCGCGCAGACGCTCGCCAACCAGCGCATCGTGCTCGACCGCATCGGCGGGGTAACGACCGCGGCGGCGGCGCTCGGCGAGAGCGCGAGCGGCGCATCGGCGCGCGGCAATGCACGCATCGCGCTCGACAGCGCCGAGGCGTCGCAGCAGGTCGCGGCGCTGCGGTCGGCGATCGCCGACGTCACAGCGTCGGTCGATGCGCTCGACAGCCAGCAACAGTCGGCGCTCGGTTCGCTTTAGGTCCGGCCGTCCTTGGAAAGCCCGCGGTGCAAGGCTATGGAAGGAACGGCGATCATGGAAGAGGTGGGAACAGGAACGGTATGAGCATGCTTCGACGGCTCGGCCGCCTTTTCGGCGGGGAGGGGGCAGCGCAGGAGAATGAGCGCGCCGCGCCGCCGCCGGCCGCGCCGCCGCCACCGAAGGTCTTCGATTATAAGGACGACCGGATTCCCGACAGTGCGCAGGCCAAGATCGCCCATATCCTCGAATCGATCGAGGCGGTCGAAAAGGCGATGGAGCGCGAGCAGGTGCCGAGCTTCAGCCGGGTCGACACCGGCCAGATGCGCGACGTCCACCTGCCGCAGCTCGTCCAGAGCTATATTGACGTCCCCGCCAGCCACCGCGGCGAGATTTTTCGCAAGACGGGGAAATCGGCGAGCTTCCTGCTCGGCGCGAGCCTCGACCGGCTCCAGGAGCGCGTCGACGCGATGCTGCGCGACCTTGCCCAGCACGACATCAACGCCTTCACCAACAATATGCAATTCATCAACGAACGCTATTCGGACGACGATAATCCGTTCAGGTGACAGGCCGTTCAGCTAACAGGACAGGGGTTTTTTGGATGAGCGAGTTTCGCAGGCTGGAAGAAAGCGTCGAGGCGGTCGGGGTGCGAATCGAAAAATACCGCTTCGTCGAAAAGCGGCTGGTCACCCGCGGCATCCCGACCGCCGAAGGCGGTTTCCACTATATCGCCGAAGCCACCGACATCTTCCAGCTCTGCATCACGCTGACCGGCGGCGCGATCCTGCTCGAACCCGGCGCACTCCAATATATGCACGGCAAGATCGAATCGACCGTCCAGCAGCATGAGGATCGCGGATTCCTGAGCCGCGCGCTCGCGTCGGCGGGCACGGGCGAATCGGCCTTTGCGACGAAATTTTCGGGGCATGGGACGATCTGGACCGAGCCCGGACGGCGCAACTTCATCATCGGTGCGATCGACGGCGACGCGCTGCTGCTCGACGACAAGGCCTTTTACGCCTGTTCGTCGGGGATCGCGCTGACCACGCACCGCCACAACACGGTGGCCGGGGTGCTCGGCGGCAACGGCCTTGTGCAGCCGAAGATGGCGGGCGCGGGCGTTTTTGCGGTCGAGGCGCCGGTCCCGGTCGAGGAGATCGATATTGTCGAGCTCGACGGCAGCAAGGAACTGACCGTCGACGGCGATTATATGCTGATGTTCTCGGCCGAACTGAACGTGTCGATCGGCCCGCTGGTGAAGGGGCTGCGCAATGCGCTGCGCAGCGGCGAAGGTTTTGTGTATAAGCTGAACGGCAGAGGGTCGGCATGGCTCATGCCGACCGCAAAGGTCAGCTAGCCGAAGCACGATGGCGAACACCAAACCCCGGTACCGGACCTACAACAGCCCCGCGGGCGGCTGGGGGGCGGCCGCCGCGACCGCGAAGGTGCTGCTCGAACAGAGCGTCGTCACCAAGGGTTCGCGCGCGCTCCTGTCGATGAACCAGCCGGGCGGCTTCAAATGCCCGAGCTGCGCCTTTCCCGACGCGACCTGTACCAAGAAGCTCGAATTCTGTGAAAATGGGGCGAAGGCGCTCGCGCACGAGGCGACGAAGTTCCGCGTCACGCGCGAATTTTTTGCGCAGCATAGCGTCACCGACCTGATGGCGCAGTCGGACTACTGGCTCGAAATGCAGGGGCGGCTGACCGAGCCGATGCGTTACGACGCCGCGACCGACCATTATGTGCCGGTGAGCTGGGACGACGCTTTCGCGCTGATCGGCACGCACCTGCGTGCGCTCGAAAGCCCGGACCAGGCCGAATTCTACACCTCGGGCCGCACGGCGAACGAGACGGCGTTCCTCTATTCGATCTTCGTGCGCGAATATGGCACGAACAATTTTCCCGATTGTTCGAACATGTGCCACGAGCCGACGAGCCGCGGGCTGCCGCCGTCGATCGGGGTCGGCAAGGGCACGGTGATCCTCGACGATTTCGAACATGCCGAGGCGATCTTCCTGATCGGGCACAATGCCGGGACCAACGCGCCGCGGATGATGACCCCGCTCGTCGAGGCGCGAAAGCGCGGGGTGCCGATCGTCGCGGTCAACCCGATGCCCGAACGCGCACTGATCCAGTTCACCGAACCGCAGGACATCGTCCAGATGGCGACCTTCGGCTCGACCGATATCACCAGCGAGTTCGTGCATATCAAGGTCGGCGGTGACCTCGCGTTGCTCAAGGGCATGATGAAGGTACTGTTCGAGCGCGAAGCGGCGGGTGAGCTGCTACTCGACCATGCGTTCATCGCCGAACATACGTCGGGTTTCGACGCGCTGAAGGCCGATATCGAGGCACAGAACTGGGCCGACCTCGTCGCCGCGGCGGGGATCAACGAGGCGCAGATCCGCCGCTGCGCCGAAATCTACATCCGCTCGAACGCGACGATCATCTGCTACGGCATGGGCGTCACCCAGCATCAGCAGGGATCGCAGCTCGTCCAGCAGATCGCGAACCTGCTGCTTCTCAAGGGCAATTACGGCAAGCCGGGCGCGGGCATCTCGCCGATCCGCGGCCATTCGAACGTGCAGGGCGACCGCACCGTCGGCATCGACGAGAAGCCGACACAGGCCTATCTCGACCGGGTGCGCGACGTTTTCGGTTTCGAACCGCCGCGCGGCCACGGGCATCATGCGGTTGAATCGGTCGAGGCGATGCTGGCGGGTACCGCGAAAGTCTTCATTGGCCTCGGCGGCAATTTCGTCCGCGCGGTGCCCGACACCGATCGCTCCTACGCCGCGATGCGAAAGCTCGACCTGACCGTCGGCATCGCGACCAAGCTCAATCGCGGCCATCTCGTCCACGGCAAGGATGCGCTGATCCTGCCGGTCGTCGCGCGTTCCGAACGCATCGAAACCGCGAAGGGCGAACAGTTCGTAACGATCGAGGATTCGATGTCGAACGTCACCGCCTCGCGCGGCGTGCTCGACCCCGCGAGCCCGCACCTGCTGCCCGAGACCGAGATCGTCTGCCGCATGGCGATGGCGACACTGCCCGAAAGCAAGGTCGACTGGGCGCGCTACATCGACGATTACGGTCTGATCCGCGACAAGATCGCCGAGGTCTATCCCGCGCTCTACGAAGGCTTTGCCGAGCGCATCAAGGCGCCGCTCGGCTTCCACCTCGACATCCCGCCGCGCCGCCGCGCCTGGGCGACCCCGAACGGCAAGGCCAATTTCCTCGTCCTCCCCGGGCTCGCGGTCAACGCGCCGGTCGACGATCCCGACATGCTGCGCCTCGCCACGGTGCGCTCGCACGACCAGTTCAACACGACGATCTACAGCTACAACGACCGCTATCGCGGCGTGTATAACGACCGCATGATCCTGTTCATGAACGCCGACGACATTGCGGCGCGCGGGCTGGAGGCGGGGGCGAAGGTCGCGCTCGAAACGATCGGCGCCGACGGCATTGCGCGGCGCGTCGACGGGCTCACGATCCTCGACTATCCGATGTCACGCGGTTCGGTCGCGGGCTATTATCCCGAACTCAATCCGCTGCTGCCGCTCGCTTTCTACGACAAGACGAGCGGCTGTCCGGCGGCGAAGTCGATCCCGGTGCGTGTCGTCGGGGCCGCGGTTTGACGCCGCCGATGGCCGTCGGCAGGCATATCGCGCCCGTGCGTTTCCTGATCTTTCCGCTCGTTCTGGTCGCGGCGGCGGGAGCGATGCTGGCATCGGGAATCGATCCGCGCACGGCGTTTCTTTCCGGTTTCGACGTCGCCGCCTTCGTCTTTCTCTGCTCGCTCGCGCCGCTCCTGCGTGCCGACGCCGTGCAGATGCGCCGCCGCGCCGCGGACAATGACGCGAACCGTCTCGGCCTGCTCGCGATTTCGGTATTGCTGTCGCTGGTGATCCTATTTGCGGTGGGGACGCTGATCGCCAGTCCGGCCAAGCTGGATCGCTGCGACGTCATATTGATCATCGCGACGCTCGCGTTCGCCTGGCTGTTCGCGAACATGGTGTTCACGCTCCACTATGCGCATCTCTATTATTTGCAGAAGGACGGGCGCGACCGGCGCGGGATCGAGGTGCCGGGGGTGCACGAGCCCGGTTACTGGGACTTTCTCTATTTCGCCTTCACGCTCGGCATGACCTTCCAGACGTCGGACGTCACCATATCGGGCGCGCATATGCGCCGCGTCGTGCTCGGCCATTGCATGGCGGCGTTTATCTTCAACATGGGCATTTTGGCGTTCACCGTGAACGCCATCGGCGGGTCATAGCCGCGTCAGCCGGTCGAGGTCTGCGGCGCTGTTGACGTTCGGCGGCACGAAGTCGCTCGCCACAGCGCGGGCTCCGATCCGGCGGGCATAGGCCCGGACAGCGAGGTCGCTTCCGTCCTCCAATATGGCCCGCAGGTCGCTGATCGATCCAACCGGCCACAGCCCGATCACCGGCTGCGTTTCCAGAAACGCCGGCGCGGGTTCGAGCAGCGCCCGCAAATCATCGGGCAGGCGCACGCAATCGACCGGTGCGGTCAGCAACCGATCATATCCTCGCTCCGCCGCATGGATCAGCGCCCCCGCAATCCCGCCGAGCGGCCCCATGCCGGGCCGCGGCCAGTCGGCAATCTCGCCCCGCCCGACCACGATCACCGCATCGCAATGCGGGCCGAGCGCTGTCGTCGCATGATCGAGCAGCGTCCGTCCATCGAGCATCGCGAGCGCCTTGTCCGACCCGAAGCGGCTCGACCGCCCGCCCGCGAGCACCGCGCCGAGCGTCTTCATGCGATCATCCCGTGCGGGTCGCTGATCACCAGCGCCGAGTCCGTCCGCGCCAGCGCGACAAGCGTCAGCCCCGCCGCCGCAGCGCGCTCCGCCGCAAGGCTCGTGGGCGCCGAGATGGTGACGAGCATCGGACAGCCCGCACGCACGGTCTTTTCGACCAGTTCGTAACTGCACCGCGCCGACAGCAGGACAAAGCCGGTCGTAGGGTCGATCCCCGCACGCGCCAGCGCGCCGATCAATTTGTCGAGCGCATTGTGCCGCCCGACATCCTCGCGCACCAGCCGGATTTCGCCGCCGGGCGAACAGAAGGCCGCGGCATGCACCGCGCCGGTTGCGCGCCCGAGCGGCTGATGCGCGCCGAGCGCCGCCAGTGCCGCCGCGATAGCATCCCGATCGGTGGCGATACGCGCGGTGACCGCGGGCAGGGGACGCAGCACCTCCTCGATATTCTCGATCCCGCAGAGGCCGCAGCTGCTCTCGCTCACCCGCTTGCGCGCGCGTTCGAGCGCGATCGCATTGCGTTCGGGCGGTAACCAGATGCGCAGCGCCCAGCCGCCCTCGATCGCCTGCACATCGACGCGCCCGATCTGGCCCGTCGTCTCGACCAGCCCCTCGCCCAACGCAAAGCCGAAGGCATAATCCTCCAGGTCGGTGGGGGTCGCCATCATTACCGCATAAGCGATGCCGCCGACTTCGACCGACACCGGCGCCTCGATCGGCACGCTGCGGATTCCCATGCCGTCGCCCGTTTCGCCAAGGCCCAGTCGCCGGACCGGAAGGTCGATCATTTCCCTAGTCATGGCCGCACCCTAAACCATCGGTGCCCGGCTGTCTCACCCCCCACGCCCCAACCGCTCGACAAGGAAATCGACGAACACCCGCACCCGCGCAGGGGTGTTCGCGCCGCCCGCGAATACCGCGTGGATCGCCTCGATGTCGCCCGGGTTATAATCCTCCAGGATCGGCACCAACGCTCCGGAATCTATCTGGTCGGCGATGCTGAAGGCGCCGACGCGCGCAATGCCGACCCCCGCCGCGGCAAGCTGTCCCAGCGTCTCGCCATTGTTCGCCTCGATGTTGCCCTGCACCGACAGCGCATAGTCGCGCGTCCCGTCGCGGAACGGCCACACCGGCTCGGCGCGGCGGAAGTTGAAGTTGAGGCAGTTATGATCGTGCAGATCCTCAGGGGTGCGCGGCGTTCCGTGCGCCGTCAGATAGGCAGGGGAGGCGACGATGACGCGGCGGCTTTCGCCGAGCTTGCGCGCGGTCAGCGGGCTGTCGGCAAGCGGGCCGAACCGGATCGCGACGTCGGCCTGCCCCGCCGCGATATCGACGAGCCGGTCGGCAAGGCTGATGTCGACGAGGATATGCGGATAGAGCGCGACGAACTCGCCGATTAGCGGCACGATCGTCAGCCGCCCGTGCGCCTGCGCTGCGCTGACGCGCAGCCGCCCTCGCGGCGCGCCCTGATCGGCGATCGCCTGTTCGGCATCGCCCAGATCGGCGAGGATGCGCCGCGCCGCGCGCAGATAGGCCTCGCCCTCGGGGGTGAGCGTCAGAGCGCGGGTTGAACGCAGGAGTAGCCGCACGCCCAGCCGCGCCTCGATCCGGTCGATCGTGCGGCTGACCGCCGACGGGGTCAGTCCGAGGCAGCGCCCGGCCGCCGAAAAGCTGCCTTCCGCGACCGTCGCCGCGAACACTTCCATCGATCGCGCGCGATCGCCGCCGCCATCCATCTTTGCGTTCATTTCAAAAATCCTTCGCCTGTGCTGGCGCTACTCCGGCTGGGGCACGGAGTCCATCTATGCTTCCAACGCAACCGAAAGGGTGGATCATGGACTATCGTCAATTGGGATCGTCGGGGCTCCGTGTCCCGGCTTTGAGCTTCGGAACCGGCACCTTCGGCGGGCAGGGGCCTTTGTTCAGCGCCTGGGGCACGAGCGACGCGGCGGAAGCGCGGCGTCTCATCGACATCAGCCTCGACGCCGGGGTGACGCTATTCGACAGCGCCGACGTCTATTCGAACGGCGCGTCGGAGGCGATTTTGGGCGAGGCGATCAAGGGCCGCCGCGATGCGGTGCTGATTTCGACCAAGACCGGGCTGCCGATGGGCGACGGGCCGCAGGATTGGGGCGCCTCGCGCAGCCGGCTGATCGGCGCGGTCGAGGCTTCGCTGCGGCGGCTCGGCACCGACCATATCGACCTGCTCCAGCTCCACGCCTTCGACGCCTCGACCCCGGTCGACGAATTGATGGACACGCTCGCCACGCTGATCGCGGCGGGCAAGCTGCGTTATGCCGGCGTCTCCAACTATCCCGGCTGGCAGCTCATGAAGGCACAGGCGGCCGCCGACCGTCGCGGCACGCCGCGCTTCGTCGCGCATCAGGTCTATTATTCGCTCATCGGGCGTGCCTATGAAGCCGACCTGATGCCGCTCGCCGCCGATCAGGGGATCGGCGCGCTCGTCTGGAGCCCGCTCGGCTGGGGGCGTCTCACCGGCAAGATCGGCCGCGACCGCCCGGTTCCGGCGGGCAGCCGCCTGCACGAGACCGAACAGTTCGCGCCGCCGGTGACCGAGGACCTGCTCTACCGCGTGATCGATGCGCTGGAGGCCGTCGCTGCCGAAACCGGCAAGACGGTGCCGCAGGTCGCGATCAACTGGCTGCTCCGGCGCCCCACCGTGTCGTCGGTAATCATCGGCGCGCGCAACGAGGAGCAGCTCCGGCAGAATCTCGGCGCGGTCGGCTGGGAACTGACCGCCGAACAGGTCGCGGCGCTCGACGCCGCGAGCGACGTCCTACCGCCCTATCCGCATACACCCTACCGGCAACAGGCGGGCTTCGCGCGCCTCAATCCGCCGCTCGTCTGATCGGAAGAACCGACATGAAAATCAACTTTCCCCTCCTTGCGCTCGCGACGGGTGCCTTCGGTATCGGCATCACCGAATTTGCCCCGATGGGGCTGCTCCCCGACATGGCCGAGGGGCTGGGGGTTTCGATCCCCGCCGCCGGGCTGCTCGTGTCGGCCTATGCGCTCGGCGTCATGCTCGGTGCGCCGCTGATGACGCTCACCACCGCGCGGATGAATCGCCGCACTTTGCTGATCGGCCTGATGGCGATCTTCACGCTCGGCAATTTCCTCTCCGCCATCGCGGGCGATTACACGACGCTGATGGTCGCGCGCGTGATCACCTCGCTGAACCACGGCGCCTTTTTCGGTGTCGGCTCGGTCGTCGCGGCGAGCCTCGTTCCGCCCGAAAAGCGTGCGAGCGCGGTCGCGGCGATGTTCATGGGGCTGACGCTCGCCAATGTCATCGGGGTACCGCTCGCGCCCTGGGTCGGCGAAACCTTCGGCTGGCGTACCGCCTTCGGCGCGATCGCCGTCTGGGGCCTGATCACCATGGCGGCGCTGCGTTTCGCGCTGCCCGATATCGGTCGCGATACGGGCGGCAACATGCTCGCCGAACTCGGCGTGCTGAAACGCCGCGAGGTGCTGATCGCGCTCGCTTTGACCGCGATTGGCTCGTCGGCGATGTTCACGGTCTTCACTTACATCGCGCCGATCCTGACCGAGGCGACGCACGCAGGGACGCTGTTCGTGACCGCGATGCTGGTGATCTACGGGCTCGGCCTCACTGCCGGCAACTGGCTCGGCGGCGTCTTTGCCGACAAGTCGATCGACCGCACATTGATCGTCTCGCTCGCCGGGCTCGCCGCGACGCTCGTCATCTTCGCGGGCGCGATGTTTCAGCCGCTCGCGGCGGCGGTCACCATCTTCGTGTGGGGCGTCGCGACCTTTGCCATCGTCCCGCCGCTCCAGATGCGCGTGATGGAGGCGGCGTCCGATGCGCCCAATCTGGCCTCGGCGGTCAATATCGGAGCCTTCAATCTCGGCAACGCCGTCGGCGCTGCGGTCGGGGGCGGGGTGATCGGCCTCGGGCTCGGCTATCCGGCGGTCTCGTTCGCGGGGGCGGCAATGGCGCTTGGCGGTTTGGCGATCGTGCTCGCGACACGCGGACAAAAGTCTCCGGTGCTAGCCGAAGCCTGAAGATTGCCATTTGCGCGGCCGGGCCTATGCAATCGGCGGCATGAAGACCTCGATTCTCGCTGTCCTGACGGGCAAGGCGCGCCCCTTTCGCGGCGATGAGCCGAGCGCGATCGGCAAATTGCCGGTCGCCGATGCGGTCACGGTCGATGCGATGGGGCTCGTCGGCGACGAACAGGCCGACCGCAGCGTTCACGGCGGCATCGACAAGGCGATCCACCATTATCCCGCCGACCATTATGACTGGTGGCGCGGCCAGCTCGGCGCCGCGCCGCTGCTCGATGCGGCGGGCGCGTTCGGGGAGAATATCTCGACCATCGGCCTCGACGAAAACAGCGTCTTCCTCGGCGACCGCTTCCGCCTCGGCAGTGCGCTGGTCGAAGTGACGCAGGCGCGCCAGCCGTGCTGGAAGCTCGACCATCGGTTCGAAACCAAGGGCGTGATGGCGGGGGTGGTGAAGACGCGGCGCTCGGGCTGGTATTACCGCGTCCTCGAACCCGGCACCGTGCGCGCGGGCGACGATCTGGAGCTGGTCGACCGGCCGTATCCCGAATGGCCGCTCGCCTCGCTCTTCGGCCTGCTCATCGGCGGCGAGGCGAAGGATCGCGTCGCCGACCTCCGCGCGCTCCGCGACGTGCCCGTGCTCGCCGAAACATGGAAGGTCCGCCGCGCCAAGCTCGCCGACCAGTTCGGCGCGGATTAGGCGGTCATCGCAAAGCGCTTCGGCGGCAGGCCGACGTGGCGGGTGAAGGCGGTGCTGAACGCGCTCGCCGATCCATAGCCGACGCGCGCCGCAATCTCGTCGAGCTTGCCCGCGCGGCGGCGCAGCAGATCCTTGGCGATACTCATCCGCCAGCCCTGCAGATATTCCATCGGCGGCACGCCAACGGTGCGCGCGAACCGCTCGAAGAAAGCCGAGCGCGACAATGCCGCTTCCTTCGCGAGCGCCGCGACCGTCCATGGCCGCGCGGGCGCCCCGTGGATCTGCCGGATTGCCGCCGCCAGCCGCGGATCGCTTAAGCCGCGCAGTAGTCCCGGCGGTGCATCGTCGCCCTCGACCGATCGCAGCGCCTCGACGATCAGCACCTCGACCAGCCGCGACAGGATCAGGTCGCATCCGGGCCGCTCTTCGCCCGCCTCCTCGCGCACCAGCCGCACCAGCGTCGCCAGCCGCTCGGCACCGCGGAGGTGAATGAGCGCGGGAAGCTGCGACACCAGCAGCGCGGCGTCGGGCGATTCAAAGACGAAATAGCCGCCGAGCATCGTCACATCGGGCGCGCCCTCCTGCCGGCCGTGACGCACTTCGCCGGTCAGGTCCGCCGCCGCGTGCGGATCGATCTCGACCGGCTCGGCGGGCTCGAACCCGCCCATGGTGAAGCCCGGCGTCGCGGGCAGGAAGATGAAATCGCCCGCCTCGATCGTCACCGGATCGGCGCCGCCCACTGACAGGCGGCAGGTTCCCTCGATCACCGTGCAGAACCCCGGATGCCCGAAATCGCCATAGCGCACCGCCCAGCCTCCGGCGCCGCTGATCGCTTTCGCAAACACCGTCCGCGGGCGCAGCAGAGCGATCAGGTCGGACAAGGGATCGGTCATATGGACTATCTCGAATGAAATATGGATTTCAGATTATAGATAGTCCGGAAGGCGTCGTCTAGCGTCCTTTCATCACCCCGAGAAAGGAACATATATGAAAACCATCCTCATCACCGGCTGCTCGTCGGGTTATGGCCTTGAAACCGCGCGTCACTTCCATGCGCTTGGCTGGAATGTCATCGCCACGATGCGCAATCCCGCCGCGGCACCTTTGACCCCTGCCGACCGCCTCCACCTCCTCTCGCTCGACGTCACCGACCCCGACAGCATCGCGCTCGCGCTCGAACGCGCCGGACCGGTCGATGTCCTCGTGAACAACGCCGGTATCGGCCTGTTCGGCGCGCTCGAACATTCGCCGATGCAGAAGATCCGCGACGTTTATGCCACCAATACGCTCGGCACGATCGCCATGACGCAGGCGGTAATCCCGCAGATGCGCCGGCGCGGTTCGGGGACGATCGTCAACGTCACTTCGTCGGCAACGCTGGCCTCCTTCCCGTTGGCCGCCGCCTATACGGGCAGCAAGACCGCGATCCAGGGCTTCACCGGCAGCCTCGCGCACGAACTCGCGCCGCTCGGCATCGCGGTGAAGCTCGTCGAACCCGGCTATGGTCCGACGACCGCCTTTGCGAGCAACACCGACATCCGCCTCGAAGATGTGCTGCCCGAACCCTATGCGGCTTATGCCGCCCCGATTCTCGCCGGCATGGCCGAACCCGCGCTGTTCACCACCGAGGCCGACGTCGCGGCCGCGGTTTGGCAGGCGGTGCACGACCGGAGCGGCCGGTCCCATTTCCCTGCCGGGGCCGATGCGCTGGCGCTCGCTGCCTGACCTGGTCAGGCGCGGGTGAAGTGCATCACCCAATTGACCTCCCACGTCGCACCGCCGTCGGTCGAAAAGGCTTGTTCCCATTTCGCCGACCGCGGCGTGATATCCGACCAGCGGAAGCGCACGGTCACCGGCGTCCCCTTCCAGCTGTCTTCGGCAAGGAAGGCGCCGACGCCGCTCTCGAACGTCCCGCGCACCGGCACGTCGAGCCGGTCGGTCGCGCGCGAATCGAGCCACCAGATCGCCCATTGCCTTGTCGCGGGATCATAGGCGCGGAGGCCAACGCCGCGATAGGTCTCGTCCGGCGTGTGGAAGATATTGTCGTCGACATTCGCCGCGCCGCCGAGGATCGGCCAGTTTTCGCAGCTACCGTCGAACTCCATCCAGTCGTTGCTGCCGACGAGCCGCTCGCGAAGCTTGCGGTGTCGGACGTGCCAGCGGCCGACGAGGAATTGCCAGTCGCCGCCGGCGGCCGGCGGGCCTGCCGCGTTCGCCGCCGATCCCGCCAGTGCGGCGGCGCCGCCGGCGAGGGCGATCTCCAGCGCGCTGCGGCGCGTCATATTCATGTCGATCATCATTAGTCTCCTTTGCGTAGGAGACCGGTCTAACGGGGCCTACCTGACAATCTTTGTCAGTTATTTATCCGGCCTTCGAAAAATTCCGGATCGGCCAGCCGCGCTTCGGCAACCAGCCGCTCGATGTGTTCGGCGAGGCGGGCAGCCTCGTCGGGGGTGAAATGGAGCCCCAGCTTGCTTCGCCGCCAGAGGATGTCGTCGGGTTGGCGCGCCCATTCGTGCGTCACCATCCAGCGCAGTTCGGCGACGCTCAGCCCGTGCGCGATTTCGCCGCCGAGCGCGTCCCATCCGGTCGCGTCGCCCAGCCAGCGCCGCGCATCGGTGCCATAGGCCTGGACGATACGGTCGACCGTCGCGGCGGTCAGGAAAGGGTGGGCGAGCTTATATTCGGCCTTGAGCGCAGCGGCGCCGGTGACCGGGAAATCGCCGCCGGGCAGCGGCGCCTTCGCCGTCCAGTGCTTGCCCGAAAGCGCGGGGATATGGTCCGCCAGCTCGTCGACCGCGGCCTCGGCGACATGGCGGTAGCTGGTGATCTTGCCGCCATAGATGGTGAGCAGGGGCGCCCCTTCTTCCATGTCGAGGTCGATGCGATATCCGCGCGTCGCGGCCTCGGGTTTTCCCGACCCGTCCTCGATCAGCGGCCGGACGCCCGAATAGGTCCACACGACATCGGCGGGGGTGACGGGGGTGCTGAAATAGAGGCTCGCGCCTTCGCACAGATAGGCGATCTCTTCGTCGCTCGCCTTCGCCTCGCTCGCCGGCCCGTCATGATCCTGGTCGGTCGTCCCGATCAGCGTGAAATCGCGTTCGTAGGGGATGGCGAAGAAGATGCGGCCGTCGGGAAGCTGGAAGAAATAGGCATAGTCGTGCTCGAAAAGCCTGCGCACGACGATATGCGATCCGCGCACCAGCCGCATCCGGTGATCGGGTTCGGCATCGGCGCGCTTCAACAGGTCGAGCACCGCCGGTCCCGCCGCATTCACGACGCTGCGCCCGGTGAAACGATAATGCTGGCCCTGATCGTCGCGTGCATCGACGGTCCACAGCCCGTCCTCGCAGCGCAGCATTTCGGCGTGCGTGCGCGTGCGGACCCGCGCGCCGCGATCCGCGGCGTCGCGTGCGTTGAGCGCGACGAGCCGCGCGTCGTCGACCCAGCCGTCCGAATATTCGAAGCTGCGGACATATTGCGGTTGCAGCGGCGCGCCCGCGCTGTGGCGCCTCAGGTCGATCGAGCGCGTCGCGGGCAGCTTCTTGCGCCCGCCGATATGGTCATAGAGGAAGAGGCCGAGCCGCAGCAGCCAGCGCGGGCGCAGCCCGTCGCGATAGGGCAGGACGAAGCGCAGCGGGCGGATGATGTGCGGCGCGATGCCCCACAATATTTCGCGTTCCTTCAGCGCCTCGCGCACGAGGCCGAATTCATAATGTTCGAGGTAACGCAGCCCGCCGTGGATCAGCTTGGTCGACTTCGACGAAGTGCCTTGCGCCAGATCGCCCGCCTCGAGCAGCAGCACCCGCGCGCCGCGTCCGGCGGCGTCGCGTGCGACCCCTGCGCCGTTGACGCCGCCGCCGACGACGATGACATCATAGGGCGGCGGGGCGTCGTTCATCGTGCGGTTTCCTAAGCCAAGTTGGCCACGCTTGCCAATGGCAAGACATCGTATGCGGCTTACGTATGCGCGTTGCATTCGCGCGGCGCATCCTCCACTTCTGACCGCGGATATCCAAGGGGACGAGCGTGAGCGTGAAAGTCGAAACACTGGTGCTGTTCGGCGCAACGGGCGACCTTGCGCAGCGCATGCTCTTTCCCTCGCTTTACAATCTCCATCTCGACGGGCTGCTCGCCGACGCGCTGACGATCATCGGGTCGGGGCGGTCGACGATGGACCGCGCGGCGTTCCAGTCGCAGGTGCGCGCGGCGCTGGCCGAGCATCTGCCCGCCGACCGCATCGACGACGCGGGGGTCGCGGCGTTCCTCGACCGCATCGATTATTGCGCCATCGATGCCGGAGCCGGCGCGGGTTACGACGATCTCGCGGCGTTGCTCGGCGAACGAATGCGGCGCCCGATCGGCGTCTATCTCTCGACCCCGCCGTCGATGTTCGGCCCGATCGCGCAAGGGTTGAAAGCCGCCGGGATCGCATGCGCCGAATGCCGCATCGCGATGGAAAAACCGATCGGCCACGACCTTGCCTCGTCGCGGGACGTCAACGCGCAGGTCGGCGATGCCTTTGCCGAGGACCGCGTTTTCCGCATCGACCATTATCTCGGCAAGGAAACGGTGCAGAACCTGCTCGCGCTGCGCTTTGCCAACATGCTCTTCGAGCCGCTGTGGAATGCGCAGGCGATCGACCATGTCCAGATCACCGTCGCCGAAACTGTGGGGCTCGAGGGACGCGTCTCCTATTATGACGGCGTCGGCGCGCTGAAGGATATGGTGCAGAACCATATGCTGCAATTGCTCGCGATCATCGCGATGGAGCCGCCGTCGAGCGTCTCGTCGACCGCGGTGCGCGACGAAAAGGTAAAGCTGCTGCGCTCGCTGCGCCGCATGACTGCCGAGGATGTGAAGGCGCACAGCGTCAAGGGCCAGTATACCAGCGGCGCGGTGAACGGCGGCGCGGTGGCAGGTTACGCCGACGAGCTCGGCAATCCGTCGAACACCGAAACCTTTGTCGCATTGAAGGCCTATATCGACAATTGGCGGTGGAAGGGCGTGCCCTTCTACCTCCGCACCGGCAAACGGATGCCCGAGCGCAAGTCCGAAGTGCTGATCCAGTTCAAGCCGGTGCCGCACAACATCTTCGCGCGCGTCGGCGCGGGCAAGCTCGATGCGAACAGCATGATCATCAACCTGCAGCCGGAGGAGAATATCCGGGTCAAGGTGATGGCGAAGCAGCCTGGGCTCGACCGCGACGGGGTGAAGCTCAAAGAGGTGACGATGGACGTCTCGCTCTCGCACAGCTTCGCCGGCGAGCGGCGGCGCATCGCTTACGAACGGCTGCTGCTCGATTTCATCGAGGGCGACCAGACGCTGTTCGTGCGCCGCGATGAGGTCGAGGCGCAGTGGCAGTGGATCGATTCGATCCGCGACGCGTGGGCCGAGGTCGACATGGCGCCGCAGAATTACACGGCGGGAAGCTGGGGCCCGTCGAGCGCCATCGCGCTGATCGAGCGCGACGGAGCGAGCTGGCATGACTGATGAAGAAACACGTCGCCCCGCCTTCGCGGAGGTGACGAGGAAGCAATATGACTGATCTGAACCCCACCATCGCAGCCGTCACCGGCCGTATCATCGAACGCAGCGCCCCGCGCCGCGCCGCCTATCTGGGCCTGATGGAGCGCCAGCGCGATGCCGGCACCAACCGCGGCAACCTGTCGTGCGGCAATCTCGCGCACGGCTTTGCGGCGGCAGGCGACGACAAGGCGGTGATCCGCACCGGTGCCGCGATGAACATCGGCATCGTTACCGCGTACAACGATATGCTCTCGGCGCATCAGCCCTATGGCCGCTATCCCGAGCAGATCAAACTCTTCGCGCGCGAAGTCGGCGCGACCGCGCAGGTCGCGGGCGGCGTCCCCGCGATGTGCGACGGGGTGACGCAGGGGCAGGCGGGCATGGACCTGTCATTGTTCAGCCGCGACAATATCGCGCAGGGCACGGCGATCGCGCTCAGCCACGCGATGTTCGAGGGCGCACTGCACCTCGGCATTTGCGACAAGATCGTACCCGGCCTCTTGATCGGCGCGCTGCGCTTCGGCCACCTGCCGCAAATTCTCGTCCCCGCGGGGCCGATGCCTTCGGGCCTCGCGAACAAGGAAAAGCAGCGCGTCCGCCAGCTTTATGCCGAAGGCAAGGCGACCCGCGACGAACTGCTCGAGGCCGAAGCCGCCTCCTATCATGGCGCGGGTACCTGCACCTTCTATGGCACCGCGAACAGCAACCAGATGATGATGGAACTGATGGGGCTGCACGTCCCCGGCAGCGCCTTTGCCAACCCCGGCACGAAGCTGCGGCAGGAACTCACGCGAGCGGCCGCGCACCGCGTCGCCGCGATCGGCTGGGACGGCGACGATTATCGTCCGCTGTCGCGCTGCATCGACGAGAAGGCGATCGTCAACGCCGCGATCGGGCTGCTCGCCACCGGCGGATCGACGAACCATGCGATCCACTTGCCGGCCATTGCACGGGCGGCGGGGATCATCATCGACTGGCAGGATTTCGACGAGCTGAGCCACGCGGTGCCTTTGCTTGCGCGCGTCTATCCGAACGGCGCGGGCGACGTGAACAATTTCCATGCCGCGGGCGGCATCGGTTATGTCGTGCGCGAACTTCTGGGTGCCGGGCTGCTCCACGGCGACGTGCTGACGGTCGGCGGGACGATGGCCGATTATGCGTCGGAACCGGTGCTCGTCGACGACGAGCTCCACTGGCAGGCGGCGCCCGAAACGAGCCGCGACGACGCGATGCTGCGCCCCGTCGCCGCGCCTTTCTCTCCCGACGGCGGGATGCGTTTGCTCGCGGGCAACCTCGGCCGCGCGATCATCAAGACGAGCGCGGTCGCCGAGGATCGCTGGACGATCGAGGCACCGTGCCGGATCTTCGACACGCAGGATGCGGTGCTCGCGGCGTTCAAGGCGGGCGAACTCGAACGCGACGTCATCGTCGTCGTGCGCTTTCAGGGGCCGCGCGCCAACGGCATGCCCGAACTCCACAAGCTGACGCCCGCATTGGGTGTGCTCCAGGATCGCGGCTTCCGCGTCGCGCTACTCACCGACGGCCGCATGTCGGGCGCGAGCGGCAAGGTGCCCGCAGTGATCCACCTGTCGCCCGAGGCCTTGCCCGGCACCGACGGCGTCAGTGGTCCGCTCGCCTTCCTCGTCGATGGCGACATCGTCCGCGTCTGCGCGCGCAAGGGCGAAGTGCTCGCGCTCGTCGACCCCGCGATCTGGGCCGCGCGCACCGCTGCGGTTCCGCCGCCACCCGCGGTCGGCGTCGGCCGCGAACTCTTCGCGCTGTTCCGCCACCATGCCGACGAAGCCGAAAAGGGCGGGTCGGCGGTCCTCGCTGCGATGGAAACAGTTATCTGAACCCGACCCGCTTGCCCCGCGGGCAGGCGACCCAAATTTCGAATGGAGTAGAGAATGTCCGACAGCGGTATCGAGCAGATCATGCGCCTCGCGCCGGTCATCCCGGTGATCGTCATCGACCGTGTCGAGGATGCGGTACCGATGGCCGAGGCGCTCGTCGCCGGCGGGCTCAAGGTGCTCGAAGTGACGATGCGCACCCCCGCCGCGCTCGACGCGATCCGGGCGATGAAAAGCGTGCCCGGCGCGGTCGTCGGCGCAGGCACCGTGCTCAATCCCCGGATGCTCAAGGATGCGCTCGATGCAGGCTCCGAGTTCATCGTCTCGCCCGGTCTGACCGACAGCCTTGGGCAGGCCGCGGTGACGAGCGGCATTCCCTTCCTGCCCGGCGTCGCCAACGCGACGAATATCATGGCGGGTCTCGATATCGGGCTCGACAGCTTCAAATTCTTCCCCGCCGCGACGAGCGGCGGCATCCCCGCGCTGAAGGCGCTCGCGGGGCCGTTCGGCGGGATCAACTTCTGCCCGACCGGCGGGATCAGCGCCGCCACCGCGCGCGAATGGCTCGCGCTCGATCCGGTGCTGTGCGTGGGGGGCAGCTGGGTCGTGCCCTCGGGGCCGCTCGATCCGGCGCGGATCGAAGCGCTGGCGCGCGAGGCGGCCGCGCTCGCGCCCTGACCGGCACGGCGAATTGGGCGCATTGATAAACGTCATCTTTACTGCCATCGTGCAGGGAAAGGCGGCAATATAGCCGCTTGGTGGGGAGATGTGCGTGCCGAGACCGCAGCCGCATTTGGAAGAAGTCCTGGCGTCCGAACCCGGACCGCATATCGCCGCGCTCTTCGATTTCGATGGAACGATCATCTCGGGCTATTCGGCGACCGCGATGCTGCGCGAGAAGTTCCAGCGCCGCGAAATGTCGGTCGAGGAGATCGCCGAGACCGCACAGGTCATCGCGCAGCATAGCCTTGGCACCATCGGTTTTTCGGGGCTGATGTCGGGCGCCGCCAAATTCATGAAGGGCGTCGACGAGGACAGCTTCATCGAATTCGGCGAGGAACTCTACAAGAAGCACATCGCGCGCAAGATTTACCCGGAGGCGCGCGCGATCATCGAGGCGCATCAGGCGAAGGGTCACCGCGTCGCGATCATCTCGTCGGCGACGATCTACCAGATCGAACCGACCGCGCGCGACCTTGGCATCACCGACATCAAATGCTCGGCCTACGAGATCGAGGATGGCGTCTTCACCGGCGAAATCATCCGGCCGCTCTGCTTTGGCGAGGGCAAGGTGCTCGCGGCCGAGGAACTCGCCGAGGAATATGGCCTCGATCTCGACCAGAGCTTTTTCTATTCGGACAGCGACGACGACATCGAACTGCTCGAGCGCGTCGGCAAGCCGCGACCGCTCAACCCGAACCTGAAACTGAAAGCGATCGCCGAGGAAAATGGCTGGCCTGTCCAGCGCTTCGGCAGCCGGGGCACGCCGTCGTGGGTCGATTACACGCGCACCATCTACGCGACCGGTTCGCTCGTTGGCGCCTTCGCCGCAGGCCTGCCGATCTGGGCGTTGACGCGTTCACAGCGCGAGGCGGCGAATTTCTCGATCGGGCTGTTCGGCGACTTCGCGACCGCGATCACCGGCGTCGAGCTGGAGGTCGAGGACGAGAAGAATCTCTGGTCCTCGCGCCCCTGCGTCTTCATCTTCAATCACCAGAGCAAGGCGGATGTGATGATCCTCGCCAAGCTCATCCGCCGCGACATGGGCGGGGTGGGCAAGAAAGAAATCAAGGACATCCCCATCCTCGGCAAGCTGATGGAATGGGGCGGCACCGTCTTCGTCGACCGCGCCGACGGCAAGAGCGCGATCAAGGCGATGGAGCCGCTGGTCGACGCGATCAAGGTCGAAGGCAAGTCGATCTGTATCTCGCCCGAAGGCACGCGCAGCCTGACGCCGAAGCTCGAACCGTTCAAGAAGGGCGCGTTCCACCTCGCGATGCAGGCCGGGGTGCCGATCGTGCCGATCGTGATCCACAATGCGACCGATGTCGCGCCGAAGAACGAGTTTGTGATGCGCCCCGCGACGGTGCGCGTCACCGTCCTGCCGCCGGTCGACACGTCGAAATGGAGCCCGCGGACAATCAATGCGCACGTCCGCGATGTCCGCAACATGTTCCTGCGGACGCTGGGGCAGCCCGAGGAAAGCGTGGCGGAATCGGTAGCGAAAGAGCCAACGCCCGAAGCCGCACCGCCCGCGACCAAGGCCGAAAAGGCCAAGCCGAAAAAGGCGGCCGCGAAGAAACCCGCCGCGAAGAAAAAGGGCCCCGCCAAAAAACCCGCGGCGGCCAAGGGAAAGACTGGCTAGGCGGTGGCCGACGGAACGCCCCGCACCCCGATCGTGGCGGAGGACGCGGCCGACCGGCTCTATATCATCGACGCGCGCAACGGGGTCGAGCGGCGGTTGCTGCTCGACTGGATACATTCGACGAGTGGCGATAACGAGCCGCAATGGGCGAGCCTCGCGATCGAGGACGACGATCATGCGCTGCCGCTCGACATGCTGCGCGCGCGGCTCGACGGATCGCCGTCGCGGCAGGTCGTGCCGCTGCGCGTCGCGTGGCGCATCCCGGGTTTCGAGCGCGACCGCGCGCTCAAATTCCGCCACATCCTTTTCGGCGATCCACGCCATCCCGGGCCGCTCCGCTCGCGGCTGATCCTGCTCCGCGACCGGCGCCGCGCCCAGATACTGGTCGGCGAAGCCGCCACGCTCGACGCGCTGCGCGACCGCTTCTGCCGCCAGACCGGCGGCGGCGATGGCGAGGGGACCGACAGTCCCGAATTCGCGGGCTTTGTTGCGCGGCAGGCGGGGCTCGCGCTCGACGTCGCCGAACGCGGCATCCGGGGAACAAGATACAAGGTGCCGCGCTTCGTCGCCGATGGCTTGCGCACCAGCCCCAAATTCCGCGCTGCGCTCGCCGACCTGTCCGAAACGACCGGCCGGCCTGTCGCCGAGCTTTTTCGTGAAGCCCGGCCGTTGATGAAGGAGGTCATCGCGCGACCGTCGGCGCTCTTCCTCGACCTGCGCGCGCGGCTCGACCGGATGATGTTCGGTGGCTACGCGCCCGAGATGGAGGTCGATGCCGCCGAGCTTGCGAGGCTACGCAACATATTGCGTGAACATCCGACCGCGATCCTGTTCACGCACAAGACCTATATCGACGGCGCGACGCCCAGCCGCCTCACTTACGAAAACGACATGCCGATGCTGCACAGCTTCGGCGGCGCGAACCTCGATTTTGCGGTGATGGGCGAATTCTTCCGCCGCTCGGGGATGATCTTCATCCGGCGCAGCTTCCAGGACCAGCCGGTCTACAAGCTCGTGCTGCGCCACTATATCGCGTGGCTGCTCGCGAAGCGTTTCCCCTTGAGCTGGGCGTTCGAGGGGACCCGCTCGCGGCTCGGCAAGCTGATGCCGCCCAAATATGGGCTGATGAAATATGTCCTCGACGCCGCCCATGCGACGGGGACGAAGGATGTGCATTTCGTCCCCTTCGTCACCAGTTTCGACCTGATCCGCGACGTCGAGGAATATGCCGCCGAACAGACCGGCCGGAACAAAAAGCCCGAAAGCCTTTCGTGGTTTCTCGGTTATATGAAGAGCCTGAAGGCGCCGTCGGGACGCATCCGGCTCGATATCGGCAACCCCGTCGTGATCGGGGAGGCACCCGGTCCCGACGACAAGCGCGCGCTCGAAACGATTGCCTTCGCGGTCGCGGTCGAGGCGAACCGCGTCACCCCGCTGACCGTCACCTCGGTGATGTGCCTGATCCTGCTCGGCATGGCGCCGCGCGGCGCGACCTCGGCCGAGTTGCTCGGCGCGATCGGCGCGGTGACCGATTGGGCCCGGGCGCGCGATATCCGCCTCAGCAGCGAGCTCGAAAGCGGTGACGATATGGCGCTATCGGCGACCGTCGACACGCTCGTCGAAAGCGGGCTGCTGACGCGCTATGAAGCGGGCAGCGAGAATGTCTATTCGATCGACCCCGCCAAGCATCCGATGGCGAGCTATTACCGCAACATCATCGCGCATCATTTCCTCGACCGCGCGATGATCGAACTTGCGCTGTTCGAGCTGCGCGACGGCGACAGCGGCGACGCGACCGCGGCCTTCTGGGCGAAGATCGATCGCCTGCGCGACCTGTTCAAATTCGAATTCTTCTATCCCCCGCGCGACGAGCACCGTGCCGCGATCGAGGCCGAGCTCGCGCGCATCGATCCCTTTTGGGACCGGCGGCTCGCCAGCGGTGACCGCGGCATTGCGCAGCTCCTTCGCCGTTGCCAGCCGGTTGTCGGTCACGCGATCCTGCTGCCCTTTGCTGAGGCCTATTCGGTCGTTGCCGGGCAGCTCGCGCGGGCAAAGCCGGGCGATGCCGTCGACGAACAGGCGCTGCTCGATGCCGCGCTGGCCGAAGGCAGGCAGGCGTATCTGCTCCGCCGGATCAGCAGCGAGGCCGCAATCGGAAAATTGCTCTTCGCCAACGGTCTGTCGCTGATGCGCCACATGGGGCTGACCGACGAGGCGACCCCGGTGAACCTCGCCGCGCGCCGCGCGCTGCTGATGGAACTGCGCGGCCTTGCCAACGTCATGGAAACGATGCGGCTGTCGACGGTCGCGCTTGCCGACCGTTTGCCGGGTTCAGGAGGATAGATGCTCAAACAGCTCAGCGCGCAGGACGCCCAGTTCCTCTACACGCAGACCGCGAACAACCTCACGCACATCATGGGGGTCTATATCTACGACCCTTCGACCGCGCCGGGCGGCTTCGTGCGCTTCAAGGATATCATCCGCCACGTCGAAAGCCGCGTCGACACCTCGCCCCTGTTCAAGCGCCGACTCCACCGCCTGCCGTTCGACATGGACCATCCCTATTGGGTCGAGGACGAGCATTTCGATATCGAGGCGCATATGAGCCACGCGCGCTTGCCCGAACCCGGCGATTGGCGGCAATTCTGTATCGCGGTCGCGCGCTGGTTTTCGAAGCCGATGGATATGAACCGTCCGCTCTGGGACATTTATATTATCGAGGGGCTCGACCGCATTCCGGGCATCCCGAAGGGCAGTTTCGCGATGCTGCACCGCGTCCACCACGCCGCGGTCGACGGTGCGTCGGGGGCGCACGCCTTCATCGCGATGAGCGATATCGATGCAAAGGGGACGCCCGCGATTCCCGAACCGCCGCCGGTCGAGGAACTGGGCAAGGCGCCGTCGAGCGCCGAAACGCTGTCGCGCGCCTGGTCGGCGTCGATGCAATCGCCGGTCAAGTTCATGAACGCGCTGATGAAGATGTCGCCCGCGATCATTTCGTCGGCGCGCAAATCGATTTCCGAAGGCGGCATGACCGCGGGCGTGCCCGAAACGCGCTTCAACGTGCCCGTCGGCCCGCACAAGATGTTCGATGCGACGACGGTCGCGCTGACCGACGTGGCCGAAATCCGCAAGAAGGTGCCCGGTGCGACGGTCAACGACGTCGTGCTGACGACCGTCGGCGGCGCGCTGCGCAAATATCTTCAGAAGCACAAGGAACTGCCGCAGGACAGCCTTGTCGCGGTCGCACCGATCAATCTGCGTGGGAAGGGCGGCAAGGCATCGAAGCCGGGAAATCAGGTATCGGCGATGAGCGTCCCGATCCGCACCGATATCGCCGATCCGCTCGAACGTCTCGCAGCGGTCCGCGATTATACGGTCGAGGCAAAGGAAGCGAAGGCAGGCGTGAGCGCGCGGATCATGACCGACCTGTCGCAGCATATCCCCGGCGCAACGATGGCCGCGGTCGCGCGGCTCGTCACCAGCGAGCGTTTCGCGGTGCGCGGTACCAATCTCTTCATCTCGAACGTGCCGGGCGCGCAGGTGCCGCTCTATCTGGCGGGGGCTCAGCTCGTGCAGCAGCACGGCATGGCGCCGCTCGCGAACAATATGGGGCTGTTCGTCGCAACGCCGAGCTACAACGGCCGCATCGCCTTTTCGATCATCGGCGAGCGCTCGATCATGCCCGACATCGCCTTTTTCCGCGAATGCATCGACGAGAGTTTCGCCGACCTGATGAAGGCCGCGCCGAAGCCCGAAAAGCCGATAGCCGCTACGGCAAAGCCGAAAGCGGCGCCGAAGCCGAAAGCGAAAGCGACGGCCGCGCCGAAACCTGCTGCGAAGGACAGGGTGAAACCGGTTGCCAAAGGCAACGCAACCGGCAAGAATCCGAAAAAATAACGATGCTCTCGCAGGACTACCGAATGCTCTTCACCCCGACGCTCAGCGCCGACCGCAACCTTGTTACCGCGCTCGACTACACCGCCTGGTCGAAAGCCGCGCAGGAGCATGACCGGAAATCGGGATTGCAGGCGTGGCGCGACGCCGACGAAAGCAAGCATTTCGATTATAAGGCGATCCGCGCGCGGCTCGAAAAGCTGCGCAAGCTGTCGGCGGCGGGCGACGTCAAGGGGCTGCTCTTCGTCCTCAACGAAGGCATCCACGGCAATATCGACGGCATGGGACACGAACGGCTGTATCAAAAGGCGCGTTTCGGCACGAAAAAGCTGATCGAGGATTATGTCGCCGAGGTCGTCGCCTCGCTCGACAAGATCGCTGCGGCGCGCAGCATCAGCCGCGAGGAAAAGCGCGACTTCTTCCGCCGTGCGCAGCATTGCTATGGCCGCTCGGCGCTCTTGCTTTCGGGCTCGGGCAGCTTCCTGTTCTTCCACATCGGCGTCGTGAAGGCCTTGTGGGAAGAAGGCGTATTGCCCGCGATCATGTCGGGCGCGAGCGGCGGGTCGATCGTCGCCGCCATCGTCTGCACGCGCAAGAATGCCGACATCGGCGCCTTCCTTGCCAGCAACCGTCTCGCCAATCCCGACCGCAATCCCGACCAAAAACGTCTCGCCGCCGATGAGGTACGCGCACGTCTCGCCGACCTGATTCCCGACCTCACCTTTCAGGAGGCCTATGAGGTCAGCGGCCGGCATCTGAACGTCTCGGTCGCGCCCGCCGAAAAGCATCAGAACGGTCGCCTGCTCAATGCGATCACCGCGCCCAATGTGCTGATCCGCGAAGCTGTGCTCGCGTCGTGCGCGGTGCCCGGCGTTTTTCCTCCGGTGATGTTGATGGCGCGCGACGACAGCGGCGCGCGCGTTCCGTACCAGCCCGACCGGCGCTGGGTCGACGGGTCGGTGACGCACGATATCCCGACCAAGCGGCTCGAACGGCTGTATGGGGTGAACCACCATATCGTCAGCCAGGCAAACCCGATCGCACTGCCCTTCGCCAGCGACACGCGCAAGCAGATGGCGCCGATCGAGGCGATCCAGCATGCGTCGATGGCGACCTTCAAGGCGTGGCTCAACGCCAATATGGTGATTTTCCAGAAACCGCTTGAGTTGATCCCGCCGATCAACAGCCTCGCCAACATGGCGCGCTCGGTGATCAATCAGGAATATACCGGCGACATCAACATCATCCGCCCGCCGAAATTCTGGTCGCCGACGAAGATCCTGTCCGACCTCGCGCAGGAGGATATCGACGAACTGATCGATACCGGCGAGCGCACCGCCTGGCCGAAGGTCGAGATGGTCCGCACCCAGACCGCGATCAGCCGCGCGCTCGAAGCGATCCTCGCGAAGATCGACAAGGCGGGCGACGACGGTCCCGGCCATCGCAGCGCGGCGCTCCAGAAAGCGGTGCGCTGAGCATGGCCGCGGGCGCGGTGATCCTGCCCGCCGAATCCGCGGGTGCGGGGGCAAAGCTGCATGTCACCCACTGGCTACCCGAAGGGCGGCCGCGCGCGGTGGTGCTGCTCGCGCATGGCTATGCCGAACATGCCGGCCGTTATGAATATGTCGCGAAGCGGCTGACCGATGCGGGCTATGCCATCTACGCCGTCGACCATTGGGGCCACGGTGCCTCGGACGGCGAGGGCGGCTATGTGCCGCGTTTTTCGGCTTTCCTCGACGGCATGGCCGAACTGCTCACGCTGGTCGAGATCAACCATGGCGACACGCCGCGGCTGCTGCTCGGCCACAGCATGGGTGGACTGATCGCGACCCTGTTTCTCGTCGAGCGCCAGCAAGCGTTCGTCGCGGCGGCCCTTTCCGGCCCCGCGATCCTGCCCGCCGAACCGCCGTCGCGCTTCACCGTGTGGATCAGCCGCTTCCTCTCGCGCTTCTTCCCGCGCCTCGGCGTGTTGGCGCTCGATTCCACCGGGGTGAGCCGCGATCCTCAGGTCGTCGCCGCCTATCAGGCCGACCCGCTCGTCTATGAAGGCAAGATCGGCGCGCGGCTCGGCAAGGAGTTCATGGACGCGATGGCGGTGGCGCAGGCCGACGCGCCGAAGATCCACCTGCCGATCCTGATCCAGCATGGTGAAGCCGACCGGCTCACCGCGCCCGCGGGGTCGCGTTACCTGTTTGCCAATGTCGCGTCGACCGACAAACGCCTCGAAATCTATCCGGGCCTGTTCCACGAAATCTATAACGAGCCCGAGCGCGATGCGGTGCTCGATGACCTCGTCGGCTGGTTCGACGCGCATGTGAAGGGCCGCGCCGCGACATGAGAATCCTCCTCGTCCTCCTCTTCGCGCCGCTGATCGCACTCGTGCTGATGTATTTCCTCTTCCCCGGCCGTCTCGTCGCGCTTGGACGCGCCTTGCTCCGCCGCCGCGGCCGGACGGTGCAGAAGAAGGTCACGGTCGACGGCCGCATCTGGCCCTATCTCGAAGGCGGCGATCCGTCGAAGCCGCTGCTGCTGCTCGTCCATGGTTTCGCCGGCGACAAGGATAATTGGTCGATGATCGCGCCGTATCTGACGCGCGACTATCATGTCATCGCCCCCGACCTGCCCGGCTTCGGCGAAAATGAGCGCAACCCCGACCTCGCCTATGACCTGCAGGCGCAGACCGCGCGGCTCAAGGCGTTCGCCGATACGCTCGGCCTCCGGCGCCCGCATGTCGCGGGCAACAGCATGGGCGGCTGGATCGCGCTGCGTTACGCGATCGATTATCCCGATGCGCTCGCCAGCCTGATCCTGCTCGACAATGCCGGGGTCAATGGCGCGAACGAGAGCGAGCTTCAGAAACAGGCCGCGAACGAGGATTATAATCCGCTCGTTCTTGCCAATCTGGCGGATGCCGACCGGCTGGTGGCGATGGTCGTCCACAAGCCGCCCTATCTCCCCGCGCGACTGAAGCCGGTCTTTTATGCCGACGCGCTCAAATATCGCGACCAGCTCGACAAAATCTTCTGGGTGATCGCCACCGAAGGCCGCGACCATCCGCTCAACGACCGACTCGGCGAGGTGAAGGTGCCGACGCTGATCATCTGGGGCCGCCACGACCAGCTGCTCGACGTGAGCTGCGTTCCGGTGCTCGAAGCCGGGATTGCAGGAAGCGAGAGCCATATCTTCGAACATGTGGGGCACGTCCCGATGATCGAGGATCCGAAGGCGACCGCCGCGGTGATGAAGGGCTTCCTTGCCAAGCATTGAAACTGCCGCCAGTCTCTTCCGAAAATAGCGGGAGAGGCCAATGCGGTTGAAGGTGGGGCTGCTCGGTGGGGGCAGTTGGGGGACGACGGTCGCCTCGGTGGTGTCGCGCAACGCGCCGATCACATTGTGGGCGCGCGACGCCGAGACCGTGGACGACATCAACACGCACCGCGAGAATCGTAAATATCTGCCCGGCATATCGCTGCCGCCGATCCTCCGTGCCACGAACGACATGGCCGAAGTCGTAGCGGGCGCCGATGTGCTCGTGATGGGCGTGCCGTCGCACAGCTTCCGCGCGGTGCTCGAGGAAGCGCGCAATCATCTGCGTCCGTGGGTGCCGGTGATCAGCCTGACCAAGGGACTCGAACTGGCATCGGGCAAACGCATGACCGAGCTGATCGAGGAGGTGCTTCCGGGTCACCCCGTCGGCGTGCTCACCGGGCCGAACCTCGCGCGCGAGATCATGACCGGGCAGGCGGCCGCAAGCGTCCTGTCGATGGAAGACGAGATTGTCGTGCGCGCGCTCCAGCCGGTGTTCCACTCGGGGCTGTTCCGCGTCTACACCAACACCGACCTGCTTGGCTGCGAGCTCGGCGGGGTGCTCAAGAATATCATCGCGATCGCGGTCGGCATGGGCGACGGGCTTGGGGCCGGCGACAACACGCGTTCGGCGCTGATGACGCGCGGGCTTTCGGAAATCACCCGGCTCGGCGTAGCGATGGGCGGGCGCGCGGAGACCTTCGCGGGCCTCACCGGCATGGGCGACCTCATCGCGACCTGCACCAGTCCCTTGTCGCGCAACCGCCACGTCGGGGTCGAACTCGGCAAGGGGCGCCCGATCGACGAGATCATCGCGGGGATGAACATGGTCGCCGAGGGGGTGAAGAGCGCGCCGGCCGTCATCGCGCTTGCCGAAAAACACGGCCTCGACATGCCGATCGCGCGCGATGTCTATGATGTGACGCAGGGAAAACGCAGCGCGCAGGAGGTGTTTCGCGGCCTGCTTCGCTCCGCCGTTGGCGACGAAGCGCACCCCGGCTGAGCGATTCCGCCGCGACCCGTGTCATTTCGGCGATCAGCCGGGAATAAAAGCGCGATCTGCTTCGTTGACTCCCCTGACCGCCCCCGAACGGGCGGACAATCAGGAGATGGACGATGAAAAAATGGACCACCCTAGCCGCTTGTCTGGCTCTTCCCGCCACCGCCGCCGTGGCCGCCGTTCCCTATGGCGCGATGCCGCCGGGATTCGAGGCGCCGCATATCCGCACGTCGCCGATCGCGGGCGTCGTCAACCAGCATTGGTATAATTACAAGGCCGACATCCTGGAGGCGGAGAAGGAGCTGCGCAGCGACCTTCGCCACGCGACCGACCGCGAGGATCGCTGGGACGCGTGGGATGAATGGGAGACCGAGGTGGTCGATGCCGACAAGGATTATGTGAAGGAAATGCGCAAGAAGGGCTATCGCAGCGGCCGTGTGACGGTCGGCGGATAAGCTCTCCCGAGTTCCCCGGAGCCCTCTCCGGGTCGCAGGGAAGGGCGGGCGTCATGGGGCGCCCGTCCTTTCTTGTTTTCAGGACTTGGCCTCGGCCAGCAGCGCCGTCGCTTCCGCGCCCTGCCAGTCTATCGCCCCGACGACGCGCCAGATTTCGCGGCCATCGGCGTCATAATAGATGCTCGTGGGCAGCGCGCTGCTCGCGGCATCGAGCAGCCCGTTTTCGGGGTCGACATAGGGCTGCAGCGCCTTCAGCCCCGCCTTCTGGAACCACGGGTCGACAATCTCGGCGCCCTGCAGATCCTGCGCGACCGCGATCACCGCCATGCGATCGCCCCTTTTCGCCGCGAGCGCATCGAGCGTCGGCATTTCGGCGACGCACGGCGCGCACCATGTCGCCCACAGGTTGACGAGCAGCGGCCGGCCCCGGAACGCGGCGAGCGTAACCGGCGCATCGTCGGGACCGCGGAAAGCCACGTCAGGCGCCATCTTGCCCTTCTGGCTGCGGTCGACCTGGTGCTGGAAATGGCCGACGCCCTTCGCTTGGCCCGCCGAAACATTTGCTTGGCCTTGCCCCGCTTGCCCGCCCGCCTGCTTTTCCCTATCGCAGCCGGCGATTGATCCGGCCAGAAGCACGGCGAGGATCGCAAGATACGGGCTTGGAACGCGGCGGATGGCGAATACTCCGGATAGCAACAGCATGTGGGGCGGCCGCTTCGGTGGCGGACCCGCGGCGATCATGCAAGAGATTAACGCCTCGATCCCGATCGACAAGCGCCTGTGGGAAGAAGATATCGCGGCGAGCCGCGCGCACGCCGCGATGCTCGGCGCCGCGGGAATCATCGGCGCCGACGACGCCATCGTGATCGACCGCGGGCTGGCCCAGATCGCTGGGGAATTCGCGGCGAACGGCGTGCCCGTCGACCTGAGCCTCGAAGACATCCACATGACGGTCGAATCGCGGCTGAAGGAGCTCGTCGGCGAAGCCGCCGGGCGGCTCCACACCGCGCGATCGCGCAACGATCAGGTCGCGACCGATTTTCGCCTGTGGGTGCGCACCGCATGCGAGCGGATCGATACGGGGCTCGCCGCGATCCAGGCCGCGCTGCTGACGCGTGCCGAAGAACATGCCGACAGCATCATGCCCGGCTTCACGCACCTCCAGGTCGCGCAGCCGGTGACGCTCGGCCACCACCTGCTCGCCTATGTCGAGATGTTCGGCCGCGACCGCTCGCGCTTCGCCGATGCGCGCCGCCGCCTCAACGAATCGCCGCTCGGCGCCGCGGCACTGGCGGGGACGGGTTTCCCCGTTGATCGCCATGCGACCGCCGCGGCGCTCGGCTTCGACCGCCCGATGGCGAACAGCATCGATGCCGTCTCCGACCGCGATTTCGCGCTCGAATTCTGCGCGTCGGCATCGATCTCGGCGATCCATTTGTCGCGCCTTGCCGAAGAAATCGTGATCTGGGCCAGCCAGCCCTTCGGATTCATCAGCCTGCCCGACGCCTGGTCGACGGGCAGTTCGATCATGCCGCAAAAGCGCAACCCCGACGCCGCCGAGCTGGTGCGCGGGCGCGCGGGGCTGCTGCTCGGCGCCTTTCAGCGGCTCGCCGTGATCGTGAAGGGTCTGCCGCTCACTTATTCCAAGGATTTGCAGGACGACAAGGAAACCGTCTTCGGCGCCTTCGACGCGCTCGCGCTGTCGCTCGCGGCGATGACGGGCATGGTCGAAACGCTGACCTTCCGCACCGACCGCATGCGCGCGCTCGCCGCATCGGGCTATTCGACCGCGACCGACCTTGCCGACTGGCTGGTGCGCGAGGCGGGGCTGCCGTTCCGCGACGCGCATCATGTCGTCGGTGCCTGCGTGAAGCGCGCCGAGGAACTGGGTGTCGAACTGTCGGCGCTGCCCGCGGGCGACGCCGCCGCGATCCATGCCGCGGTCACCCCCGACGTGCTCGCGGCGCTGACCGTCGAGGCATCGGTCGCCAGCCGCACGAGCTATGGCGGCACCGCGCCGGAACGGGTAAGGCAGGCCATCGCCGCGGCCCGTGCGGCGCTCGAAGGAACGACTTGATGGCGACGAAGCGCCTCATCATCACAACGCTCGCTGCAACCGCGCTGCTCGGCGCTTGCGGCAGCAAGGAAGATCTGAAGCCCGTGGCAGGTCAGCCTGCCGCGGCAATTCCCGTTGGCGCCAAGCGCGCCCCGACGACGGAGGAGCTTACGACGCCTGACGCGCAGGCCCGGCCAGCGCGCAGCGACGAACTTCTCAAACGGTCCGAACAACGCGAACCCGACGATTTTGATCTGCCGCCCCCGGGCTGAGCTTCAGGACTTAAAAATGAATCATTTTGAAATTCGTGACGGCGTGATGCACGCCGAAGACATTCCCTTGCCGCGCATCGCCGAGGAAATCGGCACCCCCGTCTACGTCTATTCGCGCGCGACGCTCGAACGCCATGCGCAGGCGTTTCGCGACGGGCTGAAGGATGTGCCGAAGAAGCATCTCGCCTTCGCGATCAAGAGCAACCCCAACCTTGGTGTGCTGCGCGTGCTCGCGCGGCAGGGCTATGGCGCCGACGTCGTGTCGGGCGGCGAACTCGAACGCGCATTGGCTGCGGGAATGGCTGCCGAGGACATCGTCTTTTCGGGCGTCGGAAAGACCCGCGCCGAGCTCGCGCTGGGGCTCGACCGCGGCATCGGCCAGTTCAACATCGAGCATGAGCCCGAGGGCGTCGCGCTCGCCGAGATCGCACTCGCCAAGGAAATGACCGCCCCCGCGGTACTCCGCGTCAATCCCGACGTCGATGCGGGCACGCATGCGAAGATTTCGACCGGCAAGGCCGAGAACAAGTTCGGCGTCGGCATCGACGTCGCCCCCGAAATCTTCGCGCGGCTGTCGGCGCTACCGGGGCTCAACATGCGCGGCATCGCGGTCCATATCGGCAGCCAGCTCACCAGCCTCGCCCCGTTCGAAGCAGCGTTCCAGCGCGTGGGCGAACTCGTCGCCGACCTGCGTGCCGCGGGGCACAGCATCACCCATGTCGACCTCGGCGGCGGGCTTGGCGTCCCGTACCGCGCGGGCGACAATATCATTCCGCCGTCGCCCGCCGATTATGGCGCGATGGTCGCGCGTGTGACCAGGGACTGGGACGTCACGCTGATGTTCGAACCCGGCCGCGTCATTGCGGGCAATTCGGGGATCTTGCTGACCGAGACCTTGTGGGTGAAGCCCGGCGCAACGCATCCCTTCGTCATCGTCGACGCGGCGATGAACGACCTTGCCAGGCCCGCGCTCTACGATGCCTGGCACGATTTTGTCGCGGTAAAGCCGTCGGGTGAGACCATGACCGCGTCGATCGTCGGCCCGGTCTGCGAAACCGGCGACACCTTTGCGCGCGACCGGCTGATCGACAAGGTCGAGCCGGGCGATCTCGCGGTTTTCTGCAGCGCGGGCGCCTATGGCGCGACGATGGCGTCGACCTATAACAGCCGCAGCCTCGTTCCCGAGGTGCTCGTCGATGGCGACCGCTACGCCGTCGTCGCCGATCGCATCGCCGCGGGCACGATCATGGCCGCCGAACGCGTGCCCGACTGGATCGACTGACGATGGAACAGCTGCCCCTCTTCCTCAACCTCCGCGGCCGCACGGTCGTGCTGGTCGGGGAAGGGGAGGCGGCCGATGCCAAGGCGCGGCTGATCGCGCGCGCGGGCGGGCGCATCGTTCGGGCGTGGGAGGAAGGCGCGGCAATCGCCTTCGTCGCGCTGGACAATGAGAACGAAGCACGCGCTGCCGCCGAAGCACTCCGCGCGCACGCGCTGCTCGTGAATGTCGTCGATCGTCCCGACCTTTGCGATTTCACCACCCCCGCAATCGTCGACCGCGCCCCCGTCACGATCGCCATCGGCACCGGCGGCGCGTCGGCCGGCCTCGCGAAGGCGGTGCGCCAGCGGATCGAGGCGCTGCTCCCCCCGCGCCTCGGAGCGCTCGCTTCGGCACTTCACGCCGCGCGCGATGCCCTGAAAGCGCGCTGGCCTGCCGCCGCCGACCGCCGCCGCGCCATCGACGCCGCGCTGGCGAGCGGCGCGGTGCTCGACCCGCTCGACAATGACGCGGCGGACAAGCTCGAAATATGGCTCGCTGGCGATACTCCAACCCGGCCTTCGCGCCTCGAAACGATCCACCTGACCAGCCCCGACCCTGACGAACTCACCTTGCGCGCCGCGCGCCTGCTGGGGGAGGCCGATCATATCTATCATCCGGCCGCCATCCCGGCCGCAATCCTCGACCGCGCCCGCGCCGATGCGGTTCGGCACGTCGCGGATGCGCCACCCTCCGCCCCGCAGCCCGGACTTTCGCTATGGCTTGCGCTCTGAGCGCGGCGTAAGATCCGGGAAATGCTTCGGGAGATGAGAATGTTGCGCGCCATTTCATTGGGCTGCCTCCTCGCGGCCGCCGCGAGCACGGCCGCCGCGGCGCAGCTTTCGGAGGGTGATCGCGCTGAGTTCGAAACCGCCACCAACGCCTTCACCGGATGCCTGCGCGCGAGCGTCCAGATGGGCATGACGACGAAGATGGACCCGGCGAAGTTCAAGGAAGGCTTTGCGAAAAGCTGCAAGGAGGAGGAAGCGCGTTTCCGGCGCGTGGCGGTCAAGGTCGCGATGGCGAGCGGCCGTTCGGAAACGGATGCCGCCGCGGAAATCGACGGCAATATCGCGAACGGCCGGCGCGCGTTCGCCGCCGATCAGGAAAGCTATATCAAGACCGGGAAAGTGCCCCGCTAGGGCGCGATCGCCAGCCCGTCGCCATTCTTCCCCGCCGCGATTCGGCGCAGCACCTCGCCGCTCGCGACGTCGATTTCCGCTACCTTGTCGTGCCCCGTTTCGGCGGCATAGAGCCGCTGCGAATCGGCGCTGAACAGCAAGGTGACCTGCCCCTTCGCCTGCTCGCCCGACACCTTGATCGTCTTCACCAGCGCGCGTGTCGCGGCGTCGAACAGGCTGATCGTCCCCGCCGCGATATTGCTCGTCGCGACCAGCTTGCCGTCGGGGCTCGCGAGCACGCGGATCGCGACCGGGTCGACCGGCTGTTCGGCGACCTTCTTGCCCGTCTTCGTATCCCAGACCGACACGCGCGGCGCGTCGAGGTCACCGACCCACAGCTCGCGCCCGCGCTTGGTCAGCGCGATCCCTTCGGGCTTGCCGCCGACGGCGAGGTCGCGCAGCTTCTTCCCCGTCTTCAGGTCGAGCACGCTCACCGTCCCCGATCCGATATTGGCGGTATAGGCGGTGCGATTATCGGGCGCGACGACGATCATATGCGTGCCCTTCTGCCCGGTAGAGATCGAGGTCAGCTTGCCATAGGGAGCGACCACCGCGACCGACTCGCTGCCTTCGGTCGTCGCGACGAGCCGCCCGTCGGACAGCCACAGCAGCCCGTGCGGCCGCTGGTTCGGGCTGAGGTCGATCGTGCGCAGCTTCGTCCGGCGCGCGACGTCGAACACATCGATCGTCGTGCTGCCATAGGCGACGACCGCCGCCTGCTTGCCGTCGGGTGAAATCGCGATTTCGTGCGGCATCTTGCCGGTCGGCAGCCGCGCCAGCTCTTCGCCCGACGCCAGCGCGACGAGGCTCAGCGTGTCTTCGCCCTTGTTGCCGACGAGCAGGGTTTCCGCTGCGGCGGGAGCCGCGAACGACAGGGCGAAAAGGGCGGCGGCGATGGCTTGGCGCATGACAGGTCTCCCGGTTTCGATGCGCATCCTATCCGCGCCGCGCGGCGCGGCAACCGCGCTTCGACCAACGACCGCGCCGTCCATTACGATAAGTTAACTGGGCGCCGCGCCTGCCGCTTCCTAGCCCTGTCATCGGCGGCCGGGTCGCGTCGCCGATGACAGGGGAGGGAAATATGGAATTGCCAACGATCGACATCGAAGCGCTGCCGTTGCTCGACACCGCGGTCGGGCTGTTCGGCTCGCTCGTCGGTGAAAGCGCATCGTCGGGCCCGTCGGTGTTCGAGCTTGCCGTCACCATTGCGTTGATCATCTACGATTGAGCGGCGCGGGAAGCGCGCCGCCGGTAGGTGGCGCGCTTCCCGCTGCGCCTGCGCGATGATGGCATCACGCTCCCGCCACGATCATTTCCCCCGCGCCGACGCGGCGCGCCGCCTTGCGATGCGCCGGGCGGCGGGCGATCTCGATGCGGCGTGGAGGGCCGCCGATATCGCGCCCGACGGGCTGTTTGCCGCGATCGACGCGCTCGCCGACGTGCCGCCCGATGTCGCGATCGCGCGGCTCATGCCCTGGCTGTCGGACAGGCAATGGCTCGACGGCCGGATCGATGCGGCGCTCGCTCTGCTGAGGGCCGATCTCTTCGCCCGTCCGCCGCTGCGGCTCGTCGGGGGCGGCGACGGTGGCGGGGGCGGGCTTGTCCTTGCCGACCGGGGTGCGATCCGCCTGACGCTCCAGTTCCGCCCGCTCGCGGCAGGGGCACCCGCTCCTGCCGCCGTCTTTGTCCCCGGCCGCGCGGCATTCCACATCCTCGCCGACGGCGGTGCGTCGATCCGCCTGCACGAGGTCGCGGTCAGTGCTGCGGAAGAAGGCGGCGGCTTCACCGCGGCCGCGGCCGCATCCTGCCGCAGCGCCGCGCCGCGCCCGCTGCAAAAGGGGGAGGCATTGCTGCTCGACACCGCGCGCCAGAGCTTCACGCTCGAAAATGGGTGTGCGGGCGCCTCAGGCGACGTGCTGCTCCTCGAACTTGCCGTCCAGCCGCCGTCGTGCCTCCCGATCCGCGCCTATGACGTCGCCAGCGGCCGCCTGACGCATGTCAGCGCGTCGCGGCGCGACAGCAGCTTCCGCGCGATGGCGCTCGCGCTGCTGCGCCAGTTTGGTCGCACCGACGCCGCCGCCTTCTTTGTCGCCGAGACGAAAGCCGGGGATTTCGCCGCGCGCTGGAACGCGATGCGCGAACTTGTCGCGCTCGACCCCGCCACGGCGCGTCCGCTGCTCGCTGCGATGGCCGCGTCCGACCCGCATCCCGAGGTGCGCCGCGCCGCCGCCGCGACGTACGCGTTCTTCTCCCTGCCTTCCGGTGAGACGGGGCGGGAGGGGGGTGGAGGGCCGGGGCCTTGCACAAGCCCAGCGCCCTCTACCCCCATATCGGCACCCTGCGACCGCGACCCGCTCGCATGCCGCGCCTGATAGACCCGCCCGCCGGCGCCGCGCTCGACCTCGCCGAGGTCGCCGCGCGGCTTGACGAAAGCGGCGTCGACCTCTCCGACGAGGACGGCATCGCGCACTGCACGGCGATCCTCGCGGGGCTCGCGCGCAACCGCGACTTCCTCGCCGACAGCGTCGTCGCCGCGCTCAAGGCAAGCTACGCCGACCAGCTCACCCTCAACCTTTATTCGGCGCAGGTCTTCCTCCTTCACCGCAGCGCGCGTGGCTTCTATCTTCGTGCCAATTTGTGGCCCTCGGTGCGCGACGCTGCCTATGCGGCCAGCGGCCCCGCCACCTTCGCTTACGGCCTGCCGCACGACCATAATTTCAGTTTCCTCACCGCGGGCTATTTCGGCCCCGGCTATGTCAGCGACTATTATGACTATGACCCCGAAGCCGTCGACGGCCGCCTCGGCGAGCCGCTCGACCTGAAATTCGTCGAGCGCAGCCAGCTCGGCGAAGGCAAGATGATGCTCTACCGCGCGCACCGCGATATCCACAGCCAGCTCCCGCCCGAAACCCTCTCGGTCAGCCTCAATATCATGGACGAGGGCGAGAATATCCCCTGGCGCGACCAATATATCGTCGACATCGAAGCCGGCACGATCGCCAGGCGCCCGACGCTCACCAGCGGCGAAATGCTCCTCCGCTGCGCGGTCCATCTGACCGAAAATGGGCGCGATATCGCCGAACAGTTTGCCAAGGCGCACCCCGTTCCGCGGGTACGCGCGAATGCGATCGCGGCGCTGGCGGCGGCGGCGGAGGGCGACGAACGCGATGCCATATTCGAGCGCGGAATCATGGACGCCGACGCACGGGTACGAGACGATTGCTGGCGCTGGTTGGGGCGCTAGCTTCCCCTGCTGACAGCGCGGCTTTCGCCTGCTAGTGCGCCGCGCATGACCACGCCTTTGTCCCATATCCGCAATTTTTCGATCATCGCGCACATCGATCACGGGAAATCCACGCTCGCCGACCGCCTGATCCAGTTCACCGGGGGGCTCACCGCGCGCGAGATGTCGGCGCAAGTCCTTGATAATATGGATATCGAGAAGGAGCGCGGGATCACGATCAAGGCGCAGACGGTGCGCCTGAAATACAAGGCGCACGACGGCGAGACGTATGAGCTCAACCTGATGGACACGCCAGGTCACGTCGACTTCGCCTATGAAGTGTCGCGGTCGCTTGCCGCGTGCGAGGGCGCTTTGCTCGTCGTCGACGCGGCGCAGGGGGTCGAGGCGCAGACGCTCGCGAACGTGTACCAGTCGATCGAGCATGATCATGAGATCGTGCCGGTGATCAACAAGATCGACCTGCCCGCAGCCGACGTCGACAAGGTGAAGGCCGAGATCGAGGACATCATCGGCTTGCCTGCCGACGACGCGGTGCTCGCGAGCGCCAAGTCGGGCATCGGCATCGAGGAATGCCTCGAGGCGATCGTCACCAAGATCCCGCCGCCGAAGGGCGACGCCGCGGCGCCGCTGCTCGCGATGCTCGTCGACAGCTGGTATGACCCCTATCTGGGCGTCGTCATCCTCGTCCGCGTCGTCGACGGGATCCTGAAAAAAGGCCAGCAGATCAAGTTCATGCAGGCGGGCACAACCCATTTGATCGACCGCGTCGGCTGTTTTACGCCGAAGCGCGAGGAGCTGACCGAGATCGGCCCCGGCGAGATCGGCTTCATCACCGCGCAGATCAAGGACGTCGCGCAGGCGCGCGTCGGCGACACGGTGACCGACGCGAAGAAACCCGCCGCCAACCCGCTGCCGGGGTTCAAGGAAGTCCAGCCGGTCGTCTTTTGCGGCCTGTTCCCGACCGACGCGAACGACTTCGAGAAGCTCCGCGAAAGCATCCAGAAGCTCCGCCTCAACGACGCGAGCTTCTCGTTCGAGATGGAAAGCTCGGCCGCGCTCGGCTTCGGCTTCCGCTGCGGCTTCCTCGGCCTGCTGCACCTAGAGATCATCCAGGAGCGGCTGACGCGCGAATATGACCTCGACCTGATCACGACGGCGCCGTCGGTGGTGTACAAGCTGAAGCTGAGCCACACGAAGAATGAGGCGGCGAAGGAGATCGAGCTCCACAATCCCGCCGACATGCCCGACCCGAACCGCATCGACGAGATCGAGGAGCCGTGGATCGAGGCGGTGATTTACGTGCCCGACGATTATCTCGGCCCGATCCTGAAGCTGTGTCAGGACCGCCGCGGGGTGCAGAAGAACCTCACCTATGTGGGCGGCCGCGCGCAGATCACCTATGAACTGCCGCTCAACGAGGTGGTCTTCGACTTCTACGACCGGCTGAAGAGCATTTCCCGCGGCTATGCGTCGTTCGACTATCACCAGATCGGCCACCGCGCCGGCGACCTCGTCAAGATGAGCATCCTCGTCAACAACGAGCCGGTCGACGCGCTGAGCATGATCGTGCATCGGGGTTCGGCGGAAAGCCGCGGCCGCGGCATGTGCGAGCGGCTGAAGGACCTGATCCCGCGCCACATGTTCAAGATCCCGATCCAGGCCGCGATCGGCGGCAAGGTGATCGCCCGCGAAACCATCGCCGCGCTGCGCAAGGACGTGACCGCCAAATGCTACGGCGGCGACGCGACCCGCAAGAAAAAGCTGCTGGAGAAGCAGAAGGAAGGCAAAAAGCGGATGCGCGAATATGGCAATGTGAACATTCCGCAGGAGGCGTTTATCGCGGCGCTGCGGATGGGGGATGATGCGTAACGAGCGATTTGCGCCTGACGTTGAGAGTAGTCACTGAAAGCGCCTGCAAGCGGGTCATAGCTGAACGACTTCATGACGCCGATAGAGCTGGGTCAGATCGGCGTGCGCAACCCGGAACTGGCTTCGTCGTTTGATCTGCGGCGCGCCGGACGACGCGTTTTCGACCTTCACGGCGGGATCGTAGTAGATTTTCCCGGCCGCAAAGGCTTGCAGGAACAGCAGAAAGTCGGTCTGATCGCAAAGCAACAGCTTCGCGCCATAGCGATATTCGGGGGGCGGGGTCCGGAAAAGAGCGGGCACATAGGCGGCTTGCGCATGCTTGCGGTTCCAATGCGCCATCATGGCTTTGAAGGTCCATGAAGCGGCAACGTCTCCGGTTGCGTCGATGAGCGCGATGCTCCCATCGAGATCGGTGATCCTGCCCGTTGCTTCGTCATATCCGGTCAGCGTCATGCGCAGGCCAGTCAATGCGTGATGTGCCCGCCGACAGTCATACCGGCCGCCAAAGTTGAAGCGGTCGGGCTTGCCCGCCTGATCGGGATAGCCGAAGCGCTTCATGAACGCGGCGACGCCTTCGGTGCGGTAGAGGCCGCCCGTCGGCTCCGGCGTCATCAACGTGACCGGCGACCGGGGCTTGAAGGAGATGAAATCGCGAACGCCATATTTGCTTTACTTCCCATCCCATGAAATCCGGCTCGGCACAGCGGGGAACCGGGAGCGATAGGCTGCTATCTACCGATATCCCAACTCATCCACTTTGCGCCAACGCATCGGTTTTCCAATGGGTCTGTAAACCCGCAATCCATGGCTTTCGCCGAGGCAGAGGTTGCTATTCCAAATATCGGCTGCAAGCGATTCCAAGTCTTTTACGTGAGCGTAGGTCCCGCAAATTTCTTGCACGATCTCTTTTGAGCGCACCGACCTGATTCGGATTGCGAACTTCCGTTCATCTGGGGGCATTGCGCACATTTCCCGAATATTAATTCGTTTTGGCAGTTTAGAAATCAACCTTGCTATTGTGAACTTCTAATAGGTCCAGATCGGGGGCGATGTGGGTAGGGTGCCTAATGGATTGGCCGTCGTACGGCGCAAAGTAGGACCGCGTTTCGTGACTTTTGCTGGCCAATAATTGGGGCGAAATTCTGATCTTAAGTTCTGGCGTCACGGTCATCAGGTAGGCGTCGAATGCCCGGTCAAATGTTGCCGAGAGGCACAATCCATTTCGAGGGTTGTGACGGTTCGGTATGTCCGCGCTCCATGGAGAGATGTGACTGGCGATTAGCAGTCGAGGCTCAAGAATCCCGGTGACGCAGCAAGAGTCATTGAAGTTTGCCAGTACGGCGCGCCGGAAGAAGTTCTGGCCTAGGCGTTGCTCGATTTGCACGCGTCGACTCGTTTTGCCGTCAACGGAAGCGTACTCGAAATTTGGTTCAACCTCTTGGGCGAGATGATTGTCTATTTCCTCCGGCGAGCTTAGGTCTCCGCCGCTCTCCACAATAAGTTTCGTCCAATCGTCGTGAAACTGATTCCAGATTTTGCGATCGAGGGCGCTTGCGCCGGTTAAACCTTTCCGGCCGCTCTCCACGATTTTCGGATCTAAGCTAGCAAAGTTCGCTAGTTTCATTGCTACCGCAGAGGGGGTGCGGCCTAGTTCACCTGCCAACGCAATAATTTCAGGATTCCGTTGGTCCAATTGCCCGAAGGGAAGCTGAAAATAGAGAAACAGAGCCTTCTTAGTCTGCGCTTCGGTCCAAAGAACTACGGCCATAGACCCCCCAAAAATTCGAGCGAGTATTCCTAAGCCTATAATGCAGCATCGGTCCAGTCAGCCTCTTTGTTCCTATGGCCATATATCCGTGCACTTCACGAAGGCGGAAACTCTATGATCCTGCCCAGCGCTAGCCGTTCCTCGTCACCGACGCTCATTATCGTTTCCGTCGGGGGAGCAGGCGGATTGCCCCGCCTTCCACGCCGCCCAGCTTTCTTCGCTGTAGGCGGCGTTCCATTCGCGTTCGAGCTCGGCGATCGTGCGTTCGATGCGGCGGCGGGTGGTGTCGCGTTCGCGGCCGGTGCCGCCGCCGCGAAGGCTGTTGTCGGCGAGGAAGCCGTGGGGGTGCTGGTAGACCGGCTGGCGCGCCGCCTGCCAGGCTTCGGCGTGTTCGCGCAGGCGGTTGGCGGCGGCGCGCATGTCGCCGCGGGTGATCTTGCCCGTGGACAGGTCGCTTTCGCCGGCCTCGCCCTCGATCATATGATCCTCATAGCGCTCGAACCAGATTTCGTCCTCTACGCCACCCTCGGTCCAGGGGACGTGATCGGCGGGGGGCGGGTTCGGGTGCGACAGGTCGCCGCCTTCCTGAGCATCCCAGTCGATATTGCCCGCGCCCGCGGCGAGGGGGACGATCATGTCGGGGTGGTGCATGTGCCACTCATGCTTTTGGGGATTGCGATAGGCGTCCTCGCGGCGCACCGCGTCCCAGTCGGTGCCGGGGCCGGTGAGCATGTCCCATGCGGCGCGCTTGACGGGATCGTGCGAAATCCTGCGCTGGTAGGCGGTGCGGATGATGCGGAGGCGGTCGTCGAGGTCGGTCTCCTGCCGGTTCGCGCGGGCATTGTGCTCGGACATTTCGGCCTGCCGCTCGGCCTCCCACTCGGTGCGCCATTTCTCGCGCAGGCGGCGGATGCTGTGCGGGATTGCGCTGGCGGGGCGGCCGTCGACGGGGGCGATGCCGCCGAAATTCTCGGGGAAGCGGCTGGCGGCGATATGCTGCATCGCGCGGATGTTCGGGCGGCGGCGCTCGAGGATGACCTGCCCGCGCTTCGAAATCGTTTCGGGGACGCCATAGATGGCATATTCCATCAAGAGGTCGGCGACGCGGCGCGCGCCCGCCTCGACCGCCTTGTCCCACGCCGCGGCGAAAGAAGCGGCGTCATCGCGTTTGCGGAGCTGGTAGAAGGCCGAGGTCGAATGGCCCGCGACCTTCGCCGCCATGCTCACCGCGCCGGTCGCGGCGAGCTGCGCGATGAACATACGCTGTTTCTGCGCCGTGATGCCCGTCCAGCGTTTGGCGCGCTGCTCGACGGGGGCGAAGGCGAGCTCCTCGGGGAGGTCGTCGGGATCGATTGCCGGGTCGACCTCCGCGTCGATGACGGCGGGGAGGGGCGGGAGGATTTCCTGTTTCATGCAGTTGCTCCTATGGTTCGTCGATAACCGCAAACGAACCATATGGGAACAATGTAGGAAAGCCGGAAATTGGAGAAGCGCACCCAACGCCGCCCCGTGTCAGGGTCGGGGCGACGAGGGGGGAGGGGGCGGCGCGGCGCGCGCCTATATTTCGATGACGATCCGCACCTTCGACGGGGTGGTGCCCGCCGCGCGCGCGATTTCGGCGCGCATCCGCGCGACGAGGTCGGCGAGATGGTCGCCGCCGGCCGCGCTGTCCGGTGCCAGCAGCTCGGCGGGCGAGGCGTCGAGGAGCTGCGACAATTGCTGCAGGCGTGCGAGCCGCGGCCGCGAGCGGCCCTGTTCCCAATAGCAGATCGAGGTCGCGGTAACCCCGAGCCGTTCGGCGAGATCGGTCTTGCTGAGCCCCCGCGCGCGGCGGAGGCGCGCGAGCTTGTCGCCAAGGGTTTCGAAGCCGGGGGTGCCGTCGAATGGAGCGTGGATCATCGATCTGCAACCTTTCAGACTTGGACGTGCAACAAATAGCAAGTTAAGCCGCACCCGGCTTTCAACATTTCACCGATATCGCCGCGGGGAAAATGCGTAGTCGGGCGGCGCGCGCGACGGATTGCGGGACCCGCGCGGCTTGCCTATCGTGGACGAACCGGGAGGCCAGACGATGATCGGGACGACAGGCAGGTGACGCGGATCGACGCGATCGAAGTGCACAGCGCATTGAACGACGGCACCGCGGTCGTCCTGCGCACGATTACCCCCGACGACGAAGCGCTGATCCGCGAGGGGATCGCGAAACTGTCGGCCGAGTCGCGTTATTTGCGGTTCTTTTCCGCCGCCCCGGTGCTGCCGCAGGCGGTGGTGCACCGGCTCGCCGAGGTCGACGGGCACGATCATATCGCATGGGGCGCGATCTGCGACGAATGCCCCGACCGTCCGGCGATCGGCGCGGTGCACGCGGTGCGCTATCGCCACGACGGGCCGGTGGGCGAATTTTCGGTCGCGGTGCTCGACGCCTTTCACGGGCGGGGGCTGGCGCGGATGATGACCGCGGCGCTGCTCGTCCAGTGCCGGGCCGAGGGACTCGCGACGCTCGACGTCCATATGCTCTGCGAGAACACAGCACCGCGAAACCTGGTGAAGTCGATGGGCGCCGAATGGGTCAGCGAGTCGGCGGGGGTCGCCGAATATCGGCTGGACGTCGCGATGGCGATCGAAGCGCTACGCGCCGATACCGATGCGCAAGGGGTGCAGGATGTGCTGCGCGCGCTCGAAGGGCGGGGTGGGGGCGCCGGGGACGGACGGGATCAGGTCCCGGCCTAGCCCCTCCCGCCGCCTTGGGTCGCAGGTGGCGACGGGAGGGGTGGTCCGTGAAGCGGTTCGCTGAAAGCGTGTTCCCGTCCCGAATGCGGGATTAACCCTGTTCGCGCGGTGTGGCGGTGATCGCGATCACAGGCGGGCGAAAATGTGGCGGGCGAACCGGACGGGCGCGCACGATAAAGGGCGCCGGAATCGATCCGGCGCCCTTCACCCTGCCCTTTAGGGGAGGCAGCCCTTATTTCTTGGCGGGATCGGCCGGTGCCGTGGCCGGCGCGGTTTCCGACGGGGCGATTTCGCCCTTGTCGTCCATCGCGTTGGCCTTTTCCTCGCCAGCAGCTTCGACCGCGTCGGCCTTCGCCTCGGTCGCTTCCTTCGCCGGACCTTCGGGCATCGCGTCAGCCTGAGCGTCGATGGCGTCGGCCTGGGCTTCCGCCTGATCCTCGACCTTGTCGGCGGCCGGGCTCTGGCAGGCGCCGAGCGCGAGGGCCGACGTGGCGGCGAGGGTGATGAACATCTTACGCATATCGAGTGACTCCCAAAGTTGACTCCGGAGCTTAACGCGGGGTGAACGCGAGGGTTGCAACAAAATCGTCAAAATGCGGAAATCGCGGCGAAATTTTGAAGGGAAACGGCCGGTTGACGCGCGCCGAGGGCAAAAAAAGAGGGCGCCCGAAGCGCCCTCTCTCGTGCCTGGTCCGGTCCCGCGGCCCTTCAGAAGCGCTGTTGGCGCTCGTAGAGGTCGCGATAGTGCTGGATGCGCGTTACGCGCAGTCCGGGCATGCCGCTGCGATCGATCGACCGCTGCCAGCCGGCAAATTCCTCGAGGGTCAGCCCATAGCGTTCGCACGCTTCGTCGACGGACAGCAGCCCGCCGTTGACGGCCGCGACAACCTCTGCCTTGCGGCGCACGACCCAGCGGGTCGTCGACGGCGGCGGCAGCGAGTCCAGCGTCAGCGGTTCACCCAAAGGGCCGATGACCTGTGCGGGCCGGATTTTCTGATTCTCGATCATATTCATTCCATATTTTCTACGTCGGCTGGGGGTAGGTCCGACGCGTTTCGTTCTAAATCCGAGGGACTCAACATCGGCTGAAATCCTCTGGTAAACAGGCTGTTCATAGTTTCGGGCAAGGCGTTCACATCGTCGGACAGGTCGAGGAACCGAACGGCTCGCGGCGTTTTTTGTTCCGTCGCGCGAACGGTCCCGCACAAGATTTTGCGCAGCGCGTTAAGCGTTGCCGCATGCGATTCGCGGTGCGCCTGCGTCCGCACCAGCCGCACGGTCGGCAGCGACGCCTGGCGCACGCCCGAAACGGCCATGATGATGTCGAAGTCGGGCTTCGACAGCCGGGCCGCACCGGCAATGCGTGGAAGTTCTGACGGGACGAAGTTCATGGGACTCGTCTAGCGAAGACCGCCTAAGGTCCAGTAAATGCCCATTTCATGGCTTGTTAGCGAAGCTTAACCCCTGTCAATATCTTGACGCTTTGCGCGGAAAAGCTGGCATTTCGGGGTCCGCATCCCTAGATGGCCGGGCATATGGCAACTTTGCTTTCCTCCCCTGCCGGGCTCGCCCAGGCCGACTTCCAGCTCGCTTCGCCGCTCAAGGACCGGCGAATCGTCGTCGCGATGTCGGGCGGAGTCGACTCGAGCGTCGTCGCCGCGCTCGCCGCGCGGTCGGGCGCCGAGGTGATCGGGGTGACGCTCCAGCTTTATGACCATGGTGCGAAAGCGAAGCGTGTCGGCGCGTGCTGCGCCGGGCAGGATATCCGCGACGCGCGCGCGGTCGCCGACCGGCTGGGCTTCGCGCATCATGTCTATGATCATGAAAGCCGTTTCCGCGACACGGTGATAGACCAGTTCGCCGACGAATATCTCGCCGGCCGGACGCCGATCCCGTGCGTGCGCTGCAACATGGGGGTGAAGTTCACCGACCTGTTCCGGCTCGCGAAGGAACTCGGCGCCGATTGCCTTGCGACCGGCCATTATGTCCGCCGTGTCGCGGGCCCCGAAGGCGCTGAACTGCACCGCGCGGTCGATCCGGCGCGCGACCAGAGCTATTTCCTCTTTGCGACGACGCAGGACCAACTCGACTTCCTCCGCTTCCCGCTGGGCGGGCTGGAGAAGAGCGTGGTTCGCGAGATCGCGCGCGACCTCGGGCTCGGCGTCGCGGGCAAGCCCGACAGCCAGGACATCTGCTTCGTTCCCGACGGCGACTATGCGACGCTGGTGCGCAAGCTGCGCCCCGAGGCCGACGATCGGGGCGAGATCGTCCATGTCGACGGCACCGTGCTCGGCGCGCACAAGGGCCTCATTCATTATACCGTCGGCCAGCGGCGCGGGATCGAGATCGGCGGGCAGGCCGAACCGCTTTATGTCGTGCGCCTCGATGCGGACGCGAAGCGGGTGGTCGTCGGACCGCGGCGCGCGCTCGCGGTGTCGGGCGCGCGGCTCGGCGAAGCCAATTGGCTCGCCGCGGTCGAGGGCCGCGACGTGCTCGCGAAGGTGCGCAGCATGGCGAAGCCCGTTCCGGCGCGGGTCGACGGCGCGCGGCTGATCTTTGCGGTGCCCGAATATGGCGTCGCGCCCGGGCAGGCGGCGGTGCTGTACGATGCGGCCGACAATTCACGCGTGCTCGGCGGCGGCTGGATCGAAGAAACCTTTGCCGCGGAATAGATTGCACTTTCTGCCCCGATGCCGCAGCCTGCCGGCAATCTAGGGGAGACAGATAATGGTCAATTGGGTCTTGCGCGGCGCTGTCCTGCTGTGGGCGCTTTTCTTCTTCATCGTCGGTGCACGGGGGCTGTTCGATCCCGCCAGCTATACCGAAACCTTCGGCATCCTCGTCGAGGGGGTGGCGACCAATACGATCCGCGCCGACCTGTCGGCTTTCTTCCTCGTCGCGGCGGGCGCCGCAGCGATCGGGGCGCTGGTGCCGGGCTGGCTGCGCGCGCTGCTCGTCCCCGCCGCGCTGTACGGGACCGCGCTTGCCGGCCGCCTGTTCGGCGTGGCGAACGGCGACCTTGTCAATTCGGGGATCGTGCAGGCCATGATCATCGAAGCGCTGACCGTGCTGTTGATGGTCGGCAGCTGGTGGGTGCTGTCGCGGCCGGCGGTGGCGGCCGACGCCGCGGCCGTTCCCATCGAATAGCGGCCTGACGTCCGGTCGCTCAGCGCGCCGGGGATGCCGCGAGCTTCAGCGCGAAACCAACGAAGACGACGCCCGTTAGCCTATCCATGATGGTGACGGCTTTGGGGCGGCGGAGGAGGCGGCCCAGCGGCACCGTCGCGGCGATCAGCGCCGCGAACCATGCGAAGGTCAGCAGGACGTGGAGGCAGGCGAGGAAGAAGGAATAGCCCGCGACCCCCGCGCCCTTCGGCACGAACAGCGGCAGGAAGGTGATGTAAAATACCCCGATCTTGGGGTTGAGCAGGTTCGTCAGCAAGCCGCGCCAAAAGGCGTCGCGGTCATTGCGTGCCGCGACCTGCCCGGACGCATCGCCCATCGCCGTGCGCGGTTTCAGCAGCAGCTGAACCCCCAGCCACAAGAGATAGGCGGCGCCGGCAAGCTTGACGATCGTGTAGGCGAATTCGGACGCATGCAGCAGGGCGCCGAGGCCAAGCGAGACCGCCGCGCCCCAGACGAGGCACCCGAGCCCGATGCCGAAGGATGCGAGGACCGCCGATCGCCGGCCCTCGACCGTCGCTGAGCGGAGCACCATCGCGGTATCGACGCCGGGCGTGATCGTGAGGATCGTGGCGGCGGCGAGAAAGGCGACAAGCAGGGACGGATCGGACATGCGGCCGCCCTATCAGCCGGCGGCCCGCTCTCCAACCCCGCGGCGTCCGCGGCGGCCCGTCCGAAGCCGGGCAAAACTTGTCTTTTTAACCATAATGTGAATTATTGCGCCCCGGGTCGCTGTTTCCTTTTGTGGTGGAAGGGGGGGCGTATGGCATCCGATGAGGATAAACGGGCGAGTCCGGACAGGCGGTCGGCCGACCGGCGGGTCGTGGACGATCCGGACTACAAGGGACCGGATCGCCGCAAGGGCGACCGGCGAACGGGCAAGGATCGCCGCTCTCCCGATTGAGCGGCGAGACGCGCCGGCAGGAGACAGGCTTTGACCGAACCGCGCGTGCCGCGCCTCAGCGTCGACATCGTGTCCGACGTGATGTGCCCTTGGTGCATCATCGGCTGGCTGAAATTCCGGCAGGTCATCGCCCATTTCGAAGGGCGACTGGATTTTCGCGTCCAATGGCATCCGTTCGAGCTGAATCCCGACATGCCGGCGGAGGGCGAGGATGCGGCGGCGCATGTCATGCGCAAATATGGCATCAGCGCCGAGCAAAGCCGAGCCAACACGGGGCGGCTGGCCGGGGTGGCCGCCGATCTTGGCTTCACCTTCAATCGCGGGCCGGGTTTCCGGATGCGCAACAGCTTCGACGCGCACCGCCTGCTGACATGGGCGGGCGCGCTCGAAGAGGCCGAGCAGGAGGGGCCGACGGGCGTGCAGACCGCGCTGAAGCTGGCGTTGTTCGCCGCGCATTTCACCGACAATCGCGATGTCAGCGATCATGCGGTGCTCGCCGACGTCGCCGCGTCGGTCGGACTCGATGCCGCCCGCGCCGCGGCGATCCTCGCGTCGGGCGAGTTCGGCGAGATGGTGCGTACCGAAGAGGCCTATTGGGCCGACCAGAATATCACCGGGGTGCCGGCCTTCATCCTCGGCGGGCGGATGCTCGTTCCCGGCGCGCAGGATCCCGAGGTCTTCATTCGGGTGATCGAGAATAAGATACTCGCCGCGGCGGCCTGAGGAACGACGATCTGTCGCCGTGCGTTTTCCGGCTACCCCCTTGAAGGAGCCGGTCATGATCGACGATCCCCGCAAGCCCGAAGCAGACGCCCCCGAAGCGCGCAACCGCGAACAGGATGACGAAGAGGCGCAGGCGCAGACCGTCGCCGAGGCGGCGCGACGCGACCGGCGGCAGGAGGATAGCGACAAGGTGAGCAGCGGCGACGACAGCGACGACGTGCAGGACCTGGTCGATCATATGCGCCAGATGGAGAGGTCGGGGGTCATCGACATGGACGCCTATCGCGGCGAACGCAGCGACGATGACGAGGATGACGAACTCGGCCCGGGCGGGATCGAGGGTGATGAGCCGCGCGGCGCACCGTAAGAGACCGTTCGCTTGTTCGGAAACGGCGCCGTACCGGGTGCGGTTGACGGTTTTTGCGTGCCATAGCGGAGCCGCCTCGTTGGGATTTTGCTAAGGCTCCGAAGCTAGGGTTGCCGGCATGGCCGGACCCGATTTTCACTACCCGCACCGCCGTGGTGTGCGTCGCCGCCGGAAACCCGCGCGTTCGCGGCGGATGGTCGGATCGAACCTGTGGCTGAACCCGGTGATGGCGGTCGCGTTCGTCGCAGCGCTGGCGGGGTTCCAGAAAATGCCCGCCACCCTGGCCGCCGACGCACCGGGCGCGATCGCTATGCCCTTCCTGCGCGGCGATGCCGCAGGCGATGTGCTCTCCGCGCGCTTCGGTCTCTGCCATAGCGGCGGCGGGACCAACTGTGTCGTCGATGGCGACACCTTCTGGTTTCAGGGCGAGAAATACCGGATCGCAGACATCGACACCCCCGAAACGCACCCCGCGCGCTGCGCCGAAGAGGCCGCGCTGGGCGAAGCCGCCACCGACCGGCTTCAGCAATGGTTGAACGACGGCGCCTTCACGCTCGAAAGTGCGGGACGCGATGCCGATCGCTATGGGCGCAAGCTGCGCGTCCCGACGCGTGGCGGCGAAAGCGTCGGGACGGTGCTCGTCGACGAAGGACTGGCGCGGCCGTGGGAAGGGCGCCGCCGCCCCTGGTGCTAATCGTTCGAGGTGGACCGGGGCCCGGTTTCGGTCGCGGCGCGCGCGGCTTCGGCTGCTTTCATGACATCGTCGGCCATTGCCTCCACCGCCTCGGCGCTGGCGTCTTCGCCTGTCGCCTCCGGTTCGGCCGCCGGCAATTCATCGCGCAGCGGCGGGTTGGGGCCAGCAAGCTGGCGGCCGATGTCGGCCGCGATCAGCTGGGCGACCGGATCGTCGCCGAGCGCCGCCAGTTCGTCGCGGCGTGCAGTGAGCGCAGCGGCGCGATCCTCCTCGGGCAGTTTTGCGACCTCGATATAGAAGCGCACCGTCTGCAGCCAGGGCGCGTCGTCGGTCAGCACATCCTCGGCCCAGCGGCTGAAGGGGCCGCCGGCTTCGCGCCATGCGCCGTCCTGCCGATCGAGAAAGAAGAGGACGCGCGATCCGCGCGGAAAGACATAGCGGGTGCACGCGCCCGCAAAGCTCTGCGGATGCGCTTCGTGCAATTCATACGGATTGCTGAGCTGCATCTCGCCATCGGCCGCGATCATCGCAGGCAGGGCGACGGGGCCGAAGGGCATGGTGCCCTTCAATGCCGCGACGGGCTCGACCGCGATCATCTGCTCCGGCGCGCCATCGGGTTCGAAATCGCCGCTGGTGACGGTGCCGAGCAGGATGAGGTCGGCGCGCTCGACGAGCTCGATATTGGTCGGCACGCGATATCCCGGCGCGACCGAGCAGGCGAGTGCGGGAAGCGGCGCGGCGAGCAGCGCGAGGCCGATGAGCGGAAGAAGCGAGCGCATGGGCGAAAGGTAACGCCGCGCGCGCCGATTGCAAAGCGGACGCGGCTTTGGGGCGGCTCGTCGGGCGCTATGGAGCCGACTCGCCGCCTGTGCGTATGATGGCGAAGCTCCCCCTTCCGGAGCGGCAAGGAGAATGACGATGGCTGAGCATGACCATAGCGCGATCAAGGAAGATATGAATGTCATCGGCGCCGACGGCGTCCACATCGGCACCGTCGACCATCTCGACGGCGAACGCATCAAGCTGACGAAGGCCGACAGCGTCGACGGCAAGCATCATTATCTGCCCGCGGGCCTTGTCGCGGCGGTCGAGGGCGACACGGTTCGCCTGTCGGCGAACGCGGCGAACGCGGTCGACCTGTTCGAGGAAGCCGAATAGCCGCACGAGATAAGAGAGGGCCGGCGGCGCAATCGGGCGCGCCGGCACCGAAACTGGCCCGCACCCACCCCCCGGGGGCGGGCCATTTTCATATGTGATTCTTCAACGTCTTGCCGTTAGGGCAGGACCCGATGCGACAGGGCGAACAAAAGAGCGAGCCGCGCGGGGGACGTTTGGGGCTTTGGCGACTGGCGGCCGCCACGCTGGTTTTCGGCGCGGGCTACGCGATCGCGAACCGGTTCCAGCTGACCCATGCGGTCGCTTATCGTTTTGCCGCGGGCGACACGCAAAGCGCCGCCATCGCCTTCCTGTTCATGGCGTTTCAGGCCGCGGTATTCATGGCGGCGCTGTTCCTGTTTCCGCGGCGCTGGGCCGCGCTGCTGCTGACGCTTGCGGGCGCGTCGATCCTCGTCAACATCGGCTACAGCCAGATTGTCGGCGAGCTTGTCGATGGCGGATCGCTCGCGTGGATGGTCGCCGAGGCGGGGCAGGCGGGAAATGCCGCGGGCGAGTTCGGCGGCGATTTCCTGTGGGTCGCGGCGCAGGCGATCGCCGCGCTGGGGCTGTTCGTGCTCGCGCGGCGGCTGGCGCGCAGCGCCGCGCCGATGCCATGGGGCCGGGCGATTGCCGCGGCGATGCTCGTGCTGCTTGTCCTGCCGGCGCCGATCTATCGCTACACCAGCGCCTGGCCCGAGGCGGCCGAACGCAGCCTTTATGCGCTTGGCTGGGATCTTGCGACCGCGCCGCCGCCGCCGGCGCGCGCCGCGGTCGCGCTGAAGCCCGGCGCCGCCGCTGTGACGCCGCAGCATATCGTGTGGGTGATCGACGAAAGCGTCGCCGAGGCGCCGTTCCGGCGGCTGATCGTGCCGAAGCTGGCTGGGGTGCCGCACAATGATTTCGGCGTCGCCGCGGCGCTCGGCCATTGCAGCGCGCCGGCGCAGGTGGCGTTGCGATCGGGCGTCGACGTGCGCCGCGTCTCGCCCGCCACCGACCTCCGGACGACGCCGTCGATCTGGGCCTATGCGAAGGCCGCGGGTTATACGACGACGCTGATCGACGGGCAGACGTCGGGCGCGCCGCAAAACCTGATGCTGCCGCCCGAGCGTGCGTTGATCGACGATTACCGCCCGATGGTCGGCGGGATCGACACCGACCTGAAGATCGCCGACGCGCTCAATGCGCGGATGAAGGGTGCTGGGCGGAGCTTTACCTATGCGGTGCTGCGCGGCGTGCATTTCCAGTATCGCGACCATTATCCGAAGGGGGCGATCCCCGCGGACAGCCCGGTCGCGCTGCAATATGACACCGCGCTCGGCTGGTCGAAGCGCGCCTTTTTCGAGCGCCTGCTCGCGGGGGTCGACCGCGGCGCGGTGGCGATCGTCTACACCTCCGACCATGGGCAGAACCTGAACCCCGGCGCGCTGCCGCATTGCAGCCGCGAGGCGGTCGCCGACGAGTTCCGCGTGCCGCTGCTCGCCTTCCTGCCCGAAGCCGCAACCGCGCGCTACGCCGCCGCGCCGCGCGCGGGGCATTCGACGAGCCAGGTCTTTCCCGCGATATTGATCTGGATGGGATATGACCCCGCGGCGGTCGAGGCGCGTTATGACCGCGACCTGACGCAGCCCACCGCGCGCTTCGTCTGGTTCGGGCGCACGGTGATCCCGACCGGCACCGATGCGGCGATCGACGTCACCGCGGGCGCGACATTTCCGGGACGTTGACGGCGCCCCGACCCGTCCGGGTTGGAGGACGGGCCGGGGAACAGCCTAGGACCGATCGACATTCAGCCCTGACGGCCTGCAAATGACGGCCTTCCGCGCTTCCGGTGCTCACGTGCCATTTGCACGCTGCGCTCCGGTTCACGGAAAACCACCGTTTTCGGCACGTCATCATCTGAATGTCGATCGGCCCTAGCGCGTTTCGACCTCGGCGGTCGTGCGCGCGGTGATCTCGGCGCGCGACAGCTTGGTGACGAGGCCGTGGCTGGCGCCGACCGCGCCATGATAGATTGCTGACACCGGCACATTGTAGAGCTTGCCGTCGCGGATCACGACCGCAGTGTCGCCCTCGACGCTCTGCACCGTGCCGACGCTGTTGCCGCTCGTATCGTAGAGTTCGGCGCCCGCGCGCACCTGTTCGCGCGTCGCGAGGATCAGGCTGGCGGTGTCGACCGCGCCGTTCACGGTGCTGTCGATGCGTCCCACGGTGCTGCCGACGGGGTCGGTGAGGTTGCCGGCAGCGGCGCCCGTGCCGATCCCTACCTGGCCGACCAGATTGACGTTGGCGCCGCCATCGGGCGCGGGCTGGGAAGAGGCGGGGGCTGCGATGAAGAGGGCGGGCGCGGCGGTCAGCAGGACAGCCGCGATCGAGGCGGGGGCGTTGCGCATGTCTGTCTCCATGGTCGGACACCGGCGCGTGCTCCCGGGGGGGATGGGGCGCGGCCGATGCCTTGGTGGAGGAAACCTGTGCAAAGTCCGATCGTTGCGCCGCGCCGCGCGCCGATGCGACGGAACGCCGCGCGCGGGCGACGAGCGGCTGGCTCCCTCAGTGCTGCGGCTGTCGGGGCGGCCCGGCGATCAGCTTGTTCAGCGTTGCGAGGCGCCGGCGCTCGGCGCTCCAGTCGCGTTCGGGATGCGCCTGGATCTGGCCGAGGAGGACGCGAACCTCCTTGCGGCGGTCGCCTTCGGTTACGGCCTGCATGGGCTTTCTCCTTTCGCCGCCATCATAGCATCGTGCACGCGGCCGCGCGATCGCCCCGCCGCACCCACGGGGCGGCAGGCCGCAACCGCCGCGGTCAGGAATCGAGCGCCTTCTCCTCGAGGCGCGCCAGCTCGCGCTCGCGCTCGCGGTGGATGCGGCGGTGGAGGCTGTTGTGCCGCAGATAAGCGATGCCGCCGACCAGCGCCGCGACCAGCAGCACGATCAGCACATAGGCGATCAGGGTTCTCGTTTCGATGTTCGTCACTCCGTATGGACGGCGACCCTCTCCACGCACCAATACCGCTTGCGGGCGGGAAGGTTCCGCCGCGCGCCGCGCGCACGGGGCGGCATGGCGCAGCGGGGCCGGGAGGCGCCGGGTGGACCGCGGCCCTTTTCGCGCGGATACGAAGGCTCTGGCTGGCATGATGCGGCCGCCATGCCTATCTAGGCCGCGATGACGAACGGGGACCGGAATATGGTGGTGATCGCGCGGCTGCGCGCCGCGCCCTTGGTGGGGTGGCAGTTCGCCTGCGCGGTGCTGCTCGGCGTGCTCGCGGCGCGGCTCGACTGGAGCGGCGATCCGCTCGATGCCTTCTGGAACATGGTGTTCGGACAGCCTTTGCTGCTGCTCGGCATTGCCGCGGTGCTGACGGTGTGGGCCTATATCATCGGCATGTGGCGGCGGCGCGGCGATTATCTCCGCCACGACGGGAAGACGCTCTATCGCGGCGCGAGCGCGCAGTGGCCGCTCGCGCTGGTGCGCGATGTCGTGGTGGCGCGCGGCAATCTGGGACTGGAATCGCTGCGGCTGGTCGTCGACGACGACAGCGAGGTCACGCGCGAGCTGGTGAAGCTCTATATGCTCGAAGGCCCGCCCGAGGCGGTGCGCGACGGGGTGATGTTCGCGGCGGCGCGCGTCGGCGGCCGGCTGGAGGCGGTGACGGTGCATTGAGGGTTCGGAAAGCTGTGCGCGGTCTGCCGCGGCTTTCCATCGGCAAGTTTTCAGGCCGCCATGTTCGCGGCGCGGGCATCTTCCTCGATACAGAACAGCGCGCGCGATTTGCCGCCGGCCTTGGCGCGGTACAGCGCGGCGTCGGCACAGGCGATCAGCCGTTCGAGTTCGACGCCGAGCTTCGGCGCGGTCGCGATCCCGACGCTCACCGATACCGTCATGCTGATGTCGTCGACCAGATAAGGTTTGCTGATCTCGCGAATGATCCGGCGCGCGAGGAGTTCGGCTTCGCTCTCGTCGCGAAGGCCGGCCTGCAGCACGATGAACTCATCGCCGCCGAGCCGCGCGACCACATCGTCGGCGCGCACCATCGATTCGAGCCGGCGCGCGACCTGTTCGAGCAGCGCGTCGCCGGCGGGATGGCCGTGGCGATCGTTGATCGCCTTGAACCCGTCGAGATCGAGGAAATGGAGCGCGACGAGGTTGCGCGCCCGCATCGCGCGTTCGGCGCGTTCCTGAAACAGCTCGCGGAGCACGAGGCGGTTCGACAGACCCGTCAACGCGTCGGTGCGCGCGAGCTGCGCCATGTCGTGCCGCGCCGTATGATGCGCGACCGCCGAGCGATGCAGATGCGCGACGGTCTGGAGGCTGAGGCCGGTGATCGACGCGACGATGAACGCCTCGATCAGGAAAAGTTCGCCGTGCAGCGCGATGCTGTTCGCCTCGGTCGCGTGCCAGGCGAGCGCGGCGACCGTCGGCACGGTGGCGATGAGCAGGCTGGTCACGCAGATCGCGGGGCGCACCGACGTGCGCGACACGATGCCGGCGCCGAAGCTGAAGACCAGGCTGACCGTGATCAGGTGCAGCAGTGGATAGTGGACCGATATGGCGGTGACGTTGAGCGCGGCGAGCAGCACGGCGGTCGCATAATTGCCCGCGGCGTACCGGCGTTCCCATCGCCTGAGGTCGTCATAGGAGGCGACGGGCTTCACACGCTCATAGGCCCGGAAGGACGCGACACGCAGGCCGGTCACCACCGCGCCGACGGCGGCGAGCGCGAAGAGAAAATCGCTGTCGAGTTCGCGTCCGACGAGCAGGCAGATGCCGACGAAGACCGCCCCGAGCCCGAACACCGGGATCCACATGGAGAAGAGCATGTCGACGAAGTCGCGATAGACCGGCAGCGGAAGCGTTGCGGCGCTTCCGAACAGGTGCCAGCGCGATGGACCCTCGATCGGCGGTGGGGATTCCGATCCGTTCATGATCCCGACCCTGCGCCGATAAGGTTAACGTCGGGTATGCCCTGCGGCGGATCTTTTTCGGGCCGGCGTGCTGCGCGGGCGGGACATCGCGAAACGGCGCAATGACCGGGCAGGGGCGTGAGTGCGCGCAGGGCAATTGGCGCGGGGTTATGCAGCGGGTTAGGGGGCATTGAGCGGGCTTCGCTCTCCCTCTTCGTCATCCCGGACTTGATCCGGGATCCATTCTACGCCCGCCGCATGGACCCCGGATCAAGTCCGGGGTGACGATGGAGGGGCAGGGCGGCGTCACCCGCCCAGCGGCGGCAATCCCAATTCCTCCGCCAAATCACGCCACTCCGGGTTCGCCGCCTCGATCAGTTCGATCTTCCACTGGCGCTGCCAGTTCTTGATCTGCTTCTCGCGCGTGATCGCGGCGTGCATCGTCCCGGCGGGTTCGAACCAGACGAGCTTTTTCACGCCATAGCGGTCGGCGAAGCCGCCGAAACTGCCATCGCGGTGCTGGCAGATGCGCTGGATCAGGTGCGAGGTGACGCCGGTGTAGAGCGTGCCCTGCCGCGCGCTGGCCATGATATAGGCACAGGGCTGGAAGTCGGTGTGCATGGGCGGAGGCTAGGGTGGCGATGGACCCCGGATCAAGTCCGGGGTGACGAAGTCTAGGCCGGATTGGACGCTTCTCTTCGGATCGTCATGCCGGACTTGATCCGGGGTCCATGCTGTAGAGGGCTGATCTGTATTTTTGCCTTTGTTATCGTAATGCTCGATTTTCTCGGCTTCTTTCTACCATTTTAGGCAGGGTGTAGATGTATCTGAGATAGGCATCCACGAAAAAGCGAAGGGACTCTGCCTGTTCTCTGGTAAATGGGTCGTCCTCATGTGCCGCGTTGTTGCCATCGAGCCGAATTTCGTGCGCCCAAGCTTTGATGTCTGCTGTCAGCTTTCCCGACTTTTCCAAATCGTCGATGCGGAACGCAAGCGCCTTCTTTGCGAGGGATGGATCGAGCAGCTTCGTCGATACATCTATCACTTTTCTGAACGTCATCCCTGCTGCATCCCAGGCACCTTGTCGAAGGCACTTAATTGCTTGCAATAGAAGGGTACGCAATTGCTCAGGTATATCTTCAGGTATGTCGTCATTCGTAGTTTGAGGCCATGAATGCATAATATGTAGGCCATTGGAGGTTAGGTTGCCATTGGCTTTGTTGAAATCATAATCGGATGTGTGGTTGTTTAGGCGGAAAAGAAAAATCACTCCTGCGTGACACCCATTGCAGGTAGATAGAACGAATTTCTGGCTTCCAACTCCCGGTATTGGCCAATTGTATCGACCAGTGAAGCCGATACTATTCGATCTGCAATAGGGGCAATCGTGAGAAAACTCTAGCGCCATCTATTTTCTAGTATCCCCTATACGCGCAAGCAGAAACGGAAATAGCTTACCTCAAACCGAAAACCCGCCTGAGTTGCGGCGGTTCGAGCTGGCCGCCAGCACCTTCTTGCCCGTCGGGGTCAGCGCCCATTTGGCGCCCTGTTTCACGACCAGGCCCAGCGTGACGAGTTCGTCGCGGACGGGGTCGGTGGGGAGTTGGGGGCGGCGGTTCGAGAGGCCTTCGAGGGTCGCGCGCTGCGGCTGGCTGAGGATGAGGAGTTTCTGTTTTTGTTTGTCGGTCATTTTGGGCCTCGGACTCTTCATGGTTGTGCCGGGGGCTGGCGTGGCCCTCCCCGCGGCGACTAGGGAGCTTTGCTCCCAAGTCTTGCTGCCCCTCCCGCAGGCGGGAGGGGTTTTAGCGTATTATTCGGCGGCGATGCCGGCTTTGGCGAACATGTCCTCGCCGTCGGCGTCGGCTTCACCGGTCGTCGCGGTGTCGTCGTTCGCTTTGGCCTTCTTGCGGTTGTCGAAGCTCGACCACACGGTGTTCCAGTCGCCGCGCGTTGCGCCCTTGCTGTACTCGGTCGCGCGCGTTTCGAAGAAGTTGGCGTGCTCGACGCCGTTCAAGAGCGGGGCGAGCCAGGGGAGCGGATGCTCGTCGATCATGTAGATCGGCTGGAAACCGAGCTGCCCGAGGCGCCAGTCGGCGATGTAGCGGATGTAGCGCTTGATCTCCTTCGGCGTCATGCCGGGGACGGGGCCCTGTTCGAACGCGAGGTCGATGAACGCATCCTCGAGCCGCACCGTCTTCTGGCAGGTGTCGATGATGTCTTCCTTCACCGCCTTGGTCAGGCAGTCGCGTTCCTTCACGAAGGTGTGGAACAGCTTGATGATGCCTTCGCAGTGGAGGCTTTCGTCGCGGATCGACCAGCTGACGATCTGGCCCATGCCCTTCATCTTGTTGAAGCGCGGGAAGTTCATCAGCATCGCGAAGCTGGCGAAAAGCTGAAGCCCCTCGGTAAAGCCACCGAACATCGCGAGCGTGCGCGCGATATCCTCGTCGCTGTCGACGCCGAAGGTGCCCATATAGTCGTGCTTGGCGCGCATCTCGTCATATTCGAGGAACATGCCGTACTCGCTTTCGGGCATGCCGATCGTGTCGAGCAGGTGGCTGTACGCCGCGATATGCACCGTCTCCATGTTGCTGAACGCGGTCAGCATCATCTTGATTTCGGTCGGCTTGAACACGCGGCCATATTTGTCGTGGTAGCAATCCTGCACCTCGATATCGGCCTGCGTGAAGAAGCGGAAAATCTGCGTGAGCAGGTTGCGCTCGTGATCGCTGATCTTCTGCGCCCAGTCGCGGCAATCCTCGCCCAGCGGCACTTCCTCGGGAACCCAGTGGATCTGCTGCTGGCGTTTCCAGAAATCATAGGCCCACGGATATTCGAAGGGCTTGTAGGTCTTGCGGGCTTCGAGAAGGGACATGCGGTTTATCCTCGATCTTCTTGCTTCGTCATCCCCGCGAAAGCGGGGACCCAGTGTTGCGTAACCCCGCCCTGGGTTCCCGCTTTCGCGGGAATGACAGGAAGGGGGAGTGCGGCCTTATTGGCAGGCCAGACACTCGTCGTAATCGGTGCTCTCGGCCGAAAGCTCGAACTTCGCGGCCTCGGGCGTGTTGTCGGCTTCGACCCCGCCCGCGAAGCCGGCGCGCTGCACCGATTTCGAGCGGAGATAATAGAGCGATTTGATGCCGAGTTCCCATGCGCGATAGTGGAGCATGAGCAGGTCCCATTTCTCGACGTCCGCCGGGATGAACAGGTTCAGCGACTGCGCCTGGTCGATATAGGGCGTGCGGTCGGCCGAGAGTTCGAGCAGCCAGCGCTGGTCGATCTCGAAGCTCGTCTTGTAGCAGTCCTTTTCGTCCTGCGACAGGAAGTCGAGGTGCTGGACGCTGCCGCCGCGTTCGAGGATCGAGTTCCACACCGCGTCGCTGTTCTTCGCCTTGTCGACGAGGAGGGCTTCGAGGTGCGGGTTGCGGATCGAGAAGCTGCCCGAGAGCGTCTTGTGCGTGTAGATGTTCGCGGGGATCGGTTCGATGCACGCGCTGGTGCCGCCGCAGATGATGCTGATCGACGCGGTCGGCGCGATCGCCATCTTGCAGCTGAAGCGCTCCATCACGCCCTGATCGGCGGCGTCGGGGCAGGGGCCGCGCTCGTTCGCGAGCAGCATCGATGCCGCGTCGACCTGCGCGCGGATATGCTTGAAGACGCGAAGGTTCGACGATTTCGCCATCGCGCCCTCGAACGGCAGGCCGCGCGCCTGCAGGAAGCTGTGGAAGCCCATGACGCCGAGGCCGACCGAGCGTTCGCGGCTCGCGCTATATTTGGCGCGCGCCATTTCGGGCGGGGCGCGGTCGATATAGTCCTGAAGGACGTTGTCGAGCATCCGCATCACGTCTTCGATGAAGCGCTTGTCGCCGTTCCACTCGTCCCAGGTTTCGAGGTTCAGGGACGAGAGGCAGCAGACCGCGGTGCGATCCTGCCCGAGATGGTCGCGGCCCGTCGGCAGCGTGATTTCCGAGCAGAGGTTCGAGGTGGTGACCTTGAGCCCGAGGTCGCGATGATGCTTCGGCATCATGCGGTTCACCTGGTCGATGAAGATGATGTAGGGCTCGCCGGTCGCGAGGCGCGTTTCGACGAGCTTCTGGAACAGCCCGCGCGCGTCGACGGTGCCGCGGACGCTCTGGTCCTTCGGCGAGCGCAGGTTGAATTCGGCGCCGTCGCGGACGGCTTCCATGAACTCGTCGGTGATGAGCACGCCGTGGTGGAGGTTCAATGCCTTGCGGTTGAAGTCGCCCGAGGGTTTGCGGACCTCGAGGAACTCCTCGATCTCGGGGTGCGATATGTCGAGGTAGCAGGCGGCCGAACCGCGGCGCAGCGAGCCCTGCGAAATCGCGAGGGTGAGGCTGTCCATCACGCGGACGAAGGGGATGATGCCGCTGGTCTTGCCGTTGAGGCCGACGGGTTCGCCGATGCCGCGCACCGCGCCCCAATAGGTGCCGATGCCGCCGCCGCGCGAGGCGAGCCAGACATTCTCGTTCCACGTGCCGACGATGCCCTCGAGGCTGTCGTCGACCGAATTGAGGTAGCAGCTGATCGGCAGGCCGCGGCCGGTGCCGCCGTTCGACAGGACGGGGGTCGCGGGCATGAACCACAGCTTCGAGATATAGTCGTAGAGGCGCTGCGCATGATCCTGATCGTCGGCATAGGCCGACGCGACGCGCGCGAAGAGATCCTGGTACGATTCGCCGGGCAGCAGGTAGCGATCCTCGAGCGTTTCCTTGCCGAAGTCGGTGAGCAGCGCGTCGCGGCTCTTGTCAGTCACGACCTCGAACCGGCGCGCGTGGACCTTCGGCTCGCTGCTGTCGTTGAGCTTTGCCGGCGCGGGCGAATCATCCTTCGATTCGCCTTTCGATTCGGGCGCTGCCGGAGCATCGTTCTTCGCCAGTTCCATCGTCGCCACGTCGCTTGTCTCCACCCGTTCCGTTTCCCGAAAATCCATCTTATTCGCCCCCGATCTGAACGCGCACATGATGCGCTTTGTTCCTGTCTTGTTCGACTCAGGGCGAAGCCCCGATCCTAGCATCTAAACCTGTCCGCGTGGGCACTTTTTTGAGCGCAGGAAGGGTTTTCCCGTGTCCATATGGGATGGACGACGGAAATCCGCCACTTGCAGCCTGATACAATTTATTGGGGTGCCCCCGTGGTTGACCCACCACCTATAGTGCCACGTCGGCGCTGCGATGCAAGAGAGTAAATGACAGATTGACGACTCAACTCGTCGATAATTTGATTCGTCTCGTCGCTGCTGATGGACGCTTCGCACGCGGCGGGCAAGGCATTCCGCGGGTTTTCGCGGCGATCGCCGAAATGCCTCTGGCGACGCAGAAATTTTGCTTGTCCGGCGGCTGTGACGGATTGGTGCCGGTCACTCTGACGGAGGAGACCCCGAACGGGTTGGACGGTCCGCACCGCCGACGTGTGCGGCGGGCAAAAAGAAAGGGCCCCGGCGATGCCGGAGCCCCTCCTGAAACTGTTTCCTGCTTAGGCCTGACCGCCACCGCTATCGGTGCCGCCGCCGCCCAGGAATCGCCAAAACCAACCCATGACTTGTCTCCTGTTCACACTGCCCACGAGGAACAGTTAACGGAGCGTATACCTTAATTAGTAAGGTAAATCGAGTCTTAACTATAAGCATTGCTGCCAGATTGGCAGTTACGCGGTGCGGTTCCGGGGCGGGGCGGTGAGCGTGCTGGCGAGTTCGGAAAACAGTTGAGGTTTCCCAAGATGATAGCCCTGTCCGACGTCGCAGCCGAGGCCGCCGAGCAGCGCCATGGTTTCGGCATCCTCGATGCCTTCGGCGACCGCGACGGCGCCGAGACGGTGGGCGAGGTCGATCGTCGATTTGACGACTTCGAGGTTCCGCTGCGAATCGCGCATCGTCATCACGAATCGCTTGTCGATCTTGATTTCGTCGGCCTCGATTTCGGTCAGATATTCGAGGTTTGACTGGCCCGTGCCATAGTCGTCGATCGACAGGCGGATGCCGGTGCGCCGCAGCTGCGCGAGTGTCTGGCGCGCCTGGCGGCTGTTTTCGATCTGCGCGGTTTCGGTGATCTCGATCGTCAATGTTTCGGGCGGCAGATGGTGTGCGGTGAGCATCACGCGGATCGTGCCGACAAGGTCGCTGTGGTCGAGCAGCGTTGCCGACAGGTTGACCGACATGTTGATGTGAATGCCGCGCTCGCGCAGCTGCGCCGCCGAGCGGATCGCCTGGTCCATCACGAAGAGGGTAAGGCGATAGATGTCCTGGCTCTTTTCGGCCTGGACGATGAATTCGTCGGGGGGGATCGGGCCGCGTGTCGGGTGCGTCCAGCGCGCGAGCGCCTCGACCCCGACGAGCGTCTTCGTCGCGATTTCATATTGCGGCTGGAACGCGACCCAGATGTCGCCGCCGGTCAGCGCATCCTCGAGCTGCGAATGGAAGCTCAATTGCCAGCCGGCGTCTTCTTTCTGGCGCGACGTATATTTGGTCCACAGCGAGCGTGTGCGGATCGCGCGTTCGGCGGCGACGAGCGCGGCGGCGAGGCGCTGCGCGTTCGACCCCTCGAATTCATCGTTCACCCCGAAGGCGATCGCGACGTCGACGCGAAGATCGCCGATCGTGAGCGGCGCGTTGAACAGCGCGGCGAGACCCGCGAGCTGCCCCTCGATCTGGCTGTGCTGATAATAGGGGACGAGCCAGGCGAAGGTGCCGTCGAGATCATGGTGGAGCGTCGTGCCCTGCGACGCGAGCTGGAGACGGCGGGTCACCTGTTCGACAAGCTTGCCGATTCCGTCGCCGGGAATGAAGGCGGCAAGATCCTCGAAATTGACGACCTTCGCGGCGACGACGGTCGCGCTGCCGAATGCTGCCTGCGTGCGCAGCGCTTCGAAATTGGGCAGGCCCGATACCGGGTTCTCGCGCTGGGCCGAGGCGCGGCGGCGGGTGCGCGATACGTTGGTGCCGATCGCTGCGATAAAGACCAGCGCCGCACCGATCCACACGGTGACCAGCATGAAGCTGAGCAGCACCTTGCCGGCGACCAGCAGCGCCGCCGTTGCCAGCGCGAGCGACATGAAGCCGCGTTTCACCTGCGCGAAAAGCGCCGCCATCATCACCGCGACGGCGAGCAGGAAGGCGGGGAGCCATCCGACATCGACGGGGTTGCCGCGCTTCAGCGTCTCGGCAGCGATCAGGTGGACGTAGCCACCCGGCAGGCGGTTGTGGCCGGGAAGGAAGAAGCTGTCCTGGAAATTGGGGGCGGTCGGCGCGAAGATGACGTCCTTGCCGGCGAGTTCGCGTGCACCGACCTTGCCGCTGACGACGTCGGCGGCGCTATAGTTCGGGATCGTTGCCGGGTCATAGGAGAAGTCGAGGCGGAAGGTTGCCGGCTCGGTGCTATATTTGCCCGCGATGATCGATGCAAAGCTCGGCAGTACGCGCCCGTCGGCGGCATAGCTGATCGGGACGCGCCAAAGCTGCCAGAATTCGGTTTCCCATGCGATGCTGGCGATCGGCACATTATTGCCGAAGGCGGGGCTGGGGAAGGTCGAGATATTTTCGCCGCTTCCAGGCGCAGTGCGCGTCGGCACGGCGAGGACGACACGGTCGCCCATCCGCTTCACGGCATCGACGAGCAGCGGGAAATCGCGATCCTTTTCACGGCGGTCGAAATAGAAATCGATGAGCAGGCGCTTGGCACCCGCCGCATTCACCGCGTCGACGACCTGCGCATAATGGCGCGGCGCATAATCGCGGTTGGGCGCGGCATCGAGCGTCTTCGCGTCGAGTTCGACCATGACGATATCGCCCGTCACGGGCCGCCAGGCGACGCTGCCGACGAAGGCTTCGAGCACGCGGTCGATCGGTTCGGCGATCGAAGTCAGCCCTGCCGCGAGCGCCAGCAGCAGCGACAGCGCGATCGTTCGCCAGCTGATGATCAGACTTTTGACCGGGATGGGCACGCACGTCTCCAGCAATTGCCGGCCCGTGCCTAGTGTCAGATGGTTATCATCGCGTTAATCATGAAGGAAATCCTGCGCCGTGCGATGGCGCGCGGGGCGCAGGATTCCAAGCGTTTCAGGCGATTGCCGGCAGCGGTTCCAGCGCTGCGTCGCCCGCGAGTGCCGAGGCGGCGAGGCCGGTCGCCGCGGGGACGATTTGCTGCAGGTAGAAACGCGTCGAGGCGATCTTCGCTTCGAGGAAGGCGCGGTCGCCGCTGCCTTCGTCGAGTCCGGCGCGCGCCGCCTTGTGCTGGATCGCCATCAGCCACCCGCATGTCGCCGTCGAGAGCATGGTCAGATAGGGGTAGCTGCCCGCGAGCCGATCGGCGGTATTGGCCGTCGCCATCCAGTCGGTGACCGCGCGGCACGCGTCGACCAGCCGTTGCAGTTCGGGGGATTCCGCCGAGCCCGCCGCAATATCGTCGACCAGCGCGCGGACGAGGTCGCCGCCCGCCATGCCGAGCTTGCGCCCGACGAGGTCGGCGGCCTGGATGCCGTTGGTGCCTTCGTAGATCGGGGCGATGCGCGCGTCGCGATAATGCTGCGCGGCGCCGGTTTCCTCGATGAAGCCCATGCCGCCATGCACCTGCACGCCGAGGCTCGCGACCTCGCAGCCGATGTCGGTAGCGTGCGCCTTGACCAGCGGAATCAGCACCTCGGCGCGCATCGCGGCGGCTTCGTCGCCCAATTTGCCGAAGTCGATTTGCGCGGCGGCATAATAGGTCAGCGCGCGCGCGGCCTCGGTCTGCGCGCGCATCCGCCACAGCATGCGGCGCACGTCGGGATGCTGGTCGATCGTGACGGGCGTGCGGTCGGGCGACCCCGCGAGCGCCGACTGGACGCGCTCGGCGGCATAGCGCTGCGCCTGCTGCGTCGCGCGCTCGGCGATCTGGACGCCCTGGCAACCGACCATCAGGCGTGCGTTGTTCATCATCACGAACATCGCGCGCATGCCGCCCATCTCGTCGCCGACGATCTCGCCAAGGCAATCCTCGCCCTCGCCATAGACCATGACGGCGGTCGGCGAACCGTGGATGCCGAGCTTATGCTCGATCGAGGCGCAATGGACGCCGTTCGAGATCGTCGGATTGCCGGCGTCGTCGAGGCGATATTTGGGGACGAGGAAGAGCGAGATGCCGCGCGTTCCCTCGGGCGCGCCAGCCGTGCGCGCGAGCACGAGGTGGACGATATTGTCGGTGAGGTCATGCTCGCCGAAGGTGATGAAGATCTTTTGTCCCTTGATCTTGTAAAGGCCCGCGTTCGGCCCTTCGGTAACCTTTTCGGCGGTCGAGCGCAGCGCGCCGACATCGCTGCCCGCCGACGGCTCGGTCAGGTTCATCGTGCCGTTCCATTCGCCGTTGACCAGCTTCGGCAGCCAAGTCTGCCGCTGTTCCTCGGTACCATAAGCCATCAGCGCGTGGATCGCGCCCGCGGTCAGGATGGGGCAAAGGGTGAAGCCCATGTTCGCGCTGCCGAGCGCCTCGATCACCACCGCCGCGAGGGTGAAGGGCAGGTCCTGCCCGCCATATTCGCCGGGGCCGTCGATGCTGCCCCAGCCCGCCTCGACGAACTGTTTGTACGCATCCCTGAAGCCCGGGGGCATCGTGACCTTGCCATTGTCCCATTTGGGATTGGTGACGTCGCCGACGCGGTTGAGCGGGGCGTAGACGTCGGCAGCGAACTCGCCGATGCCGGTGACGATCGCCTCGACCATGTCGGGGGTCGCGGCGGCGAATTTGTCGTGGACGGCCATCGCATCAATGCGCGCGATGTGGTCGAGGACGAAAAGCTGTTCGGTGGTGGGCGGCGTGTAAGTCATGGGCTGGGCACTTTGCTGGTGAATATCGTTGCGCGGGCGCTATAGCGCGGCATGGCCGATGCCTCAAAGTCCACAATTGCACGTCCGTTCGATAGCGCAGCTATCGCCGAGGCGGCGGCGCTGATCGCGGCAGGGCAGCCGGTCGCGGTGCCGACCGAGACGGTCTATGGCCTCGCCGCCGATGCGCGCAATCCACAGGCGGTAGCGCGGATTTATGCCGCAAAAGGGCGGCCCGATTTCAATCCGCTGATCGTGCATGTGCCGGACCTCGACGCCGCCGGGCGGCTGGGCGTGTTCGGTGCGGTCGAGCGACAGCTTGCTGCGCGCTTCTGGCCGGGGCCGCTGACTTTGGTCGTGCCGCGCACCCCCGACTGCCCGGTGGCGAGTATCGCGACGGCGGGGCTCGATACGATCGCGATCCGGGTGCCGGGCCACCGTGCGATGCAGGCGTTGCTGGCGGAAAGCGGGGCGCCGCTCGCGGCGCCGAGCGCCAATGCGAGCGGGCGGGTGAGCCCGACGAAGGCCGAACATGTGCTTGGAAGTCTCGACGGGCGGATCGCGCTGGTGATCGACGACGGGCCGACGACGGCGGGGGTCGAATCGACGATCGCGCGGGTGAAGGACGGCGCGGTCGAGGTCTTGCGGCCGGGGCCGGTGACGGCGGAGCTGCTGGCGGCGGCGAGCGGGCTGTCGGTGACCGGCGTCGAGGGATCGGAGATCGTCGCGCCGGGAATGCTCGCGAGCCATTATGCGCCGGGCAAGCCGGTGCGGTTGGGGGCGGTCGATTTCGCGGACGATGAGTTTGCGATCGGGTTCGGCGACGTGGCGGGCGATTATGATTTGAGCGCGAGCGGCGACCTGACGGAGGCGGCGGCGCGCCTGTTCGACGCGCTTCACGCCGGGGCCGCGAGCGCGAAGGCGAAGATCGCGGTGGCGGCGATCCCGATGGACGGGTTGGGTGCCGCGATCAACGACCGGCTGGCAAGGGCGGCGGTTTAGGCGGCCGCGGGCTCGACCGGATCGCTGTGCGGCACCTTGCGCGCGACGATCAGGCACGCGGCAACGATCAGCACCGCGCCCGCGATGGTCGGCAGTGTCACCGCCTCATCATAGAAATACCAGCCGAACAGCATCGCCCAGAGGAAGCCGGTATATTCGGTGGTGGCGAGGATCTGCGTCTCGGCGCGGGCATAGGCCCAACTCAATAGGAGGAGCGAGGTGGTCGCCAGCACGGCGGCGCCGAGGATGTGCGGCGCATGGCTGGCGGCGGGCACCGCGAGGAACCAGGGCGCGCCAAGCGCGAGGATCGCTGCGACGAAGAAATTCTGGAAGAAGGCGATCTCCATCGGCTCGGCCATCTTCGCCTGCCGCCGCGCGAGGATGAGGTTGTAGGCGTAGAAGATCGCCGACAGGAAGACCGCGCCGACCGCAAGCAAAGCCTCGTCCGAATAGTCGCTGCCGCCGAGTTTGCCCGCGACGATGACGATCACCCCCGCAAGCCCCAGCACGGACGCTGCGATCGAGCGCGGGCCGATCTTCTCGCCAAGGAAGATTGCCGCCATGTAGAGCGCCATCAGCGGCGCGACGAAAGCGAGCGCGATCGCCTCGGCCATCGGCAGGCGTGCGAGCGCCCAGAAGAAGCAGAGCGCCATGCCCGCGACGAAGACCGATCGCCAGGCGTGGATCCGCATCGTCGGGCCGTCGGGCCATTTCGGGCGGCTCGCGAACCAGAGGAGCCCGGCGAAGATCGTCCCGGTCCCGGTGCGCCAGAGCACGGCGTTGTAGGCGCCGATGTCGATCGACAGCCCCTTCATCAGCACGTCCATCGCCGAAAAGGTCGCGATCCCTGCGCAGGCGATCAGGAAGGGGATGACGGGAGAGGGCGAATCGGGGCGCATGGAGGCGCCTTAGCGGAAGGTCGCCTGTCCCGCGCCGTCGATGTTGAGTTTCTGGCCCGAACAATAGCTGTTCGCATCGCTGACGAACCACACCACTGCTGCAGCGACGTCGGCGGGGACGGCGACGCGGCCGAAGGGCATTTTGGTGTCGAGGTGGTGGATATCCTCGTTACCCGTGATCGCGCGCGAGAGTTTTTCGCCCATGTCGCTGACGGTAAGCGCGGGGGCGACGATATTGACGCGGACGCCGTTCGCGAGTTCCTCCTTGGCGAGAGCGTAGGCGAGGGCTTCGCCCGCCGCTTTCGCCATCGTGTAGGGCGCGCCGTTCGGCGAGTGGGTGTAGGTGGCGATGCTCGAGATGACGATGATGTCGCTGCGCTTGTGCGTGCGCAGCTGCGGTAGCGCGAGGCGGCTGAGACGGTGCGGGCCGGCGGCATGGACGGCGAAGAGCTTGTCGACCTCTTCGGGGCTGGTGTCGGCGACCGATTGCCCGCGGCTCGCGATGCCGGCGTTATTGACGAGGATCGACATCGGACCGAAATCGGCCTCGACTGCGGCGACCATTGCGGCGCAGGCGGCTTCGTCGGTGACCGAGGCCTGATAGGCTTTCGCCTTGCGGCCGAGCGCCTCGATCGCGGCGACAGTTTCGGCGGCGGCGTCCTCGCCGCGCGTGTAATTGACCGCGACGTCGGCGCCCGCTTCGGCGAGGCCGATCGCGATGCCGCGGCCGATTCCGCGCGAGGCGCCGGTGACGAGCGCGACGCGCCCCGCAAGAATCCCGTCGGCCATGTGTCTCTCCCTAATCCATCAGTTCATTATAGATGTCGTCGTCGCTGCGGCTCGCGGCGTTGCGCCATTTGGGAGCGGCCTTGCGGTTGAGCACGGTGCCGTTCGCGTCGAGGACCGCGACGGTCGGCGTACCCCTGATCCTGAACCGGAAGCGCTTCGCTACCTCTGGATTGCGGCCGAGGCCGCGGATGTGCGGCATGCCGATGTCGGCGTAGACGATTTCGTAGCGCGCGCGGACGGGGGCGAAGCGATCGGTGGCGATGAGGTTCGCGAGCCAGGCGCTGTCGTGGCAGCCGCCGGTGCCCATCACGAGCAGGACGGGCTTGCCCGACTGTTTCGCGCGCGCCAGCGCGGCGTCGATCGCGGGCATCGGATCGGCGACGAAGGCATCGCTCTTATACGCATCCTCGACGCCCGGGAGGGTGCGTGTTTCGGCGGCGGCGGGGGGCGCCATCGCGATCAGCGCGGCGGTGAAGGCAAGGGCGATCGGGCGCATCATCTGGCGACGATAGGTTTTGCATGACGTTTCCGTCAACGTAAGATAGCCTTCGCCGCATGAGCTGGAAAAAAGAGATCGACGAACTCGGCCAACGCCGCGCGATGGCCGAGAAGATGGGCGGCGAAGAAAAGGTCGCGCGCCAGCATGGTCGCGGCAAGATGGACGCGCGGGCGCGGCTTGCGGGGATCGTCGATCCGGGCAGCTTTCGCGAGATCGGCAAGATCGCGGGGCGTGGGCGCTATGGCGCCGACGGTGAACTCGAAGATTTGGCTGCGAGCAATTTCATTTTCGGGCGCGCGAATGTGGACGGGCGGCCGGTTGTCGCCTCCGCCGACGATTTCACGGTGCGCGGCGGCGCCGCCGATGCGGCGCTGCACCGCAAGTTCGTCCAGTGCGAGGCGATGGCGCATGAATATCGCCTGCCGCTGATCCGCATGATCGACGGCACCGGCGGCGGCGGGTCGGTCAAGACGCTGGAGGATATGGGCTATACCTATATCCCGCACGTGCCCGGCTGGGACGAGATCATCGCCAATCTCGACACGGTGCCGGTGGTCGCGCTGGCATTGGGGCCGACCGCGGGACTCGGCGCGGCGCGGGTGGTGGCGAGCCATTACAGCGTGATGGTGCGCGGATTGTCGCAGCTGTTCGCGGCGGGGCCGGCGGTCGCGGCGGCGATCGGTGACACGCTCGATCGCGAGGAACTGGGCGGGGTCGATGTGCACACACGTAACGGCGTCGTCGACGACGAGGTCGGATCCGAGGCCGAAGCCTTTGCGGCGGCGCGGCGCTTTTTGTCGTACCTGCCGTCGTCGATCCACGACCGGGCCTTGCGCACCGAATGCAGCGATCCGGTGGGTCGTCGTGACGAAAGCCTGCTGTCGGTCGTCCCGCGGGAGGCGAAGCAGGTCTATTCGATGCGGCGCATCGCGAATGCGGTGTTCGATCAGGGCAGCTTTTTCGAGATGGGCGCGCGCTGGGGGCGGGCGGTGATCACGGCCTTCGCGCGGCTCGACGGCTATCCGGTCGCGGTGCTCGCGAGCGATCCGTCGTACCTCGGCGGATCGTGGGACGCGAAGACGAGCGAGAAGGCCGAGCGCTTCGTGAAGCTCGCCGACCAGTTCCGGCTGCCGATCGTCCACCTCGTCGACAATCCGGGCTTCATGATCGGCGGCGAGGCCGAGCGGACGGGGACGATCCGTTACGGGGTGCAGGCGATGAACGCGATCTACCGCGCGACGGTGCCGCTCGCGTCGGTCGTGGTGCGGCGCGCGTACGGGATCGCGGGAAGCGCGATGTCGAACGCCGAGCGGTTCCAGTATCGTTTCGCCTGGCCGTCGGGCGACTGGGGCAGCCTGCCGATCGAGGGCGGGGTCGAGGTCGCGTACAAGAGCGAGCTGGAGGCGGCCGAGGACCCGGTCGCGCATCTGGAGGCGATCCGCGAGCGATTGAACCGCGTGCGCTCGCCGTTCCGGACGGCGGAGAAATATGGGGTCGAGGATATCATCGACCCGAGGGATACGCGGCCTTTGCTGTGCGAGTTTGCCGATCTGGCGTGGCGGGTGCTGAAATAGCCTATCCCCCATCGTCATCCCGGACTTGATCCGGGATCCATTTGCGCGATGGTATATGGATCCCGGATCAAGTCCGGGACGACGAAAGTGGGGAAGGAAACCGGTATGACCGGCGTACGCCATCTTGGCATGGACTGGCTGCGGATCGGGGCGTTCGGGCTGCTGATCCTCTATCATATCGGCATGTATTTCGTGCCGTGGGGCTGGCATGTGAAGATCGCCGCGCCGCTCGATTGGGTGCAGCTGCCGATGCTCGCGACGAACAGCTGGCGGCTCGCGCTGCTGTTCCTCGTGTCGGGCTATGCGAGCGCGGCGCTGTTCGCGAAACTGGGTGGCAGCGGCGCCTTTGCCCGCTCGCGCAGCGCGCGGCTGCTGATCCCGCTCGTCTTTGGTATCATCCTCATCATCCCGCCGCAGCCGTGGATCGAGCTGGTGACGCAGCATGGCTATGGAAAGAGCCTCGGCGCCTTCTGGACCAGCGACTATTTCCGCTTCGGGACGCTGGACGGGATTGTGCTGCCGACATGGCAACATCTGTGGTTCGTCGTCTATCTGTGGGTCTATACGATGCTCGCCGCGGCCTTGCTGGTGGTCGTGCCGGGCGCGATGCGGATGCGGATTGCCGATGGCGCGGCGCGGTGGCTCGGCGGCGCGGGGCTGCTCGCCTGGCCGCTCGCGGCGTGGCTGCTCATCTATGCCGCCTTTCCGGGTCATGACGAGACGCATGCGCTGTTCGACGACGGGCCGTCGCACCTTCACTATCTGATCCCCTTCTTTGTCGGCTGGTTGCTTCGTGTGCGACCGCAGCTGTTCGGCGCGGTGGCGCGCTGGTGGCGCGTCGCGCTGGCCATCGCGGTCGTCGCGTTCGGGGTGGTCGCGCGGATATTGTGCCTCTGGCTGACGGGCGCGCAGCCCGCCGAATGGGGCAAGCTGCCGTTCAATATCGCGCATCTGGTGCAGGGCTGGGCGACGATCGTCGCGCTGGTCGGGATCGCCGATCATTATTGGAACCGCGATCATCGCTCGCGCGCGACGCTCGCCGAGGCGGTGTTTCCCTTTTACATCATCCACCAGACGATCATCGTCGTCGTCGGCTGGTACCTGCTTCAGGCCGGCGTTGCGGCGCTGCCCTCCTTCCTTGTCCTGCTCGCCGCGACGATGCTCGGCTGCTGGCTTTTCTACTGGATCGGGCGCAACATCGGCTGGCTGCGACCGCTGATCGGACTGCAGCGCCAATAGAGGAGAGCGTCATGGGGGCTTTAAGGGGAATGCTGACAATCGTCGGCGTCGCGGCGATCCTCGTCGGCGGGTTGTGGGCGCTGCAAGGGCTCGACATCATACGCTGGCCGGCGAGCAGCTTCATGCTCGGCGATACGGTCTGGACGCGCAATGGCGTGCTTTTGTCGATCTTCGGTATCGTCCTGCTGTTTCTGGCCCGCAAAAGACCGCAGCCGTGATGAGGCGACTACAAATGTAGTTGTTCTGTATTGCCTATGTGATACACCATGGCCAATCCGGGGTTGGATTGGAGATGAAAATGACAATTTCCCTACGCCTCTTGCCCGGCGTGCTGATGGCCGCCACGATAATTGCCGCTCCGTTGATCGGAGCGCCAGCCGCGCTTGCCGCCGACGAAGCGAAGGGCGACGCGGTCGCCGAAAAATATGCCGCACTGCTCGAACGCGACTATGTCTATCCCGAAACCGGCAGGAAATATGCGGCGGCGATCCGCGCGGGGATCGCGGCGGGCCGCTATGCGACGCTGACCGGCGAGGCGCTGGGGCAGGCGATCGACCGCGATGTCCATGCCGTGTCGCCCGATGGCCATTTGCGCCTGCGTACGCCCGACGCGGCGGCGGCGCCGGGTGTCGCGCCGCCGGGCGGCGCTGCGCCGGTCCGCCGTCCGCCGAAGGTGCCGGTCGAACAGGCGGAGTGGATCGCGCCGGGAATAGCCTTCGTCCGCTTCAATCTTTTTCCGCAGGACGCTGCCGTGACGTCGGCAGCCGCGAAATTCATGGCCGACCATGCCGATGCGAAGGCGATCATCTTCGATATCCGGACGCACAACGGCGGCGGGCTCGACCAGATGGATGTCATCTTTCCGTGGTTGTTCGCCGAGCCGACGCGGCTGGTGACGATGGCGACGCGCGCCTCGGTCGATGCACGCGGTGGTTCGCCGATCGATGGCTTACCCTCGATGCGCGTCGTGAACGGTGACGCCGGCATGGTGACGCGCGAGCATTGGGCGACGCCGAATGCCGACGCGCGGCTGCGCGATGCAAAGGTCTATGTGCTGACATCGGGCGCGAGCGCGTCGGCGGCCGAGCATTTCGCGCTCGCGATGAAGCATACGGGTCGCGGCACGCTGTTCGGCGCGCCGACTGCGGGCGCCAATCATTTCGGCACTGGTGAGGATCTCGGTGGCGGTTATGGCGCCTTCATTCCCGTCGGCCGCACCTATGACCCCGCGACGGGCAAGGATTGGGAAGGCGACGGGGTGCAGCCCGACATCGCCGTGGCGCCCGCCGACGCGCTGGTCCGCGCATTGACCGAACTCGGTGTGGCACCGGCCGAAGCGAAGACGCTGTCCGACGCGCATATGCCGAGCTGGCCGATGGAACGGCGTAAACCGCGCGGGGCGAAGCCTGCGGGCTAGCCTAACGCTATTCCACTCTCGTCATGCCGGACTTGATCCGGCATCCATCCCGCCAGCGCGGCTTGGACCCCGGATCAACGGGGTGACGAGATTCTAGGAAGCGGCGAGACTGGTGAGCGCGTCGCCGTCGACGCGCATCACCGTCCATTCGTCCATCAGCCTCGCGCCGAGGCTTTGGTAGAAGCCAATGGCGGGGGCGTTCCAGTCGAGCACGCTCCATTCGAGCCGCGCGCAGTCGCGTTCGGTGCAGAGCGCCGCGAGGTGGCTGAGCAGCGCCTTGCCGAGCCCTGATCCGCGCGCTTCGGGGCGCACGAAAAGGTCTTCGAGATAGATGCCGGGACGCCCCTCGAAGGTCGAGAAATTGTGGAAGAAGAGCGCGAAGCCCTGCGGTGCCCCGTCCAGCTCGCCGATCACCACTTCGGCATAGGGGCGGGCGCCGAACAGCTTCTCGCCGAGCTTCGCCTCGTCGAAGCGGACCTCGTGCGCGAGCTTTTCATAGTCGGCGAGGTCGCGGATGAACTGCGCGATCAGCGGCAGGTCGGCGGGCGTGGCGGAGCGGATGGCGAGAGTCATGCCGTCTCCTGTCGCGTGCCGCCGCGGCTGTCAAATCCGCTTTCGCGCCTTCAATAGTGCGAGCGCGGCGATCACGAGCGCGGGTTGGCCGAGCACCGCGGGGGCGTCGGCCCAGAAGGTCGCGGGACCGCAGATGCCCGCTGCGACTTCATAGATATGGAGCAGCCCGTGGAAGGTCAGCCAGAGCCCGCCGACGATCGCGGCGCGCCAGCGGCGAACGGGGTCCGCGGCGGCATAAAGGAGGATGAGGCCCGACCCGATGTAAGCGAGGCCAATGTCGCGGATGAAATGCGCGTTGGGCGGGCCGGTGGTGACGACGGTCGGGACGAACACATACCAGTCGAGCGGCTTCACCAGCATGAAGGCGCCGTTGGCGATCGTCGTGACGGCGGCGATCAACAGCAGGAGCTGGACGAGGCGGTCGAGCGCATCATGTTTTGCAGGCATCGGTCAATCCCCCGGCGGTGGCGTATCGCGCGACGCTAGCCGTTGCCGGCCGGGATGTAAAAGCGCCGGTCAGCGGGGCACGGGCGCCCCATATCCGCGCGCAAGTCCGACGCCCATGCCGGTCGCCATCAGGCCGATCAGCGCCGAATCCCAGATCATCAGCAGCCATATGCGCAGCGGCTCGGCCCCGATGGCCCAATCATGATTGAGCCGGTGGACGGGACTGATTGGCAGGAAGACGATCGCTGCGAACAGGAACATAGGGATGATCCGTGGCCATCCGCGCACGAAGCCATGTTTCAGCGTCATACCCGCATCGGCAAACAGCGCGCCGAAGAAATAGACGAGAAGGGGCAGCGACAGCAGCGTGAGCAGGACGTAGGCGACGTCGAATGCGGCTTCGGACAAGAGCTTGTCGAGCGGCCATGCCAGCAATGCGACGACAAGATTGATCAGGAATGCGACGAGCAGCCGCCCCCACAAGGGTCTTGATGCCGCAGCGGGATTGGCTTGGCGAAAGGCGTATACGGCCGCGACGAATATCGTCAGCCACATCCCGGCGACCTTGAAGCCGCCGGGGATCAAGCGCGCGAGGTCCATCGAATGCGCCTTGAAGGCCGTCATGCTGGCGAACATGCCGATCTGGATCTCGACGATATGCTGGACCATCTCGGGCAGCGCCGCGATCAGCGGAATCCACCAGGCGGAGCGGATCAGGCGGAGGGCGTCGACATAGGTGCCGGGAATGCCCTTGAGCAGGTCAACCAGCCAGCGCCCCGCCGAAACCGCAACACTCATGCAGGCGTGGCCTCGCCAATCCCGACGATCCCGCTTTTGATCGTCACGCCGCCTTGCCGTGCAGGCTGTCCATGCTCACCGCGCTGCCCGCGTCGATCTCGGCCGCCTTCGCTTCAACGAGCTTGACGATGTGCTGGATCATGTCGGCGTCCTCGACATGATGGTCGGTAACCCCCGACAGGAAGACCATATGCTTGCCGTTGCCGCCGCCGGTGATGCCGATGTCGGTTTCGCGCGCCTCACCGGGGCCGTTGACCACGCAGCCCAATACCGAGAGCGACATCGGGGTCTTGATGTGGCTGAGCGCATCCTCGAGTGCCTGCACGGTGCGGATGACGTCGAAGCCCTGCCGTGCGCAGCTGGGGCAGGAGACGACGCGGACGCCGCGGGTGCGCAGGCCGAGCGATTTCAGGATTTCATAGCCGACCCGCACTTCCTCTTCGGGTTCGGCCGACAGGCTGACGCGGATCGTGTCGCCGATGCCCGCCCAGAGGAGGTTGCCGATGCCGAGGGCCGACTTCACCGTGCCGCCGATCAGTCCGCCGGCTTCGGTGATGCCGAGGTGGAGCGGGCAGTCGACCGCGTCGGCGAGCTGCGCATAGGCGGCGACCGCGAGGAAGACGTCGCTCGCCTTCACCGCGACCTTATATTCGTGGAAGTCGTGATCCTGGAGCAACTTGATATGGTCGAGCGCGCTTTCGACGAGCGCCTCGGGGCAGGGCTCGCCATATTTTTCGAGCAGGTCCTTCTCGAGGCTGCCGGCGTTGACCCCGATGCGGATCGCGCAGCCGTTGGCCTTCGCGGCGCGGACGACCTCGCCGACGCGCTCCGACGAGCCGATGTTGCCGGGGTTGATGCGCAGGCACGCGGCGCCGGCGTCGGCGGCTTCGAGCGCGCGCTTATAGTGGAAGTGGATGTCGGCGATGATCGGGATGCGCGACGCGCGGACGATCTGGCCCAGCGCCGCGGTCGAATCGGTGTCGGGGCACGAGACGCGGATCAGGTCGGCGCCGGCTTCCTCGCAGCGGCGGATCTGGTCGATCGTCGCGACCGGGTCGCTGGTCAGCGTGTTGGTCATCGTCTGCACGCTGATCGGCGCGCCGCCGCCAACGGGGACATTGCCGACCATGATCTGGCGGCATTCGCGGCGCGCGATGTCGCGCCAGGGGCGCAGGCCGGGGTTATGATCGCTCATGGTGCGGGCTCGATAAGAAAGGGAGATAAGCCTGCTCTTTAGCCGCCCGGTGGCGGCTTGGCAAAGCCCGCGATGCGCCATTGCGGCTGTTGCGCGAAAGACACAGTCTGACGCTGATTCGACATCTGGCGCAATTTTCGTTTGTGCATCGCAACAAAATCGGCAACTTCGAACGCGTTCGTCGTCACAAGCCCGTACGAAGAGGCGTGGACGCGCACGGCAGGCCGGGACGATCCGTTTTTTCGATTAGGGGGATCACCCATGAAGTTTCTTACCAAAGCCTGCTTCGGCATGCTGCTCGCCGCGTCGGCCATGTCGACGCCCGCCTTCGCCCAGGAAGAAGAAGCACCCAGCGGCCCGTTCACGCTTTCGGGCGGCATCGCGGTTACGTCGGACTATCGCTTCCGCGGCATTTCGCTGTCGAACGAAAAGGTCGCCGTGCAGCCGACGCTGACCGTCAGCCACGAAAGCGGCCTCTATGCCGGCGTCTGGGGCTCGACGCTTCCCGACAGCCCCGCCTATGGCAAGTTCGAACTCGACATTTATGGCGGTTTCGCGACCGAAATCGCCTCGGGTACGACGGTCGACATCGGCGTCACCTATTATACCTACCCCGGCAGCGAGGATGGCGGCGCCCCGACCGACTATTTCGAAGGCATCGGCAAGCTGTCGCACGACATCGGCCCGGTCTCGATCACCGGCATGGTCGCCTATGCGCCGAAGCAGAATTCGCTTGGCGACGACGACAATATCTACCTGAACCTCGGTGCCGGCTTCGGCATTCCCAACACGCCCGTCACGCTGACGGCGGGGATCGGCTATAACGACGGTTCGCTCGGCCTCGTGTCGCCCGACGGCAAATATGTCGACTGGTCGCTCGGCGCGTCCTTCGCCGCCGGCCCACTGACCTTCTCGGCGCAATATATCGATACCGACGTCAAAAAATCGGGCATCAAGGCGCTCGACACGCTTTACGATCCAACCGTGGTCTTTACGCTGGGCGCATCTTTCTGATCGCCTAGCGGGTCAGCGACCACGCGCTAAGGGGGCGGCTTCGGGGGAGGCCGCCCCCTTTTTCGCGCGCAAAAGCGGCGCGATGACGCTTCGCCGCAACGCGCTTGACCGTATCGGTGAAGCGTGCAATTTCATCGACGAGTTGAAGCAGCGGAGTTTGATCCCCCATGACCGAGGCCTCTCAAAGCGTTTCCGTTCCTCCCGTCCCGCCCGCTCGCGGCGAGCGAAGTCCCGGCGTCAAGCTGGTCATCGCGGTGCTGATCGCGGTCGCGCTGATGGTTCCCCTGTTGATGATCTATGGCCTGCTCTGGGACCGCCAGCAGCAGGCTGAAACCGCGCAGGCGTCGATCGGGCAGGGCTGGGGCGGGCAACAGACGATCGGCGGACCCGTGATCGTCATCCCCTACCGCGCCACCGAAACGACGACGGTGCAGGAAAATGGCAAGGATGTCACGCGGACGGTGAACACGATCCGCAACCTCTATCTCTCGCCGCAATCGAACCGCGCCGATGTCGTCATCAAGCCCGAAAAGCGGAAGAAGGCGATCTATGAGACCGTCGTCTATGAAAGCCAGATCGCGGGGAGCGCCGAGTTCGTGCTGCCCGCCGATATCGCGCGCTATGGCGTGACGCGCGAGGCGCTGATGCTCGACCGCGCCGAAGTGCGGCTCGGCATCAGCGACGCGCGCGGGCTGGTCGACGGCAACAGCCTGTCGGTCGACGGCACGCCGCTCGCGCTCCAGCCGGGCAAGGGCCTGCTCTCGACGGGCAATTCGGGCACCTTCGCCTTCGTCGACTGGAGCGCTGCTGCGCCGATGAAGGTCGATTACAGGATCGGCGTGCGCGGACTCGGCGACTTCAAGCTGATCCCGCGCGGGGTCGATACGCGCTGGACGGTGAAGTCGAGCTGGCCGAACCCGAGCTTCGGCGGCGATTTCCTGCCCGCAAAGCGCGAGGTCAAGGGCAGCGGCTTCACCGCGACCTATGCGATCCCGAACCTCGCATTGGGGCAGGCGCAGGTGCTCACCGGCGACCTGTCGCCGCCGGTCGCGACCAACTATGGCCGGCGCGACGCTTATGCCGACGTGGCTGTCGAGGTCGCGGCGGCGGCCGACGGCAGCACGGGCGAGGCGTCGGGCGGCACCGCAAAGGCGGTCGCGATCAGCCTGATCGAGCCCGTCGACCTTTACAGCCAGGTGGATCGCAGTATCAAATATGGCTTCCTGTTCATCGGCTTCACCTTCGTCGCCTTCCTGATGTTCGACATCATCGCGGGCGCACGCGTGGCACCGGCCGAATATCTGCTGACCGGCATCGCGCTGGTGCTGTTCTTCGTGCTGTTGCTCGCGTTCGCCGAGGTGATCGGTTCATGCCCGCCTATATGGTCGCATCGGCGGCGATCATCGGCCTGCTCACCTTCTACAGCGCGGCGGTGCTGAAGAGCTGGAAGCGCGCGCGCTTCCTCGCGGCGATGCTGATCGGGCTGTACGCCTTGCTCTACACGCTGCTCAACCTTGAAGCCTATGCGCTGCTCATCGGGTCGGTGCTGATGTTCTTCGCCCTCGCCGGGGTGATGTACATGACGCGCAACATCGACTGGGGCGGGATCGGCAAGAAGGATGAGGTGGCGGTGGCCGCATAACAAAGCAGGTGTGTCCCCGCGAAGGCGGGGACCCATCTCCGGTCGGCTCGAAATCGCACCCGCAGGTGATGGGCCCCCGCCTTCGCGGGGGCACACGGCTTTTTGGGCGCGTGTTACCGCCAGCGCAAATTATGGGGGCCGAGATTCGCGAGGGTCTTGGCCCCCATCAATTTCATGCCGCGCTCCATCTCGGCGCGGAGCAAAGCTATCGCACGTGCGACGCCATCCTCGCCCGCCGCGGCGAGCGCGTAGAGATAGAGGCGGCCGCCCGAGCAGGCCTTGGCGCCGACCGACAGCGCTTTGAGCACATGCGTGCCGCGCGTGATGCCGCCGTCGCAGATCACCTCGACCCTGTCGCCGACCGCGTCGACGATGTCGGCGAGCGCGTCGAAGGGGGAGATGCTGCCGTCGAGCTGGCGCCCGCCATGGTTCGACACCATGATCGCGGTCGCGCCGATGTCGGCGGCGCGCTTCGCATCCTCGACCGCGACGATGCCCTTCAGGCAGAAGGGGCCGTCCCATTTCTTGCGGATCGCCTCGGCGCGCTTCCAGTCGAGGCTCTGGTCGAGCATCGAGGTGAAATATTCGGCGACCGATTTGGGGACGCTCGACCCTTCGGAGACATGCGTCGCGAGATTGGGCAGGCTGAATTTTTCGCGGAGCACATAGTTGAGCCCCCAGCCGGGCTTCGCGGCGTAGCTCAGCATGTTCGACGCGGTGAAGCGCGGCGGCGAGGTGAAACCCGAGCGGAGGCAGCGCTCGCGATTGCCGCCGACAATTGTGTCGACGGTGAGCGCGACGGCGTCGAACTTCGCGTCGCGCGCGGCGTCGAGCATCGCCTGATTGAGTCCCTCGTCGTGGTGGACATAGAGCTGGAACAGCTTGGGGGCGCCCGTCAGCGCGCCCGCCTCGGCGAGGCTGATCGTCGCGAGGCTCGATATGCCCGCGACAGTGCCCGCGTTCGCGGCGGCGCGGAGCACCGCGCGCTCACCCTGCCAGTGGAAGAGGCGTTGGAGCGCGGTCGGCGAGAGGAAGAGCGGCATCGCGATCTCGCGGCCGAAGAGCGTCGTCTTCATGTCGACGCTTTCGACCCCGGCGAGCACGCGCGGGATCAGGTCGCAGTCGTCGAACGCCGCGCGGTTGCGGCGGCGCGTGACCTCGTCATCGGCGGCTCCGTCGATATAGTCGAACACCGGCCAAGGCAGGCGGCGCTTCGCGAGCGCGCGGAAGTCGTCGATATTGTGGCAGTCGGTCAGGCGCACTTTAATCCCCGTTGTACCCCTGCGAAGGCAGGGGTCCATCACCTGCCGCCGCATAAAATTCCAGCATCGGAGATGTGCCCCTGCCTTCGCAGGGGCACAGACTCCTTAAAACACCGTCCGCGCCGCCACCGTGCCCTTGGTCGCGAAGCTGAAGCGCGGTTCGACGGCGAGATTCGCGTCAAGGATATGCGCGGCGACGCGCTTGCCGACTGCGGGGCCGTTCTTGAACCCGTGCCCCGATCCGCCGCCGACGAGCCAGACATGCTGCTGTCCGGGGAAGCGGTCGATCAGATAGTCGCCGTTCGAGCTATTCTCATATTGGCAGACGCGCCCGCCGATCAGCGGCGCCGAGGCGAGCGCGGGGAAGCGGCGGGCGAGATAGGCGCGCGCTTCGGCGATGCCGGTGGGGGAAAGCTGGCGTTCCATCGTGTCGGGATCGACCGTGGGGCCATGGACGTCGATCGCGATCTTGAACCCCGCGCCTTCGAGGTCGGGGATGCCATAGACGATGCGGCCGCTGTTGAAGTCCGCCCAGACGGGCAGTTCGGGTGGTGCGAAGCGGCTGTCGCCCTGCGGCGCGCCGAAATGATAGACTTCCTGCCGCGTCGCGACGATCTTGTTCATCAATTGCTGCGGGAAAAGCTCGGCGATCCACGGACCCGCAGCATAGACGAGATGATCGGCGGTGCCGCCGTCGGGCAGCGTGTGGCGCTTGGTTTTTTTCGAGAAGAGCGGCGCGGGCATGACAACGCGTTCGACCTCGATCTGCGCGTCGGCGATCAGTTCCTGCACGCCGCGCGCGGCGATCAGCGCGCCCGCCTCGGTTTCGAGGATGCCGGTCTCGCCCTGATAGAATTGGATCTGGCGATATTTGTCCTGCAGCCAGCTGACGTCGCCATGTTCGTGGCGCACGCGGTTCGCTTGCAGCCAGGCGAGCGACTGCGCGGTATAGGTATCGCCCTGCGGCGCGAACCAGAGAACGCCGGTGTTGTGGAAAATCGGTGCGCTCGCCGTGTCGGAGAGGTCTTTCCAATATTTGAGCGAATCGCGCGCCATCTCCGAATAGATGGTGTCGGCGCCATAGCCCATGCGGATGACGCGGCTTTCGCCCCCCGACGAGGCGCGGGCGTTGCCCGCGCCATAGGCGTCGAACAGGCGCACCGACTTGCCCGCCCGCAGCAGATGCCATGCGGTCCACGCGCCGAACACGCCCGCGCCGATGATCGCGACGTCGACATGCTGGACTTTCGGTTTGGCGGGTTTGCGCTTCTTTGGCTTGCGTTCCTTGCGCTCGGCCGCAGTCGCGGCTGCCGCGACGGGCAGCGCGGCGAGGCCGGTGAGAAGCGCGCGACGGGTCGGCGTGTCAGCGGCCAACGGTCGCGCCCTCCTTCTTTTTGTAATAGCGATAGCCGCCGATCCATGTTTCGAGCGGGGTCATGCGGCGGATCTCGTCGGGGCTCGCGAGCATCGGGTCGGCGTCGACGATCAGGAAGTCGGCGCGCATCCCGGGCATCAAGGTACCGATGCGGTCCTCGGCGAAGCCGGCGAAGGCAGCGGTGCGCGTGAAGCCGTCGAGCGCGGTTTCGCGGCTCACCGCTTCCTCGGGACGCCAGCCGCCGAAGGGTTCGCCCTTCGCATCGGTGCGCGAGATCGCCGCGGCGATGCCGGGGAAGGGATTCGCGCTTTCGACCGGCACGTCGGAGCCGAAGGCGAGGCGGGCGCCCGCCTTTTCGAGGCTGCGCCACGCATAGGCGCCCTTGAGGCGATCGGGGCCGAGACGCGCTTCGGCCATCACGCGGTCGCTCGTCTGGTGGACGGGTTGCATCGAGGCGATGACCTTGAGCGTCGCAAAGCGCGGAATGTCGACAGGGTCGATGATCTGCGCATGTTCGATCCGCCAGCGGCGCTCGCCGGGGAGGTCGGCGGTGAGGTCGGTGATCGCGTCGAGTGCTTCGGCGTTCGCGGCGTCGCCGATCGCGTGGATCGCGACCTGGAACTTGTCCATCGACGCGCGCACCATCTTGTTGCGGAGCTGCGCGGGGGTGAGCAGCGGCAAGCCCTTCTGTCCCGGTGCGTCGCTATACGGCGCTTTCAGCCACGCGCCGCGCGAGCCCAATGCGCCGTCGAGATAAAGCTTCACCCCGACCATGCGCAGGCGGTCGTCGTAGAGCCACGGCGTCGGCTCGGACCCGGCGATAATCGCCATATTGTCGATGTCGCCGCCATAGCTGAGAATGCGCACCGAAAGCTGCTTCTTGTCGCCGGCGCGGCGATAGGCCTGCCAGTCGGCGATGCTCGTCCCCATGTCGGCGATCGTCGTGATCCCCTGTTCGAGCAATTTCTGCTGCGCGAGATAAAGCGCGCGGTCGAGGTCGCGCGCGAGCGGCTTGGGCTTGGCGCTGTCGATCAGGCTCATCGCGGCGTCGACGAAGACCCCGCTCGGCTTGCCGCCTTCCATTTCGATGCGGCCGCCCTCGGGCGACTTGCTTGCGGGCGTGATCTTCGCGGCCGCCATCGCGGCGCTGTTCGCCCAGCCCGCATGGCCGTCGACGCGTTCGAGCCAGACGGGGCGGTTCGGCACCGCGGCGTCGAGATCGGCGGCGGTCGGGAAGCGGCCGAGCCCCCATTTCTCCTGATTCCACCCCGATCCGATAATCCACGGCATTTCGGGATTGTCGGCGGCATATTTGCGGATCGCCGCCTGCGCCTCGGCAAGGCTGTTGGTTTCGCTGAGGTCGAGCAGCATCAGCTGGAAGCCCAGACCCATGACATGGCCGTGCGCGTCGATCAGGCCGGGGATGAGCGTGCGGCCCTTGCCGTCTTCCTTGAAGTCGGGGCGTTCGGGGCGCTTGTCCTTGCGGTCGAGCAGTTGCTTCACCTTGCCCTGCGTATCGATGACGAGGCCGGTGAAGCGGACGAGCTTGCCGTCCTTGTCGAGCGTGATGCCGTTGACATTGTCGACGAGCGTGTCGGCGTGCGCAGGGGCGGCGAGGGTCAGGGCGAGGGCGGTGAGGAGCAGGCGCTTCATTTCGGCAGCCTCGTCACGAGCGAGCTCGTATCCTTTCGCCCGCCGCCCGCCTTTTGCACATCGGCGTAGAATTGGTCGACGAGGCTCGCGACCGGCAAGGTCGCGCCATTGACGCGCGCTTCGTCGAGTGCGAGGCCCAAATCCTTGCGCATCCAGTCGACCGCGAAGCCGAAGTCGAACTCGTCCTTGGCCATCGTCCCCCAGCGGTTGAGCATCTGCCAGCTTGCCGCGGCGCCGCCCGAGACCGCCTCGAACACCTTGTCGGTGTCGAGCTTCGACGCCTGCGCGAAGCGCAGCGCTTCGGAGAGGCCCTGGACGACCCCGGCGATCGCGATCTGGTTGACCATCTTGGTCGTCTGCCCCGCACCGGGGCCGCCGATATGCACCATGCGCGCGGCATAAGCGTCCATCACGGGCGCCGCGGCGTCGAACGCGGCCTTGGTGCCGCCGCACATGATCGAGAGCGTGCCGTTCTGCGCGCCCGCTTCGCCGCCCGAGACGGGGGCGTCGAGGCAGAGGAGGCCGAGCCCCTCGGCCTCGACCGAGAGCTGGCGCGCGATGCGGGCGGAGACCGTGGTGTGGTCGACGAACAACGCGCCCTTGCGCATCGCCTTGAACGCGCCGTCGCGGCCCAGGGTGACTTGTGCGAGATCGTCGTCGTTGCCGACGCAGGTAAGGACGACATCGGCATCCCTCGCAGCCTCGGCGGGCGTCGATGCCGCCGACCCGCCGTGCTGGCGGGCCCAGGCATCGGCCTTGGCGCGGGTGCGATTGTAGACGGTGAGGGCGTGCCCCGCCTTGACGAGGTGGCCCGCCATCGGTCCGCCCATGACGCCGGTACCGATGAAGCTGATGCGCAATTTTTGTTCGCTCATGCGCGGTCCATAGCATTGTTTGCTTCGCGCGCCAGATGGGCTAGGGCGCCAGACATCATGACAGAGCAACTCACCCTGACCTCCGCTGCCGATCTTCCGGCGATCAGATTGGACGATGTGCGCGCGGCGGCCGGGCGAATTAACGGCGCGGTCGTGCGGACGCCGACCTTGCACTCGCAGACGCTCTCCGAGCTGGTCGGCGCCGAGGTGTGGCTGAAGTTCGAGAATCTGCAATTTACCGCCGCGTACAAGGAGCGCGGCGCGCTCAACGCACTGCTGCTGCTCAGCGACGAGGCGAAGGCGCGCGGGGCGATCGCGGCGTCGGCGGGCAATCATGCGCAGGGCCTCGCCTATCATGGCAAGCGCCTCGGCGTTCCGGTCACGATCGTGATGCCGAGCACGACGCCGCAGGTGAAGGTATCGCAGACCGCGAGCCACGGCGCGACGATCGTGCTGCACGGCGAGACCTTCGACGATGCCTATGCGCACGCACGCGTGCTCGAAAAGGAACGCGGGCTGACCTTCGTCCATCCCTTCGACCATCCGCATGTCGCGGCGGGGCAGGGGACGGTCGCGCTCGAAATGCTCGAGGATGTACCCGAACTCGATACGCTGATCGTGCCGATCGGCGGCGGCGGGCTGCTCGCGGGCATGGGCACCGCGGCGCGCGGGATCAAGAACGACATGCGGCTGATCGGCGTGCAGGCCGAGCTGTATCCGTCGATGTACGCCGAGCTCAACGGCGTCGACATGGCGTGCGAAGGCGACACGCTGGCCGAGGGTATCGCGGTGAAGGAGCCGGGGGCCTATACGCGCAAGCTCGTCTCCGAACTCAACGACGATATCGTGCTGGTGGCCGAGCGTCATCTGGAACGCGCGGTCAGCCTGCTGCTCCAGATCGAAAAGACCGTGGTCGAGGGCGCGGGCGCTGCGGGACTCGCGGCGATGCTCGCGCATCCCGAGGAGTTTGCCGGGCGCAAGGTCGGGCTGGTGCTCACCGGCGGCAATATCGATACGCGCCTGCTCGCCAACGTACTGCTGCGTGATCTTGCGCGTTCGGGGCGTATCGCGCGGCTGCGCATTCGCCTGCAGGACCGCCCCGGTGCGCTGTTCAAGGTGATGAAGCTGTTCGACGAGAAGCAGGTCAATATCATCGAAATCTATCACCAGCGCATCTTCACAACGCTGCCCGCCAAGGGGCTGATCACCGACATCGAGTGCGAAGCACGCGACCGCGAGCATCTCGACAGCCTCGTCGCCTCGCTGCGCGATGCGGGTTATATGGTGACCACCGTCGAGCTGGCATGAGGGAGTTCACGCTCGAACTCACCGCGACGCCCGGGAGCATCGACGAGCTCGGTCACGTGAACAATGCCGTCTGGGTCCAGTGGATCCAGCAGGTTGCGACCGGGCATTGGGATGCCGCGGCGCCGCAGGCGCACAAGGACGCCTATATCTGGGTCGTGGTGCGGCACGAGATCGATTACCTCCGCGCGCTCGGCCCCGGCGAGACGGTGACCGCGCGGACGTGGGTCGCCGACAAGCCGCAGGGTGCGAAGTTCGACCGCTTCATGGAGTTCACCGGCGCGGACGGCAAAGTGCATGTCCGCGCGCGGACGGTGTGGGCGCTGCTCGACAAGGCGAGCGGGCGGCCGCTGCGCGTGACGGCCGAGGTGGTCGCGCCGTTCGCCGGCGATGCGCCATGAGCGGCGCGGCGGGGTGGCGGCCGATGGACGCCGCCGACCTGCCGATGGTCGTTCGCATTTCGGACGTGGTGCACGGCGATTTTACCGAGCCGCTGGAAACCTTCGCCGATCGCCTCGCGCATTATCCGGCCGGCTGTGCGATCCTCGAACGCGATGGCGAGGCTTTGGGCTATCTGATCAGCCATCCCTGGCCGCGCGACGCCGATCCGCCGAAACTCGGCGCTTTGCTGGGGCCGATTCGGGCGTCGGACAGCTATTATCTCCACGACATCGCGCTGCTCCCCGCGGCGCGCAGAACCGGCGCTGGGGCGACGGCCACCGCCTTCGTCATGCGACAGGCCGGCGCCGAAGGCTGCCGCGACGTGCGGCTGGTCGCGATTCAGGGCGCCGACAGCTATTGGCACGCGCAGGGGTTCGCCTATGTCGGGTCCGCGATCGAAGGCCCCTATGGACCGGGGTCGCACCTGATGCAGCGCGCGATCGACGCGATATGACCGCGCTGTTGATCCGTCCGGCAAGTCCCGACGACGCCGCCGCGATCTGGGCGATCCTCGAACCGGTGATCCGTGCCGGCGAAACCTACACGCTCGATCGCGACATGACCGAGGCCGAGGCGCTCGCTTACTGGTTCGGCGCGGACAAGGAGACATTCGTGGCCGAGGAGGGCGGCGTCGTCCTCGGCACCTATTATCTGCGCGCCAATCAGGCGGGCGGCGGCCGCCACGTCTGCAACGCCGGCTATATGACCGGCGCCGCAGCGACCGGACGCGGCGTCGCGCGGGCGATGTGCCTCCATTCGCTCGACCATGCGAAGGCGCAGGGATTTCGCGCCCTGCAGTTCAATTTTGTCGTCAGCAGCAACGTCCGCGCGGTCGGGCTGTGGCAGTCGCTGGGGTTCGAGGTCGTCGGCCGCTTGCCGGGCGCGTTCGACCATCCGGCGGAGGGATTTGTCGACGCGCTGGTGATGGTCCGGACGCTCTGACTATTCCTTGATCCGTTCGGCCAGCGGCTTGTCGGCGAGCGCGTTCAGCGCTTTCAGTATCGCGCCATGAACGTCGCCGACCTCCTCGAAGAGTGTGCGATAAACGTCGCTTATCTTCGCGCTATAGTCGTCGATGCGGCGAAGCTGGTCGCGGCCGGCGTCGGTCAGCCGTAAAATCTTGCGCCGCGCGTCGGCGGGGTCGGGGTGCTGCGTGATGACGCCGAGGCGAAGCAGCGCCGGGCATTTCTGAACCACCAGCTGATGCGACTGGCCGAGCGCGCGCGCGAGCTCGGCGGCCGACGCTTCGCCCGCCGCGTCCAACGCGGTGAGCAGCGAGCAGGAGCGGACGGGGACGGTGATGCCGGCGTCGTCGAACAGCGGCCGCGTCTGTTCCTCGATCCGCTGGCTCAGTGCTTCGCTGAGGCGGCCGAGGAACGAGATGTCGTCGAGGTCGGTGAAATCAGTCGAGGCGGGCATAGGTTCGGGTTGTTCCGTCGCGGTCGATACGTTCGAGCGCGACGACCTTGCCGCCTTTGCGGACAATACGGAAGCGGAAGTCGCGCACCCCCTCGATCGCCAGCAGGTCGCCGCCGAGCGGTTCGAGCGCCAGGCGGAGGCGTTCGCGCCACGTATAGAGCAATTTGCCGCCGACGAGGTTGATGCGCCGCCCTTCGTAGCGGCCGGCAAGCGCCTTGAGCGCGGCGGCGGACAGCTGCGGGCGTGCCGCGAGTTCGGGCGCGAGCCAGTCGGCCTCGGCGCGTTTGGCCGGATCGGCCTTGGCGAGGTCGGCGAGCGCGAGGCGATGCGCGACGGCCAGCGCATCGACGGAAGCGACGGGATGGTCGGGCGTGACGCCCTGACCCTCGAAATCGCCGCGGTCGATCGGGTCGCGAATCTGGCCGATCGGTACCTGCAGGAAGAAGTCGGTGCCGACGGGCTTGCGGTCGACCGGATGCGCGCCGCCCGCGGTGCGTTCACCGACCAGCGTCGCGCGGCCCAGTTTCTTCAGCGTGTAGGCAAACCATTCGGCCGCCGAGAAGCTGGTCGACCCGGTGAGGACATAGACGGGTTTTCCGGTCAGGCGTTTTGCGGGCAGCGCGGGGAGCACCCACTGGCCGCGTTCGACGCGGCGGCCGTCGAGATTATAATCATAGTCGAAGAGTTCCTGGTCCTTGTCGCCGCGGAAGAGTTGGCTCGCGAGCAACTGCGCCATCTCGAGGTGCCCGCCATTATTGTAGCGCATGTCATAAATCACCGCGTCGCCATTCTCGATAAAGCGCATCGCCGCTGCGGCCGCGTCATAGGCGAGTTCGGGGTCGGCGAAATGCGTGAGGTCGAGATAGGCGATATTGCCGTCGAGATAGCGGAGGCCGGCAAAGCCGAAATTCTGTCGCGCCTCGCCCTGCCGATCACTTTCGCGCAGCGCGGCGACACGCGCGGGGTCCTGTCGCGCGGCATAGTCGGCGACCCACGCCGGATCGACTCCGACGGCGAAATGCAGGTCGTTGCTCGCCTCGACCAGATCGTCGGTCAGCTCGCTTGCGAGTTTGTGCCGGTCGGTGGCGGCATCATAATCGCCGGCATCGAGGTGGCGGCGCAGCGTTGCTGCGATGGTCTTTGCCTTGTCGGGAAAGACGTAGTTCGCTTCCAGCGTCTGGCCGAGCTGCTCGACCACGGCGCGTTTTTCGGCGGCGGTGAACGGGACTTCGTCCGTCGCCGCTACAGATGCCAACCACGCGGTCGTGGCGGTCAGAAGGGCGGTCCAGCGCTTGTTGTTCATCGATTTTCCTGCCTGTAATGCGAATCGTACAATATATTGCGCAATATGTTGTATTTATCGATGATGCAAGCGATTGCGCCGGATCGGGGGAACGCGAATGGCGGAACCATCTCTGCGCCGTACGGGTTTTCGGGGGCGGCAGGCGGGGCGTGAGAGAGGAGTGAAGCGCATGGAAACGCAATTGCTGCACCGCGGCCGCCTGATCGACCATATCCAGCTCGTCGTCGCCGACCTGAAGGCGAGCCGCGCATTCTACGGCGCGATCTTCGAAGTGCTCGATGTACCGATCGGCGGGGAGGAAGCGGATTATTTCTGGGCGGACGAATTGTTCGTGTCGACCGCCGACAGCGCGGCGGCGCTCGGCAAGCTCACCGGCCGGCATCACTTGGCCTTCCAGGCGGCGGACCGCGCGATGGTCGAGGCCTTTTACAAGGCGGGCCTCGCGGCGGGCGGACGCGACAATGGCGCGCCCGGCGAGCGCCCCTATCATCCGGGCTATTACGCCGCCTTCCTGCTCGATCCTGACGGCAACAATATCGAGGCGGTCTATCATGGCGCGCATGAACGCAGCGCGCCGTCGGTGGAGATCCGCTTTTAGGGGCGCGGGCGCCGCGGGTCAGCTGTCGAGAAAAGCGGCGACCGCGTCGAGGCCATAGGCTTCGGTGACGAAGCTTTGCCCGATACCGCGCGTCAGGATCAGCGGCAGCTTGCCGCCGCGTACCTTCTTGTCGTGCGCCATATGGCCGGCCAGCGTCGTACCGTCGCTGTTGACGCCCGCACTGGCGAGGCTGTGCGGCAGGTCGACGCTCGCGAGATGATCGCGCACGCGCGCGGCGTCGGCGGCGGGACACAGCCCGTTCGCCGCCGAAAATTGATGCGCGAGCACCATGCCCGCGGCGACCGCTTCGCCGTGGAGCAGGCGGTCCGAATAGCCGGTCTCGGCCTCTAGCGCATGGCCGAAGCTGTGGCCGAGGTTGAGCAGCGCGCGGATATCCTGCGTCTCGCGTTCGTCGGCGGCGACGATGCGCGCCTTCGCGGCGACGCTGTGCGCGATCGCGCGATGCCGAGCTTCGCTGTCGCCGGCGAGCAGCGCCGCGCCATTCGCCTCGCACCAGCTGAAAAAGCCGGCGTCGTCGATCAGGCCATATTTGACGACCTCGGCATAGCCCGCGCCGAGTTCGCGGCGCGGCAGCGTTTCGAGCGTCGTCGGGTCGATTACGACGAGCGCGGGTTGGTGGAAGGCGCCGATCAGATTCTTGCCCGCGGGCACGTTGATCGCGGTCTTGCCGCCGACGCTGCTGTCGACTTGTGCGAGGAGGGTCGTCGGCACCTGGATGAAGTGGCAGCCGCGCTTGACGATGCTGCAAGCGAAACCGACGAGGTCGCCGATCACCCCGCCGCCGAGTGCGATGACATGGTCGCCGCGCTCGACGCCTTCGCCGATCAGCCACTCGGTCAGGCGCGCGAGGCCAGCCCAGCTCTTCGTGCCTTCGCCGGGTTCGAGCACGAAGGAAGAGAAGGAGATATTCTCCATCGCGAGCGAGGTGCCGAGCGGGATCAGATAATGGTCGGCGACATGGGTGTCGGTGACGATCATCGTGCGCGGACGCTTCAGCAACGGTGCGACATGCTCGCCGATGTCGCGGATCAGCCCGTCGCCGATCAATATCGGATAGCTGCGGCTGCCGAGGTCAACGGTCAGCTTTTCCATGTTGCTAATGCCTCCAGGATCGCGCGCACCGTGTGGTCGTGCGGCGTGCTTGCCGAACTGACGCGCAGATGCGCTTCGGCATAGATGGGATTGCGGACCGCCGCCAGTTCGCGAAGCACTTCGCCGGGGTCGCGGTTCTTGAGCAGCGGGCGGTGGCTGCGGCGGCCGACGCGCTCGACCAGCGTCGGAATATCGGCGTCGAGCCAGATGCAGAGGCTGTCCTGCAGGATCAGCGCGCGCGTCTCTTCATTGACGAAGGCGCCGCCGCCGGTCGCGAGCACCATCGGCCTGCCCGCGAGAAGGCGGGAGATCACCCGGCGTTCGCCATCGCGGAAATGCGCTTCGCCGAAGCGCGCGAAAATGTCGGAGATCGTCATGCCGGCGGCGCGTTCGATTTCGTCGTCGGCGTCGGCGAACCGCATCCCCAGCCGCTGTGCAAGGCGGCGGCCGATCGTCGATTTTCCCGAGCCCATCAACCCGACGAGCACGATCGACCGGTCGCGGATCGACGCGGGGATGGCCGGAAGGGGGCTTTTCGGGTTTCGCGACATGGTGCGCGCGGCTATACCGACCATCCCGCGCGGGACAATGGTTTTGCGCGATACGGGACGAACGGTGGGCATGGGATATTGCGCGCGCGGAATAGTTCGGGAAAAGGCCGTCGGATCATGCGATGGCCGATCGGACCCGAGATGATTGAGGTGGACGTGACCGACAGGATGGCCGAAAGCGCGACGCAATGAGGAAAATGACGTTATCGCTCGTGCTGGGCCTGTCGGGAACGGCGATGGCCGCCGCGCTGGTGTTGCCCGCGCTCGCGCAGGAATCGCTGCTGCCCGAAGGATTCGGCAATCCCGCCGAGACGCCTGCCCCGAAGTCCTCGCCGGCGCCTTCGCCGACCCCGCCGCCCGCACCGGGTTCCGCGCCGAAAAACGGCGCGGCCCCGCCGCCCGTCGCCCCGACGCTTGGCACCACGACGACCGCGGCTGCGGCCGAAGAGGGCGAAGAGGCCGAGGAAGGCGAAGAGATCGCATCGGGCGGGCTCAAATATGACCTGCCGCCCGGCGCGCGCCGCCTGCTCACCCGCATCGGGCCGCTGACGCCCGAAACCGGCGGGCTCGCGCCCGACGCCTTTGGCGTGCGCGGCCAATATGCCGCCGCGATCATGCGCAAGACAAACGGCCAGCTCGCATCGCGCTGGGGCCAGATATTGCTCCGCCGCGCGCTCGCGTCGGCGATCGATACGCCGGACACGATCAACGGCGCCGACCTCGCCGCCGACCGCGCGTCGCTGCTGCTGCGCATGGGCGAATCGACGACCGCGCGCCGGATCGTCCAGTCGGTCGATTACGACCGCGCGAGCCCGCGCCTCGTGAATGCGGCGCAGCAGGTCTATCTGGCCAACGCCGATCCGGCGGGCATGTGCCCCTATGTTCCCGCCGGCCTTGCGCACGGCGACGAACAGAGCTGGCGCCTGTCGGCGGCGATCTGTTCGGGCCTGTCGGGTGAAGCGGGGCCTGCGGGCTGGGCGATCGGCCGCGTTCGCTCGAGCGGAAAAATCTCGAATTTCGACATCTTGCTGGCCGAACGCGTGCTCGGTGCGACGGGAGCGGGTCGCCGTTCGACGACGGTCGAGTGGACGAATATCGGCCGGCTGACGAGCTGGCGCTTCGGCATGGCGACCGCGACCGCGATCCCGGTACCCGAGGCACTGCGGACGTCGGCTCCCTTCTATATGAAGGGCTGGACCGTGCTCGCGCCGATGACCGACATGGCGAACCGCGTCGCCGCCGCGCCCGAGGCCGCGGCGCGCGGCGTGCTGTCGAGCGAGGCCTATGTCTCGCTGCTGAGCGCCGCGGCGAGCGAGGAAGAGCCCGCCGAAGCGCTGGCGGCGCAGACCGAACAGCTTCGCGGCGCGTTCCGCCTCGCGACCGGCGCCAATCGCTATGCCGCGATGGAGCGGCTGTGGGGGGCAGGGGGTACGCCGACGCAAAGCTATGCCGCGATGGTCGCAACCGCGCGCGCCGCCGCGGCGCTGCCGCCGAGCACCGAGGTCGGCGACGATCCGTGGCAGCTTTTGGGATCGATGCTGGCGGCGGGTTATGACGAGAATGCGATGGCCTGGGTGCCGACGGTCTCGGTCGGAAGCCGCGCGTGGGGCGTGCTCGCGGTCGGCTCGCCGCGGCCGCTGACGGGCATGAATGCGGGCGCGGTCGGACAGTTCGCGGGCGACGACGACAGCGCCGACGCGCTGCGCTCGAAATTCCTGCTCGCGGGACTTGCCGGCCTCGGCCGCCTCGATGCGGGTGCCGCGTCGTCGGCGGCGAGCGACCTCGAAGTCGACCTCGGCAAGCAGACGCGCTGGTCGCGTGCGATCATGGCGGCGGCCGAGCGGCGCGAGCCGGGCATGGTCGCGTTGCTTGCCGCGGCGGGGATGCAGGGCGAATGGTCGAAGGTGCCGCCCTATCATCTCTATTATATCGTGCGCGCGCTGCGCGAGGTCGGCCTGTCGTCCGAGGCGCGGATGATCGCCGCCGAAGCGCTGGTGCGTGTCTGAGGGTTTGATGTTGCGGTCAGACCATGTCTGACGGAGCCCTGATCGACCGTTTTCTGGAGATGATGGCGGCCGAGCGTGGCGCCTCGCGTAACACGCTCGTCGCCTATCGCCGCGATCTCGAACAGGCGGCCGAGGGGGTGAAAGGCGCGCTCGGCGATGCCGATGCGGCCGCGTTGCGAAAATTGATGGCCGATTACCGGTCGCTCGCCGCCAGCAGTGCGGCGCGTAAATTGTCGGCGCTGCGGCAGTTTTTCGCCTTCTTGCTCGATGAGGGCGAGCGCGCCGACAATCCGGCGCTCGATATCGCGCGGCCTGCGACGCAGCGGCCGCTGCCGCGTATCCTGACCCATGCCGACGTCGAGCGATTGTTCGAACGGGCGAGCGAGGAGGCGTCGGGCGAGGTGCCCCCTGCCGCCGCGGTGCGGATGCTGCTGCTGCTCGAATTGCTCTATGGTTCGGGGCTGCGCGCGAGCGAGCTCGTGTCGCTGCCGCGCCGCGCGATCGCGGGGACAAGCGAATATCTGATCGTGCGCGGCAAGGGCGACAAGGAACGGCTGGTGCCGCTGTCGCAGCGCGCGCGCGACGCGTTCGACCGCTGGCTGCCGTTGCTTGCGGACGGATCGCCCTGGCTGTTCCCGTCGGGCAAGGCGCATGTGTCGCGCGTGCGGCTGTTCCAGATGCTGCGCGACCTTGCCGCCCGCGCCGGCGTCGATCCGACCGCGGTCAGCCCGCACGTGCTGCGCCATGCCTTTGCCACCCACCTGCTCGAAGGCGGGGCGGATTTGCGCGCGCTGCAACTGATGCTGGGCCACGCCGACATCGCGACCACCGAAATCTACACGCATGTCGACAGCCGCCGCCTCGTCGAACTCGTCAACCGCCGCCACCCGCTCGCGGCTATGGATGGCGTTGACGGCAAGGCGCCTTCGGCCTAGCGCTCTCCGCCATGACAGCCTTTCTGGACTTCGAAAAACAGGTCGCGGCGCTCGATCGGCAGATTGCCGAACTGCGCGAAATGGGTGACGATCCGTCGCTCAACATCGACAATGATATCGCGCGGCTCGAGGACAAGTCCTCGAAATTGCTGCGTGAAATCTATGGCAAGCTGACGCCATGGCAAAAGACGCAGGTCGCGCGCCATCCCGACCGCCCGCATTTCAAACATTATGTCGCCGGCCTGTTCGACGACTGGATGCCGCTCGCCGGCGACCGCAATTTCGCCGATGATCAGGCGATATTGGGCGGGCTTGCGCGTTTTCGCGGCCGCCGCGTGATGGTGATCGGCCATGAAAAGGGCGACGATATCCCGTCGCGCATGAAGCATAATTTCGGGATGGCGAAGCCCGAAGGTTATCGCAAGGCGATCCGCCTGATGCAGCTTGCCGACCGGTTCGGCTTGCCGGTCGTCACGCTCGTCGACACTTCGGGTGCCTTTCCCGGTATCCAGGCCGAGGAGCGCGGGCAGGCCGAAGCGATCGCGCGCTCGACCGAGCAATGCCTCGCGCTCGGCGTGCCGATGGTTGCCGCAGTCGTCGGCGAAGGCGGTTCGGGGGGCGCGATCGCGCTCGCTGCCGCGAACCGCGTGCTGATGTTCGAACATGCGGTCTATTCGGTGATTTCGCCCGAGGGCTGCGCGTCGATCCTGTGGCGTACGTCGGACAAGGCGGCCGATGCCGCCGCGGCGATGAAGATGTCGGCACAGGACCTGCTCGGCCTCAAGGTCATCGACCGGATCGTCCCCGAACCCGTCGGCGGCGCACACCGCGCGCCCGACGTCGCGATCGCGTCGCTGGGCGATGCGATCGAGCAGGAGCTGGGCGCGCTGTCGGGCTTGCCGCGTGACACATTGCTCGCCGCGCGCGAAGAAAAATTCCTTGCGATGGGACGCGCTTAGGCGCGGTCCGGCCGGAACCCGATTGCGGGTTATGGCGTTCCTTTTTCGAAATCGACAGGCTGCGGTCCATCAGGCGGCTTGTCTTGTCGCGCGAGGGGAATATTCCTGAGCGAAGTATCGAGTGGGAGGCATAGATGAGCTGGAAGACCGGAAAAACCCTGGCGGCAGCCCTGGCGATGGGCGGCATCGCTTTCACCGGCGCCGCCGACGCGCAGCTGAAGGCGATCAAGACCCAGACCAATATCTCGCCCGCCGAACGCAAGCAGGGCAACGAGGCGCACCCGCAGCTCCTCCAGGAATTCGGCGGTGCCTATGCCGGTCCGCAGGCCTCCTATGTGAACCGCATCGGGCAGAATATCGCGGTCCAGTCGGGGCTGTCGCGGAGTCCGAGCGATTTCACCGTGACGCTGCTCAACTCGCCGGTGAACAACGCGTTCGCGATCCCCGGGGGCTATGTCTATGTCACGCGGCAGTTGATGGCGCTGATGAACGACGAGGCCGAACTGGCGGGCGTGCTGGGGCACGAGGTCGGCCATGTCGCCGCGCAGCACAGCAAGAAGCGCCAGTCGGCGGCGACGCGCAACCAGATCCTTGGCGTGCTCGGCGCGGTGCTGGGCGGCGCGATCGGCGACAATGGCGGCCTGCTCGGCGGTCTCGGCGGGCTGCTCCAGAATAATTCGATGCGCGTCGCGCAGCTCGCGACCCTGGGCTTTTCGCGCAGCCAGGAATTGCAGGCCGACCAGCTCGGCGTCCAATATCTGCGAAGCGCGGGCTATGACCCGCTTGCGCTGTCGACGATGCTGACGAGCCTTGCGAACCAGACGACGCTCGACGCGCGCCTTGCGGGCGGCGATGCGCGCTCGCTTCCCGAATGGGCGAGTACCCACCCCGATCCCGCCTCGCGCGTGCGCAATGCGCAGACGCTGGCGAGCCGCGTCGGCGGGAGCGGCGGCAACCGCAATGCCGACGCCTTCCTCGCCTCGATCGACGGCGTGCTCTATGGCGACGATCCGGCGCAGGGCGTCGTCGAGGGGCGCGATTTCCTGCACCCCGACCTCCGGCTGCGCTTCACGGTGCCGAACGGTTACGGGATGCAGAACGGGTCCGACGCGGTGCTGGTCAGCGGCAATGGCGGGCAGGCGCAGTTTTCGACCGGGCCGTATAGCGGCGACATGAACGCCTATATCGCCGCGGCGTTCAAGTCGGTGGCGGGCAACGCGTCGATCAGCCCGGGCGCGATCCAGCGCACGACGGTGAACGGCATTCCGGCGTCCTACTCGACCGCGCGTGTGAACACCCAGTCGGGGCAGGTCGACGTCACGGTCTTTGCCTATGAATTCTCGCGCAGCAGCGCCTTCCATTTCATCACACTCACGCAGGCAGGCGGCGGGAGCGTGTTCAATTCGATGTTCAACAGCGTCCGGCGCCTGAGCACGGCGGAGGCGGCGGCGATCAAGCCGCGGCGGATCGATGTCGTGACCGTCGGCCGCGGCGACACCGTGGCGACGCTGGCGCGGCGGATGGCGTACAGCAACTACCAGGCCGAGCGGTTCCAGGTTCTCAACCGCCTGACCGCGTCGAGCCGGCTGACTCCCGGGCAGAAGGTGAAGATCGTCGTCTATGCCAGCCGGTAAAATGTGACGGGCAAGCAAAAAGGGCGGTGGATCGCTCCACCGCCCTTCCTGTTTCGGTTACGCCCGAAGGCGAAGCCGTGACCTTACTTGTTCAGTTCGGTCGAGACTTCGTTGAACGTGTTGCTGACACCGTTGCCGACGGCGCCCATCGCGGTGATGCCGGCGACGGCGATCAGAGCGGCGATCAGGCCGTATTCGATGGCGGTGGCGGCTTTGGTGTCGCGAGCGAATTTCTTGATGAACTTCATGACTGGTCTCCTGATTTCACTTACCCTGTTGACGGTCTGGTCTGGGTCAACATCCGGGGGTTTAGGATGAATAGGTTTTGAAAATCTTAATGGGCACCGGTGATTGCCGGTCCGGCGGCGGTCCCGAAAAGGGACAGCCGCCGCAGGATTACATGTGTGTTTCGGCGGCTGTTGAGACCTTGTTCCACATGGTGTTCGTGGAATTGGCCACATTGCCCACCGCGACGACGGCGGCCAGAAATACCAAGGCCAGTATCAGCCCGTATTCGACGGCTGTGGCGGCCCTGGTCGACCGCATCAGCCTGTAAAAGCTTCGCATTGTTCCACCCCTGACTAAAGCTATAGTTCCCGAGGGGTCCTCTATTCGCACAGGAAGGTTAACAATTTGTCCGTCTCCAGCCCCGGAAAACTGCCGAAAACGCCGCTTATCGTCGTCGCTGCGGCGCTTGTCGATCGCGACGGGCGGCTGCTTGTCCAGCAGCGTCCCGAGGGCCTGTCGATGGCGGGGTTGTGGGAGTTCCCGGGCGGCAAGCTCGAGCCGGGCGAAACCCCCGAAGCGGCACTGATCCGCGAGCTTGACGAGGAGCTGGCGATCGACGTCGATCATGCCTGCCTCGCGCCCGCCTGTTTTGCCAGCGACACGCTGGGCGACAAACATCTGCTGCTGCTGCTTTACGTCTGCCGCAAATGGCGCGGGACACCGGTCGCGCAGCACGCGAGCGCGCTGCGCTGGGTGCGCCCCGTCGAACTGCACGGACTCGCCATGCCGCCCGCCGACAAGCCGTTGATCGGCCTGATCGAGGCGCTGATCTAGCCCTTCGGCTTCAGCGCGTCGGCGAGCGAGGCGGTTCCGCTGCCGCGCCGCGCCGGTTTGGGCTGGTCGGGATGCGGCGCCCATCCGCTGAAATAGACGATGCGGAAAGCCTCGCCGATGCGACCGTCGGGATCGCCCTGTGCGGCGAAGGAAGCGGCGATTCGTGCTGCCTCCTCACGCGTCAGCGGCGGCGGGGCGGGGGTGAGCCGGCTCGACAGGCCCGCGGCGCGCAGGTCGCGAACGAGCGCGAACCAGTCGCCATAGCGCACGGTCAGCGCCTCTACGTCGACGACGGGCAGGGTAAAGCCGACGCGCTGGAGCAAATTGCCCATCGCCGCGAGATCGATCTGCGGATGCAGCCGCGCGATCGAGCGCACCCCGTCGGCCATCACCGCGCGGCGCAGCCGCGGCAGGCTGCCGTCGCCGACAAAGGCGCCGAGGAGCAGCCCGTCGGGCGCGAGCAATGCGCGAAGGCGGACGAGCGCCCCCGGCACGTCGTTGACGCTGTCGAGCCCGCCGGGCCAGAGGATGAGGTCGAAACTGCCGAAGGGCAGGTCGATCGCGTCGGCTTCGACCGCGATGGCGCCGGTTTCGACCGCGAGGGCGGGCGCCGCTTCGGCGATGGTGAGCGCGGTGCCGATCGAACGCAGATGGACGGCGAGCGCGGCGTCATGCGCGCCGATGAGCAAGGTGCGCGGAAAGTCGCGGGTCACCATTTCGAGTCGGTCGAGCAGCGTTTCGGCGATGATCGGCGCAAGGAAATTGGCCGATGCGGGGAGGCGCGCCATGCGGTCGCGCTGGGCGCGGTGGCGGGCGGAGGAGAAGAGCGGGCGGGGAGGCTGCGACATGCGCCGCTTGTGCCGTCCCCGGCGATGCTTCACAAGTCGCTGATGGCGAGCGCGACGGGGGATGTCGAAGAAGCAGGCGCAGCAACCGGCAAATTGTCCGGCGGACTGCGTGCGGCGGTGCGTGCGATCGTCGATTATGCGCTGCCCCCGCGCTGCCCCGGCTGTGGCATCATCGTTGGCGAAGATCGCCAATTCTGCCTCGGCTGCTGGTCGTCGCTCCATTTTCTCGACGGGTCATGCTGTTCGCGCTGTTCGATCCCATTACCCGCGGCCTTGCCCGGCGGCCCGATCGCCTGCGGGGCGTGTCTGGCCAATCCCCCGCCGTTCGAGGGTGCCCCCGCCGCGGTCGCTTATGGCCGGGTTGCGCGCACCGTTGCGTTGCGGCTCAAATATGGGCGGCGGACCGGGCATGCGCGGCTGATGGCGCGGTTGATGGCACGGCAGCTCGCGGCGCTGGGCGAAACCGGACAGATGCTGCTGGTGCCGGTACCGCTGCACCGCTGGCGGCTCTGGTCGCGCGGGTTCAATCAGGCGGCGCTGGTCGCCGACGAGCTCGCGCGGCTGACCGGCGCGGCGCGCGATCATCATCTGTTGTTGCGGATCAAGGCGACGGCAGCGCTGCGCGGCAAGGCGCGGCGCGAGCGCGAGCGGATCGTCGCCGGCGCCTTCGCGCTGGCCCCCGATGCGAGAGTGCGCACGGCGGGGCGGCACCTCGTGCTGGTCGACGATGTCCATGCCAGCGGCGCGACGCTGCGCGCGGCGGCACGGGCGCTGGGGCGGAGCGGCGCGGCGCGCGTGTCGGCGATCAGCTGGGCGCGCGTGGTCCCGGATGCGCTGATGACCGGCAACATATTTGACTTTGCGACGTTGGATTCCGATATGACGAGTGAAGAGATGACAGGATAGCCGCATGGCCAAGATCGAAGTGTTTACCAAATTCTTCTGCCCCTATTGCACGCGCGCGAAGGCGCTGCTCGATCGCAAGGGCGTCGAGTATCAGGAGATCGACCTGACGACGGATCGCGCCGGGTTCGACGCGATGGTCGCGCGCGCCGGCGGTGCGCGTACCGTCCCGCAGATTTTCATCGACGGCAAGCATGTCGGCGGCAGCGATGACCTCGCGGCGCTCGATGCGCGCGGCGGGCTCGATCCCATGCTGGGGCTTGGCTGACCTTGATCGTTTTCGACCTTTGTTGTGCCGCCGGTGACCACCGTTTCGAAGCCTGGTTTGCGAGCAGCGACAGCTTTGCCGAGCAGCAGGCGCGCGGGCTGATCAACTGTCCCGTGTGCGGTGACGATGCGGTTACGAAAGCGGTGATGGCGCCGCGCGTGGGCGCCAAGTCGAACCAGCAACCCGCCGTTCAGGCGCCGGCGAAACCCGCGGCGGGCGACGAACCGTCGCCCGAACTGGTGCGCCGGGTGCTGGCCGATATTGCCGCCAAACAGGCCGAAATGCTGCCGCAGTCGCGCTGGGTGGGGCGCGATTTTGCCGACGCGGCGCGGGCGATGCACGAAGGACGCGCCGCCGAGGACCTGATCCACGGCCAGGCCTCGCCCGACGAGGCGCAGGCGCTGCGCGACGACGGGATTGCCGCGATGCCGCTGCTCGTGCCGGTCGTTCCGCCCGAAACGGCGAATTGATCCCCGCCGATTGACGTTCGGCCCCCCGCGCCGCTACACGAACCGCGGCGCACCCGTAGCTCAGCAGGATAGAGCATCAGATTCCTAATCTGGGGGCCACTGGTTCGAATCCAGTCGGGTGCACCATTTCCGTTCAGCTTTGGGCACCAAGTGGGGCGGGACGCCCATTGCAGCTCGCGACAGAGCGGCTTTCGATCCGGAGATACGGATTTCCCTATGTCCGACTTCGACACGGTCAACGAGCAGACGGATATAATCCCTTCGCGCTGCCGAAGCTTGGCCGCGCAGCTTATTCCGCATCAAAGAGCCGAATTTCTCGACGATCTCGGGCGTGATGCGACGCTCACCATCATCAATTTGCCGTTCCAAGGCTTTGATGTCTACGGTGATCGCCCGCTTCTGCGCCGCGATGTTGGCAATTTCCGCGGCGATTTGCGGATCGTCGGGGGCGTAAAGGCCGGAGCGAACCAGCTTGATCACGTTGGCGCTTTCGCCATCTAGCAGTGTCAGGCGAGCACGAAGCTGCTTCAGGCCTTCACGGCGACCGACCTGAACTTCTTCGCTGCGATCGATCCAAGCGGATAACAGCGCTTTGAGCCGGTCGGGGCCGAGAACATGTTCAGCAACAGCGTCCACGACCAGATCGTCGAGCGTATCCATTCGAATGCGCCGACCGGGACATTGAGATACACCGCTCGCGGCGCGTCGATGACAAGCATAGTAGCGGTATCGTCCACCCTTGCCAGTCGACGTCGTCATGCCGCCCCCGCAGCCGTCGCCCCCGCACCCGCAGATGACGGAGCCTGTCAGAAGGTTGCCGTTGGTCTTAACCGCAGCAACTCCCATCTTTGGATCGCGCGCAGTCATCTGCGCCTTGGCGGCATAGAACAGCTCTTCGCTGATCAGCGGAGGAACGGGGATTGGCACCCATTCGTTCTCGGGGCGCGCTTCTCCCGTGCGGGAGTCGCGCTGATTGTAGAATGCGACGCCGATGTAGGCGGTGTTGGACAGAATGGCGTGGACGTTGGACACGTTAAACGGCTTGCCCCGAAGACGCTCACCCCATTCATTCAAGAGCTGGGCGAGCTTCGTGATGCCAATCGGTCGGCCCCTGTATCCCTGCAAGTAAGTTACGAAGACAAGGGGAGGGAGATGCTGAGTCTCGGGATCAATCACGAGCTTTCTACGGTCTTTGCCCTTGGCTTGAGGGACAGCGACAGTTTTGTAGCCGATTGGCGGTGTCTGACCGTTCCAAAAGCCATTCACAGCATTAGCCAGCATCGTGCGCTTCACGTGCTTAGAATTTTCTGCGCTATGATATTCGTCGAACAGCGCCAGCATGCCGACCGACAAATCCGCAGCGGGGTCATCGCCGAAGGCCTGGGTGATGGAAATGATCCGCACTTTGTGTCGCCGAAGCTTCTCTTTGTATTGCATGAAGTGAAGCGCGTTACGGAACAGCCGCGATAAGGAGTGAACGAGGATGATATCGACGGGTCTGTCGTCACCCATCGCGAGGGCTATCATCGCCTGAAACTCGGTTCGCCCATCCTTGGTGGCGCTTGCGCCCGCGTCGATGAAGGTTGCGGCTTTGCAGGCACCATGTTCGGCGATCCAGCGTTCGGCCCAATCGATCTGATCTGTGATCGACAGCTCATTGTCCGCCTGCTTGCGCGTGGAAACACGGGCATAGATAGCCACCCGCTTTCCCTGATGATCTTTACTCATGCGGGCTTACTCCAAACAGCTCTGCGATCGCGATGCCGAACCATCGATCAATGAGTTCGGCCTCGGCCGGAATCGACGACCATGAATCATCGAAGTGGTAACTGACAAGAGGAAGGACCGCGTCGTTCGTCTTGATGTGCTGTCGCGTTCTGGGACGCGCTCGGGATGGCTTTGTCTGCATCCCCAGTTTTTGGCCCGGCCCGAAATGAGGACGGCGGAGGGTCACTCGCGCAAGCTGCGCGGCATTAATTGTGTGGGATCAGCGACGCATTTCGTGGTCGATGAACGACAGGGGCCGTGCCAGGAATTCATGCATGGGATCGGTAGGATGAGCCGTGACCATCATGGCGTGATCGCGGCTGCAATAGGCAGCCTCAACGTCCAGTGTCATCGAACAGCTTTTTTGCTTGCTGCCGGGGCTGCGATTCGGGTGCCGCGAGAAATGCGACGTCCATGCACTGCGCTCGCCTCCGAGCCCCCAATGCTCGACAACCGCCTGCAACTGAAGTTTCCGATACTGACCGACGTCATCACCATCGTCCCTACACCATAGATGCGGATGCCCTTGGGCCGAGAACCCGCGCTGTCCGGGGCTTCGGCGCTTGTCGGCCTTTTCCTGTCCAGTTTTGCAAGCGCGCCGCCCGAAGTCCTTGCGCCTCCAAATATCGTCCAACATGTCGTCGTCGAAGACCGTCTTGAGGCCATTTCGATCCTTAAGCCCCGTCAGAAGTTCCTCGGTGATCGGGACCGCTGCTGCAGGTCTGGCGTCAACCAGCCACATCAGGGCCAAAGCTCTAATAAGGTTTGCGAGATCCTTTTTCGAAGTTCTGTAGCTAAAGGACGTATTTCGTGCGCCGGAGAGCGGAAGCGACGCAGCTTCGCAGAAGCGGCTTATTTCGATGAGATTGACGGCCACATTTTGTTGCCGGTCGAGCGACCAGAGCGTCACGGCAGGTCGTTTTTGGGCCCATGCCGCCTCGCTACCATGCTTCTCGATCCATGCCGCTGGATGGGCTCGCAGATTATCTTGTGTCAGTCGGGTCTCGAATTCACTCGTCCCCCGAAATATATCTGGCAGCTCATTTCCACATTCGAGGAGGATTTGAGGCAGGTGCGACGCCGCGGCGAGCGACCAGGCCCCGCCCATGAGGGAATCTCGCTCTGCGAAGACGCGAGTCGGCGGAAGCAGGACCGTTGTCTGTAGAGGCATCATTTCGAGCAATCGGTCAGTCTGAACATCGTTTGCCGTGAAGGCCTCCGAATTTGGTCCAACCGTGATGCTGTCGATGCCCTGATGCATGGTCATAAAAGTGCCGTCGTCGCGATAGGACATCGCACACATCGCTCTGTCGTTCATCGACAGTCGGGCGAGTTCGGCATGAGCCGAGAGTGCGTTGGCTGGCGCCAGAACATGACGCATGTCGCGCTTCCGCCAGAAGTGGTGACACGCCTCGAAGAGGAGACCCGGATCGGCAAAGGCGGGACCCTGGCGGCGCAGCTGTCGCGGCTCGACCTGATCGTGCTCGACGAGCTCGGTTATCTGCCGTTCGCCCGCTCGGGAGGGC